>Ga0209573_1000129_pt1 | contig 197330 bp, 181 predicted proteins | sample TNRBio252014_DNA_FD_185870 | JGI IMG/M metagenome (GOLD analysis project Ga0209573, IMG submission 185870) | Wastewater treatment Type I Accumulibacter community from EBPR Bioreactor in Madison, WI, USA - TNR Reactor_6/25/2014_ DNA (SPAdes)... | ecosystem: Engineered > Bioreactor > EBPR >...
CTTTCGAACTTCATCGGACTTATCTTCTGCGATGAAAAGTTTGAAGACAATGGAGTTGTCGATTAGTAATTTCATTCGCTCAGGCTTTGGACTTTCCTATCAAGATAATCACGCCCTTCACGAGTTAGTTCAAGCGCAAGACTAGATTTTTCAGGCCCAGTTTTGGCACGAAGGGCATCAATTTGTTGCAATATTTCTGCTTTGGATTTCACCTTGGGCCGATTGTCGTTCAAGGTCTGTTTCAAAATCGCCTGCATAGAAACGCCGCGCCGCTTAGCCTCACTTTTGAAACTATTGACCAAATCATCATCTAAATCGCGAATAAGAACTTTTGCCATGGGTGAATGATAGCATAAATGATAGCAGAAGGCAAGACGTCCCAGCATTTTCGGAATTACGAATCAATGTGGATCGAATATGATCAGTTATCTAACCCCACTTTCACAATTCGCTTTCTTAACCGCTTAACATAATCTTCAAGGGCATCAATCAATAGCTCGTCAATTTCACCACTTAACACCAGTTTTACATAATTGCTATCATCAAGTTCCTCTGAGAATATTACACGCTCTTCCGGTAATAATGTAACTTTTCCTGTATTACTAATTGCAGGGGGAAGTTGAAGTGGTGAAATCGCGACACTAGACCTGTCTATATAAGGTTCTCCGCTCGAAGCTAGATTTATGTCTCCATCTGCTGTATCATCACTGACAATTGATTTAGCACTTTCCAGAAGCAACATGGTGGCCCTGAAGCTGTTTACTGCGGGTGTCAATGCTGTTTCCGAGAACTCTAAACGCTTTAGGAACGACTTAATTTGAGAATCTACAATGTGACCATCAGGGTATTGTTCATGAATCTTCTTAAAAAGCTCGGGGTTAAATGCCGCGTTTTCTAACGATTCAATATACTCCGCCTCGCTTTTTGGCAGTAGAATTGAAATTGCCAACTCGCTTACACGAACTTGACTTCCTTTAGCGCGTTCCAAAAGTCCAAAATGAGTAAGATCAGAGAATATTTTCAAGGAAGCACCTGTGATACCAGAGTAACCTAACTCGTTAGCAATTGTTTCTCTGTCTACTAAGTTTCTTCGAACTTTATCATAAATTTTACGAATTAAATCAATGCTTTTAGTCAACGAACTGCTCGGATATCCGGGGCTTCTAATTCTTGCAACAGACATAACGTACTCCTTTACTAATTATACATAGACTAAAGCATGAAAAATGCAAGCGATTTCTTCGCGATGGCTTGATTTTATTGATGTAATGTGATAGTATTTTAGAATCGGAAAAGGGGCTCTAAACGTACCGTCTAGCGCCCCGATTTTCTGCGACCGAGGTGTATTCCACCAAGCATCACGGTCTAGCCGAAACTCGTTTGAATTAAGGCATTTACAGCGTTCAACTGTGTCTTCTTTCTAACAGACTTTGACTACTAACGCAAGGTGGAGGAAGGAGAGTATCCTATGAGACGAACATGCCACCATGTGCATGCTTACGTGCGTTATCGATTCGGTAGAATTGAGTTAGTACGTTCGCACTGGCGCTGTTGCGGTTCCCTATTGAACCTATTTTGATCTGACTTGACAGATGGCGAAGTGCAAAAACTTCGCCATTTTTCTATGTTGTTGAGTCAACCCGATACGAGGGTTTCGAGTTCGACTTAACCCACATCCGGCCCAATCATCAATTCTGGCCTTACTATCGCATCAAAATCTTCGGCACTAATTCCAAGTTTCACTGCTTCTTCCCTCAAAGTCGTTCCGTTTTTATGCGCGGTTTTGGCTACTTTTGCCGCTAAGTCATAGCCGTATTTTTCTTTGAGTGGTGTAACTAACATCAAGCTATTGGCTAGGCCGCGCGCAATATTATCAAGCCTTGGCTCTATGCCGACAACGCAATTATCGGTGAAACTTATTGCCGCATCCGCCAAAAGCCTACAGCTTTGCAAGAAATTATACGCCATCATCGGGTTATAGACATTAAGTTCAAAATGTCCTTGGGAACCTGCGAAACCAATTGCAGCGTTGTTGCCCAAAATGTGCGCCGCAACTTGGGTTAAAGCTTCACTTTGCGTCGGGTTTACTTTGCCAGGCATAATGCTTGAACCCGGTTCATTTTCGGGGAGGGCAAGCTCGCCCAAGCCCGCGCGTGGGCCAGAGCCCAAAAAGCGAATGTCATTGGCGATTTTGAAACAGCTCATGGCCACTGTGGTAATTGCGCCGTGGGTGAAAACCATTGCATCATGCGCGGCCAATGCCTCAAACTTATTGGGGGCGCTGGTAAATGGAAGTTTGGTAATCGCCGCAATATGCGCCGCCACTGCTTCGGCAAAGCCAGTTGGGCACGCCAAGCCAGTGCCAACAGCCGTGCCGCCTTGGGCAAGTTCCATCAACATTGGGAGCGTCATTTCAAGGCGCTTTATGCCATTCTCAATCTGCTGCGTATAGCCAGAAAACTCTTGGCCCAAAGTTATTGGCGTTGCGTCTTGCGTGTGGGTGCGGCCAATTTTTATGATGTCTTTCCATTGTTGCGCTTTGTCATTAAGTGCGTTGCGAAGCTGTTGAAGTGCCGGAATAAGGCGGCACACAACCTCCTCGGCACAGGCAATGTGCATGGCGGTGGGGAAGGTGTCGTTGCTGCTTTGGCTCATATTGACATGATCATTGGGGTGGATTGGTTTTTTGCTGCCCATTTCCCCACCCATCATTTCTATTGCGCGGTTGGAAATAACTTCATTGGCATTCATATTCGATTGCGTGCCAGAGCCCGTTTGCCAAACTACTAAGGGGAAATGATCATTCAACTTGCCTTCGATAACTTCGTCAGCGGCCTTAACGATTATTTCGCCGAGGTTCCGCGGCATTTTGCCAAGATCCATATTGGTGAGTGCGGCGGCTTTTTTAACAATGCCCAATGCGCGAACAATTGGCGCGGGTTGCTTTTCCCAGCCGATTTTGAAATTGCCAAGGCTGCGCTGTGCCTGTGCGCCCCAATATTTGCTTGCGTCAACTTCAATTGGGCCAAAGGTATCGGTTTCGGTGCGGGTGTTTTTTTGGCGGGTGGTCATGAAAATCCTCAAATATGCAATGTTAATAGGAGCCTTAGCTTCTATAAATTGCGCCACTAATCCTGTGAAGCACTAAGGGCATTGTTTTTTAACAATTCGTAATTTTGAGAATTTGAAATGGTTGCTATAAGCACATATGAAATTGAATCGTCGGACATTTGTATCCTCGGTAAGCATTGGCCTTACCTCACTTGTATCAAAAGAATCTTTTGCGCAAAGCCGCACGCCATACGCGCTGTATTTCATGGAAGTATGGCGAAAAATAAATTCGAAATATTGTTATTTTGGCGAAAAGAAAATTGATTGGGAAAGGGCGCGGTCTATTTATGGCCCACTTGCTACATTGGCAAATAATAATGACGAATTTAAAACAATCATCGGCGATTTGTTGCGTGAACTTTATGATCCGCATACCCACGTTTTTAACACTCCAATCGGAACTCCAAGGTGGCCAATATATGATATTTTTGGACAAATGAGAGGCGAAAATATAGTTGTTTCGGCGGTGCAAGCTGGGTCTTCGGCTTTTGATGCAGGTGTTAAGACAGGCGATATTATTTTAGAAATAGATGGCATAGATGCCCATGAAGCAAGGCGAAAATTCACGCCCAAAAGCTTAGTTGAATTCGATTTGGCTGCCCAAGAGTTTGCGATTAATCAAGCCTTGGCGGGAAATGTCGGAATGCCGCGCACAATCAAAATTTCCAATGATGGAAATATTAGGGATGTGCCTATTTTGCTGAAATCTCGAGACCAAAAGGCGGATATAGAATCGAAAATTATCGAAGGAAACATTGGCTATGTCGCGATCAATAGTTTTGCCAACGATTCGGCAATTGCTGAATTTGACAATGCACTGGATCGCCTTCAAGCGACCAACGGGCTAATAATTGATGTTCGCAATAATGGAGGTGGCGATACAGCAGTGGCGCGGCCAATCATGGGCCGTTTTATAAGCTCGCGAAAACCGTACGCAAAAATGAGCAAACGCGCAGGAACAGGGCTTGGCAATATGTGGATCGAAACTGTGAACCCACGCGGGCCGTTTATGTATGATAAGCCAGTTGTAGTTTTGTGCAATCACTGGTCTGCAAGCATGGCTGAAGGTTTTCCAATGGGTATGCGGGCAATCGCAAATGCAAAAATTATTGGAACGAGAATGATGGGCTTGGGTGCAGCCGTATATACCCATCATATCCCCATTATTGATCTTTCGTTTCAATACTCCGCGGAGCCTGTTTACGATGTAAACGGCAATTCGCGTTCTAACTTAATTCCTGATATTGAAATTTCAAATGATGAAGATTTTATCGCAATTGCATTGCGCGAATTACAGGTTTGAGAATTCGAATTTGCAATCATAAGGCGTTGGCAATTTTAACCGAGCTACATTGTCGGACTGGAAGTGGGTTTCGGCGGATTTACACCAAAATTCGTGGGTTCAATTATGATGAAGGCATTGAAACCGCCACCCGCAGATGTGATTGCCAAGTATCAACGGCTTTGAGTTTGCACAAACTGTGTTAAAGCCGTCTGTGCTTTTAGTTTTGAAATTATTTTTGGTCCCAATGTTTATTGGCCTTATCAGCCTTACCACAAGGCGGTTTGGCGCGCTTATAGGCGGTATATTCGCGGGGCTTCCTGCGGTTGCTGGGCCGATTGTCTATATTTTGGCGTTGGAACATGATGCACGATTTGTGCAAATCGCGTCAATTTCGACATTGGCGGGGCTTTTGTCTTTCTGCGTTTTCGGTATTATTTATTCTTTGATGGCGAAAAGGGCAAAATGGCCGTTGGCAATTGCAGCCGCGCTTGGCGGTTGGTTTGTAACAACTTATTTTATCCATGCTCTTAGTCCAAATTTGTTATTGGCCTTTTTGTTTGCGATATTCGGCTTGGTTCTTGCACTTTTCACACTTCCTCACCACAAGGTTGAAGAAAGTGGGGTTAGCAACAATGAAATCGTTTTGCGCATGGTTTTTGGCGCTGCCCTGACCTTGTTCGTCTCTTATATAAGCAAATTTGCAAGTATTTCGATAACAGGATTCTTAGCTGGATTCCCGGTATTTGGCACGATTTTTATGGTTTCAACGCACGCGAAATTTGGCCCTAGACATTGTACCAATTTATTTCGGGGCTGGACATGGGGATTGTTTTCCTATGCACTATTTTTCGCGTGCCTTGGTATTTTATTGGGCGAACTGGATATCAATTCGGCTTTTCTTGTCGCATCATTGATTGCGCTTTTGCCAGGGCCAATTGTTTATTTGGCGCAAAAGAATAAGCAATCTTAATCCCAATGCATTGGCGGGGCTTGGGCCTTTAGTGTCAAAATCGCGGCCTTTAATTCTTCCATGAACTCGTGTTTATTCTCGTGCCATTTTACGGCTGCGCCAACAAATGCCGATACATTCATTGGCACGAACATCTCGCCTTTTGGCAATGCCCGCCCCGCGCCGTGAATGTAAATTGGGATAATGGGCGCATCGGGGCAATGCTCACCAAGCCTTGCAATTCCGGCTTTGAATGGTGCCATTTCTTCTGGGTCACCGCGTGTTCCTTCGGGGAATACTATCAAGATTTCACCCCTATCCAGTGCTTGCTTGGCCTCATACAATATGTCTTCGCCGCGTTCGGGCTTTCGCTTTAATGGTATAATTCCGACAATATTGCGTGAGAACCATGAAGAAACTGGATTTGCCAAAAAATGATCCGCCGCCGCAACTGGGCGCAAAATATCAAGCGTTTTGGTAGGAAAAAGGCAAAGCAATACCAATGTATCAATATGGCTATTGTGGTTTGCGGCAATTATTGCGGGGCCAGTTTTGGGAAGGTGTTCAAGGCCGTTTGCGTGCATGCCAATTAACAATCGCGCAATCGGGCGAATAAAAATTGCCAATAAGATGCGCCGCAAATATTGTAACATTTTAAGCCTTTTTGCTTCGCATTCCCGCGACTTTATTTACAGAATCGTCCGCCAATAATTCGCGATATTCTTGGCTTTCAATTGCAATTGCGGCAATTTTTGATTGCGCATTATGGTGTATGCCATAGCCTAGGGTTTTAACCAAAGGCGAACAACGCAAACATGCTTGGGGTTTGGAAAACATTGCCGCCCGCGCAAGGGGTTTGTCGCTTTCTGGCAAACTATTTCGTATTGAAAACACTTCAAACAACAAATCGTCAGATGTTAAAGAGTATGGTTTTTGCGCAAGCATTGCTAATTGCATTCCCGCCACGCTATCTGGTTTCGGATTAGATTTCGCAATTTCCAAATTGCAATCTGGCGCAACTGTAATTAGCGTGTTGGTGTAATTAGTTGAATGTATCTTTGTGTTTGCCATAAAAACTTATCAATCAAAATTTCTGAAGCGCAAAATATGCTAAAAAGTGGAAATAAATTGGCGCGGTAAATGTCAAACTATCGACCCTATCTAATATGCCGCCATGCCCCGGTAAAGCGTTTGACGTATCCTTTACCCCTAAATCACGTTTTATCGCGCTCATAGTTATGTCCCCACCAAAACCCGCGATTGGCAAGATTATTCCCAATAGTGCAAGTGGAATACCATGCAATGGCGTGAAAATCGGCCCCAAAAACCAAATAATTGCGAATGTGGTAACAAAACCACCAATTGCACCTTCCCAGGTTTTATTGGGGCTAACATTGGGGGTGATTTTGGTTTTGCCAAAGCTTTTGCCCCAAATATATTGGGCAACGTCGTTTGCTTCGGTCACCAATAGCAAAAAGAAAACTAAACCAATGGCGCCTGATGCAGGCAGCTCACTATTTGGCACCTGCATCAAAAGCGCCACATAACCAAGGTTAGTAACGCATACCACCACGCCCCAATAAATTGTTCCTACCGTTGCAAGATAACCCTCGGTTCGGCCAATCCATGCCATTGCCAAAGCCAAACCCAAAAACAAGTAAACTGGAATAAGAGTTAGAAAGAATGGATATTCATCAATTGCAATTGCCCAATATGCAACGAAAATCGCACTATAAGCCAATAGGATTATAGGTCTATCTTCCTTGCGAGTGGGCGCGAGAGATAAATATTCTTTAAGAGCCAAGAATGAGATCAAACCAAACAGAATAATAAAAGGCAGTTTACCCAAATAAAGCCCGGCAACAATAACGCCGACAATTATCCACCAACTATACATTCTTGGGCCCAAATCACTCCATTTGCCTTTTTGAACCCGCGGTAAAATAATTGCCGCAATTGTGCCCAGAATCAGCACAACAAAAACTGCTACAACCCCTATCGAAAGTGGATTTGGCGCCCCAAAAAGCTCAGCTTTAAAATACCCGATTTCTTCCATTTCCAGCCTACCAAAAATAAGTCAACAACAACAATACAGCGCTATACCAATTATTCAAGATTGACAATTTATGACTGGCAGGGTCAATTGTAAGCAAGAGGTTACAAACATGAATCGACGCAAATTATTGATGGCAGGGGGCGTTTATACGATGTCCATGGCCATCCCCGCGCTTGCAAGCGCAGCAACGACAGGAACTATTACATCAATGAGCGAAGATAGCGCAACCCTAAACCCTATTCCACCTGTGGCCCGCATAGAGAGGAAAGTGATTCATCAATTAGGCCGAACCCGAATTGACAATTATGGCTGGATGCGTGACGAAAACTGGCAAGAAGTTCTCAATGACCCTTCAAAACTAAGTGCCAATATCCGCACACATTTAGAAGCCGAAAACGCATATACACGGGCGATTTTATTGGGACCTACCGCTGAATTGCGTGAGACTTTGGTCGCCGAAATGCGTGGGCGTATTAAGGAAGATGATGAAACCCCTCCCGCACCAGATGGTAATTTTGCCTATTTCCGCAAGTTCCGCGAAGGCGGGCAATATCCAATTATTGTTCGCGTGCCGATTGACCCTTTAACCAAAGCCGCAAATGGGCCCGAAACTATCATGCTTGATGGTGATGCGGCCGCACGAGGTCTACCATTTTGGAGGTTAATCAATTGGGAGCAAAATGAAAGCCAGGATTTCTTTGCATATATGGTTGATTTTGAAGGCGCGAGAAATTGCGATATTCGCTTTCGTATAGCCAGCAATGGCCAAGATTTGCCAGAGAAGTTGGAAAATACTACCGGCGAATTAGTGTGGGCAAAAGATAACCGCACATGCTTCTATGTAGTTAATGACGAAAATGTTCGCCCAGTCAAAGTTATGCGACATGTTGTTGGCACGGATCCAAAAACCGATGCCCTAGTTTTCCAAGAAACTGATCCCGCCTATTTTCTTGGGCTTTCAAAATCAGCATCCGGTGACTTTGTGTTTTTAGTTTCCAGTGCGTCAGATAATAATGAATGTCGTTATTTGCCCCTTGATAGGCCGCAATCTGTGCCCAGATTATTCTCACGCAGGCGCGCGGGGTTCGAGTATTTTCCAGATCATCACGGCGATCATTTTTATTTTAAGACCAATAAGGATGGCGCGAAAGACTACAAAGTAATGCGCACTAAGACGTCTGAACCGGCGCTCACCAAATGGAAAGACTACATTGAATACAAAGCTGGCAATTTGGTGAACGAGTTTATTTTATTCAAAAACCATATGGCGCGCCAAGAAATGTTTGATGCTTTGCCGCGCATAGTGATCCGCAATATGGCAAATGGTGAGGAACATTCGATTGGATTTACAGAAGAGGCCTATTCACTCGAGCTGGTTGGCGGTTTCGAATTTGATACAAATACAGTGCGTTTCATATATTCCTCTCCCTCAACCCCGGCTGAGACTTATGACTATGACATGGAAACCCGCGAACGGAAATTGTTGAAGCGCCAACAAATCCCATCGGGTCATAACCCGGCTGATTATGTTGTAAAACGAATAGAAGCGCCGACAGCTGATGGAGCGCAGGTTCCGCTGACAATTCTTTACAAAAAAGGCACGCCTTTGGACGGATCCGCGCCGTGCCATTTATATGGTTATGGCTCTTACGGAATTATCATTGATGATGACTTTAATGCAAATATCCTAAGCCTTGTAAATCGTGGCTATATTCATGCTGTTGCCCATATGCGCGGTGGCATGGAACGCGGTTATCAATGGTATTTGGACGGGAAATTGCGCAAGAAACAGAATACGTTTTCTGATTACATTCGTTGCGCTGAAGTATTAATAGAGAGAAACTATACCTCAAAGGGGAATATTGTTGGCAATGGCCGTTCTGCTGGTGGCCTATTGATGGGTGTGGTTGCGAACCAACGGCCCGATTTATTTGCAGGTATTATTGCAGGCGTTGCATTCGTTGATATGATGACCACAATTTCAGATGCGACCTTGCCACTTACTCCGCCTGAATGGACTGAATGGGGTAACCCGATAACAAGTGTCGAAGACTATGACGCTATGGCTGCTTATAGCCCGTATGACAATGTGGAAACACGGGCCTATCCACCAATTTTTGCGCAAACCGCATTGTCAGATAGTCAGGTGACTTATTGGGAGCCTGCAAAATGGATTGCCAAATTGCGGGCAACTTCGCCCAATGCTGGACCTTTCTTATTGCGTGTAAATATGGAAGCGGGGCATGGCGGCGCACCTGGAAGGTTTGATAGGCTAAAGGAAGTCGCTGAATATTTAGCTTTTGCAATTTGGGCAAATGGTCGCAAACAAGCGTCGCCGCCTTTGCCACCTCGCAGACCTTAGAGAAAATTCAATCTTGGAAAACAAATCCACCAAGTCGATTTTTGAAGCAGAACAACCATTCGCCACAGGCGACTATGCGCAGTGGCGGGCTATGGTTGATAAGGCTTTGTCTGGCGCGGAATTTGAATCGTTAATTGGAAAAGACGATCAGGTTGTTAATGTTCAACCGCTCTATGTCTTAAATGAAAGTGATATTGCGGACTTTGACCCAAAGCCTGCAGGCGTTGAAGGGCAAGATTGGGATATTCGTCAACGAGTTTTTGTCGAGGATGCGGCGGCTGCAAATAGTGTCGCTTTATCAGAGTTGGAAAATGGCGCCAATTCTATCGAATTTATTGGCAATAATCTTGAATCCATCGATTTTGCAAAATTGATTGATGGCATAGACACTGATTTGGCAACCATTGCCCTTGGTGGTGTTTCGGCTAGCCTTGAATGCGCACGAAAATTGATGGATGCAATTGTCCCGCACAAAAGGGCCACTGCAAAATTAGCCTTTAATTTGGACTTACATTCCACGCCATCAGTTTTACCAAAAACAATTATCGAGTTTTTCAAAACCAATTATCAAGAATTTGCGAAAGCAAAGTTCTTTTGCGTTTACTCTGGAATATTCGGCGTGAAGCCGTCCAGACGAACCTTGCAGATAGGGGATATGATAGCTTCAGCCGTCGAGATTTTACAACTTGGTATTGCTGCGCAAATAGACCTGCATTGCATAAATAATGCTATATTGTTCAAACTGGAAATTGGCCAAAATAGTCCCTTGGAAATTGCTAAACTACGTGCTGCGCGCGGCTTGTGGCAAAAAGTGACAGCCAAAATGGGCGCTTCGCAACCAATGTCAATTCACGCTGTAACTCAATCCTTTGCGCAAGAACCCTTTGACGACCACGCAAACGTAATTCGCAGCACGAGTTCCTGCTTTTCGTCAGTTTGTGGCGGCGCGGATATTATTTCCATTCCAGTCTTTGGGGCGGACAGATCATGGACAAATGATTTCGCACATAGGATAGTTCGTAATACACAATTGATTTTGGCGCATGAAGCCCAACTTGGAAAAGTTACTGATCCTGGGCATGGATCCTATGCGATTGAAGCTCTTACCAAAGAAATTATGGACGAAGCATGGGATGTCGTTGGCGCACTTCAGGCGGGAGCTTGGTTATACAAGGCGGAAAAGTCACTAGCGATAAATAAGGGCCAAGCGGAGCCTTCCAATATCTACCACAGCAGTGTGCCGCATCGAACTTCGCCTGCCAAGGATGCGGATATTATACGGTTCACAAAAACGGCAGAAGGAATTGACATTAAAAGTCAATACAATGGAAGCGATGTAGCAGGCTTGGGTTTTTTGAATACTTACCCAGGAATCGCACCGTTTATTCGTGGCCCATACCCAACAATGTATGTGCAAAAACCTTGGACCATTCGCCAATATGCTGGATTTTCAACGGCAGAAGAGTCAAATGCTTTTTACCTTCGAAACCTATCGCAAGGGCAGAACGGGCTTTCTATTGCTTTTGATTTACCGACCCATAGGGGTTATGACAGCGATCACCCAAGGGTAGTGGGTGATGTTGGCATGGCGGGTGTTGCCGTAGACAGTATTTTGGATATGCGGCAGTTATTTCAGGGCATTCCGCTTGATAAAATGTCAGTAAGCATGACGATGAACGGCGCGGTTTTGCCAATATTGGCCTTGTATATAGTTGCAGCAGAAGAACAAGGAGTTAGCCAAGATAAACTATCTGGAACCATACAAAACGATATTTTGAAAGAGTTTATGGTTCGCAATACCTATATTTATCCGCCGAAAGAATCGATGCGAATTGTTGCCGATATTTTTGAATACACTTCTAAATATATGCCAAAATTCAACAGCATTTCGATTTCTGGATATCATATACAAGAAGCGGGCGGAACTGCTGATTTGGAACTCGCTTACACATTGGCTGATGGTATGGAATATTTGCGCGCAGGGATTGCTGCGGGGCTGGACATAGACAGTTTTGCACCGCGTTTATCGTTTTTCTGGGGCATCGGAATGAATTATTTCATGGAAGTTGCTAAAATGCGCGCGGCAAGGGGGCTTTGGGCGAAGATAGTTAAAAACATGGGCGCGAAAAACCCTAAATCACTTGCATTGCGCGCGCATTGCCAAACTTCTGGCTGGTCTTTAACTGCCCAAGATCCATACAATAATATTGTACGAACCACTGTCGAAGCCATGGCCGCGGTTCATGGGCACACTCAATCGCTTCATACAAATTCCTTTGATGAAGCCATGGCGTTACCAACCGACTTTTCGGCAGCTATTGCCAGAAACACCCAAATTATTCTGCAAACCGAAACCGGTACTGAAAGCCCGATTGATCCTTGGGGCGGGTCCTATTTTGTCGAGCGTTTAACAGCGGATCTTGCTGCCAAAGCTTGGGCACACATCGAAGAAATCGAGTTGCGGGGCGGAATGGCAAAAGCCATAGAGGCAGGTATTCCGAAAATGGGCATAGAAACTGCCGCATCACAAACTCAAGCGCGCATTGATAGTGGCCAACAAATGGTTGTTGGAGTGAACACTTTCACTCTTGACACAGAAGCAGATCACGAAGTTTTGAAAATCGACAATGCTGCAGTGCGCGCTTCGCAATTGGACAAATTGCATAAGCTTCGCCTTAGTCGAAACGATGGTGAGGTCTTGCAAAAACTAAATGATTTGGAAAATTGCGCAAAAACTTCAAGCGGCAACCTCTTAGGTGCGGCGATTGAGGCGGCCCGCGCGAAAGCAACCTTGGGCGAAATATCCTTTGCGCTAGAAAAAGTTTTTGGTCGCCATAACGCCAAGCCCAATATGCCACGCCAAGTTTATGAAAAACAAATCGGCGAAAATGAGCCGAATTTTGTGCTGGCAAAAGAAAAAGTCGCGCAATTCGTTCTTAAACATGGCCGCGCGCCAAAATTGATGGTCGCAAAAATCGGCCAGGATGGTCACGATAGAGGGCAAAAAATAATAGCTTCTTCCTATGCGGATTTGGGGTTTGAAATCGTTTTAGGAGAGCTTTTTCAAACGCCAGCAGAAGCGGCCCATACTGGCGCTTCAAACGATGTGCATGTTATTGGCGTTAGTAGCTTAGCCGCAGGACATCTTACATTGGTTCCACAATTACGGAGCGAACTTGCCAGACTAAACCGTTCTGACATCTTAATTGTAGTTGGAGGAGTAATCCCAGCTGACGATATTTCTACTCTCAAGCAAATGGGCGCTGCGGCTGTATACCCGCCGGGGACGATTATTTCTGTCTCAGCGATTGACTTGCTAGAAATTCTAGATGCAAGGTTAGATTAAAGAAATTTTCAAAATAGACTTTATGGAAGCGAAAATGACAACACCTTCAGTATTATCCAAATTGCGAATACCGGTTATTGGTGCGCCACTATTCATTATATCGGGCCCAAAAATGGTGATTGAACAGTGCAAAGCCGGCGTTGTCGGCTCATTCCCGGCGCTTAATGCCCGCCCTGACCATGTTTTGCACGAATGGCTTGACGAAATTACCGATACATTGGGCGAATATAATTCCAAAAATCCTGACGCCCCAGCAGCGCCATTTGCGGTAAATCAAATTGTTCATAAATCAAATAATCGCTTAATGCATGATGTTGAAGCCTGCGTAAAATATAAAGTGCCAGTGGTAATCACGTCGCTTGGCGCGGTTCCTGAAGTTAACACCGCCATTCAATCCTATGGCGGAATTACGCTCCATGACATTATCAATAATCGCCACGCGAAATCCGCAATTAACAAAGGCGCAAACGGCCTAATAGCAGTTGCAGCAGGTGCGGGCGGCCATGCGGGACTACTATCACCATTCGCGCTTATTCAAGAAATTCGCGCTTGGTTTGATGGGCCACTTTGCCTTTCGGGCGCAATTGCGACGGGAGGTGCAGTTTTGGCAGCACAAGCAATGGGCGCGGATTTTGGCTATATTGGCTCGGCCTTTATTGCGTCTGAAGAGGCCAATGCACAACAAGAATATAAGCAGATGATTGTCGATTCCAATGCCAATGACATTGTTTATTCCAACTTATTCACTGGAATTCATGGCAATTATCTCGCGCCTTCAATAAGAGCAGCAGGTCTTGACCCAGACAATCTTCCCGAAGCCGATCCAAGTAAAATGAACTTTGCGTCTGGCGGCAATACAGAAGCCAAAGCCTGGAAACATATTTGGGGTTGTGGACAGGGGATTGGCGCAATTGAACGGATCGATCCAATCGCAAAAATTGTTGACAGATTGGCCGATGAATATGCTGCGGCCAAGGCGAAAATCTGCGAAAATTAATTTGCACGCACACCTATTTCGCATTTTGCTTTGCACTATCGCTTCGCTGTTTGAGTGCGATACGAAATGCTCCGCGCGGGCGGCGCACAAGCGCCCGCGGCCAGTTGGCCTTGCCTCGCTAGGCTCGGGTTAACTTGCCGCATAAGGTTTGCTCTATCCACATGTGAAAATATCAATTCATACTTGGCCTTTTTAAGCGAGGCCGAAATGATTGAAACCAAAAAACTATATTCACGCGCCGAGGACTTTGACCAAACTGGTTGGCGTTGGCCGCATTTTACGCCGAACGAACTTAAGTGCGATTGCGGTAAACATTGCGCGGGCGAATATTACCATGACCCAAAATTCTTAGATGCTTTGGAAAAAATGCGCGGCGCAATTGGGCCCATAAAAATCAATTCTGGTCACAGATGCAAAGGGCATAATAAGGCAGTGGGAGGCGTACCAAATTCCATGCATTATCAATCTATCGCAGTTGACATAAAAATTGCGCCGCATAATCGGGTAGAGCTTTATGAGAGCGCGGTAAAAGCCGGCTTCAAAGGGATGGGATTTGGTGTGAACTTCATGCACCTTGATGTTGGCGTACGCAGGCGATGGACATATCCAGGCGGTTTAGTGTTATGGAAGAAGGCACTTGGGTTTAGCCCAATTTAGCAGTTTAGGTGTAAGTTTTAATAGTGACAACATAGAAATCGTCACCCATAATCGAAATCATAATATTGGAATGGACAGCACTATGTTTCTTGGTTTGGCGATTACGGCAGCGATTTCAAACGTTGATTTGGCGCATAATAAGCAATTTGCTTTGGCAATTTCTCCGCCGATTTTTTCAAACATCCGTGATGAAGAAAATGGCTGCACTCGAAACGGCCTATATTGCGTTCGATTGACACGCGAAAATGAAACCAAATCCTATCAAATTTTAGTTTTTGAAAAGACCCAAGATGGCGCTCGAGTTATTTTCCAAGCCGAAATCGACAGCGAAGTGCCGAATCCAAGAATGTCGCTTTGGCCATATTTGGTAATATTGGATTGGCGTGAAGAGGGCCAAACGACGCCAAATTTTATTGTAGGCGTAACCGAAGTGGAATCACAAATGTATGCCGGTCGCGGACTAAACCTCTTAGCATTAAGGCTATTCGAAATTCGTACCACTGAAATAGAGGCTAAAGCGGCGGAACTATTGAACATAGAGTTTGAGGGCCAGCGAAATGTTCGATCTTGTTACAATGAAGAAAATGTCATTGGAAGAGATGATTTTTGCCCAACCGAATATCATTTCAATTCTTCGCTGGCGATAGATTCAACGTATGGTTCGAGATATCCTAGGTTCATTTACAATCGCCAGTCGGCGATTCTTCCGTGGTCCGAAAGGGAGGATTTCAGCGCATCATCGAGAGCATTAAATAGCCCAGGGCTTTTGAGATTTCGCGACAATGCCTGCACATTTTCTCGGACCTTAACTTATAGCCAGCAAACCTCGCAATATGAATATAATGAAGAAGCTCCAAACTGTAGTGATTATCTGGAACAATAAATTTGCGAGATGAAGCGGTGTCATGCTTGAAAGAAAAAAAACTAAACCAATAAACAACACGGCCTTTTTGTGGCGAATGGTCTTATGGTTTTTCGTTACATTTGTGATGTTTTTGGCGTCAATTGCTGTCGGTATTTGGGGGTATTCGCATTATGAAAATATGCCATTTGTTGATGCTTTCTTGAATGCAAGCATGATTTTAGGTGGCATGGGGCCGGTTGACGTTTTGAAAACCGAAAGTGGCAAATTATTCGCTTCTTTTTACGCCGTTTATAGTGGTTTTTTTCTAGTTGTTGTTGGCGGCTTGTTATTGGTGCCAATTTTTCATCGTGTTTTGCACGTCTTTCATGCTGATGATGAAGATTGAGCTTTACGAGCCGAATAATTCGCGTCAAAAATAAGCCATGACCAATATACTAGTAATTGATGAAGGTACTTCATCGACCCGTGCCGCCGTTTATACCAGTGATTTTTCGCGCAGTGATTTTGTGCAATTAGGTGTGCCGCTGGTTTCGCCGACACCCGATATTGTAGAACAAGATGCCAATCTGATTTGGTCGCAGTCTTTGGAAGTCGCAAGGGCCGCTGCTGCAGCTAAGGTGATTGATCGGATTGGCATAACCAACCAGCGCGAAACTACAATTGTTTGGGAAAGGGCGACAGGGCGGCCAGTTCACAACGCCATCGTGTGGCAGGATAGGCGCGGTGCAGCGTTGGGCGATGAAATGAAGCTCGATGGCCGAGAGAAAATTCTAAACAATAAAACCGGGCTATTGGCGGACCCATATTTTAGTGCGTTCAAACTCAACTGGCTGTTGAACAATATTGAAGGTTTGCGCGCGCGTGCTGAAAGGGGCGAACTTGCATTTGGAACAGTTGATTGTTGGCTTATTTGGAACTTAACCCAAGGCCGAACCCACGCAACCGATGCGTCAAATGCCAGCCGAACCGCGCTTTACAATATCCACAAAGGCGAATGGGACAATGAATTATTGCAAATGTTTGACGTGCCGCGCGCACTTATGCCTGAAGTCTTGGATAGTAGTGGTGATTTTGGTTGTTGCACGCTTTTTGGTGGCAGCGTCCCAATCACAGGGGTTTTGGGGGATCAACAAGCAGCGCTGATGGGGCAAAATTGCACGAAAATCGGCGAAGCAAAAATTACTTTTGGCACCGGTGCTTTTCTTATGGCTCAACTAGGCGAAGTACCACGTAATTCAAGCAATAATATGCTGTTGACAATTGCTTCGAAAATCACCGGCAAAATTAATTATGCAATCGAAGGCGCGGTTTTGAATGCTGGCACTGCAATCCAATGGTTGCGCGATGAAATGGGTATTATTGAAAATGCTGCCCAGTCTGAGGGTATTGCAAATTCGATTTCAGACAATGGTGGGGTTTATTTAGTGCCAGCCTTTACGGGACTTGGTGCACCATACTGGAACGCCAAGGCACGCGGCTTGATAAGTGGCCTTGGGCGCGGAACAACAAAAGCGCATATTGTTAGGGCGGCATTGGAGGCAAGCGCCTATCAAACTTATGACCTTCTTGATGCAATGGCAAAAGATGGTATCGACATTGAAGTATTGCGAGTTGACGGCGGTATGGCACAGAATAATTTCTTCTGCCAATTTTTGGCCGATATTATTGGTATTCCAGTTGAGCGTCCCCAAGATTTGGAAATGACCGCAATGGGCGCAGCAAGGGTAGCAATGGGCACGATTGCGCAATCATCGGTGCGAAATTCAACCAAGTTTACTCCGAAAATGACTCCCCAAACCCGCACAAAGAACATTGAAGGTTGGAAGAAAGCAATCAAAGCAGCACTGGTGTGAACTAATTATCTTAACGTTTCAATCGCTTTGATTTTATTTCTGATTGCCATTTAGCTATTGTCGTCGCAAATCAAGAGACAAAATACTGTGCTTATTTGCCTGATTAAAAACATATCCCCATGCGTCATCTGCTCGCGCAAAGTTACACGTTTTTCGCACTTTGGCTGGAGGTTCTCGAGACTCGGCATTCTTAATGGCAGACTCGCATTGCGAAAAAATCAGAACTATTTCTTGTAAATTATCCACAGACGGCCCCGTGTCATTTTCTAAAAGCCCATAAATCGCTTCGTCTTTGCTGAGCGTGATTTGGCCTGTCTTAATTGAAGCTTCATCAAAAACTAAAGCAAAACCAATTCGGTTATCAGTAAGGTTCTTTTGAAACCATATTCGTCCATAGGCAGGGGCATCGTTATCAGAAGTGAACAGAAGTCGATTAACATGTTCGCCACGAATAATTGACACAACAATTTGCGGTGAATCATTCTGATTTGGAACTGCAGTGGCTTCATCAGGATTGATTAATTCATATTGAACTGAGTTCGTCACTCCAAACGGCCAATCCGACTGTCTTGGCTGTGGTGCTGCAACGACACCACAACCGCACAGCGAGATGGCAAAAATAAATAGAATAATGCGCCTTAACATGAGCTGCCAACCACCCGCCTCAATTATGAACTCAAGGTTATTGAGGGAAACACGAAAATGTAAAGCGCTGAAAACGCAAATCGCAACGGCATTAATTCAAGGCTTATTCCCCCCAACCGCCACCAAGCGCTTTGAACAAAGCTATTTGTGAAATTGCTGCTTGGGTTTGGCCGCGCACTTCTTGGGTTTGCAGTTCCAAAACCAAACGTGCTGCTTCAAGTTGTTCGAGCTTCGAAATATCACCTGCGGCAAGACGTCGTTGTGCATGTTCTAATGCGCTTTGTTGCGCATTTATAGCAATGGCTCTAGATTGAATTGTATCAAGAACTCCACGATAATCTGAAAAAGCCCTTTCACTATCCCCTAACGCTGCAATTACGGTTTGTGAATACGATTCCAAGGCTTGGGTCTGTCTGGCTTCGGCTGCGTGAATATTGGCCTCAATGCGCCCGCCATTTAATATGTTCCACCTTATGCCTGGCGCAATATTGGCCGCTTGGGAACTGGCATCAAGAATTTTTAAAGGTTCGGTTGCTTCCCAACCAAACCGCGCAGAAATTACAAATCGTGGATATTTTTCTACCATCTGAACCGCTGTTTCATTGGTGCGTACAGCCAATCTGCGCTCTGCGATTCTAATGTCGGGCCGGCGTTCAAGAAGTTCTGACCTCGCGCCAATTGGCACATTCAATAGCAATGGCGGCTGAATCTTTGCTGGCAATATTCGTTCGCTTGGTGCAATTCCCTGAATGATCTGCAAAGCGATATTAGCGGCGCGTATTCTTGCTTCGATTGCAGGCAATCTGATTTCGTAACTTGCACTACGCGCAATTGCTTCATCAACGTCTCTTTTTGATATGTCGCCAGCTTGGTAACGACTTTGTAAGATTGCAATGCTATGGGCAAGAGAAGCAATATAGGATTGCTCGGCGCGCAATTCACGTTGTGCGCCTTGAAGCTCAAAATATGCTCTGGCAGTTTCTGCGGCAACCGCAATTTGAACGGCATTCCTCTCTTCTTCGCTGACATCAATTCGGGCTGACTGTGCCGCAAGATAGTGTTTCACGCCGTTAAAAACATCGATTTCCCAACTTGCATCAAAGCCAGTTTGGAAAACCAGTTGATCGCGGTTGAACCCGGGGATTTTTGCAACGGGATTAGCGCCATTTTCACTCACTCTTTGCGCACTTGCACTCGCGCCAAGATTCCCCGAAGGGCGCGCTGATGCGGTAAAGGAGTTTAGAGTTTGCCGAGCTTCATCAATGCGCGCCATGCTAAGAGCGATATCATGGTTGTTCCGAATTGCGTTCTCAATATAAGATGTCAATTGCTCGTCATTAAGGCTTTGCCACCATTTAGAAAGCGCAATTGAAGTGCCATTTTGGTTAGCTCTGTCTTGGCCCAAAGGGATGTTTGGCGCACTTTCATAAGCGGGCGTATATTTGTGCGCACAACCACTTGTCAAAATACTAATCAGTGCACAAGCAATAAAAGTGGGCAGTATCGATTTTATAGGCTTCATTGTAATCTATTCCTGACAATTATTGTTGCCGCGCTAAGCCCTACTATTCCAGTTACAATAAGCGGCCATAAGTTTGTAAAGATATCTGCAAAGCCTTGCCCTTTAAGGAAACTTCCTTGCAGAATTAAGAGTGTATGTTTGTTGGGGATGGCTTCGGCAATATATTGCATAAAAAGGGGCATGTTTTCCGTTGGCGTTGAGAAACCACTCATCAACATCATCGGTACGGCAATAGTAAACATTCCCAAAATTGCCTGTTGCTGAGTTTGGGAGATCGCAGAAATTATAAGGCCAATCCCTACCACCGCAAATATATGCACGTAGATACATAATACCAAGAGCAAGAAATTCCCTTTGAAGGGCACTCCGAATAGGAAAATGGCTGCGAAAACCATCATCATTCCCATAATTGGTGCAATAATCAAAGCTGGCATGGTTTTCGCAATTATGATTTCAACATAATTAGCGGGCGAAACTAATAGCTGATCAAACGTCCCCAACTCGCGTTCGCGCGCAATCGACATTGATGTTATCCCAAGTGCTGTCATGGTTACCAATACTGCAGCAAGGCTTGGCACAGTAAACCATTGATATATCAGCGACGGGTTAAACCAAAAACGAATTGAACTTGGTTGTAAACGATTGGCAGGAACGGCATTGGCACCAATGTTGCTGACGATGGCCTGAATATAAGAAAAAACTATTTGCCCTGAATTAGCTCTACGGCCATCAATTATTACCTGTGCTGTCGCAGTTCCCCCACCAATTATCTTCGCGGAAAATCCCTGCGGGATATTGACCGAAGCTATTGTTTTCCCGGTTTCGATTTGGTCTTCAAGTTCCTTTTGACTGTGAACAATGTAGAGTTTTCCAACAAATTTCGCTTCGTTCAAAGTGGTTACAAACTCCTGACTGTATCGACCTCCGTCCATATCAAGGACACCAATATTCACATTTGTGACATCAAGGGTGACGGCAAAAGCGAACAAAACAAGCTGCAAAATTGGCGGCACAATCAACGACATTCGTGATCGTGGATCTCGTAAGGTACAAAGGACTTCCTTGACAATTTGTGCGCGTAAGATCGGCGAAAAAAGAAAATCAATTAGCCTTTTTAGTTGAGAAGGTTTTGCATTCTTCATTACTTACCGTCCAATGTCTTGGAGCTATTTCGCCAAGCTAAAAAGAAGAAGAACGCGCCAATTGCTAACATGTATAGGATGTTGGGAATGAGAACTTTCCAAACGTCGCCGACCAAAAATACTGTGCGCAGCCCACTAACATAATATCTTGCTGCAACTATCTGACTTAAAATCCTCAGAGGTAGCGGCATAGAACTAATTTCATACAAGAACCCCGAAAACATCATTGCTGGAAGGAAACCAGTGAATAAAGCCAATTGGGCTGCCGCGAACTGGTTTTTAGTGACAATAGAAATCAGTAGCCCTTGTCCCAAGGCTGGTATCAAAAATGCAGAGGAGAAAGCCATTAATGCCAACCAAGAGCCACGCAATGGCACACTAAATGCTGCCGTTGCTAGCACGCCGCAAATTAGGGTGGCCATCATACCGAGGCCAAAATATGGCAATAATTTGCCAAATAATATCTCCGCAGTATTGGCAGGTGTCGCCATTATTGCTTCCATGGTTCCACGTTCCCATTCACGAGCAACCACCATTGCCGTTAGTAGCGTACCGATCATAGTCATAACAATTGCAATGGCGCCAGGTATCAGTGTCCTTCGACTTTCAATCTCCGCGTTAAACCAATAACGTGGAATTAAGTTCACTTGCTGCCCTGTGGTTTGCGCATTTTTCGAACCCACTGTTTGCGCTAGCCATTCTTGCACAACGCTGCTTGCAGCGCCTGCTATAAAGCGAGCTGTATTCGGCTGCGCGCCGTCAGAAATTATTTCAACCAAAGGACCGAGGCTTGGCGAAGTTAGGCGGGCATCAAAATTATGTGGTATTGTTACAATTCCACGAACCTTGCCACTAACCATCAAGTCGCGGGCTTTTTGTTGACTTGTTTCATCGTGAACCACGAAAAATTTGGTCCCCTGATATGCTGCGGCCAATGATTGTGACTTTACGCTGTCGCTTTCACGAACCAATGCAATGGGCAGGTTTTTGATGTCTAGCGAAACAGCAAAAGCAAACAACAACAATAAAATTACAGGCAGGAGAAAAGCGACCAGAATAGTCGAGGGGTCGCGCAACATTTGGACTGTCTCTTTGCGTATCAAAGCGCCAAGCCTTACAAAATCAAATTTCGCCATTTTTTGCGGCTCCATTTTGGGCGTCAACACGCTCGATTAGTCTAATGAAAGCTTGTTCCATTGACGGGTTTGGCAATTCTTTTGAAGTTACAATCGATTTCAGACCATCAGGCGTGTCCAAAGCAATTAACTTGCCCCCATACATCATTGCGACACGGTCGCAGTATTCGGCTTCTTCCATGAAATGCGTAGTAACCATTATTGTCACGCCTTTGTTTACCAGGCCATTGATGTGGTTCCAAAATTCGCGCCGTGTAAGCGGGTCTACGCCTGAAGTCGGCTCGTCAAGAAAGAGTACGGACGGCCTATGCATCAGCGAACAAGCCAAAGCCAAGCGCTGTTTAAATCCAAGCGGCAAATCTTCGGGCGAAAAGTCGAGATACTTTTTGAGATGAAAAGCGTCAATCATTTCATTAATTCGCGCTGTTTTAAGCTCTCCATCCAAGCCATATACACCGGCCGAAAAATCCAAATTCTGTCTTACGCTCATTAAGCCATAAAGTGAAAATTTTTGCGCCATATATCCTAAATTAGACTTAGCTTTCCTTGTTGCTTTTCTAAGGTCAAATCCTGCAACCTGTGCGATGCCAGAAGTTGGGCGTAAGAGGCCACATAGCATTTTGAATGTTGTTGATTTGCCTGCACCATTTGGACCCAAAAGTCCAAAAATTTCGCCTCTTCTAACTTCAAAGCTTACATCGTTGGTCGCTTTGAATTCACCAAATGTTTTACTTAGATTGGTGCACCTTACCGCAATTTCATTTTCAAGGCTTATGGTTTCGAAATTATCTGTCAGCGGTGTGTGCCCGCCCGGGCCACCACCCAATAGATCCACAAATGCATCTTCAAAGCGTGGCTCAGTCAGACTAAGCGACACTTTTTGCGTTTTGCAAAATTGCTTTAATTCAATTGAATCTTCAAGATGCTTACAAACGAGGCGAACTGCGGAACCTTGGATTACGCCATCACTTACGAAGGGCTGTAGAAGTGCAGTGCGCAATATTTCGCGCTTGTCACGGTTTTCACCATGCACAAGGAAACTGCGACCTGCAAGGGTTTTTGTTAAAGTTTCGGGTGCTCCATCAAAGAGTATCTTGCCTTCATTTAACAAGATAACGCTTGCGCAGCGTTCGGCCTCATCAAGGTATGAAGTTGACCAAACCACCGCCATGCCTTCATCAGTTAGTGCTTCGACCATTCGCCACAATTCCTGACGGCTTACCGGGTCAACACCTACGCCAGGTTCATCAAGTAATAATACCCGTGGTTCGCCCATAAGAGCGCATGCAAGGCCTAATTTCTGTTTCATGCCACCTGATAGTGCGCCAGCAAGCCGGTTAGAGAACGGCTCCAAACGCGTGAAGTCCAATAGTTTTGCAAATAGCCTTTTCGCGTTTTCGGCGCTGACTTTACGCAATTTGGAATAGAGCACTAAATTATCCATAACGCTCAAGTCTTCGTATAGACCAAAACGTTGCGGCATGTATCCAATGTTGTCCTTAACCAAATCTGCCTGAGTTTTTGGGTCAAAATCAGCGACTTTTGCGGTACCAGTATCGGCGCGCAATAGACTGGCCAATATTCTGAGCAATGTAGTTTTACCTGCGCCATCAGGGCCGACTATCCCTGTCAGCCTGCCGGCCATAATGTTGGCGCTGATATTGTCTAGTGCGCGAACCGCACCAAAATTCTTGGTAAGTTGTGAAAATGTTACCGAGACATTATCATTGCCATTGTTTATGTTTTGCGCGAGCGGCTGCACAGTTTTGACCCTAGCGGTCTATGGGTTTGGTTGAAGCAACGGTAACCGTAACTGGCATGCCTTGCAAAAGGGCACTGTCTGCGTCTGTGACGATAATCCGTATACGGTAAACCTGATCGGATCTTAAGTCTTCTGTCTCCACGGTCTTTGGAGTAAATTCTGCGCGCGGCGAAACAAAAGCTACTCGCCCATGATAAATTTTATCCTTACTATCGGTTGACAATTGAACCAAGGTTCCAACGGCTGCCCTGCCCAACATTGGCTCACTAACATAAGCTCTAACATAAATTGCGGAACGAATTGATATAGAAAATACGGTATTGGCGGGCGACACCAGAGCTCCAACTTCTTTGCTGCGAGCTGAGATTATGCCATCAACTGGCGCGACAAGCCGCGTGTCCTCCAAAGCAGTTTCCATTTTTCGCCGCGAAGCTTGTATGGCTTGCACCCGCCTTTGCCCAACAGTAATGTCTTCGGATCTTGGGCCATTACGCTTTAGAAGCAGTGTGCTATTGGCGGCATCGAAGTTCGCCTTTGCAACATCGCGAGAAGCACGGGCACCATGAACCAATTTTTCACTAACCGCGCCGCTTGGCAACAAAGACATCTGCCTACGGTAGTCGTCATCGGCATTTCTATAAATTGCCTCAGCTTGCCTTACATTTGCCTGCGCCAGTGCAATTTCTTCGGCCCTGGTCCCGCTGTTGAGTTTTGCAAGCTCAGCATTTGCGACAGCAATTTCGGCGTCAATATTGGAAAGTGCTTGCGAAAACGTGTCAACGTCAATTGTCGCCAGCAAATCGCCTTTTTTTACTACCGACCCTTCATCGACCAAAATTTCGCTTATCCGCCCTGACTGACGAAAAGCTGCCTCCGCTTCACGAACTTCAACATTGCCATAAATCTTAAACTCTTCTTCTATTGAATGGTCACGCAATTTGAACCAGTAAAATCCAAACGCCAACGCAACCAAAATCAGCGCAATAAAAATGTTCTTTACAATGGTACGCATTTACAGCTCCGTGCGCAAAAGCATCGCTCTGGCGGTTTCTTGAATTTGATGTTTGAACAGTTCCGATTCAGCTTGGCCAATTTCGGACCAGTTCATAAATCGACATATGCTGGTTCTTGTGGCTCTAATTGCAATAATCTGCCCGAAAAAACTTATTACCAATAATTTGATTTGTTGCGGCTCAAGATCGGGCCTTAACCGCGCAAAAATATCACCAATCAACGCCAAACTTGGACCCACAAAAGCACTGTAAACAATGTCAAACGCTTCGGTTGGCGCTTGCTGCTCACGCATCATCAGCCTAGATTTATCAAAACTATCTTTTGATGTAAGCATTTCAACAAATTCAGAACTTAATGTGGTCAGCGCTTCAAAATACGAATTTTTTGCTTCAGTTTTTGTTGGATATTCGCGATTGAGCGCTTTGTGAATTATTTCAATTTGGCTGGCAAATCTGGCCTTAATTTGCGCTGCCATACTCTCAAAAACCGCCAAATAAAGCCCATGCTTATTACCGAAATGGTAATTGATAAGCGCCTGATTAACGCCGGCCGTATCGGCAATTGCCCGTGTGCCGGTTGCGTCATAACCGTCGCGCGCAAAAATACTAGTTGCAGCTTGAAGCAAAGTATCACGCGTTGTATCCCCGCGGCTTAGGTCTGTTTTGCCCACAAGATCAGCGTCATACCGATGTCTATTTTTATTCAAATGATTCATGTTGGGAAGTTAATCAATCGTTTAATTAAGTCAAGTGATTAATATAGTGATTAATATATTGGGTGGAATTTCTTTGCAGCTCCGCGATTGTTGTATTATTGTATCGATTGTACGAAAAAAATGAGAAGCGGTTTTTGGATAAAAACGCATGAAGACATTTTGGGGGCTATAAATGCGAAATTTAAAGAAAATTTGCGGATTAGTATTGTTAGTAGCGACCCTGGGAAGTTGTTCAAGTATTAGACCACTCAACGTACAAGATGAATTTATTTCCAGCATTCGACCATTGTGTGGAAAGGCTTTTTCCGGACGTTTGGTCACGAGCGATCCACAGGATTCTGACCTAGCAAATCAGCCTATGATTATGCATGTTGCAAGCTGCACTGAAAATGAAATTCGCATTCCGTTTCATGTGGGCGAAAATAGGTCAAGAACATGGATTATTAGCAAGCAAGATGGTGGTTTGCGTTTGAAACATCGCCATCGCCATGAGGATGGAACTGAAGATATTTCAAGCCAATATGGCGGCGATACAAAGTCGGACGGCACACCAAATAGGCAAGAATTCCCCGCGGACGATTTTTCGAAATCGCTTTTCATACGCACAAATATTCCTAATTCTGCGAATAATATTTGGGCTGTGGAAATAGAGGCCGGTAAAAAGTTTAGCTATGAGTTGCGCAGATCAAATCGCCACTTCAGGGTTGAGTTTGATTTGCAAATGCCAATTGCTATTCCGCCAAGTGCTTGGGGTGGAAATTAGTGATATTTTTAGGTTTACTCGTCCCATAGTCCGTATTGATATTCGTAAACTTTCAATGGTTTTTCTTGATGCCAGCTTATGAAAATTTGATAGCGTCGAGTTTCAATTAGCTCGAATGTAAGTGGGTCCTTTTTCCAGCTCAACATATCGGCAGCCAGTTTGCAAACTGCCCGATCAATGGAAGCGTTTTGCGGCACAAGCCCATCATCTCTTGCTAAATCAGTTAGAACGGGCAATTCATCGAATTGCAATTCAACTGCATGGTCCAAGAAATTGTATCTTTCCCCGTCTTGGCGGACCCATTCACAACGAATTGATCTGTGGTTTTCGCTTATGCTAAGCAAAACCGACTGCCTGATAACGTCTATAACCCCTTCCTTGCTATGGCTTTCCAATTGTTTCAAAGAAAACACTAGATTTTCGGCAAGTTCGCGCCAGTCCTCTGTTCTGACTTTTAGAACTTTAATAATGCCACTGTTGTTATTGGTCGTCATTTAGGTTTTCCAAAGACCAATATTTAAGCCTTACATCTTTTTTGTATATCCCTCCAAAGTGGGGGATTGTTTAGGCACTTTCGAAAGTCTAACCAATTTTGCTGAAGCAATGGACGCAAAATGACAAGTCTTAAACGAGTGAAAGTGTTTGCAGCGATCCTTCGAAGGGGTTGTGCGCTAAACATCAAACCGATGATTGCTTTGTTTGCGATTTTACCTTTGCTGGCAATGATATTGGCAAATAGCGCAGCCGCAAAATCATTACACCATGATTATAAATTATTGCGCGGCGAATTGCAGCAATATGGCGATTGGCTGGTTGGCTGTGACAATAATGCAGAGTGCACAATTATCGGCTTTCCAAAGCTCTCACCACAGCCCAAGCAACAAGTAACTAACATGGTTATGCGGATCCGTCTGATTGGTGAAGCAGATGCAATCCCTATTGTCGACTTTTTTCCTGCCCGTGAAGAGCTAAATTCAACTCTGGCCTTGCCGATAACTCGGTTCCACCTCGTGACAGAGCCACAAATGCAACTTTCGGAAGCGCAATTTGGCTTTTCGGGTAGTATTTTGAACGAAAGCGCGGGGCAGGCGGCAATTGATGAATTGTTGGCATATCGCGAAATTGTCGGAATAGAAGTCAATACAAATCGATTAGTTGCTCGCTTTCCAAAAAATGATTTTACGCGCGCTTACCGTGCTATGAATGCGCGCCGCGCTTCATTGATTCACGCAATTGACCGATCTATGGCCGCAAAAAAAGAAAGCGATATTCCCCAACGAGAACGCGCTGTACCTGCTATAGTTTCAGGTATTGTAAATACCTTAACTTCTAATTTGTGTGGCGCGAATTCTTATAAAAATGTGCAAAGGTTCCTCTTTTCTGGTGGTGCAGAGCTTTGGCGGTATGAATGCGAAAATATGCCATCAATTTCAAAGAGTTACTGGGGCATGGCGAAAACTACAAGTGATGGAATATCGCCGCTCGACCTACCGGAACCGCGCGATCATGTTGTTAGGGCGGGAACTGACGGGCTCGATAATGCAATATTTGATTTCGATTTTGGCATTCTTCGGGCCTATCAATATATGCAAGGCCGCACTGATTGTGGAGTTTTTCGAGTATGGGGATACACTAATCAAGGTTGGAAATTACTAGAGAGGCGCGAAATGCCCTTGTGCAAGGGGCTCGAACCACATGAATGGGTGAGAACTTACTTCGCGCCTACCGGAGGAGCAGGGCAAGATGAATAGTTTGGTTTTGTTCCGTAACATCGGTGCGTTGGAAATTGTGGCACGCTTGCTCGCTGGCTGTGCTGCCCACTTCACGCCAACTCAGAATACCGAAGTTGAGCAGATTGATGGCGGCGCAATGCAATTTGGCCAATGGGTTGCTGGTTGCAGTAATTTAGGGACTTGCACAGCGCTCGCAATATTAGATAATAAGCCCGATGAAGATGAACCAACAATTGTTCGCGTTACATTTGCAAAGCAGTTCAAATGTTCGGTCATAATTACAATTCAATTAGATGCATCTTCAATCACAAGACTAAGTGATAATGCGGCATGCGATCTAAAACGTAATCTGCTTGCTGAAAGTGAGACGGGAACGGCCGCCTTGACCGAAAATTCCATCAATTATGAAGTACCACGCGAAGGATTTTCAAAACTAAATGCGGCAATTGAACATTGGCAAGGAATACAGCCACAGGGTGTTTCGAACGTTTTTGTCGTAACACCTTTTGCGGCCCAGCCTATCAATGAATTTACGCCGCCGAGATGGATTTCAGAAGCGGCTGAAAACTGTCCGAACGGCAAATTAAGTGGGGCCTTGCGCGCATGGCGCGGAGTTAATGGGTCATTGCTTTGGCAAGCACGTTGCGACGGCGAAGGCTTAAATACTCTTAGTGATTGGTATTATTCAAGCAATTCAAGTGCTGTAGCCACGCGAGTAATATTCCCATCAAGCAAGGGTTCTGCGACGCCGCACAACAGTGAACTAGATTCTGAGAATGGTTTGTTGACAATGACCCATTATTTTGGCGGACAGTATTCGTACAGCTATGAAGATTGCGGCATCTATCGAACATATGGTTGGAGCACCGATGGTCTGAAACTAATAAATGAACGTTTCATGCCTAAATGCGGAACGGGAATTGATCGCGATGATTGGATTGTTACTTTTCAAGCGGTGGTTCTTAATTGATAGCAGATTAGGGTTTTGACTTTGGCGGAATCAATTGAATACAGCGCAGTCAAAACCCTGCAATAGTGCCACTATGACTGTGCTTGTTTTAAAGCACGATTATATGCACTGCGTAATTTCCAGCCCGCGCCAACCGCATAAATGCCGGCGAACAAAAAGCCAAATCCAAAAAGCAACGGTAAAATTGGGGAATAGCTTCTTACATCCTCTGTCAATTGAGATTCAGATGGATTTTCTGGCAAAAACGTAACACTTATTTTCTTCCCAATTGGGTTTGTCGCAAGTTCATCTTCGCTCACGCCCATTTCATATTGATATGGGAAGGCCGGCAATGCAATTGCTTGTGCGGTTATGGCGGCAACTCTTGCTAGAACTTCGTCGCCTGTGGGCGCCTTTGTTGGAAGTTGTTCTGCCGCAGTATCGGAAGAGGCTAACTGTGCTTTATTATAGGGCAAAGCGGCAGTCTGACTGTAGCCAATCACTGCGTAATAGGATTTGCGTACACGGCCCTTTCTGCTCGTACTGGTCTTTGTTAGATGTTCCCTAACGACGCCTTGAGCAACCATGCCGTGATCACGCAGCTTCGCATATCTAGGCATAAATTCGAAAAGCGTTGAAAACGCAAAAAACGCACCCAATACTAAACCTACAAACCCAAGCGCTAAGTGCCATTCACCCGGTTTTTCTTTTTTTGCAACTGCCATCTTTTATTTCCTTTGTTAAAGAATGCTGCCTCAATTCAACCATTCTTGCAGATTTGTCATCCCCCTAAGATGTGGGGATTGGCAAATAAGCGACGAATTCAATATGAAGTAGTTCGAGGTTAATCCTATGATTTCAATGCCTGCATATTTTTCGGACACCTTGAAAAAAGAGGCAGCACTTACGCAAATAATGGCTTTTCAATTTAACAAGGAAGGCATTGGGATTTTCGATATTTTTGGCCTTGAAGCTGGCAGTTTCGATAAAATATATGATTTAACTGGGTTTCCCGCTTCGCTCATTTCGGTTGTCGATCATATTCTTTGTGCGCTTCCCCGTCCGGAAAATTGCAAATTCACCATTGAAACTTTCGCCGCAATCGAACCTGGCCTCGATGTCGCAAACATCGGCTGGCAAGTCGTTGAGCATGTTCTGACAAGAAGTGTTGCGCGCTGTGGTGAAACTTTTGTTGATAAAGCGCGCCAAACACCATCATTGTTCCCAAACTTCAATACACCACGACACACTCAATCCGAGCTTCAAAAGAATGCAAAGCGCGACATAAGGATTGCTCGAAAACTGGGGCGCGAAATTGAAACGATATTCGATCCACGTATTTCGGCATTGATGAAAGCTTGTTCCAATATAAGTAACATCAAAGCGGGCGAAATTATAAGCTGGGCCTTTAGCCAAGACAGAGATCGAGAGCAAGCAGTAGAAAGTGCTCGCCGTATCCTATTGCAGCCATTTTCCGCTTCTAGTTAAAACGACACTAGTCCAAGCAAGAACACGGGAAGTAAGTTCTTGTAAATGGCAAGAATGCCAGACTTCCTGAAGCTGTTGAAAACCCATTTCCAGCGAATGGTTCGGTCCAACTATATTGTGCAGAGTAACAATATTCCGGATTGCGAGCGACAATTAGAACCGTAGTTTTTCGTTCGATTGGAACGCTGGTCAACGAGTTTCTAGTAACTTCCCATGCATCAAGCCCCAATCTTGCCGCAACTGGCTGGGCGTCGCGCGCCAACCAAGATGGACGGGCTTGTGCAAGCGCTTGGCGTTCAATTGCCGCATTGCGCTCACCTTGTGGAATGCAAATATGGGGGTCAGTTCTGCTTATTGAAGCGGAAGTCACGCGTAAGTTAAACGTTCCGCTTGCAACAACTTCGCCGACGATTGGTGGGCCGTCACCTTCAAAAGGATTTACCATTGGAATTATTTCCATTTTGACCTGCGAAGTTGTGCCAACCCGCAACAGACCTTTCGACAAACCCTTGGTAACAAATTCTCTTAGAACTTCGGAACCAGGTGTGCGCTGGGCGAAAGGATGTCGGTTAATGAATTGTCCACGCCAAGTAGTATATCGATTGCGCTCCGCGATTTCACCAAAATAATGGAAAGTAGTGTCAAATGACTGCCCGTTGATTGTAAAGCGTGCCCGATATTGTATTCGCGATGCAACCATTTCGCGATTGTCACCAACGCCTTGCCTTCCAAGCATTTCATTGACTGCTGACTTCGCCATATAGACCCGGAAAAACATAGGTTGGCCCAGGTCAAAATCATCGACGAAATCTGTCGCTTTAATTGCGTCAACCAACATGTCTTGGCGTGTGAACACAATTTTCCCTATGTTTGCGCGATGCAAATCGTTTAAAATCCCTTGGTCTGCAGTGGGCAGGGACGATGTATTTCTAGGTCTTGCGGTAGGATTTTGCGCATTGGCTCTATCACGAACACGATCAGGCCTATCTTCAGTCTGGCTCGGTGCAGGCGGCTGCGGTTCTTGCCTTGGTGGCCTTTGCTCTCTCGGTTTCGGTGGCGCGGGCACGACAACAGTGTTCGGAACCCGTGGGTTAGGTAGCCTTGGGATTTGAAACTGACCCCAAACGGCACCGCCGCCAATTGATGCTGCGCTAATGCCAATGCAGAGCCCCGCAAACCAACCTATTCTTTTTCCCATTATTTGCTCCATCTTTGGAATTTTTTTGTGCAGAGGTAAAACCAATTTATTCCAACAATTTAGGCATCGTTCGAAAAGGCACAATCCCTTCACTTGCAGGGATTGCCATTGAAAGGTTTTGATTGAAAACACGTTATTGGCGAACTGAGCGTCGAAAGCGATATGTCACAAACAAGCGATCAAGATGAAGGCATAATTCTGCAAAGCGAGGGGTCTTGGGTTCTATTGCAAGACGGTTCCTTGATATATGTTCCTCATGAAGAATGTGGCCCAGAAATTAATACTGACCGCAAAGGGCGGCACTGGCTAAAACTCGATCCGCAAACCCCAATATATTCAGAAGTAAAAAAAATTGAGGTTGAATTAGGCAATTCCATTGTCAAAGGCGCACCAAAATATAACGCAAAACAGTGGCAAGCAAAACACAAAGTAAAAAAGATTTCGCGGTTGTCCGCATTTATAATAGCGACGAAAAGTTTGTTCGCTAAGCGCGACGAAATGACAGACCAATTGAACGATATTGAAAATTTGATATTAAATGGCTATGCCGCCCGCGCCCTTGTACGGTTGAGCCAATTTCAAGCCGATTTTCCAAACGAACATGCCAAAGCAATGGGCCTCACTTCGCTGGCACACCATGCGCTCAATGAAATAGATTTGGCATTGGATTGCCATTTGAAAGCATTCATGATGGGCACAGCGCACGCCGCAATGCTTGAGATTTATGGCTATCCAGACCTTTCAGAGCATGACTTTATCAACACCCGAGACCTTGAAGACGAAGACGAATGAAATTGGGGCAATGTGACTAACCCCCACAACCGAAGGGAGTGCATTAACCTTCGAAATCGGTAACAAATAAATTATCAAACCACAAGATTTGATGAACTTAAGGGGTAACAAGATGGGTTTTTTCGACAAATTATTCGGTGGCGGCGACCCCGAAGTAAAAGCAAAAAAACAAGCTGAAAAAGAACAACGTAAACTTGAAGAAGCAAGGCAAGAACTAGAACAAGCCGAACACTTGTTGCAAACCGCGCTTGGCAACAATGCAGACGGGCGCAGCTATAGCGCGCGTTCAAAAGCAGCGATTTCATTGGTTATGTCGAGCCATTATGACCACGGAATAAAGGCATGGAACGCAATTGCCACCGACTTCCCCGACGAAGCAGGCGATGCAATCCAACAAGTCGGCGCATGCTATCATCTCAAGAAAGACTATCGATCGGCCCTAGAAGCGTATGGACGTGCAATCAAAGCTGGCTATGACCATGATTTGATCGCCGATAGCATTGAAGAGGCCACAAAAAGCCTTGAAGGCAGATAATAAGAATTTACTTTCTTCGAATATGAAAAATTAAACGACCTGTTTAGGGTAAGAATGCTAGCCTTATTGCAAACGAAGTACCAATGAAAATCTAAAACCAGCATTTCGATTTTTATTGTCCGAATACCCCAAATTGCTAACTGAGCGCAGCGAAGGCGGCAAAGTGAGCTAAAAATGTTGCGCGTATTAACCAAATCGGAGCGTAGCGATTAAGGCGCAAGCGCGCCTGCAGGCTGCGTGCCGCCAAAGAAAAAACCTTGGCTTTGCCAAGGTGTTTTTCTGAACGCAAAATAATAATGGTGCCACAGATAAGAATTGAACTTACGACCCCGTCATTACCAATGACGTGCTCTACCCCTGAGCTACTGCGGCATTAGATTATTGCAAAAATTCTAACCGGCGCTTGCTCTAGTTCAGATTTGATGCCAAGTGAAGCGCAAACGATGAAAAAACGGCAATTTCACTGTTTCAAATTGCTTTTTATAGCAGCTCGCGGCATAAGGCTAATATGAACCTTGAAAATTCGCAACCAAAATCAGGCAAAACCGACGCGCCAATTTCAAAGAAAATGGATAAAGAAGCAAGGCTTGCCAAAGCCCTTCGGGACAATTTGCGGCGCAGGAAGGCGGCTAATCCATCTGTCGCAAAATGATATATTGAAATGCGAATGATGCTTTGAAATGCTAAGGATTTTGGGCATAAGGCAATATTGGCAAGTTCGGCGCCAAAACACCCAAATCGGCATTCAAGGAAAATAGCAAAGATGGACAAAATAGCCATAATCGGCGGGAATGAGCTTCACGGGAAAATTACAATTTCTGGTGCGAAAAATTCGGCACTAAAGCTGCAAGCGGCATCCCTCCTTACCTCGCAACCAATGGTTCTAACCAACATGCCGGAATTGGCTGACACTCGTTTCATGGTGGAGCTTTTGGAACAATTAGGCGTGACGGTTTATTGGCCCAAGGGTTCAGGGCGCATGCAAACCCATGTTTCGGAAATTCGTTCAACAATTGCGCCTTATGATTTAGTGCGCAAAATGCGCGCTACTTTTAATGTTCTTGGCCCGTTGTTGGCACGGGAAGGCCACGCTACAGTTTCATTGCCGGGCGGATGCGCAATTGGCGCGCGGCCAGTTGATTTGCACTTAAAGGCTTTTGAAGCAATGGGCGCCGATATTGTTATTGAAGGCGGCTATGTAAAAGCTGCGGCTTTGCGTGGGTTAAAAGGTGCACATATTGTATTTCCTTTTGTGTCGGTTGGTGCAACCGAACATGCAATGCTGGCCGCAACTTTGGCTCAAGGCGAAACCATTTTGGAAAATGCCGCAAGAGAGCCGGAAATTGTTGATGTTGCCAATTGCTTAATCGCAATGGGTGCGAAGATTGAAGGCGCTGGCACTTCAACAATCCATATACAAGGCGTAGCCTCACTAAGCGGAACCACTTACAACGTAATTCCTGACAGGATTGAGGCTGGTACATTTGCGTGCTGTGTTGCTGCAACGGGCGGCGAAGTCGTGCTCGATAAGATGATTCCCGATACGATAAATGCTCTGTTGGGGGTTTTACGCCAAGCTGGCGTAACGATTGAGCGAGGTGATGATTGGGTAAAGGTCACGCGTGACAAAAATACTCCACTTAAAGCTGTCGATATTGACACCGCACCGCACCCAGGCTTCCCAACCGATTTGCAGGCGCAATTTATGGGCCTTATGACCATGGCAGAGGGGACCAGTATTTTCCGCGAGAACATTTTTGAAAATCGCTTTATGCATGCGCCAGAATTACGCCGGTTGGGCGCTGATATTATTGTTCGCGGCAATGAAGCAGTCGTAAGGGGTGTGAAATCGTTAAAGGGCGCACCAGTAATGGCCACCGATTTACGGGCCTCGGTCTCGTTGGTAATTGCGGGCTTAATGGCGGAAGGGGAAACCACAATTGGCCGCGTATATCACCTTGATCGCGGGTTTGAAAACCTCGAAGCGAAACTAACTAATTGTGGTGCCAATATTACGCGGTCTGCGGGTGAATAAATGAAAGCTAAGGCTGCAAAACTAAGACTTTTAGCCCAAGATACTGATGGCCTGGCAATTATTGCTGCGGTTTGTCAGGATGCGCTGTTTGTACCAAAGGAAATTTCCTACTTGAAAAATGCTCGCCGCTTTACAGTGGCCTTGCAGCGTTTTTGCCATGAAATCGAAACCAAACACCCTCATGGCTCTAGAATATGGTCATTATTGTCTTTTGATGGTGTTTTAAATGTAAAAGCAAAGAATATACCGCGCTTTGGCAATGTTCCAAAATCAATTTTAGACATAAAATTCGAAGTTGGCGATCATAAGCCAAATGGAACCATTATTATTACTTTGGCCGAAAGTGGTGAAATCGCGCTTAGTGTAGAATGTGTGGATCTGACTTTAGCTGACATTGGTGAAGCCCGTTTGGCAATCAGGGCACCTAATCACGAAATAGGGGAATAGCGAAGTGGCGCGCATTTTGTTTGCTTCAAAAACCAGTTTTGCTGCCGATTTTTTGTCGCTTATTTCCGAGCGCTTTCAATCCTTTGATGAAGCAACGGGCGCCGCCGCATCAGTAATTTCAGAAGTTAAAGCGCATGGGTTTGATGCGCTAGTAAAGATGAGCCGTTCCTTCGACGACTTTGAATTAACCAAAAGCAATTTCAAAATCTCTGCGCTACAAATTTCAAACGCAATCAAGTCTTGCGATAACGAAATTATAAAGTCCTTAGAAGTAGCGGCCCGAAGGATTGCTGATTTTCATGCGATGTCCGTGCCGAAAAACGGCTATTATGAGGACGAATATGGGATGGGGTTGGGTTGGAATTGGAATGCCGTTGACGCAGTCGGCCTATATGCTCCCGGTGGAAAGGCTGCGTATCCTTCTAGTGTTATGATGAATGCAGTCCCTGCGAAAGTTGCTGGTGTCGAGCGAATTATTATGGCCACGCCGCCTAGCCGCCTTCATGAAAACCCTGCGATTTTGGCTGCGGCTCACATTGCAGGCGTTAGCGAAATTTTTGGTGTTGGCGGCGCCCAAGCAATTGCCGCAATGGCATACGGCGCAGGTGAAATTGCGCCAGTTGACGTGATTGTAGGCCCAGGAAACGCTTACGTCAGCGCCGCAAAGAAATTGGTCTTTGGTGATGTTGGTATTGATAGCGTTGCCGGACCATCGGAAATTTATATTGTTGCAGACAATAAAAATGACCCAGCTATAATAGCCTGCGATTTATTGGCTCAATCAGAACATGATGAATTATCACAAAGCATCTTATTTACTGATGACGAATTATTCGCCCGCAAGGTGTTAAGCATCGCTGCGGGGCAAATTGCTGCTGGCGAAGCGGCTTTGCCTGCGGCAACTTCATGGGGGAAATATGGCGCTGTTATTATTGTCGAAAACCTTGGCGATGCATGCGATTTTGTAAACCAAGGCGCGCCAGAACATTTGGCGATTGCAACTGAAAATCCTGATGAAATAATGGCGAAGATTCGTCATGCGGGGTCAATTTTTCTTGGCCGACTTACGCCCGAAAGCCTTGGTGATTATGTTGCTGGCCCAAACCACGTTTTGCCAACTGGTCGCCGCGCAAGGTTTAGTTCGGGTCTTAATGTGATGAATTTCATGAAAAGAACCACGGTTTTGCGCGCCAATGCACTTGGGCTTAATGAAATTGGCAAATATGCGGTAACGCTTGCACACGCCGAAGGACTTCCAGCCCACGGTTTAAGTGTTGAAATGCGGCTTGCGGCAATTAAGGCTGCCCAATGACAGATCAATCCACCAATCACAAAATTATTGAAGTCTTTTTAGATAAGGATTCGCTCAACTGTGCCGGCCCAGATATTGACCATGAAAGGCGCGTAGCAATTTTTGATTTGCTTGACGAAAATGTTTTCGAAGTTGTCGACGCCGACCAAGGGCCATATGTCCTGCATTTGTCGGTAATGGAACAAAAATTAGTAATGGATGTTAAGCGTGAAAATGGCGAAAATGTGCGGGTTTTTGTCTTATCGCTTTCACCGCTTCGCAGAATAATCCGCGACTATATGATGATTTGTGAATCTTACCATCTCGCAATACGTAGCTCGTCACCTTCCCAGATAGAAGCGGTGGATATGGGGCGCCGCGGATTGCACAACGAGGGATCGGAGCTTTTATCGGCCCGCTTAGAAGGGAAAATCAATTTGGATTTTGATACCGCAAGGCGGTTATTTACGTTGATTTGCGCTTTACATATCAGGCTTTAAAAGTGGACGAAAGGCTGCCACAAGCCATATTATTTGCTTGCACAATGAATGCAATACGATCACCAATGGCAGAAAATCTATTTAAATTGCGCTTTGGCAAAGTGGCCTATGTTGATAGTTGCGGATTAAAAGCAGGGCAGTTGGACCCCATGGCGGTTGTGGCTATGGATGACCTAGGTTTGGATATTTCGAAACACAGGCCAAAGTCTTTTGACCAATTACAGGACGATAATTTCGACCTTATTGTAACCCTTTCACCTGAAGCCCACCACCGAGCCTTAGAATACACAAGGCATCTGGCTTTGACTGTCGAATATTGGCCGACATTCGATCCGACATTGGTCGAAGGCTCTAGAGACCAACGCCTTGAAGCATTTGAGCAAGTTCGCGATCAATTGGATAGGAAAATTAGGGAGCGGTTTAAGGGATATAAGGTTTAGAAGGCATTAGTTTCCCAGTTCACAGTGTCGCTATGCAAGCCGCGCAAGGGCGGCGATTTTAGACTTTACCCAACAAAGCTCTTCTCATAAACATATTGCCCGGGCGTACTTACGCTTCCTTCGACAAATCCTCTATCTTCAAACATTTTCTTAAACTCAACCGACATGGCAAGTGAGCCACAAATCATTGCGCGGTCAGTTTCGGGGTTGAATTCGGGCAGGCCGTAATCTTTGAAAAAAGAACCGTCTGCGACTCGCTCGGTTAAGCGGCCGGTATGTGTGTGTGGCTCGCGAGTGGCGGCGGCATCATGGATAAGTTGCCCTGCGCGCAAATATTCGCCAACCAATGGGTCTTCCAAAGTTTCGCGAACCAAATCATAGCCATATTGCAATTCGGCCACTTGGCGGCAAGTTTGGGTTAATATTACTTGCTCATAACGTTCATAAGTATTGGGGTCACGAATAAGTGATGCAAATGGCGCAATGCCCGTGCCAGTCGCCAACATATAAAGCCGCTTGGAAGGGGTGAGTGCGTCCAAAACCAATGTTCCAACTGGCTTAGTGCCTACCAATACTTTGTCTCCAACCTTTATATCCGCCAAAACTGAAGTTAACGGCCCGTCCTCGACCTTTATTGAATAAAAATCTAATTTCTCGTCCCATTCTGGTGAAGCAATAGAATAAGCCCGCAAAAGTGGTTTGCCATTTATCATCAATCCAAGCATTACAAATTCGCCCGACCTAAATCTGAACCCTCGTTCGCGTGTCGTCGAAAACGTAAAGAGTCTGTCGGTATAATGTTTAACATGTAAAACGGTTTCTTCAGTGTAAGCAGCCAACGCATTTTTCCTATTATATTTGAACTTGCTAATATACTCTTATATTTTAATTTTGTAGTTGATATAGGACATTGTGGCGCATTCATAGTGAGATATTGAGAAATTTATATTGAATACCGCATTGCCAACAAAAAATGTTTTCATTTTTCATTTAGCGCAATTTTGCTATATTCAGAAAATATGAAAATCGCCCAAATCTTACTTCCACTGCCTTTGCCAGAAGCTTTTGACTATGAAGCACCTGAGAATATGGAATTGGCGCCCGGCGACTTTGTGAAAGTACCTTTGGCGAAATCCGAAAAGTTGGGAATAGTAACCGCAATTCGTAACGAAGATTCGCCGCCAAAGCCTTTAAAGCCGATTTTGCAAAAGATTGAAACCACGCCTCTGTCCGCAGACGTTTTGGCATTTATTGAATGGGCTGCAAAATATTTGGTTGTGCCGCAAGGGGTAATTTTGCACCAAATTTTGCGCGCGCCAGATGCGCTGTTTCAGGGCCCATTCACAACCAAGATTGTCAAAGGTGCGGGAATAATTGAAAAAGCGACCGCGGCGCGGGCGGCGATTATGCAGTTAGTCAATTCACCGGATTATTCACCGCTTTCTAAGTCCCAATTGGCACAAAGTGCCAGTTCGTCCGTCGCGGTGGTAAGTGGAATGGTAAAAATTGGCGCTCTAACTGAAATCTTGCTACCAGTCGATTTGCCATTTAAGCCTCCGCGGTTTTCACAAGAACCACGTGCTTTGAATCTTGCACAAAAAGCGTCGTTAGAAGTAATTTCCGGCGCAATTGATGAGGGCAAGTTTAAGCCTTTCTTATTGGACGGAGTAACCGGCTCTGGCAAAACTGAAGTTTATTTGGAGGCGATTGCCCATGCTTTGCTCCAGGATGATAGCTCTCAAATTCTAGTTTTGCTTGCCGAAATTGCGCTAACGCAAGCCGTAATTGCACGGATAAGCGACCGCTTTGACACTGAACCGACCCTATGGCACAGCGAAATCAGTGCGAGCCAAAAGCGCAGGGCTTGGCGCGAAATAGCGTCAGGGCGCGCACGAATTGTTATTGGCGCGCGCTCAGCAATTTTTTTACCATTCCAAAAATTACGTTTGCTAATTGTTGATGAAGAACATGATGCTTCGTATAAGCAGGAGGACGGTTTGCGTTATCAAGCACGCGACCTTGCGGTAGTTCGTGCAAAATTTGCCAATGCGGTATTGGTTTTGGCATCTGCAACGCCTAGCTTGGAGACGCGTAATAACGCACTTTCTGGCCGATATGGTCACTTGGTTTTGGTTTCGCGTTTTGGCACAGCAAGCTTACCGAATATTGAGCTTATTGACTTGAAAGCGTATCCGCCAGAGGCCAATCATTGGATTTCACCTCTTTTGGTTGAAGAAATCGCCACGACTTTGCATCATAAAGAACAAGTTCTTCTGTTTTTAAATCGCCGTGGTTTTGCGCCAGTAGTATTATGTGGCAAGTGCGGGCATAAGATGACATCGCCAAACACGGATTCTTGGCTCGTTGAGCATCGATATTCTAACCGTTTGGTTTGCCATTTAACAGGATATTCAATTCCAAAGCCGCTTAATTGCCCCAGCTGTCATTCATACGACAGTCTGGTCTCGGTTGGGCCAGGTGTAGAGCGAGTTGCAAAAGAAGTGCAGCAATTGTTTCCTAGTGCGAGAGTTGAAGTTTTTTCCTCAGATACTTCAAGCGGGCCGCAAGCAATAAGGCAGATGGTCGAAAGAATGGAAGGTGGTGAGATTGATATTATGGTGGGAACACAAATCGCCGCCAAAGGCCACAATTTCCCGCTTCTGACTTTGGTTGGTGTTATTGATGGCGACTTAAGTCTTAAAGGCGGCGACCCAAGGGCCGGCGAACGTACTTATCAATTGTTGACACAAGTTGCCGGTAGGGCAGGGCGTGCAGGCAAAAGTGGGCGTGCTATGATACAAACCTATTTTCCTGATAACGAGGCAATGCAGGCGCTGTTGAATGACAATAGAGAAAGTTTTCTAGATATTGAAACCCAAATGCGGGCTGTAGCAAAAATGCCGCCTTTTGGACGTTTAGCGGCGCTACAATTAATGGCAAAGACCGATGAAGCTGTTGATGAGGCTGCGCAGATAGTCTCTAACGCACTTTTTCCAGCTCATGGCATTGAAGTTTGGGGCCCGGCCTCGCCACCATTGGCACTAATAAGGGGTTGGCGAAGAAGAAGGTTTCTTGTTCGTGCTGATAAGAATGTAGATATTTCCGCGTTTATGGCAGAATGGCGTAAAGCCATAAAAATCGCTGCATCGGTGCGACTGATAATCGATATTGAACCATATAGCTTCATGTAATAACCCAAACGAACTTGACCACGCGGTCAGACCACATTAATTGTCTAAAAAAAGAAAGAGTTTTGCCATGGAAATGTTAATCGGTTGGATAGACAGCCCGGCCCATTGGGTATCATTATTAACCCTTACTTTCCTTGAAGTTGTTTTAGGCATAGATAATTTGTTGTTTGTTTCGATTGCGGTTGGCAAATTGAAGGGCAAAGAACGGACTATCGCAAACCGCGTTGGTATTTGGGGCGCGATGATTTTGCGCATAGTAATGCTTGGCGGCATTTTCTGGATCGTGAGCCTTGGTCAAAACGCTTTGTTTTCGCTGCCTGCCGCCTATGGTGATATGATTGGTCATGGTGATGCACATGCCACCAAAGAAGCAATTGAAATAACAATAAAAGACTTGATTTTGATTGGTGGCGGTCTGTTCTTGTTATATAAAGCGACCGATGAAATTCACGCTAGCGTTGAAGGTACTGGGCACGCCGAAACCGAAGCCAAAGCCAGTTTCAATGCAGTTATAATGCAGTTGATAATTATAAATATCGTGTTTTCGATGGATTCGGTGATTACTGCCGTTGGTATGACTGATATTATCGCAATCATGATTTTGGCGGTTGTTTTATCAACTTTGGTTATGGCAGTCGCTGCTTCACCGCTAACCCATTTTGTTGAAAAACATCCAACTATTAAAACTCTTGCTCTGGCGTTTATTCTCTTAGTTGGCGTGGCATTGGTCGCCGATGGGCTTGGTTTCCATATTCCGCGTGGCTTCTTATATTTCTCATTGGCGTTCTCTATCGGCGTTGAACTTATCAATATCGCGCAACGCAAAAACTCGAAGCAAGTGAGCCACTAAATAAAGGCCCCAAGCGGGCGCATGCCCTTGCCAAATCGCTTTGCTTGAGGCAAAGCGACATTTTTACCGCTCACGGCTAATTCGCGGCGCTCATGCCTCCGCGAGGGCCTCGCAGGAGAGAGTGCCGAAAAGTTGCAGACTTTTCGGATGACACGAACGGCAAGTGAAATAGCTCGGACGGGCGCATGCCCTTGCCAAATCGCTTTGCTTGACGCAAAGCGACATTTTTACCGCTCACGGCTAATTCGCGGCGCTCATGCCTCCGCGAGGGCCTCGCATAAGCTCGGACGGGCGCATGCCCTTGCCAAATCGCTTTGCTTGAGGCAAAGCGACTTGGAAATAACTCGGTTCTTTTTTGGGTATGATTCTTGATGTCAAATGTGGTGGTAGTCGGTTCACAATGGGGCGATGAAGGCAAGGGTAAAATTGTCGATTGGCTTTCAGATAGGGCTGATATTGTTGTTCGCTTCCAAGGTGGCCATAACGCCGGTCACACTTTGGTTGTTGGCGATAAAGTCTATAAACTATCACTGCTTCCTTCGGGCCTTGTGCAGGGCAAATTGTCGATGATTGGCAATGGCGTTGTGGTGGACCCTAATGCGCTCCTTGCCGAAATCGAGCGAGTTTCAGCGCAGGGCGTCAAAATTGATGCCGACAATTTGGTGGTCGCCGAAAACGCCACACTTATTTTACCAATCCATCAAGACTTAGACGCAGCGCGCGAAAAGGCGGCTGGTTCAAGTAAAATTGGCACAACTGGGCGCGGAATTGGTCCGGCGTATGAAGATAAAGTTGGCCGCAGAGCTATTCGCGTGGGTGATTTAAGCGACAAAGTAACACTTGAAGCCAAGGTCGAACGCTTAATGGCGCACCACAAGGCCTTACGCATTGGCCTTGAATTGCCACCAATTGATGGCGAAAAATTGGTGAGTGATTTGTTGGCGCTTGCCCCGAAAATCCTGCCCTTTATGAAACCTGTTTGGCGTGAACTTGATATTGCCCGTAAAGCCAATAAACGCGTGTTGTTTGAAGGCGCACAAGGCATAATGCTCGATATTGATCATGGCACTTACCCCTATGTTACTTCATCTTCGGTGGTATCGGGCCAAGCGGCATCGGGTTCTGGCACTGGGCCAAGCAATTTGGACTATGTTTTGGGCATAACCAAAGCATATACAACGCGGGTCGGCGAAGGCCCGTTCCCAACCGAATTATTTGACGAAATCGGTGATGGCATTGGCCAGCGCGGGCACGAATTCGGCACGGTTACTGGGCGCAAACGCCGTTGCGGCTGGTTTGACGCAGTATTGGTGCGCCAAGCCTGTTGCGTTGGCGGCATTGATGGCATGGCGCTTACCAAACTTGATATACTTGATGGTATGAGCGAGCTTAAAATCTGTGTTGGCTATGAAATTGAAGGCGAGAAATTTGATTATTTGCCGGCCAACCTAACCATGCAAAGCAAAGTGAAGCCAATTTATGAAACTATGGAAGGCTGGAGCGAAACCACATATGGCGCGCGTTCGTGGCGTGATTTGCCCGCCAATGCCATTAAATATGTGCGCCGGATCGAGGAATTGGTGGGCCGTCCGGTTGCAATGTTATCAACTTCGCCACAACGTGATGACACGATTTTGGTGAAAGATCCGTTTGAACGATGAGCCCCAAAAAGCCCTAAGACTTTTTGGATAAGGCGAAGAGCAATAAAATGAGCCCCAAAAAGCCCTAAGACTTTTTGGATAAGGCGAAGAGCAATAATATAAGCCCCAAAAAGCCCTAAGACTTTTTGAATAAGGCGAAGAGCAATAAAATGAGCCCCAAAAAGCCCTAAGACTTTTTGGATAAGGCGAAGAGCAATAAAATGAGCCCCAAAAAGCCCTAAGACTTTTTGGATAAGGCGAAGAGCAATAAAATGAGCCCCAAAAAGCCCTAAGACTTTTTGGATAAGGCGAAGAGCGAAATAATATTTCGTCCCTTTGCGACGGAAATTTATTTTCTTGAAGTTAAATATTGAAACTGATAAAAAAATCTAACTTTCAGGAGTTTAAGATGGCGATTTCAAGAAAACTCATAACACTAGTGGCGGTGTCGGCAATTGGATTAATTGCAATAAGCGCAGCAGCCCACCCTGCAAATGATGACGCGAGCCGCAAAGATGCACCGAAAAATAGCAAGTCTATAGATGCAGGTGGAATTCAACACACTGACGATTGGCGCGAAAGAACTAACAAAGGTAATACTGAGGGCAAGACATGGGTTTCAGGGGATCCTGTAGAGTTCAATCTTCGTAAAAAAGAAAGCGGCGGTAACGCGCAAGAAAAAGTGCAATATAATGATTGGCATTTCAGCAATAGAACCGCCAACCAAACACAGAATAACCCAGATGGCTTGCCAACCACTTTGCCACCTGGGGCAACAAATTGGCAAGTTGATCAAAAACTTGGCCAACCTGACTACCGAAAAGCGAAAGCAAGACCTAAGGCCAATTCTAAAAGCCGCCGCCGCAATTAAATGACAACTAACCCGCCCGAACCCCGTGCAATAAGCGATGAAGAGTGGGATAACCCAAAACCATTAACTGGGAAGGATTTGGAAATTCATCAGCAAAATGTGATGAATGTGCGCAAATTGGTGATGTCATTTGCTATCGCCAAAATTGGGATATTGGCGCTGGTGGCGGTGATATTGTGGAAGTTTTTTGGTGACGGCCGAAATTAGATTTTCTGTTAAATCACAGTCTTCTTCACTTCATCAACAATTTTGCTTTCGATAAAGCCAATACCATCGATTTCGCAACGGATTGTATCGCCTGCTTTCATGAAAACTGGCGGCTTTCTGGCAACGCCGACGCCAGCGGGTGTGCCGGTGAATATCACATCTCCTGGTAACAAAGTCATGGCAGTCGACAAATGCTCAATCATTTGCGGGACACCAAATACCATATCGCCAACGCAGCCATCTTGCATGATTTGACCGTTCAAAATCGCGCGCAAACGCAACTTAGATATATCGCCAATTTCATCAGGCGTTATTACCCAAGGGCCAATTGGGGCGGTGGTATCAAAACCTTTGCCCATAATCATGGTTGGGGTTGCCATTTGCCAATCACGCACTGAAACATCGTTGCCAACGCAATAGCCCAGTATAACTTCATTTGCGCGTGTCGCTGGAACATGGCGACATTTTTTGCCTATAATAACAACTATTTCGACTTCATAATCCAACAAATCGGAAACAACGGGCTTTTGCACATCGCCATAAGGACTATTGATTGCAGTATGCTGTTTCATAAACCAAGTTTGAACGCTTGGCACAGGGCGGCCGGTTTCCGCTGCATGGTCGCTATAATTAAGACCAATGCCAAAAACACGTGGCGGGAAAGGGACTGGGGCAAGAAGCTCCACATCTTTTAAGGCAACTTCGCCAATTGGCGGGGCGGCAATGGCCTTTTCCAAATCGTCAAACCCCGCAACGCCAAGTTCATTTTGCAAATCGCCAACAATCGCGATTTTATCACCATTTTTGATGCCGATTTTGCGGGTATCGTTTTGCTTAAATACGCATAATTTAGTCATGGTCAATGGCTCCTCTGAGCGTTTCGACAAAAAGTGTGACGCAGTTTTTGAACCATAAATGCGGCAAACAAAGGAATCTAGAGCCTTATTTTGAGAAGATCGAAATGAGGCTTTAGAACTGAACTATAAGTCTAAGACGCATAACTTGCAATGACACAATGGCCTAGTTGTGAAGCAAAACTTCCAACTAGGTCATTGTACAATAAATTAAAATTTAAACACTAAATCCGCGCCATAGGTCCTACCTATGCCTGGAAATCTGACTTTAGTTCCAAAAAAGTCTTGGAAGTCGAGATATACGTCTCTCTCGTCTGTTAGGTTGCGTCCCCAAATGAACACCGAATATCTGTCATTGTCTGGCAGGAAGCCAAGGCTTGCATTATACGAAGTGCTCGCATCAGCTACGCCAAATGCTGGGGTTCCAGCCGCAGCACCATAAGTAGCGGTACGGGTATTATCGACACTTAGGAATATCTCGCTAACGTGCGTTAAGTCCGCGCGTAGCACCATTTTGCCGCCCAATGATGGAAGCTGATGGTAATATTGTCCACCCAAAGTCAAGCTAAGTTCAGGTGCATTGGGTAGGGTTTTGCCAGACGCGCTCGTGCCGCCGGTTGCGCCGCCTGGGAAATTGTCAAATACTGCATCAAGTAACCCCAAAGAGCCTTGAATTCGGAAGTTCGGCGTTACTTTGTATGAGGCCTCGATTTCGACCCCTTTCGTAACAACACTAGCCGCATTGGTAATACGAATTGACGTCAAAGGTGGGTTTCGATTTGGGTCTAATACGATAAACTGGTTCACTTGATAATCAGAAAACTCGGACCAAAACGCCGCCGCGCTTATGTTGAGGCGCGGTGTAAGAGTTTTCAGACCAACTTCGTACGTAGCAACAGTTTCCTTATCAAACTCCAGCCCCGAATTGGCTGCAAGTTCATTGGCATTAATATAGTCAAGGTTAAAACCACCGCTTTTGAAGCCAGTTGCGTAACGCCCATAAACACTTGTGGTTGGGTTCACTTTATAGGTCAAAGAAACAGTAGGTGTAAACGAAGTATCAGTTCGATCATTGACAAGTGGCGCAACATTGCCAGCAACGCGGGTAGTGCCTATGCCAAAAAAGCCAGAATTCCGACCGTCAAGTAGCCAATTTACACTCTTATCAACTACTGAATATCGACCACCTAATCCGAGTTGTAGCCTGTCGCTTAGATTATAGTTTGCTGTAGCGAATATCGCATAGGAATTAGTCTTAACTGTTCCACGGTTGAATACTTTGGAACCTTCAGGTCCAAAGCCAAGCGCCGCAGCCCATGGGCCAGTCACAGAATCAGGTGCGCCTAAAACGCATGAACTTGGCGCAGGGCCAGCAGCGCCCAATGAGCAAAGATATCCAATAAAGTCTTCGTTGAATCGGTCGCCAAATATAACGTCACGATTTGTATCCGAGTTTTGACGATACAAATATACGCCAGCAACCCAAGTTAATGGCTTGGTATCCGCCGAAATCACTTGGAATTCCTGCGATAGCTGGTCATATTCCTCCGAATAATCGACGCTTACCAAATTGGTCGGGCTGTAGTCCGTGGTATTTATGAAATGTGCTTGCGTATTGCGCCACCCTGTCAAAGACTTGAGGGTTAGGCCCGATGGAGTCTTATATTCCAAGGTAAGTGCAGAGCCGATCAAATCACGCGATTCATGTGGGTCACGCCAAAACGCCACTTTTCTGTCTAATGGCCTTGGGAAAAGCCCTAAAATATCGGTTATTGGTTCACCGTTAAATAGCAACGATGACGCATTAAGACCATCAATCGAAAGATTTGCTTCAAAATTATCGCTTGGCATCCAACGCAATTGTGCGCGATAAGCAAATTTATCCACTGAACTCAAATCATTGCCTGTGATAGTATTGCGAATATAACCGTCGCGCTCCTTTTTCATGGCTTGAGCGCGAAAACTAACGGTTTCGCTCAATGGGATATTTACCATCCCCTTAATTTCAGTATAGCCCAAATTTCCCAAACTTGCGCCAATTGTGGCCGCAAAATCTTGGCCAGGTTTGCGGGTAATCATATTCACCGCGCCGGCAACAGTGTCTTTGCCAAACAATGTTCCTTGCGGCCCACGCAATACTTCAACTTGGGTAACGTCAAGCAACTCTTGGTTAAGCGACGGTGACTGCCCCATATAAATCCCGTCTACATAAACACCGACTCGCGAATCAAAACCGATGTTGCGGCTGTTTGCGCCAACTCCGCGAATTGTAACGCTTGAACCATAGTCGTTGTTTTGGCTAATAATAACGTTGGGGATGTATGCTGCAGTCTCACGCAGTTCACGAATGCCGGTTTGTTGAATGTCTCTACCCCCAATGACGGAAAGCGATATTGGAACATCAACAAGCCGTTCAGAGCGCTTTGTCGCGGTAACGATTACCACTTCTGACTGAACGGTCTCCGCGCTTGGTGCTGATTGCGCAAAAGCAGTGTTGCTAAACCCGATTGCAATCAAAGCGCCTAATCCGACCGTATTATAGAAACTATTCTTAAGCATTTTATCCCCTTATGATTAATTGAAAAGTTGCAAACCTATCCTTATTTTTATTGGTCAATTGCGCAAATTCAGCTTTCTTTTTCAGATCATGCGCCTAACATACCAATCAACTTCTTCGATGTGCCACTTGCCTCGGCAGATTGTGGTGCTACTATTGTTAATTGAATTAACATTGTTGTCAATCGCGAAATTGTCGCAGTTTATACAAATGAGAAAATTATGGATGCAGTTGTTACTAGATATAACCAGAAGAATAGTAAAATCACGAAAAAGGCTAGCTATCACCATGGTGACTTGAAAAGGCAAATTCTGCTCTCTGTGGGCAAGCTCATTGAAAAACATCGCTCCACTGAGTTCCAATTGAAAGACATTGCCGAAATGGTTAATACTTCGGTTCCTGCTATCTATCGACATTTTGAGAGCAGGCAGCAATTATTAGTCGAAACCGCCATAGTCGGGTACGAAGTACAGAAATCGTTCCGTGATTTTGGCCTTAGCAAAAACAATGCGACATCACTGCATAAATTATTAGTGATTGGATTTGCATATGTGGTGTTTGCTCGCGAATATCCAGGCCTTTTCATATTGATGAAAAATTTAGAGACTAACCAAATTCTTGCCTCTCAAGAATATATTCGGTTACGCGAAGAAACGCTGCAACTAATCAAATCTATCTTCCGAAATTGCATAGACGAAGGCCTTATTGTAGAATCAGATTCAGAAATTGCCCTGACTTTTTTGCAAGCTACTTCCCTTGGTTTCGCGCAAATGGTCATTCGTAATTCAATGCAATTTTACGCTCCAATTAGAGGTCACGATCAGTCATTGTTAGTAAACATATACGAAATGGCACTTCAAGGCCTGCTGACGCCGTATGGAAAGTCGGTGCTGAAGTCGGCGACTATCGATCCTTTTGCTGGGCGTGATGTAACGGATTTTCCCTAAAGGGTGGCTGAAGATATGCTGCAACTTAAGACCACTTATCGGTTTCTATTTTTGGGATTAGCGAACCGAAAGCTCCTCACCCGTCACACTAAAGCGCCACAATTGATTGTCTTTAGGTATAAAGTGGTCGCGACTAGAAATGATACTTGCTAAATTGTTGGCAATGGGCTTGCGCGCTGCTGGTCCAAGTATTTGGCGCTTTCTGGCTTAAGGGTTTCACCTAATTCGATAAGCAATGGGTTCCCAGTTGGAATTTCAACTTTCATAATTTCATCTTCATCAAGCCCAAATAGGTGTTTTACAATAGCACGTAAACTATTGCCGTGCGCCGCTATCAGCACATTGCCATGGAAAAGTGCAGGAACGATAGCGCTTTCCCAATACGGAATTACCCGTTCCAAAGTCATTTTGAGGCTTTCTGTATCGGGCAGATCCGAAGGGTCAACGTGCGAATACCTTGGGTCTTGCGATGGGTGGTTGGGGTCCGATTTTGCAAGTGGCGGCGGCGCAATATCATATGATCGCCTCCAAATTCGCACCTGTTCATCGCCGTGCTTTTTCGCGGTCTCGGCCTTGTCAAGCCCAGTTAGCGCACCATAGTGGCGCTCGTTCAAGCGCCAGGATTTTTCTTCCGGTAAATAGCAAGCGTTCATGGCTTGCAATGCCAGCCACAAGGTTCGAATTGCACGCGTCTGAAACGATGTGAAAGTTTGGTTGAAGTTTATTCCTTCTGCCTTCAAAAGCGCCCCAGCTTGAGCCGCTTGGCGCTCACCTTCAGGCGTCAAATCAACATCTACCCAACCTGTAAATCGGTTTTCAAGGTTCCATTGTGATTGGCCGTGTCGAACCAGTACTAGCTTTGTCATTATTGTTCCTAAGTAAAATAATTGTAGATATGGTGAAAGTTACCAAGCTTCATATAAACTAAAAATGCATCAAAAGTCATAGAAATTGCATAGTAATTGAGCAATTTTCAGAATATTCAAGAAATTGCTGCTGCAGGTGCGAAAAAACATTTGCAAATGCTGCAACAGCGAATTATGAATGTCTCAGCGCTTGTGCGCTATTCGCCAATTTTTTGGCGTTTCCTCCCTTGTAACTATATGGTCGGGTCATTGACTCGACCATTTTTTTCGGCTGACGGAAAATATTGTTAATTAAATCAAAGAATTGCTAGGTCATTTTGGCAGAAATAATGGTCTCGCATTGTCGCTGCAAACTCATGGAAAATGCTCTGAATCGTCGCGAATCCATTATTTATCACGAGTGAATGTTCGTTCATATATAGTTTGCGGTTCACTTCTATCTGAAGTGCATGCAATCTTTCCATAGGTTTTCCATAAATTCTTGTTGAAAATCCGCCAGCAAAGGGTCGATTTACCATTACTTTGAAGCCAAATTTCTCAAAATGCTGCTTTGCGCAAATTGTGATGTCTGCCATACAGCTGCTACCAAATCGATCGCCTAAAACGATATCAACATGTTCGCCTCTGAGGCTGGAGTTTGGCATTGAATGGATATCAAAAAGCCATGCTTGGCCATACCGCGATTTCATCGATTTTAGCTGTTTTGCGATTTCGTTGTGATATGGTTTATGAACAAGTTCAATTCTTGCTTTTGCTGCCTCAAGCGATAATTTTGACACATATATTTCTTTGCCTTGGCTGATGTGCCTTGCAATTAATCCATGCCCAGCCGAAGTGTATTCACATTCACCGGGCGTGGTAACCTCCGCGACCACTTTACTGTCAAGAATATTTGGATCTCTATTTAAGTCGATAAATACTCTGGAGTAATTTCCAGCAATTGTTGGTAATCCGTGTTGTGGTATGGTTTCGATAATTTTGTCGACATAGCTATCTTCATATGTGCGGAGCGCAAAATCGTCCAAATTAGTATTTGCCCTTATTTCATTCGGAACAAACCGACCTGAATGCGGGCTTGTAAATAAAATGCCCGCAGACAAGTGCTTGGGCATAACAAGTGTAAATGCGGGCGGGGCGGTTTCTTTTTCAGGTTTCAAGAATAATTTTCCTAAGCAGGTGCGAAAAAACGTCATTGAAGCATCTTTGTCAACTTTGCTTTCATATATCGGTGCGATAGTCGTTTACATATCAAGGAGCAAAACCGTAATGGCGCGAATTTTATTGGCTGAAGATGATGATAGTTTGCGTACATTTTTGGCGGGCGCACTGGTTAAGGCGGGGCATGATGTCATTGATTTTCCAGACGGCGATCAAGCTCTAGAAGCGCTACAGAGCATGGTTTTCGACTTGCTCTTAACAGATATCGTAATGCCCGGTATTGATGGCGTTGAACTTGCCAGAAAAGGTGCTGAGCTGGACCCGAACATGCGAATTGTTTTTATAACAGGTTTTGCGGCAGTTGCTCTTAACCCTGCAAACCAGGCGCCTGCAAAGGCAAAAGTATTGTCGAAACCTTTTCATCTACGTGAATTAGTGGCGGAAGTTGAAAAAGTCATGGCTGCATAGCGGCTTCTCGCGTTTGACTTTAGCTTAAGTTCTCATTCGGCGCATAAGTTCAATTGCAAACCGTGCAATTGCCTAAAGCCTTTATTGGTTGCATGTCTTATTTTTTCATAACTTGCGTTGCATTATAATACTGTCGAGCCAAATATCGAATTTGAAGCCAATTTTCGGCAAAAATCCAACTTGAACAAAGCCAGATTTCTCGTGCAACTTAATTGACGCTCGATTCTCGCTATCCCCGATTACCGCAATCATTTGTTTGAAGCCCAAATTAGTGCATTCGTTGATTAATGCATCAAGGAGCTGCGATCCGATTCCTTGGCTGTGATGGGCCGGGTCAATATACACGCTGTTTTCGACGCAAAAACGGTAACCTATCCTGTCACGATATTTGCTTGCATAAGCAAAGCCCACAACACGATTGTTTTTCTTGGCGACCAAATATGGAAATCCATACATTGTGATCATTTCAAATCTTTGTGTCATTTCTAGGGTATTCGGTGGATCATATTCCCAACTCGATTTGCCAACCAAAACGGCTTGACGGTAAATATCTGTAATTTCCGATATGTCGGAAATTTGCGCCTTTGAAACCGTAATGATGCTACTTCGCATATTCTATTAGATCCCACCGTGTATCATATAAGTCTTCGAAAACCGCAACTGTGCCATATGATTCATGCCTTGGTTCTTCGGTAAAGTTAATGCCGTTTGCCAGTAACTTCTTGTAGGTCTTGTTAAAATCATCAGTCTCAAGAAAAAGTCCAACACGTCCGCCAAATTGATTGCCTATTGCGCCTATTTGCCTTTCACCAACAGCCTGAGCAATTAATAATCTTGGGCTGGAATTCCTTTCTGGTGCCACGACTACCCAACGCTTATCACCGCCGCGGTCAGTGTCCTCCACGAGTTCAAAACCCAATACACCTGTAAAGTATTGAATGGCTCGGTCATAATCATCAACTAAATAAGAAAAAAGACTAATGCTAAGTGTCATATTTTGTGGTCCCTTTGAATGAATGTGTATTGCCCTTGCATTGATTTGCCAAGATGCGCTAAACCGCAGCCACATTCGATAGAATGGGCGCATAGCTCAGCGGGAGAGCACTACATTGACATTGTAGGGGTCACAGGTTCAATCCCTGTTGCGCCCACCATTTTTTGTTTCAGATTTGCACCCTCGCGGCTTTGCCGCTCACTCACAAATCTGGTTTTAAGCGGAAAAGAAAAATCTTGAGGCGGCTCGGCGATTTTTCTTTGCATTTTTCTATGCTGTTCGCTTTGCTCACAAGTGTTTGGTTCGACGTTTCTCGCCTTATGCACACCATTTTTTGTTTCAGATTTGCACCCTCGCGGCTTTGCCGCTCACTCACAAATCTGGTTTTAAGCGGAAAAGAAAAAATCTTGAGGCGGCTCGGAGATTTTTCTTCGCCCTTTTTCGGCGTCGTTTGCGCTGCTCAGATGTAGGTATCCAATATCAGGTCTACTGGTCCAGAATTTCAAACTTCACATTCAAGGCCCAAGTTCCAGCTGCGAATTCACAGTCTTTCCTGGCGGGTCGAAATTTCATTTTCATACCCTCACGTATTACCGCGGAATCAAATCCAGAATTAGACGAAGAGTCGATTTTGACGTTTGTCGGTTTACCGGTTTCGTCGATTTCTAACGTCGCATGCACCAATCCAGTAATTCCTCGCTCCTCCAAGCGAATTGGGTAAGCCCTATCAACATTAAACGGCTGCAAAGGATTGGCGGCCAAAGGTCGTTCATTGCAATCCCGATTAGCCACAACAATCACTTCGCCACTAGCAGTTAGCGGTTCTTCATGGCTGCCAATGTTAATTACGGTCGTGCCGTCAATCGTTGGCCCTGCACCAGTAGTTTCAGGTTCGGCGTCGATTATTGTATCAGCTGGCTGTGCAATTGATACAGGGTCATTTTGAGCAACATCAATAGGCTGGGGTTTTTTTACTTCTTTCTCTTTGGGGTCGATCTGGGGAATCGGCCTAGGAAAATCAGGCGTTACAACTATTATAGGCCCATCAACTGTTGGTGGTGGCGGTGCCAAAGTTGGTTTTATCTGCACCACGCCCCAAAGCAGGAACGACCAAACAACAGCCGATGTCATGATAGAAAGTCCACGATACTTATGCATTCCATTCTCCTTTCGAGTTGGAAATTAGGTCATAAACTCATAAATTTCCTTTGCGTGATGCGTGTTAGTTTGTGCGAGTAGAAGAAAAAAGTCTGTAGGAAGTTTCAATACTTTCAAGGACTTTTGACGCTCTAATCGCGCAAAAAAAACCGCAATCACGCAAAAGGTGCCCCGCACCCTTCGGGCATGATTTTGACTGCATTCTAAAGCAAAAAAGTATTTTCCCGATATTCATGTCGAAAAAATCCTGTTTTTGCCTTATATTATTGTCAAAATTCATGTCACACCGCGTAAATTAATGAGTTTATGACCTACGACACTATGGTTCAGTCTTAATGCACAATAGTGCCAAAATTACGCCAGATTTACCTAGCGTCAACCTAGACTATCACAATATTTAGTTTACGCAAGGTAAATCTAACAAATTAAATATTCGGGTCTTGCCTCGACGACTTACTTCGACATAGTTTTTGCGCGATAATATTTTGCACAATCAGCTTGACAATAACCAACACTGGCCTATTCTTCAAAAGCTAGGAAGCACTAGGTTATTTGCGCAAACAATGGATACGATATTATGGCAAAAATTTTGCAATCAAAATCACTAACAACTGCCTTGGCGCTTTTTCTGGGGTTAAGCGCGACTGGGAGCGCATTTGCTCAAAATTCCTCGAACAATGACGTTGAAATTAGGATTACTAAATACGGTGTCCCGCATATCGCAGCCAGAAACCTTGAAGGTGCTGGCTATGGTTTTGGTTGGGCCTTAGCAAGAGACAATTTGTGCCTAACAACTGAAAGATTCATAACCATTGCTGGCAATCGTAGTGCGCATCTACCTGCCGATGCAAAATATATGGATGCTTTTGCAGGCGGTGAAATAAGCAATTTCGATAGTGATGCAGTTTATCGGTATATTTTATCAGATGCAGTGGTCGCACGGCTTAAAACCGCTGCATCTCAAGATATGAAGGCCTTGGTTCGCGGTTATGCCAATGGCTTTAATGCACACATCGCCCAAACCCCGCTAGCGGGTGAAACATGCCGTCAAAGCCCTTGGTTTAGAAGAATTACCGAAGATGATGTTTGGCGCCGAATTGCCCATGTTCCCCTACTTGAAACTTCGGCGGGCGTATTGCGGGAAATTGCGGCAGCAGCACCGCCAAGCGCCACCGTGACTGGCATGACAGTTCCAAACGACACGTTCACAAGACTGGTTGAGCAAACGACAATTCGCGGCGCTTCAAACGCAATTGCATTTGGCAGGGCCGGCACTGAAGGTGGTGTGGGTGGTCTTAGCTTTGCTAACCCTCACTATGCCTGGCATGGAACAGAAAGGCTTTACGCATTTCAACTGACTGTTCCCGGGAGGATTAATATTTTTGGCGCAACTGCATATGGCCTGCCGTTCCCTATGTTGGGATTTTCAAATAAAGTTGGCTGGGGCATCACTCACACAACTAACAAACGCTCAACTGTATATGAACTAAAACTGTCGCCAACTGACCCAACTTCATATGAAATTGACGGCAAATTTGAACCGATGAAGCGTGTCGTAGTTAGAGTTCAAACTGAAAATGGTATTCGGGAAAAGACGTTTTACGAAACTAGGCAAGGGACGCTGCTTGAAGGCCAAAACATCCCGTGGGACAATACTAAAGCGTATGCTTGGGCTGAGCCGGAGCTTGCCAATGTTCATTTCGCAGATCAATTCTTAGAAATTGCAAGCGCGCAAAATGTCAGGCAAATCCATGCGTCGCAAGTACGTAATATGGGTGGACCTTGGTCAAATATTACTGCAACTGATGCCAGCGGTGAAGTGTATTATTCAAACCTGTCCGTCGCTGCAAACATTACAAACGCACAGCTGGCACGTTGCACAGTGACGGGGCCAATTCATCGCTATATGGTTGAAGCGGATTTGACAACTTTGGATGGGTCTAAATCTGAGTGTTTTTGGACGCAAGATCCAAGAGCGAGAAGACCTGGAATCGTTCCCGCGCAAATTTCTCCTTACAATTTCCGTAACGATGTAGTGTTTAATTCTAACGATTCGCATTGGTACAATAATCTTGCTCCAAACGGTCGTCTTGAAGGTTTCAACACTATAATTGGCCCTGAAAGAACGATTCGCGGTGAACGGACTCGTGTTGCAGCCCTTTATGCCAAAGAAATAATGGAAGGCGGGGCCTTAACTGGCTCTGCGGGTGCAACCCCCGCAAAATGGGAAAAATTGTTCTTCAGCTCCCGAAATATTCATGCGGAAATGATTTTGGACGATTTAATAGCAGATTGCCGCGCAAATCCGTCGGTAACTTCGCAGGGAATTACCGTTGAATTAACCGAGGCTTGCGATGTTTTGGCCAATTGGGATCGGCGGGACACATTGGAATCGCGCGGCTCTTTGTTGTTTGAGCAATTCATCGATAAATTAGATGCAATTCCGATGACTGGTTTTTCACTAGAAGAGAAATATTGGAGGGTTCCGTTTGATGCCAACGACCCAGTTAATACCCCACGCGGCTTTATCGCTACGCCCGAAACAAGGCTAGCGTTGGGGCGCACGGTGTATGACTTTGCAAGTCTGAATGTACCATTGAATTCGACTTTGCGCGACAGTCAGTCGGTTACAAGAAACGGCGTTACTTACCCATTATCGGGTGGGAAATTCTCGTATCATATGGTTAGGCCGATGTCCTATACGCCGGTTAAAGGTGTGACTGAAATCCGCAGCGGCGACAGTTACATCCACAATGTGGCGCTAGGGCCAAATGGAGTCACAGGTCGCTTTATTGTTACATATTCGCAGTCAACCAACCCTTCATCGCCGCACTTCTCTGATATGCTTGCGTTATACTCAGCACAAACCTTTGCGGATGTAAGTTTTTCAGATGCGCAAATTCGGGCCCAGCAAATAGGGTCTAGCATATTTCTGAACAGTGGGGCATCATCTGCCCAAAATCGCACAGCCACACGTGCGGTATCTAAGAGGAAGCGCCCAAGGTGAAAATGACATTCAGACCAAGTAAATTCTGGCTTTGCATTATTTTGGGCATGGCCTCAATTAATTTGGCTTCTTGTCACCGACAAACGACCGGCAAATTTCACGCTGAGGTTTGCCCCGCCCCACTTCGCGCGCTTAATCGCCCAATGGAATGTGGAACCATTATTGTGCCTGAAAATAGAACCGATAAGACAAAAGCCACCGCAATAACGCTGTCTGTAGTTCGGGTCAAAGCATTGACACCAAAAGTTGGGGCAGTGCCGGTTATCTTTCTTCACGGTGGCCCTGGCGGCGGTGTCTTGGAAACTCTTTCCGGCAGGCTTCAAAGTGATATCGGCAAAGAGTTAATCGGGCAGGATCAGGATTGGATATTTTTCGATCAACGTGGAACCGGCCTAGCCAAACCACGGCTAGATTGTGGAAAATTGGCGTTGAATGACGCGGGTCCAGCTTCAACCGAGACTGTAGAGCAACTTAAGCAATGCGCTGACCGTTTCAAAGCGGAGGGAGTAGACTTTTCGCAATATAATGTTCTTGCAGTAAGCAACGATATCCATGAAATATCGCGTGCGTTGGGCTTGAACAAATTCGATCTATTTGGAATTTCATATGGAACCCGTGTCGCGTTGGAAACAATTGCTCATATGCCGCAAAACATAAGAGCGGTCGTCTTGGATAGCCCTTGGACCCCTGAAGCCAGTTGGACAGAGCCCGGTCCGCAATGGGTGCGCGACGCTTTAAACCAAGTCCTCAATGCTTGTAATAGTGATGCAGAATGTATGTCGAAATATCCGATGCTGGGCGCAAAACTAGACAATTTAATGCGAGAATTATTAAGTGCGCCCAAATCGAAAAATGGCAAGACATATACATCGGGAATGCTGGCTCAGTTCTTAATGGACTCACTTTACGATGGTGACGCAGTGGCCCGATTGCCATACAGCATCAATGAGCTAGTTTCCGGCAATTTGGCTTTGCTTGATGATTTTGCGAACAATGGAAGCACGGATTATGATGAAGCTCAGCATATGGCGTTTTTGTGCCATGACGAACTGGCTTTTGAGAATGTGAATTTGGTAATTTCACAGGCGCGTGGTGACCCCGTAAGGGAAGCGATTGCTCGGACCCAAGCACTTTATTACACAGCATGTGGCGCGTTTGATGCAGGTGTAGCCGAAGCTATCGACAATCAGCCGGTCCATAGTGAAGTCCCAACCTTTTTTCTAGCGGCAGGTATTGACCCCGGTTGCCCCGCGCATCTTTCGCAAGCAGCAGTCAAGAACTTCAAAAATGGCCAAGTGGCAATTATGCCGTATGCCACCCATGGCCCCGGCCATAATAGCCCGTGTGGCCGTGCAATGATTAAGCAATTTTTGACCAATCCTAATGCCGCCATAGACAGCGCTTGTACCGCTACCGAGCGCAACAAAATCGAATTCAACTATAACGCTAACTAATGATGTGTGGAATTGTTTGATGGCGAATAACAGGCAATCTAGGGATGAAATACGTGGTAAAGTTCAAACCGTTAATGGCCTTATTGCGCCTGAAACGCTTGGCAAAACATTGCTTCATGAACACATTCTAGTTGATATTCGCATGCCAGTTTGGAAGTGTCAGGAACAAGTTGGCGAAACAATCACTTTGGATAACCGTTTCGCCATTGATTATTGTGAAATAACGGCACCAGGGAACTATCTACTTAACAAAACTGATGTTGCGATAGATGAACTAAGAAAAATGTATGATGTAGGCGGTAGAACCGTTGTTGATGTTTCGTGCGGCGGTCTTCATCCAAACCCTGTGGAACTTAAAAAAATAAGCCAAAAGTCGGGCGTAAATATTGTATTGGGCTGTGGCTATTATGTCGACGAATATCAAGATATAAAAAACCATGACAAAAGCATCCATGACTTCACTCAAGAAATTATAGATCAAATTCAATTTGGCGCTTGGGGTACTGAAATAAGGGCTGGCATCATTGGTGAAATTGGCTGCCAAAGCCCGTGGACCGATTTGGAAAAGCGCGTCATGTTCGCCGCTATTCAAGCACAATCGCATACAGGCGCAGCGCTTTCAATTCACCCTGGGCGGGACCCTGATCAACCAATCGAAGTCGCTAATTTCTTGAAAAAGGAAAATGCTGACTTAAACCGCGCGATTATGAGCCATGTCGATAGAACTATTTTTGATGATGATAGATTGTTCGCGCTTGCTGATACCGGCATTGTTGTTGAGTTCGACTTATTCGGTATGGAAAGCTCTTTCTACAAATATAATCTAGACGTTGATATGCCCAACGATGCTGTGAGGTTGCGCTCAATTAGAAGTTTAATTGAACGAGGGCATTTGCATCAAATTGCGATTTCACATGACATATGTTCAAAGACGCGGCTTGGGTGCAACGGCGGGCATGGCTATGGTCACATCTTTCGTAACATTGTTCCAATGATGCTTCGGCGAGGTTTTAACGAAGACGAAATCGACACCATCTTAGTGCAGACGCCGAAAAGACTACTAACCATAGTATAAATAGGTCATAAACGCATTAATTTTCTTTGTGTGATGCGACCTATTTTGGACGAGTAGCAGGAAAAAGTCCGCAGGAAGTTTCAATAGTTTCAAGGACTTTTGAAGCAATAATCGCACAAAAAGAACCGCATTCACGCAAAAGGTGTTTCGCACCCTTCGGGCATGATTTTGGCTTTAATTTAACGCAAAAAAGTGTTTTCCCGATATTCATATCGAAAAAACCCTGTTTTTGCCTTATATTCTTGCCAAATATCATGTCACACCGCGTAAATTAATGAGTTTATGACCTAGGCCAAATTCGCCATAGCTTTTTTGAATGGTGCGCGGCACACTGCAACGCCTATAAATGCGAAGGGCACGGTAAGTAGTGGAAGCAACGCAAGTGAATATTTGATCATCGCATCATCGTGAAAGTATCCGTCGGTCATTCTCGCGACCAATAACGGCCCTAAAGTTAGGCCAAATAGGTTCGAAATCATCAAATAGAGGGCAATAATCTGACCCCGAAAATGCGCGGGCGTAACCATGGTTAAAGCGCTAGAAGCAATGCCATAGGGAAAACTCTGTGCGAACGCCAGTAAACACGCCGCGGCCAAAGCCATCCCTAAATTCGGGGCTAGAGCATATGCAGGTACGGCAACACCCAATAAAACCGCTGCTATCAATGCAATTGTGACAAGACCATTTTGCTTCTTATTCTTGACGAAACTATCCAAAAGCCAACTTGAGAACATAACACCCATAGGCCCCGCGACCAACATTATCACGCCAAGATACAGCCCAACTTGCGCTGTCGCTACGTCATGCGAACGCACCATAACGGTCGGCATCCAAGACAATGACCCATAGGCAAGAATTGTGATTGCAGTAAAAGTAAGAATGTGTCCAAAATAGAGTGATTTATTTTGCAAGACGTATTTAACAGCGTCTTTGAACGGGGTTGCCGCGCTTTGGGCTAGCTTTGGTGTGCTACGATTTTTATCGCTCACAAACAAAAATGCGATTGCTAATAAAATCCCCGGCGCACCTACACATAAAAATACGAGGCGCCAAGGCGACAGACCCGACAAAGGGCCCAAATTCGATAGATCGTGCTTTTCCAACCAGCCGAGTAAACTGCCGCCAGCGAGCAACGCAAGGCCGCTGCCGATAAAAATGCCAGACTGAAAAACGCCTATTGCTCTGGCTACAAGTTGTTTTGGGAACTTCTCAGCTAAAAGTGAAATAGCAGCGGGGGATAGGGTTGCTTCACCAATCGCTACGCCAATGCGTGCAACGAACAATCCAACAAATGATGTAGCGGCTGCGCAAGCTGCAGTCATCGCGCTCCATAAGCCAATACCACCGCTTATCAATTTCGGACGATTAACACTATCTGCCAAACGGCCCAAAGGTAGACCAAACAAAGCGTAAAACACCGCAAACGCCAAACCGTGTAGCAAGCTTATTTGAGTGTCGGTTATCATAAGCTCGGCCCGAATAGGTTTGACCAACAATGTCAACAACATTCTGTCAATAAATGACATGATATTTGCCAGCAAAAGTAAATATGCCAAGGCCCAAGGTGCGCGGGATTGTATCTGTTCGTTGTTCATTTTGTTCTCACACAGCGGTTTCAACAGCATTGGCGATAAAACCTAAAACCAAATTCAAAAAAAGCTACTGTTGATTCAGTTAATCGACTAATTAGTATTGACAGGTTAAAAAAGCTAGTCAATACTAGTATGAATTTCGACATGCAGAAAATCGTGCTTGTTTAGGTGTCTTATAGGTTCGGTATAGCAGTTACAAAGGGGAAAGAGATGAATATTGGAAAGCTTAATAGCCCATCACAATTGGCGCTTATAGTATCACTTATGGGTATGACGCTGGGTGTTTGTGCGCCTGCCAATGCGCAAACTGCACCACAAGGCACTGCATCTGCCGCGAATGAAGTTGTAATTGTTACCGCACGCAAACGAGCTGAGGAATTGCAAAAAGTTCCAGTTAGTATTGCTGCATTTTCGGGTCCTGCGCTTGAGGCTCAGGGCATTACTGATACTGCAAAATTGGTCGGTCATGTACCTGGTGTAGCAATTCAAGATGGCGGCCCTGGCTATAGGACGATTTTTATTCGCGGCATGGGCTCAGATCGCGGCAACGCAGCAACAACTGGCTTATATTTGGACGAGTCGTCGTTGCCTCCTGGCGGTGTGGCGCAAGCAATTGTCGAGCCTTTGTATTTTGACATAAGCAGAGTTGAAGTTTTACGTGGCCCGCAAGGTACAATTTTTGGCGGAAGCTCTATGGGTGGAACGCTGCGAATTATTTCTAATCGGCCAGACGCAACGCGGTTTAGCACGTCGTTTGGTGCAGATGTATCGACGACAAGTCACAGCAGCGATATCAATCACCAATTCAGTGTCTTGTTAAACCTGCCATTGGTTGAAGACAGGGCTGCATTTCGCGCAGTTATAAGTAACCGTCACCGCGCTGGTTTTATAGATGAAATTGTTGCTCCAGCTGGGTTTAGTGGCGCAGGGCGAGCGCCAATAGGCAATTCAACAATTTATTCTGATGTTAATACTGACGATTCCCTTACTGCACGAGCAGCTTTCTTGTTTAAATTGACCGATAGACTGACAGTGGAACCATCAATTTTTTATCAGAAAACCGAAGGTGGTGGATTCGCAGCATTTGATCGGCCTGGCGATTCTCGTACATCTCGCCGCCAAGTATTCGTTCCAGAGTCGTTAAGTGACGAGACCAGGCTAACCAATCTTATAGTAAGATACGATTTTGACAATGTCGAGTTCCTATCTTCAACCTCGCGAAGCGTACGTCCTTCCAAATATACTGAAGACATTACAGACTATTTGAAAGAGGTTTACGCGCCTGTTGTACTTGGTGTTCTACCCGTAGTAACCCCAACCCCTTTTAATGGCGCATCCGATGCTGAAAGCTTTACGCAAGAATTTCGTTTGAGCTCCAAAGGTGACAATCGCCTTAACTACGTAGTCGGCGCATATTATGAAAAAACCAGCGCCGACTCTAGTTCATATGTTGCGGCGCCGGGCTTTGCTACAGCACTTGGGCAAGCCTTTTATGACCGCGTAATTGGATTGGGCGGTGACGTTGCAACGGCAAATGCCAATAAGACATATTATACTAACTTAGCCAATTCTTTGTTCCCGGGCGGCGTGTTTGTTAACACTGCTGGAACCTTCGAAAGAACCCAAAGGGCTGTGTTTGGTGAAGCAGATTTCGATTTAACACAAAGACTAAATGCTTCGGTTGGCTTACGCTATTATAATTACGAACTGTCGTCTGGAGTAATAAGACCGGCTGTTGTTAATAGCGCAACAACTAAAGAAGATGGCATTAGCCCGCGCGTCACCCTTAGTTATCAAGCAACCCCTGATTTCTTGATTTATGGCACTGCCTCAAGAGGTTTTAGGCCCGGTGGAGCCAATGGCATCTTCACCGCTGCAGATATTACAAGGTGCGGCGCGCAATATGCCGCGGCCGGTGTGGGCATAAATTCGACAACCGGCCAAGTGCAGCCGTATAAATCTGATAGCGTAGTTAATTATGAGCTTGGTGCTAAAACATCATTTGCTGGCAACAGATTCCGTGTCAACGGATCAATTTATCGGATGAACTGGTCGGATATTCAACAATTATACTTCCCGACTTGCGGCCGCGCATCAACTCAGAATTTTGGAAAAGCCGAAATAAATGGCCAGGAAGTTGAATTCCAAGCCAAAATCACCCCTAGCTTCACCGTTGCAGGTGGTTTTGCCCATAATGATGCGCAAATATCGCAAAATATCCCACAGCTTGGTTTAGTAGCTGGGACCAAAATACAAAACTCACCCGAGTGGACCAGTAATCTTAACCTCCAACTAGCCTTTCAAGGGCCAATTGGAACCCGTGGAACAGCCTTGTTTGGCATAAAACATACAGACGGTTCATTCCGTGATTTTAACCAAACCGCCGCTTTTGCCAATCGTTTTCAAGATGGCTATACAACCAGCAATGCAAGAATAGCGTTAAGCAGAGACAAATGGACTGCTACCCTTTATGTTGACAATTTGACGGATGAAAGCCCAGGTACCTTTAACTTCTTATCATCTGGCGGAATTGTGCCTTCAAGAGAACGCATGTTCACTTTGCAACCGCGCACTTTTGGAATTAACATCCGCATTGATAATTAGAAAGTCTGATTCTGACTTTTTAATTCGAGTATTTGAGTTAAGTTGAAGCACCTGATTGCAGGCAAACTGTGACAGGTCCATAATTCTGGAGGCCCATTTCGATTAAATCGAAATGGGCTATGCTCCAAAAGTTAAGGCTTGATTGTATGTGATTTTACAATGCGGATGCCCTGTATTCTTTTGCCTTTCGCAATTCTTGTTCAAAAACTTGTTTGCACTGTTTGGGAACCGATTGATTATGCAATTTGACAATTCCAACCCCTTGGCAAATGCCCTGCAGGGCCTTTCCAGTGCTTATACCCGTATTGACCAGTGCTTAGATTATTGGGCCGAAACGACGCCTGAAGCATTGGCGGGAATTTGCGGTGACGATAAAATTACCTATGCTAAATTGCGCGAAAAGGTAGAAACGGCTGCCATAAATATCGCGGCGCAAGGGGCAAAAGATGGGGACACGATTGCGGTCTCGGTGCCGCCCTCAATTGAATTCCTAATATTATTCTTGGCGTTCTCTAAGCTAGGTGTAAAATGGCTTGGTCTAAACACCAAATATACGACCAGCGAAATTTGGTATGTATTAGACGATGCCCAACCTGCCTTGGTGATTTCTGATGAAAATTTGACGGTTACCAATGATCCCACGCGAGCTTCACCGAAATTAGTTACAATTGATAGCGTGATTAACGGCAAATGCGCGCCGAAAAATGGAATTTTGGCAAGCGCGCCTTCGAACCAAATTGCGTGCCTTGTTTACACATCCGGAACAACAGGCAAGCCAAAGGCGGCACAACTTGGCCATATTGCTTTGCTTCGCGGTGCGCAGGTTCGAGCGAGCATATGGAAAGTTGCCCCTTTTATCACAATCAACAACGTACCAATCAATCATGTTGGCGCTTTGGGGGACATTTGTTGCACAGCATTAGTGGCGGGCGGCTGCCAAGTTTTTATTGAAAAATTTACGTCCAGTGCAACGCTTGAGGCAATTGACAAGCATAAAGTAACGTATTGGTATCAGGCGCCAACCATGTTTGAAATGTGCATGAATGACCCTAAGGCTGGTCTAATAGATTGGTCTAATTTGCAAGCAGCAATCTGGAGCGGTGGCAGGGCTTCTGCGGGACTAATTGAAAAGCTGTCCAAAGTCGCAAAAAACCTTGGCGTTGACTATTCAATGACGGAAAGCGTCGGCGCCGTTAGTCTTTCCCCGTTAACGCGCGATATGGCGCTTCTTGGCAATACCGTTGGCTATCCAGACCCATCAAGAACATTGCGTATCGCAGACCCATCATCAGGGGCGCTTGTGGAAGAAGGCCACGAAGGCGAAGTTCAGATTAATGATGAAAGTATGTTTTTGGGCTACGTCGATGATGCGGCAAATGCGGGCGCTTTTACCTCCGATGGCTGGTTCAAAACTGGGGATTTAGTTGTCCAAAATGCTGATGGTTCTTGGCGCATTTCTGGCAGATGCAAGGAAATGTTCAAGTCAGGTGGTTACAACGTCTATCCGCGTGAAATTGAACTTGCGCTTGAGGCTCACCAAGGTGTTTCTGAAGCGGCTATCGTCGAAGTTACAAACGTGTTGTATGGTGAAGTCGGTGTTGGATTTGTTGTTTTGAAAAACTCACAAACTTCAATAGACAGCCTGAAAACTCATTGCCAAGAATTGTTAGCAAATTACAAAATACCAAAGCATTTCGTTATTTTGGATAATATGCCAATGTTACCAATTGGCAAAATCGATAAGGGCGAACTTCGTCAAATGGCAAAGCAATTTAGCCAGTGATACCGAGTTTTCCTCTAATTTCAGGGATTGCTCTGTCTAACGCGCGGTAAACTGGCGTGTAAGAATTTGACAGTCTTTGCGTAATCGCAGGGTCGGTTTTTTGTGGTGTTCCGCCATCAAATGGAGGATGAGGGTCGTATTCAATATTTAATTGTATTGCCCGCGCAATTGTTTCGTTTGTAAGGACTTGGGCCAACGATAAAGCCATATCAATTCCCGCGCTTACTCCTGCGCCAGTAACTCGATTTCGGTCGGTCACTACGCGTTCTTCAACTGGGGTTGCGCCCATTTCAGCAAGCCGCTCGCGGACCGCCCAATGGCTGGTAGCGCGGTACCCGCGCAGCAGACCAGCCGCCGCAAGGATTAGTGAACCTGTGCAAACAGACGTAACATAGCTTGCCTTTTCCGCCCTCGAAGTTAGAAAATCCAATACCACTTGGTCTTTCATTACTTCAACAGTGCCAAGGCCGCCACCCGGTACAAACAGAATATCCACTTCCGCAGGAGCTTCTTCAAAGGTCATACTAGGCGCTAGCACTAGGCCGGCGTCCGCGCGGACATTTTCCTTAGTTTTCCACACGATTTCGACTTTGTGGGTCCCCATAAGTGAAAATACTGACAATGGGCCAACTAAATCCAATGGAAACATTCCTGGGTATGCAATCATTGCCAAGGTAGGCCTGCGATCGAAAATTGCACTCGCCGCTTCGTCTGCATTTGCCGCCAAAACTGCAGCCGCGCCCACGCCCACTGCGCCAGTAATAAGTCCGCGTCTGTCTACCTTAATTGCCATGCCAATCACCTTTACTGCTTTCCAATAAAAGCTAGCAATAACTAGTTTTTAATGTATGTCAACACAAATCTGTTGGGTTATGGGGCCGGTTTAAACGCGTCGGCTTCAATATAAACCAGCATTCTTGCGTCGACCAAATCACTGACAGCAACAACACCGCAAGCCGGCCTAATGCTCTTGAATATTTCGCGGTGCGCTTTCATAACCGCATCCTTGTAAGAGAATGAGCGCAGATAAATGCGTGTCCTTATTATGTCGCAAGCTTCAAAATCAGCCTTGTGAAGTCCTTCAATAATATTTTCAAGGCACTGCCTGGTCTGTATATATGCGTTGCCAATTCCTACTATCTCGTTGCCATCGCCGTATGGGGCTGTTGCCGATACCCATGCATGTTGATTAATTGCGACAACGCGCGAAAACCCCAATAGGTCATCGAAAGGAGAATTAGCGGGAATATTTTTACGCACAGCAAGAGTTAATTTGTTTGAACGGCTTGGAAAAGCGTCGGCGTCAATTGCGGGGCTTCTTCAGGACTTGGGTCGCAGCCATAAAGTGCACGGTACCAAATGATCGAGGTGAAAGTCGCCAAATCTTCGTCGTTCGGTGCAGTTTGATGTGCAAGCTGCACGAAATTCGGATCCTTGTCAGCATATAGTTTGCGCGTCAAATCATCCATCATGCCGCCAAGCGTATAAATTATCATGTTAATTTGCAATTGGTCTGCGATAGCAGAAGGGAAACGGTGAGTAATGCTTTTGGCAATTCTTAAATACCATTTATTACTTTCAGTGGCGAAAAGTTCTGCAAATTCTGGTTCATCTTGCGAAAATTGCAAAAGGCATCGCATCAGCCCAGTATTTTCCCGTGCCAGACTTAGCCAGTTCAAATTGGCAACATAAATTGCCTGATAGGCACTTTGCGCTGAGGCTGAGCCCACGCGAGACATAAAATCTTGCAAAAATTCGCTTAAAATTTCTTTTGTAAGGGTGTGTTTGCTATCAAAATATAAGTATAGAACCGGCGGCGTTATGTTCGCTTTGTCGCAGATATCCGAAACTTTCAAATCATGATAACCAACTTCATTCAATAAATCGGCGGTCGCGAGCCATATTCTATCCCTAGTCCGCTGACCCTTACGCTTTTTCTCACCACTATTTTGGCGTTTGGTTATCCAATCACGGAAGCTGTGAGTGTTATTTGCTGAAATGTTGGCGGCCATGGTCATAATTAAGATACTCAACTGAATAAAATAAATCTTGGCAATTCGGCGCTAATTGTCAACCCACATAGCAAGCCACTCTGCAAACAAAACCGGCTTATCCATGCCATTTACTTCCACACTTATGTCAAAACGGAATAGTTCACCAATTTCATGCAATTGTCTTTCCTTTAGATGGACGGAACATCTAATTTCACTGTCAACAACAACTGGAGCAAGGAACCTTATCTTGTCAAAACCATAATTTAATGGATAGCCGTTAGTCGTCTCTGTACCTTTTAATGCATTGTCCGTGGCTTCATTTATCAGTTTTGTAAGTAAAGATAGGGTAAGAAAGCCGTAGGATATCGTCTTACCATAAGGCGAGTTGTCGATACACCATATTGGGTCATTATGAAGTGGTTCGATGTCATCAGTAAGCTTACCGAAACCGTCAATTTTATCTTGGTCGATTATTGTCCACTCGGATACACCTAGGTGATCTCCGACTTGCCAATCCAACATTCTTGATTTTCCCACCGGTTTATCTTTCGCCAAATATTATTGCAAATTCATGCATCATCATGGCACTTCAAAATAAGCTAGTCAAGTTTCAGAAAATACAAATTCACGGTTTTTGGTTGTAAAGTCAGAACTTTATTTCAAAATAACTAGAGCATACCCGAATTAGGCGGAATCGAAATGAACCTCTAGATTACTTCGTTTGCAGCGCTTCTTATCCAAAAAACGCCTCACACTTTTTTCTGAAACGTTCTAAGAGCCATAACCATACGCCCAGGCAAGAATCGTAATTCTTACCAGCGCGCTATTGCCACTCATGCCAATGGTTTTAGCCCTTTAGCCGAAACCCAGATATTTAGGAGATTATCAAAATATTTCGAAAAGACCCGCAGCGCCCATGCCGCCGCCAACGCACATAGTAACCACACCATATTTTGCGCCTCGGCGTTTGCCCTCAATCAGGACGTGTCCAGCTAAGCGAGCACCAGTCATCCCATATGGGTGGCCAATTGAAATGCCGCCGCCATTTACGTTCAATAGCTCATCTGGAATTCCCAATTTGTCGCGGCAATAAAGCACTTGGACTGCAAAAGCTTCATTTAATTCCCAAATGCCAATGTCTTTCATTTCAAGGCCAAATCGCGCCAATAATTTTGGTATGGCAAAGACCGGCCCAATTCCCATCTCATCTGGATTGGTTCCCGCTACTGCCATTCCTAATATTTTGCCCATGGGCGCAATGCCAGCTTTTTCAGCTACAGATCGTTCCATAACAACGCACGCCGAAGCACCGTCGGAAAGTTGGCTTGCATTGCCCGCAGTTACACAAGCATTTGGCCCACGAACTGGTTGCAATGAAGCAAGGCCCTCAGCCGAAGTATCAGGGCGATTCCCTTCGTCTTTTGAAAGTGTAACTTCATGTTCCGAGGTTGCACCGGTGGCTTTGTCAGTCACATTCATTTTTGTGGTAATCGGGACGATTTCCGCGTCAAACAAGCCGGCTGCTTGCGCTTTTGCGGTTCGCTGTTGTGAGCGAAGCGCATATTCATCTTGCGCATCGCGGCTTATATTATAGCGTTTGGCAACAACTTCAGCGGTATCAAGCATCGCCATATAAACATTTGGCACCATTGCTATAAGCGAAGTATCGGCGTTCACTCGCATCTGCGGTGTTTGCACCATCGAAACTGATTCAACGCCGCCCGCGACCACAATGTCCATACGGTCAATCGTAACTTGCTTTGAAGCTGTGGCAATTGCCATCAAGCCCGAAGCGCATTGACGATCAATCGACATTCCCGAAACTTCATGCGGTAAGCCCGCCCTTAAGGCTGAAAGCCTTCCAATATTTGGGCTTTGATATCCTTGTTGGAGCGCGGCACCCATGATGCAGTCGTCAATAAGGGATTTATCAATGCCGGCTCTCGCTACTGCATTGCTAATGGCATGGGCGGCAAGGGTTGGGGAAGGTGTATTATTTAAAGCCCCACGATAGGCGCGGCCAATTGCACTGCGGGCGGTGGATACGATTACGGCTTCGCGCATGATATTTTCCTTGTAACTTCTATTGATTCCTAATTTGAAATTCAGCCTATATGATTATTTTTGCATTGGCAAAATAATTTGCTTCAAAAATCTGGGCAATATTATCGGAATTTTCGTTCAAACTTGCACCCACTATTCGAAAAAGCATTCCTAAATTGTTGGCTTACCGCGGAAAACAAAGCTTACTGAAATTCAGCATTTTCCTATTTCACAAATTGAACGAAGCATGGCAAGCTATAGATAAATCTGGGAAAAGAGCATGTTGTTGGTTTCGTTATTTTATTTTTCTGCGCTAACCGATGTCGTTGAAGCGCCGACAACTTCGGAACCGGTGCGGCCCGCAGCAGCAAATGTAACAACAGCCAATCCTGCGCCAGTTCGCGTTGAGTTTGGGCCATCACAAAGCGATAGACTTACCGCCGACATTTTGTCCAAAGATCTATCTGATTTTTCTGCCCAAATTGTTGGCACTTGGGATAGCGAACTTCAGTCTTTTTTTGAGCCAGAACTGGGTGTTCCGGTACCGCTGCGTCATCCGCGTTTGCATGTTACTGTGCGGCCAAGCGCTGCCCTTGGTTTCGGCGAGCGGGCCTTCTTTGTTCAGTATCGAGCTGGCGGTGAAAATGGTGAAGTTGTCAAAACTCGGATGTGGGGCCTTAGCGTATCACAAAGCCAGAAGGCACTCTTGTTGGTAAGGTTTGATCCCAAGGACACCGTATTATCACCGACAGCTATTGATGGTGTTAAGTTAGAAGATTTCGTAAGGGTGATGGGATGCGACTTAACATTCAAGCGCCGCGCGGGAGCTTTTTTTGGCGAAACCTCTGCCGGGGCTTGCCGCCTAACTGCGGCTGATGGGCGTACTATTAATGTTAGCGAGCGGCATGATTTAAGCCCAGATTTGTGGGAGGTTTCAGATATCGGTGTAGACGCACAAGGGAATAGAGTATTTGGCAATATTGACACTAATCCGACAAAGTTGCGGCGTGCGCATCAATTTGTATGCTGGGCCGGACTTAACCAAGATGAAGCGCCGATAGTCGTAGATAATATTCGGTTACACGATCAAGGTGGAAGTGCAAACGTAGTATTGGGCACTCAAACGATACGGTTAAGGCTAAGGAATGTAGAATGGCCAATTGGAAATAATCGACCATCGCTGACGCTTTATCTATCGCAAAACAATGATGATATTGCGCAAATTTTTGCATGGACCGATCCCAACTCCAACCGCATCGCGCTTTCGTATCAGTCATTTCAAGCCAGTTGTACAAGGACAAACAGCAATGAATGAACCACGCCGACCAATTCCGCAGCGTAATCACGAATGGGCGAAAATTGTAACAGCAAATCTGGTTCAAAATGGAATTAGGCCTAACTGGATTTCGGCTGCGGGTATGGGTTTTGCAGGGCTTTGTGGCCTTTTTTTCGTTTTGGCAGGTCAAAATTTTGGCTTTTTGCGAAGTTTATGTTTGTTGTTTGCCGGTTTAAGCATATTAGCCAGGCTGTTGTGCAATATGTTTGACGGCATGGTTGCTGTGGAAGGGGGTCTTGGCGAAAAAGATGGGCCAATTTGGAATGAAGTACCTGACCGTGTCGCAGATGTTCTAATTTTAGTTGGGGCAGGGTTCGCAGCAGATGCAACTCAAAGTGGAGGTGCCTATTTAGGGTGGATTAGTGCGATTTTGGCGATAATGACTGCTTATGTGCGCGAAATTGGAACACGTCTTGGAATGGCAGCTGATTTTTCGGGCCCATTTGCAAAGCCCCAAAGAATGTGGGTTATTGGCGCTGCTTGTGTTGTGGGAATGATAGAGGCTTTCTTAAGTGGGCATATGTTGTCAATGAAGATAGCATTGTGGATTGTGATGGTTGGCACTTTTGCAACATTGTTTCGGCGTCTAATTAGATTGCGTTCATTCTTGACTAGGTCATAAACTCAATAATTTACGCGGTGTGACATGAATTTTGACAAAAATATAAGGCAAAAACAGGATTTTTTCGATATGAATATCGGGAAAATACTTTTTTGCGTTAAATTAAAGTCAAAATCATGCCCGAAGGGTGCGCCACACCTTTTGCGTGAATACGGTTCTTTTGCGCGATTAGTTCGTCAAAAGTCCTTGAAAGTATTGAAACTTCCTATGGGCTTTTTCCTTCTACTCGCACAAACTAACTCGCATCACACAAAGGAAATTATTGAGTTTATGACCTGAGGCTTAGTTCGCGATTTGCCTGATGAAACACAAATTAACAATTGGGTCGGGAATGATTTGGTGCGCGCTCGTGTCAACGGGTCAAATTGGCAATTTGAAATAAAACAAGTCACTTCGCAATCGCGTGTTTACAAACAAAGTTTGCACCAATTTTTTCGTGAATATTTGCCCTTAACGCCAGTTTCAGGTGAATTCGAGGTCGCAATAAAGATTTTGATTAATCCCGATTTCCCGCAAATTGATGTCGATAATGTTGCAAAGGCAGTTCTTGATGGCGTCAAAGGTCGGGTCTTTATCGATGATTGTCAAATCATGCGTCTATTAGTCGAAAAAGAATTTGCTACGGAGGAAAAAATCGAAATAGCTATTTGGCGAAGAGAAAACAAAGGGTATAACTAATCTTGCCAGTCAATCCAACGGACATGTGGGTCAATCCTTGCCAGAATTCGGCGCCGTAATGTGTTATTGTCAAAGTCAAAATCAATGACATCAACAATATGCCCAATGCTTGGCCAATCATTATCCGTTTGCATGGTTTTGCCATCAATACCAAAAAGCACTGCACTTGGCTCCAGTCTAACCCAGGCTAACGGCGCAGCCTTCGATGAATTACTTATCGCGGTTAGAATTGACTTGTTTATTTGAGTTCTTGTTTTTTCTGGCGGATATTGAAAAAATACTGAATGGAAAATTATCGTAAGGGCATCATTGGCGCGGGTTTGCAATTTTTGTGTGGTCCAATCCGCCGCATCGGCTTTATCCACGCTGGTTTTTTGTGCGCAAGCTAAGTCAATTGCAGCTTGACACCTGTCCAGTCGTTCTTTTTGATCCGGCCAGATATATGCTTGAAGCATCAAACCATCATGTTCAGGATTTAGCGGATTTTGGTCACAAGCGGCACGATTTCGGAATTTCATATCCCTGCCACCACTGAATTGATTGCCGCGCCAATCATCGACGCCAAGCTCCACTCCATAGCCCGACTGTTTTTTAAAGTCTGGCAGGTTATAGTCAAACATGTCAAGATTTTGGTTAAGGCCAGCACTTGCGCCCAGTTCCAAGATGTCAATCGGTCCATCCCAGTTTTGCGCTGCGCGGCAGATGCCAAGATAAAGCCCAATTGCCCGCCGAACTTCATTGGTTTGAGGTGGAGAAATTATGAAATCGGCGAACCAGTCCTTTCGTGAATGGAGTTCCATCAAAGCGATTGGCCATATCTCGGTAATATTCCAATTTGAGTTTTGCGGTGGGTAGATTGCTCGCAATTGCGGTGAATTACCGCTTAACGCCAAATAGTGAAATGCGCCGCAGATACGCAACGCAAGCGCATCTGCTATTATGTTGCCTTTCCAGCTGCTGATTAATTCAAAAACAATGCCGCGTTTGCCAAAATCTTCAGCAAGCTTGCCAATCAATTGGGAAGTAAAGCTGGACCCGAATTCTTGACACCAATTTGACTGCCTATTGAACGCATCAATTATCTCGTCAAACCTTGTTAAACTTGCCACTACGCAAAGTTACTTTTTCTTGCGAAAAGCATCGAGACTTACGACGCCCGAATCTTTTGGCATAGCGTTTGTGTCTTCAACTTCCGCTTCAAGCGCATCGATTTCTTCAACTGATTCTTCTTCGTTTCCGGTCAAATCATCAACTACATCAAACGGCAAAGCAAACCTTGCATGCGGATCATAGAAACGGGTTATCGCCGCAAATGGAATTACTATCCTTTGTGGAACACCGCCAAAATGCAGTGTAATTGCAAATTTGTCTTCAGAAACTTCAAGGTTCTCATATTGCAATTGTAAAACAATCGTCATTTCGTCAGGGTATTTTGCCGCCAAATAATTTGCTATTTGAACGCCCTTAGCGCCAGTTTTGAAGCTGATATAAAAATGATGGTCGCCAGGTAATCCATTGATAGACATGCGCAAAGCATCACGAACCACGCCGCGCAGTGCAATTTGGGTCAATTTCGCATAACCAATTAAATCTTGAGACATGATTTTTCCTTACGCCATATAATGTACCAGCTCAAAAAGGCTTGGTCCGTTTTATGATTCCATCATTAGTGGTTTAGCAAACCCCGCGCAATACTGTTCGGTAATTTGGCGAGTTGCTTGCAACGGATTGGGGAAGTTAGGCCAACAGGAAATAAAATAAAAATTGCACTCCAAATTCTTTGCTCTAAAAGGATGTATAGTAAATTGCTTGGACGACCAGCTGGGGGAATTATTTTGCAGAATTCAGAAATATCGGCACATGAAAAAGCCCGTGATGCGGGCCTTTTGCGCACAATGGGGAAATGGGGTTTCGCTGCTGCGATAGTGAACGTAACAATCGGCGCTGGAATTTTTTCGCTGCCGGCGTCTATGGCATTATACGCTGGTGCGCAGGCTCCATTGGCATTTTTTGTATGCGCAATAGCAATGGTTGCAGTGGTCTTGTGTTTTGCTGAGGCGTTGAGCCGCGTACCTACCAGCGGTGGTACTTATGGGGCAGTTGATGCGGCTTTTGGGCCGATGTGGGGTGTTGTAACTGCTGCCACCGTTTATATTTCCAATGTTTTAGCGCTGGGCGGCATTGCAGCAGCTTTTGCTGATGGGCTATCATCTTATTTTCCGCAAATTCCTTCCAATATTTTAAGGCCAATTCTTATCATAAGCATTGTCGGTGCCTTTGGTTTAATAAATGTTTTGGGAACCGAAAAATCTGCCAAATTAATTAGTTTTGGAACCGTTATCAAACTACTTCCGCTTGCGATTTTTATTTTAATTGGCGGATTTCTTGTATTTGCCAGCCCGCAGGTTGCACCGCTTAATTTGGTGCAAAGTGACTTTGGTCGCGCGGTTATTTTGGCGCTCTTTGCATTTAGTGGAATGGAGACAATTTTAAGTGCCTCGGGCGAAGTTAAAGATCCGGCCAAAACAATTCCTAAATCACTTTTTATTGCGATGGGCGGCGTTTTATTCTTTTATGTTAGTATCCAATTAATTTCACAAAGCCTTTTGGGCAATGAGCTTGCAGCTTCTAAAACCCCACTCGCAGACGGAATTGGCAAATATGTTGCCCCGCTTGGACTATTGCTGCTTTTTGGCGCCACGATGTCGCGCGTGATTTGGGTGGCAAGTTCTGTATTGGGTGCACCAAGAATATTATTTGCGATGGCAAGAGATGGCAATCTTCCGAAAATTTTGGGTTTGGTTCATGCGAAAAATTCCACTCCGCATGTTGCAATTTGGGTGCATGTAATTCTGGGAATATTGCTTGCGCTTTCGGGCACTTTTGAACAATTGGCGGTTCTTTCTGGCCTTGCAACCGCCGGCACATATTTCTTTACTTGTGCTGCAGCTTGGAAATTGCAACGCGAAAACATAGCAATTATGGGCACACCCTTCACATTCAAACTGCTACCAATCGCGGCAATAATTGGCATGGTAAGCATGGTAGTAATTCTATTCATGGGGGCACGCGACGAAATAATTGGCTTTTTCGTGTTGGTTTTTGCGACCATAGGGCTTTATTATTTGAATAGGTTTTTTAGTAAATCTGCAAAGTAAAATAGTGGTCTTTTCGATTACTGGGAAATCTGCCAAACACCGCCATGATGAGGCCTGAAAAGTTGCAGACTTTTGAGAAAAGCCGAAGCAAACTATAGCGAGGCCTGAAAAGTTGCAAATCAATGGCTAACTTAACCATAAAAATTTGGCTCCGCCGAATTTTAGAAATTGATGTCAAGAATTTATGAAAACCGCGCTTTTCATAAATTTTTGTCGGTTTACTCCAAATTGTTAAGTGAGGAGCAAAGCGACGAGGGCGGCAATTTGATCTAAAAAATAGTGGTTTTCTCTGTTGCCGGGAAAACCACCAAACCCCGCCTATTACCGTAGTATTAGGACTTAAGCGGATTTAACCGTAACTGCTTACGCAGCCAAAGCATAATCCTGAGCAAAGTTATCGTTTGCATTTATAAAATTGGACTTTTAACGTAATCCATGCGGGCAAAAGCAATCATCTTTACACATCTGTCGATCCTATATCGGCCCCATAATTCCGGTCGCGCATTGTTTCCAAAAAGTCGAACAACTTTTTGGCATGCGCTCCTTGCCCCACTTTACCGAGTGAGCCACGAAGTGGCGAGGGCGGCAAGTTGAGGTTTTATGGTGGAGCCGCGGGGAATCGCACCCCGGTCCAGCCTGCTTATTACATGCGCGTTTATCGCCATAGTCAAAGCGAACTCTGACAGATGTAATATAGGGATTTATTTGAAAAAGGAAAGGTGGAAAAGAATAAACGCGAGCAGCACCGAAAAAAAGCAAGTAAAAAGCAAAAACCACGCTTTTTGATTTTTATTTTCGTAACTTTCCAAATTGCCGAGTGAGCAAAGCGAGGGCGGCAATTTGAATGCAATTCATGCGCGTTTATCGCCATAGTCAAAGCGAACTCTGACAGATGTAATATAGGAGCTAAAATCCAAAATTGAAAGAAGGATTGCTGTTGCTGTCACACGCGCGTCATAATCTGTCGATATTTCTAGAAATATGGAAATTTCAAACGCTCTTTCGGTGTTGGCATCGCTTTCTCAAGAAACGCGCCTTCGTATCTTCAAATGCTTAGTTGAATATGGCCCATCCGGTGCTGCGGCGGGTTTGATTGCAGAGCAGTTGGGTGTGCCGCACAACACCCTTTCGTTTCATCTTGCACATTTGACTGCGGCGCATTTAGTGGTCGCAAAAAAAAGCGGCCGCAACGTCATATATTCTACAAATAGAGTAACTATGAAGAATTTGGTCGAATATCTAAACGAAAATTGTTGTGCGCGGGATGATATTTTCTGCATCAAACTTGAAGCCAATTGTTAAATCCAGAGGAAGCTTAGATGGAAAATGGCAAATATGTTGTTTTGTTCTTGTGTACGGGTAATTCTGCTCGCTCGATTATGGCAGAAGCAATTGTGAACAAGTTTGCAAGTGGCAAATTCATTGCGTATTCTGCTGGCTCGGATCCAGCGGGCAGAGTTAATCCTAGTACCCTTGAACTATTGGAAAGCCTAAAAATTGATACTGCGTTTGCGCGCTCTAAGAGCTGGGAGGAATTCTCCAAAGAAAGCGCGCCTAAACTCGATTTCGTATTCACAGTGTGCGATAATGCAGCGGCTGAAACCTGCCCGTTTTGGCCAGGTCAGCCAATGAGTGCGCATTGGGGCTTGCCCGATCCATCGGCGGTTAAGGGCAATCAATCTGAAATCGCGTTGGCGTTTAGCGATGCATACAGAATGCTGAAAAACCGAATAACTGCTTTTGCGGAACTTCCAATTGGGAGTCTTAGCAGAATGTCATTACAAGCAAAAGTTAACGAAATCGCGAAAATATAGGTATGCATTAGTGTAGGAAGAAATGTGGTAGGTTTAGGATGTTAAAAATACTGGTTTTGTGCACTGGCAATTCGTGCCGTTCAATTATGGCCGAAGCCTTGTTCAATCATTTGGGCGAAGGCCATATGGAGCGAAGCGGTGGGCCAAACGAAGAACTGCGCGTGTTCGCGCAAAGTGCGGGCTCTTTCCCCACGGGCATTGTTCACCCCAAGGCTTTGGCGACGATTGCCGATAATGGCATAAGAGCCACGCGATTTCACTCAAAATCATGGGATGAATTGGGCGATGAAAAGTTCGATCTTGTAATTACAGTTTGCGATAGGGCGGCCGGTGAGATGTGCCCAATTTACTTGAAAGACGTTATCAAAACCCATTGGGGTGTGCGCGATCCCGCAGCTTTTGATGGCAGCGCGCAAGAAACCACTTATGAGTTTGCGCAAGTTTTCAAAATTCTTGAAATGCGAATAAAGGCATTTTTGGCGCTGGATTTTGAGAGCCTTTCGCCATTGGAGCTTAAAACGTTTGCTGATGCGATAGGTGCTTCATGAGCAAAGAAACCGAACAAATGGGCTTCTTTGAGCGCTTTCTTGCAATTTGGGTGGGCCTCGCAATTATTTTGGGGGTGGGCCTCGGCAAAATTGCACCGAATTTTTTTGAAACCGTTGCCCGCGCCGAATATGCCAATGTAAATTTTGTGGTCGCAATTCTTATTTGGGTAATGATCTTTCCTATGATGGTGAATGTCGATTATTCGAATGTGAAAGCTGCAACTAAAAGCCCGCGTGCATTTGGGATAAGTTTTGTGGTTACTTGGTTCGTGATGCCATTTACAATGACCGGGCTTGGAATATTGTTCTTAAAGCACATATTCGCGCCGTTCATCCCAATTGCTGATGCCAATCAATATGTTGCGGGTTTAATTCTTTTGGGCGCGGCACCTTGCACGGCAATGGTCTTTGTTTGGTCGCGCCTCGTGCGGGGCAACCCAAATTATACTTTGGCGCAAGTTTCATTGAATGACATCATTTTGATATTTGCCTATGCGCCTTTGGTTGGGCTTTTGCTTGGTGTCACCAGCATTAAAGTGCCATGGGAAACCTTGTTTTTGTCAGTCGCGCTTTATGTAGTTGTGCCAATGATAGGCGGCTATTTTGCCCGCAAGGCACTTCTGGCTAAAGGCGAAGCGGCGCTTTTGGGGTTTCTTGATCACATAAAACCCTATTCAATTTTTGGGCTTCTGGCGACTGTCGTGCTTTTGTTTGGGTTTCAAGCGACCACAATTTTGGCAAGGCCATTGGTAATTGCCATGATCGGTGTGCCAATTGTAATCCAAAGCGCGCTTATGTTTGGCCTTTCATATTTTACAATGTGCCGCCTTAAAGTGCCGCATAATATTGCAGCGCCCGCCAGCATGATTTCTGCATCTAACTTTTTTGAACTTGCGGTCGCAGTTGCAATATCGCTATTCGGCCTCAATAGTGGCGCGGCCTTGGCAACTGTTGTTGGCGTATTGGTCGAAGTGCCTGCGATGTTGTGGCTGGTTGGCTTTGCAAATAAAACAGGTGCGATGTTTAAGAACGCGGAATAAGCGTTGGTATAATTGACAACAGGCCAAGCTGTTGGTATATACTCCAACATGAAGGCGAAATTGGTTTCTAAACAACGACTAGATTTTGGTGAAACTGCGTTTGCCGAAGTTTCGATTTTTGAAGTGCCAAGCCCAAAATCACCTTCATTACATTTATACAAATATCGCCTTGCTTATGTTGTGGATGGCGAATGCGTGCTTAGATACGATAATGAATTTGGAAAAGGCGACCATAAACATATTGGTGAACTTGAATTCATTTATGAGTTTATAGATTTGAACAAATTATTGGATGATTTTTATTCAAACATAAAGAGGTGGAATGATGAAAATACTAACCCTTGACGTTGAAACCCCAGATACTTTTTTTGCCCGAATTAAAAGCGATTTGGCTAACAAAGGAAAAAGCCGCGTTGACCATCATTCTTTTGCATCTTACGATTTATTGCTTAAAATCCTTGATGCGAAAAGATGGGCACTTTTACAGGCTTTATGCGGCGCAGGTGAAATATCAATCCGCGAAACTGCCCGCCGCGTGGGGCGCGATGTTAAGGCGGTGCACGGTGATTGCGTGGCACTTATTAAAGCAGGCATTTTGGAGCGAACCGCAAAAAACGGCGTCCATTTTCCCTATGACGCTATAAAAGTCGAGTTTATGTTGAAGGCGGCGTAGTAAATTGAAACTCCGCCGCAATTTCAGTTTAGTAACAAGTGTGGGTTTTACACTTGCGATAGCCGTCTTCGCTTGGGGATATGAAAAAACAAGACCAAGTTCATCACCTCGTGCTGGCGGTGAACAAATTATCAATGTGAACATTGCAAGTGGTGGCGGTTGCCAAAGTCGAGAAACCACTTATGAGTGGAATGATTCGAGCTGCCAGTTGCCTGTTGGTATGGCACAACAAATGCGGCGGTTATGTGCAACGACACTGAGCAAACAAAGACGTGACAATATTTCTAGAAAAATCCCCGATTTTTACCTAAGAGATGAAGGGCATTGTGATTTTGTAATCGACACGCGTCGTGGGGCTGCGAGCCTCTGGGTGTTAAATACCTATGACTTTCGTGCCCATGTTGGTCTTCCGCCAATATACGGATCTACCAATGCGAGCTTATCAAATAATCTTGTTGGCGCTGGATGCGAAAAATTTGGTAACGTTGTTTATTCCTGTAAGTTTACAAAAGCAGGAAACTGCGTAAACCCTGTATTCGAAAGCAAAAATAATATTTCCGGATTTAGGTGCATGGATAATGTGCAGTATTAGTTTGCATTTGAACACTTTCGCGAAGGCACCACAAGCCATATACTCTAATCATGACCACCGATTCCCACCCTGACCTCATCTATCAAAATCTGCTTCGTGATATCCTCGCAAATGGCCAGCGGCGCGAGGATCGAACCGGCACAGGCACTATCGGGGTATTTGGGCGGCAAATGCGCTTTGATTTATCACTGGGCTTTCCACTTTTGACAACCAAAAAACTATTCACCAAGGCAATTTTTGTAGAGCTTTTGTGGTTTTTGCGCGGTCTCACTAATGTGAAATGGCTGCAGACACGCGGTTGCACAATTTGGGACGAATGGGCCGATATTAATGGTGAGCTTGGCCCAGTTTATGGCAAACAATGGCGCTCTTGGGCCACGCCAAATGGCCAAAGCATTGATCAAATCGCGCGGCTGATTGACGGGCTGAAAAACAACCCTTTCTCGCGCCGCCATATTGTCTCGGCATGGAACCCAGCGGATGTCGATGATATGGCTTTGCCGCCGTGCCATTTATTGTTTCAATTTTACGTTTCGACCGACCGCAAGTTATCGTGCCAGCTTTATCAACGCAGCGCCGATGTGTTCTTGGGTGTGCCGTTTAATATCGCAAGCTATGCGCTTTTAACGCAAATGGTCGCGCAAGTTTGTGGGTTAGAATTGGGCGAATTTGTGCATACTTTGGGCGATGCGCATATTTATTTAAATCATCTCGAACAAGTAGATTTGCAATTATCGCGCGAACCACTGGCACTGCCGACTTTGTGGCTGAACCCCGAAATTAAAGAAATCGACGCTTTTGAGCTTGATGATATTCGTGTCGAAAACTACCAAAGCCATGGCACAATTAAAGCCCCAATTGCGGTTTAAATCACGCGGCTTTTACGTCCGTTAGTGAAAAATCATCGCCCTTGAACAAAAGCGCGGCGCCAAGGTGTTTGGCGCAAGCATAGGAGAAGCAATCGCCAAAATTTAGTGCTGCTTTGTGGCGGCCTTTGCCGTATTTGGAAAATGCGGAGATTGCAAGATTTCCAATTTCCTCATCAATCGAATAGGTTTCGATGTTTAAATTAGTGCAGAACTCTTGAATTTTTGCGGTCGCAAACTCAAAATTATTTTTATGAAATCTATTCACCGCCACTGTCGCTTCCCATCGAGACAAAGCGGAGGTAAATCGGTGGTTGAAATTCGACAGCCTTAAAGCGATTTCCTCCCAACCTAATTCTTCGTTTACAATTGCAACAATTGCCGACGCGTCAATAAATACCGATGACATTATTCATAAAGCCAATCAATTTCTTCTTTTGTCATTTTGTGACCTGCATTTGGCCCTTGAGACTTTTTCAAATCTTCCTGAATTTTGCGAATTGCCGCGAACAATTTTGTATCAATATTTTCATTCGCCACCACTCCCTCTAATGCCGCCCTTACAATCGCGGTTTTGCTTTGGTGGGTTTTGGCGCGTATTTTTGCAACCATTTCATCAATGCGCGGGTCTTTTAGATAAAGTGGCATTTTATATACTCCAAATTGATAAGTATATACTTATGCGCGAATGTCAAGAAATTTCCAAACAAACCGCCGTGGCTTCGCCGCCGCCTATGCACAAGCTAGCAACGCCGCGTTTTAGTCCACGCGCTTTCAATGCATGAATAAGTGTCACAATAATTCTTGCGCCCGATGCGCCGATTGGGTGACCCAAGGCGCAGGCCCCGCCATTCACATTGATAATATCGTGTGAAATGCCCAAATCGCGCATCGCAATCATCGGCACCACGGCAAACGCCTCGTTGATTTCAAACAAACCGATATCTGATATTTGCCAGCCAGCGCGCGCAATAGCGCTTTTCATCGCATAAACTGGCGCGGTAGTGAATGAAGGCGGCTCATGCGCATAACCCGAAGTTGAAACAATGCGCGCCAAAATCTCATGGCCAGAAGCCAAAGCCGCACTTTCGCGCATTAACACCAAGGCCGCAGCACCATCTGAAATGCCCGACGCATTGGCGGCGGTAACGCTTCCGTCTTTGCCAAATGCGGGTTTAAGAGTGCGGATTTTCTCAGGGCGGGCAAGGCGCGGCAATTCGTCGGTCTTTATTACAATCTCGCCGCTGCGGCCCTCGAAAACAACTGGTTCAATTTCCTGTGAAAAATCTGCTGTCTGCGCGCGGGTCAGCGTCTCTAACGCGTAATCATCTTGTTCCTCACGCGAAAAACCATATTCGGCGGCACTGCAATCGGCATAAACCCCCATTGCCTTTCCTTCGTAAGCGTCTTCAAGCCCATCGAGCGCCATATGATCATAGATTTTATCATGGCCATATTTGAAGCCTTTGCGGTATGATTTTAGAAGGTGCGGGGCCTGGCTCATGCTTTCCATGCCGCCCGCGACAACAATTTCGGCTTCTCTGGCCAAAATTGCATTACGCCCCATAATTAGCGCTTGCATGCCAGAGCCGCACATTTTGTTCAAAGTCGTAGCCTCACAATGTTTCGATAGGCCAGCTTTTAACGCTGCTTGGCGGGCCGGGGCTTGGCCTTGGCCTGCGCCCAATACGTTGCCCATAAGCGACCAGTTCACTTGCATTGGGTCAAGGCCCGATTGCACAATTGCAGCTTTGATGGCGACTGCACCGAGATCCGACGCATTTAGGCCCGACAATTCGCCTAATAATGCCCCAATTGGTGTGCGCTTGGCGCCAACGATAACGATATTTTCTTGTGTTGCAGACATTGATTATGGTTCCTATTCTCAGGTTTCATGTTATTAGGCAAAAATGGAAAATCAACAAGTAAAATTTGCGAATATTAAAGTGACCATTGTGGTTGCTTGTGCCAAAAATGGCGTTATTGGGGCGCAGAACGGCATTCCTTGGCGGCTTTCAAGCGATATGCAGAACTTCAAGAAAATCACAACTGGCAAGCCGATTATTATGGGGCGCAAGACATTCCAATCTTTGCCCAAATTATTGCCAAATCGCACCCATATTATTGTTACCCGTGATAGCGATTTCGCGGTGGAAGGCGCTTTGGTTTTTTCCAATATTGAAAGCGCAATTGGTGCAGCGAAGGCAATTGCATTGGCAAGTTTGCAAGACGAAGTTTGCGTTATTGGTGGTGGTGAAATATATGCTTTGGCATTGGATTTGGCAGATAAAATTGTGCTAAGTTTGGTTGATGCAGAGCCAATTGGCGATACCTATTTCCCAAAATTGAGTGATGTGTGGGTGGTTAAGGGCAAAGAATCCTTTGCCAAAAGCGCAAAGGATGACCATGATTTCGATGTTTTTACATATGAACGCGCAAATTTTCCGAAAACTACTGCATAATTTTTGTGTCTACCCTGCACAATTCACTTTTTAATATCCATATGGATATAGAAATTTCAAAATTGCGAATTTATTGGCACAAAACAATGGGGAAATGGCTTCATGGCGGACGACGACGGAATAGATGATGCGGGTTCAAAGAACAATGAAAAGCCCGACGCCAGCAAGAATCCTTGGGGTAATGTCACTGGCATAAATGACCGCAATCGCCAGAATAAAAATTCCAACAATTCTAATAACCCTTGGGGCAATGACAATAACCCACAATCGCAAAATCTTGATGATTTGGCAAAGCGCATCGAAGACAAATTAAGGGCAGCTTTGGGTGGCGGAGGCGGTTCGCCACCAAGTTCACCAAATGCTTCGCGAGGATTTGACAACCGAATTTTGAGCGTCGCGGGCATGGTTATTGGTGCACTTTGGCTTGCATCTGGCATCTATGTGGTTGATGCGGGTGAAGAAGCACTTGTTACCCGTTTTGGTAAATACGTACGTTACGCCGAGCAGGGGCTTAGCTATCGTTTGCCATTTCCGTTTGAAAATCACGCAATAGTCAACGTCCAAAGGGTTAATACCTTAACTGTCGGCGCAAGTAGTGCTGCGGGCGCGCAAGATGATGGCCAAGGGCTTATGCTTACGGGTGATGAGAACATCGTAAACGTGAGTTTTCAAGTCTTTTGGCGGGTAAAAAACGCCGAGAATTTCATTTTTAACGTTGCGCATGGCGCCAATAATCGCTCCCAGCCTAGCGACACTGTAAGTGCAGTAGCCGAAGCTTCAATGCGTGAAGTTGTTGGTCGCTCGCCGTTGGAAAAGGTGCTTACAACTGGCCGTGCTACTGTTGAAAGCCAAACCCGCGAACTTATGCAGCACACATTAAATGCTTATGGCTCAGGTATTTTGGTCACACAAGTGAATTTGCGACGCGCAGAACCGCCAGCAAGTGTTATTGCTTCGTTCCGCGAAGTAGCGGCAGCTTCACAAGAGGCCGAAACCCGCATTAACCAAGCCCTTTCTTATCGTAACTCGGTACTGCCGCAAGCCCAAGGCGAAGCGACAAGGTTTAATCAATTATTTCAAGAATATCGTTTAGCGCCCGAGGTGACGAGGCAAAGAATCTATCTTGAAACTATGGAAAAAATTTATGAACGGTCAAATAAAATTATATTGAACAATAATAGAGCTGGTTCGAGCCCAATGATGGTGCTTCCGCCCGAATTATTCCGTAATTTAACAAATGCGCAAACCCAAGCAAGAGTTGCACCTGCAACTGAGAACGCGAACCCAGCAACAGGAGCCCAATAATGAGCACGAGGAATTTTGCCCTATTTTTCGGCCTGCCTATTGCAGCCATAATTGCCAGTGCATCGCTATATACAGTGTCCCAAACCCAGCAAGCTTTAGTTTTGCAATTTGGTAAGCCAATGCGGGTTGTCAATATTGAAGGTGACGACGCTGGCATAAAACTCAAAGTGCCGTTCACAGAAGCTGTTCAAATTTATGATCGCAGGGTCTTAGAGCTTTCACCAGTTGGCGAAAGCGAAATTGTTACAGCGGATCAAGAACGCCTTGAAGTTAAATCATTTATACGTTGGCGCATAACCAATCCACTACGCTTTTATCAAGCTGTAAAAGACGAAAGCAACGCCCGTGATAGGCTTGAAGGCCTATTGGAAGCGTCATTGCGCCGTATTTTGGGTGCTGCTGCTTCAAGTGATATTATTTCTGGCAGGCGGTCTCAGTTAATGGGCGCAATCAAAGTGAATTTGAATGTCGAAACTCGCCAATTGGGTATTGAAGTTGTTGATGTGCGCATCAGAGCTGCAGATTTGCCGCAAGCAAACCAAGAGCGGGTTTTTCAGCGCATGCGTTCTGAACGTGAACAAGCCGCTGCGCAAGTTAGAGCCAATGGTGAAAGGCGTGCGCAGGAAATTCGTGGTGGTGCGGATAAAGATAGGGCAAAGATCATAGCTGATTCATACAATCAAGACCCCGATTTTGCGGCGTTTTACCGATCAATGCAGGCATATGACAAATCATTCCCTGCCGGCACAAATATGGTTGTTTCACCTGACAGCGACTTTTTCCGTTATTTCAACTCACGCAAAGGCGGCGGCGGATAGGCTTTTCAGTCAGCGATGCCAGTGTAAGGCACTCGGTTGCAAGACCTAATCCAGTCAACAGTACCAGTTTGTGTGCGACCGGTCTGGTCGGTGTAAAATGTTGATGAAGTTTGGAATAGGCCAGTTCGCCTATTTAGGACACTTCGGACTTTGACAAAATTCGTATTGTCAATTGAAGTGCCAATGCGATTGCCGTCGCTCATAATGATTTCAGCAGAAGTCACGCTATCGATACCATTGCGGAAACGATCTTGGGCATAGCGCATTTTTTCAAGATCGAATTGAAGCCTGCCATAGCTTCCGACAGCCAATTGTTCAATTTGGCTGCCGTCGGAATAAGTGCCGCTTGAAACAAATGAAAAAGTTGAACAAACCATGTCAAAATGTAGGGCATCGGTTTGTTGCGCCCCTTGAGCGAAAACGGAAGTAGGCGCGATACAGCAACAAATTAGCGAGGCAATTGTCCAAAATTTGTTGTGTTTTGCAAAAGTCATTGTTGATATTCTGCTTTCAAATAAATTGCCATCAAAGCAATTACACACAAAATATCTTAGTAGCAAATTTAGGTTAGATAATGAGGTCTGACCCTAATTCGCGGCTCTGGTCGGGCCACTGTTTTGCGCCACATTTACGCCGGCCATTGCTTCACGCCTTGCTACATCAACGCGTGCAACTTGCGTATTGAAGCGCGCAATAATCTCTGGCGACAAAGGACGACCTTGCGGTATGGCTGCAGACATCGGGTTTAATGGGTTGCCGTCTTTGCGTACTTCAAAATGCAAATGTGGGCCGGTTGAGCGGCCAGTATTGCCAACATACGCAATGACTTGGCCTTGGCGCACTCTGTCCCCAGCACTAAGGCCGGCTGCAAAGCGCGAAATATGCCCATAACGCGTTGACCATCCACTTCCATGTTCAATGTCAACAACATTGCCATAACCGCCCATAATCCCTACGCGGCCCACTACGCCGTCACCAGCTGCATAAATCGGCGTGCCAATCGGCGCACCAAAATCAACACCTGCATGCATTCTCGAATAGCCTGAAATTGGATGCCGCCGCATTCCAAAATTGGACTTTAGTCTTGCACCGTTTATCGGCGTCCGCATCAAGAACTTTCGGGCTGGCTGACCCTGTGCGTTATACCATTCGGCTTGATTTGCGCCAGGTGATTGAAAACGGTAAAGTTGAATAGATCTGCCCGATAATGTGGTAATACGAGCAAAAATCGGTTCGCCTTCACGCACAACTGCACCTCTGGCATCTGAAACTCTATCATACATCAATTCGAAGCTTGAACCGGGCCCAATTTCGCGCTCAAAGTCAACGTCATAAGCAAAAGCATCAGCGATAGATTCGGCTGCTCGTTCGGGTGCGCCAAGCTCGCGGACGCTGGCAACCAAACCTGCTTCGCCAATAACACCCGCCACCCGCAAAGTGCGCCTTTGCATATTGGTTGCAAGTTCTCGAGAGCGGTATGAACCGTCTATAGTGCGAGTAACAGTTATTGATCTTTCGGCGCCGCTTGCAAGGTTGAAGCCCAATAGCCTTTTAGCGCTGCCATCTTCGCGCAGGAATACCGTAATTTGATCCCCGCGCCTTATGTCTCTGATATCAATGGTGCGCGCCAAAGCATTGGCAGCATTTTGCGCATCTACTCTATCCGAACCAATGCGCAATAGGGCTGCTAAAATGCCTTCGCCTGCCGCAATCGAAACTACTCGCCGTTCTACGGCGTTTTGAGCACCAGTAAACGCTTGATTTTCTGAATTAGCCCGCGCAATTTGGGAGTGAACTGAAGTTGAGGCAAGTGTGGTCGCCATCAATGCGGAAACAAGCAAATTGCAAATTACATTTTGGTTTTTTCTTTGCTTTTGAACAGGCAAGTTGCCATCAGCCAAACCAAAAAGTTCACTTCTAGACAATTTTGCCTTGGTCATGTCACAGTCGGAATGATTCTCACCAAAATGCTGCAAATCCATACCCTTTGTTTGCTCAAAATCAGAATATACCCGACGAAAGTTAAGTTCTGATGTGTAAAAAAGCGCTTTTAACCAAAAATAATTTCTTTATGTGACATGGAATACACACTTTTTAACCGTCAATCAAGGCCATAATGTATCATCCCACTTCGACTCATGTGAAAAAACTGATATGAAACCCCTAACGCAATCTTAATATTGCGCGTAATTTTCGCAAAAGCTACACTTGCGTGACAAAAAGAAAAAGTGCGGAAGCTATTGTGCAAAACGAAAACCCTCAAAATGTTCCTCTTGCGATACCAGTTGAAGCTACTGGCCCAAGTGAAGGTTTAGTTTCCCAAAATGGAGGAAAAAAGTCCGCTAAGCATTCCAAAAAATTGGTCAAATTTGGTGGTATATCTTTAGTAGTCTTGGCCACTGCTTTTGTATGGGCCACGCGAATGCAGGTGGCGCAGTTTGGCGTCGAAAACTACCTTCGAAGCAAAGGTGTTAATGGCGCAATAGTCTTTAGCGAGCTAGGCACAAGCGGTGCGAGTTTTACAAATTTGCGGGTTGGACCAAGCGGACACGAGACCTTGATGGTCACAAATGGTCACATTTCATGGCGTTACGATTGGACGAATAGAAATTTTGTAATTGAAGAGCTAAGGGCAAGCCAATTACGCGGTAACTTGGGAATAAAAAACGGGAAAATTGATTTCGGTGCCTTAGCGCCGCTCATGAAAGGTGGTGGGCAAAAACTACAAATCAATCAAATAAACCTGGACCTTGGCGAAATATCTTTGCAGACCGAATATGGCGAAGGCAGGGTGAACCTCGCTCTAGGGGGGGCTGGCAATGATTTTGCGGGCGAAGCCGAAATAATTTTACCGCACGCATTTTATTTGGAAGGCGTAGCGTCAGCGCCCATAAAAGTTAAGTTTAATAGCAAAGAATTAAACGAAGGTCGAATTAAGGCCATCGGCGCACGCATAGATGCGCAGCAACAGAACCTTGATTTCAGTAAATTGATACAAGACGAAAATATCAAGAACTTTCAAGCAAAGGGGCTAAGGTCAGATATTACATTGGGTTTAGCCATAAACGACGGTGGGCAAACCTATATCGCGGTGCACCGTTCATTCCTTAGTACAACTGAACTAAAGATTGCAGACGCAAATCTTGATGGATTTAATATAAATCTTTCTCAGGCGAATTGGCAGCACAAAAATAATTGGGCGGAAGATGCGGTTTTCGACTTAGCGGCGCAAATACGAACAACAACCACCAAAATTGGCCAGCAGACAATTTCAAATTCTGAATGGAACTTGCGCAGCACGCGCGACGCTAACAAACACTTGGATGTTCAATACAGTGTTCTTACCCAAGGCATGCGCGGAGCCATTTTGGGGCGTAGTTTGAACTTAAGAGGTGAATTGGCCGGTGTCGTTGGTGATTTGTCGAAAATCGGCGAAGTGCAATTCGCCGGCGACGCGCAGCTTGAAGCTCGTGCCATTAGTTTAAGTGAGGCGGCGGGTCTTAAGGAAATTGCAGCTAACTTGCACGCGTCTGAGCTTCTTAGTCAAGCCAATGTGGATTTGCATTTTGGTGTGGTTGGCAATCGAAATGGAATTGCATTCACACCAATCGGCAATCAAAAATTATTCGGGCATCGCAATAGCGAAGTTGTTTTCACGCCAATTGCTTCGTCAATAAGCACAGGAAATATTTTTGCGCACCAAATTGATGGCAATGTACGATTTTCAGGAGGTCTTGCTGGAAAGATAGATTTTCGCCCTAATGCGACTGGCAGGTTATCTGCGCAATTGAATGAAGGGTCGTTTGCAAATGGCCAAACGCGCATCGAATTATCGCATATCAATTTGCAAAACTTAAAATATGGCCAATTTACACTAGATGGCAATGGTGGCCGCGCGCAGTTAGCGCTCGCACGGGGCCGCGTAAACTCGGGTCGGATTTCTGCATCTTTGATGGCATCGTCTAATGGCGATTTGAAAATGGCGAAATCCCCAATTGCGCTCGATGTATCGGTGCAGAACAACCATGCAGAATTTACCGCACATGGCCGTATAGCCGATGCCAGTTTCGATAATAACCGGATATCAAATGCGGGTTTCCAAATAAGCGGTAATGCCCAAATTGCGAATGGACACTTGCCGATTAGTGTAAATTCTAACGCGCGCATGGCTATTGGCCGGTTTGTTTCAAAAGACGGCGCTCGGGCACATGATTTTTCGATTTCGGGTCCATTTCAGACGGTAGTAAATACAAATTATTTGGCCTTCGGCGGGCGACAATGCTTGAATACAAGTATCAACGAAATTGCTTTAGACGATAATCAAATCAGCAACGCACAAGGAACGCTCTGCCCGGACCGACTTGGCCGCTTTGCGACTATTGAAAATGGTAGATCGCACCTATACGCAGTCACCAACGTTGCCGCATTGGACTTAAGGCTTGGGTCAAGTGATACTGCAAATCACATAGCGCTTTCTGGTTTGACCGGCAGTTTCGGGCAAGCGCCAGGCGGTGGAATATTATATGTTGCCAGTGTTCCGAATTTGGAATTCCGATTTAATACCGGGCCCACAACCAAGGCCACAATTCATGCAACCGACTCTCGGTTGGTGGTTCATTCGCGCGCTGGCGCTACTGAAATGACCGCTGATTTGCGAGAAATAAGAACCGAAGGATTACCAGTACGCACATCCGGAAACATGATTTTGGACATGTCCTTCACACAGAGGGCTGGTACTATTGGACATTTTAGTTTCAATAATTTGTTTGTTGGCGACACACAAACCGCAAAAAGATACTCCGATTTGGCACTTAGTGGGACTGGCGATTTAGAAAACAATCAAATTCATTTTGAAGGCAATTTGGCCCATGCTCAAAGTGGCGCAGCAGTTGCGGTGGTTCGCCTTAATCACAATTTGCAAAGCGGTGTCGGAAATGCAGTATTTGATGGCAATGGCCTTCGCTTCAAGCCGGCATCAGCGCGCAATGGCCCGCGTGATGGCTTTGAAATTGGTGAAATTTTGCCGCCACTGCAAGGTATCTTCTCGGATGTTGAAGGTGGCCTTACAGGGCAAGCGAATTTTAATTGGGCACCAAATCAGCCTGTCATTAGTTCGGCGCAAATTGCCGCCACATCGTTAAATTTCAACACCATAATTGGGCAAGTTGAAAACATCGCAGGAACGGTTCGGATTGATGATTTGTTGGCCTTAAGAACCAGCACTCAGATTATTCGCGTTGGCAGTTTCAACCCTGGGATTCCGATTTTGAACGGCGTTTTGGGCTTTAGTCTACCTGGAACAGACGAATTGAAAATTGAAGCTGCATCATGGCCGTTTGCAGATGGCGAACTAAGCATCATACCAAGTATTTGGCCATTTAATAACCAAGACAAAACCCTTACGATCAAGGTCGATAATATCGATATCGCGCAACTATTGCGGCTAACGAATATCCCTAATTTAGTGATTGATGGGCGAATGTCAGGCGTTCTTCCTGTCAAAATAATTGAAAATAATGCCGAGATTGTTGGCGGCATTTTGCGCGCCCGCGAGGGCGGCGGCACAATAAAATACACTGGCCCAAGCTTTGCGGGGGCCACGCCACCACCGACAGGGCGCGAAAAATTGCAACGTCGGTTCGGAATGCCGACAATTCCAAAAAATGAGGCTTTAGCCGAGGCTGCCTTGCGCAATTTACAATATAAAGTCCTTGAAATAAGGGTTGATGGCCGCATAACTGGTGACATGACCTTGGGCATGACAATCGAAGGTTTTAACCCCGATTTACTCTCTGCAACCCAATTTCGTTTTAACGTGAACTTCAAATTGCCAATCGGGCAAATTATGAGCTCGATTAAAAATACGGCTGACCCTTGCAAACAAATCGAAGGGCGAAATATCGAAGAACTAAGCTCCTTTTGCCCACAAGAACCACCAACGACCAATCCAGATGGGATTTTTTAGGACCTAGTTGTTTCTGGCTAACCTATCATTAACCAATGCACTTCATTTTGGGGCGGCAAAAACCTGCCATTTTGAGACCAAAAAACCCAAATGCCTGCATTTTCTTTTCTATCGTCAAAACCAATTGTTCTTGGCCTTCAACACTTTGGCCTTGGCCTGCTTGGCTTGGGTGCAGTTACAGGTGCAGGTGCTGGCGCGGTGCAAATTTTGGGGAATGAAGCTGACGCGGGGCCAAAAGTCGAAATTACGGTGCCAATTTATAGACCGCCTGCGCATCCTCCGTCAGATGGAAGGGTTCAAGAAGTCGCTAACACCCATGTCAATGAAACCGGGTTAATTGCGATGTTGCCTTGGCGAATGGCACAAGGCGGTATGTCGGTTCCTAATGCCTCTGGTGCCAATCATGAAATGGTCGATCTTAACACGCCAATTCCAGACGAACATACAGCGAGCGATCCGCATGTAACTTCTGTGGCGGAAGCAGCGTCTGCGACACCTGCGGTATATGCCAATGGTTCGGCGCGCATTCTTGCGCCGCAAATGGGTACAACAACAACAATGACCAGCAGCGAAGGCGGGGTTCGGGTTACGCGCGGGGGTCAAAGCGCCGGAGCATTGCCAAGCGCACCGATTGCTGGCGTCTCTCAGCAAGGACCAAATGGATTGCTGCCAGCAATCGCAACAGATGGGCGGACACCATTTGATGTTTACAAACGGCCTGACAGCGCGGGTGGCCGCGCGCGCGTTGCATTGGTGGTTGGCGGGCTTGGCTTAAATGCCCGCATCACGGAACGCGCAATCAATCAATTGCCAGCTGAAGTGACGCTTTCATTTGTGCCTTACGCTGAAAATTTGCAAGGATGGATTAACCGCGCCCGTTCCCAAGGCCATGAAGTCTTGATTGAAGTGCCTTTGGAGCCATTTGACTTTCCAGATAACGACACAGGCCCCCAGACTTTGATGTCATCAGGAAGCGTTGAAGAAAACCAAAGAAGGCTCGAATATTTGTTGGCGCGTGCCAGTGGCTATTTCGGTGTTGTCAATTATATGGGCGGCAAGTTCGCTTCTTCGCCTACGGCTTCTGCTGGTTTTATGCGAAGTTTAAAGAACCGTGGCCTCGGTTTTATTTCTGATGGAACATCCGCAAGCCTTGGCACAGCCGCAAGGAGCAATGGTGTTAAAACCATAACTGCTGATCGCAGTATTGACCAAAGGCCGTCGGCAGCCGATATTGAAGCCCAGTTGGGAGCGCTTGAAGCAATGGCGACACAGCGCGGCAGTGCGCTTGGATTTGGTGTTGCGTATTCAGTTACAATAGACAAAATAAGCGCGTGGGCCGCCGCCGCCGCGGGCCGTGGTGTGACACTAATCCCGGCTTCAGCACTCGCGAGTTAATTTCAGTAATTTCGCAATTCTGGCACAATAATGGTGTAACTTTCTTTTGATTTGAGCGAAATGTCTTTATGCGATAAGCAGCAATTTATGCCAAGCGCAGGAATAAAACCCAAATGTTAGAAACCAATACAATAAACCAAAGATCTAACCTAGAGCGGACGAATACTGGTCCAGATCTTGCGTTTGGAAAATGCCCTGGCGTGCAGATTGATGGAAAAATAAATTCACTGCCGCAATTATTGCTTGATGGAAATCGGCAAAATATATTGGACTATTTCAATAATAGTTGGGCATTGACAGAAGTATTATTCTCGGGTCTTGCAAATGAGACAGCGTTTTACCGCCGCCCATATCATCAATTGCGCCACCCAATGATATTTTATTATGCGCATCCGGTTACTGTTTATGTCAATAAATTGCGGGTTGCAGGATTGCTTGATGGCCCATTAAATCACGACTTTGAGAAATTGTTTGAAGTAGGCGTTGATGAAATGCGCTGGGACGATTTGCATGAAAACAATCAAGACATTTGGCCAGCCTTACACGAAGTAACCGAATATCGCCAGCAGGGCTATGAGTTAATTTCCAATTTGATAAAGTCACATCCTTTGCTGGAACCAAGTTTTTTCCCGATAAATCAAGAAAGCCCGTTTTGGGCATTGGTTATGGGTTTTGAGCATGAAAGAATTCACCTCGAAACCTCAAGCGTCCTTATGCGAGAATTGCCAATTGAGTTTTTGCGCAAACCTTCCGCGTGGCCCGATTCCCAAGATGGCGGCCAAAATACAATTGTCGAAAATGATCTGGTTCATGTTCCGAACAGCAAAGTCAAACTTGGCAAGCCCAACGATTTCCCCACTTTTGGTTGGGATAATGAATATGGTGCCGAAAGCCACGAAGTTGCAGCATTTTCTGCAAGCAAATATCTTATAACCAATGGCGAATACTTAAAATTTGTAAAAGCCAGCGGCTATTTATTTCAAAAATATTGGTCGAAAGAAGGTTGGGATTGGCGCGGGTTCCGCAATAATAAGTTTCCAAATTTTTGGGTGCAAGATGGCCCGGCGGGCCTGCATAATTATAAACTCCGCACAATCTTTGAAATTATCGATATGCCGCTGAATTGGCCTGTTGCCGTTAATTATCATGAAGCACTGGCATATTGTAACTGGCGCACCGAACAAATGGGCGACGGTTCAACAATCCGGCTATTAAAAGAGATAGAACACCAAGCACTTAGAGACGAAAATGTTGTGAAAGCAAATAGTGGTTTAATTAGCGGCAGCGAATGCGATGTAGATTATTTCCCACCTAACAGTAAAGGTTTTCACGATGTTTTTGGCAATCTCTGGCAATGGTGCGAAGACACATTTCACCCACTAAATGGTTTCGCACCGCATCCGTTTTATGATGATTTTAGCATCCCTTGTTTTGACGGCGAACATCGAATGATACTTGGTGGCTCGTTTATAAGTACGGGTGATGAGGCCAGTAAATGGGCAAGATTTCACTTCCGGCCGCATTTTTACCAACACGCGGGCTTTCGTATTGTGAAAAATGACCCTAATCGATAATTACGCCAAAATAGCAATTGAAATCCTGCAATTGCATATTGAAAGCCTTGGCTTTAAGCCTGTTGTCCATTTTGAACTTGAAGGCGGATATGTTGGCACAAGCGAAAACGCCAACGCGCATAGCATCGACTTTGCAATGGCCAATCTTGAACTAGATTCCTATGATTTGCAGGGAGAAATAAAGCCAGAATTTTGGCCCTGCCAATGGGAATGGGCGTCAAAATTCGAGGGCCAGTCGCCACTTAAAGCCGCCAACAATCTAGCGCGTGCGATTAAACATATTCCCAAAGTTTTGAAAAATCATGGCGCGAGTGCAGTGTTCATAAGGCCAGTAATTTGGAATGGTGCGCACGGCCGCATTGCGTCGGCAAGCCAAAACATTCCTGAAGATAATAATCTGCCAGTGCATGTTCCCAATTCAATCCAAATCAATGTCAGCGCACTAAATGCGCAAAATGAAAATGCCATTCCGATTGACGGCTTGGGTGAGATTTTACAAAACTGCTTTCTAAGAACCAGCCGCAAGTGCTGCTTGCTTTATTCACCCGAAGCTGAAGCTTTTGAGCGGTTTGGGCTTAAGAAAAATTATAACCTCGAGAAAGAACTAAGCTCACCGCAAGACATTTCAGGCGGGCATCAAGGCAGTATCGCGCTATATAAAGAGTTTGGAAAACATAACCAAAAAATGGGTGAAAAGTCGATTATTTATGGTGAAAACGGCGAAGAAATTATGGTTTCATATGACTGGAAGCCATTATCACGAGTGGAACATCGCCTTGGCTCCGCAAGCCTGCAATACAACCCATTTGTAAACACAGTTTTCGCCTTGGCCAATTTGTCGGACGCCATCATGATTAATTCAAAGGCGCATAAGCCCTATTGGACGAGTGAAGAACAAAATTTCGAACTCCCAACATCGCTTTTGGATGCCTATGAATTATTTGAGCAAAGCAATTGGTTTGAAAGCAAAATCAATGAAGTTGCCAAATTTGCAAGCGATTACAAGCTATCCAAAAGCAAAACAATTGGATTTAAAAATTTGGGCACCTTGCTGAAGAACGAAATTTTGCAAAGCAAATTGTATGATAATCTTTGTAGCCGTCAAATCCCTTAATTTTATCCTCGCATAATTCAGCGCTAATGTTCCTTGGCAGTAGCGTAAATCAAAAACTTGGTTTAGACTGCTTCCACTATGTCTATTCCGCCACCACCTCGCGATTATCGGCCCAATGTGGGTCTTTTGGTACTAAACCAAGAAGGATTGGCGTGGATTGGGCGTCGGCGGGGTTTTCGTGGCTCTTATTGCTGGCAAACACCGCAAGGAGGCATTGATTCGGGTGAGGATTATCACTCCGCAGCCTTGCGCGAATTGGCCGAGGAAACAGGCATAGATGCTTCATTGGTTGAAGTCTTAGACCAGCATGATGAATGGCTTTGTTACGACTTTCCGTTGTCGATGCGCAAAAACCGCCTGAACAGTTACAAGGGGCAAGCCCAAGTTTGGTTTGCCTTGAAGTTTTTGGGTGATGCCAGTCATATTCGGCTTGATAATCATCGGCAAATAGAGTTTGATGATTGGCGCTGGGAAAAGCTAGCGATGCTTCCGAGCTTGGTCGTGCCTTTCAAGCGAGATGTTTATGAGCAAATGGCCCAACGGTTTTCACATTTAGCGGCCGAATAGGAAGACAATGACGAAATCAATTTTGTTAATCCATGGCGCTTTCGCTGTAGGGTCGGTTTGGAATAGTGTCATTCCGGCCTTTGAATCAGCGGGCTTTGTTACCAATGCCCCAACATTGTTCCCTGAATTACGGTGCAAGGATAACCCAAAGCCTGAACTGGCGGCATTGGCACTTAGTGATTATGTGAGCTATTTTAGCGATGCCTGTGTGCAAATGACTAAGGAACATGGCGAGAAGCCAGTTATTATTGGTCATTCAATGGGTGGTTTAATCGCACAAAAGTTGGCGGAAAAAAATTTAGGAAGTGCAGCGATTTTCATTACGCCTGCCGCGCCATTGGGTTGTCAGGTTGATAGCTTGAAAACTGCGGTTACATTTTTGAATATCTTATTGGCGAACGATCCGAAAAAATCGTATCGCATGTCCGACTGGGGTACAAAATGGGGCGTTTTGAACCGAGTGCCAGTTTCTCAACACCGTGCAATGATAGATGAAATGGTCTATGAATCTGGCTTGGTTCTTCAAAATTTGGCCCACCGGGTTGAAGATCCAAATCAAGCCGGCACCGTTGATCAGACCAAAATCCAAATACCCACTCTGACAATTGGTGCAGCATTGGATAGAACAACTGTTATTCAGTCTATTCGCAAAATCGCATTAAAATACGCGACAGTTGGTGGTGACTATAAAGAATATCCCGAAAATGGCCATATGATTTTCAATGAACCGGGCGCGGATAAATTCGTCACGGATATTCTAGGTTGGCTAGCATCCAAAGGCTAATACTCGTCGGGCTTATTGGTTTCATTATTTGCCAAAGGGTGAAGTTGCTCAAGCATATTGCGTAATTTTCCCATCGCAACATGGGTGTATATCTGAGTAGTGGCAATATTTGCGTGCCCTAACATCGCCTGAACAGAGCGTAAATCAGCGCCGCCATCAAGTAAATGTGTCGCAAAGGCGTGCCGAAGAACATGCGGTGAAAGTTTATTTGTATCAACGCCTGCTTCAAGGCCAAGTTTATCTAGTAAACGCGCAAACTGTCGGCGGCCAAAATGACCTTCTTTAGTCGTCGCGGGAAACAAATATTTCTTGGCTTTTTCACGGGCATTGTGGGCCAAAGGCAAGGTTTGTTCACGCACTTCGAGCCAATTAGTTAACGCTTCAATTCCCATTGCACCGATAGGGACCAATCGTTCCTTATTGCCTTTTCCTTTGATGATAAAGGATTGTGTTTGTGCATCAAGAAGGGTTCTTATTGGCAAGGAATCTATGGTCAAGCCTACTAATTCACTGACACGTAGGCCCGCACCATATGTCAATTCGAGCATGCATTTTGCACGTATACCATCGATAGGCTTCAATGTAGAAGTGGCTTCAATTAGCGATGCTATTTGTGCGGTCTCAACCAACTTTGGTAGAGGCCTTTCGGGTTTTGGTCCGTCCCAACGAGTTGTAGGGTCCGATTCAATCAAGCCTTCGGCGTGACAAAATCGGAAAAACTGCCGCAAACTTGCACGCCGCCGGGCGGTTGTTGCGATGCCAAGGCCGCGCAATGCCAACTCGGCAGCATATATTTCTATATTTTCACTGCTAACAGATTTTGGCGTCAAATCTTCATTGTTTTGTGCCAGCAAAAAATCGCAAAAATCAATTAAATCCCGCTTGTAAGCATCAATCGTGTTTTTGGCTGCGCCGCGTTCGGCAATCATCATTTCTAGGAATGATTCGACTGCCAGTCGCAATTCTATGGCTTCTTGGTTTGAGACTGAGGAGCCGACGCACTTGGCCGAGGCGCGTTGTTATTTGACGGCACTTGAGGCCTTGCCAATGGCAATGCGGTATTGGCTGGCGGTCTTGTTGTTGACGTTGAAGGCCTTTGCTCGCGTGATGGTATTTGCCGCGGTGGTGGCGCTAATTCAATATTGCGGGCTATGATGACATAAAGCGCCAACTCGCGGGCTTCCTTTTCAAGTCCCACGTGTGAAAGAGCGCTAACAATGCGCGAAACCGATGCAACATCTGCGGTTTTCGGATCCATTCCTTGTAAAGCCAAATAAGCCAATAACCCAACTTCTGCCTTTGAGCCTCGCGCTAACGCCATATCAAGTAGTGCCATGGTCCCGGCCGGTGGCATTGTGCCGATTGGTAGGTTTGTGTTTAACAATTCAGATAATCCACGACCGCGAAGGCCAGCGCTCCACGCCAATAGAGCCTCAGAAACCGCGATCGGCCTAGTGTTCTTTGGCGAAGCCGCGGCTTCTAACCGCCTTTGTATCGCTAAATTATTTTCTCCGCCTTCCATCAACGAACGCGCCAAGTCTTGCCATGGCAGAGGATCCGTTTGCCCTAAAAAATGAAGCGCTGAAGCCGTGTCACCATTGATAATCGCACTATTGGCTAAGAAACCGTTTTCGGCTGAATTGAGACCTTCAACTTGTCTCAGCTGGGATTTTACCCTACCTGATAAGCCAACCCAATCATTAAAACTGCGGGCATTGTATAGCAAATCATAAATGTTCCGACCGACAACCGGTGGTTTACTTTCACTAAGAGGTTCAACCAACGCGCCATTGACAGGGGGCATAGCTTGCGATGATGAAACCACTGGTGTTGTTACTTCTACGTGAACAACATCCTTGGCGAATTCGCTGTATTGTTGTGCGGTAATTAAAGACATAGAAGAAGCGCGCAACATGACAGCAGCACGGGCAAGGCTGATATCGCCAGTAATTGCGCTTAGCGCTGCGCCATATGTTCGGTCCAGCGCCTCTCGATTTGGATATAATCCTAACTTTCTTGAAATCGCAATTTGCATTCCGTCTTCACCACGAAAAACAATGTTTGATACCGGTGCCCCAGCCGATAAATTGGCTATGGCCTTTGCCATCCATTGCAATACCGGGTCGACTTGTCCAGTCTGCGGTACCGTATCAATTGCCAATTGCGCCGCGGAAAATTCGTTATTTAGCGCATAACACACAGCGCGCATCTTGCCCAATGTTGCGCCTGCATTTGTTGTCTGAAGCCCGTTTATTATTGCGCATGCTTCATCAATCCGATTTGCCATTAGAAGCGTGTCAGCAATTGCCAACGCTGTATACGTATCAGTGATATTGTCGGGCAATTGGGCCAGTAAAGCGACGCTCGAATTGATAGGACCAATTCGAGCTGCAAGCTTGAAACGCTCTAAGGAAGTGAACTCGTCCGCAACCGGGGCAGTGCCGCCAGAAAACAACACGCGTTGTAACAGTGTCTGAAGCGGCATGAATTTTTGGTCTGGGGTGATTTTTCTAAAAGCTAAACCAATGCTTTCACCATCAGCGTCTTGCCAAAGATCGCTTGGCAATGGTTCTTGACCCTCAACTTGCGCGCCTATGCCCCAAAGGCCAACTTCACGAAGCGCTTGTTTAGCAACAGCCGCGCGTGGTGTGATCGGATTACCGTCTTGGCTAAATCCATGCGCAGGCAGTAATAAAGCCAAAGATAGAGTAATTAGGCCAATTTGATTTCTAAGTTTTTTAATCATGCTACTTTATTAAGGTTGGTTTTATATCAAATTGCTTAATAGCACAAAAAATGGCTCATATGTGGCGAAAGTTTTGATTTTTACCTCGGACTTGTAATATAAGTGAAATAATTGCAGTTTTTGGCAAATGCCATTCTGTTTTGCAATCCTTTTGAGACCTAATGACCAGAACTACAGAGAACCTTGAAACGAATACTGGCAATACTGACACGTCGCTTGGGCGCATAATTGCTTTTGTTGGGCTAATGGGCGCTGGGAAATCGACAGTCGGACGAAGGGTGGCCAGCGCCTTGAACGTAGAATTTTGTGATGTCGATGATGAAATAGTGCTGGCTGCTGGAAGACCTATTCCAGACATTTTTCAAACTCTCGGTGCAGATGAATTTCGGGCAGGGGAGCGCAGAGTTATTGCGAGACTTTTAGAAAAACCGCCGCATATATTGGCAACAGGCGGTGGCGCTTATGTAAATGCTGCAACTCGTGAATTATTGCGTGAAAAAGCCATCACTATTTGGCTAAGGGCAGATTTGGAAACGTTGATGCATAGGGTATCAAGGCGCAACGATAGGCCGCTTTTGCAAAATGGTGACCCAAGAGCCACGATGCAGACACTAATGAACGAGCGCTATCCGCTTTATGCCGAAGCGGACATCATTATAGATTCAGTCGATGGACCACATGGTCAAACCGTTGCGAAAGTAATTGAAGCGTTGCGAAAAAGCGGCCTAATACAGAATACTCGAAACCTAGGGGTAAAGGACTAAGTGGCAAGCAATACGAAAATTAGTGTGGATTTGAAAGCGAATGGATATGATGTCATTGTAGGCAACAATTTATTTGGGCAGGTTGCAGGGCATATTGAGCCATTTTTCAAGCGAAAACGCATTATTGTAATCGCAGATGAAATTGCTTGGGCAAATCATGGCGAAAGATTTGCCGCAAGTCTTATCTCGGCGCAGTTTGAACTTGTTGTTATTGAAATTGCATCCGGTGAAGCAAGCAAGAGCTTTGAGACTTTTGAAAATACAATCGAAGAATTATTGGCAATTGGCGTTGAAAGGACCGACGTTTTAATTGCCTTTGGCGGTGGGGTGGTAGGTGATCTTACTGGTTTTATTGCGGGTGTTATAAATCGTGGTATTGGCTTCATTCAGGTTCCAACAACTCTTTTATCGCAAGTTGATAGTTCGGTTGGCGGCAAAACCGCGATAAACGCCAAGGCTGGAAAAAACCTTGTTGGTATTTTTCATCAACCACGGTTGGTGCTTGCCGATACTGCTTGCCTTGCGACATTGAGTGATCGGGATATTTTGGCTGGGTTTGCTGAAATCTTCAAAATCGGCTTAATTAATGATGCTGCATTCTTCGAATTTTGTCAAAATAATGCGTCCCAAATAATTTCCACCAACGGGACCGCGCGCCAAACAGCAATTGAAACTGCTATTGCCGCCAAAGCCAAAATTGTTATTGCAGATGAATTCGAACATGACATAAGGGCTACGCTAAACCTTGGGCATAGTTTCGCCCATGCACTTGAGGCCGCCGTAAACTATGACAATTCAGTATTGCGTCATGGCGAAGCGGTCGCAATTGGCATTGGTTTGGCGGCAAAATTTTCAGCGAAAATTGGCGCATTAGAGATGGATACGGCGAAGAAAATTATCGGCTTCATTGATAAATGCGGCTATTACAGCCAATTCGCGAAGTCTAATTCCCAGAACTTTGGCCCGAATACAAATTTTTCGAAAGAAAAATTGCTTGAAACTATGTGCCGTGATAAGAAGAATTCACAAGGGCAGTTAAATCTAATTTTACTTAGGTCAATTGGTGGAGCTTATTTGCATAAAGATGTATCAAAATCGATGCTAACCGATTTCTTAGGCAATGAATGCGAAAATCGATTTTCGCAACAGACATTTTAATCGGCTAATGAAATAATGGACGCTCTTTTAATCACAGTCGCAATTGTTTTTGTCCTCATTGGGCTAAACGCTTTTTTCTCGCTAGCTGAGACGGCGTTGACCGCAGCATCGCGCGCAAAAATGGCCAATTTAGAGAAAGAGGGCGACGCCAAGGCGGCGCGCGTCAATAAGCTACTTGAAGAACGAGCCGAGATGATAGGCGTTATTTTGCTTGGCTCAAACTTGGTTACAATTGGCGCTTCTGCTATAGCAACCGCAATTCTAAGTCAGCAATACGGTGCTGCCGGCGCCGCGCTTTCGACAGCAATTCTTACGCCTTTGCTTTTGATATTTGGCGAAGTCTTGCCAAAATCAATGGCAATTAACGGCGCAGATGATATTGCACGCGAAGTTGCTTGGCCGGTTCAGATAATGATCCGTGTGTTGGCGCCCTTAATGTTTTTGCTAACGGGTGCCGTTGCGTTTTTGATGCGGATAATGGGGATTAAGGGCGAGATTTACACAACGGAACAAGCGCTAGCAGAAATTCGTGGCTCGCTTGAGTTGGGGCGTCAATCAGGCCATTTGGAAAAGACGGACCATGATAGATTGGGCGGGATCTTAGATCTTAAAGAGCTCGATGTTGCTGATATTATGGTTCATAGAAAATCTATGAAAACTCTAGATATTTCCGACCCCCCGCGTGAGATTATCAACCAAATATTGGCATCGTCCCATTCGCGGATACCAGTATATGAGGGGGATCAAGAAAACATCGTTGGCGTTTTGCACACCAAAGATCTATTGAAAGCCCTTGCCGAAACTAATGGTGATTTCGATGCAGTTAATATTACAGCCATAATGAAAGCGCCGTGGTTTGTCCCAGATACTGCGACATTGAAAGAACAGTTGGAAGCGTTTTTGAAGCAAAGAAATCATTTTGCATTGGTAGTTGATGAATACGGTGTTTTGCAGGGCCTTGTTACTTTAGAAGATGTTCTTGAAGAAATTGTCGGTGAAATTGTAGACGAACATGATATTGCAAAACAGGGTATCAGGCCGCAGCACGATGGTTCTATCAATGTTGATGGCTGGGTGCCAATCCGCGACGTTAACCGCCATATGGATTGGGAATTGCCGGATGACGATGCGGTTACAGTCGCGGGTCTTGTAATTCACGAAGCGCAAGCAATCCCTAGCCCTGGACAAAGCTTCCTATTTCACGGATTTAGGTTTTTGGTTTTGCGTAAAGCACGCAATCAAATTTTGGCTTTAAGGATAACGCGCGAAGAAGCAACAGAAGAAAAAACCTAAGATGTTAGGGTCAGTCCTCACTAATTAACGAAGTGTGACTTGATTTTGACAAGAATATATGGCGGAAACAGGATTTTGCCGATATGAATATCGTCAAAATGCTTTTTCGCCTTATTTGTGTTCTTCGACTATCTTCAAAGCCTTCGGGCTTTTCAGGTCTCATCAAGTGATTGCAGCCAAAATCAAGCCTGAAAGGTGCAGTGGTATTTGCTATACCATTTGCGTGATGCGGTTCTTTTGGGCTATTAATTCGTCATAGACCATAGAAATATTCCAATATTCCATCGGGCTTATTCCGTCTACTAACCCAAAATTACTCGCATCACGCAAAGTTAATTAGTGAGGACTGACCCTATAGTTCACTCGTTGCAATGGTTTTCAAAGCCATTGCATGGACAATTTGCATTTCATTCTTTAGCAAGTCCATCACCATTCTTTGTCTTGCCAATCGCCCAACACCTTCGAACTTTGTGGAAACAATTTTTACTGCAAAATGGCTTTCAATTGGGCCTTGAAATTCAGCACCAACTTTATCGACAAATTCCTTTGCACCTGCATGGCCCTTATGCCGCGAAGAATCGTTGACAATTTCAAGGATTTGCGGTTCAAAGGCCGCCGACAATTTCTCGCGAATTTGAACTTCAATTGGACCCATTTGCGCTTTCACCACCTTGTTTAAACACTAAAACGGCACCATAATACATATCATGACCGAACCCTACAACTATCGTCCAAAATTTACAGATATGCGCATACGAAAGCCGATGTCAGCTTTCAAAGGCAAAGTGGAGGAAACCCGCAAATGTGAGGCTGAAGGTTGCACATCAGATGCTAAATGTAAGGCTCCTAAGTCTCGGGATAACCCAACTGATGTTTGGTGGTTTTGCGAAAAGCATGCCGCAGAATATAACCGAAACTGGAATTTTTTTGAAGGTATGTCGCACGCTGAATGGAAAGAATTCGAAAGTGCCGGTCGGCATGGTCACCGCCCGACATGGGCTTTTGGTGCAAAGGCGGGATCTCGGGAATCTGCTACGCTAAACGCTAGCAATCGCTTTGGCGGCAAACCTGGGCAAGATTTTTATTCGCGCACGGGGCGCCCAAGGCGTGCCCCAGCCCATGAAACCGCTTCAAATGCATCGGCACCAATTATCCGCGCACTTGAAGATTTGGGTTTGAATGTATCTGCAACCAGCGCCGAAGTTCGCCGTACTTATGCCGAACTAGTGCGGCGTTTCCATCCAGACAGTAATGGCGGCGATAGAAGCGCCGAAGCACGCCTGCAAATCGTAGTAAAAGCCTATAAGGTTCTAAAGGCTGCTAAACGCGGGTAAAACAAAAAAGGCGCGAAACCAATTTCGCGCCCTTCTTAATTTGGTTTACAACCTAATTGGCAACCGAAACTTCAACCCGCCTTGCTTCGGCATTTGAACCAGTTCCTGTCGTAACTTGCGGCTTGTTCATTACCACACGCTCAGAAGTTATGCCTAAATTCGCAAGTGCCGCGGTAACTGCCTCAGCGCGTTTTTTGGCAATTTCTTCATTAGTCGCCTGATTACCCGTTGGGTCATGGAAACCTGAAACTTGTGCCTTCGCATCCGGATTGGCTTTTAGAAATGCTACAACTTGAGCCAAAGTTTCAGTTGTTGAATTTGGAGCGGCAGTTGCGCCAGAGCCAAAATAAATCTTAGCCGAAGGAATTTCTGCCGCAACAACTGAATTCTCGGCCGAAACCAAGTCTGGGCCCTTAGGCAAAACAATTGCATTAACCGATATTGCTTCGGATACAGCATCCGTTTTTGTTGCGGCTTCGACCTTAGATTTGCAGCCTTCACAAAAAGGGCCATAACCCTTAAACCACATGAATGCCAATATAAGCGCCAAGACAATTGCAACTGGCCAATGCAGTCCACTTGTGCCGCCTTTTGTTTCATTACTCATAGTGCCAGCCTCCTATTTTTTGACGCCTGCATTAAGCTCATCTTGCAGTTTGCGTAACTGCTCCCATTTATTTGCAGCCGCCAATTTTGCTTGTGCTGCCCAGGTCGATGGATTTGCTAATTTGTAACGAGGCCCAGCGGCATCAAGAACTGCTTGCATCTTTTTAACGGGCGTTGCGCCAAGTTCGCTAAATAATTTTATGCCATCAGCATGGAACAACCCTTTAATCTTTGGGCCAATACCTTCGATAACTTCAAGATCATCCATACCGCGCGGGTTAAATCCAAATGACTTTGCAAGGTCTTTATTCAAAACTGGCGCGGCCTTGGCGGCAGGCTTTTTCGCAGGCGCTTTAACTGCCGCTGCCTTTACTGGTGCTGCCTTTACTGGTGCTGCTTTTTTTGTAGCTGGTTTTGCGGCAGCTTTCACGGTTACTGCAGCGCCAGCAACACTTGCCGCCGCCAATGACGCTTCAAGCGATGCAATTTTCGAAATGTGGGATGGGTTGTCCACCATTTTTTCAACAGTTTTTTCAACGATTTTTTCTTGAATTTCTACTTTCGCTGGAACTAACAGGCGGTTTAAAAGCCAACCAACCAAGCAACCTAGCAAAAACCAAAATAAATAACACAACCAACTAACCATTTTAAACTCCCAACCCTAATATTATAAACAAACTTCGACGATTTGGCATTTCTTTGCCAAATTCTCTTTTCAGAAACTAGATTAACCCATGGTAAAGTCAAGAGGCCCAGCAATTGTCACAATTCTTGGAAATCCGCAGTATTATCGTGCAAAATCATTGACGAAGCCGCATACCAATTTTAGTAGAGAGTATCATAAAATCTGCCCCTCAAATAGTGAAATTAAATGACTGATTTATCTGAACAATTGTTGACCGCAACGCCCGATACGAAATTGTCTGTCGAGAAGACTTTTGGCTTTCAATCCGACTTAATTGTTGATGCTTTTTCAACTGCCAACGAATATGTGCCCGAAGTTGACAGCACCTATCGGTTCGACCCGCTTACGACGCGCGCGATTTTGGCAGGTTTTCAGCATAATCGTCGTCTTATTGTCCAAGGCTACCATGGAACCGGAAAATCCACACATATTGAGCAAGTGGCAGCACGGCTTAATTGGCCAATGGTGAGAGTTAACCTCGACAGCCACATTAGCCGCCTTGATTTGGTTGGTAAGGATGCGATTGTACTAAAAGAAGGAAAGCAGGTCACTGAATTCCGTGAAGGTATTTTGCCGTGGGCATTGCAACGCTGCGTTGCGCTTACGTTTGATGAGTATGACGCGGGGCGCCCTGATGTTATGTTTGTTATTCAAAGGGTTTTAGAGACTTCAGGGCATTTGACTTTGTTAGATCAAAACCGAGTAATTAAGCCGAACAATCATTTCAGACTTTTCGCAACCACCAACACTATTGGCTTGGGTGATACCAGTGGCCTGTATCATGGCACCCAACAAATTAACCAAGGGCAAATGGACCGATGGTCTATGGTTACTACTTTGAACTATTTGGACCATGACAGCGAAACCGAAATTGTCGCGGCTAAACTCGACGAGAAGGATCCGGCCAAAATTGAAGAATTGGCGAAAATGGTTCGCGTTGCCGATTTGACGCGAAACGCCTTTATCAATGGCGACATTTCAACTGTAATGTCCCCGCGCACCATTATCAATTGGGCGCAAAACAACCAAATTTTTGAAGATATCGGATTGGCTTTCCGTTTGAGCTTTCTCAACAAATGTGACGAATTAGAACGACCGATTATTGCCGAGTTTTATCAAAGATGTTTTGGACACGATCTGCCCGAAGCCGCGCATTTTGTAAAAATCACCTAACTGCATTTATTTGATGTCAAACGCGCCAAGCCAGAGTGAAATATTCAAAAACGCAATTGCCAATACTACAAGGGCAATTGCGCGCGAAGATGGCATAGAGATTAATTTCACTGCAAACGAGCCTTCAATATTGGGTCATGTTGTCAATTTACAGCAGCCAGCGCGTGTTTTAAGCAATGAAGAAGTCGCGCGTATTCGTGGGCAAGCAGATTTTGCGGGATTGCGATTGGCGCACCACAATGAAAAAGTCCATGCGAAATTGCGCCCTATTGGGCCAACTGCCCAAGCGATTTACGACATGGCCGAAGATATACGGATAGTCGCGCTTGGATCAAATGCCATGGAGGGCGTTGCAAAAAACCTTACCGCTAATTTGGTAGAAACGTCGCAAAAGCGTGGCTATTCGCGAATGATGTCCAAAGAAACTACACCAATGGTAGAAGGTCTGTCACTGCTTTTGCGCGAACAGCTTACGGGCCTTGTTCCGCCAGACGGCACAAAGCATGTGGCGGATTTTTGGAAATCTGAATTGCATGAAAAATGCGGCCATGAATTAGAATTGCTTTCTGCCGCCATTGGCGATCAAGACCAATTTGCCGTTCTTACGCGCGAAATAATCCGTGATTTGGATTTGGCCGAAGAGCTGGGCGATGAAGCAGATGAAGACAATCAAGAACAACCCAATGATGATCCGCCAGAAAGTTCCGGCGAAAACAACAGCGAACAAGATAATGATGAGAGCGCAAGTCCAGAGTCAATAGAAACTTCGGAAAGTGAAACTAGTGAAACCACAGGCGAAGAAATAGAAAGTGACGGCGAAGATGCCGAACAAGACGACAATGATAAATCGTCATCACCTTCTAATCAAACGCCAAATGTTCGCGCGGGCAATGCTGACAAATACCGGATTTATACGCGCGAATTTGATGAAATTATTGCTGCGCAGGATTTGTGTGATATCGAAGAATTGGAACGACTGCGTATGTATTTGGACCAGCAATTAGCTAGGGTGCAAAGTGGCGTTGGCCGGCTCGCAAATCGGCTTCAACGCAAATTGATGGCAAAGCAAAACCGATCCTGGACGTTCGACCTTGAAGAAGGCCTGCTTGATCCAGCGAAATTATCTCGGGTAATCACAGACCCAGCGACACCATTGTCATTCCGTCAGGAAAATGACGTCGAGTTTAAAGACACAGTGGTTTCCCTTTTTATTGATAATTCAGGTTCAATGCGCGGACGACCAATAATGATAGCGGCCACTTGCGGTGATATTTTGGCGCGTACTTTGGAACGCTGCGGTGTAAAGACCGAAATATTGGGTTTTACAACAAAGGCCTGGAAAGGCGGACAATCCAAAGAAAAATGGCTTGCGAATGGAAAGCCTGCCAATCCTGGGCGTCTCAATGATTTGCGGCATATTATTTACAAGGAGGCCGACAGCCCATGGCGTCGCTCTAAGCGTAATTTGGGGCTAATGATGCGCGAAGGCCTTCTCAAGGAAAATATTGACGGTGAGGGGCTTGAATGGGCTTATGGTCGGATAGCAATTCGGCCGGAGCGCCGGAAAATATTGATGGTAATTTCTGACGGCGCACCTGTCGATGACAGTACGCAAAGCGTAAACTCGGGCCCATATTTGGAGCTACATCTCAAGTCAATTATCAAAGACATCGAAGATAAGGGTGATGTGGAACTAATAGCAATTGGCATCGGGCATGATGTAACCCGTTACTACAATCGCGCACTAACAATTGTCGATGCCGAACAATTGGCTGGCGCGATGGTGGATAAACTTGCAGAGCTATTTGACGAAAACCAAAATATAGCTGTTAACAAAACCAAGCGTAATTGGCGCTGACGAAAACACTTCTTTCCCAATTTTGGTTGAATCGGCTAAACCTATGCTTATTACACGCAATAATGCACGCAGGTAATTAATACTGCTTATTCAAGTAAAGAAAGTAATAGCAGTGCACATTTTTTACAATGACTTGAGATACTGCTGTATTAAGGTTATCATTGGGCAATGAGCTATTATTTATGCAGAACAAAAATTTGAAACTTCGCAGATTGATGGGATTAGCCGCAACGATTTCAATTGTTGCGCTTGCACATAGTAATGCTCAAACGGCGACGCCGCCGCCCACGATTGACACTTCACCGCCAGAAGCAACCCAAAACCCAGCGACGAGTGCGGCGCCGCAAGTAACATTTACTTTGCCGCCGCCTTCGCCGCCTGTGCAAGCGACACCAGCTGTTCCGCCGCCACGTCACACAAATATGAATGAGCTTGCGAGCCATTATTTGTCGTTCCATGATGAAGCAGTCCGCGCGGCATTATCTCAAAGCCTTTCATCGCATGTCCAGATTGATGTTTCAGTTGATAAATCTGCTGCTTTTATGAACCCTGATACTATTGATGGCGCCAAAGCATTTGCGGTTTTAGCAGCGTCGAGATCTGCAACTTTCAGGGCATCAATTGAAGGGGCAATTACTTTTGTGGGCCGTGAAGCGTTTATCGCGAAAATCATGGCGGATCCCGCGAGCATTAAAACAATGGCTGGATATGACAATGCATTGGCAATTAGCAATGCAACTATGTCTGCCGCTTTTGCGCGGGTCACATTAAGTGCAGCGAAAATAAAACAAGCATCGTATGACATTCAACGGAATGAACGATGGGCAAATACTCCGCTTGATAAGCAAGTGAGATTAAATGCGATCGCCCTTTCTTCCCAGTCAGATTTCACGCCAAGACCCATTGCCGATAGTGTTTATGTTGACGGTCCAGCAGGCGATCTTTCGATTAAGGAAAAATATGTCTACGCTGCTGCACTAATGATTGCTGGCTCGCAAAGAGACGCAATGGCAGTGCTGAATATTGGCGATAGCCGATCTTGCACTTTCAGAGCGTATCTGAATTTAAGGCAATGTATCGCCGCAACGCGCTATGCGTGGGAGCACACCTTTTGTCTTTCCGATCATGGGATAAAGGAAATGCAATCCTGTTCAAGTGCCGCAGTTGCTGCCCCAACTGTCTCGACACCGGCAGCAGCGCCCGCGCATTAGGTATCGGCCATTTCTTAATGTGTCAAATTAAACTGGGCAACATAAGTAAGTGCGCCGGCCAAATATGCAACAAAAGCCAGAAGCGAGAATTTGCGCAAATACCACATGAAGCTGATTTTTTCTATGCCCATTGCCGCGACGCCGGCTGCTGATCCGATAATTAGAATCGAGCCGCCAGTACCCGCGCAATAAGCCATAAACTCCCACAAGAAACTATCGGTGGGGTGGTTTTCGATACTATACATACCCATTGATGCCGCTACAATTGGAACATTGTCTATTACGGCACTGATTAAGCCCAATATTACTACAATTACATCCAATCGTCCAACCGTTGTGTCCAAAAACTGCGCAGCAGATGACAGGATATTAGTGTGTTCTAATGTCGAAACAGCAAGCAATATGCCAATAAAAAATACAATAACGCCCATATCAATTCGTGATAAAGCGTGGGCAATTGCCATATGTTTGCGGGTTGGTTCTTCTTTGCGCCTGTGAATTATATCGCCAACGGCCCATAATATCCCAAGCCCAAACAATATCCCTAAAAATGGCGGCAAGTGTGTAACCGCTTTGAAAACTGGCACCATAAGCAAAATTGCAAGGCCCAAACCAAAAATAATATTGCGCTCGAAAATACTTGCCTGACTTGTTTCGGTAAGCGGCTTTGCTATAGGCGCATTGACTGATTTTGCTCGCAGATTGTAACTCAAAAACGCTGCCGGGATAATCATATTAACTAAAGACGGCAAAAAGACGCCCTTAATCACGGCAAGGCTTGTAATTTGTCCACCTATCCACAACATGGTAGTTGTAACATCGCCAATCGGTGACCAAGCACCACCTGCATTTGAGCTAATTACAATAAGCCCAGCAAATAAAAGCCTATCTTCGATATCGCGAAGTAATTTTCGCATAAGTGAAACCATAACGATTGTAGTTGTCAAATTATCCAAAATTGCACTTAAGAAAAAAGTGACTAAAGCAACTATCCATACCAAATTCGACATTTTTTTCGCCGATATTCTGGTCGTTATTACGTCAAAGCCATTGTGTATATCTATGACCTCAACAATCGTCATCGCGCCCATCAAAAAAAACGCGATTTGGGCCGCATCCTTTATTGAGTGGGCTAATTGTTCATCTATCAAGTGGTTGCCTGACATAGATAGCGCATAAATAGTCCATAGAAGCCCTGCACCAATCAAAGCGGTTGCTGATTTGCTGATTTTCAAAATCTCTTCAAGTGCAATTGCCGCATACGTCAAACCGAACACAATTATTAATGATAAAATCATTGTCTTGACCCCTGAACCATTTCAACTAGTAATATTGGCATTATTGGGCAGACTTTGCACTTATAATTACACAAGTATTAGCAGCCTAGGGTCTGCCCCGTAATAGCGCATGGCAGACCCTAGGTCATAAACTTATGTTGTGAGTTTGTAATCTGCATTGGGTTGCATTTTTCCGATAAAGAGGCTTAATCTAAAATTTCCAACATGGTAGGGTAAAATGAAAAAATTCAACTTGGTTAAATTGTCTTTGGCTGGCTTAATAATCGTTGCAAGCTGCGCGACTGATAGTACGCCCCCTGCACCGGTACCGTCGCCGCCACCGCCGCCGCCGCCAGTTGTAAAGGCGGTGCCACCGCCATTCATACCCAATAATGTGCCTATAAGCGAATATGTTCGCTCGCTTTACAATATGGCTGGGCTGTTCCCGGCATTTGCCGAAGAAGCGCGAAGAGCCGCTTTAGGCGAAAGCATCGCAAATGCAGCACAAATTGCAAATTCTATTGATAGAGCGCCGTTGCTAGCGCGTTCGGAAACCATTGATGGCGCGAAAGCCTATGCTCTCTTGGCGGCGTCCATGTCAGCTGAATTTCGCGCTGGGATCACCGAAATTGGTACTCCGTTGGGCCGAGACACGTTTATAGCAAACCTTGTTTCCAACCCTAGCTTTGTGAAGTCCATTCCTGGCTATACCAATGCAAAAGATTTAGCAGCATCTGGATTTAGCGCTCACCTTCAAACTATAAGCCAATCGGCCGTTCGCCTTAACCAAGCTTCATATGATCTGCAACGCCAGACTTGGACCAGAACTGCGGTCGCAAAGGAACCAAGGCTGTCTGCTTTGGCAACATCGTGGAATACGCCATTATCGTCGGCCAATTTTGATGCAACCAATCTGGTGACAAGCGGCAACACCGGCCAAGCAATTAACGACCGAGTTATGGCGGCGGCGGCGCTTTATATTATCCGCGCTGATCAAGAAATGACCGAAATGTTACAACTTGGATCAGGCCGTTCATGCGCGTTCAGGGCCTATCTTAATGTGCGCCAGTGTATGTCGGCTTCAAAATTCCCATTTGAGCATACTTTCTGCCTTTCTAAACATGCACAAGAAGAAGTCAAAGTCTGCATGACGTCTGAAGTCGGCTATCCACCGCCGCCACCGCCGCCAATGGTTATTGCGGCCCCTGCGCCTAAAGCCAAAGTAACAACCAAAGCCAAAGCTAAGAAAAAGCGCTAAATAATACGGTTTTATTGTCGCTGGTCATACTTCTTTAGGGTGGCTTTGGAAACTTGCTTGCGCCAAGTTTGCATAAGCTTTTCTTCAACCCATGCGATATCCAATTTATCGGGTCTTCCTAAAATGCATGGAAAGTTACGATGATGATCGGTCGTAAAAAAAGTATCGCTGTCTACTTCAAGTAAGAAATCACGCTCATCCATTGTAATTTTAAAAACCGGGCAATCATATTTAGGATTCCAGAAAACAATTGCTTTCTTGTTCACTTTGAATGAGACCGAATCCCATGACATTCCTTCGCTCACATCGGGCAGAGCCAAAAGGAAGGTTCTTATGGTATCGAGAGTAACTTTTTTTGTATTTGCCATTTGTTTCAAGCCAATAATCGTAAGTAATATCACGAATTCACTGATTTCGCTATCTTGCCTGCGAATTTGACGATTTCCAAATATGCTTCTTCAATCGTTGGAGTAAGTTTCGTATAGTCCTGACAATTGCTTGAACGCGATACTAGCCCAAGTTCAACCATGTATCTTCGCAAAAGGGCGGCATCGCCAAACGTGTGATATTTATTCAATTCGTTGTTGAGTTCAATCTCAGTATATTTTTTGTCTAACCGAACAAAAGCCCAAACATAATAGACAATCATTATTTGCATGGATTGCTTTGAAGGCAATGTCTTTACTCGGGCTTTATCGTCCAGATAACGCTTAAATTTTTGCAAATTCTGCGCGCCAAGGCTGCTGTCTTTAAAACTTTTGTCTTTGGCACTGGTAGTGACTTCAACCGAAGCCCGCATTTGTTGGAAGTTTTTATAGCCATTTTCTCTGGCCAAAATATTCAATATCTCAACGTGACTTAATTTTTCTTCCGATTTATCGATTTCTTTTTTTATTGATTTTGCCAATCGCGAAATATCTGCGCAGGCAAAGGGAATGTATTCCTTTGGCATTTTCTTTCCTAATGCGCCGAATGTGTTTGTTGTGATTGCCCTTGCAACATGGCGCGAAAAAAAGCCAATATCAAAGAAATAGCAGGTTTAGCAAACCCAAAAAGGGCGGCAATGCCTTGGTGAACTGATGACCAATTTCCAATATAAGGAAATTCAAATTTATTTCAAGAGCGTTCTGCGAAAAGTGTGAAGCGGTTTTCGCATCAAGAACGCGGCAAACAGAGCTAGTGTGCCTGTGCAGTCATACTGCTTCAATAAAGATGTTGGCTGTCAATCGCCCTCGCCGGGGATCTGAGCTCGGTTTGAAATTTGCGGGGATATCACCTGAATGCAACAGTGCGCCTTGATAAATCACTAATTGATTATACTCACCCGCAACCGCGCCAATTTTCTCGAACCAATTTTCACGTTCGTTGTGATTTAGATTAGAATTGGCCTTTTGTTCGTCAAATTGTTTTGCCAAAATGCTTTGGTATTCGCTTTCATTGGCAGGGGTAATGCGTTCGATATTTGTGTTTTTGTGGCGATAAAAATTGGTTCCACCAAATGGTGTTGGTGAAAGATAATGCAAAACGGCGAAAAAATTTGGGTTGGCGCTATCATAATGTGGTGAACGCTGAATGGGTGTCATATCATCGAGCACCTTGGTCACCATTGAAAAACTACTATTTATGAGCTTGAAACCTTTAACTGAGTATACCGATTGCATGAGCGTTGCGATAGATTGCAATAAGCTGTCGACATAGTGCGCAGCATTGGCATCTGATTTCGTAAAATAACGCCTCAGGCCGGGATATAAATTCATTTTGCTTTCGTCTGGAAATGGTAACATAGAACAAGCAAGCCCTACCAATTCGTCTGGCGCTTTCACCAAATCCTTTATTGTGACGATTTTAGTTTTTTCACGTCCAATTTCGTGAACTTTTACTGGCATTTTGTTTGCTTTCAATGAAATACGCGTCGCAATCTTTAACCGACTATCGCAACATTGCCAAACTTATCGCAATATGTCGACAGGCATTAGGCTTGCTCCATGGCGCATAAAAAGCTAGCGTGGGAAAAAATGGGGAAGAAATGACAATAAGCGAAACTAGCGCAATTGCCGCGAACACTGCCGATAATAAGCATGATAAATCGTTTCTGGGCCACCCAAAGGGGCTTGGCTATTTGGCATTTACTGAAGCATGGGAGCGGTTTTCATATTACGGCATGCAGTCGCTTTTGGTGCTTTATATGGCCAAACATCTGCTTTTGCCAGGGCAGATAGAAAATATTGCGTTCTTCTCAAGTTTTCGGAAATTATATGGCAATCTTGAAGGTGCTGCATTGTCGTCAGCTATTTTTGGCACTTATGCAGCTTTGGTGTATTTTACCCCAACTTTGGGCGGCCTTATCGCGGACAAATTATTGGGTAAGCGAAAAACGGTTTTGGCTGGCGCTTTGTTTATGGCTTTGGGTCATTTCCTAATGGCGTTTGAAGTAAGCTTCTTGATGGCGTTATTGGCGTTAGTAATTGGTTCCGGCTTGTTTAAGGGAAATCTTGCTTCGCAAATTGGCTCACTCTACAAGCCAGAGGATTTGCGGCGCGCGGACGCTTTCCAGATATATTATCTTGCTATTAATGCCGGTGTTATTGCGGCGCCATTGATTGCCGGGACTTTGGGCGAGAAAATAGGTTGGCATTGGGGCTTCGGGGCAGCCGGTGTCGGAATGCTAATCGCGATTGTCATTTATCTTGCGGGTCAAAAGTATTTGCCAACCGAAGAATTTGACAAAGCAGTTAAATCAGAACGGATTAAGCCCGCACCAATGACAAAAGACGATTGGGTGATGTTCGGAATAATCGTTCTTTTGGTTCCCGTTATGGCAATTGGGCTTTTGCCAAATCAAGAAATCTTCAACGCATATTTGCTTTGGGGTGACCGTGATTTCAATTTGGCTTTTGGCGGAATAACCATCCCATATATTTTGACGATCGCACCAACGACATTGCCAACCACTTGGCTAATAACATTGGACGCAATTGTTTCAGTGTCATTTTTGGCAATTGTGGCGATTTTCTTCCGTTGGTATGCAACAAAATGGCAAGAGCCAGATGAGCTAACTAAAATTATTATAGGCATGCTCTTTGGCATTGGTGGTATGTTGTGCCTTTATATGGCTGCAATCACGAAGGGTGAAGGCGAGAAGATTGGCCTGTTTTGGCCAGTAGCATTCCATTTTGTAAACTCTATTGGTTTTGCCATGGTGTTGCCAGTCGCATTGGCGCTATTTGTAAGGCTTGCACCAAAGCAATTGAGTTCTACGGTAACTGGTATTTACACGTTGTCGTTTTTTGTCGCCAACGCACTTGTTGGCTATATTGGCGGCTTCTTTGAGAAAATGCCAGTTGCAGATTTCTGGCTAATGCATGCTGGCTTTGCAGGATTTTCGGCGGCAGTATTTATTGTGTTGAAGATTGCATTGCGGAAAAAATTGGCGGGGGTCTAATCACCTAATTCGGTACCAATATCCATTGCACCGTGGAGAACGCGGTATATTTTCACGCCATTTGGGATTGGTGAATAAAATATCAAGTATTTGCCAATTGGAAGCATGCGCATTTTCGGATATTTTTTACTTTGCGGGTTGAATATGCGACCGATTAAGGGTGAGGATTCCAAAAGATTGAATTTATCGTCCAACTTGCGCGCGAATTCGTCCGCCGACCGCGGTTTATCAAGCGCTATGGTCAACCAAATATTATCAATGTCTTCGACAGCTTGAGGCGATTTAAGCAGCACTTTGGGTTCTCAATGACGATAATCTTTCGTAACCGCGCTTTATTATTTCATCTGCGCTAAATCCTTCGGTGAAACTATTTTCATCGACTTTGGCAAGTTCAGCTTCAATTTCTTCCTTAGTCCAAATCTTAAGGCCGCGTCTGTCGTTGGCTTCCATCATACGAAGCGCTTCACGCACAACTTCGGATGCATTATTGTAAAGGCCAGATTTAACCTTCTCGCGGACCATTTCTTCAAGTTTTGGGGTGAGGTTGATGTTCATTGTGGCAATTCCTATAATTTTTCGGAATTGTAATGATATAACAAAGATTGTCAATGATGGATATATTGCAGTAGAGAATTATTCCCTACAATCATTTTGCCGCACCCCCCTTGTGTAACCCAAATGCCACACCTATCTATACGGAGTAACAGCTTCTGCTTCCCCAATTTGGGGAAGCTCCCGAACAAAGTGAGGGTGAAGGGGTTAGCCCCCTCCCGTCACGTCTTCGCCCGTTTTGGCTCAGACGTGTCACCTTCCTCAATTCGGGGAAGGAGAGGTAATTTATTATGGAAATGAGGATTCGAAAATGAATCTAGAGAAATTCACCGAGCGTGCCCGTAACATAATCCAAGCGGCGCAAATGGATGCGGTTAAGCGCAATCATCAATATTTCACGCCTGAACACTTGCTAAAAGCCATGCTTGACGAAGACAAAAGCATCGCAATTGGCCTTATCAAAAGCGCGGGCGGCCGCCCAGATGAAGCCAAATTGGCGGCTGATGTTGCGGTGGCGGGCCTGCCAGTTGTTGAAGGCGGCGAAGGCAAAATCTATTTGCCAGCCGACACCGCAAAAATAATTGCCGCCGCCGAAGAAGCATCAACCAAGGCGGGCGATAGTTTTGTTGCCGCCGAATGGTTGTTATTGGCGCTTGCAACAAGCGGCAAAACCAAAGCCGCCGAAGCATTGAAAGCTGCGGGCGTTAATGCCGGGAATATCAATTCCGCCATTGGCATGATGCGCGCGGGCCGCACTGCAAATTCTGAAACCGCGGACGATCAATATGAAGCGCTAAAAAAATATACGCGCGACCTGACCGAAGCTGCCCGCGAAGGCAAACTTGATCCAGTTATTGGCCGCGATGAAGAAATCCGCCGCACCATTCAGGTTTTATCTCGCCGCACTAAAAACAACCCAGTTTTAATCGGTGAACCCGGTGTTGGCAAAACTGCAATTGCCGAAGGTTTGGCATCGCGCATTATTGATGGCGATGTTCCAGAATCCCTCAAAGACAAAAAACTATTATCGCTCGATATGGGCGCATTAATCGCGGGTGCTAAATATCGTGGTGAGTTTGAAGAGCGTTTGAAATCCGTCATAAATGAAGTTCAGGCCGCAAATGGCGGCGTGATTTTGTTCATCGATGAAATGCACACTTTGGTTGGCGCCGGCAAAGGTGATGGCGCAATGGACGCTTCAAACTTGTTAAAGCCAGCTTTGTCACGCGGTGAATTGCGCTGTGTCGGCGCAACAACTTTGGATGAATATCGCAAACATGTTGAAAAGGACGCGGCCCTCGCGCGGCGTTTTCAAAGTGTGTTTGTCAATGAGCCATCGGTTGAAGACACTATTTCAATTTTGCGCGGCCTAAAGGAAAAATACGAAGTCCACCACGGCGTTCGCATTTCCGATGCCGCAATTGTTGCCGCCGCAACGCTTTCCCACCGCTATATTGCCGATAGGTTCCTACCTGATAAAGCGATAGATTTAATGGACGAAGCATCTTCGCGCCTACGGATGCAAGTCGATAGCAAGCCCGAGGAGTTGGACGAAATTGATCGCCGCCTAATGCAGCTAAAAATCGAAGCATCGGCGCTCGAAAAAGAAAAAGACGCAGCAAGCCAAGACAGATTGGGAAAATTGGAAGACGAAATCCTTACTTTGGAAGAAGAATCCGCCAATCTCACCGAAAAATGGCGCAATGAAAAAGCCTCACTAGCCGATGCTACCAAGCTAAAAGAGGAGCTGGAAAAACTTCACCTCGAACTTGCCGACGCCACCCGCAAAGGCGATTTCGCAAAAGCTGGTGAATTGCAATATGGGCGCATTCCACAGCTCGAAGATCAGCTAAGAAAGGCAGATGACAATAAACAAACCTTGGTTGCCGAAACCGTCGATGCCGAACAAATCGCGGGCGTAGTTTCGCGTTGGACGGGCATACCGGTTGATAAAATGCTCGAAGGCGAGCGTGAAAAACTTCTAAAAATGGAAGATGTGTTGCGTGCCCGCGTTGTTGGCCAGGAAGATGCCCTAAATGCGGTTTGCGATGCGGTTCGCCGTTCACGCGCCGGATTGCAAGACCCCAATAAGCCGATTGGCTCATTCTTATTTCTTGGGCCAACCGGGGTTGGCAAAACTGAATTGACCAAAGCCTTGGCGCAATTTTTGTTTGATGATGATGCCGCAATCACCCGCCTTGATATGTCCGAATATATGGAAAAACATAGCGTCAGCCGCATGATTGGTGCCCCCCCTGGCTATGTTGGCTATGATGAAGGTGGCGCGCTAACCGAAGCCGTGCGCCGCCGACCTTACCAAGTTGTGCTGTTTGATGAAGTCGAAAAAGCCCACCCCGATGTTTTCAATGTGTTGTTACAAGTGTTGGATGATGGCCGCCTTACCGATGGCCAAGGCCGCACCGTTGATTTTCGCAATGTGATTTTGGTTATGACTTCTAACCTTGGCTCCAATTATTTGGCAGAGCAAGAAGAAGGTGAAAGCGTTGAAGCAGTACGCGGCCAAGTTATGGACGCCGTAAAACAAAACTTCCGCCCTGAATTCATAAACCGTATTGACGAAATAATCCTTTTCGCGCGTTTAGGCCGCAAGGAAATGGATAAAATTGTGCCAATCCAGCTAAAACGGCTCGAGGCATTATTGTCTGCACGTGACATTAAACTAGATATCGATGCCGCCGCCAGCGCTTGGATTTCAAATAAAGGCTATGACCCAATATATGGTGCAAGACCTCTAAAAAGAGTTATCCAAAAAGAAGTGCAAGACCCATTGGCAAAACTGATATTATCCGGCGGGATATTGGACGGCGAAACCGTGAAAGTAAGCGTTGGCGATGAAGCACTTGTCTTTAACGGCATTGGCGCAAAACCCCCGAGCGTAGTGCATTAGGGGGTGGGGGGAGAAACCTGCAGTGCGGTTTATCCCAATTCATGCGCTGTACTCGAAATGTCCCGAAATAAACTATTTTATTGTTTAAGATTTCAAACCGCTGGGGCCTGTAGTCGAACAAATTGCGGATGACAAGCTTGAGCCTAGTGAGACACAATTTGAATCAAATATTGAAGTAGTTGTTGGTCCGCCAATTGTTCCAATCGCATTGGTTGCTGATGGATTAGTTGCTTTGCCAACTACGAAAATCGCATTCGCTAATGCTGAATTTGCATTTTGAACTAATTTTTTTGCATCGATCTGTGTCATAAAATTAGCGTGTTCATTCTCGATATCGTCAAATAATCTTTTTCTATCACTATCATCTATTTTATTTGCACTGATTCTTTCATAAGATAGATGTTGGATTTGTTTATTTAGTTTCTGGTATATTGTACCTTTATTCGTAGTAGATTTGCTATGATAATCTAATACAAACAAGGCTGTATATGGCATACTTGTAAAATCAGAAGCAATTGCGTCACTAGAGCCTTGTCCAAGTTTTTTATTTCTATAAAAATCAATTAGATTTCTTGCATGAATACAAAACGCTTCAATCAAAATATTTTGTTCAGCTGGTAACGTATGTGTCTTCAATTTTTGAAATGAATAATTCAGCATTGCGTATTCATAACAGACATGTTCATCTAAAAATTGACCGAAAGTACCCGTTTGATGAGTCATTTTATATCCTTTTATATCCTCTTACATCCTTTTGTAGCCGAATAAATAGTCGATAGTTAGACTGTATTCAAACGAGTTGGCGTGATTACCGTGATGAAGGCCATGGAAATTATTAAAGTACGAAATACCGAACTAGCGCGCGCAGCGCAATAATATCGCCCCTTGCGCTTACTTAATTTGCGACTAAAATAATCGAATGCAACGAATATTAAACACAAATACAAATCATTCTGCTTAAGTAAATTAATTTGTCAGGTTCAAGACGTGAAAAATATACCAACAAAAATATTATTACTATCGGTACTTTTAATTACTATCGGGGTATACTTTGAGCTAAGGAACATTAGAGAGACTGAAAAACGAATATCATCAAATATTGCTGAGGGACAGAGTCCCTCAGAAGCAATGACATCGTGTAAAAAATGGTGCTTTCTGGGTGTCAAAATTCTAACAAATACTAATTCAAGCGCCCAGGTAATTCTTGGTTTGGACTATCAGTACGGAATATATGCACAAAAAGACACTATAAAAGCTATTGCCAAATATCGCCAAGCCGCAAGAAACAACAACGATACAGCCCAACTCCTTCTTGGCAGAATGTATGATACTTACAATTATGATCCGATTTTCAAAACTAGAATTGACGAGAAAGATTTCAAAGAATATCTGATGGACGAAACTGGAAACAAAATTTTTGCTTTAGACGACATGGAAGCCATTGGATGGTACGTAAAGTCTGCAAATCAAGGAAATGTTGCAGCACAACTCTTGCTAGGAAAGCTCTATGAGGCAGATCAAAAGTATGAAGACAATTACATCAACATAGCTGCTCAATGGTATGAGAAAGCCTCCAATAATGGAAATGCTATAGCACAAAACATTCTGGGAACTTTCTATATATCAGGAATTGGAGTGGTGAAAAATGCAGACAAAGGAATTGATCTCCTAAAGCGAGCAGCAACACAAGGTAATATTGATGCCTGTTATGAACTTGGGCTCGCATACAATGGCGGATTTGCAGACGAGAATGGAGACCCAATTATGAAAAATCCTACTGATGCCGCTTTTTGGTATAGAAGAGCTGCTGATAAGGGAAATGAACTGGCACAGCGTGAACTAGGAGAAATGTATATGAATGGTGTTGGCGTGCCACGGGACTACAACGAAGCCTATAGACTACTAAATCAAGCAGCTGCTAAAGATGCACCTGGTGCTGGTAGCCTTCGTGATAGGTTGGAGCCGTTCGTTCTATCAAATCACAAGTAAATTGCAAAAGGATTTAGAGGTCAGATTATCAATTGCATAAATGTTTAGGTTGAATTACGCCTTTTAGGCGCGCATTGGCAATCATATAAATCGTTATGGCGTTAAAGGCGGGCAATATTAGTATATCAGCTTGTGGTGATTTTTAATTGACATCTTGTACTCGAATTCAGGACCAACCCTCCCTTATCCGCCCCCATTAATTCCCCGCTACAATTGATGATTTCGGCAAAGCGCGGGCAAAATTCAACGAAGGAGGGATATCAACAAATATCAGCATTTTTGGGCCAGCGTCTTCGCAAAATGATGACAAATTATGGTATTTTGGGGCTGGTGCAGCCCTGCGCGCTTCGGCTGTATTTTGGGGCGCAACGGTTGTTTGAAGCTAATTACAAATCACAGCATTTCTGCGCAAGGTTGCTTTGTTTGCCGCGCAATTTATCCCTCCAAGAGTTAGCTCTTGAAGGGATTGCGCTCTAGCTAATTGGCGAAAAAACCAAATTAGTTTGCTTTTTTTGCTTTAGCCTTTGGTGTTGGGGTTACTGCGGCAACTGTCACAGGCGGCAAAGGTACTGCGTTGGCAGCCGCCTGAGTTTTGGGCAAGCCAGCATTAACCAGCGCAATTGCGCGTTGCAATTGATAGTCGTCAGTATCTTTCCAAGATTCTGGCGGCATATCGGCGGGAAGGTGCGGGGCCTTGCGCCTTGCGCCGCTGTCGTTACCCAAGGCGTTTGGCAGGTCTTCTTCACCGCGGAAGTCAGCCCGTTGTCTTTCAATATCTGCGGCGGTTACGCGCCTTGCAGCAATTTCAATATCAGGGTCAATGCCGGCGCCTTGAATTGAGCGGCCAGACGGCGTGTAATAACGCGCGGTAGTGAGCCTTAATGCCCCATCGCGCCCTTGTGACAATGGGATAATGGTCTGTACCGAGCCTTTACCAAATGTGGTAGTGCCAATAATTACGGCCCGCCCACGGTCTTGCAATGCGCCGGCCACAATTTCCGATGCTGAAGCCGTGCCAGAATTGATGAGAATTGCCAGAGGAACGCCCGCAAGTTTTTCACCTGCTGTGCCGTAAAGCCTTTCAATTTCATCTGGGTTTCTACCGCGGGTCGATACTACTTCGCCCCTATCCATAAAGGCGTCGGTTACGCCGACTGCTTGGTCTAGCATGCCGCCGCCATTATTGCGCAGGTCAAGAATTACGCCCTTTAAATTGCCGCCCAATTGCCGTTGAATATCGTCAATCGCGCGATTAAGTTCGGTGGTGGTGTGCCTATTTACGAAGGTTGAAATCCGAATATAACCAACATTGCCCTCAATGCGGTGGGTGACGGGGCGTAAAACAATAATCTCTCGCGTGATGCGAATAAGTTTGCGTTCTTCACCATCGCGAATGACGGTTAATTCAATTGTTGTGCCAGGGCGGCCACGCATTTTTTCAACAGCTTGGTCCAATGGCAAGCCAATAATTGTAACGCCGTCAATTGCAATAATCTTGTCGCCGGAGCGCATTCCTGCGCGCTCACCTGGGCTTCCATCCATTGGTGAAATAACTTTTACCGCGCCGCCTTCAGACGAGACTTCCAAACCAAGGCCGCCATATTCACCATTAGTGGATTGCTGCATGTTGGAATATTCGTTGCTGGTCATATAACTAGAATGTGGATCAAGCGAAGCAAGCATGCCGTTTATGGCCGCTTCTATCATTTTGTCCTGTTTTGGGGGAACCACGTAATCAATAGTTGCGCGCGCCAAAACATCTGCAAAAACGTCCAATTGGTGTAAAGTTGCTTCGCGATTACCGTCAATTTTCAAATCCGATTGACCAGACGACCAAGCGACAGCGCCGCCACCCAAAATGGCGCCAAAACAAACCGATCCAGCAATTACGGGCGCGATTAGCCAATTGCGTTTTGGCGCTTTTAATATGTTTTTTTCGCCCAAAGTATTCTTAGTTTGTATCATTTGGTTCCAATTCCCATTTTCGTTTTCATCTATATACAAATTTTGTCAATAATATGGTAGAATTATTGACAATTAACTATTCCGCACTGCAGTTCAAGAGCCTGTTAGCCACTGCGATGGATCCAGAGTTGCTTCTCCCCGCCTAATTTCTACGTAAAGGTCGGGTATGATGCTTGCATCGCTTGTCATTTCGCCCAATGGTTCGCCTGCTAATACTTCCTGGCCGGCTTGAACGAATGAGTTGCCAAGCCCGGCTAATACTACACGATAATTTGTGCCAACATTTATTATCAACACCCTACCATAAGAACGAAAAGGTGCGGCAAACTCTACCCTGCCGTCATACGGGGATATGACTTGTGCGCGCGCCCTTGTCCGAATGGTGATGCCATTGGATAGGCCGCCTTCAGACAATTCTGCGCCAAAATTAGTTACTGTCTGCCCGAAGGCAGGCCGCATCAATTTCCCCCGCGCATTTTCAAATCCTCTAGCGAAATTCGGGGTATTTTTTTGGGAATTACCAAGTGCATCGCCCAATTGAGCTATCAAATCGCGCAGACTGGAAGCTCTGGACGAAATTTGCGCAATAAGCCCCCGCTCAGTCTGCGCATCGCGACGTAGTCTAAGTTCAAGTTCTTGCCGTTTTGCAATCAAACTCCCAACTGTGGCCCGTGCAGTAATTAAGTTCTCAGTTGCTTCGCGATAATCACGATTGCTCATTAGAATGTCTTGTCTTACTTGCCGAAGTTTACCAATTTCCGCTGCAATTTCACGCGCTCTGTTGTCCAATTGTGGGGCAACTAATCGCATTAATATTGCAACTCTAGCCGCTTCTGTGGCGTTTGTTGGGCGTACTGCTAAGGCCGGTGGTCGGTCTCGCTCAACCGCTATTAGGGCAATAATTACGTCTTCTAGCGCTTGTCGCCGCGCTAAAAATCTTGCATTTGCCATGCTTTCATTGCGGCGAAGCGTTTTCAATCTAGACTCTGACCTCTCGACACTTTTTTCAAGCCTATCTCGCACCAAAGCGGCATTGACCAACTGGCTTCTCAAAGTGACAATTTCAGCAGCAGCTTGATCCGCAGTTTTTTCTAAAACCTCTGCTCGCTTTTCTCTTGTCTGCTTTTCAACTTCTAAAATCTGCAATTCTTTCTTTTGTCTGGCTTGCCCAAACGAGTGCAGCGGAATTAGCAAACAAATTGCAATAGTCAGAAGGCCCGCCAATTGCATTGGCGGCCTGCTAATATAATTACCATTTGACGTTCTATAAATTCCCATTCAACAAACTTTTACTCACGGTGATAAGGTGTTCGAGCAATAATGGAAATCGCCCTGTATATTTGCTCCGCTGCCATAACGCGACATAGCTTATGAGGCCAAGTTAATTTACCGAAAGAAATAAGTAGGTCTGCCCGATTCTTAATTTCCTGACCATGGCCATCGGCTCCGCCAAGCAGGAAAAACAAATTTTTAGTTCCCGTGTCGCGCAAATTTGCAATTTTTTGGCTGAACCCCATTGAATCAATATTAAGCCCAGTTTCATCTAAAACCACAACACACGCGCTTTTTGGGATTTGGCCGAGAAATAGCTGGGCCTCATTAATCGGGTTCGGTGGCGCGTTTTTTGTGTCTACTTCTTGTAACGCAATTGGGCTGATACCGAAATTTCGGCCGATTATTTGCGCGCGTTCTAAATAATCTAATGACATCGCCTGTTCTGGCTCTGATTTTTTGAGCTTACCAATCGATAGGAGAGTTAAATTCACTTTGGTTGGCTACTATGTATTACCAGCTAGGTGTTTGCTTTCGCCCGACCAAATTCGTTCTAAGGAATAAAATTGCCGAACCTCCGGTTTAAAGATATGCGCAATTACATCGCCAGCGTCGATAAGAACCCAATCAGCGTTTGTAAGGCCTTCAACCCGTATCTTACCGGCACCTGCATCTTTCAATTTGGAAATGATGTGATCTGCCAATGCTGACACATGGCGACCAGAGCGGCCAGACGCCACAATCATAATATCAGCAATTGAACTTTTTCCCGCAAGGTCGACAGTTATCACATCTTCCGCTTGGTCTTCGTCCAATGATTTTGCAATAATTTCGCTTAAGAGATTGGCAGAAATCAGCCCGGTTTTTTTTGGTTTGCGCACGCGTTTGGTTGGTGCTTTTGGCAATTCTTTATTTTCTTCCGGCAATGGAAACGAGCCTTTCTCTTTCAAATTCTAATTACAGACTTTACATAATACAAATTGCATAACATTTCATCATAATTATCCATTGCAAGAAAGCCGCTTGCGCCTTAAGAAATTTTCAGCAACAAATGCATAGCGAAAGTGCTAAAATTCAAAAGAAACGCGAGTTGATACAGCCTAACAATACTTTGCTAAGTGAATTGAATGATAGAGCGCGCGAAATATTTCGCGGCATTGTTGAGACTTACCTTGCGACTGGGGAACCGGTTGGTTCCAGGACGCTGAGTTTACAAGGTATTGGGCTCTCCCCAGCGACTATTCGCAACACTATGTCAGACCTTGCCAATATGGGACTTCTTGATGCAGCGCATATTTCAGCTGGCCGTGCACCAACTGATTTAGGAATTCGACTTTTTGTCGATGGTTTGCTGGAAATTAGTGAAATCGACGAGGCACAGAAAAATGAGATCGATGCGAGAATGGGAAGTGTCGGCGATGATATTTCAAGCGCCCTTAGTGAAGCATCTAACATAGTCTCTAGTATCGCGGGCGCTGCTGGCTTAGTTACAACGCCAAATCGCGATGCTGCGATTAGGCAAATTGAATTTGTGGCATTGGGGCAAGGAAAAATCCTTATCATTCTGGTATCCGAAGATGGCCATATCGAAAATCGGTTTATTGATGTGCCATATCGGATAAGCGCTTCGCAATTACAAGAATCCAGCAATTTTATGAACCATCACTTAAAGGGTCGAACATTATCCGAAGCTTTGAAGGAAACGCTTAGCCAAAAGATAAACGCCGAAAAAGAACTTGATGAAGCTGCGCAACGGCTGATTAAAGATGGAATCGCCCAATGGGCCGGAATCAAAGAAAATGAAAAGCGAAAGCTCATTGTGAGAGGTCGCGCAAATTTGTTAAATAACACTGACTTGAACATGGATATTGAGAAGGTTCGCATTCTATTTGATGAGTTAGAAAAGAAACAAGCTCTAATTGAAATGCTAGACGCAGCAAAAGACGGCTACGCTATTAAACTTTTTATCGGTGCCGAAAGCCCTCTATTTGCGCTCTCTGGGTCGGCTCTGATTGCGGCGCCATATCTTGATAACCGAAATCGAGTAATCGGTGCATTGGGCGTAATTGGTCCCACAAATATCAATTATGCCAGAGTAATTCCAATTGTCGACTACACCGCACAGATGCTGACAAAGATGATTTCAAATCGCGGTTTTATTACATGACAAGGGTAGAATTTTCGGCGATAGACACTATTTATCGCAATTGAGAGTAGAAATTTAGGAAATAATAATGGCAAATACCGATGTAGAGAACTTAGACGAATTTCCAATTGAATCCGGCGATGAAAATGAATTGGCTGAAAATGAAGAAATAGCTGCACTCACGGTTGAAGATGAACTTATAGCTTGCCGGGCCGAAATTGAAAAACTTAAGGACGCAGTTCTAAGAACTATGGCTGAAGGCGAGAATATCCGCAGGCGGGCTGAACGCGATCGCACAGACGCAAGGCTTTACGCGATCGATAAGTTCGCACGTGACCTTTTGCCAATTGCAGATGTTTTAGCGCGGGCCTTAAGCACCGTTACCCAAGAACAACGCGCCGACGAAGGATTTAATACTTTTGCCACCGGTATAGAACTAACGGAGAAAGAACTTTATGCCGCGTTTGAAAGGCATCATTTGGTGCGAATTGGGATACAAGGTGAAAAGTTCGACCCTAATTTGCATCAAGCAGTTGCGCAAATCCCCTCTGCAATCCCTAAAGATTGCATTGCAGAAGTTTTTCAGCCAGGATTTACTTTATCAGGCCGAGTGTTGCGTGCGGCAATGGTAGCGGTAAGTGCAGGAGATTAGGGATCAGCGTGAAAACTAGGTCATTTTTTGCGAGCCTAATTCTGTTGTTCTCTATGATAGGAACGGCTGCTTTGGCGCAAGCAATAGCTCCTCAAGTTGAACTGACTAATAGTGCTGCCCGCAAATCCCAAGACTTATCTGGCCCTTGGAATTATTCTATTGATCCATATCGCGTTGGACAAATAGGTTTTCATGGTGGCGATCCTTCGCCCAATGCGCAACGCTTTCGAGACGTTAATATTGACGATGCACTAATTGCAAATCCATTTACTTTTTTTGAGCAAGACATGGATAAGGCTCCACAAATTGACCTTCCTGGCGCTTGGAACTCAACCCAAACCGAACTTAGATACTACGATGGATTGGTTTGGTATCGCCGCCATTTTAACAATCAAAGCGCCGAAGGTGAGCGCGCATTTTTGCATTTTGATGGCGCTAATTATAAAGTCGCGGTATATGTTAATGGTGAATTAGTTGGTGCCCATGAGGGCGGTTTCACTGCCTTCAATTTTGAGATTACTCAAACCCTGAGATCAGGGGATAACCAAATAACCATTGGCGTGGATTGTAAACATGACGACCAATCAATCCCGCCGCCAATAACCGATTGGGACTTATATTGTGGGGTCACTAGGCCGGTTAGTATTATTTACACGCCAGCAACATTTATAGACAGCGCAAGGATACGACTTCTCGAAAATGGGAACATAGGTGGCTCGGCTCGTCTAAATGGGCCTCAAAACGCGGGGCAGGCAATTGAAGTATCTATCCCCGAACTGAATAAAACTGTTCGAGCGACCACAAACGGTTTGGGCGTTGCTGAATTTGAATTTCGGGCTCCGTCAAGCCTTACCAAATGGTCGCCGGAAAGCCCCAAACTATATGACATAAGATTTTCATCCAGAGCTGATAGTCTTAATGACCGCGTTGGTTTCCGAACTATCACAACACGTGGAACGCAGTTGTTGCTTAATGGCCAACCAATTTATTTGCGCGGCATGTCAATGCATGAGGAAGAACTTGGGTCAAATCCAAGCCGGAATATGACACCTGCTGCTGCGCGTGCCTTGTTTGCACAACTGAAAAATGGCCTGAATGGCAATTTCGTGCGTCTTTCCCATTACACGCATTCAGAAACTACTTTACGAATTGCAGACGAAATGGGGCTTCTGGTTTGGGGTGAAATCCCCGTTTATTGGACGGTCGATTTTAATTCACCGCATAGTCGGGCAATTGCTGAGCAAGCGATGCGCGAAAGTGTTGCCAGAGACTTTAACCGAGCCAGTATAATTATCTGGAGTGTTGGGAATGAAACGCCGATAGGTGATGCGCGGAATAGTTATATGCGCAATTTGGTAAGCCATGCTCGCGGCCTTGATAGCAGCCGCCTAATTAGCGCTGCGATAATGGCTGGTCGTAAAAGCGAAAATGGTCAGGTCACAATTACAATTGATGATCCGCTGGCGCAAGATTTGGACTTATTGGCTGTCAATACTTACAACGGCTGGTATTCCGAAGACGAACTCGATGATTTGCCCAGCTTTAATTGGGCGTCAAGCGCCAATAAGCCGATGATTTTCTCGGAATTTGGGGCAGACGCCAAATACGGTTTCCATGACGAAACGGGGCGAATTAAGTTCTCTGAAGAATATCAGGCTCGTTATTACCAGAAGACGCTTGAAATGGCCGAAAGAGTACCTTTTTTGGTCGGCATGTCGCCATGGATATTGAAAGATTTCCGTTCGCCACGTCGCCAACATCCGATTTATCAGGAGGGCTGGAATCGCAAAGGCCTATTAAGTGAAATTGGCGAACGAAAACTGGCCTTCGATGTGTTGGCGCGCTTTTATCAAAGCAAACAGGCTGTTAGAGCGAATCCCGATTGAGATTATTTGTTTTCCAGCTTTAGGGTTAGGTTTCCGCCACCGTCACCTCTACCCGCATTAATCCAATAGCGCGAGATTTAATTGCAAGGCCTGGAGCTTCTGCAATTACGAAGTCGATACCGTTGGTAAATGCGCCGCCATGATTTTACGTGCCGCATCGCGCACTGTTAAAACCTCAATGCCTGCAGATTTTACTTCTTGAATGGTGTCAAACAAGATTTTCGGTGTCGATCCGTAATTTGTGCAATTGTCTGCGACATCATGGGTGAAGAAAATAATCCAGCCATTGTTTTTTATTGCGTCATCAATGTGGCTGCGTAAATATGCTGCATTAAAGCGCCTTAGCTCTAACGGTACGGTGCGAAGATTTGCAAAATCAATCGTGGCTTTATTTACACCCCGATAAACGCCGCGGGCGGTTTCAAAACTATCACCCATCAAGCCGCGGCTCGAAGCGTCAAATTCACCATATGGGTATGCAAAACTTTGAAACTGAAAATCTTGACCAATTAGGGCGCGGGCGAAACTAAGGTTATTTGCCAAATCAACGGCAATTTCTTCTTTGGTTCTACCTCGAAGACGAGGGTGCGCATAGCTATGACACGCTATTTCGTGGCCAGCCTTGTAAAGACGCAAAACGTCGTCTCCATCATATTGTTCAACATTTTCAAAACAGCTTTGGCAATTTGAACCTGTCAAATAATAGGTAGCCAATATGTGTGATTCTTCCATTATTTCAGCCCCTATGGTCGCGGCGGATTTAGGGAAGTCATCAAAGCTGAAACTAACAAGTGGGGAAGTTAACTTCGATACAACTGGCTTAGAAGGAAAGAGGTTTAAACCAGCCATTTCTAACCGAGCGAACAAATTTGCTGGCTCGGTCTTTGGCATTTGGCTCATAATGTTTGTTGTCATTCTGGAACAATAACATGCTTAGGTTATTTTTCTGCAAACATCAGTACGAAGCCTTAGCCGACTAGAAATGTTGGATTACAAACAAAATGCTCTAAATTCCAAAAAATCGAATTCCGCGGCTATTTTATGGCAAAACCCAAAAGTCACCGTGAAAATTAATTCAATCTGCGTCTGCAATAATTGGTGATGGAGCCGCTAGAAAAGCCGGAAGTTCGTCTCCAAATCCAGTCGGTGGGGAGGATTCTTTACTCACCACTTTGGAACCCCTAGGTCCACGTGTCCGAGTTGGACGTGCTTGCCTTGTTTCTTCGCGATTCTCGCTTTGTGGCATCTCAGAATTGCTTTCAACAGCCTGATCGGACGAGTGCAATTGTTGGTGCTCACTAGATTGATGATCATTTTGACGACCGCTATCGTTTTCTTGCCCAGCTTCGCCGTTATTGCGATAATCTGATCTATAACGATTGCGATTGCGGTTGCCGCGATCATTCCTATTATTGTATCGTCCGCCATTGCCATCTTCTTGCGTGCGATCGCTGTTTTGACGTTCACCATTGCGGTCACTGCGGTCAAAATTTCGGTTCCGATTGTCTCGCATTTCTTGTTGAGGACGTTGCTCACGAGCCTGACCCTCTGTGGCCTCTTCACTATTATCTTCGCCATCGACATCGTTATTATCAAAATCGTCTTCATCTGAATCAGATGGTAAGCCGGCTATTGAAAGTTCAGAACGTGGGATAAAATTCGGCATTATAGTTTTGATAAGCCGCAAATAATGCTCGGCGTGTTGGAGGTAGTTCTCCGCCAAAACCCTATCACCAGAACTCATGGCATCTCGCCCTACTTGCTGATAGCGCTCCAAAATTGTTTGGGCGGAGCCACGCACCTTCATGTCTGGGCCAACCGATTCATATGCTCTATTTGGATTATTGTTAACGGGCTTACCGCGCCCACGACTGCGTTGTCGCTTCATTTCTATTTCCCAATTTATCTGCCCTATCGCTTCGCTGCTTTAGGGCGGTTTATCTGCCCTATCGCTTCGCTGCTTGAGGGCGGTTCTCTGCCCTACCACTTTGCTACTTGAGGGCGCTTAATTTGCCCCATGTTATCGCTGTGCGACCAAATCTAGATGATAAAACCTTAATTTTTTGAGTTAGGGCAGGCGTTACTATTACTTATTCGCCATCAGCGCAAAAATATTGGGTTTAGCCAAACTGGTGCACTGCGGTTTCGAAGCAGCGCGACCCTTTTTGAATCAGCTTTCAACTTCGAAGCAAAAATTCAATAACCTGCAATGCCCAAGTAATAAAGACCCTAACTGCTTTATTAATGCATAAACCGTCCAATAATCACTCTTTCCTTGTCCGAAAGGTCTCTAATAATAATTAAATCGGAATAGCCTTCATATGATTTAGCAATCTCCATTACCGCTTGTGCTTGGCCAATTCCAAACTCCAAAGCAAAAAGACCACCAGATCTAAGTATTTTAGGTATTTGCTCAAACAAAATGCGATAAGGTTCCAAACCATCTTTGCCACCGTCTAGCGCGAGGTGGGGATCAAAGTCCTTCACGTCTTTGTCGAGCGATTGTATAATGTCGGTTGGAATATAGGGGGGGTTAGAAGTAACTATGTCGAATTGTTGTTCGACAGCATTTGCCCAGTCACCAATTTCGAATTTTGCCCGCCCAGTGAGGCCGTGCATTGCGGCATTTTCGCCCGCCAATTCCAGCGCTTGAGGCGATATATCGACGCCGACACCTGTCCAATGTGGGCGCTCCGCCAATAATGCTAACAAAATGGCCCCGGTTCCAGTCCCTAGGTCCAAAACTTTCTGCTCTGATTGCGGGGCGGTCTTAAGTATATAGTCAACAATTACTTCGGTTTCTGGTCGTGGAACCAAGGCACGAGCGTCACTTAAGAGTTCCAAGTTCCAAAAGCCCTTTTTTCCGACAATATGTGCTACGGGTTCGCGCAATTCGCGGCGAGCTAAAAATTCGTCTAGCTTAACCATGTCCTCTTGCGAAACTTCTCTATGCGGGTCAGTTATCAAATCATTGCGCCCGATATTTAGGGCACAAATCAATAGTATCCGCGCATCAATAGTCGGGCTATCTATACCTTTGGCCTCAAGGCGCTTTTTCGCATAAGTCCAAGTTTTAACTAATGTGGTCATGGCTTCCGAATAACGGGTTCAGCCACAATTGCAAGCCGTGCCTTACTATTCGGCAATAACCATGTCATTTTCATCGCGCAGATATTCCAAAATGTCGCTGGGCTGGCATTCGAGAATGAAACAGATTTTGCTTATTGTCTCAAAGCGCACGCCCTTTACTTTTCCATTGCGAAGTTGTGACATTTGGGTTTCTGACAGGCCAATTTGCTCAGCTAAATCTTTTGCCCGCTTCTTGCGTTTTGCCAACATTACATCGAGAGTTACATTGATTGGCATCATACAATCTCGTTCAATTCTGCACTAATTTTTGCGCCAATATTTGCAATGAAGAACAGTGCCCCACCGACAATCAAAATTACAAAACTCTCGGTTGAAGATTGAAACTTGAAACCGCCGCGAAAATGTAGCCATTCGACAAGCGTCGGGGTTAAGAAAATTGCCGCACAGGCACCAAACATCAGATTTGATCCCATATCGTTTAGGCCTCTTAGTAATGTTGGGCTAAAATCGTCCCCCTTTGCGATGCGACCAAAAACTGTAGAAGCCGCTATCGCAACCGATAAATAGCACATCGGAGCAATCAATTTAACCCAAAATATTGGACTAAGCATGGATAGAAAAAATACAGATAATTGTTGGCTCAAATTCATTTGCGGTAAGATACCAACCGTCTCGGAAAATCTATCACCTATTAAATACATTACTAGTAAGAATGCTACCATTATACTTAGAGCTTGCCATGAATAGGCTTGTTTACGGATATCAAATGTCTTGCTTGTCATAATCGTTTCCTTAAATAACTTGTGGGAAAATGATATTTAATGTAAGTAAAACTTAAAGTCAATGCTTGGCGGAAAGATTTTGCACTCGCACCTGCACATTTATTTAAAGTGAGCGTTTGTCGCATGGCTTTACGCATTTAAAAGTCTATGGTCGATCAAAAGGACACTCCAAATGCAAAAACAAAAAACCGAACTTCATTTCATGAGCCGAATTGGCTGGCTTCGCGCCGCAGTGCTTGGTGCCAATGATGGCATTATCTCGACAGCTTCTTTAATTGTTGGCGTTGCAGCGGCTTCGACTGATAAGAACGCGATTTTGCTTACGGGAATAGCTGGCCTGGTGGCTGGCGCGCTTTCGATGGCTGCGGGAGAATATGTTTCGGTAAGCTCGCAAGCCGATACTGAAAAGTCAGATTTGGTGCGGGAAAGGGCGGAATTGCGCGATTTCCCAGAAATAGAATTATCGGAACTCAAAAATATATATGTTAGCCGAGGCCTAACGCCGGAACTTGCGCAACAAGTTGCGTTGCAATTGAGTGCAAGCGATGCCCTAGGTGCGCATCTGCGAGATGAGCTAGGGTTTTCTGAACATGTGACAGCCAAGCCGATTCAGGCCGCCTTGACTTCAGCCGCAACGTTTTCATTTGGCGCGATTTTACCAATTTTCGGCCTAATGCTTTCACCTATGAATATTGCAGTTTGGACAGTTTCCGGATCGTCAATTTTGTTTCTGGCGCTATTAGGCGGCATTGGCGCATTGACAGGCGGCTCACAACTCACAAAAGCGATAGTCAGGGTAACTTTTTGGGGCGCAATTGCCATGGCAGTAACCGCTGGCGTTGGTCATCTATTTGGGGCGGTAGTTTAGGCGTTTGGACTGCATCCACTTTTATTACTATCGGCTTGCCGTGCCGGCGCCAAAATTTTAGTGCCCCTTCCGCATCGTTATATTGTGGCGGTTGGGCAAACCGCCAAAATATAACAAACTCCTACAGGTTGTTTTTGAAGTTCAGGGTCTTGAAAGACCTAAAATCGAATCGAAATAAGGAGTAGGATTTGATATTTTCTTAAGTGCTTCGTCAATGGGCAGAAGTGAATCGGAAATGGACGCAGGGTACGAAGACGCTAGAACAGTTGCATCTAGTTTGACAGGTAGGAATATGTATTCTCTCATCAAATAAAATCCGACTTTTTCGAGATGTTTCATCGTAGGGTTGCTCGACAAGTATTTTTTTTTGGCTTGGCCCAGCTTGTTATTTTGCCCTGTTAGGCTAGCAATAGTCTCGTTGCTAACAATCAGCTTAAATCCCAATTTATGTTTGCTTGCGCCGAGCAAAGGTGAAAGCAAGTAATTGTCGTCATTATCATCTTCTATATAGTCCAAGGAGAAATAATTTAAGTAATTTCCGTTTTCATCATTCTCCCAATGTTTAGGCTTAAATGCTGTTTCGTCCTCTAGAAAATGAAAAACGCCGTCCCACATCTCAATCTTAGCAAAATTCTCAATCCGTAGGTCAATTGCTGCAAAAACCTCTGCTTGAATTTCTTCAATTATTTTTGGCACTTGTTCGAGTATTCTAAAATTGTCTATTACTAGTCGATGGACATCATATTTTTCAGGCATTTTTACCTCGGCAATAAATTAGAAATTCGCGATATGCTTGGCAAATTGGCGGATTACTTGCCCGACAAAATGGGTATTCAAGTAATTATCATTTACGTGGCTAATTAATACTCTCGATACGTCTGACCAGGTCAACGGTAATATTTCGCCTTGTAAACTTGTAGTCTTTGGCAATAAACCGTTTCGGGTCAAATAGATCAGGACATAAGGACGGTTTCCAGATTTCTTCGAAGCAATTTCTAAATATCGTTCCAATTGGTTGTTTGTTTCTCCTGCAAACACTTTAGCCTCAATAAATATAAGGAAATCCTTACTTTCAATTTCAATATCTACCCTATGTTCATGTTCCCCTGACGGAATGGATTCGGTCATAGTGTAGTATTGGCCTCTAATTGCAAGAGACGAAATATGTTTCTTTCCCAATAAATCCAACAGCCGTACCAGGATTCCACTGCCTTGCCCGTGGTCGCCATTGCAATCCAAAAGCCATTCCAAAACTCTGCAATTTTTCAGTTCATCATGCTTAATTCCTGATGTTTTCCATACATTTGTTAAGGAACCGGTCAAAACATATTTATTAAATAGTGGTGGAAAAGCATCCAGGAAAATCGAAAGTGGATTTATCAAATCTTGTTTGAAGTCCCCCTCATCAGACGCTTTATTTGCAGCAATAATCGCAGTCCAGCTCGCCACAAATCTATCCAACTCGTGTAAACTCAACTTCACATTTTCATGTTTTTCGCTTATCAAGTTAAGGTTCCAATAAATAAAGGTTGTGCGAGAAAGGAAGCTTTCAAAAATTAGCCGCAAATTTCAATTTGCTGATTTTTTTCAATACCGTTCTCGACAATTTTATTTGTAATTATTTTGCAAGCCTGTGAATCCAAGGAATTTGGAATCGCGTCTCCAGTTGTATTCTGATGATTCAATATTTGGGGATTGCCAGTTCGCAATGGCTTATCAACAATGCCCTTCTCTGGCGAAATATTGGCCGTGTCTCCAGGCCCATTCGAAATAGCGACATCTTGAGATTGTTCCAGCACTGTAGTAACGTTCGCAACGTTATAGTCGACTATTTCATCGGGGCTGCGACGATTTTGATTTGGATTCTCCGCAAAAATATCGCTTCTCATTTCGGCCTTAACATCTTCGTGAAAGTCGGGTCTAACCTGCACGTATTCGTTCCGACGAGGGGCTTCCCCACTAATTTTTGAATTCTCTATACTTCCTAAAACAAGAGCAAAAATGAAAAACGCCAAAATCAAATATATAATGGTTGAGTAAAAAAAGTGAACAAGTACGCTCTCCCGCCGCCGTATGCTTGCCTGTAACTGACCGGTCTTTGGAAATAGAAACCCAAAATGAGTAATAACTAGACCTGGAAAGCAATAAATTCTGAATAGCAATACGAGAAAACCAACGAACGCCTTCATTATCAACTCCATTAGTTCTGTTTCAAAGTATGCAATCGCAATGAAACGTTACACGCAATTAATTTCTGTGTAAACGGCCAAAATGTCGGGGCAACTAGTATTGCGACCAAAAGTGACGCAGCAAAGTGAAGCATTGTTAGCAACAAAAAAATCGGCCCCGCATTGCGGAGCCGCTATTGAAAAATATATATTCAAATTTGTTAGAAAAGAAACCTATGCCGCTTTTTCTTGTGGCGTTGGATCGCGAAGCACATAGCCGCGGCCCCAAACTGTCTCGATGTAATTCGCACCGCCAGCAGCAGCTGCCAGCTTTTTGCGCAATTTACATATAAATACGTCAATAATCTTGAGTTCTGGCTCATCTAGGCCACCGTAAAGATGGTTAAGGAACATTTCCTTGGTTAAGGTTGTTCCCTTGCGAAGCGAAAGCAATTCCAACATTTGGTATTCTTTTCCTGTCAAATGAACACGCATTTGGTTCACTTCAACAGTTTTCTGATCTAAGTTCACGACAATCTCGCCAGTGGTAATAGTGGCTTGTGCGTGCCCTTTGCTCCGACGAACAACGGCGTTGATGCGGGCAACTAGTTCGTCTTTATGGAATGGCTTGGTAACATAATCATCAGCCCCAACGCCAAATCCACGCACCTTAGTGTCAATATCCGCGGATCCAGTAAGGATTAGAATTGGTGTTCCGATGCGGCTGTTACGCAATTGGCGCAATACGTCAAAACCGTTCATATCTGGCAGATTAAGGTCAAGCAATATGATGTCATAATCAAAATGTTTGCCTAAATCGATGCCTTCTTCCCCTAAATCGGTTGTGTAGACATTGAAACCTTCAGACTTTAACATAAGCTCGATTGCTTGTGCTGTGGCCCTGTCATCCTCAATCAAGAGTACACGCATTTCTACCCCCTAAAATCGTCCCCTTATGGGAAAATATTCTCAAGAATCAGTTTGTAAACTGATTTGCTAATAATTAGTTAACGTGATTTTATCGGTTAACTACATTTTTTTACTTTTCGCTTGCTGTGGTTTAAGAAAAGTTAACGAAAGTGTCGAAAATGTAAGTATTCTGTTTATTTTTATTAAGAATCGGCTGGTAAGTTATGATTCACACTAAAAACTGATAATTTTGGCATATTGCCATTTGGACTGACAATATTAGATGCGACTTTCAAGTCTTGCCAAAACTATCAGCAATTTGGAAACCACAAGGTTTGAAGGCCGCGTGACTGCGGTTAGCGGGTTGGTGGTTGAAGCGGTTGGCCCTTTGGCCGCCATGAGCCTTGGTTCGCGTGCCTATGTTGAAGCAAGCCAAGGTATTGCACGGCTTGAAGTCGTGGGATATCGTGATGGTAACGCTTTATTGATGCCATTTGACTCTGTTGAAGGACTGCGTTCAGGTTCGCAATTGGTGTTTGAGCCGGCCGCCCCAACAATTTCTCCGGCCATGTCTTGGCTTGGACGAGTTGTTGATGCATTTGGCCAAGCAATTGACAGTGGCCCGGCCTTAGCAAAAGGCGACGTGCCGATCTTAATAAAAGCGACGCCACCGCCAGCGCAAACGCGAGTTAGAGTCGGCGAGCGGATGGAAACTGGCATTAGGTCCATTGATGCATTTTGTGCGATTTGCACCGGTCAGCGAATGGGCATTTTTGCAGGGTCCGGCGTAGGTAAATCGGTATTGATGTCGATGCTTGCTAAAGGCGCAAATGCTGACGTGATTGTAATCGGACTTATTGGCGAGCGTGGCCGCGAAGTTAGAGAGTTTATCGAAGATACTCTGGGCGAAGAAGGTTTGAAACGTGCTGTCTTATGTGTTGCAACGTCGGATGAATCTTCGCTTAAGCGTCGTCAAGCCGCCTATACTACTTTGGCAATAGCGGAGTATTATAGAGACAGAGGTAGGCATGTTCTGTGTTTATTGGATTCTGTAACACGCTTCGCTATGGCACAACGGGAAATTGGTCTCGCCACTGGGGAGCCGCCAACCACAAAAGGCTACACGCCGACAGTCTTTGCCGAGTTGCCGAAACTTTTGGAACGTGCTGGCCCTGGTGCTCCAATTGAAGGCGGTGCAGCCGGTGCAATAACTGGGTTGTTTACAGTCCTAGTTGACGGTGGCGACCATGATGAGCCAATTGCCGATGCAGTTCGAGGGATTTTGGACGGGCATTTGGTTTTGGAACGCGCCATCGCCGACAGGGGGCGATATCCAGCAATTAACATATTAAAATCTGTGTCCAGGTTGATGCCTGAGTGTCATTTGCCAGAAGAGCGGGAATTGATTTCTACCGCAAAAAGAGCATTGGCGAATTATTCAGATATGGAAGAATTAATACGCCTCGGTGCTTATCGTAAGGGCGCAGACGCGAATGTAGATCGTGCAATTGAGCTCAATGAACCGTTGGAACAATTTCTGTCACAAGCCAAGGATGAAAGATCGACTTTTGAAACGACATTTCAAAGCCTAGGGACCATACTAGCCAGTTAGCGCGTTTTGCATTTTGAACCAATCAAAATGCAAAGCACTCAAGGTGAGGTTTTTTTTGAGATCTGCGCTTTTGATTAACCCTTATATGCTAAAGTCTCCAGAATAAGGGCAAATGCCTATTTCTGATTGGGGTTGGGTAAATGAAATCTGGTGAAACGCTAATAAAGCTTGCAAAATATAAGGTGGATACGGTGCAGCAGCTCATTTCTGCCGCCGAGAGAACCCATAGTGATCTGATTAAGAAACTTGAATCCTTGGATTGTACCAAAGCCAAGGAATTGGAAATGGTTTCGAAAGACCCCGCCCTTTGTGCAAATTACAATGCGTTCCTCAAAGGCTGGAATATGCAGCGCGCAAATGTGGAGGCGTCATTAGCGGGTGTAGATGACCAATTAAAAGCTCTTGCAATTGATTTGGCCGAAGCATTTGAAGAACAAAAGAAATTCGAAACCATTGAAGAACGCAGGATTGCGCGTGCAACCGAGCAAGCCAAAAAGCGCGAAATTGCACAAATGGACGAATTCGCAATAACACGCGCCGCACGGGGCTAGTCACCACATAAACCCAAATTCGCACTGAAGACTTTTGGGCAAATCAGATTACTGCGACTTGGTTCGGTGGGGACGACGATTAGCAGCGGAACTTTGTCTTTCCTGCACCATCAGTGTAGCCTCATCATCATTGAAATTTGCAGAAATATTGCCGCAATGATTTGCTGTCCAATCTAGAATTTCGCTCATTAGAATGGTTTTGTGCTCTCGCAGCATGTTGTCCAAAGTATGTGCCATTCCATCAACAAGAACAAGCTTAAAATTTGCCATTGGATTTACACGGCTCATTGCTGTGGCGGTGTCGGTTGAATGCACAACATCTGCTTGCACGTCCTTGGAGCCGTGAACAATCAACCACGGGATTCTTACTTCTGACAAATGGTCAAAAGGATTCCAGCCAGTCACGGTTGAACCTTGAACCAATTTGGCAAATCGACTTTCACCCCAATCATTGGCAACTCGTGCCAAATTAATAATCGGGGCGCCGGAAATCGCACATTGCCAAAGTCCGGGAGCAACCGTGCCTGACCGTGCGGCCGCCGCAGCAGCAGCGAATCCGCCATAAGAATAACCGTAAATCATCATCCGATTAGGGTCTGCAATGCCTAGTTCCACAAGCCATTTTGCCCCATCGTCATTGTCGTCTGACATTTTTGCGCCCCACTCATTGTCACCAGCACGCCATAATGTTCGACCCAATCCTTCGGTGCCACGAAAATTTGGTTGGAGGACTGCAAAGCCTCTAGTTGCAAACATTTGGGTCCAATATGACACGTCGAAATCCAACTCATCTGGCCCACCCCAAGGGCCGCCATGTGGCATAACCACCAAAGGAATCCGACCGTCGCGCTCCATGTTGTAGCCATAAGGCAATGTTAAAATCCCGGTTATCTCGAGACCATCGCGGGCGGCATAACTAATCCAAAAGGCTGCGCCAAGATTTTTCTGGCCCAAATCTTCGCGAATAGACCCAATTCGCGTTAGTTGCGTTTCATTTTTCAAAAAATAGAATACTGGCGGGCGATTTGGTGCTGATACTGTGAATAATACACTTTTCCCGTCATTTCTTAATACCATGCTAATGTTGGAACCTGGGAATCTTGTTTCAAGAAATGCTCGAATTCGGTTGTCTGTAGGGTCATTGCTTTGGCACTCAATTATTGGGCCTTGCCAACAATATTCTCGAATTGCGTCGTTAAGCTGTGCGTGATCGTCTGTCGCAGAGCCGAAACTTACGTTAACAATGTCAAACTCGGTATTGCTTATGATTGGGTCAGAAAACGTTTGGCTGTCAACATCAAATTTCCGAAGCACAGCATAATTCGCATCCTTGTCGGTTAACACCCAAATTGTTTTCAAATCATTTGAAACAAATTGGATATTGATATGATTTCTATCATTTAGAACAGTCTGCAGACCCCTAAGTGGTTGCCAATTTCCCGCTGCGTTGCGCAGAAAAAAATTATTATAATAGACCCCATTTGATAAGGTAAGTGAATGTTTTACTCGAACCACACCGTGCAAATCGGTCCAATCAAATTGCTCGTTGTCAGCAACTCTTAAATAAGGCAGTTCACGGCCGGTTCGAATGTTCATTTTTGAAATTCTATTGAAATTATCCATCAAAACATTGTCGGGATCCAAGGGCAAAGTATCGAATATGGTTGGCTGTATAAAATGAAAGGGAGACCCGCCAAGTATTGGCAACAAATTGCCACCATCGAGATCTGAAAACAGTAAACTATCAAACCAGTAATCCCCAATTAACTGTTTGGTATAGATTGCCAATCTGTCATTTTTCAAAAAGGATACTCGCCAAATTCTCATAAACTGAGACCCAATTTGCTTTGGTGGCCTTGTCAGATCATCAGTTGACCAAACCGATACAACCGGGTTTTCCTGTCCGCTAATTCTCCGAATTGCGGCTATGTGCTTGCCATCAGGGCTTATCCTTGCGCCGAATGTGTCATATTCTCGAGACATCTCTGAAATTGAAAGTGGCGCAGTGCCTAGTCTAAAGTTTTCAGCCAAAGCAGGGAAAACCGCGAGCGAGGTCAAAAATATAACTAGTGATAGAATCCACAATTGGCTGTCGCTTTTTTGCATAGTTTCTCCCGTTGCGATCGTTCCAAATCACGTCAGTATCTTGTTGGAATCAAAATCACATTTTCACAATTATGCATTCAGAGCAAACTCAAATTTTGTCGGATTCGCTTATTTAGGCCGGCTAGAACCAATTGGTAGCTTTCTTCGATAAATGATTGAACTTCACCTTCCCCCAATGTCTCGCCATTTGTAACTTGCAGCCAGGTGAAGCCTCGCGCCGCTAAATATGGGGCAGGGCGAACCCCGGTTTCATTTTTCAGCATTTCGAATGCGATTGGCGAACATTTGAAAGTAACTGCTAAATCGGGGCCTTCATGCCAACCTGCAATTGCAAATACTTTGCCGCCGACTTTCCAAACATGGGCATTGCCCCATTGTACAATATGAGTTGAATGGGGGAGGGCGGCGCAAAAATCATTATATTCTTCTAGATTCATACTTCCCAAGCTTCTAAAATAAGCTGTGCTAAGCGCTTGGGTGTTGCAGGTACAATGCCGCCCGAAATAAAAGAGCTGGCGGCAATTTGTGCAACAGGCATCAAGTGCTTTTTAAGGCCCACAAGCGGGCCTGCTCGACGCAAGGTCATATCCATACGGGTAAGTATTGTTCGTTTAACGCCCACTTCTTTAAATTCGCCGATTAAGTCGGTTAGGTCGTCGCTTCTTGCATCAGTTGGAGCGCACAAAATTGGTTCGGCCCCGGTTTCGTCGATTAACCGCGCCAAAACGCGCATAGACGAAGGTTCAAGATGGCTACTTGCTGCGGTATCAATAAAAACTACCTTTTTGTCAGCTTTGGCACCCTGAACTAGTTCCTTGGTCATATCAATGCTATTAGCGGTTGCAAATTGGCCACCTAATTTATGGACCAAATTGCGCAATTGCTCCATTCCACCTTGGCGATCGCAATCGGTTGAAATTGCCAAAACCTCTTTGCCCTTAACAAGAGCGCGCGCAACCAATTTTGCCGTTGTGGTGGTTTTGCCGCACCCCGCAGGACCCGCCAATAGTATTGTTCCTTCGGGTATTTGGGCTATGGGATTGTAGCTAAATTCACTTTCTAGGATTTTGATAAATGTTCTTGCCACGTCGATATCGTCGAAATATTTTGCAAATGGCTTGATTTGCGGCAGGCTTAAGCCAGACTTCGCTAAAATGCCGACCAGACCGTGAATTTTAGTTTTTGTTGCAAGTGGTTTGGCCTTCACTGAATGCAAAGTTTTTTCGATGCCCCTAGTCTCGATTGGATTTTTAGTTACTAATCCTTTGACTAAAGCCTTTGTACCCTTTTGAGGCTCGATAATACGTGGGGCCAATTTAGTATTAGCAATTTCTTCTTCTGCGGCAAAGATATCATATCGAGGCGCTTTGCTTGAATTGGTGTGAGGCCGTTCTTGTTTTTTAGTTTTGGCCGGGGTTGCAGTAACTTCAATACCGTTTCCTAGGTTACGCCACGAAATAATCGTTGCGTCTGTACCTAGCTTTGTGCGAACTTTTACAACTGCGTCTTGAAGTGTCGCACCATTGAACAGAAATTGTTCCATCTATACTGTCCCCAGTGTCTTAAGTCTGGCTTTTGGATGGATTTCATTTTGACTCATTACGACAGTTTGGGCGCGAAACCGTTCGACCAAAGAACGTACATAAGGTCTGATTGCACCTGAGGTTAAAACTACTGGAACTTCGCCCATTTGCGCTGCTCTATCCAATGCTCCTCGAATTGCGGCAACAAATTCATGCACTTGCGAAGGCGCCAACGCGAGTTGGCGATCGCCTTTTTCGCCAATAATCGCATCGCTGAACGCTTGTTCCCATTGGGGCGAAAGAGCCAAAATTGGCAGTGAGCCATCACCAGCGCGGTTTTGCCAGCAAATTTGCCGTGCTAGTCTTGCCCTCACATGCTCGACTAACGACACGGCATCAAGGCCGGTCCCTTCCATTATTGCTTCTACAATAGTGGCGAGGTCACGTATAGAGATGCGTTCTTTAAGCAGGTTTTGCAGGACGCGTTGAAATAAGGCCCATGAAACTTGGCCTGGGACCATGTCTTCCACCAGCTTCTGATGCTCTGATGAAAGCTGTTTTACTAGTTTTTGGACTTCGGCAATCGAAAGTAATTCCGACATATTGTCTTTGATTACTTCGGTTAAATGGGTTGTCAAAACAGTCGCAGGGTCTACAACTGTATACCCTCGGAAGACTGCTTCTTCACGGTTGGCCTCAGCGACCCAGGCTGCTTGCAACCCAAAAGCAGGTTCAGTGCATGGTTCCCCAGGGAGCGATGGCGAATTACCCGATGGATCCATAACCAAAAGTTGGCCCATACGGAGTTCGCCTTCGCCTGCTTCCATTTCTTTGACGCGGATAGCATAGCCGTTGTTACTCAATGCCATGTTATCAAGAATTCTTACGGCGGGCATAATAAAGCCTAAATCTTGGGCCAATTGGCGGCGCAATGCCTTAATCTGGTCAGTAACACGTTTGCCTTGAACATCGTTTACAAGGCCCAATAGCCCGTAGCCAAGTTCGATTTTCAATTCATCAATGCTCATTACTTCGTTTATTGGCTCTTCGGCATCGCTGGTATCGGGCGGAGTTGCTGCGGCAATCGCCGCTGCAGCATCGTCTAGATTAATCTTCGTTGTTTTCTGCCAAGTTCGGAATGCAAGATACCCTGCTGCCCCGCCGATTAACCAGAATGCAAACAAAGGCATTCCGGGAAGTAAGCCGGTTACTATTGCTGTGGCTGCAACCATACCAAGCGCTTGTGGCGATCCGGCCAATTGCCTTACGAGCGCAACATCAACCGCTTCTTCAACACCTGCTTTAGACACCAATAAGCCAGCTGCAACTGATATGACCAAAGCAGGAATTTGGGAAACCAAGCCATCGCCGACAGTCAATTGCGTGTATGTTGCGCCGGCTTCGGCAAAGCTTAAGTCATTTTGCGCAACCCCAATAATTATGCCGCCAATCATATTGATTGCGGTAATCAAAAGCCCGGCAATAGCATCACCACGTACGAACTTAGAAGCACCGTCCATTGCGCCGAAAAAATTGCTTTCGCCTTCTAATTCTTTGCGTTTCTTTTTGGCTTGTTCTTCGGTAAGTAATCCAGATGACAAGTCAGAATCTATCGCCATTTGTTTGCCTGGCATCGCGTCCAAGCTGAAACGAGCTGCAACTTCGGCAATACGGGTCGAACCTTTTGTAATGACGACGAAATTCACAATCACCAAAATGAAGAAAACTATCAGGCCAATTACGAAATTGCCCTGCATAATAAATTGACCGAACGCCGCGATGATTTCACCTGCTGCACTTAAACCTTCGTGGCCGTGCCCAAGGATTAGTCGGGTTGACGCTATATTTAGCCCAAGTCGAAATAGAGTAGCCACCAAAAGTATCGCTGGAAATGCCGAAAATTCTAACGGCTTCTTGATAAATAGCGCGGTCATTAAAATGAGAACTGACGATGTAACCGATATCGCCAAAAAAAAGTCCAATAAAAATGACGGAAGCGGGACAATTAATAGTACAATTAGCCCAACCGCGCCAATGCCGACAATGACATCGCCGCGAAGCATGCCTTTTAGCACTTTGCCAAAGTTAAACGCCAAAGGATCAGCGGTTGTAGCAGGATTTGTCGCGGTCTCAGTCATTTAGCGAAAACTATCCAATTGCAAATCTTGGTTCACTATTATTTGGGGCAGGAACCGCGATACCTTCGTCTGAATATTGTTTCAGCTTGTTGCGTAAAGTGCGAATTGAAATGCCCAAAATCACCGCAGCGTGGGTTCTATTACCAAAACAGTGTTTCAAGGTTTCCAAAATCATTTCTTGTTCAACATTTTCAATTGTTCTGCCAATCAATGATGCAGATTTGATTGCACCTGCTGCCAAGCTGGCTTGCGTTACTGCATCTTGGCCCAAAGCATATTGGCCAGACGCGGGTTCAGATGAAATGCCGCCAAGATCGCTAACTTCGATTTGCGTGCCGCGCGAAAGCAACACAGCTCTGTGAATTGCATTTTCGAGCTCACGGACGTTACCACGCCAAGGATTTTGCAAAATTGAAGCTTTGGCTGCTTCGCTCAAAGCCTTTGTACTTACGCCATTTGCGGCCGCATATTTCTTAACGAAAAAATCAGCCAATGGAACAATATCAGCTTGACGGGTTCGAAGCGCCGGCAATTCCAAATTTATGACATTCAAACGATAAAACAGATCCTCACGAAAACTGCCAGATTTTACCATCTCGATCAAGTCACGGTTCGAGGTTGCAATTATCCGAATATCGACCGGCACAGATTTTGAACCACCAACTCTATCAATTACTCTTTCTTGAATTGCACGCAACAATTTGGCTTGCAATCGCATGTCCATTTCGCTGATTTCGTCCAAGAGTAGCGTTCCACCATTTGCTTCTTCAAATTTACCGATGCGTCTGGCAACGGCACCGGTGAATGCGCCCTTTTCATGCCCGAATAGCTCTGATTCGAGCAAATTATCAGGGATTGCCGCGCAGTTAACGCTGATGAACGCTTTGTCAGATCGGCGTGACTTAGAATGAATGAATTTCGCCATTACTTCTTTGCCGACACCACTTTCGCCGGAAATCATTATTGAAGCGTTTGATGGCGAAACTTGCTCCGCAAGTGAAATTGCCGCCAACATATTGGGATCTTTGGCAATCATTGGCTTAGCATCATCCACGACAGCGGCTATAACGGCAGCAATCAATTCAGGGTCGGGCGGCAAAGGCACAAATTCACGCGCACCAGCCCTAATAGCGTCCGCTGCTACTCGCGGATCCGTCGATATGCCACATGCAACAACCGGCACAATGATATGCTCACGCTCATTTTGGTCAATAAGTTTTGCGATATCATGGGCAGTATCGACCATAAGTAAGTCCGCTCCCCGACCAGAGCGCAACGCAGATGTCGCAAGTTCAATATTATCAACCTGCATCACTTTGGCGCCACGATCCATAGCAATTTTTGAGGCTACCGCCAAAGGCCCGCTCATGGAGCCAACAATCATCAAGCGCATTTTTTCTTACTCCAATCAATTCTAATTTGCGGCATCGCCATCTTTAATAATTTCGGTCATTGTCACGCCAAGGTGATTATCAACGACGACCAATTCACCCCGAGCTACCAATCGGTCATTAATAAAAATGTCTATTGCTTCGCCGACTTTTCTATCTAACTCTATCAATGATCCAGTCGTTAGCTCCAATAGAGCTGCCACATCCATTGATGCCCGCCCTAATATCGCTTTTACATGGACCGGCACATCAAAGACTGGCGCTAAGTCCGATGCAGATCGTCCAAGACCTGCTGCTTCACCAATTGACATATTGGTGGCTACTGGCGCGCCTTCGGTTTCAAGGTCGGGTAAATCTAAAGTATCAGTTTCATTGCTCATTTTTCTGGCTTTCGCTTAAATTTTAGTCTTTTAGGTTGTTAAGGTTCAAATAAATCCAATTGCATTTCGGTCTGCTCTGCGGCGATTAGCCATTCTGCTGCTGCTTGTTCAATCGCCGCAATTGTTTCAGATTTGTTGTGCCGAATTGCGCCGCCTTGCCATTCGATTGCACAATCAAAATTTTGAATTTGGCTATCACCTTTGACTGTCAATTGGCCGTCATAGCCAGAATCCCTCGCAGATTGTTGCAATTGTTCCCGAACCATATCTGCGACTTCTGGTGAAGTTTTCACGACAATTTTGGCGCTGTCTGGTAGGTTTTTGGTTGCGTCTAACAAATATTGCTTGATTGTCTCCTCGCCACATTTTTCAAGTGCCGCGCCTGCAATCGCAATTGCTGCTGTCATGGCGACGTCAAGCGCATCTGTGCGAAGCTGAGTGGCTTCTGAATGCAGTTTACCCAATAGCAATTGCATCATGTGCGCAACGCCGCGCAGACTATCTGCGCTTAGCTTTGCTGCCTGCGCCATCGCAGATTGTTCGCCTTCTGCGAAACCTTCATTCTTGGCCAATTCTATATCAGATTGAGTTAGAACAATTTTTTTGCGTTTTGGGTCCATTTGAATATTGCCATCAACAATTGGTTCAAAGGCTACGCGCTGATACTTTTGCATTGTGCGCTCCTAATAAACCAACTCATCATCAGCGCTGCCGGTGCTGAGGATAATTTCGCCATTTTGTGCAAGGTCTTTGGCAACCTGAACCATCGCAAATTGGGCAGTGTCAACGTCTTTCAAGCGAACAGGCCCCATTGCTGCCATATCGTCTTTAAGGATTTTCGCTGCCCGTTCTGACATGTTAGAGAAGAATAATTGCCGCAATTCATCTGACGCGCCCTTCATTGCAAGCCCCATTTGGTCTTTGTCGACTGCACGAAGTAGTGTTTGGACGCCGCCAGGATCCAATTTTTTCAAATCTTCAAATACAAACATCAATGCGCGAATTTTTTCAGCGGACTCGCGGTTTCTTTCTTCGAGTGACGATAGGAAACGGTTTTCAGTCGCCCTGTCAAAATTGTTAAAAATATCTGCCATTAATTCATGGCTATCACGCTTAGATGTGCGGGCAAGATTTGACATAAATTCAACGCGCAAAGTGTCTTCGATTTTTTCCAAAATCTCCCTTTGGACCGGCTCCATGTTGAGCATTCGGTTGATACATTCAAGCGAAAACTCTTCTGGCAGCGAACCCAAGACCCTTGCTGCATGGTCCGCCTTAACTTTGGTTAGAATAACAGCAACTGTTTGGGGGTATTCGTTTTTCAGATAGTTGGCGAGTGTTTGCTCCGAGACATTGCCAAGCTTGTCCCACATCGTGCGCCCGGCAGGGCCACGAATTTCTTCCATAATTGCATCGACTTTGTCTTGCGGCAAAATGGAATTTAGGAGTCTTTGGGTTTGTTCATACGACCCCATTACGGCGCCAGTAGTTGACATTCGGCCTATGAAATCGACAACTAACTCCTCAACCGTTGTAGATTGAACAGTTCCCAAACTCGACATTGCTTGCGAAATTTCCTTGATTTCCTCGTCGTCGAAATGTTCCCAAACATTTGAGTGGTTTTCGCCAAGTGCCAGCAAAAACACTGCGGCTTTTTCTGCGCCCGACATTTCATTGTAAGAAGCAACCATTATGCGCGCCTCTCTTGTAACCATGCCCGAACGACCGCGACTGTTTGTTCAGGGTTTTCCTTCACAACATCAGTTACTTGTTTCATAGCATTCGCATTCACCGAACCTTGAATTCGCGCAATATCAACCGTGGCATTTGATCCTGTACCTTCACCATCGCTTGGGAGGGCGTCAATACTGGCGCTTTGCGGCAATTGCATGCTCGCCAACGCAGAGTTAATTGCTTTGTTCTTATTACCGCCCATCGCTGAATCACCGAAGATTCCGTTAACCAATGGTTTTGCGACGAAGAAAATCATACCCATTGCAATGATTGTAAGGGCCAATAATTGTACGCCGTAAATGATGTCGTTTTTGTCGAAATCAAACTTTGATGGGGCTTTTGAACCTGCCTCGATTGCCGCGCGCGCAAATCTGATATTCGCGACTTCTAATTTGTCTCCACGCTCATCACTTATGCCGGCGGCGGAGCGAACCAATGCAGTTATTCGCGCCATCTCATCAGCTGATCTTGGCGCCCAGCTTGGTTGTCCACCAGCTTTGGCAGGCGGAGTAGAAACCCCGTCAACTGCAACTGCAACTGAAAGGCGTGTGACTGTGCCGGGAGATGTCAGTTGAGTTTTAGTAGTTTTGGAAATTTCATAATTGACGGTTTCATCTGTGCGATTGTTGTTGGATTGATTGCCACCAGCGGCGGCTTGCGCGCCATCAGGCACATTTTGGCCCTGAGTAACAGCATTGTCTGAATTGGTTTCGGCACCGGTTTCTTCAATTGAGTGCGTGGAGCGAGGCACGACTTTGTCTGGGTCGAAACTCTCCTCGGTTTGGCTGACTTGCGACAAATCCATTTCGGCGGTTACTTGCACTCTTGCTGCCCCTGGGCCAACCAAACCTTCAAGCATCTCTTGCAGCCTCAATCGAGTTCGCTCCTCATATTGGGTTTTTCGATCGTCCATCGCGCCGCTGGCAGCATCACCCCCAACCTGCGCACTTGCCAACATTTCGCCGCGTTCATCAGTTAAAGTGACTTTTTCGGCAGTAAGGCCGGGAACTGCGGCTGCAACTAAATTGCGAATTGCTTGAATTTGCCTAGCGGACAATGTGCCGCGCTCAAGACCTATAACAATTGAAGCGGTTGGCGGGGTTTGGTTTTCGGTAAATAATTGTCTTTCGGGAATTACTAAATGCACTCGCGCGTCTTTTACCGTGTCAAGACTGTCAATCGATCTCGCTAGCTCGCCTTCTAGGGCGCGAATTCTATTTACGTTCTGCACAAAACTTGTTGAACCGAGCGCATCTTGATTGTCGAAAATCTCATATCCAACTGAGCCTTGACCCGGTACGCCCTCCGCTGCCAATTTCATTCGTGCTTCGGCGACCTTGGAACGTGGCACAAATACTGACGATCCATCTGGAGAGACTTGATATTTTACAGAAGCGGTATCCAATGCTTCGGTCACAGACGAAGCATCCTTAGGGGAAAGCCCAGAATAGAGAAGTGCTTTTTCTTCGCCGCCCATACGAAACATAATTGCGAAAAGCGCTGCCGCAACCAGTCCCGTAACGCCCAAAGCCGCCAAGAGGCGGCTAGGTCCGATTGAACCCAAAGAGGATAAAAAACGCTCCAAACCAAATCTCCACCATGCGCAAAACGTGAAAATTGTTTCGCGTTTTGACAACTAGGCAGCTTTTTCCCACCTGAAGCGTAAAGTTCTGATTAATTTTATGAATTAGAGCTGCAAAAATTACCGATATGACTGCAAACGAGTGACACGGAGGCCGCGTAAGCCATGCCTATCAACTTGTCTTTGCCATGAAAGAAACTCTTCCATAGACAAATTATAGCGGTTGCAAACGTCCTCAAGGCTAAGAAGCCCCCCACGAACTGCCGCGACCAATTCGGCTTTTCGCCTTGCAACCCAACGCCCGGTGTTCGGCGGTGGCAAAGTTGCCAATGTTAAAGGTATCCCCTCGGGGCCGATAACAGAAGGCTCGCGTGATAATGTGTGATCCATAAACCCATACTCCATATCTTCTTATCCTGTGAAGATACGCGAAACGATTTAAGTTCGGCCTAAAAGACAGACTTAAATTTTAGTAAGTAACAATTACGCAATTCTAGCGATTATGATGAAGTATAGAACCAAAACGCATATTAGCGTTTCATTCTAATTAGTTCGTCCAACATTTCGTCGGCCGTTGTTATGATTTTTGACGAAGCACTATAAGCGCGTTGCGTAATAATCATGTTAGAAAATTCTTGTGCCAAGTCGACATTCGAAGCTTCAAGCGCGCCGCCGCTAATAGTGCCTGCGCCGCTTGCACCTGATTCCTTCAAGGTTGGGTTGCCAGATTGCGAAGTCACGCGGTAGTTTCCGCCATTTTCGACTTGTAAATCGTCGGCATTCACAAAAGTCGCTAGTGGTACTTTATAGACCTTTTTTGTAAGGCCAGAATTGAAGCTAGCGATCACATAACCTTCTTTATCGATTTTTAGATCTGCCAAATCTCCAGACGGTGAGCCATCAGATGAAGTTGAATTTAATGCAGTGTCTGCATCGAATTGAGTAATTGAGCCAGTGCTAGTTGCGCTTTGGCCAATTTGCAAACCAAAAGTTTGCGCTGCAAGGCCCGCTGAAGTTGCCCACTTTGCCGTATTGGCAGCCGGCGCCCCAGCGCTTGAAGCACCAATTGCAAATGGCGCAGTTAAAGCGGGGGTTGTTAAAGCAGTGTCAATTGCACCAGTTGGCGTAAATGCCATCGTACCAGTAACAATTTGACCATTGGTCAAGGGTGCACCGCTCGTAATGTTTGAAGCGGGTGAAGCATAAACTTCGGCATACCACTGATTGGGCGTGCCAGATTTCAAAAATGAAACCGTGAAATTTTTCCGCCCGCCTAGGCTGTCGATGATTTGAAATTGCCAACTTGCATCCGGTTGAACCGCACCAGACGCCATATTATTGGTTGCAGCATTGTAAGCGCCAGGGCTGGCTGTAAGGACCGCCGCCGCCGCCGCGGAAACTGCTGTGCTAGATTTAAGATTACCAGTTAATGACGCAATGGTTGACGGTGTCGCAGTATCAGCAATCGAATTGATATTGATCGAAGAAAGTGCGTTAATATCCGAAGAATTGCCGACCACAGTGCCACTTGAATCAACTTGCCATCCGCGCAACGCATAGCCAGCATGGTTAACCAAATAACCTTCATCATTTGGCTTGAATGTGCCAACGCGTGTGAACAAATTTTCTGGTGTCGAATTCGCAACTTGGGCGGCCGGTGTAACAACGAAAAAGCCATTCCCTTGAACCGCTAAGTCGGTTGAAAGCGATGTAGAGTTTACACTACCTTGGGCACCAATTAATTGCCTAGTTGAGGCGCTGCTGCCGCCAGCATTGTAGGTGGTGCTTGCGCTTTGCGAATTTACCAAGCGACTAAAGTCAGCACGATTTCTTTTGAATGCAATAGTATTAACGTTTGAGATATTATCTGAAATTACGGCCATTGCAGATGAATTTGCAACAAGACCTGATACGCCAGCTAACATTGCGCTGTTGATAGACATTTTTTGCTCCTAATTTATTTCTTGTTTTATTAAGAAGCATTCTGCCCACCATATTACCTATTCCGTATATCGAAACTTTGTTGATTATTAGTAATTTTTTTGACTATAAATAGTTAAAATACAGCACTTTATCAGTTTGAAGCCAATGTAATTTTTGTTATTGCGCTTAAAGCGACACTCGTGCCATTTATTTTGACCTTCGGTTCAGTTCCCGACAGATCAACATCGGAAATTATGCCGCTATTGGTTACTGGGACGGTAACTGAATTGCCGGCAGTGTTTTTGGCTTCGACTACTAATTGATATTGGCCATCACTTGAACGCCCGCCACTATTTGAAACGCCGTCCCAATTGAAGTCATGGCTGCCATTTGAAAGGTTTCCAGAAACACTTCTGACCAGCCGATTATTGCTGTCGAAAACTTTCAAGGTTACTTCCGATACTCCGGTCGGGACATCATAAGTCCATTTAGCCGAACCATTGCTAAGCGAAGCCAAATCAGTAATTGCTGTGGCTTGTTTGCCCAAATAGGAAACTGCCATCGACCCAGCATTTAACGAGAAGTTTTGCTGCAATGCGCTAAGCAAAGTATTAGTCTTCATTTGTTGCTCTACACCAGTAAATTGAACCAATTGGTTTGTGAAGTCTTTGGTATCCATTGGTGACAAAGGGTCTTGGGCCCGCAATTGCGCAGTTAGCAAAGTTATGAATGTCTCAAAGTTAGCGGCAAGACCAGTTGCCGAAGCGCTTGTTGACGCTGCAGAGTTTGCGGCTGTAACTGAATTAATGGTTGCCATTTTGTGTTCCTCTAAGCGACTAAAGACACACGAGTTCGCTTCCACACTTGGGTGTGTGGTGAAATCGCATGGCATGAGTCATTGTTTTCATTGGCCGCATTAATCGCGACATTTTCTTTTTCATTCGAAGCTGTTTTGTCGCCGCGATTGTGATTTCCATTTTCGTTAGCAGCAAATCCACTAAAGCCGTTTCGTTGGTCTGCAGAGTTTTCAAGGCTGAAACTTATTCCGTTTTCAGCAAGCTCCATACCTGTGTCTGCCAAACTTGCACTTAATTTGTCGATTGAATTGGAAAGTTCAACTAAAGTTTCGGGTTTTTCAACGGCGATTATGGCGCGTAGCTTTTTATCATGACCCATTTTAAGTTCGATGTTGATTGTGCCAAGCTCAGCCGGGTCCAGCCTTATGAAAAAACTCTTTTCGCCATTGTGAAACTTGCGAAACATTGTCGCCGCCAGCGCAGGCGTGTCTATTGCGCGTGGGTTTTGTGACAATTGAGTAGTTTGCTCTGGCGCAGTCTGCACTTCTTCGTTTTGAACTATCTCAAAGTCCCGCGCTATGTTGGTATCTGCAACCATTTCAGTGGCGCGTGGCGCAATATCCTTAATCGACTTAGTGTCAACTTGGTTTGTTTTGACCGCACTGCTTTGAGAAACAGGAGTATTGGAATTCGATGTTTGCTCAATGCCGGCTGAAGCCGTGTCATCTGGGGACGTTGCACCAATTGGTTGGGGCGGGCTTAATGGCTTTGATAAATTGCTTGAGTTTTGTGCCGGGACTTGACGCAATGGTTCTTTAAGTGGGCTTTCAATTTGACCAGAAGTTCCAATTGCTTCAAAAGCGGCAATGGCGGCCTTGTCAATATTTGCATTGCCAATGCTGCTTTGCGCATTTACTTCGCCTGTGACATTTTGCGTCGAAGCAAAGTCCAAATTTTCATTGCTTATTTCTTGAAAAAGAACTTCATCCAAGGCATTCGCGGAAACCTCTAATGATCCTTGCGCTGAATTTGCAGATGAAACATCGATTGAACCAACCTCGCCTTGGCCATTCGCGATGGTTAAATTGTCTGAAATCATTATCTGTGAACTTTTGCTATCTATTATAGTGATTGCATTTGATGCATTGGTAGCTTGAGGGTCACACGAAATTGCCTCGTCGGCTTGCGGCTTATCAACTGGCGTTTGATTGTTCGCCTGTGTGATTTTATGTTTAGCAGGGCTGTCATTTGAATGCGAAACCTCAGCGCCGATATTAACCAATATCGACATGAAGTCTTCAATTTGAACCGATGAAGCCTGTGGCCTCTTCATTACATGCCCTCTTGTCGCATTCACAACTTGGGGGCTGGCGAAAGCCCCTACCGAATTATCCATCATACTACCCAATTCTTGCCGCCACTTTATCGGGCGACTTATGTCCCATCTTAGAAGCAAGGACCGTGCCGCAAGAAAAGGTGAGCTAAGTAATTGATAAATAACGATTAAGTGGCCGTTAACTATAATTTTTCAAGCAAATTGTTCCACCTGTTAGGCACACATTGCCGAGCAGTCCAATAATTGATCCCTTGTTTAAGGAAGCCATCGTTTTACTTTAATTTTTGCCTAATTATTTCAAACGATACTCGTGGCTCAATCTTTGCACTTAATTGTTAGGAAAATTGTTTGAACCAGCACACTCTCAATTGGTTCAAGTGAAAACATTAAATATAACAATGTATTATGGGAAGATGCTTTTGGACTCGGAATTGATATCGGCAATCTTTGCACGCCAAACTGACCTATTGTCGGCATATTCGGCCTATCATTTGTCTGTATGCAGGCTTCAGCGCAAGGTTTGCCAAAGCGATCTCAAAGGCAAAGGATTATAAAATGTCGATTAATTCAGTTCTAAATATAGCGACATCAGGCCTATTTGCCAGCCAATCTGGAATAAAGACTGTTTCTCAAAACATCGCAAATGTGAATACCAAAGGTTATGTTAGAGTTGAGCAAGAACAACAAGCAGTTAGCCTTGCCAATAAAAATGCGGGTGTGGAAGTTTCGAGTTTGCGCCGCGCTGCCAATCGGTTTTTGCAAGCAGCTAGCATAAATGCAACTGGTGATGAGGGTAATCAGGCAGCTAAATCACAATATATAAGTGACCTACAATCTTTCTTTGGTGACCCAACAAGCGAAAGCTCACTATTTTCGAAGGTTAACCAATCGCTGGCAGTTTTTGAAACGGCAGTTTCCAACCCCGGCTCGGTTTCAGTTAGACGCGACATCATCGCCAACATGCAGAGCCTTTTGGCGCAGCTATCGCAAACCTCTGTACAAATTCAGAATTTGCGTACCCAAGCTGACAGCGAAGTCGGTTCAACAATAAATCAGATAAACAAATTGCTTTCCGACGTTGCGGCGATCAACGGCGATATTACACGTGGGGTTATTCAAGGTGATGCTACCGGTGCCCAGGAACGTCAATCGCAAATAATTGATGAACTTTCGCAACTAATTGATATTCGCGTTGATTTTTCAGATGACGGGGTTGCCAAAATCTATACGTCTGATGGCATGTTTCTAGCTGGATTTGAAGCAAGTCAACTCAACTATACTCCTTCTGGCAGTGGCCAGACTTTTTACGACACAATTGGCATTACTTATGGCAATGATCCTTTGCAGCGGACCATGGAGACCGCAATTCAAAGTGGCAAATTGCGCGGCCTTTTAGATGTAAGAAACCGCGATCTTCCAGATATGGCCGAATATGTTGGTGAATTCGCTGCAAAATTTGCGGACGCCGTAAATGCAGTACACAATGTTTCTGCTACCTTGCCGGCGATAAGCAATGCGCAAGGCATCGACACAGGACTATTGGCCGCTGATGCCATGGGATTTACGGGGCAAACTGCAATTGGGATTGTCGCGACCGATGGTTCTTTGCAACGCAAAATAAACATTGACTTCAACGCTGGAACTATAAGTGTAAATAGTGGGGCACCGGTAACAATTGGCGCGACTGTTGGCTCGTTCGTAACGGCGCTCAATACAGCACTTGGCGGGGTCGGTAGTGCCAGCTTTGCAAATGGTGCTTTGCGTCTTTCAAGTAGCGCCATTGGCAGCGGTTTTGTTTTTGATGAACCGCCTACTAACCAATCATTGCGCGGCGACAAGGCGTTTGCTCACTTTTTTGGGCTAAATAACCTTGTAAGCTCAAGCCAACAAACGTCTTATGCGACTGGCTTGTCGGCCCTTGATGCGCACGGGTTTACGGTCGGTGACACTTTTGAAATGCGGTTGGTTACACCTAATGGCGCGGCCATGACAAACCAAACCATCACAATTCCCGCTGGCAATATTGGCAATATTATTACTAGCCTAAATAACGGCGCAACAGGCTTTGGCCTTTATGGGGCATTTGCGCTTGATAGTAAGGGCGCATTAAAATGGACTCCTAATAGCGGTAATGAATCCCTAAAATTGGAAATGACTAAAGACACTTCGCCCCGAACTGGATCTGCGCTTTCTTTCGGCCAATTGTTTGGTCTATCGCAAGGGGCCAGGATGAACCGTGGTTCGGCCCTAAGCGTAAATAGCCAAATCGTTTCAGATCCTCGTAAATTAGGCCTCGCAATGCCAGATCTCTCAACAGTTGCACTTGGCGCTGTTGCTTTGGGGCTGGGTGACGCAAAAGGCGCAGAAGCAATATTTGACGTAACAAGAACACGGATTAATTTTAATTCGGGCCTTGGCGTGCAGGGCAGCAGTATGACATTAGGTGAATTTATTTCATCAATTGGCGGTGACTTGGGGACCAGGGCTTCTAATGCTGAAGCCAATATGACAACAGCGCAAAATATAAAGAGCGAGGCGGATATCCGCAGGTCAAATGTTGAAGGTGTCAATCTTGACGAAGAACTAGTTAAATTAACCGCGTTTCAACAAGCGTATTCTGCATCCGCGCGCATGATTAAAGCGGCGGACGAAATGTATGATGCGCTTCTTGCGGCAATTCGATAATTGTAAAAGGCAAAAAAAATGACAAGAATATCCACTTACAATAATTTTATGTCTGGCACGTCTGGAATTTTGGATGGTCAGAACAAAATGGCGAAAGCGCAGGAGCAAGCCTCTAGTCAAAAAGTTGCAAGCGACTTGAAGGGTTACGGGGTAGATGCAAAACGGCTGATAAATGCGAAAAACATGTCAGACAAACTGCAAACAAGAAACGACGAATTGCAATCAATCGAGGCAAGAGCATTAGTTGAAGCCTCTGCTTACAGTCATTTTACCGATGCCATAGATAGCTTGCGTCAAAGCATTAATGGTGCGCTTGCAAATCAGAATGGCGCAGGCTTTGCCCCGGCCCTTGAAAGTGCCTTGCAAGCCGCAATAAGTGCGGCAAATGTTGAATTTGCGGGGCAAAATATTTTTGGTGGAAGTCGGTCATATGATGAGCCGTTTGTAAATGCAGATTTAAACACTTTGGCTGGCCAAGTTAATACTGATGCGAACTGGCTCGATACGGGCGCAAACCGTACTATTACGATTGACGATGGGCGAAGCATTGAACTTAGTAAGTCGGCCGTTGAGGTGTTTCGGCCGTTTATCGATTTTGTGGTAAATATAAGAAAATGGGAAAATGCAAATACCCCTATAACCGGCAAACTTAACGCTACCCAAATTGCTTATTTACAAACGCAATCAGCCCAAATCGCCCCAATTCAGACAGTTGCACTTGAAAATGAGGGTGCGGCCGGCATTACGTCCGCAGAAATTACAAAAATTCGTGAATTGAATTCGTCAAAAATATTGGCGTTTGATAATATTGTCGGTGACATCCAAAACGTAGACTTGGCAGAAGTTGCTGCAAGACTATCGGCGGCGCAAACTCAATATCAAGCCTCGGCTTCAATTTTTGGTCAGCTAAAAGACCTTAACTTATTGATGTATCTGCGCTAAGCAATTTTTCGAAAAATAATTCGTTACGAGCCTTGACCTCGTGAGGGACACAAAAATGAAAAATGCCAATAGAGCATCGGCTATGGACGGTGCCTTAACAATCCCCGATATTGACCTTGGTTTCAACAAATCGCGCGCGCAAACCCGCGTTGTGGTTGCAATGTCGGGCGGAGTAGATTCAAGCGTATGTGCCGCGTTGGTTCATGCAGCGGGCTATGAAGTCATCGGGATCACACTTCAGCTCTATGATCACGGTGCCGCCATCGCCAAAAAAAATGCTTGTTGTGCCGGGCAGGATATTCACGATGCCAAATACATCGCCGAACTATTAGGCTTCCCACACTATACTTTGGATTATGAAACTCGTTTTGGTCAAAGCGTTATGGAGGATTTTGCCGATACTTATATGCAAGGCGCAACACCAATACCTTGTGTGCGTTGTAACCAATCTGTCAAATTCACAGATCTATTGGAACTTGCACGGGGCCTTGGTGCCGATTGCATGGTTACGGGCCATTATGTCGCGCGGGTGGGCGGTGAAACAAACGCCGAAATGCATATCGCGAAAGACAAAAGCCGAGACCAATCTTATTTTTTGTTCGCCACAACCCAAGAACAACTCGATTTTTTACGGTTTCCTTTAGCAGACATTGATAAGAATGAGGTACGAAATATCGCAAAGACTTTTGACCTCAATGTTGCGGACAAGCCAGACAGTCAGGATATTTGCTTTGTTCCAGAAGGAAAATATCAAGCCATTGTAACTCGCCTTAGGCCGCAAGCCGCAATCGCTGGTGATATTGTCCATATTGATGGCAGAGTGCTTGGGCAGCATGAAGGCATAATCAATTATACTGTCGGGCAGCGCCGTGGCCTTGGTATTGCAGTTGGCGACCCGCTGTTCGTTGTGGCACTTGATGCGGCCAATGCTCGTGTTATTGTCGGGCCGAAAGACGCGTTAAAAGTCAAAGCGCTGGCATTGAAAGAAATTAATTGGCTTGGTGAAAAAGTGGCATCCGAAGATGAATTGGAAGGCAGAAAAGTTCTCGCGCGCGTGCGTTCTACCCGCCCACCAATCGCCGCCACACTTTCGACAGCGCAAGGCTGGCGCATAATTTTTGACACTTCGGAAGAAGGTGTGGCCCCCGGGCAGGCCTGCGTGCTTTATGACCCTGAAACTGCTATTGGCGAAATGGGTGAAAGGGTTTTGGGCGGTGGATTTATTGCCTCAACCGAAAAAATGTTTGCTTAGCCGCCCAAAACTTTTTTTGCTCTTCGCCTTATCCGAAAAGTCTTATAACTTTTCGGGGCTCATCTTGGGGCGGCGGGTTCATTGGCGCTACCGAAAAGAACTTTGAATTTTGAAATCGTTGAAAAGAGCTTTCAATTGCCGATTTTCCATATTAGAATGAATCAAAATAACGAAAATTATTAGTGAATGTTTGAATTGGAGAATACTCATGAAAAAGGTTTTTCTTTTAGCTGTTTTGGGTTCGATTGGTTTAATAGTAGCAAACGGAGCAAAAGCAGCACCGCGAACAGTGCAGTGCTGGGTAACTGATGTAGGTGCATATCCATGCACATTTACACCTCTCCAAGGCGACGGCAGCTTCAGGATTAGCGCTAGAAACCGCGATACTTACACTTTGTATATGAATGGCAAGGGTTCCGCGTCAGCCTTTTTAAGGATTAGAGGCCAAGGTCGCACCATCGCCCTTCCCGGAACATACTACCGCGACCCCGCCGACCGCGCCTGCTGGGCCAATTACGACCCAGCATTCAGGATTTGCGCGCGTTAATTCCCCTTCGGTTGGGCTGGCGGTGGCTGGCAGTTGGTTGTTTGCCCTGCTGCAGCTGATCCGGCTGCGCCGCCAATGGCGTGGCCGGCGATCCGTCCCAAAGTGCCACCGCGATACTGTCCAATTCCACGCCCAAGCGCCGCACCCAAACCACCACCAGTTTGACGAGCATTTTCGCAAGCCGCGCTATTGCTTTGCGTGGTTTGACCAGTCTGAGTTGTATTATTGTTTGATGAATTGGCTGGCTCATCAGAGTCATTTTCGCTTCTTGGAGCCCGACGGCTTGAACTTCCACCCATCATTTCACCCATGCCGGGCATTCCTACCATTAGCATCGCATTTGACTTGTTACGAATTTGGGCTGTCCATTCTTGAACCCACGGCACATTTACATCAGTCGGGCGTGGCGGATAGACAAGATTTGTTTCTTCGCCATACGCGATGCCTTGGGCCATTACCATTTCTGAATTCGCAAATATCCCGCGTGGCGACATACAAGAAGTTTGGGTAGCGGGCAAAATGGCACGTTCTTGCAAGAATCTCGCGACATTCGCATTGGAAAGATAATTTAATAAACCTCCACCAGAATCAGGCACTTCTGACGCACTCCAAATAACCATTTCGCCGCCGTTTCCTTGGCCCTCAAGCCCGCGCATCCCCATTGCATTTACAAAATAAGCTTTGGCATTAGCGACAGAATTCCATGTAAAATTGATATTTCCCGATTTGTCACCGCTAGAGGCCAATCCTAAGTCACCCATAAAATCATGTAAATTATCAATGGCATAAGCAAGGGAAGTTGGCACTCCGTTTCCACTTAGAGTGTGATTGCCAATTATAGAAGCATCGTTCGAAATGTTGCGATGATCCCTATCATTTGGCCAACGCGAATATGCCAAGTCTATTGGTGGCCGCCGACTAGGTTCACCCCGACCTTGCCATGCTTCTGAATAAGCCGTGTTTGAAGTTACCTGATTGTGAACAATTTGGATAACCCTTGGTTGACCGGGGCGCACTGCCGCACCGCACCCCCAATATAGCTTCATCGTAAAACTTACGTCCGGCATTTTAGGAACAGTTTCAGTCTCGCGGGATTGGCCACCGATTGTGGTTGGTAATAAGTTCACGCTGTTACCAAGTTTCAAAACTTTCGGGATTGCTTGGTTTGCGGTGATACCTGCTGGAAAGTTTTTGTTGTAAATCGCAAGGTCAGCGTGTTTCCCGGCACTGCCCGTCCAAGCATCACCATAAGTGTTGTTTGATTGTCCACCCATGGCGAAGGGCATCCCGCCCATCATCCCAGCGCCACCATTTGAGAAATCAGCCCAATAGGTAACGGGCGCGGGTATTATGCGCTGTGTGGCTGTGCTTTTCTTCGCGGGTTGCCCAGTTGCAGGTGTTGCAACCATAGCTTGGAATAAGATTGCGCCAAAAGCCGCTACACCTGCAATTCCAAGTGCTGAATTAGTAAAAGTCCGTGCTTTATTATTTCTTTCAAATTGGCGCATTTTGAAAACTCCTGGGTCAAGTTGCCGCTAATAATAACAGATAAAGTTTTGCTAACAAAGCTAAAAAATGAAAACGGCTAATTTGTCGCGCATGGTTAGAAGCTCTACATCAGGTTGAAATTTGCTGTTGAAACTGTTCACGCATCTGAATTTATTTGGTAATATGGCAAAACAGAAAAATATAGAAAATTGAAGCCGCAATATGTATCAACAACTTAGATTCGCGGGCAGCTTTCAGACAAAGTTCCCGATGCCAAAATCGCGCAAAGAACAAGCGCAAGCTATTATTTTAATTGCGATTGCATTAATCATCGCTGGGCTTTTTGATCCAATTCGTGAAGCTAAAACCATGGTTTTCGGCAAGAGTGCTAATGCCCATTACATAGACTACACCGAATACAGGAACGAAGGGCCAAATGCACTAGTTGGTATCTACGCTTTTGAAACTGGTGACGGTAGCATGGTAACTGCAACCGGCAGAATTAAGCACAAAACTGTTGAGGCAATCCCTAAGACAGCAAAAGTTGCTTGGGCATTAGGCGAACCGCACAAAGCAATCGTTTTTAAACAAGGGCCAAATAACTATTTGACCGCCATTGCAGGATTCTGTTTGCTGTTTTTCGGTTTGTGGCTTTTCAAATCAGCGCCGAAAACGCAAACTGCTTGAACTATCGCCATTCATTTCATGCCGGTAATTTTGCTGATGTGTTGAAGCACATAGCTTTAGTGGCCACATTAAAAACAATGCAGAAAAAAGACGCAGGGCTTTTTGTTTTGGACGCTTTTGCAGGCCGTGGCGTTTATGACTTGCACAGCACAGAGGCCGCACGAAGCCCAGAATACCTTGCGGGAATAGTCAAAATATGGGACGCAAATTTGGTGGAAAAATTGCCGGAGGCTATGAAGCATTATTTGGCCGTCCTTAGTGAAGCGACAACCTCCAACGAAAGATTTTATGCTGGCTCCCCATTGTTCATTAGTCAAATGCTTCGGGATCAAGACAGGGCATTGTTCAATGAACTTCACTTGGAAGAAAAAGCATTTTTGGACGCCGCAATTTCACAATTTAGTTTAACTAGTGGAAAAAAAAGAATAAAAACAAGTAGTTTAGATGGATATTTAGCAATTAAGGCGAATTTACCACCGCTCGAGCGACGAGGATTAATTGTAATCGATCCGCCATTTGAAATCGCTGGTGAATTCGAAAGGATGGTTTTGGCAACCAAACAAGGATTGAAGCGGTTTGCAACTGGTGTCTTCTTGCTGTGGCACGCTGATAAGGATGAGAAGGCAGTTAGAAGGTACCACCACGCATTAAGCGAACTTGGAAAAGAGGTTTTAAGCATCGAACTACGTGTCTCCAAAGAAGACGGGACCAGCGGCTTAAAGGCCGCTGGCATTTCAATTGTTAATCCCCCATTTGGGGTGGAAACCCATTTGGAAGAAGCCAAAAGCGCAATTGTAAAGCTTCTGCGTATAGGTGAGGGCGCCAAAATGACCATAAGACACTTATTTTGAACATGTCGCAGTTGCATTTGTTATAAGGTTTTGCCATAGTTAATAGTCTGCCAAGGTTACTATGTGTGAATTTTATTGGATTTGAGTTGGTTAAGAAGATTTGTTCGCTAAGTTTTTGCATTAGCGGCATTTTTTGCGTGGCAGATTAAAAGGAACTCTACGAATTGTAGGGTTAGGTTAGAATCGGTGAAGCACTATGGGCGTAGTTCGTACTGTAGTTTTGGGGAATTAAATGAATTTTGACGACGATGATGGTGATTTTAGGCCAGAAGACAGGAAAAAGAAAAGCCGCGAGCGTGGCGGAAAAGAAGGATTTGATCCAAACGCAGAGCCCCCACCATCATTTGGTGAAAGACCACCGCGCCGCGACTTTGGCGGCGGCGGTGGCGGCAATTTCGGTGATCGCCCACCTAGGCGCGATTTCGGCGGCGGCGGCGGTGGTAACTTTGGTGACCGTCCCCCTAGGCGCGATTTCGGCGGCGGCGGCGGCGGTAATTTTGGCGACCGGCCACCTAGGCGTGATTTCGGCGGCGGCGGCGGTGGCGGGAGCTACGGCGACAGGCCACCTAGGCGCGATTTCGGCGGCGGCGGCGGCGGCGGGAGCTACGGCGACAGGCCACCTAGGCGCGATTTTGGGGATAGGCCACCAAGACGTGATTTCGGCGGCGGTGGCAATGAACAAAATGCCAATCTAGAGACCATTAATGGCGTTGTGAAGTTTTTCAACGGCGAACGTGGTTTTGGCTTTGTGTCACCTGAAGGCGGCGGTGCGGATGTTTTCGTTCACATCTCAGCAGTGCAAAGAGCTGGCCTCGAAGCGCTTGAGCCAAACCAAAAGATTACTTTCCAAATGTTGCCAGACAAATTTGGCAAAGGGCCAAAGGCAATTAACATCGGTTTGGTCGCTGAAAATGGCGAACCAGATTCAGCAGAAGCTGAGGAATAGTAATTACTACAAATTGAATTAAAGGCCCTTTTCGAAGGGCCTTTTTTATTTGCGGTTTGTTACGATGTTATAGCCACGCCTGCTGGTCACAACATTTGGAAGTCTATGATCGCTTTCAAAAGCGCGATAAATTGGCGTTAATTGTTCTATGGCCTGTCGATTGCTTTTTGTAAGTGGACGTATCGCATTCAATGCATTGAGTTCATACGGGAAAATATGTACCGGTACTGCCGTATTTGTATGCGCAAAAACTGCACGCAATAATACGTAAAGTTCTTCCAGCTCAGTGTCTGTCATAGAAAGGCCGCTACCTTGCGTGCAATTGGCCTGAAAATAAAGTGGATTTTGCCTTCGTCCGCGCGCTAGGTCAAAAGAATTTGGATAATTTGTGCGGATTCGCAATAAGTTTTCCGAAGTAGTCTGTAAACCTGATTGGTTTACCGCGTAAATCCCAATCGGAATATCGACGCTGCTGCTTTTTAGGCTTGGCGAACAAAGCCGATATGTACGAACTAATCGATAAACTGACGCGTTATTTGCGACCCAAACTTCCAATTTTCGGCTGTCCGTAAATACGCGCAGAAAAGTTTTGTTGCCAAGCACGCGCCTTTGGCTGCGCACCATAAACTCTATGCGCGAATAATTGCGGATGACGGCTTGGCGCGCAACCATCGAATTGTGGGTACGTGAAGGTTCTGAATAAGTAGGCGCAGCGGCACCAACAAATAAGGCAACAAAAAAGGCCAAAAATGCAAATTGTCCTTTGTGCATCATTGCTCTCTTAACCTGCCAAAATCTTAGGTAATTTGAAAACTACATCTTCTCGCCGCACTTCAACTTCTTGTAAGGTTACGTCAAACTTATCACGACAAGCTTGCAAAACTTCAAAAACCAAAGATTCAGGTGCGCTAGCACCCGCAGTTAACGCCATCACTTTTACATTGTCAAACCATGCCCAATCAATTTGCCCTGCATCGTCAATCAATTGCGAATTTGGCACACCCTCTCTTTGACCGACTTCCTTTAGTCTCAAAGAATTAGAAGACGTTTGCGAACCGATTACCAACAATAACTCAGCAGAACGGCTAAGCGCTTTGACGGCTTCTTGGCGATTGGTTGTTGCATAACAAATATCCTCTTTGTGCGGCTTGGCAATATTAGGAAATCTTCGTTCTAAAATAGTGACGATTTCGTGAGTATCATCAACTGAAAGGGTTGTCTGGGTAACATAGGCCAAATTATCAGGCGATTTTGGCACCAAATCCTCGGCATCCTTTGTTGTCTGTATTAGTATTACTTCCCCGGTCGGCAGTTGCCCCATCGTTCCTATAACTTCTGGATGTCCATCGTGGCCAATTAATAATATCTCGCGGCCAGCTGCATGGTGGTGGGAAGCCTCAACATGTACCTTCGAAACCAATGGGCACGTAGCATCAACATAAATCATGTTTCGTGACTTGGCTTCTTCGGGCACTGATTTTGGCACACCATGCGCCGAGAAAATTACCGGCCTATCAATCGGGCATTCGCTCAGCTCTTCAACGAAAACCGCACCCATTTTGGATAATCGATCGACAACATATTTATTGTGTACAATTTCGTGGCGAACATAGACGGGCGGCCCCCACCTTACCAGCGCCTTTTCTACAATTTGTATCGCTCTATCGACGCCAGCACAAAAGCCTCTTGGTGCCGCTAATAGGATTGTAAGTGCCTTTCTTGCCAAGAATTAATCTCCCAATTGCGCTTCGGTCTTGTGGTTAAGCTGTCTTGCTTATAATGGTCAATTTAGTTTACATTATTTGTGTAATTATCGCGTCACTATTTGCATTGTTTGATGCGGTTTGTTTTGTGTACTGGTTTATTTTTATGCGTAAGTTTGCTCTTTTCGCCAGTTTGGCGTCTGTTTTGTTGATTTCTTCTTGTTCGACCTTTGGCAATAGGGACAGGACAGCTCAAGCCCCAGAGGCCGAAGAATCATTGCCGGCGCCTTCAACCGCGCCCGCAGACGGCACAGAACGTATTGATCACCACAAATTGCCGCCACCCAAGAAACGTGGCTTTTTTTCGCGCGCAGCACGCGCAATGGGCGGCGACAATAATACCGCAAATGTTGGGCCTTGCCCGGCAGTTCGTGTGCTTTATGATTCATCAAGGTTTGTTGAGCTTGATGGGCCAGAAATTTTTGCCAATGTCGGTTTCACTGGTGAAATCCAGAATGTGGTTTCTTCTTGCCGCTATATTGGTTCAGACCCAATTGAAATTGGGCTCTACATTGACATGGCGCTTGGCCGTGGCCCCAAAGCCCAAGGTAATCAGCGTGACGTTGGCTATTGGGTGGTTGTAACTCGAAAAGACATTACGCCAATCACCAAACAAACATTTGTGGGCCGCGCGATTTTCCCAGAAGGCTCTGACCGTGTGCGACTGATAACTCCTGAAGTGACAATCAACATTCCAAGGGCCAATGCCGAGATTTCCGGCGCCAATTTTGAAGTTTTGGTTGGTTTCGAACTTACACCACAACAACTTGAATTTAACCGCGATGGTAAAAGGTTCCGTGTTGATGCTGGCGCACCGCAATAATATTTGTATTCTTCCATGCAATTAGAACAAGGCCAATTGGCCAAGATAATAAGCGACAAATTGGGTGCTGCTTTTGTTGCAATTGGCCTTCCCTTTGAATTAGGGCAATGTGGCCGCGCAACCAAGCGTGAGTTTGGCGATTTTCAATGCAATGGCGCGATGGCAGGCGGCAAGACCTTGGGCAAGAACCCACGCGAAGTTGCAACCGAAATTGCGGCTATGGTAACTGGCAAAGCTGGCCTTGAAAAAATCGAAGTCGCGGGCCCCGGTTTCTTGAACATTTTTCTTGAAAATAGCCTTCTAGAAGCCCGCGCCACCGATATTTTTGCCGATGCAAGGGCAGGTGCCGAAAAAATCGCCAAACCGCGTAAAGTGATTGTTGATTATGCGGGGCCAAACGTCGCCAAATCAATGCATGTTGGGCATTTGCGCGCTACAATTATTGGCGATAGTCTAAAACGCATCTTTCGGTTTCGTGGTGACGATGTATTGGGCGATGCCCACTTTGGCGATTGGGGCTTCCAAATGGGGCTTTTGATTGCAACTCTGGCCGAAGAACAACCCGATTTGCCTTATTTTTACGAAAACCATACTGGTACGTATCCTGATGCCTCACCGGTTACCCTTGCGGATTTGGAACGGATATATCCGCAAGCCGCAGCAAAAGTAAAAGTAGATGAAGACTATCGCAACCAAGCGCGCAAAGCCACCGCAGAATTGCAAGCAGGCAGGGTAGGTTACCGCGCACTATGGGCGCATTTTGTAACAGTTTCGCGTGAGGCATTAAAACGCGAATTTGGCGCACTCGGTGTTGAGTTTGACTTGTGGCTTGGCGAATCCGATGTTGACCACCTTATCCCAGACATGGTGCAGGATTTGGCCGCAAAAGGCATTTTGGTTGATGATCAAGGCGCAAAAGTTGTGTTTGTGCATGATATGATGGTTCCAGCCAAAGATGGCGGCGAGCGCCCGAATGTGCCGCCTTTATTGGTGATTTCGTCCGAAGGTTCGGCGATGTATGGCACAACTGATTTGGCAACAATTCTCGACCGCAAAAACCGTTTTCATGCCGAATTAGTGATTTATTGCGTGGATCAACGCCAAAGCGAGCACTTCGAAACAGTGTTCAGAGCCTCCGACAAAGCCGGCTATTTACGGCGTGACCAATTGGAACACATCGGTTTTGGCACAATGAACGGAAAAGATGGCAAGCCCTTCAAAACCCGCGAGGGCGGCGTTCTTAAGCTGCATGACCTTATCACAATGGTGCGCGAAAAAGCCGCCGCCAAATTGCAAGAAGCCGGTGTTGCCAAGGACTTGCCTGAGGGCGAACGCGCTCAAATTGGCGATATGGTCGGGATGGCGGCACTTAAATTTGCTGATTTACAAAACTTCCGTGGCACAAGCTATGTGTTTGATTTAGACAAATTTATGTCGTTTGAAGGCAAAACGGGGCCATATTTATTATATGCCTGCGTGCGAATAAAAGCGATTTTGCGCAAGGCTGCTGAGCAAAATGTCGTGGCGGGTGAAATCAAGATTACTGAAGAAGCTGAACGCGAACTATTACTATGTCTCGATGGGTTTGAACTTGCACTTTCAGGCGCATATCAAAAACGCGCACCACACATTTTGGCCGATCATGCCTATAATTTGGCGGGGGCATTCTCCGCATTTTACGCTAACTGCCCAATAATGGCGGCAGGTGATGAGACCATGCGTGGTTCACGCTTGGCGCTTGCAAGCGCGACGTTGAAACAGCTTGAAATCGCCTTGGATTTGCTTGGTATTCGCGCCCCCGAACGAATGTGATTTTGCATTGCTATGGGCGATTAGTTCGTCAGCGTCGCCTTATATTTGTATCATTAGGCCTGCGTAAGCGTTCCCCTACTCGTCGCTTTTTGACGCGAATTGCGAATGTGGCTACAAAGCATTCAAGGCAAAATCAGGCAAAGGTTTATGGTCGAAAATTCAGATACAGGTGTAATTGATAAACGTCTTCTAGTTGGTGGTAGTCCTAACTTTTCAGTGAATGCATGGTTTATGTTCATGGTTTGGTTGAATATTCCATACTATTTCAATCATCCTGAATACCAAACTTTGGAAGACGATATCGATACAATTATTTGGTTTTTGGTTTTTGCGGTTAATCTTCTCGTTATTTTAGTGAGGATATGGTTGAAATGGAAATACCAAGTTTTTGGCTGTGTTATTGAAAGCCCCGAAGCGATAAAGCCTGATGAAGGCGACAAAATGGTTGGCATTGCAGTATGGCTTGTCCTTGCAGTGATTATTTTCGGGCTTGCATCCACCATTCCTGCGAAATATCAATTCGAAATTCCAGAATATTTTGGGACAGCGATGTGGCTCGTTTTTTCGTTAGTCTTAGCTAGCGGATTGAAATTTGAAATAACAACTTTATCGAGGCTTTCCGCAGAACAAAAGAATGACTTAAGAATCGGCATTGGTATATATGTGAGTGAAATCGCGCCAAAAAACCGCATTTGAAATAAAACCATTCCAGTTTATAGTGCCCAAATCACGCGTGGGGGCAAAAATGCAAAATATTGAAAAATTCATCAAAGGCTTACCCAAGGCCGAATTGCATTTGCATTTGGAAGGCTCGTTAGAACCTGAAATGATGTTTGAACTTGCGGCACGAAACAATATCAAAATCCCCTTCAATTCTCCCGAAGAAGTGCGCGCAGCGTATAGGTTCAATAATCTACAAGAGTTTTTGGATATTTATTATCAAGGCGCATCGGTTTTGGTGACTGACCAGGATTTCTATGATTTAACTTGGGCCTATCTAACGCGTATGAAGGCCGATAATTGCAAGCATGTGGAAGTGTTTTTTGACCCGCAAACCCATACCGATAGGGGCATTGGGTTTGATGTTGTGATTGGCGGAATTTCGCGTGCATTGGCAGACGGCAAGGCAAAATATGGCATTTCTTCGGGCCTTATTATGTGCTTTTTGCGCCATTTGTCAGAAGACGAAGCCTTCAAAACTTTGGAACAAGCCAAACCATATTTGGATAAAATAATCGGTGTGGGGCTTGATAGTGGCGAAATTGGCCATCCACCGTCCAAATTCGCGAGAGTTATGGCTGCGGCGCGTGAATTGGGGCTCAAAATCGTCGCGCACGCAGGCGAAGAAGGCCCGCCCGAATATATTTATGAAGCATTGGACTTATTGAATGTCGACCGTATCGATCATGGTAATCGGTGTTTGGAAGACCGCGCATTGATGGCACGTATCGTCACTGAGGGTCTGACGCTTACTGTATGCCCATTGTCCAACCTCGCGCTTTGCGTTGTTACAGATTTGACAAAACACCCACTTAAGAAAATGATGGCGGCGGGGCTTAAAGTAACCATCAATAGCGATGATCCTGCGTATTTTGGCGGATATCTAAACACCAATTATCATGAAACCGCATTGGCGCTTAATCTCACTCGAGATGAAATAATCACCTTGGCAAAAAACTCTTTCACCGGTTCGTTTTTGGAGCCAGACGAAATTACAAAACATCTTAGCGAAATTGACGTTTATTGTTTTAGTTAAATTTTGGCAAGTCGCAGAAAAAGTCCGCAGTGCAGGAAACATGACTATCCCAGAACTTCAAGCTGTCATCCCCGATTTATTCGGGGATCCCGTGCCGCACGAGATCCCCGATATTTTTCTTTGAAAAATTCGGGGATGACAATAGTTGAGGGAGTTGACAATCTAGATTTAGTAAAGTGTGGTTTTCAGAAATCCATTAAACCACCAATTCCCTTGTAATCTCGCCAATATTTTTTGCGCCGCACAGTGCCATGTCGCGCAGTAATTCATCTTTCAAAATTGCCAAGGCCCGTTCCACCCCAATTTGTCCGGCGGCGCCAAGGCCATATAAATAAGCGCGGCCAATTGCCACCGATGTTGCCCCCATCGCGAGGGCTTTCATAATATCTGTGCCGCGCCTTATGCCGCCATCAAGGATTATTTCGGCGCGCCCTGCCACTTGTTCGGCAATTGCGGGCAAAGTGTCAATTGTGGCGGGGGAAGTGTCCAATTGCCGCCCGCCGTGGTTGGAAATCCAAACTGCATCAGCCCCAACATCAAGGCAGTTTTGCGCATCCTTGGCGGTCGCAATGCCTTTAATTGCAAACTTGCCGCCCCATTCTTGGCGCATCCATTCGGCGTCCTTCCAAGTTACTGTTCTATCAAATTGACTGTTTATGAACTCAATAATCCCACCACCGTCGGTTTTTATGTGTTTGAAATTAGCGGCATCGATTTTGCCGCTCGTTGCCATATCAATTAAATAGCCTGGCCTTGCCAACATTTGCATGGCAACGCTTAAATTGGGCTTGGGCGGAATGGTGAATTTGTTGCGCGGGTCACGTTCACGGTTGCCAGCGACAGGAACATCAACGGTGAGGATAATGCCGGCAAAGCCCGCGGCTTTCACCCTCGCAATAATTTCTTTAACCACCCCTCTGTCTTTCCAAACATAAATTTGGAAGAATTTGTGATTATTGCTTGCCGCCGCCACGTCTTCAATTGAGGTTGAGCCAATTGTTGATATTGAATAGGGAATGCCATATTTTTCAGCGGCCTTGGCAACCGCAATTTCCCCACCCTTAGGGTTAAAAAGCCGCGAGCTCGCGGTTGGTGAAATAAAAAATGGCAATGCAGAATTGCAACCCATAATTTTGGTTTGCGTGTCCAAAACTGAGATATCGGTAAGCGCGCGCCACACCAATGAACGATCACGAAACCTTGAAATATTGCGCGCCAAAGTTAATTCATCATCGGCGCCACCGTCGATATAATCGAACACCATTTTTGGTAGGCGTTTTTTCGCGAGCGCTCGCAAATCTTCTATTGAAATCGCATTTTTTGTGGACATAATGATATAAATCTTTCAATACAAATCAAATTCAATCAAAATGACTTTGCATATTGACGTGGCAAAGACAATCGAAAAGGTAGGTAAAATGCGCAGGCGTAATTTAATAATTGGTGGTGCTGCGGCGGTTGCTGCAATTGGCGTTGGTGCTTATTTGAAGTTAAAGCCAAAGCCAGTTGAATTGGGATTTGTACCTAACCCCGAGTTTGTTGCCAAAGCGCGCGCACTTATTGCTGCAAACCCAATGGTTGATACCCACGCGCATCCAGGGAAAACCTTTATTCGAGACAATGAAAATACTAGTCTGCCGCTTGTTTTGCGGCTTGTGGCGGGCAATCGCACCAGCGAAGATAAATCGGTTGTCGATATGAATGCAGCTGGCATGTCGGCCGTGGCTTTCGCGGGTGTTGCCGATTTCAACGTGATTGGCTTTAAAAAAGGAGGGGGCCTAGTTACTGCGCGCGAGTTCAAACAAGGTGAAGCGATTGCAAGTTATCGAAGGCAAATTGATAATCTTCGTGATGCGATGCACGCGAATAATGTCGAAATCGCACTTACACCTGCCGATGTTCGCGCTGCAACTGCGCAACATAAAGTCAAAGCGATATTGACAATGGAGGGCGCAGATTTCCTTGAAGGAAAATTGGAGCGGCTTAAAGAAATTTACGATGATGGGGTTCGGTCGGTCACTATCGTCCATTACCGTGCAAGCGAAGTTGGTGATATTCAAACCCAAGCCCCTGTTCGTGGCGGCCTGACTGGGTTTGGAGTTGAAGCCGTCAAAGAAATGCAACGCCTTGGCCTGATAATTGACCTTGCGCATGCTTCTGAACCCACCGCTTTCAAAGCGCTTGAAAATGTGTCTGTGCCAGTCATGCTGTCGCATACTCATTTGAACGGCGGGCCTGCGGGCGATTTCCCGCGTTTTGTGACTAATGAACTTGCGCAAGCCGTGGTGAAGGCGGGCGGCATAATTGGCGCTTGGCCAACTGGGGTTGGTATTACAACGCTTGGCGGCTTTGTTGACAGGATTTTGGAGCTTGCAAATAGGGTTGGGATTGATGGTATTGCAATTGGAACCGATATGGACGCAAATTACAAACCAGTTTTGACCAAATATATCGATTTAGTGCTGGTAGTTTCCGAATTATTACGCCGCGGCATGAGTGAAATTGACGTCGCTAAATTCATGGGCGGTAATTTCTTGCGGGTATTCGATAAAGTTGTAGCGGCAGCCGCGAAATAATGCAGACTGAAAGTCAAGGCGCATTAAAAGGCATTAAAGTTGTCGAAATGGGGCAATTGATTGCTGGGCCTTTTTGCGGGCAATTATTGGGCGATATGGGTGCAGAAATTGCCAAGATTGAACCGCCCAATGGTGACCCAATGCGCGAATGGGGCCAAGGCGAAATTCCTACTTGGTTTCGGGTTTTGGGGCGCAACAAATATTCGGTGATGCTCGATTTGCGTACAAGGGAAGGCCAAGATACCGCACGCGAATTGATATTAAAGGCGGATATATTAATCGAAAACTTTCGCCCCGGCACTCTGGAAAAATGGGGCCTAAGCCCGACAGAATTGATGGCAGCAAACCCTAGGCTAATTGTTGCCCGCATATCAGGATATGGGCAAACGGGCCCCTACAAAGACCGCACTGGGTTTGGCGGCGTTGCCGAATGCATGGGCGGTTGGCGTAAAATAGTTGGTGACCCTGATGGCCCGCCAGCGCGAATGGGGGTTTCAATCGGGGATAGTTTGGCGGCATCATACACCGCCATGGGGATTTTGGCGGCATTGCATGCGCGAAATCAAACTGGTTTGGGGCAAATAATTGATACCGCACTGTATGAAAGCGTGCTGCAAGTTATGGAGGCAATGATCCCAGAATATGCGGTGACAGGGCATAAACGCACTCGCACCGGCGCAATTTTGCCGAAAATCGCACCATCGAGTGTGTATCCATGTATTGATGGCGAATATATGATTGGGGGCAATGGCGATGCAATTTTTGCAAGGCTAAGCGCCGCGATGTCTATGCCTGAACTCGCGCAAGACCCGCGTTACAAATCCCATCTCGCGCGCGGGGAAAATCAGATTGAGCTTGATGAAATAATTGCAAATTGGACCAAAACCAAAACCATCGCCGAATTAACCGAATTGATGTTGCAGCACGGTGTACCCGCCAGCCGCCTTTATGATGCTGAAGATATGCTGACGGATCCGCATTTTGCCGCCCGAAATGCCATCATAGAAGTGCCTGACGAAATATTGGGTGACACTAAAATGCAAGGCACTTTTCCAAAATTGTCACTTACGCCAAGCTCAGTTCGCCGTGCGGCACCGCGCGAAGTTGGTCAGGACACCCAAGAAATTTTGGCAAGGTGGCTTAGGCGCTAGCAGTTAGCGCGAAAAACCTTCTCCTTTCCCAATTTTGGGGAAGGTGGATTTTCGCGACTAGCGAAAAGACGGAAGGGGTTAACGGCAATGTTTGTTAGGACCCAACCGTTTTCAACCCCTTCACCCCGCTTCGCGTGGAGCTTCCCCAATCATGGGGAAGCAGATGGTGGGGTTTTCCGCCCGAACGGCGCTAGAGCGTTTCCAAAAAAGTGTGAAGCGGTTTTGGGACAAGAAACGCAACAAACAGATGAATCTAGAGGCCCATTTCGATTCAATCGAAATGGGAAATGCTCTAGCGTCCAACTCTAAATTGACCAATTTCAACACCATTGCCACGGCCTATTTGGGTAACTTCAACTACAAAACTCTGAGAGCTTTCGTTTGGCATGCCCCAATTTCGGTATAAATGAACAGTTACCGAGGTTGGGCCATTCGGATCAAGCCTATCGGCAGCAAAAACATTGGCCAATACTTTGTAATTCCCATCAGCGGCGCGGCGCAACAAATATTCTTCGGGTCCATAACCGCGCGTCATATCGTTTGACAAACGGCCACCAAGCGCAGTTCTTGGGTTGCTATAAATAGCGCGCTCATCGCTAGGTTCATCAACCCATAAATCCATGTCGGTTTTATCGGTATTCCATTCCAAAATCACGCGAATATCTACTGCCAAAAGCGCAGTAAGCCGTGGGTCTAGTTTTTGCTCCAATGCTTCATTGCTGACACCCAATTCCCTTAGCCGTGCAACGATATGATTGGCTTCCATCAAGGAAATCAATTCAATGCCGTCATAGTCACCGTTTGCGGGGGTAAGAACAATGCGTTTTAGCAAGCTAAGCGCATATTCCAATTGGGCGATTGCAATATCCTTATTTATGCTGCGAGCAGCATATTTTGCGTTCGCAGCGGTGGCGACTGACAACGCCAAATTGCGTAAAGATTGGGGTTTATTTGGTGTGATTTGCAATATTTGCTCATTTAACCAAATTGCATCGTCATAAGAACCGTATCTTAACAAGCGCCCAGCTAAAATAATCTTGGTGTCAATAGTCGCAGACGTAAGCTCAAGCGAATTTCGGGCCATCGCTGCAGCGCCGGCTTTCATATCATGGCGATACATCCACTCGGCCATATCAAAATAAAATGCTGGCGTGTCACCAAACAGGCGCTCTTGCACGGTGAACACAGCGCGAAAAGCCGCAGCATCGCCGCTTCTTACGCCCGACAAAGCTTGCAAATATGGTCTTTCAGGATTCCAAGTTGCCGTGGCTACCGTGATATTCGAGGATCCGGACCTTTGAACTTCGCTCCTGCTGTCTTCGATTTCCCGCCTTGATTCGCCGCCTTGTGGATTTGTCCGCAATGCCGAAGCATCTTGGCTTCTTTCTTGTTCTTGAAGGCGTTCACTGCGGATCATACCGTCAGCAATTGCTGGTGCTGATTGTGTTTGTCCTGGCTGAGGTGGTGCCGGGGCTGGTGGAGGAGGAGGAGGAGGAGGAGGCGGAGGCGGAGGAGGGGCTGGCGGCGCAGCTGGCGTAGGCACAGATGGGCCAGAAGGGCGTTCCATTCGGCTCACAGGCGGCGCACGCCGTTCCCCAGTTACCACAATGCTTTCCGCATCGCTGCTGGCGCTGCCCCTACCTCTGCCTGCAGCATCTTCTGCGGCGCCCAAAACTGGGCTGCCGCGGTTTTTCCTGATTGTAGCAAGACTAGGGAAATTGCTGGACCACCAAGTTTTTTGTTCATTCCAACTTGCCAAAATTTGACCAAAGCGAGCATCAATGGCGCTCTGTTCTTGGCGGGCAATTTGGTCGCGCGCAATTACATAAGAATCCCAAATGGCCTTGCTTATCGTTCTTGGTGGCTCGATTTTGTTTATGGCATAATCCCTACCGGTTTCCAAAACGATAAAGCTAAAATCCGGTGTCGCGACATTGTAACGGCGTGCAATTGCTAGGCTATTTTCACGGTTCGGATTGTCACTGGCCATTAGCCTGTCGATTTTGTCGGCACCCCAAAGTGCGCCAGCGCCATTATTGTGCGACACCCGAAGGCTGGTCAGATCAAACGGCAGCCTATTATCATTGATATTTACAAAGAGGCGGTTCGATTCAGGCCTTGGACCAATTATCCTATAATGATCATCGCCTATTGGGGATATCATATAGTCAACTTCAGTGCCATCTTCCGCTTCAATTGAATATAATCGCAATGGCCGCGCAATTAATCGCGATAGCGCGTCATCTAAGTTCACGGAACGAAGGTCAATAAAACCGCCACCATTGCGCGCCGCAAGCCCGCTTAAAAGGCCAACATTTGCATTTTGCGAGCTGCTTATGGTCTGAACTCTGCACGGCCAATGACGGACGTTGAATTGGTCAATATTAAATTGCCCATCGGACACGATAAGGCAAACATTCGCGCGAGTTGGCAACAGCCTATCAAGCCCGTGCAATCTTGATGCACCTTGATATTCAACATTTGCCAAAGCCGCCAGTATCGCGCCACCATTTGGGCGTTCAAAATGCAAAATGCGCGGCTCGCCATCGGAAAACAAAACTAATTCAAGGGTTTCTGGTTTCGCACTGTCAACAAATGCAGCGACCAATTGCGCTTCTTTTTGAACATTATCATTGCGCCGCGATCTTGATGCATCCCAAAACACGCGAACGCTTGGCGCTTGGGCCGTGGTTGCGGGTTCGGCGGCGAGTGTCAGGTCAAAAAATTCTTCTTGATTGTCATGTTTTGAAAGGGCAACGCTATTGTGCCTTGAAAGTCCACTTATAATCAAATCACCTTCAAGCTTCACATCCGATTCATCAATCAGGTTCACCGCTGTGTTTGAGTTTCTGTTCTCTGACCTGCCAATAACATAGGCTGTCGGCGTGTAGACTGTGGGGCTGCTTGAAGGGCTTCTTCGCGCGTTTAGGGGGATTGGCGTTGAACGATCCGAAACGAGGTTTACTTTAATTGTGCCAACTTGTGCTGCAGTGGTTAATGGCAGCCGATATATACCATCGGCACCAATTGGCGTCACATAAGAAAAAGTTATTTTTCGGCCATTCTGGGGAAAAATTGGAAATACCCTAGCGCGAAATTGGTTGGCAGAATTTACTTCACCCAGACTTGGGTCAATGCCACGGCGAAGGTTTTCCTCATATGCCTCCCTAGCCTGTAATTTGGGTTGCAATACGCCATCTGTCATTACACCGTTGACGTCGAGGCCATAGCCAATGACCCTCGCGCCAATTGGCAAATCAATTGTTAAGTCACCTTCGAGGGTTTGATTGGTAGGATTAGCAAAATCAATCACGAGTGTCGTCGTCGCCAAACTACCGCTGATATTAATGCTGACGTCGAGTTTGCGAATAAGAAGGGCATTGTCAACGGCTGCCTGCCTGTCGGTTGCAACATTATGTGCTGTCAAATTCAGCGCAGGCCGAGCTGGCGCTTTTTCATCGCGCCACGGCGAAGTTTCCGCAGCGGCATTTGCCGCTGGTGGCAAACCCAATCCAACAATTAATGAAAGCCCCAGCGATAGGATTAGCTTTGTGTCGATTGACGATTTGCGCATGTTCGGCTCCGGACAATTGGATTAAATTATTGAAAAACCTGTGTGAGATTAAATTTTGTCAATAATAAGTCACCAATATGGCAGAGTTTCGTCATGCAATTCGCAATAAACAATTTAGTTGGTTGAAACAATCAAGAAACCCCAAGGCGCGATTGTGCGTGTTGCGCCGGACGCAATTTCGATTTCTGTGTCATCTACAAAGTTCTTATACTTTCCGCTTGCCAAACTATCATTCAACTTAAAACTTACCGGTGACTTTGAAAAATTAAACATTGCCAAGACTTTGTTGCGTCCTTTCATTCGAACGAAACTGAAAATTTGTTCCGGCCTATCATTCTCGATTTTAATCATCCTCGCACCCCAAGCTCCATTGTGCAAAGCAGGATTTGATGTTTTGAACGCTGCAAGTTTGGTGAATAATGATGCCAACTCACATTCTTTCCAAATAATCTCGTCTTTCTCAAAAAATGTCAGCCGTTTTGCGTTGCATGCTTCTTGTCCATTATGAATAAGTGGTATCCCTTCGCCGACAAATGACAAAGCAATTGCGGCAGGTAGGGCTTTGCCAAATGCCTCATATTGTGTGGCTTCCCATGCATTTTTGTCGTGGTTTTCGGTGAACATCATGCGCATTGCATCAAGTGGCCAAGCACTTTCATTGCCCGAGTAAAAGCCGTAAAGCGAGGTTGCGTTGCCATTGCCCGTTGATGCATTTTGCGCCAATTCGTGCATAGTGTTATACCAGTCCCACGCATAAGTAGCGTCAAATGCTTTGGCGTGAAGACTTCTATCTTGCCATTCACCAAGCATAAATACCGGCTTGATTTTGTCCATCTCAGCTCGGGCGTTTTCCCAAAAGTCAGTAGGAACATAGCCGGCAACATCGGCTCTGTACCCATCGATGCCAACTTCGCGAACCCAATAAACAATGGATTCAGTCATATATTTGCGCAAATCTTGTTTAGAATAATCCAAATCAATGATATCTGACCAATCCCACCATGGTGTTGGGTGATAATTGCCGTGATGATCTTTCTCCCACCAATCGGGATGTTGCGCCATCATTACATTATCCCATGCTGTGTGATTGGCCACCAAATCCAAAATTACATGCATATCCTGCGCGTGGGCCGCGTCAACTAGGGCTTTTAAGTCGGCAAGTGTTCCAAATTCGGGGTTTACCGCCTGAAAATCTTGGACTGAATACGGGCTTCCTAAAGTTCCTTTGCGGTTTTTTACACCTATTGGATGAATTGGCATCAACCAGATAATGTCCACTCCCATCGATTTCAGGCGCGGCAATTGTGTTTGGGCCGCACGAAACGTGCCTTCTTTGGTAAAATGCCGTGTGTTTAACTCATAAATGACGGCGTCGCGGCTCCATTCAGGGTGCTTAACCTGCACGTAGGGCTTTGGCTCATAGGCACTGTCGCAAGCAATTGTGCCCAAAATGATGGCACAAAAGACTATTAATTTTCTGAACATCATTCACCTTTGCTTTCGTCAATCCTCAACATTGCAAGGCCAGCGATTGCCATAACAAGTGCAGCGAAAGCCATTGTCCAAATTGGTTCAGTCGGGAAAAATGCCTTAAGCACACTTCCCATCAATGTCGCGACGATTAACTGTGGGATCACAATGAACGCATTGAATATACCCATGAAAATTCCCAATTTATTTTGTGGCAATGAAGAAGCCAATATAGCATAAGGCATCGCAAGAATTGACGCCCAGGCGATTCCTACGAATACTTCGGATAACAGCAATAATTTTGGATCACGCAGGAATAGGAAACTTGCAAAACCCAAAGCACCAAGTAGCAAACAAATCATATGAGTTTTCGCTTTGCCAACTTTGCTGGTCAACCACGGCAATAGGAGCAGTGCCGCCACTGCTGCAACGCCATTATAAACACTGAACAATATGCCAACCCAATTGCCAGCTTCGTTGAACAAAGCGGATTTAGCATCACTGCTGCCATAAAAATATTGCGCGACTACTGGTGTTGTATAAATCCACATTATAAACAAAGCTGACCACGAGAAAAATTGCGCCACAGCAAGCTTCTTCATTAGCGGCGGCATACCTGAAAAATCGCCAACAATTTGTGCCAGAAAATTATTGCCACGCCCAGATTTTGCCAAATTAACAGCAATTATGCCAAGTGCGCCATAGCCAGCAAATAGCCCACCCAATAAATAAACCTCTTTCTCCAAAGCCAAACGGTTTGTCGCAAAAACTATTACTAGCCCTGCAAATAGCAAAGTCACAAAAAACCCAATTGGCTTTTGCGCCAAATTACCGCCCAAAACGGCTGCCTTTTGCATTTCATTGCGTTCAAATGACGCCATTTCTTCCGGGCTATATTCTTTAGTTGTGAAAATGGTCCAAAGCACTGAAAACAGCATTGCAATGCCGCCAAACCAAAAACTATATTTCACGCTATCAGGGATGCCATTTCCAATTGCTTCATTTGAAACACCAAGCATTGTTAAGAATGCAGGGAAAGCAGAACCAATTACCGCGCCTATACCAATAAGTGCAGTTTGCACCGCATAGCCAGATGTATGTTGATCTTTGCGCAACATATCACCGACAAAAGCGCGAAAAGGCTCCATAGTGATATTAATTGAAGCGTCCAAAACCCACAGCATCATTGCCGCAAACCACAATATTGGCGCCATCGGCATTATAAAAAGTGCCAGTGCCGCCAAAATTGCACCTGCAAGGAAATATGGCCTGCGTCGACCCATGGCACCCCAAGTCTTATCCGAAAAATGCCCAATAATCGGTTGAACCAAAAGCCCAGTAAGTGGCGCTGCAGCCCATAAAACAGGAAGATTGTCTAAACTTTCGCCCAATGATTGAAACATTCTTGTCATGTTGGCGTTTTGCAAACCGAAACCAATTTGTATTCCTAAGAAGCCAAATGAGAGATTGATTAGACTTCCTATACCAAGTTTTGGTTTTTCCATTGATTGCTCCCTTAGAAATTATCGCAAATTTTGCAATTTTTTCCGATTCGTGCCTGCAAATAACTTAAAATGCAAGGGAATTGTTTGCAAAAATTTGCAAAATGAGGCCCCAGCCCAGCTCAATTGGCAAATTATCTATTCTAACGATCAGTTTGCTTTAGTTTGCAAATTTTTGCAAAGCTCTGCGCTTTGTGTTTTTGCAAATTTTTGCATGAAAACTGTGTGAAAATTGCAATACTTATGGGGAATAAAGGTAATAATAGTGAAAAAACCTGCAAAATGATTGCAATTATGCTAGACTTTGCCTGAAAAACCCCTATCCATGTCAGGTCATCAGAGCGATGTCTTTGCAAATTTTTGCAGAAAATATGTTTGGGTGAAGCAAAAAAAGAATTCGCGGAAACTATCGCAACTTAAATAATGTAAACTTGGGAGTTACAAATGAGTAAATCAGCAACAAATCGTGGAAGCTATCGCCGTCCTAATATTTTTGGCGTGAGTATGTTAGCGCTAAGTGTATCGTTAGTGGCTGGCAGTGCAATTGCGCAGGCAGCACCCCCGGAAGCTGGCGAAGTCGTAATCGTCACTGGTATCCGTAAGGGCCTGCAAGATTCGATTAATGCTAAGCGGCTTTCAACGCAAATCGGTGACGGTGTAAATGCCGAGGATATCGGCAAATTGCCAGACGTTTCAATTGCCGAATCAATTGCTCGTTTGCCTGGTATCGCCGCGCAACGTACCAATGGCCGTGCACAATCACTAAGTGTACGTGGTCTTGGCCCTGATTATACTGTTACTACTCTTAATGGTCGTGAGCAGGTTTCAACTAATGACAACCGCTCAGTTGAGTTTGACCAATATCCATCAGAACTTATTTCTGCGGTGTTTGTATACAAAACTCCAAACGCTGCGATGGTTAATCAAGGTATTGCCGGTACTGCGGATTTGCAGACTGTTCGCCCGTTGACCTTCAATCGACGCGTGTTTGCGGTTAGTGCGCGCCGTGAGCAAAATAGCGAAGACGCGGCAATTGGCGGCTATGAAAATTTCGGCAATCGCTTTTCGGCTACTTATATTGACACCTTCATGGACGGAACAGTCGGTGTAGCCCTTGGATTTGCCCATACTACTTCACCATATCAAGCAACTAAAGATGAGCCTTGGGGTGACGGAGATTTGGCAAGCCGAAATGGAGCATTTCTACCTGGTGGGCAAAAGAACCAAGTTCAATCATCTAACCTAAAGCGTGATGGCCTTATGGGTGTTCTCGAATTTAGACCAAATGACCGTTTGCACGTTACAATCGATGGATATCATTCAGATTTCAAAGAAATCCAACAAATTGCCCGTCTTGAGTATCCTTTGGAATGGGGCGGCGCGACATTGTCGTCTGGCGTTCTGTCTTCCGATGGCAAATTTTACAATTCTGGTACTTTCACTGGTGTGAAAGTAATTGTTGAAAATTATGCAAACCGCCGAGCTTCGCAAATTGATGAAATTGGCTTTAATTTGAACTATGAAATTAATGATAATTGGTCGATTGCGCTTGATGCTAATAGTCAAAGACTAAGCCGTACCGATTTGATTCTTGAAACCACTGCGGGCACCGGGTCTAATGGAGTTGGCGCTGAAGATACCGTTAATTTCGTTCGCGGTGCCAATAATTCATATACCATCAGTGGCGCGCTTGATTACACCAGCTTCGACAATATCTTCCTAACTGACCCTAAAGGTTGGGGTGGTTCGGCCGGTCGGGCTGGCTATGTGAAGAACCCAACAATTGATGATGAATTGTCGGCAATTCGCCTTTCGGCAACACGCACACTTGAATCATCATTGCTCGATTCAGTAACTTTCGGTTTCAACCAAACCACGCACACCAAAACTAAAGTAAACCGCGAAGGCGCAATAACGCTTCCAGGGCTTGTCAATCAAACCCAAGTGCCAGTTGCATTCAGACGTGGCACAACTGACGCCTCATTCCTTGGCAATGGCAAAGGCATGATAGCATATGATGCGCTTGGGCTATATGACAGTGGTTATTATGGGTTTAGTGCTTTCACTGGCGACAATGACAAGAAAAATTGGACCGTCGATGAGACTATCCAAACAGCATACATTATGGCGAATATTGACACTGAATTTGCAGGCATTCCAGTAACTGGTAATATCGGTTTGCAATATGTTCATTCGGATCAATCCGCAACTTCGGCATTTGTAAGCGGCGTGGGCGGCTCTCGTTATGTTACCGACGGTGCAGATTACAGCGATACTTTACCAAGCGTCAGCTTGAACTTTGAAGTTGCCGAGAATGTGAAAGTTCGCTTTGGCGCAGCTACCACAATTGCTCGCCCTCGTATGGACGACTTGTCAACTGGTACTGGTTATGGCGTGACGCTTAATTCGGGTGTGCCAACAATATTCCAAGGCTCACCTAGATATTGGTCTGGTGGCGGCGGAAACGCGCAATTGCGCCCATGGAAGTCCAACTCGTTTGATTTGTCTGTCGAAAGATATTTCGGGCGTAGAGGCTATATCTCGGCAGCACTATTCTACAAAGACATCACATCATTCATTTATGATGCAACAGTTCTAAAGGATTATACTGGCGCGCCTCTGCCTTCCAATTGTTATGATTCTAATGGTGCGCAGATCCTCAGTTCCGGTACTTGGATTTGTTCTTTGGCAAATGCTAATCGTCTTGGTACGACTGGCGGCAAAACCAACGGCAGCGCAGGCTATATAAACGGTATGGAATTTGCGCTTTCATTGCCATTTGAATTAATCACCCCAGCGCTTGACGGTTTTGGTTTGATTGCTTCGGCTTCGTTCAATAATTCAAGCATTAACCCAACTGGCACCGGAGAAGTTGCAATTCCGGGTCTTTCAGAGCAAATCGTCAACACGACTATTTATTACGAAAAACATGGTTTCTCGGCACGTTTGAGCAATCGTTATCGTGGCGATTTCGTTGGTGAAGTTCCAGACTATACTAACTCATTGCAAACCCGCAATGTTGCTGCGGAATCAATTCTTGATGCTCAGCTAAGCTATACTTTCCAAAGTGGACCTGCGAATGGGCTTAATTTGTCATTCTCGGCTTCAAACATCACAAACGAACCATTCTTCATGTATAAAGGTGCGAATGTGGTTCGTGAAGAAAAATATGGCTCAACCTATATGTTTGGTGCCAGCTATCGGTTCTAGAACACTCATGTGGAGAGCTTAACTCGTAATTTAACACCTGCTAAATCCAAATTTAGCAGGTGTTTTTTTGTATGAAATCTGCAAAAATAAAGCGTTTCGGAAAAAAGTGTGAAGCGGTTTTTGGACGAGAAACGCGATAAACAAAACAATCTAGAGCCACATTTCGATCTAGGCGAAATGGGATTAGCTCTAGCGCCTTCAAAGGAAAGTAAAATGTCGGATAGGGATATCAAAGAATTGGTAATCGTAGGCGGCGGCACCGCAGGCTGGATGACAGCGGCAGCGGTGGCCAAGGTTATGGGGCCAAGAGTAAACATTACGTTGGTTGAATCCGATGATATTGGCATAATTGGCGTTGGTGAAGCGACAATTCCGCCTATTAGACTTTTTAATGATTTGGTCCGCATCGACGAAGATGATTTTTTGGCCAAAACCCAAGGCACCTTCAAACTTGGCGTTCAATTTGTGGATTGGTATAAAAAGGGTGAAAGCTATTCGCATGATTTCGGTCCAATAGGCAAAGACCTTGGCTATATTCCGTTTCATAATTATTGGCTGAGTGAAAATCGCAATGGCGCGAAGTATAGCTTTTGGGATTATGGCGTAAATAATCTTGCGATGCGTCAAAATAAGTTTGACAGACTTGCAATGATTCCAAATTCGCCTTTACCGGGGATTGTACATGCATTCCATTTTGACGCGGGTCTCTATGCAAAATACCTGCGCACCATCGCCGAAAAACTTGGGGTTAAGCGGGTAGAGGGCAAAGTCTTGGGAGCAACTTTGAACGGTGAAACCGGCTTTATTAAGCATGTGGATATGAATAGTGGCACTGAAATCGCCGGAGACTTTTTCATTGATTGCAGCGGTTTTCGCGGGTTATTAATTGGCGACGCTTTGAACACCAAGTTTGAAGATTTTTCGAGCTGGCTGCCGGTCAACCGTGCTTTGGCCGTTCCTTGCGAAAAAGCGTCGCCCTTGACGCCTTATACTCGCTCAACCGCACATAGGGCAGGGTGGCAATGGCGGATTCCGTTGCAGCATCGAACTGGCAACGGCAATGTTTATTGTGCAGATCACATGAACGATGACGAAGCGCATGATCATTTGATGAAAAACCTTGATGGAAAACCGCTTGATGATCCAAGGCTGATAAAATTCACGACAGGACGCAGAGAAAATTTCTGGGTCAAAAATTGTATAGCTATTGGGCTTTCTGGTGGCTTTTTGGAACCGCTAGAATCGACAGCCATTCATCTTATACAATCTTCAATAAATCAATTAGTTCAACTATTTCCAAGATTAGGCGAAAACCCTGAAGCCAGCGCGGAATACAACCAGATAATTAAAAATGAATTCGACCATATTCGCGATTTCATTGTTCTACATTACCATGCCAATGAAAGAATGGGCGAAAAATTCTGGGACGAAATGCGAAATAAGCCCATCCCAGACACATTAAAACACAAAATAGAACTGTTCCGTGAATCGGGTGCGATTAATCCAACCCAAATTGACTTATTTAAACTATCAAGTTGGGTTCAGGTAATGCTTGGGCAGGGGATTGTGCCGCGGACGTTTCACCCGTTCGTAAATACAATTGCGCCCAAAGACTTGCAAACATATATGCATGATTTGCGCAGCATTATGAATGGTGCCGTAGAGCGTATGCCAAGCCACGAAGGATTTATTGCGCGCATTTGCCGTGCTCGGCCTACATAAAGGTTTCAAAACAATGTTTGAAATTAACCCAAACGCCAAAATCAGCTTTAGCCGAGTTGGTCTCGAAGAACACCCGTTATTAGTTATTGATGACTTGTTCCAAATCCCAGAAAAACTGGTGGAGTTTGCGAAAAACGCTAAATGGAAAGCGCCAAAAAGCGGGCTTTATCCAGGAATAATCGCTGAGCCGCCCCAACAATATCTGCACGAAATTGCTGTTAATCTAAAACGCGAAATGTGCGCGGCATTCAATTTCCCATCGGAATTGGGATTAAGTGCAACTGGGTTTTTTGCGCTTACTACCCATTCCTTAGACGATTTTGATCCTTGGCAGCGCATTCCACATTTTGATCAAACTGATGAAGATAGCATTGCCATGGTCCATTATTTGAACACCAATCAAACTGGTGGCACTGGTTTTTTTCGTCACACGCCGTCAGGTTTTGAATCGGTTAGCGAAAACCGGCACAAAGAGTATGTTGACGATATTGAAAAATGGTTTGCTGAAGGGCACGACCAATTAGTAGAATATGCTGGGCCCAAAACGCCAAATTTTGAAATGATTCACATTGTCCCTTTCAAATTCAATCGCGCCTTGATTTACCCATCTTATGTGCTTCATTGCGCGCTATACGACGGAACCCATGTAGACGCTAATCCAGAAACTGGTCGGTTGACACTAAATAGTTTTTGGATGCCGAAATATAAGTGACCCAAGATTTGTGTGAGTTCATTTCATTTTTTGCAAAAATTTGCAAATTGTAGGAATGGTAACTATTGGAATAATACCAATAATATAAGTAAAATTACCCAGCAGACAAAGCCAAAACCAGTTAGTTTTACATCATTTTGCAAAATTGATAGTGGACAGTTCAATAAATTAATTGCACTGTCTTTGAGAATCTTTGGCAATAATGCATCAGCAATGATGTTCAAAATTACGGATAACGGGAAGGACGGAAGAATGAATGCCTGCGAATATTTTCTCGTCCGATGCAATATAAAGGTTCCATTATTGCAAAATGCCCACCTGTTACGAAAAATTGCCGCGCTGGGCCTAGCTGGTACAATTGGCGCCATCTTTTTGCTTACAGTTTGGAGCACTGCTTGGGCGGCACCAAGGCCAGTGCCCGGCTATATTTCAAGACTTCCAGAGGATGAAGTTACGTATTTCATGCTGCTTGATCGTTTTGCAAATGGCGACACATCAAACGATAGGGGGCAATTGTCGGGGTCAAGGCTGCAAACTGGCTTTGATCCTACTTCCAAAGGTTATTATCAAGGCGGCGACATACGGGGTCTAATCAATCGCCTTGATTATGTTCAAGGTCTTGGCGCAACCGCACTTTGGCTCGCCCCGATTTTCAAGAATAAGCCGGTACAGGGCCCAGCTGGCGACGAATCTGCAGCATATCACGGATATTGGATAACTGATTTTACTACGGTGGATCCACACTTTGGTAGTGAGGCGGATTTTCGTGAATTAGTAAATGCCGCACATGCTCGGGGTATGAAGGTTTATATCGATATTATTACAAACCACACTGCAGACGTAATTTATTCGCAAGAGTGCGTTGGTCAAAACGACTGTCCATATCGCTCACTAGGTGACTATCCAATTCGAGCATATACTCCACTGGTCCCGCCAGCCGAAGCGAACATCAAGAAGCCAGCATGGTTGAATAACCCAGTTTACTATCACAATCGCGGTAACAGCAATTGGCATGGCGAATCTGGTCTTTATGGTGATTTTTCTGGGCTCGACGACGTCGCAACTGAAGATCCGTTGGTTGTGCGTGGCTTCATAGATATTTATAAATCTTGGATTGATAGGTTTGCAATTGATGGCTTCCGCATTGATACAGTCAAACACGTTAACCCTGAATTTTGGCAAGTATTTGTCCCGGCAATTCGTCGTCATGCACAATCCAAAGGTATTCCAAATTTCCAGATATTCGCTGAAGCCTATGTGGATGGTGTTAATCCTGGGGGGCTTGCGGTTTTTACTCATCGCGACGGATTACCATCGGTCTTGGATTTTTCGTTTCAATCAGCAATTCGCAACGTATTGAGCCGCAATCAATCTATTGAGAACTTTGAATTTCTCTATGCAGGTGATGTTTTGTATAAAGGCGGCGCAAATGCAGCCTTAAGGGTTCAGACATTCACTGGCAATCACGATATGGGTCGCTTGGCGATGCAAATTCGCAAAGACAACCCAAACATGGCAGCGGCCGAAGTGTTAGAGCGGGTTAAGCTTGCAAATGCAATTATGATGTTTGCACGCGGTGCACCAGTATTATACTCTGGTGATGAACAAGGCTTCACCGGCGATGGCGGTGACCAAGACGCCCGCGAAACCTTGTTTGGAAGCAGAGTTGCGGTTTACAATGATAATTTATTGCTTGGATCAGACCGCACGACTGCAGTTGATAATTACGATACCAATCATCCGCTTTATCGGCAAATCGCGCAAATGGCGCAGATTAGGTCCGCGCATCCAGCATTGCGCAGAGGAAAACAAAAACTTCGGGCAATGGGATTTAGCAACCGTATTTTAGCAATATCAAGGTTCGAACCAACAACAAACCGGGAATATTTGTTGCTATTTAATACTTCGGCCCAAACCCAAAATATGAATATTGAAGTCGAAGCCACTTCCCGTAGTTTCCAAACATTGTTAGGTGATTGCCAAACCAACGTTGCCGCCGGTCATGTGGTACAGGTGCGGTTAGAGAGATTTGCCTACGCGATATGCAGAGCCAATAATTAGGTTGATAGATGAACAGAACTTCCATTGCAGTTGATACCCAACAAATCACCGATACTAGCCCATGGTGGGCCGGGGCAGCCATTTATCAAATATATCCGCGCAGTTTTCTTGACACTAATGGCGATGGCATTGGTGACTTAAAAGGCATCACGGCAAAACTCAATTATATTTCTTCACTTGGCGTTGCTGGAATTTGGATATCACCTTTTTTTGCTTCCCCGATGAAAGACTTTGGTTACGACGTTTCTGATTATTGCGCAATTGATCCGATGTTTGGCACAATGGCGGATTTTGATGAACTATTAGAAAAAGCGCACAGTCTTGGCCTAAAAGTTATTATTGATCAGGTTTATTCGCATACTTCTGACAAGCACGATTGGTTTACCCAAAGCCGATCTTCAAAAATCAATTCTAAGGCAGATTGGTATGTTTGGGCAGACCCTAAGCCTGACGGCTCGCCACCAAGTAATTGGCAATCAGTGTTTAATGGCAGCGCATGGACCTGGGATGCAAGGCGATGCCAATATTATTTGCACAACTTCTTAGAAGAACAACCGGATCTGAATTTACACAATCCCGACGTTCAGACCGCGATATTGGGCGTCGCACGTTTTTGGTTAGACAAAGGAATAGATGGCTTCCGGCTCGACGCTTTAAACTTTGCTATGCATGACCCAAGCCTGCGCGATAATCCAATAAAGACAATTGATGGCCCGCGTACAAGGCCATTTGACTATCAAGAACACAAATACAATCAATCGCATCCTGACATTGTGAAATTTATCGAAAAATTGGCGGCCCTTATAAATGAGTATGGCGGGCGCTTTACAGTTGCAGAGGTTGGCGGAGAAAACGCTGCTGTTGAAATGCGCCAATTTATCCATGGCACAAACCGTCTAAATACTGCCTATGGGTTCACTTATTTATATGCCGATAATTTGACACCCAAAGTCGTTCAAGCTGCAATCGAAAATTGGAAAGATTGCGAACATGAATATTGGCCAAGTTGGGCGTTTTCAAATCATGATGCGCCGCGTGCAATAAGCCGTTGGGCGCAAGGGCGCGATTTTGAAAAGATGGCCAGATTAAATGCGATTTTGCTAGCTTCGCTCCGCGGCAATATTTTCCTTTATCAAGGCGAAGAGCTTGGCCTTGAACAGGCAGAAATTGGTTTCGAGGATTTGGCGGACCCCGAAGCCATAGCAAATTGGCCAAGAACCTTAGGTCGAGACGGCGCACGCACGCCTATTCCGTGGCATGAAGAAGCGGTCAATTTGGGCTTTAGCTCTGCAAAGCCTTGGCTGCCTATCGATGCGCGCCACAGCCAAAAATCCGTATCAGCGCAGCAAGGTAATCTTAATAGCGTGCTTAATTGGACGCGGAATATCATTGGATTACGTAATCAATACGACGCATTGCGGCTTGGTGATATTGAAGTGCTCCATGCAGACGAAAGTCTATTGGTCTTGCGGCGTTCATATGAACAACAAGAGGTCCATTGCGTGTTCAATTTAGGTTTTGCAAATGTCAGCTATGAATTAAGTGATGATTATGAAATTTTTGCCGCAACAAATGGCGCCAATCGCAAAGACCTGCCGACGCTGGGGGCATATTGGGCACGCCTAAAATAATTGCAAGTTATCCACCGCATGAATCTCTTACTATCAGATCCGTTGGGACGCGTTCGGAAGGGATATCGGACGCGCCGCTTGAACTCAATAATTTAGATACAAGTATCTTTCCTGCTTTTTCAACATTTTGAGAAATTGTCGTCAAAGCGGGCTGAGCAAAACGAGAAAACTGTACATTGTCATAACCAACCACAGAAACTTGTTTAGGTGTTGCAATTCCTTTGCGAGCTAAAGCGCGAATTGCGCCAAGCGCAATCATATCTGATGCAGCGACTATGCCATCAAAGTCGATGCCTTCGCCTAATAATTCATCAATACTTGCTTCGCCTGATTCGATATCAAAATGTGTGGCAAGAACCAACCTATCATCTACCGGTATCCTCGATTCTTTGAGTGCTTCAACATATCCTTGGTGCCGCTGCATTACTTCAGGCGCAACCGGGTCGCCAAGAAATACAATTCGCTTTCGGCCTAACCGAATTAAATGTCTTGCTGCACGTCGCCCGCCGGCAAAATTATCCGAGCCAACTGAACAATAGGTTTGACCTGGCAGTTCAGCGCCCCAAACAACGAATTTTCTTTGGCTAGCAGCAAGTTCATTGAACTCCTCATGTAGGGTGCTTTGCCCAAGAAATATCACACCGTCCGCGCGATTAGTTTCCATAACTTCCACTAAATCATCGTGGCCGGACGGTGAAACATGGGAAATGATTAAGTCGCAACCACGTTCGCGTGCGGCCTCGCCAATGGCGGCGACCAATTCCAATACGAACGGATCTGACAATTTCGGTTCCCGCGCCTGTGGTTGAGGAATCACAATTGCAATAGTTGCTTCTGCGCCCAATGGCCCGGAAGGTGTATATCGCCTGAATGGATAATTGTTGGCTAAGGCTAATTGCCATATCTTGCGCTTGGTAACAGCGTTTACTGCGTTACTGCCGCCCAGTGCCCGTGAAACCGTCGCTATCGAAACACCCGCTAAACGCGCCAAATCCTCAAGTTTTTTCATATCTTTGGTCATTCGGAATTTTAGCCATTTCTTGCAAAAATTTTCAACTTGCAATTGATAAAGCAGTATTTATAGTCATTTTCAAGTGCAAAAAATGAAAATCTGCGCCAAATAGATGCGCCAATAAATACAAGGGACCCAATTATGCTTAAGTATAGCCGATTCTTCGCTTATGTGGCGTGCATCTTCACAACGATGCTTTTTTCTTTTTCAGCAAATGCAGAAGTTGTGGGAACGGCTGCTTCACCATCTAATGTTATACAGCTTAGTGTTGAACTCGATGGCGAGGGACGAATTATGTATTCGGTAAATCGATTTGACCGCCAATTAATTGCACCATCTCTATTAGGTTTCATGATGCAGGATACTGGCCGTATGGAGCGCGGCTTCGAATTTGTAAGTAAAGCAACAGCTACGCATGATGAAACCTGGGAACAACCCTGGGGCGAACGCAGATTTGTCCGTGACAATCACAATGAAGTGAAAGTCAATTTCAGGGAAAAGAGCGGAGCAAAACGCGCGCTCAATGTGACTTTTAGGGTGTTTGATGATGGCATTGGTTTTCGCTATGAGTTTCCAAATCAAGGGGAAACTCTTATTGCTGATGAAATTACAGAATTCCGAATTGCGCAACCAACAACTGCTTGGTGGATCCCGGCCGGCGAACCAAACCGCTATGAAATGCTCTACCGCAGAACACCTTTAAGCGAAGTAACTCAGGCCCACACACCAATATCGATGCGCACAAATGATGGGGTTTATCTTTCCTTCCATGAAGCTGCTTTGGTTGATTATTCGGCAATGTGGCTACGCCGCACTGAAGGCCAGATTTTACGTGCCCAATTGTCTCCTAGCCCTGATGGAGTTAAAGTCCGCCGCACTGGGCCATTTTCAACGCCGTGGCGCACGATTGTCATTGCCGACAGGGCAGGCGGACTTTCAGAGTCAGACCTAATTCTTAATTTGAACGAGCCAAACAAACTTGGCGATGTTTCTTGGGTTATTCCGCATAAATACGTTGGCGTATGGTGGGAAATGCACCTTGACACTAAATCATGGAACTCGGGCCCGAAGCATGGTGCAACAACTGAAAACACCAAGCGGTTTATTGATTTTGCTGCGGCAAATGGCTTTAGGAGTGTTTTGGTTGAAGGTTGGAATGTCGGCTGGGATGGTAATTGGTTTGCAAATGGCCGCGAGTTCAATTTTACGCAGCCATATCCCGATTTTAATATGCGCGAACTAGCCGCTTATGCGCGGTCAAAAGGTGTACATATCATGGGCCACCACGAAACAGGCGCGAATATTTGCAATTATGAAAGGCAATTGGGCCCCGCGCTCGATTATGCACGTGCCAATGGCATTGAAGCGATAAAAACCGGCTATGTGGCAGATGCAGGCGGCATTATTACGTGTGATGATCCGAACAAGGAAGTGCTTATGTGGCATGATGGTCAACGCATGTCACGGCATCATTTATTAGTAGTAACAGAGGCTGCAAAGAGGCGTATCGCAATAAATCCTCATGAGCCGATAAAAGATACTGGCTTACGCCGCACTTATCCAAATTGGGTGTCACGTGAGGGCGCACGAGGGCAAGAATATAATGCGTGGGGTGTGCCACCAAATCCGCCAGAGCATGAAGCAAACTTATTCTTTACGCGAATGCTATCTGGTCCAATGGACTTTACTCCCGGAGTGTTGAGTTTAGCTGGTCGTGGCGGCCAAAAAATTGAAAGCACTTTGGTCAAACAGCTGGCGTTATATGTTGTTCTTTATTCACCCATACAAATGGCAGCGGACTTGCCTGAAAACTATGCAAAATATATGGACGCTTTTCAGTTCATCCGTGACGTTCCAACCGATTGGCATGACAGTAAAGTATTAGCGGGCGAAATTGGCGACTATGTCGTGGTCACAAGAAAAGACCGCAATGGCCAAGATTGGTATCTTGGTGCTGTTACTGATGAAATGGGCCGCAATCTTGACATCTCGCTTGGGTTCCTGACCCCTGGAAAGCACTACCTTGCGCAAATTTACCGCGATGGCAATAATGCCGATTGGAACAGCAATCCATTTGAATATGTAATTGAGGAAAAGCGCGTTACCTCCGCGGATATGCTGCAAATTCGCATGGCCGCAGGTGGTGGTCAAGCAATACGATTTAAGGCTTTGGATTGAGCAAATCGAACCCTCCGCGTCCGAATTGTTGTTGCTTTGAACGCGAATGAAGCGAGGGCGACAATTTAAGAGGAAGCATGGTGTCATAATCTGACAAAGTTCGAACCATTATGCGAGTGCAACGAGCCAAGAAAAATGTCGAGAAAAAGCAAAAACGACGTTTTTTGATAAATATCTTTGCGTAATCGCAAATATATTTCCACTTTCGTGCGCTCGCTTCGCTTGCCGTCCAAAACGCGGTGCGTTTTGTGATTTTTCTTGACAAGATAATTCCAAAACCCTGAGCGAGGCCTACGGCCGAAGGTGGGGTTTTGAGGCAAAAATGGTGCCGACAGCAGGAATCGAACCCGCGACCATCCGATTACAAATCGGGAGCTCTACCAGCTGAGCTATGTCGGCGTCACAACAAGGTGGCCTAAATGGCGGCTTTTGATTCTTTTTTCAAGTGGCTTTCGGCATAAAACCTGAACATTTTTCTAGTGTAGCACAATTCCAATGTATTTGCTGTGTCTGGGCTTCAATAAGTTGCGCGATTTGCCAAAACCAAATAAGTAAGCGCTATGACAAGACAACGATTTTTGATAACTTCTGCGCTCCCCTATATTAATGGCATCAAGCATCTTGGAAATCTCGCTGGCTCTATGTTGCCAGCAGATGTTCATGCGCGCTTTCGGCGTTTGCAAGGGCACGAAGTTTTATATTTATGTGCAACTGATGAGCATGGCACACCTGCGGAGTTGGCCGCAGCTGAGGCTAAGCAAAGCGTTGAGCAATATTGCCAAGAGCAGCACGAAATTCAAAAACGCGCAGGCGAAGGATTCCACTTATCCTTTGATTATTTTGGTAGATCTTCGTCCAGCGAAAATCAAAAGCTAACTCAAAGCTTTGCACGAATTCTTGAACAAAATGGCCTTATCGAAGAGCGTGTTTCACAACAAATCTATTCAATTGATGATAAGCGTTTCCTACCGGATAGATATGTCGAAGGAACCTGCCCAAAATGTGGTTTTGAAGATGCACGCGGTGATCAGTGTGACAATTGCGGCACATTGCTTGACCCTCTGGATTTGAAAAATCCACGCTCTAAGATTTCTGGCTCCACTAATGTTGAGGTGCGCGACACTAATCACCTATTTTTACTGCAGCCGAAAATGGAGAATGAAGTCAGGGCATGGGTTGATAATGCGACAGACTGGCCACATCTGGCACGCTCGATTGCTTATAAATGGCTCGACGAAGGGCTTCAAGATCGGGCAATTACGCGCGATTTGAAATGGGGTGTTCCCGTTGCTTATGATGGCATTGCGCGTGCTGGTTATGAAGAAAAAGTGTTTTATGTTTGGTTTGATGCACCAATAGAATACATTGGCGCGGCACAAGAATGGGCTAATGCAACCGGCCAAGATTGGGCGCGTTGGTGGCGCACTGACCAAGGCGCCAGAGACGTGACCTATATTGAATTTATGGGTAAAGACAACGTCGCATTTCATACTGTATCTTTCCCTATAACCCTTATTGGATCTGGCCATCCTTGGAAGACTGTGGATAGATTAAAAGCGTTTAATTGGGTTACATGGTATGGTGGGAAGTTCTCGACCAGCTCAAAGCGTGGAATATTCATGGATAAGGCGCTTGAGTTATTGCCTGGCGATTATTGGCGATGGTATTTAATGGCCAACGCGCCCGAAAGCTCGGACGCGGCTTTTACATTAGAAGGTTTTCAAGCGGCAGTTAATAGCGATTTGGCGAACGTTTTTGGCAATTTCATCAACCGCATAACCAAATTTGCGATTTCCAAATTTGAAGGCGTGGTTCCAAATGGCGGCGAAATTACCCAATTGGAAGTTGATTTATTTGCGAGTGTTCTGGCCAAAATTGCCGAAATAACAAAATGCCATGAGGAAATGGAGTTTCGCAAAGCCGCAAGTGAAACTCGTGCTTTGTGGGTTCTGGGCAATGAATATTTGCAAAGCAAAGCGCCATGGACACTTTTCAAAACCGATTTAGAACAATCGGCTTTGGGTGTGCGAATTGGGCTTAACCTATGTGGATTGTTCGCGATTTTGGCCCAGCCCTTTATCCCAGGCACTGCTGCTAAGGTTTTAGATGCAATTGGCATTCCGAGCGTCCATCGCAATTGGCCAAAAAGCGATAGTATTGATATTTTTGATGCCTTACCGCGCGGTCTCCCAATTAGTGCGCCCGAATTGCTTTTTCAAAAAATAGAAGACGAGCAAGTTGCCGAATGGACCCAGATGTTTGGTGGGGAATAATGTAATGCTTAGACTCAATTCGGTAATTATTGTCGCTCTATTATGTGCTTCGTTGTTTTCCTCGTCATACGCAAGACCTAGGCGCCAAGTTGACATGATTACTGGAGAGCCCGTTTATACTAATTTGGAACTTGAGCAGCGTTGTAATTAGGGCGTTCAAGAATCTTGTGCCGATTTTGGTACAATTTTGTTGTATGGTGTGGGTGTTGCCCTTGATCCATCGAGAGCTAACCAAATATTTGAGCAATCGTGTAGCAATGGCGGAGCTAAGAGCTGCATGTTGTTGGGTTTAGGCTACAAAAACGGAATTGGCGTTGAAAAAGACACGGCAAAAGCCTTGGCTAATTTTTCAAGAGGGTGTGAGCTTTCACATGGGTTGTCGTGTATGTCCCTTGCTGGTGTGTATCGCATCGCTGGCGAAATGCAAAATTTGGAAACTGCAAATGCTTTTTCAAAAAAAAGTTGTGATTTGGGCATCATTAGTGAATGTCTAGTTTTGGGTGAAGCCATTTATTTTGGACAAGGCAGTCCCCAAAATTATGAACAATCAATTGAATTGTTTAGGCAAAGTTGCGCGCATAATATTGCCGCAGGCTGTTACTATGAAGGATTGGCAAACTTAAACGGACAAGGAATTACTAAGAACGAACATGAAGCCAAGAGGTTATTTGAAAAGGCCGTTTTCTTCGACAGGAATTTTGAACCCGCCAAAACGGAGCTCGATCTTATGAACCGTCAAAATTAGATGTCTCTGTCCAATATTTACTTGCTTTCCCTCCCACTTTGTGCTAAGTGGGAAATATGAACAAACAAATTATCCCACCACTTCGCCCAGATAGTAAAGGCCGAATTACACTTGGCAAACTTGCGACAGGTATTTCAAGTTATCGCGCCGAAATTGATGAGCATGGCAAAATCACGCTCGAACCTTTCAAAGAAATTCCAGCGCGCGAACATTGGCTTTTCAAAAACCCTGCGGCATTAGCATCGGTTCGCCTTGGTTTGGAGCAATCTGCGCGCGGTGAAACGCATTATCTAGGTAGTTTTGAAGAATTTGCCAATGATGAGCTGGATTGATGAATTTCAAAATCATCTTTTCAACCACGGCAAAAGAACAATATTTTGAATTGGAGCAAAATCCATCCCTTGCTAAAAGATTCAAAGCAGTAAGAAAAACACTTGGATTGATGGAAACTAATATTCGTCATCCAAGCCTAAACACCCATATTTTCGATGAAATGCTTGGAATAAATGGCGAAAAAGTTTTCGAAGCCTATTCGGAAAACAGCACTCCCCAGGCCTATCGCATTTTTTGGCATTATGGCCCTGACAAGCGCGACATAACAATTATCGCTATCACACCACACCCATAACCCCCCTAAATGAAAGGGATGTGCCGCCAGCAGCTTTAGACTAAAATCAATATTTAGATTTGGACAATGTGATGGACATGGCGCAAGCGGGATCAATGTTTTGGTGTGTATTTGCATCTTTTTTTACAAATGTTTGTGCGCATGTGAACATTTTGCCACCCACATCTGGGCGGACGGCGTTTGACCAAAATCAATACGAAGCCGCAGCGCCGTTGCTTGAAGCCGAATGCCAAGCCTTTGATTATTATAGTTGCGCATATTTAGGCTATGCCAACCAATTTGGACTAGGCAAAGCCCGCGATATAGAACAAGCCAAGCAACTATATGAAAAATCTTGTAGCAACGGCGTTTCAGAAGCCTGCTTTCATCTTGGTCTACTATTGCAATGGCAAGGAGCCGACCAAGCCCCCACGGATGCAATAAATTCAGGGGCAGCGTTTGTTGAATATTATGATAAAGCTTGCACTGGCGAAAGCGCAATCGCTTGTTTCATGCTCGGTGAGGCATATAGTAGGGGTATGGGGATCCGAACCGACAAAACAAAGGCTGTCTACTATTACCAAGCTGCGTGTGATAATTTTTCTATGCCAGGCTGTGATAGGCTTGGGTTCGCATATTCGACAGGTGAAGGCGTCGCCGTGGATAAACGCCGTGCTTATTTTCTATTTATTCGGGCATGTGATGGCCAAGTTGCGCGGGCATGTTACAGCCTTGGCATGGCATATCTTAATGGCGAAGGGATAGGCGCCAATCCCGCTGCAGCGCGGCGCGCATTTGAGCACGCATTGGAAATCGAACCAATGTATGACCCTGCTGTCGAAGAATTAACACGCATGGGGCTGCGCAATTCGTATGGCAAAGACTGACGCCTCAGACTGGAATACAGCGGCGCACGTCAATGTCGCATCTATGGTCTGGTGAGCAGTCGCTTGACGTGATGCATTCTCGGCGGCAAAGCCCCGAAACTGGCGCGCATACATATCCACTATCAGAACAATTTTCGGTTGCGCCAGACGTATTGCGGCTAATAAGTTGACTTTCGCAATAGGCAGTGACTTGGCTGCCGCCACGCGACGTAAATTGGGCGACTTGATTACGCAATTGAGCGGTTTGCTCTTGCTCTGCACGAAGCCTGTCGCGCAGTCGAGAGTTGTCCTGTTGGCAGGCTTCCAAAGTCGGGGTCAATTGTTGCGGGCTTGTTGGGGCCACAGTTGCGGGCTGGCGGTTATAGCCACCGATATTGGGGCGAATTTGCGCAATTGCGAAGCCCGCTAAGAAAAGGATAAAAGTTGCAAATAATAAAGCGATATGGCGTTTCATCTCGGCCTCCTTGCCATTTGATTTTCGCGGCGCTTTCAATGGCTTCTTGCCAAATTATATCCCAAATGGCGAAAATGTCTATTGTTAAGTCCGTCTCTTGCCATTAATTTCAAGGAAAGCTAATCTGCGTTATGATTTTTCAACGCGCTGTCGCCTTCATCCACAAGTATTTTTCACTAATTATCGGCATTCAAATTTTGTTTTGGGTGATTAGTGGTTTGTTTTTTACCATTTTTCCAATTGAAAATGTCCGCTCTGAGCACCGTATGAAAGAAATTGCGCCTATTGCGATGAATGCTGGTGATTTTGCTGCTTTGCCTAAAGTATTGGCCAATAATCCAAGTGCCATAAAAGTAAGAATGGAAAACGTCCCCGAAGGCGCAAGAATATATTTGGAATTTCCTAAAACTGCGGAAGGTAAGGGGCATAAGGCATTATTTGATGGCAAAACAGGCGCGCAATTATCGCCTATTTCGGCACAAACTGCGCAGGAAATTGTCTTGGCGCGCGTAAAGGAAAATTCTGCCGCGGGTGGTATAAAACCAATTGTAAAAGTCTATACTGAAACATCAGAATATCGCGGTGCGTTACCTGCTTGGAAAGTTGAACTAATCGAACCGCAAGGTATGGCGGTCTATGTCTCTGTTGATACCGGCGAAATTACGGCGCGGCGCTCAAATTTATGGCGGGTCTATGATACTTTATGGGCCTTGCACATAATGGATTGGCAAAACCA
>Ga0209573_1000130_pt1 | contig 196915 bp, 180 predicted proteins | sample TNRBio252014_DNA_FD_185870 | JGI IMG/M metagenome (GOLD analysis project Ga0209573, IMG submission 185870) | Wastewater treatment Type I Accumulibacter community from EBPR Bioreactor in Madison, WI, USA - TNR Reactor_6/25/2014_ DNA (SPAdes)... | ecosystem: Engineered > Bioreactor > EBPR >...
AAAAAAGCTTGGCCGTCAATTCTTCAACCGCCTTTTCGACGTGCGCAGGAGCACGCTTATAGGCGGCGACGATCAATGGGCGCAGGCGGCTCTTGAGGTGAGCGCTCATCTTTTCTCTGACGTCTGGCGCCAATTGAAGATATGCTTTAGGAAAATCTATAGAACTTTGATCAAAGGCCATCTCTACAAGAAACGGACTAAAAGTCGGAGACTGATCAAATATGGTTAGTTTCTGAAAATCTTGTTGTAGATTTGCATCTTGTGAACTCAGGATCTCGCGTTTGGCTTGACAGATTTTAAAGAAGTTATGTTCTGAAAATATGAACCCTTCGCCGCCATCATCCGGCTGACGAGGATTGTATGGAAGGTATATAAGCGTAGATATAACTTTAGAGGTATCGATGTGACGCGCTTCACTGGCCAATGGATACTTGAAAAAGATAGCACTGTTCAGAAAGTCTGCAGAAAATAACCTAGATACTGATGCACCTTTTGGATGGTGCCGCGTAAAATAATTGACATCATATTTTCTGCACGGTCCAGACCGCAGAAAAAACTTCAGGAATTCGCGTTCCATCAGAGAGTCGCAGTCAGCAGAATTCGAGACTGAGCGCGGTTTGCGCAAAGGAATCCAGCGAACGCAGAGTTCTTTCCCAGCAAGAGGTCGGCGGGGTATAGCGGAAGACGATGTCGAATCGACTGTCCCGAAGCCAATGGCCGGTGACGGTGACCGTCCTGTGTCGACGGGCGAGGAGGACGAACTCGATCTCGACCACCCCTGCGCCACGGTCGTAGCCGAGAGGTTTCAGCAGGCGCACCCCCGACCGGGAGATATCGACAATCGGCCAAATGGCGCCATCGATATGCGCCTCGATGCCGACGACGATGTGCCGCACCTCCTTGCGCCGTTCGATCAACTCGGTCATCTCGGACATCCCTGAAATCCGAGGCCATATTGGCATGATCTCGTTAAGGAGGCGTGAACGGATGGCGTGCTTCTCCCCCAGCCGATCGTTGCGATCCGTCGCCGCCGCCGACAGTCCCGCTTCCGGTCAGCGGAGGTAGACCGCCTGCAGCAGAGCGACAGGCTTGCCGTCGGCGTCGCTCAGTTCGAGAAACTGCGCGGTGATCCGCCACGTCTTCGTATTCGCGAGGCTATCAACCAGAAGGCGTTCCAGCCGATCGAGGGGAGGCGGGCAGGCCATCATGGTCGAGGCTGGCGACTGGAAGCGGAGCGTTCCGCCGATGAGCTCGTAACCACCGGCGACCTGATTGCAGCCGACCGTGGCGGAGAATTGCGACTTCCCGGCGCGGAGCTGGATGTGTGGCTCACGGCCGCCATCGGCGGCGTGCACGACCTCGTCGCCCAGCCGCACGATCCGCCAGTAGGTATTCGTCAGTGACGCATCGGCGCGGTTGCGCTCACAGGTCTCGCCCGGCCAGGTGTTGATGAATCGGGCGACGATCACGGTCGGCTCGGTACCGGGGGCATCGATGCGGGGCCGCTCCTCGATGCCTCCGTCGATTGTCACCATCAGCGGTTGCCCCGGACCGGGTTGTGCCTCGAGATACGCCTGTTCCAGCCGCCGGTAATCCCCTTCCATCGCCACCGGGAAGCTGCGGTCCGTCTTGCATTCCGTCAACCGGGCGGCGTCGGCCATGTAGACGAACATGCCGGCGAGAAACGGTGGTGGTTCGAGCGGTGCCGGTGCGCCGCTTGCCGATGTGGCATAAAGCGCCAGCAAACCCATGCACAGCAGTCTCTTCATGCTCGGACCTCCGCCGCTGATACGGCCCTTATACATCGTCTCGGGATGCCGCGCTCAGCCGCACCGCCACCTCTTCGGCGATGGCGAGCGACGAGGTGAGGCCGGGGGACTCGATGCCGTAGAGGTTCACCAGCCCCTCGATGCCGTGGATCTCCGGTCCCTGGATCATAAAATCCTGTGGCGGATCGAGCGGCGACTGCAGCTTCGGGCGGACGCCGGCGTAGTCCGGGGACAGGGCGCCGTCGGCGAGCCCCGGCCAGTAGCGGCGGATCGAGGCGTAGAAGAGCTCCGCCCGCGCTGCCTCGACCGCGTAATCGATGCTGTCCACCCACTGCGTGTCGGGCCCGAACCGGCCGCGACCGGCCAAATCGCGCGTGTAGTGCAGGCCGATGCTGGCGTGATCCGGCGGCGGATAGACCAGCATGTCGAACGGCGGCCGGCCAGCCAGCGAGAAGTAGCAGCCCTTGTTGTAGTAGAGCGCCGGCACGCGATCCGCAGGCAGCCCGTCGATCGCCCGCGCCACCGCCTGCGCGCCCAGCCCGGCCGAGTTGATCACCGACCGGCACGCGAGTGTCATGTCGTCCCCGTCCTCGATCGCCACCCGCAGGCGGATGCCGTCGGCGGTAGCCGCGCCGCCGGTCACGGTCGAGCGGAAGGCGAACGCGGCGCCATAGGCCTCGGCAACACCCTTCAGGCTGAGCATGTAGCCGTGGCTGTCGAAGATGCCCGTGGACGGCGAGACGATAGCGGCGAGGCATCGTACCTCCGGCTCCAGGGCGCGAGCGTCGGCGCCGGAAATACGGCGGAGGTCCTCCACGCCGTTGGCGCGCGCGCGGGCGACGACGCCATCCAGCTGCTCGACCTCGTGGGCGTCGGTGGCGACCACCAGCTTGCCGCAGCGCAGATGCTCGATGCCATGCTCGTGCAGCCATGCGTACAGCAGGTCCCGGCCGTGCCGGCACAGCCGCGCCTTCAGGCTGCCGGGCGGATAGTACAAGGCGGCGTGCACCACCTCGGAATTGCGTGAGCTGGTGACCGTGCCGAACGTCGACGCCGTCTCCAGCACCAGCACCTCGCGGCCGGCGCGTGCCATTCGGGCGGCGACCGCCAGTCCCACGGCACCGGCGCCGACGACCACGCAGTCGCAGGTCTCTTCCATCCACCCTCCCGCTTTTGTCCACGGTCCGACGCGCATGCCATTGCGCGGATTTCACGCCCGACCGGCGTTGTGGATAATCGTGCAAACGGCCCTATGTTAACAGCGAAAGACGGCCCTTCCCCGGGCCTCGGACCTCGCGATGAGCGGCAAAGACACATCTCTGACCACCACGACAACGGCATCGGTCGACGCTTTCCTGGGCGAACTCGGGACGCGATCGGCGCAGGCCTGCGAAACTCGCGGCCGCTTGGTGTTCGCGCTCGATGCCACCGGCAGCCGGCAGGCGACGTGGGATCGGGCCGCACACCTGCAGAGCGAGATGTTCCTGGCGGCGGCCGGGGTCGGCAGCTTGAAAATACAGGTTTGCTTCTACCGCGGCTATGGGGAGTTCAAGGCGAGCCCGTGGATCGCCCGGCCGGAGCCGCTGCTGCGGTTGATGAACTCGGTCTCATGCCGGGCCGGAGAAACGCAGATTTCGAAGGTGTTGCAGCACACCGTCAACGAGGCGCTGCGACAACGGGTGAACGCGCTGGTGTTCGTCGGCGACTGTGTGGAGGAATCGGTGGACGCGCTCGCGGGCCTGGCCGGGAAGCTGGGTGCGTTGCGCGTGCCGGCGTTCATGTTCCACGAGGGAAGCGATGAACGGGCCGCGTTCGCGTTTCGCGAGATTGCCCGGCTGAGCGGCGGCGCCTCCTTCCGCTTCGATGCCGGTAGTGCCGACGTGTTGCGCGAACTGCTGTGCGCGATCGCCGTCTATGCCGCCGGTGGAAACGCGGCGCTGGCTCGGCTGGCGACGGTTCCCGGCGTACGCCTGCTCGTCGACCGGATGCAGGGACGCTGACCCGGTGCTGCTGTGGCTGCTCGCGGGCGTGGCGCTTCTGCTGGCCGGGCTGTGGCTTGGCCGGTGGATCATCGCCGCCGAGCCGAAGCTCCTCGCCTTCGCACTGAAGAGCGCAGGCGGAGTTGTTGTCGCCGTCGGCGTCGGCTTCCTTCTGCTCACCGGGCGCGGCGCCTGGATGTTCGGGTTACTGCCGTTCCTATTGCCGATGCTGTTGCGGCGATGGAACGGTCTGTTTGGCTCGGTCGGCTCGGCCGGCGGATCGAGCCCGGCCGCCTCGGTCGTCGGCTCCCGCTTCTTCGAAATGCGCCTCGAGCACGCCACGGGCGACCTCGACGGCGACGTTCGCGAGGGGCGGCACGCCGGGCGCCTGCTGAGCGATCTGTCGTTGGCGGAACTGGTCGCGCTCGCGGCTGAAATCCGCGGGATCGATCGCGACTCCGACCGGCTTCTGGAGGCTTATCTCGACCGGCGCGACGCTCGCTGGCGGACGCAGGCGGGGGCGGAGGGGGCGAGCGGGGCAGGGGAGGGGAACCACGCCGGTCCGTCGTCGATGACCGCCAAGGAGGCCTATCGCGTCCTCGGCCTGCCCGAGGGGGCCGGGGAAGCGGAAATCCGCGAAGCGTACCATCGCCTGATCGGTGGCGTGCATCCCGATCGGGGTGGATCATCGTTCCTCGCGGCACAGGTCAACCGGGCAAAGGACGTGCTGCTGGGTCGACCACCGATGTCGTGAGGGCGGGGTGATTGTCGTCACTGCGGCCTTAACTGGTTGTATATAAAAACGCATGTGCAACCGGGCGGCGGCGGACATTGGCCAGGTCTGCGTTTCAGTGGCGGGTATCCCGCAGGTGTGGTAAGCGCTCCTCTGCCGCGTGCGGGTCTGCCAGATCCGCCGCGGCGGGCCAACTGCCGGTCCGGTGTCGGCGTGGAGCCCGTACCGCCAGAGGTTCGTCTTCGTACTTCCGTCATCGTTCAGCAAGAGGTCGATCAATGCCCAAACCTGTTCGCAAGGCAGTGTTTCCGGTCGCTGGTCTGGGTACCCGTTTCCTTCCCGCCACCAAGGCGCTGCCGAAGGAAATGCTGCCGATCGTCGACAAGCCGCTGATCCAGTATGCGGTCGAAGAAGCCCAAGATGCCGGAATCGAGGAGTTCATCTTCGTCACCGGGCGCGCCAAGAGCGCAATCGAGGACCACTTCGATCACAGCATCGAACTCGAGTACGTCTTGCGCGAGCGCGGCAAGGTGGACTCGCTCAACTCGCTGCTCGATTGGATGCCGCCGCCGGGACATATCTCATACACGCGCCAGCAGGTGCCGCTCGGCCTCGGCCACGCGGTCTGGTGCGCACGAAACTTCATCAGCGACGAGCCGTTCGCGGTGCTCCTCGCCGACGACCTGATCATGTCGCAACCGGGTTGTCTCCGGCAGATGGTCGAGGCGCATCAGAAGGTCGGCGGCAACATGGTCGCGGTCGAAGAAGTGCCGGCGGACATGACCGATCAGTATGGCATCATCGAGCCGTCGCGCGACGATGGCCTCCTCGTGCCCGCCAAGGGCGTCGTCGAGAAGCCGAAGCCGGCGGATGCGCCGTCGACGCTGGCGATCATCGGTCGCTACATCCTGGAGCCGATCGTCCTCACGATCCTGGAGCATCAGGAGCGCGGGACCGGCAACGAGATTCAGCTCACCGACGCGATGGCCAAGACGATCGGGCTGGTGCCGTTCAACGGCTTCCGCTTCGCGGGCAGGCGGTTCGATTGCGGCAGCAAGGTGGGCTTTCTCGAAGCGAACGTCGCGTTCGCGCTGGAGCGCCCCGACATGTCGGATCGCGTCCGCGAGATGCTCGCCAAGTTCGGTTGACGCTCAGGCGGTGCGGCGGGCAGGCTAGGGAAGCCTGAGGCCGCATCGTCTGGGTTGACCGGTCTCCGGCAGGGAGAGAGGGGACCCGATGCGGATTGCCATGATCGGCGCCGGCTACGTGGGCTTGGTGTCCGGCGCATGCTTTTCCGAGTTCGGCGTCGACGTGACCTGCGTCGACAAGGACGAGGAGAAGATCGCTCGCCTTTTGCGCGGTGAGATGCCGATCTTCGAGCCGGGTCTAGCCGACCTCGTCGCCGCCAACGTCGCCGATGGCCGGTTGAAGTTCTCCGGCGACCTCGCGTCCGCAGTCGCCGACGCCGATGCGATTTTCATTGCCGTGGGCACGCCCAGCCGGCGCGGCGATGGCCACGCCGACTTGTCGTACGTCTATGCAGCGGCGGAGGAGGTGGCGACCGCCATGACGCGATACGCGGTGATCGTCACCAAGTCGACGGTCCCGGTCGGCACCGGTGACGAGATCGAACGCCTTTTGCGCGCCCGCCTTCCCGCCGACGGCTTCGACGTGGTCTCCAACCCGGAGTTCTTGCGCGAAGGCTCGGCGATCAATGACTTCATGCGTCCGGACCGGGTGATCATCGGCACCGACAGCGAGCGCGCACAGCGGGTGATGCGCCACCTCTACCGGGTGCTCTATCTGATCGAGACGCCGATCGTCTTCACCTCGCGGCGCACGGCCGAAGTCATCAAGTACGCGGCCAACGCCTTCCTCGCGCTGAAGATCACCTACATCAACGAGATCGCCGACCTGTGCGAGGCGCTCGACGCCGACGTGCACGACGTCGCGCGCGGCATGGGCCTCGACGGCCGAATCGGTCGCAAGTTCCTGCATCCCGGACCGGGCTACGGCGGCTCCTGCTTTCCCAAGGACACGCTGGCGCTGGCGAAGACGGCGGAAGACGCCGGCTCGCGCGTGCGGATCATCGAGACGGTGATCGCCATCAACGACGCGCGCAAGCGGCGAATGGCGGCGAAGATCATCGAGTCGTGCGGCGGCTCGGTCGCCGGCCGCACCGTCGGTGTCCTCGGGCTGACCTTCAAGCCGAACACCGACGACATGCGAGAGGCGCCCAGCCTGGACATCATTCCGGCGCTCCTGGCCGCCGGCGCCCAGGTGCGCGTGTTCGATCCCGAAGGCATGGGGGAGGCACGAAAGCTGCTGAGCGGTATCGTCTGGTGCTCCGGTGCCTACGAAGCCGCCGAGGGCGCCGATGTTCTGGCGATCCTCACCGAGTGGAACGAGTTCCGTGCACTGAGCCTGTCGCGGCTGAAATCGCTGATGCGGGCGCCCGTCGTCTGCGATCTGCGCAATATTTACAATCCATCACAGATGGGGGAGGCCGGGTTCCATTACACTTCGATCGGCAGAGCTCGGGTCGAACCCGCGGCGGCTGTCGTCGACCCGAGTCCCTGATGTGAGGCGGCATGCTCGATCCCAGCATTCTTCGTGAATACGACATTCGCGGCATCGTCGGCGATACGCTGACCGAAGACGACGTTCGCAAACTCGGCCGTGCCTTCGGCACGTTGATCGTGCGCGGCGGCGGGCGGATGGTGTGCGTCGGCTACGACGGGCGCCTGAGTTCACCGGCGCTGGAGGCGGCACTGGTAGCCGGCCTCGCCGCCAGCGGCGTCGACGTGCGCTGCATCGGCCTCGGACCGACGCCGATGCTGTACTTTGCGGCACACCACCTGGGTGCCGACGGCGGCATGATGATCACGGGCTCGCACAACCCGCCTGATTACAACGGCATCAAGATGGCGCGCGGCAAGCGGGCGTTCTTCGGCGAGGATATCCAGACCTTGGGCCGGATGGTCGCCGCCGCCGACTTCACGACAGGCAAGGGCCGCGTCGAGTGCGTCGACGTGTGCAGCGTCTACGTCGACCGCCTTGCCCGGGACATGGAGCCGGGCCGCCCGTTGACCGTCGCCTGGGACCCGGGCAATGGCGCCGCCGGCGCGGTGCTGCGCATGCTGTGCGACCGCCTGCCGGGCCGGCATATCATCATCAACGAGCCGGTGGACGGCCGCTTCCCGGCGCATCACCCCGATCCGACCGTCGAAGAGAACCTGGCCGACCTCAAGCGCTGCGTCGCCGCCCACGCCTGCGACCTCGGCATCGCCTTCGACGGCGACGGCGATCGTATCGGCGTGATCGACGGCGAGGGCAGGGTCGTGTGGGGCGACCAGCTGATGATCATGCTGGCCCGGCCGATCCTGCTGGAGCAACCGGGGGCGACCATCATCGCCGACGTGAAGTCCAGCCGCGTCTTCTTCGAAGAAATCGAGCGCCTCGGCGGCAAGCCGTTGATGAGCCGGACCGGACATTCGCTGATCAAGACGCTGCTGGTGGAGACCGGCGCGCCGCTGGCAGGCGAGATGAGCGGGCATATCTTTTTCGCGCACCGCTACTACGGCTTCGACGACGCGCTGTATGCGGCAGTGCGGCTTCTCTCGATCGCGGCCGTGGCGGACACCAGCGTCGCCGGGATGCTGAGTGCGCTGCCGAAGATGGTCAATACACCGGAGCTGCGCATCGACTGCGCCGACGCGCGTAAGTTTGCTGTCATCGAGGAGGTGCGAGCGCGTGTGCGCGCAGCACCCGGCCTCGCCGTGCAGGAGATCGACGGCGTCCGCGTCTCGAACGACGACGGCTGGTGGCTGCTTCGCGCGTCGAACACGCAACCGGTGCTGGTCGGGCGCTGCGAGGCGCCGACGGAAGAATGCCTCGGGCGGTTGGTCGGCCAACTCGTCTCGCAGCTCGCCTCGAGCGGCATCGACGCGCGGGGGATTGCATAGAGGACGCGACTTCGACCATGTTCGTCGCATGATCGATCAGGCTCGGACTTTCGACCCGACAGAGCCGGAGACCGGTAATCCGCTGCTGCAGGCTCTGCGGCGGGAGTTGCCGGTCGCCATCGGGCCGCTGTCGCTCGATGCGGGGCGATGTGGCCTGGTGATCATTGACGAGCAGAATGGCTTCGCCACCGTCGGCGCGGGATCGCTGGCACCGGTAGCGCCGAACGAGCAGATCTCACGGATGATCGAGGAGACCGATCAGTTGGCGAGGGTGTTCCGGGAGCGCGGGCTGCCGATCCTGGTCTTCCTCGACCATCACGACACCGATCGGCCGGAGCCACCCTATCCGCCGCACTGCATCGCCGGCACCGGCGAGGAGGAACTCGTCCCGGCGCTGGCTTGGCTGGGCGAGCCGGGGATCGCCACGCACATCCGCACCGACTGCATCAACGACTTCGTGGGTTCGATCGACCCGGTCACCGGCCGCAATGCAGTGGTCGGGTGGGTGGCGGAGCATGCGCTCGAAATGCTGGTGGTCGTCGGCATCTGTACCGACATCTGCGTCTGCGATTTCGTCACCACCATGCTTTCGGCGCGCAATCACGGCATCGTTCCGCCGCTGCGCGACGTCTGCGTCTACGAGCCCGGCTGTGCGACCTACGACCTTCCACGGACCACGGCTTTGTCCCTGGGTCTGCCCGAGACGGCCGCGCACCCGCAGGCGGCGTCGCATCACCTCGGACTGTGGCTGATGGCGTCCCGGGGCGCGCGGCTGGTCTCGTAGATCGCCTGGGCGAAAGCGTCGAGCGGAGCGGCCCATGGACTACTTCTTTTACGGCACGCTGATGGATGCACAGGTTCTGCATGCTGTGCTGCGTCATCCGGTCGCAAAGTGTCGCCTCCGGCCTGCGATGCTGGTCGGCTGGCGCCGCGTCCACCGTGATGGCGCTTCGTATCCGGTGATCGTACCCGCCTTCGGCTCCGTCGTGGACGGTATCCTCGCCCGTCGACTGAGCGTCCGTGATTCGGCATGTCTACGGGAGTACGAGGGGCCGGAGTACGATACGGCTCGACTGCCGGTGCGAACGCCCAGCGGCCGCACCGTGCTCGCCGCCGTGTTCGTGCCGAGGCCGTCATGCCCAGTGTCGGCCACCCCGTGGAACTACGCGACCTGGCAGCGCTGCTCCGCCCGTGGCTTCATCCAGCGGGTGAGGCGTACTCGGCGAGCACCGACGAACTGAGGCTGATCCTGCCGTATCTCGGGCTCGAAAGTCTCGGCGACCTTGATCTTCAGGAACGTGGTCTGCGGTCCGCCTCGACGACCCGGCGCTTCGGAGCCACCGTCGAAGCCTTTGCGCCCTTCACGCTCTTCGCCGCGGCGGCTTTCGGGGCGCTGGTCGCGACCGCGAGTTTCGCCTTCGCGGGCGGACGCGTCGCCGAGGCCGTGCTCACGCCCTTGCGGCTGGCGGGCGCGGACACGCGGCCGAGTTCCTTCGGCGACCGTGTAGCCGAGGCGAGGATCACCGGTGATTTCTTTCCCGCAGTCAGCGCCCTCCCCGATGCACCGTGGCGAGCGGCGACCCGCTGCGCTTTCGCTTTCGAAGCGACTTCGTTGCGGGATGATTTCGCGACGACCGCGGTCCGCGCGCCGGTTCTGGCGGTCCGCTGGACCGAGACGGGCGGCTCCGCCGCGACACGGATCGGCGCCGCATAGGCCGCGGGGACGACGCGGCTCGGAAGGTTCTGGCTGGCGACGACAATCTCGCCGCCGCTGAACGCCTGATCCAACAGGTTGGACATGATCGCGCTGCGGTTGGCCGAAGACCGCGCACCCAGAACGACGCCGATGATGCGCCGGCCGTCGCGCTCGGCCGACGCGACGAGGTTGTAGCCGGCAGCGTGGGTGTACCCTGTCTTCATGCCGTCGACGCCGGGATAATTGCCCAGCAGACGGTTGTGGTTAGAATACACGGCCTGCCCGTAGTGGAAACTCTGAGTGCTGAAATAGTGATAATAGTGTGGATAGTCATGCAGCAGCGCCAGGGCCAGCAACGCCATGTCGTGCGCCGTCGTCACCTGGTACGGATCGGGCAATCCGGAAGCGTTGGCGAACGTCGTCTGTGACATGCCCAGCGCATGCGCCTTCGCCGTCATCATCCACGCGAAACGTGGCTCGGTGCCACCCAGACTTTCGGCGATCACCGCCGCCGCGTCATTGGCCGACTTCGTCACCAGACCCAGGATGGCGTTCTCGACCGTGATCCACTGCCCCGGCCGGAGGCCGAGTTTGGTCGGCGACTGCTGCGAGGCATGTTCGGAGACCGGCAGCGGCTGGTTCAAAGTCACCCGACCGTCGTCCAGCGCCTCGAACAGCAGATACAGCGACATCATTTTGGTCAACGACGCCGGATGGTGCGCGAGATCCGAGTTCGTCTCGTAGAGGACACGGCCGTTCGAAGCATCCATCACCAGCGACGCATACGCCGCATGGGCCGGCGCCGCCACGAACACCACCAAAAATGCAAACACCAATGCCGTCGCCGCCCTGCGAATGCAGACGGGTACGACGGCGATCCGATCACCATCATCGTTCATCGGCTTTTCCGGTGAGGGCTGAAACCGTCTTCCCTGTGGCGCCATCGCTGATCTTTCGCCTGAGCGGGAATCGTTTTTGTCAGGGTTCGGCGAATGCTGGACCGGCAGCGCTCGTTGACTGGCGCCGACTTCGGCAAATCGAACTCGGCAATGTTTACCGTCGGCGTCGCAGCGTGTCAAAGCCGCTCGCAGCGGTGAAGCGGAAATTGTGTCAACGGCTTGGCCAGGAAGCGCTTTCCGCGCCGCCGGCAAGCACTCGGCGGTTGGCGCGCCCCCACCCGACCTGATACGTTTCGACCGAGTGGAAGGGGCGATTCGGCCCGGGACCTGGGGAATGGCGATGACCATAAAAACTGTGCAAACAAAGCCCTACGAAGGACAGCGGCCGGGAACGTCGGGCCTGCGAAAGAAGGTCGCCGTGTTCCGGCAGCCGAACTACCTGCAGAATTTCGTACAGGCGACATTCGATTGCATCGAGGGCCGGCAGGGCGGGACACTGGTGGTCGGCGGCGACGGACGGTACTACAACCGGGACGCGATCCAGATTATCCTGAAGATGGCGGCGGCCAGCGGCTTCGGGCGTGTCCTGGTCGGCCACGGCGGCATCCTTTCGACGCCTGCAACCTCGTGCGTCATCCGCAACAGCGGGGCGGTGGGCGGTATCGTCTTGTCGGCCAGCCACAATCCCGGCGGACCGGACGGTGATTTCGGCGTCAAGTACAATGTCGCCAACGGCGGCCCGGCACCCGAACAGGTGACCGAGGCAGTCTACGCGCGTACGCAGTCCCTCGAGACGTACGTCATCGCCGAGGCCGACGACATCGACCTGGAGCGCCTCGGTGCGACGCAGGTCGCCGGCATGGCGGTCGAGGTGTTCGATTCCGTTGCCGAATACGCCACGCTGATGGAGAGCCTGTTCGACTTCGACGCCATCCGCGCGCTGTTCCAGACCGGCTTCCGCATGTCGTTCGATGCGATGCACGCGGTGACAGGTCCCTACGCTCGCGAGATTCTGGAAGGGCGCTTGGGAGCGCCGGCCGGCACCGTCATGAACGGCATCCCGCTGGAGGATTTCGGAGGCGGCCATCCCGATCCCAATCTGGTCTACGCACACGACTTGGTGGACCTGCTCTGGCGCGCCGACGGCCCGGACTTCGGCGCCGCCTCCGACGGCGATGGTGACCGCAACATGATCGTCGGCAACCAATTCTACGTCACACCCTCGGACAGCCTCGCCGTGCTGGCGGCGAACGCCACCGTGGCTCCCGGCTACCGCGGCGGTCTCGCCGGCATCGCCCGGTCGATGCCGACCAGCCAGGCGCCCGACAGGGTGGCCGCCAGCCTCGGCATTCCCTGCTACGAGACGCCCACCGGCTGGAAGTTCTTCGGCACCCTGCTCGACGCGGGGATGGCGACGCTGTGCGGCGAAGAGAGTTTCGGCACGGGCTCCAACCACGTGCGCGAGAAGGATGGGCTCTGGGCGGTGCTGTTCTGGCTGAACGTGCTGGCGGTGCGCCGTCAGCCGGTGAGCGAGATCGTCCGCGAGCACTGGAAGACTTTCGGGCGCAACGTCTACTCGCGGCACGACTACGACGAGATCGACAGTGCCGCCGCCAACGGGCTGATGGACAACCTCCGTTCCCAGCTCCCAGGCCTGCCCGGTCAGCGGCTCGGTGGCTATGAGGTGACACTGGCCGACGACTTCGCCTACACCGATCCGGTCGACGGCAGCACGTCGACGAAGCAGGGCATCCGGGTGGGCTTCGCCGACGGGTCGCGGATCGTCTTTCGGCTGTCGGGCACCGGAACGCAAGGGGCGACCTTGCGCCTCTATGTCGAGCGCTTCGAGCCGGACGCCGCAAAGCACGACAAGGATACGCAGGAGGCGCTCGCCGACCTGATCGTCATCGCCCACCAACTCGCCGGGATCCAAGCCCGCACCGGTCGGACCGAGCCTACCGTCATCACCTGAGGTTTCGTCGCGCGACCGCCCTGTCTTAGTCGATGGGGCGGTCGCATCACCGGCCGGTGCGTTGCGGCGAAACAGCTACGGCACAGCCTTGTCGGTGCACTTTGCGAGTAATGTGAGGGGAGCGCGCATCCGGCACACGGGTCGGCATGTTATAGTCGCGACGAGCGAAGTCGGAGCGAGGCGATGTCGGAAAACCTGTTGGCGACGATGCGGGTGCAGATGCTGGCGACGATCGACGCTCACGCCGCGCTCGCGAGCGACGTTCTCGGCAGAGACACGATCTCAACCCGCACCTTGACGGCGATGGCGACGATCCCCCGGCACGACTTCGTTCCCGTCGAACTCGCAGCCTATGCGTATTCCGATCAGCCGCTGCCGATCGGCTACGACAAGACGATCTCGCAGCCGTTCATCGTCGCGCTGATGACCGACCTGCTCGATGTGCAGCCGGGGTGCAAGGTGCTCGAGATCGGCACCGGGCTCGGCTATCATGCGGCGGTGTTGGCGGCGCTCGAAGCACGGGTCTACACGGTCGAAATCATCGAAGAACTCGCTGCTCAGGCCAGCCGCCGGCTGAAGGCATTGAGCTACGCCGATATCGTCTTGAAGGTCGGCAACGGCGAGCACGGTTGGCCGGAACATGCGCCCTTCGATCGCATTCTGGTGTGCGCAGCTTCGGACTTGATCCCGCACGCGCTGTTGAAGCAGCTGGCACCGCTGGGGCGGATGGTCGTGCCCACCGGCATGCCGGATTCCCAGGTCCTGACGCTCGTCGAGAAAGCGGGCAACGGCCGACATAGCGTGAAGGAGATCATGCCCGTCCGCTTCGCCGCCTTGGAGACGGCGACTGAGTTCGGGACGTGAGCCGGTGAGCCTTCAGGTTGGCCGAGATAACGTGGGGTTGCGTATCGTTTCTTCAAGACTGCAGCTAAGGTTTGGTGAAAGGCAGCCTTTTCAATCGCTAACCGGTCGCATTCGAAAGCGCCGTTTGGCATCGGTCAGAAAAAATTCATCGTAATGAGTATCAGTAAGCGAAAAAGTGCTGGTTCGGGCCGGCCGGATGTGATTAGCTTTTGGATGAATCGCCTGCGTAATGGCGATCCGGGAGGGACCGAAGACCCTGAATAGCGTCGCGATGCGGCGAAGCGGTCAAAGATTGGGTCGGTAGAATGCTGAACCTGCCAAATGCGGGATATAAGGTTTATCAGGTTCAACTGTACAATGAGCAGGTGCGTTCCCTGGCGATGCGGAAGCGTCGCCACGGGTTTTTTGATCGTCAATGGGCTGCCCCGCAGATGCGGGACGTCGTCGCCCGTGACGAGGCCGAGGCCTGGAGCCTGATTGCGGAGCGTTTCCCTCCGGAAGACGGCTTCGTCGTCGAACGGATTACCGCCGGCCGCTTCTGAATCCGCCTTCGGGTGGAAGCAAGTCCTCCCGGTTTGCCGCGCAACCCCTGGGCCGATTCTTCATCACATAACGTGATGGTCTGCGCCGGATGAAGCCGTCTGGCGGGGACACCGCGGACAGAGCTTCGCCTGATCGCCCGTCCGGCAGCAGCCCCTCTGCTGCGAAGCGCGGCTATACGCCTGAAAACAAACAAAGGCTGCCGGGCGTTGCCAGAGGTCGGGGGAGCTTTTGCGCAAGCTGTGCGGAATGCCAGTTCCGCGGCACCAGAGCAAGTGGGGGAACATTTGTCTCCGGGGCGAGGGTATGGCAGAAACGTCGCTCATTCTCGACTGCAGGCGGACGACAGGCGTGTCCTCACAAAGACTTTCGAGGATTCCAATCGTTGCCGGGGTCGTGCTCGCATTGCTGATCGGAGCGGGCGCTGGAGCCGGTGCCGAACAGCCACCGGGCTTCGCCCCGTGGCTCGAAGAGGTGCGCGCCGAAACGCTCGGCAGCGGCTTGGCCAGCTCGGCGGTGGACGAGGCGCTCGGAAGCGTGGTGTATCTCGATCGCGTGATCGAGTTGGACCGGCGTCAGCCGGAGTTGACGCAGACCTTCTGGCGCTATCTCGACTCCCGGGTCAACGACGACCGGATCGCCCGCGGGCAGACCTATCTCGCCGCCTACCATTCGTTGCTGGACGAGGTCTATCGGCAGTATGGCGTGCCGCCGCGGATCCTGGTCGCGCTGTGGGGGATGGAAAGCGACTACGGCCGCATTCAGGGAGACTTCCCGGTCGTCTCCGCGGTGGCGACGCTGGCCTACGACGCGCGGCGGAGTGCGTTTTTTCGCCAGCAGCTGTTCGCGGTGCTCGACCTGATCGAACGCGGCGACGTTCCCCCCGACCTGCGCGGTTCGTGGGCCGGGGCCATCGGTCAGCCGCAGTTCATTCCGACCACGTTCAGCAATTTCGCCGTCGACTTCGACGGGGACGGATACCGTGACCTGCGCGGGAGTATCCCGGACGTGCTCGCATCGGCTGCCCGTTACCTTTCGGCCAGCGGTTGGAAGCCAGACGCCGGGTGGGGCCAGGAAGTCTGGCTGCCGGGCGGATTCGACTACCTGGAGACCGGCCTCGAGGTCGAGAAACCGGTCGACGATTGGCGCCGCCTCGGCGTTCGGCAGACCGACGGGAGCGAACTCCCGTCCTCGGAGCTGTATGCCACCGTGCTGCTTCCAGCCGGTGCCAGCGGCCCCGCCTTTTTGGTCTACCGAAATTTCCGGGCCATCCTGAAGTGGAACAACTCCGTGCTCTACGCGCTGGCGGTCGGCTATCTGTCAGACAGGCTGGCCGGCGGCGGGCCGCTGGTGGCCGAGCGTCCGGTGCAGGAGGTGCCGCTGTCCCGCTGGGATGTGGTCGAGATGCAGTCCCGGCTGGCGAGCCTCGGATTCGAGCCCGGCGAGCCGGATGGCGTCGTAGGCGAGCGGACTCGTCGGGCTATTCGCCTGTTTCAGAAGAGCGTGGCACTGCCGCCGGACGGGTACCCGGACCCGGGGCTGTTGCAGCAGCTCCGAGGGCAGGTGATGCAATGACCGCCGCCAACACGCCGATCGGCCTCGGGCGCGGTTGGCGATGTGCGACGATGCTGAGCGCCCTGCTCCTCGCCGGCTGCGCCGCCGATGCCCCCGAGCGAGACTCCCCGGCTTCGCCTGGCCCGAGCATGTCCGGCATCCGGGGTTACAAGGTCGGCAAGCCATACCAGATCAAGGGCGTCTGGTATTATCCGCAGGTCGATTACAGCTATTCCGAAGAGGGTGTCGCTTCCTGGTACGGACCCGGCTTCGACGGAAAGATGACCGCCAACGGCGAGGTCTACGATATGAACGACCTGACGGCGGCGCACAAAACCCTACCGCTGCCCAGCATCGTTCGCGTCACCAACCTGGACAACGGGCGCAGCCTGCAGTTGCGGGTCAACGACCGCGGGCCGTTCGTCGGCGATCGGATCATCGACGTGTCCCGCCGCGGCGCGCAACTCCTCGGCTTTCACACAGCCGGAACGGCGCGGGTCCGTGTGGAGATCGTCGAGGACGAGAGCAGGCAGTTGCTGGCCTCGCTCGCCGCCGCTTCGGGGACCACCGTGGCACAGGCCTCGCCGCCGGTGCCGCCGCTGGCGGCCTCACCCGTGTACGCGGCCACGCCGACAGCGCCCGCGCCCGACCCAGCGCCGGAGATCGGCCAAGTGCCGATGGCGATGGAGCCTCTCCCTGCGCCGATGCCGGTCGAGGTCGCCGAGGTTCCGCCGATCGCCGCCAACGCTGGCGTGCTTTTCGCCAGCGCCGCGGTCCCGGCGGGCGGCTATGCCGCCCCTCCGGTGACGTCGTACCCTGGCGCCGAACACCGTGTCGCATGGGTGCAGGCGGGGGCATTCGCCGATTACGATCGCGCAGACCGGGCGAAGCAGCGGCTGTCGGCCATCGGCCCGGTGGTGATGATTCCGTCGCGGATGGGCGGCCGCGAGTTGACACGGGTTCGGGTCGGTCCGTTCAAATCCGATCGTGATGCCGAGCGCGCCCGGGCATCGGTCAGCCAAGCCGGCTATCCGGACTCCCGACTCGTGCTCGAATAGCCGCGACGCTCCGGTCGACGTCTATCCACAGCCGCGGGCGCGACCATGCTCGTCCGGCTCCGGCAACCAAAACGAGGGAAACAGGTCCATGCAGTCGTCGACGTTCCGCATTCGATCCGCAGGCTTGGCGATGACGCTCGTTCTCGCGCTCGTCGCCGGGGCGCCGCGTCAGACCGCGGCGATCGAGACGCTGGCCCGCGAGGCGATCGTGGTCGACATGACGACCGGCGCAGTGCTGTTCGAGAAGGCCGCCGACCAGCGGATGCCGCCCGCGTCGATGAGCAAAATCATGACCACGTACATGCTGTTCTCGCGGCTGAAGGAAGGCAAGATCACGCTCGACGACACGCTGCCGGTCAGCGAGAACGCGTGGCGCCGCGGTGGTGCCGTCAGCGACGGCTCGACCATGTATCTGAAGCTCGGCGAACGGGTGAAAGTCAGCGATCTGATTCAAGGTATCATCGTCCAGTCGGGGAACGATGCGTGCATCGTCGTCGCCGAGGGTCTTTCCGGCAGCGAGGAAGCGTTCGCAACGGAGATGAACAAGAAGGCGAAGGAAATCGGCCTGAAGAACTCGGTGTTCCGCAACTCCACCGGTCTGCCTGATCCGGACCACGTCATGACTCCGCGCGACCTGACGATACTGGCCGAGCGGATGATCACCGATTTCCCAGAGTTTTATCACTTCTACAGCGAGAAGAACTTCACCTACAACGGTATCAAACAAGGCAACCGAAACCCACTCTTGTACAAGGGAATCGGTGTCGACGGGCTGAAGACGGGCCACACCAAGGAGGCTGGCTATTGCCTGACCGCTTCGGCCAAGCAGGGCGAGCGTCGGCTGGTGCTGGTCGTGACCGGCCTCCCCAGCATGCAGGCGCGCTCGGAAGAGTCGGAGCGGCTGCTCGACTGGGGCTTCCGCGAATTCGAGAACGTGGCGCTGTTCAAGTCCGGCGAGACGGTGGAGACCGCCGAGGTCTGGCTCGGTGCCGAGGAGACGGTGCCGCTGCAGGCGCAGTCGGACATCGTCATGACGATTCCGCGCAAGGCGCGCGACGGCATGAAGGTCACCGTCGTCTACGACGGGCCGATCCCGGCGCCGGTTCACAAAGGCGATCGCATCGCCACACTCGCCGTCTCCGCGCCGGGTATCCCCACCGTCGAGCAACCGCTGGTCGCCGGTGCCGACGTAGCAGAGAAGGGCTACGTCGGCCGGGTGTTCGCCGCACTGGGCAACGTCCTCGAACGGATCATCCCCTGAGCCGCGCGGCGCCGGCATCGGCCGGGCAGGGGAGGTTTATCGTCTTCGAGGGCGGCGAGGGGACGGGCAAGTCGACGCAGGCGGCGCTGTTGGCAGCCCGCCTCCGCGCCTCCGGTCTGTCCGTCGTCGCCACGCGCGAGCCGGGCGGCGCGCCCGGGGCCGAAGTGCTTCGCCGGCTGCTCGTCGAGGACCCGCCTTCCCCCGGCTGGGAGCCCTTGAGCGAGGCGCTGCTGCATTACGCCGCGCGCAACGAGCATGTCCACAAGACGATCGCGCCGGCTCTCGCGGAAGGAGCCTGGGTCGTCTGCGATCGCTTTGCCGACTCCACCGCCGCCTATCAGGGGGCCGGGCTCGCGCTGACGGCGGACGCCCTGGAGAGTCTTCGGCGGCTGGTCCTTCGCGGCTTCCATCCGGATCTCGTCCTGCTGCTCGACCTGAGCCCGGAGGAGGGGCTGGCACGGGCCGCCGCTCGTTCCGGGCGGACCGACCGCTACGAGAGCCAGGACATCGGCTTTCATCGCCGGGTACGCGCAGCGTTCCGCGAGATCGCCGAAGCCGATCCGGCACGATACACGATCATCGACGCCGCCGCCGGCCCCGCGGCCGTGCACGACTCCGTTCGCTCGGCCGTCGAGGCGCGGCTCGGCGTTTTGCTGCCGGCCTGAGCGATGGCCGCGGAGCGACCGGGCAACCTCGCACCGCCACCCAGGGTGAACCCGCTGCTGCTCGGTCATGAGCGTGCGGACGCGGAGGTCCGCCGGTGGATCGAGGAGGGTTGCCTCGGCCACGCACTCCTGATCTGCGGCCCGTGGGGAATCGGCAAGGCCACGTGGGCCTTCCGCATCGCCCGGAACATTCTGCGCCGAGGGGAGACGGCGCAGCCGGGCCTGCTGCCTGCTCTGTTCGCCGCGCCGGAAGCCGCCGGAGACGACGCGGACGAACCGCTCGACGAGACGTTTCGCTGGGTCGCGTCCAGCGCCCACCCCGATCTGCTGACCGTGGAGCGGCGGTTCGACGAGAAACGCAGCCGCATGGTCTCCGAGATCGTCGTCGACGACATTCGCCGGATCGGCACGTTCCTGGCGTCGTCGCCGGCACGTGGCGGCTGGCGGGTGGTGATCGTCGACGCGGCCGACGAGATGAACCGCAACGCCGCCAACGCCCTTCTCAAAGTTCTGGAGGAACCGGGCGGCAGAAGCCTGCTTCTGCTGCTCGCACACCAGCCGGGGCTGCTCCCGGCGACGATTCGTTCGCGCTGTCGCCGCGTCCTGCTGCGGCCTCTGGAAGAGCCGACGCTCGTCTCGCTGATCGACCGCTACCTCCCGGGCACCGGCGCCGGCGACGCCGCCGCCCTGGGCGCTCTCGCCGAGGGCAGCATCGGCCGCGCCCTGCAACTGGCTGCGAACGACGGGCTGCGGGTCCACCACGCGTTTCGCGCCGCCTTCGAAGCGTGGGCCTCAGGCGCCCGACAGCCGCTTCTCGGCCTCGCCGCCGACCCGGCGATGAGCGCCGACGAGGACGGGTTCCGTGTGACCGCGCATATCCTGTCATGGTGGCTACGCCGCATCGCCCGCGTCCGGGTGGCGAACGCGGCGGAGGAGGGGGCTGCGGCAGACATCCTGGCGGCGTCCGGCGACGTCGGCGCGATCCGGCGTATCGCGCTCGCCGCTCCGCTTGATCGCTGGCAGCAGGTATGGGACAAGACGCAACGTCTGGCTGTCCAGGCCGTCGCCGGGAATCTCGACCGCCGGCAGACGATGACCACGATCCTCCTCGAGATGCAGCGTGAGCTGCGCCCCGCAAGATCCTGAGGTGGATCGCATTTTGGCATTGGCGAATGACCGCGCGCCCCCGCTTCTACATCACGACGCCGATCTATTACGTGAACGATGTGCCGCACATCGGGCACATGTACACGACGCTGGCCTGCGACACGATCGCCCGCTTCAAGCGGCTCGACGGCTTCGACGTACGCTTCCTGACCGGCACCGACGAGCACGGCCAGAAGGTGCAGAAGGCCGCTGACGCCGCCGGCATCGCGCCGCAGGCATTCACCGACCGCGTGTCCGCCAACTTCCGCGATCTCGCGGGGCTGATGGGCTTCTCCAACGACGATTTCATCCGCACCACCGAGCCGCGGCACAAGCGTTCGTGTGCGGCGCTCTGGCAGCGGCTGGCCGAACGCGGCCAGATCTACCTGAAGACCTACGGCGGTTGGTATGCGGTGCGCGACGAAGCGTTCTACGCCGAGGACGAGGTGACACGGAACGCGGCCGGGGAGCGGATCGCGCCCACCGGGGCGCCGGTCGAATGGGTGGAGGAGCCCAGCTATTTCTTCCGCCTGTCCGACTGGCAGGAACCGCTGTTGCGGTTCTACGAGGAGCACCCGGATTTCATCCAGCCGACCTCGCGTCGGAACGAGGTGATCAGCTTCGTGCGCGGCGGGCTGCAGGATCTGTCGATCTCGCGCACCACCTTCGACTGGGGCGTGCCGGTGCCGGGCGATCCGGCGCATGTGATGTACGTGTGGCTCGACGCGCTGACCAACTACATCACCGCCGTCGGCTTCCCCGACACCGACAGCGAGATGTTCGCCCGCTGGTGGCCGGCCGACCTGCACATGGTCGGCAAGGACATCGTCCGCTTTCATGCCGTGTTCTGGCCGGCGTTCCTGATGGCGGCCGACTTGGCGCCGCCACGCCGTGTGTTCGCCCACGGCTGGTGGACCAACGAAGGTCAGAAGATTTCCAAGTCGCTGGGCAATGTCATCGATCCCCGCGAACTGGTCGAGCGTTACGGCCTGGACGCCGTGCGCTACTTCATGATGCGCGAGGTGCCCTTCGGCCAGGACGGCGACTTCTCGCACCGGGCGATGGTGGGCCGGATCAACGGCGATCTCGCCAACGATTTCGGCAATCTGGCGCAGCGGGTCCTGACGATGATCGGCCGCTACTGCGACGGCCGGATGCCGATACCGAGCGGTTTCTCCGAGGTCGATACGGAGCTGTTGGATGCCGCGGCCGACCTCCTGCCGAAGTTGCGCGGGCACATGGACCGCCAGACGCTGCACACTGGCTTGATCGATATGTGGGCCGTGATCTCGACCGCGAACGGCTACGTCGCCCGGCAGGCGCCCTGGACCTTGCGCAAGACCAATCCTCCCAGGATGCAGACCGTGCTGTTCGTCTGCGCCGAGACGCTCCGCCGCCTGGCGCTGCTGGCACAGCCGTTCATGCCGGACGCGGCGGCGAGGATGTTGGACCAGTTGTGCGTGCCGGCCGACCAGCGCACCTTCGCCGCGATGACCGCCGACCACGCCGTGCTTCCGGGGACGGTGTTGCCGCCGCCGGCCGGAATCTTCCCGCGCTATGTCGACAAGACCGAGAACGGCACGACCGCCGAGGTTTCGCCCGGATGAGGCGGTCTTGCTGATCGACAGCCACTGCCATCTCGATCACGCGGACTTCGCGGGCGAGGTCGAGGCGATCCTCGAGCGGGCGCGGGGTGCCGGGGTCGCCCGGCTGCTGACCATCTCGACGACGCTGGCGGGGTTCCCGCGGGTTCTGGAGATCGCCCGGCGGAACGCGGACGTGTTCTGCACCGTGGGCGTTCACCCGCACGACGCCGGGTCGGAGTCTTCGGTGACCGTCGACCGATTGATCCGGCTGGCGGCGGACCCGAAGGTCGTCGGTATCGGCGAATGCGGGCTCGACTATTACTACAACAAGAGCCCGCAGGACGTTCAGATCGCGGTGTTTCGCACGCACATCGCCGCAGCACGGGAGAGCGGGCTGCCTCTCGTGGTGCACTCGCGCGATGCCGACGACGCCATGGCGGCGATCCTCGCCGAAGAGTATGCGAAGGGCCCGTTCAGCGGCGTGCTGCACTGCTTCAGTTCCGGGCCGGCGTTGGCCGCGGCGGCGCTGGACCTTGGGTTCGCCATCTCGTTCTCCGGCATCCTGACGTTCCGCAAGACCGAGCCACTGCGCGAGATCGCCCGCGGGCTGCCGCGCGACAGCCTGCTGGTCGAGACCGATGCGCCGTATCTGGCGCCGGTGCCCATGCGCGGCCGGCGCAACGAACCTGCGTTCGTCGGGCATACGCTGGCGGCGCTGGCCGCCTGCCGTGACGAACCGGTAGCGACGCTGCAGGCCGCCACCGGAGCCAACTTCTTCCGGCTGTTCCGAAAAGCCGCGGCGGACGCATGATGTTCGCCCCCGGCGGCACTCCGGGGGCGTCACTCGATGATTTTTCATAACATATATTATGCGATCTTCGGATGGGCCGGCGCATCGTTTGTCCGGGCTCACCATCCGTCCGGGAGCGCTTCCGCCCGTCCGTGTACCGGCCAGGAGCGCTTCATCCGGGTTCCCGCATTCGCGACCATCTGGCGCGAGATGGCCATCAACATCGCCACGATCAGGTCGATGCGCTCGATGCTCTTGCTCTTGCTCGGACGGATGTCGCCGGACGCATCGGCGTGCGCCACCGTATTGCCTGCGCACCATCGCAGCACCGGGTTGCCGCCGTGCCGCAGCGTGCCCTCGGCGAGCACGCGTTCGAGTTCCCGGGCCGGCATGTTCATCGCCCCGTTGCTCTGCGCCATCGGCACGCAGGTGATGCCGTCGGCCATCAGTTGGCTGATCAGCATGGAGGAATTCCACCGGTCGTAAGCGAGTTCGCGAACCTGGTAGAGCCGGCAGAGGTCGAGGATTTTGTGGCGGATCGCCGCTTGGTCGATGGTGTTGCCCTCGGTCGCGATCATGTACCCTTGCTCGCGCCACGCTTCGTAATCGACGCGGTCACGCCGTTGGCGCTCGCGGATCGCCACCTCGGGACAGAACGCATACGCAAGCACGGTGTAGCCGCCGTCCTCTTCGGGAAACACCAGCACGAGCGCCGTGAGATCGGTCGTCGTGCTGAGGTCGAGTCCGGCGCGACATTCCCGGCCGACCAGCGAGGCGAAGTCGATGCCTGCCTCACCGCACCGGTCCCACCTCTCGAGATCGAGCCATCGCGCCCGCTCCTGTCCCCAGATGTTCAGGTAGAGCTGGCGGAATGTGCCGACGAAGCCCGGCGTATGCTGGGCACGGCGACATTCCTGTTCGATGAACTCCTCGGCGATGGTGACGCCGATGCCCGGATGCGCTTTCCGCCAGACGGCGCGATCCGTCCAGTCGTCGTCGGTCGACGCGCCGAACCGTTTGACCAGCCATGCCGGGTCGTCGACCTCGCCCGCGTCGACGCGGGTGGCGTAGTCATGGAGCTCCCAGGCCAGCGACGAGTGGTCCGAGCCGGCGGAGGTCGCATACACCGTCAGCGGTTGGGCCCGCGCGGCCATGCTGGTGATCAGTGTGTCGTGCAGGTCGCGTGTCGGCTGCAGGTAGACATCGTCGAACAGCAGGCAGGAGATGTTGCCGCCGTGGATCGCCTCGTGCCGCGACGAGACCACGCGGAGCTGAGCATCCTTGTAGACGAGCCGCGAGCGATAGGCCTTGCACACCACGGACAGGTCGGGATCACTCAAGATCATTTCGCGGGCGATGTTGAAGCACACGCCGGCATGCTCGCCATTGGCTGCGGCGACGATGATCTCCGCGCCAGGTTCCGGATCGACCATCAACATGTAGAGGCCAATCGCCGCCAGGAACGTGCTCTTGCCGCCTTTGCGCGGTACCTCGATCCAGGCATAGCGGTAGAGCCGGCGCCGATCCGCCTGCTTGCGGCCGAACAGCCCCTCGACAATGTCGCGCTGCCAGGGCTCCAGGAGGAACCGCTCGCCCGCGAGCGGCCCCTTCACGTGGCGACAGAATTCCTGGATGAAGAACGTGGCTCGCTGAGCGCCCGATAGATCCCAAGCGGTGCTATTTGAACATGCTCCGTCGCGCAGCGGTATCGTGCTGGTCACACGGGCGGCCTCCTGTAATCCCGAGTTGCTTGGCGAGATGCCTGGCCGCGGTCCAGCCGCGTTCCGCGTCCTGTGCCGCCGGATGCCGACGGCGGAGAACCGATCCGCGTTTGTTGGTCGTCGCGTAGTATCGGCCCTCGACCGCGAGGAGTTGTTCGGCACGAATGGCACAGGCGATGGCGTTGCAATAGCCGACCAGCAGGGTTCGTTGCGCCGGCGAAACTGGATTGGAGATCGCCGACACCCGCTCCCATTCCTCCCGAGCGATCTCGTCGAGAAGGATGCTGGGGATGCCGCCCGCCTGAGGCCGACTCCCGGTCGATTGCCGGGAACCGCCGGCTTCGAGCTTGACGACAGGCCGTGGCGTGTTCTGCCGCTGCGAAAAATCGACCGTATCGATGCTCATTGTCGCTCCTCTCGGTGTGAGATCACGGCGCCGTGGCCGGATCGGGGCAGCATCGCCCGCCCACCCGGCGGCGCGCGACCGGCTGTCCTTGTGCCGCCAGCCGATGAAACTGGCGTCCACACTGGCCCTGCCGGTGCATGCCGACGAGTCCACGGATAGCACGGGTAACAGACCCGTGGATGCAAAATAACTCATACGGGGTAATATGACACATGGAATCCGCAGAAACCATCGCAGAACGTTATCCCATGGAGTCGAGAGTCGATGTCAAGGATAACTCAATACGGGGGGTAGCCCCGATCCGCCGCCGGCTGCGGGCGAAGGCTCTCGCTCAGCCTGCGCGCATGGCAAGGCACCGACGCGGGGCGGAACTTCGCCAGAAGACTTGTCCATGTGCCTGTGCCCGCGAATATGTTAGACGTGCGCTCGTGTCCGCGCTTTCGGCGAGGTCTGAATACCCGATGTCCGTCGTCACCCGCTTCGCCCCCTCCCCGACCGGCTTCCTGCATATCGGCGGAGCGCGAACGGCGCTGTTCAACTGGCTGTTCGCGAGGCGTCACGGCGGGAGCTTCCTGCTGCGCATCGAGGACACCGACCGCGCGCGTTCGTCGGACGAAGCGGTGGCGGCCATCTACGACGGCCTGCGCTGGCTGGGTCTCGACTGGGACGGCGATGCTATGCTGCAGTCGACCCGGGCGGCGCGCCACGTCGAAGCGGCGGAGCGGCTGCTTGCGACCGGCGCCGCTTATCACTGCTGGGCCACGGTCGACGAACTGACGGCGATGCGCGAGCGGGCGAAGGCGGAAGCGCGCCCGTTCCGCTACGACGGACGGTGGCGTGACCGCGACCCGGCCGAGGCGCCGGCGGGCGTACCGCCGGTGGTGCGGCTGCGCGCACCCCTCGCCGGCGAGACGGTCATCCGCGACCTCGTGCAGGGCGAGGTCACGGTCGCCAACGCCCAACTCGACGACATGGTGCTGCTGCGCGCCGACGGCACGCCGACCTACATGCTGGCGGTGGTGGTGGACGACCACGACATGGGCATCACCCATGTGATCCGCGGCGACGACCACCTCTCCAATGCGTTTCGCCAGTATCAGCTCTACCGGGCGCTGGACTGGCCGGTTCCCGAGTTCGCCCACGTGCCGCTGATCCACGGCGCCGACGGGGCGAAGCTGTCCAAACGCCACGGCGCGCTCGGCGTGGATGCGTACCGGGACATGGGCTATCTGCCGGAGGCGCTGTGCAACTATCTGCTCCGCCTCGGATGGAGCCACGGCGACGACGAGGTCATCGCCCAGGAACAGGCGATCGCCTGGTTCGACCTCGGCGCGGTCGGCCGGTCCGCGGCGCGCTTCGACTTCGCCAGGCTGGGCAACCTGAACGGCATCTATATGCGCCGCGCCGACCCGGCACGGCTGGCGGCGCTGGTCGAGCCCCTGATCGAGCGACGACTGGGCTGCGACCTCGCTCCGAGCGCCCGGGCCCGGGTTCGCCGTGGCCTGGATGCGCTGCGCGACCGGGCGAAGAGCATCGTCGACCTCGCCGACGCGGCGATGATCTATGCGCAGGACACAGCTCCCCTCGCCCGCCCCGAGGCGGCTGCGCTGCTGACGCCGGAAGCCTGCGGCCATCTGCTCCGGCTTCGCGCGTTTCTCGAACGGCTGGAGCCGTGGACTGCCGCTGCCCTGGAGCTGGCGGTTCGCGACTACGTGGAGAATGCCGGGGAGCCCCGCCCGAAGCTGCGGGATATCGCTCAGCCGCTTCGGGTTGCGATGACCGGCTCGACCGTCTCTCCGCCGATATTCGAGGTGATGGAGACGTTGGCGCGGGAACTGGTGTTGGCCCGGCTGGATTTCGCTCTCGGTACCCGCGAGGCGGAGGCTGCGCCGGGTGCCGCCGCGGTCGCGCCATGACGCGGAAATAAACGAGAGCAGCGCGCGTGCAGGAACCATTACGATCGGCAATCTAGGGGAAGGCAGAAGATGAGTGACACGACGGCGTCCGCTCCGACGAAGCACACGGTCACGCTGATCGACAACGCCACGGGCAAGCGCTACGAGCTGCCGGTGCTGAAGGGCTCGACCGGCCCGGACGTGATCGACGTGCGCAAGCTCTACCAGGACAGCGGCTACTTCACCTTCGACCCGGGATACACGTCCACGGGGAGTTGCGAATCGGCCATCACCTATATCGATGGTGATAAAGGCGTGTTGCTGTACCGCGGCTATCCGATCGAGGACCTGGCTGAGCACTCCGATTTCATGGAGTGCTGCTATCTGCTGCTGTACGGGGATTTGCCGAACGCCGACCAAAAGCGCAAATTCGAGCACGACATCACCTACCACACGATGGTGCATGAACAGATGCACAAGTTCATCGAGGGACTGCGCCGCGATGCGCACCCGATGGCGGTCATGGTGGGCATGGTCGGCGCTCTTTCGGCCTTCTATCACGACTCTACGGACATCACCAATCCTCGGCACCGGATGGTCGCATCTTACCGAATGATCGCCAAGATGCCGACTTTGGCCACCTGGGCCTACAAGTATTCGATTGGTCAGCCTTTCATCTATCCACGCAATGACCTGCGATACTCCGAAAACTTCCTTCAGATGATGTTCGCGACGCCGTGCGAGCCCTACAAGGTCAACCCGGTGCTGGCGAAGGCGATGGATCGAATCCTGATCCTGCACGCCGATCACGAGCAGAATGCGTCGACCTCCACGGTGCGTCTCGCCGGCTCATCCGGCGCCAATCCGTTCGCCTGCATCGCGGCCGGCATCGCTTCGTTGTGGGGCCCGGCGCACGGCGGCGCCAACGAGGCGGTCCTGAAGATGCTGGAGGAGATCGGCGACAAGAGCCGCGTGCCGGAATACGTCAAGCGCGCCAAGGACAAAGACGATCCGTTCCGGCTGATGGGCTTCGGCCACCGCGTCTATCACAACTACGATCCCCGCGCGCGCATCATGCGCCAGTCTTGCTACGAGGTGCTGGACGAGCTGGGCGTGCGTGACGAGCCGCTCCTGGAACTCGCCATGGAACTGGAGCGGATCGCCCTGGAGGACGACTACTTCGTCTCGAAGAAGTTGTATCCGAACGTCGACTTCTACTCCGGCATCATCTTCCGGGCGATGGGCATCCCCGTCTCGCTGTTCACCGTGCTGTTCGCGGTGGCGAGGACCGTCGGCTGGGTGGCGCAGTGGAACGAGATGATCGAGGATCCGACGCAGAAGATCGGCCGCCCCCGCCAGCTCTACAACGGCCCGACCCGCCGCGACTACGTCCAGCTGGCCGAAAGGAACTGAGCGCGGGATCTGCCGCCGTGATCGCGTCGACGGCGGAAGCGCCGCCGATCGGTACTCGGGGCTCCTAGCCGGCGACGCGGGCGTGCCGGCTCTGCAGCAGGCCGGCGACGCAGGCCGGTGAGGACGGCGCAGTCGCGGAAATGTCCCGGGCTGCGGCGTGCTCGACCCGCCATGTGGCGGTGGCGGCGTCGTTGTAGAGGTAGAGATCGAGCACGCAGTCCGGCGCGCGGTACTGCCACAGTTCGACCGGCCCGTCGTCACGCCGGAAGTCCGCCGGCCCGAGCAGGCGGCCGATCTGATCGGCATCGAGACCGACGAGTTGCTGCTCGGAGATCTGGGCTAGTCCGGCGCGGCCGTTCGCCGGGCCCGGAGACTTGGCGGCTCCTTCGCCGGACGTGGCGCACCCTGACGACAGCAACACGGCCGCCAGGGCCACCGCCGTCAGGGCCGGAAAGGCGAACCGCCGCGGGGCGGGCAGCCGGCTCACGGCCGTTCGATGACCGCGGCCGGCTCCACCGGTTGGACTGGCAACTCGGCCCGCGCCGGCGCCGCCGGCTCCATCGGCGCGTCGACGACGCCGAAATCGCCGACGATCCGGCCGCCCGCGTCGATGGTGATCTGGCCGTAGCGGAACTTTCCCTCCAGCCGCCCGGTCGCCCGCACCGCGAGGCGCTCGCGGGACGACAACTCGCCCTCGAATCGGCCGGCGACATCGGCCTCGCCGACATCCGCCGTGCCACGGAACACGCCCGACGGGCCGATCTGCAGCGAGCGGCAGCCGGAGAGCTTCATGTCGACCTCGCCCTCGATGATGATCTTATCGCAGGCTAGGACCTCTCCCTGCAACCGCACGTCCTTGCCGACGACAAGGCACTTGTCGCGGCCGACCGCGGGCGCCGGTTCGCTGCGCACGGTCCCGCCACCGCCGATATCGCGCCGAGCGAGGTCGATCGGAAAGTTCGGGCTGCCCAGCGGCCGCGCCGGCAACGGTGCGGTCCGGCGTGCCGGCGCCTTGGGGGACGAATCCTCCTCGGCCGCGACCGGGCGCTCCGTCACAGCCGGCTCCTGGCTGTCGCCGGCGGACGTCTTCTTGATGCGGAACATGCTGCCTGAGATCTCCCTCGTCTCGAAAATCGGCCTCGCCGACCGCCGCCGGTCATGCCGCCCGCTGCATCCTGACGAACAGGTGCACCATCACCGCGGTCCCGACCAGTGGCGCCAGCAGGTTGACCAGCGGCACGGTCAGCAGCAAGGCGAGCAACAAGCCGGCCACGAACACCGTGCCTGCGTTCCGCCGCCGCAGCGACCGTGCGGCGGAAGCGTCCAGCCTGCGCGCCGCCACGACCTCGAAGTATTCCCGGCCAAGAAGATACCCATTTACCCCATAGAAGACAAAAGGGAATAGCGGCGGGACGACCAGAAACAGCAAAACACCGAGGTTCAGCACCAGCAATACCGCGAGAAATTTCAGTGCGGAGACGATGACCTCATCGAGCGGCTGGCTGCGCGGCGGCGGCAGGCCCGGATAATGCCGGCGTTCGACCGATTCGGCGACATCGTCCAGCAGAAATCCGGTCGTCGTGCTGACCACCGCCGGGAACAGCAGCCAACTCACCACCAGCGTCGCCAAGCCGCCGAGCACCTCGGTCGCCGTCTCCAGCCAGCCGGTCTGGAACAACGTCGTCTGCGTCAGCACCCAGCCGACGCCGGTCCACAGCAACAGAAACAGTATGAGCGAAGTGCCGAGACTGACCCACAGCACGCGGCGGATTGCCGGATCCCCCAGCTGTCCGATCGCCTTGACGAAAGCGCCCAGCATACGATCGGCCCCGATGCGTCTGTGACGGCAGGCCATTGGTGTAGCCGGCCGGGGCGCCGGCGGCAAGGCAGAGCAAACGCGTCGTTAGCCGAGATCAATTCCAGCACGCGACCGATTCGGTTGTGGTCGGACCGCCGCTGCGATGGACGCCGTTGACCGGCGGCGAGGGATCCAGTATGTTCCTCGTTTGTACTCTTTGCGGGGGCGGCCGATTTCTCTGGGTCCGGGCATCCTTGACGACAATTGCCGACAAATGACGACATCCTGAGCGAAAAAAGGGCCAGACCTGATTGAATTCAAGCGGATAGCGATAAACATCGGCTCAATTCCGGTCTCGAGGCGGGCTCGAGTCGACGACATCGGAGTGCGGGCGCAGGCGCCGCGCACCGGGCCGAGTCCCGCCGCCTGTCGCACCTGAGTTGCCGGAGGCAGTCGTGCCGTTATACTGCGCGGCTTCGGTGTGGCGGCGGAACGGGCATATGGCGGACGCACCCTATGATGTGGTCGGCATCGGCAACGCAATCGTCGATGTCCTGTCGCAGGCCGACGACGCATTCTTGATCCGCCACGACCTTACCAAGGGGGCGATGACGCTGATCGATGCCGCGCGCGCCGAGCAGCTTTATGACGCGATGGGGCCGGGGATCGAGGTTTCCGGCGGCTCGGCGGCCAATACGATCGCCGCGATCGCCTCGCTGGGTGGCCGCGGCGCCTTCGTCGGCCGGGTGCGCGACGATCAGCTGGGCAGGATCTTTCGCCACGACATCCTGGCGCTCGGGATCGCCTTCAGAGGGACGCCGGCCACGGAGGGTCCCGCCACCGGGCGCTGCCTGATTCTCATCACGCCGGACGCGCAGCGCACGATGAACACCTTCCTCGGCGCGAGCGCCGAGTTCGGGCCGGAGGATGTGGACGAGCAAATTGTCGCTCAGGCACGGACGACGTATCTCGAAGGCTACCTTTGGGATCAGCCGCGGGCGAAGCAGGCGTTCGTCGCCGCGGCGGGGATCGCGCACGGGGCCGGGCGGACGGTGGCGCTCAGCCTGTCCGATCCGTTCTGCGTCGACCGGCACCGCGAGGACTTCCTGTCGCTGGTCGAGAACCACGTCGACGTGCTGTTCGCCAACGAGGACGAGATCGTCTCGCTCTACCGCGAGCACTCCTTCGACGCAGCGCTGCAACAGGTACGCCGCCACTGCCCGATCGCCGTCCTGACCCGCTCGGAGAAGGGCGCCGTGGTGGTCGCCGGCGACGCCGTGCACGTCGTCGACGCCGAGCGGGTGCCGCACGTCGCCGACACGACCGGTGCGGGCGACGCCTATGCCGCGGGCTTTCTCTGGGGGCTCGCACGCGGCCTTCGCCTGGAGACCTGCGCACGGGTGGCAGCCGTCTGCGCGGCCGAGGTGATCAGCCACGTCGGCGCCCGGCCGGAGGCCTCGCTCGCGGATCTGGTGCGGCAGAAGCTGGGTTGATGCCCGACCCGTCGTCGTCATCGGGTGCCGGCCCCGTCGCGGCCGCGGCTCTGCCCCTGAGGGAGCGCGCGTCCGGCAGATTTCGAGCATGGGTCGATGCGCTCGCGGTGTTCCGCGACCGCCGGGTGCTGGCGATGGTGTTCCTCGGCTTCGGCAGTGGGCTGCCGTTCGGCGCGCTGGCCGAGCCGCTTTCGGCGTGGCTCACCGAGGCCGGGCTGGGCAAGGCGGAAATCGGCCTGTTCGCGCTCGTCAGCCTCCCCTACTCCCTCAAGTTCCTGTTCGCGCCGTTCATCGACCGGCTGCCGCTGCCGCTGCTCGGCCGGCTGTTCGGGCGGCGGCGTGGCTGGGCGCTGGCGGCGCAAGCGCTGCTGATCGGCGCGCTCGCCGGCCTCGGCATGACCAACCCGGCGTTCGATCCCTGGTGGACGGCCGCCTTCGCCGTCGCCGTCGCCTTCGCCTCGGCCACGCAGGATACCGTCGTCGATGCCTACCGGGTCGAAATCCTGGAGGCGCGCGCGCAGGCGGCCGGCGCCGCCACCGCCACGTTCGGCTGGCGCCTGGGGCAGGTCGGTGCCGGCGCAGGCGGGCTGATCATGGGCGACCTGCTGCCCTGGACGGTCGTGTTCTACGTCATCGCCGCGGCGATCCTGGTCGCGGTGATCGCCATCCTGCTGAACCCCGAGCCGCGGGCTTCCGCCGGCGCCCAGTCCCGTGTCCTCGAAGCGCGCGCCGAAGCGTGGCTGGCGCGTGGCCCGCGGATGCCGCGGCCGCTGGCGGTGATGGCGGCGTGGATGTGGGCGGCGTGCGTCTGCCCGTTCCTGGAGTTCGCCGGCCGGCGCGGCTGGATCGCGGTGCTGCTGTTCATCCTGCTATACAAGTTGGGCGACGCCGTGCTGGGCGTGATGAAGGTGCCGTTCTTCCTGGAGATCGGCTTCACCAAGACCGATATCGCCGAGATCGCCAAGCTGTTCGGCTTCGTCGCCACCGTGGCGGGCGGGCTGATCGGCGGCGTGGTGGTGGCGCGGCTGGGCATCATGCGCGGGCTGCTGGTGTGCGGCGTGGCGATGGGGCTGTCCAACCTGGTGTTCGTCCTCCAGGCCTGGGCCGGCAACGACATCAGCGTCCTCGCCTTCACCGTCACGGTGGAGAACGTCACCACCGGCATGGGAATGACGGCGTTCGTCGCCTACATGTCGAGCCTGTGCAACGTGGCCTACACGGCCACGCAGTACGCGCTGCTGACGTCGCTGATGGCGATGGGCCGCACGGTGCTGGCGTCCGGCGCCGGCTGGCTCGCCGAACAGGTGTCGTGGCCGACCTTCTTCGTGATCACCACCGCGGCCGCCCTGCCCGGCCTGCTCCTGCTGCTGCTGCTGATGCACCGCTACCGGACGCCGTCCCCGGCGTGACCGGGTTCGGCGCTGGATTTCCGCTCCCCCTCCTCCGGTCGCTCCGACACTGCACCACTCCCGGGCGAGCCGTGCGATCAAAGGAGTTGCGTCGCGTACGCAACCGGAGGACGATACGGACTTCCTGACAGGACTCGAACAGGCGGACGACGATGGATATCAAGAAAGTCCCAGTGGGCAAGAATGCCCCCTACGACGTCAACGTCATCATCGAGATCCCGATGGGCGGCAATCCCGTGAAGTACGAGCTGGACAAGGAGTCCGGCGCGATCTTCGTCGACCGGTTCCTGCACACGGCGATGTACTACCCTTTCAATTACGGCTTCATTCCGCACACCCTGTCCGAGGACGGAGACCCGGTCGACGCCGCGGTGATCGGCCAGGTCCCGGTGACGCCCGGCGTCGTCATCCGCTCTCGGCCGGTTGGCGTGCTGATCATGGAGGACGAGTGCGGCACGGACGAAAAAATCCTTTGCGTCCCGGTGGACGAGCTGCACCCCTACTACGCCGACATCGCATCGTATCGGGATCTGCCGGTGATCATGCGTGAGCAGTTCGCCCACTTCTTCGCCCACTACAAGGACCTCGAGCACGGCAAGTGGGTGAAGGTGAAACGCTGGGGCGAAGCCGACGAAGCTTTCCAGCTCATCCGCCAGGGCGTGACGAGGGCCGACGAGGGGTAATCGCGCCGCGAACGCTGGAGAGGGGCTGGTTTCCCCTCAGCCCGCGCGGCGTGTCTTCGGCTTCGGCTTTGCCGTCGGGGCACCCTTCGGCGGCTTGGCATCCTTCGCCGGCGCGCCCGGCTTCTCCTTCGCGGCGAGGCTGGCGCGCAGCGCGGACATGAGGTCGACGACGTTGGTGTCCTCGGGTTCGGCGGCGGCGACGGGTGCATGGCCTTTCTGCTTTTCCGCGATCAAGGCCTTCAGCGCCTCCTCGTAGCGATCGACGAACCTGCTCGGATCGAACGGCCCCGCCTTCTGCTCGATGATTTTCTCGGCGATCGAGATCATCGCCGCATCGGGTGCCGCGTCGCTGATCGCAGCGAAGATCTCGTCGGGCTTGCGGACTTCGTCGTCTGTCCGCAACGAGTACGCCAGAATGCCGTTGCCGCGCGGCTCCAGGGCCAGCAGGCGCTCGCGGGTGGACAGCACGACCCGGCCCAGCGCGATCTGGCCGGATCGCTGCATGGCTTCTCGGATCACCCCGAAGGCCTCCTGGGCGAGCTTCCCATCGGGCGCCAGATAGTAGGGGTTGTCCCAGTAGAGGCGGTCGATCTCAGCTTCGGGAACGAACCGTTCGATATCGATGGTCTTGGTGCTTTCCAGCTTCACCGACTTGATCTCGTCGTCGGTGAGCAGGATGTACCTGCCCTTCTCCACCTCGTAGCCTTTGACCAGATCGGACCGTTCGATCGGTCCGGTGTCCGGATCGGTGGTGATCATCCTGATCCGATTGTTGGTCTTTGGATTGATCAGGTTGAAGTGGACGTCGCCGCCGGAACTGGTCGCCGTGTAGAGCGCGACCGGGCATGTGACGAGCGAGAGCTTGAGGTGGCCCTGCCAAGTTGGACGGTACGCCATGTCTGATCTCCCGGCGGGCGCCATGTCGCCACGCGAATCGAATCAACGATTCATGAGGCGATTCGTTCGCGTCAGCGGCAAGGTGCCGTTTCGCCTGTCTCCAGGTCGATACGAAAGCAATGCTCCTGGCCGGTGTCTACGTCGCGGACGATGACGCTGATGTCGGAGCCACCGTCGATCGAGAGCGGGAAGTCCTCGAGATAGGCGATCGCCGCAGCCTCGAACGTCGGTTCTTCCACCAGATGGGCGTGATGGAAGTCGACGTGCCGGGAGCGGACCCTGAACCTGCGTGTTTCTGCGACACTCCCAGACACGTCTGCTACCCCTCCTACAATGCAACGTCGCCGAGTCTATCACCTTTGAGGAAGGAACCTCCGCCCGGATCGAGTGCCGCCGACGATCGTTACTCTCTCCATGGCCAGCACGAAACTCAGCCGCTACCAGGAGATGCGCGACTTCAGCCAGACGGCGGAACCGTCCGGCAAGGGCGCGGAGATCGTGCCGTCCGAACGCTTGCGGTTCGTGATCCAGAAGCACGCCGCGACCCGGCTGCACTTCGACCTTCGGCTCGAGCACGGAGGCGTCTTCAAGTCGTGGGCCGTGACCAGAGGGCCCTCGCTCGACCCCGGCGACCGGCGCCTCGCGGTCGAGGTGGAGGATCATCCTCTCGCCTACGGCGACTTCGAGGGGACCATTCCCAAGGGGCAGTATGGCGGCGGCACGGTTCAGCTCTGGGACCGCGGCTTCTGGGCCCCGGAGCGCGGCTTCGAGGATGTGGACAAGGCGCTGGGCAAGGGCGAACTGAAGTTCGTCATGGAGGGTCAGCGGCTGCACGGATCCTGGGTGATCGTGCGGCTGCGCTCCGACGAAGGCGCGAAGCGCGACAACTGGCTGCTGATCAAGCATCGCGACGCGGCGGCGGTCGAGAAGAACGGCGACGCTTTGGCGGCGGAAGATCGCTCGGTCGCCTCGGACCGCACCATGGCGCAGATCGCCGCCGGCGAGGGTGACGGAGCCGCACCGTTCATGACCACGGCGAGGGGCTCGGCGGACGCGGTCTGGCAGAGCCATCGCAATGCCAGCTCCACGGCTGCGGCCTCGCCCGAGATCGGCAAGCCTTCGAAGCCGCCGAAGCCGGCCGCCGCGCCTAAGTCGGTCGCCGGCCTGCCGGCGTTCGTCGAGCCGCAGTTGTGCAAATCGCTGCAGAAGCCGCCGTCCGGGCCGGGCTGGGCGCACGAGATCAAGTTCGACGGCTACCGGATGCAGCTTCGTACCCTGGGCCACAAGGCGACGCTCCTGACCCGCAGAGGCCTCGACTGGTCCGCGAAGTTCCCGGCGATCGTCAGCGCCGGCGCAGACCTGGCCGACGGGATCATCGACGGCGAGGTCGTCGCGCTCGACCACACCGGCGCCCCGGACTTCGCGGCGCTGCAGGCGGCGATCTCCGAGGGTCGAACGCAGGATCTGGTCTTCTTCGTCTTCGACCGGTTGTTTGCGGGTCCGGACGATCTGCGGCCGCTGCCGCTGTCGGAGCGCAAGGCCCGGCTGGAGGCGAGCCTCGCCGATGCGCCCGCGAACATCCGCTACGTCGATCATTTCGTCGCCGCCGGCGACGCCGTGCTGCAGTCGGCGTGCCGCATGTCGTTGGAGGGCATCGTCTCCAAGCGGCTGGATGCACCATATGCGTCCGGCCCCGGCGAGACCTGGACCAAGGCCAAATGCCGGCAGGGCCATGAGGTGGTGATCGGCGGCTGGACCACCACCGGCGAAGCCTTCCGCTCGCTGATCGCCGGCGTCTACCGCGGCGGCCAGCTCGTCCATGTCGGGCGGATCGGCACCGGCTTCGCGCGCGGCACCGTCGAGCGGCTGCTGCCCCGGCTTCGCGTCCTGGAAAGCGACCAGTCCCCATTCACCGGCAAGGGGGCGCCGAAGAAGGCGGGCGGTGTCCACTGGGTGAGGCCGGAACTGGTGGCCGAGATCGAATACGCCGGCTTCACCGGCGATGGCTCGATCCGCCAGGCCTCGTTCAAGGGACTGCGGGAGGACAAACCGGCGGAAGACGTCGAGGCGGAAGCCCCGGCTCCGGCCGACACCACGGCGCTGACCGAGCCTGCGCCCACCAATTTCCGCACCGTTGCTCCGCGCGGGTCTGTCCCGGTGATGGGGATCACCATCTCCAACGCCGAGAAGCCGCTCTGGCCGGACGCCGGCGACGGCCGGGCGGTGACGAAGCTCGACCTCGCCCGCTACTACGAGGCGGTGGGTGAGTGGATCATGCGGCATATCAAGGGTCGCCCCTGCTCGATCATCCGCATGCCGGACGGCATCGGCGGCGAGCGCTTCTTCCAGCGGCACGCGTCGAAAGGCTACTCGGCGCTGTTCACCGAGGTTCAGGTGTTCGGTGACCACAAGCCCTACCTGCAGCTCGACCGCGTGGAGACGCTGATCGCGGCCGCGCAGATCGGCGGCGTCGAACTCCATCCCTGGAACTCGGCGCCGTTCAAGCCGGAGCAGCCCGGGCGGCTGGTCTTCGACCTCGACCCGGCGCCGGACGTCGCCTTCACCGACGTGATCGACGCCGCGCGGGAGGTGCGTGATCGCCTGACGGAGTTGGGGCTGGTCGGCTTTTGCAAGACGACGGGCGGCAAAGGCTTGCATGTCGTAGCCCCGCTGGAAGCAGACGGGATCGATTGGCCGACGACCAAGGCGTTCGCCCGCGACGTGTGCAAGGCAATGGCGGCCGATTCACCGGGGCGTTTCCTGATCAACATGGCGAAGAAGGACCGAACCGGGCGCATCTTCCTCGACTATCTGCGCAACGATCGGATGGCGACGGCGGTGGCACCGCTCTCGCCCCGCGGACGCGATGGGGCGCCGGTCTCCTGGCCGTTGAATTGGAGCCAGGTCAAGAAGGGGCTGGACCCCGCCCGCTACACCATCCGCACCGTCCCCGCCTTGCTCGCCAAGTCGGCGGCTTGGGACGAATACTGCGAGGGCGAGCGCTCTCTCGCTCCGGCGATGAGGCGGCTCGGCAAATGAGATGGTTACTCGAGGCGATCGGGGCGGCTGTGGCGCTCTCGGTCATGTTTCACGGAGCGGCGTTTGCAAAGGCGAAGACGACCAGGAAGGCTGCCGCGCCGTGTGTCGCGGAATCGGCGATGTCGTCGCTGAACGTGCGCGCACTGCAGACCGAACTGATGGTTGCCGCACTCTCCTGCGACGAGACCGAACGCTACAACGCCTTCGTCGAGTCCAGGCAGGACGAGTTGTCGATGTATGGTCAGCGGCTGCGGGCCACGTTGAAGGGACGGACGAACGCATTCGTGACGAAAGTGGCCAATGTCAGCGCGCTCAACATGGACTGCGCAGCGTCCCGCGGTCTGTTCGTAACGGTTCTCTCCGCCGATCAGCCCCAGCTCGACACCATCGCGACGACGGAATGGGCGTCCAAGCTCCACGGATACCGGGTCTGTACGAAACGTTAGCACGGGAGGTGTGAGCGGGCTTTGTGGTCGCAATGCCGAGATTGCGAGCGTTCCAGATGTTCGTGCAGTCGGGCGAACGTGTCGCAGGCGGCGCCGATTATCGTGCCCTCCTCCCGTTCGGTCGGCCTGAGGCTGTCGAGGGTATTGCAGAAGCTCTTCCAGGCGCGTCCGATGCTTTCACCGCCTGAGGTATAGAAGCGCAGGGGGAACGACCGACAGGTCTTGTCGAGGGCTCGCGCGATCACTTTGCCGCCGAGCGAAGCACCAGCGAGGACGTAGCGGCAACCGACCGCCTGCCAGACCGTCTGGATCTGTGGGATCTCTGCGCAGTCGGGAAGTGCCGCCAACTCCGACGCTGTGCAGCCGAGGTCCTGCAGATCAGCCACGAGCCGCGGCGCCCCCTCATGGCCGGCCAGGGGGGCGCCGAGCGTGGCCCAGTCGGCGGCCCCGGCGATTGCGCGCTCGACCGGGCGCCAGAAGGCGAGCTTGAGCAGCAGGATTTGGCGGTACTCGGCCTCGCTCACGGCGCCCCGCGCCAGGGCGGCCAGCCGCGGGTGGTCTTCGATGCGCGCGTGTGCCGCGGTGGTCTCCTGCTTCAGGCGGGCGCGCAGACGGTCCTGTGGCAGAACGACGACGTTGCCGGCTTCGAGCCCGGCAAACTCCATCCCCGTCCCCTCCCCGCGTCAGAAATGCACGGCCCGGCCGTAGGCGTCCAGCACCGACTCGTGCATCATCTCCGAGAGAGTCGGGTGCGGGAAGATGGTGTGCATCAGCTCCGCCTCCGTCGTCTCCATCGTCCGCGCGATGCCGTAGCCCTGGATCAGCTCGGTGACTTCGGCGCCGACCATGTGCGCGCCCAGCATCTCGCCGGTCTTGGCGTCGAACACCGTCTTGACCATACCTTCCGGCTCGCCCAGCGCGATCGCCTTGCCGTTGCCGATGAACGGGAAACGACCGACCTTCACTTGGTGGCCCTTGTCCTTCGCCGCCTTTTCTGTCAGGCCGACGCTCGCCACCTGCGGGCGCGAGTAGGTGCAGCCGGGGATGTTGCCGGTGTTCAGCGGGTGGACGTCCGGAAGCCCTGCGATCTTCTCGATGCAGATCACGCCCTCGTGGCTCGCCTTGTGCGCCAGCCAGGGCGGGCCGGCGACGTCGCCGATGGCGTAGACGCCGGGCTCGCCGGTGCGGCACCACTCGTCGATGACGATATGCGCCCGATCCACCTTCACCTTGGTGCCTTCGAGACCCAGGTCCTCGACGTTGCCGACGATGCCGACGGCGAGAATCACCCGGTCGGCGGTGACCTCCCAGCTCTTGCCGCCGCCTTCGAGCTTGGCGGTCACGGAGTCGCCCGTCTTGGTCAGGCTCTTCACGGTCGTCGCCGTGTGGATCTTCATCCCCTGCTTCTCGAACTGCTTGCGGGCGAAGGCGGAAATTTCCTCGTCCTCGACCGGCAGGATGCGCTCGAGGATCTCGCAGACCGTGACTTCGCAGCCGAGCGAGCGGTAGAAGCTCGCGAACTCGATGCCGATTGCCCCCGAGCCAACCACCAGGAGCGATTTCGGCATTGTCTCCGGCACCATCGCCTCGAAGTAGGTCCAGATCAGCTTGCCGTCCGGCTCCAGGCCCGGCAGGCCGCGCGGGCGCGCGCCGGTCGCGAGGATGATGTGCTTGGCCTGCAGATCGGCGACGGGCTTGCCGTCCTTGGTGACGGCGAGCTTGCCGGGCCCGGTCAGCCGGCCGCGACCGTCGAACACCGTGACCTTGTTCTTTTTCAGCAGGTGGCCGACGCCGCCGTTGAGCTGCTTCGCCACCTTGCGCGAGCGATCCACCACTTTCTTCAGGTCGAAGTCGAAGCCCTGGACGGTGATGCCGAAGTCGGCGGCGTGCTTGATGTTCTCGTAGACCTCGGCGGTGCGCAGCAGCGCCTTGGTCGGAATGCAGCCCCAGTTCAGGCAGATGCCGCCCAGGTGCTTCTCCTCGACCACCGCCGCCTTCATGCCCAGTTGCGCCGCGCGGATCGCGGTGACGTAGCCGCCCGGCCCGGCGCCGACGACGACGACGTCGAACGATGTGTCAGCCATGGGTGCGCGTCCTCTACAGCATCATCCGGATCGGATCTTCGATCAGCCGCTTGAACACCTGCAGGTATTCGGCCCCGGCGGCGCCGTCGACGGCGCGGTGATCGATCGACAGCGTGCAACTCATCATCGTCGCCACCGCTAGGGCGCCGTCCTTGACCACCGGCCGCTTCTCGGCGGCACCCACCGCCAGCAGGCACGCCTGCGGCGGGTTGATGATCGCCGCGAAGTCCTTCACGCCGAACATGCCGAGGTTGGAGATGGTGAAGCCGCCGCCCTGGTATTCCTCCGGCGTCAGCTTGCCGTCGCGCGCCCGCTTGGCGAGATACTTCACCTCGTTGGAGATGGCGGCGAGGCCCTTCTGGTCGGCGTTCTTGACGATCGGCGTGATCAGGCCGTTGGGCGTCGCCACGGCTACGGAGACGTCGACGGTCTGGTAGTAGCGGATGGCTTCGTCGGTCCAGGAGCAGTTGGCGTTCGGGTAGGCGCGCATCGCCAGCGCCACGGCGCGGACGACGAAGTCGTTGACCGAGATCTTCCAGGCGCCGTCCCCTTCCGGCGAGCGGCCGTTGAGCTGCTCACGCAGTGCCAGCAGCGCCTCGATGTCGCAGTCGACGGTGAGGTAGAAGTGCGGGATGTCCCGCTTCGCCGCGCCGAGCCGCTTGGCGATGACCTTGCGCATGCTGCTGTTCGGCACTTCGACGTAAGCCGGGCCGGCCTCCTGCGGAGCCGGTTTCGCCGGCGCCGCGAGGGCCGCCGCCGGTGCAGGCGCCGCGGCGGCGGCGGGCTTGGGCGCGGCCTTCGCCTTCTCGACGTCCGCCTTGACGATGCGGCCGTGCGGGCCGGAGCCGGTGATCTGCCCGAGGTCGAGGCCCGCCTCCTTCGCCAGCCTGCGGGCGAGCGGGCTCGCGAAGACGCGCGCGCCGGTCGGTCGCTGCGGAGCCTCCGCCGCCGGCGCAGGCGCCGGAGCCGCGGCTGCAGGAGCGGCTTGGTCGGCAGCGGGAGCCGGCGCGGATGCGGCGGGCTTCGGCGCGGCCGCGGCATCGAGCGACGAGGCGTCCTCGCCCTCGGCGAGCAGCAGCGCGATCAGCGTGTTGACCGGCACGCCCTCGGTGCCGTCCGGCACCAGGATGCGGCCCATCGTCCCCTCGTCGATGGACTCCACCTCCATCGTCGCCTTGTCGGTCTCGATCTCGCAGAGCACGTCGCCGGACTTGACGGCATCGCCTTCCTTCTTCGCCCACTTGGCGAGCTTACCCTCGGTCATCGTCGGCGAGAGCGCGGGCATCAGCACTTGGATCGGCATGACGGAGCTCCTCGCCCTAGCGGTAGCAGACGGCTTTGGCGGCCTGGACGATCGCGTCCGGCTGCGGCAGCGCCAGCTTTTCCAGGTTGGCGGCGTATGGCATCGGCACGTCGGCGCCGCACACCCGAACCACCGGCGCATCCAGATAGTCGAACGCGTGCTCCATCATCAGGGCCGCGATCTCCGAGCCGATGCCGGCCACCGGCCAGCCTTCCTCGGTGGTGACGATGCGGTTGGTCTTTTTCACCGATGCCGTGATCGTCTCGACGTCCAATGGCCGCAGCGAACGCAGGTTGATCACCTCGGCGTCGATCCCCTCGGCTTCGAGCGTCTTCGCCGCCTCCAGCGCCACGCCGACCATCCGCGAGAAGGCGAGGATGGTGACGTCCTTGCCCGGCCGCTCGATCTTGGCGCGGCCGATCGGGATCAGGAACTCGGGATCGGTCGGCACCTCGAAGTGCTGGCCGTACATGATCTCGTTTTCCAGGAAGATCACCGGATTGGGATCGCGGATCGCCGACTTCAGCAGGCCCTTGGCGTCCGTCCCCGACCAGGGGGCGACCACCTTCAGGCCCGGGCAGTGGGCGTACCACGAGGCGTAGCACTGCGAGTGCTGCGCGCCGACCCGCGCCGCGGCGCCGTTCGGCCCGCGGAAGACGATCGGCGCGCCCAACTTGCCGCCGGCCATGTACAGCGTCTTGGCGGCGGAGTTGATGATCTGGTCGATCGCCTGCATCGCGAAGTTGAAGGTCATGAACTCGACGATCGGCTTCATGCCCGCCATCGCCGCACCCACGCCGAGGCCGGCGAAGCCCATCTCGGTGATCGGCGTGTCGATCACCCGCTTGTCGCCGAACTCGTCGAGCAGCCCCTGGCTGACCTTGTAGGCGCCTTGATACTGCGCGACTTCCTCGCCCAGCAGGATCACCTCGTTGTCCCGGCGCATCTCCTCGGCCATCGCGTCGCGCAGCGCCTCGCGCACCGTCATCTTCGCCGTCGGTCCCTTGTATTCCTCGGCGGGCGGCGGTGCCGCGGCCAGCATCTCCTTCGGCGCCGGGGTGGAGACCGACATCGCCCCCGGGGAGGGCGCCGGCTCCTTGTCCGCGCTCTGCTCGGTCGTGGCCATCGCCGCATCGAGCGCGGACGCGTCCTCGCCCTCGGTGAGCAGCAGGGCGATCGGCGCGTTGACGGCGACGTTCTCGCTGCCGGCCGGAACCAGGATGCGGCCCAGCGTGCCCTCGTCGACCGCCTCGACCTCCATGGTCGCCTTGTCGGTCTCGATCTCGCACATCACGTCGCCGGACTTGATGGCGTCACCCTCGTTCTTCGTCCACTTGGCGAGCTTGCCCTCGGTCATCGTCGGCGACAGCGCCGGCATGAGGATCTGAATCGGCATGGTGGGGTCTCCCGGACTCGGGCGCTATAGCCGGAGCGTTTCTTGGTTCAGGCTTCGATCAGGACGTCGGTCCAAAGTTCCGACGGATCGGGTTCCGGACTGGTCTGGGCGAACTCCGCCGCCTCGTTGACGATTTCCTTGATCTCGCGGTCGATCTCCTTGAACGACGCCTCGTCGCCCATGCCGTTCTGCTCCATGAAGGCGCGCAACCCATCGATCGGGTCGTGCTCCTTGCGGACGGTGCTGACCTCTTCCTTGGAGCGGTACTTCGCCGGGTCCGACATGGAGTGGCCGCGGTAGCGGTAGGTGTTCATCTCCATCACATACGGGCCCTTGCCGGCGCGGACGTGCGCCGTGACCTCGGCCCCCGCCTGCTTGACGGCGCGAACGTCCATGCCGTCGACGGCGACGCCGGGAATGCCGAACGCCTCGCCGCGCCGGAACAGCTCGGTCGTGGCCGAGGCGCGCTGGATCGAGGTGCCCATCGCGTATCGGTTGTTCTCGATCACGTAGATGATCGGCAGCTTCCACAGGCTGGCCATGTTGAAGGCCTCGTACACCTGCCCCTGGTTGGCCGCACCGTCGCCGAAGTAGCAGAAGTTCAGGCCGCCGTCCCCCCGGTACTTGTGGGCGAACGCCAGCCCGGTGCCGAGCGGCACCGAGGCGCCGACGATGCCGTGCCCGCCGTAGAATTTCTTCTCCAGCGAGAACATGTGCATCGAGCCGCCCTTGCCGCGGGAGTAGCCGCCGATGCGCCCGGTCAACTCCGCCATCACGCCCTTCGGCTCCATGCCGGTCGCCAGCATGTGGCCGTGGTCGCGGTAGGTGGTGATCACCGAGTCGGCTTCGGTGGCGTTGGCCTGCAGGCCGACGACGACCGCTTCCTGGCCGATGTAAAGGTGGCAGAATCCCGCGATCAGGCCCATGCCGTACAACTGTCCCGCCTTCTCCTCGAAGCGGCGGATCAGCAGCATCTCGCGGTAGAATTTCAGCAGTTCGGCTTGATCCGGAGTGTTCTCGGGTTGCGCTTGGACATCGCTACCGCCCGCGGCGGCTGCCTCCGCTGCCATGTCGTTCGTCCTCCTGTCGGGAAGCCATCACCCCCTGTCGATCTCCCGGTCGAAAGCAGGTGCAGCACGAAATCTTTTGTTATCATATGGTATTGCGGGCAAGACCCAAACTCAAGTCGTTATCGGGTCGATCCATCCGGGCCTTGGTCGCTCGGGCCGAAACTGCAAGATCCAACGCTGAATCCCGGGCTTACGCATACCCCCACAAGTCGAATGCGGAAGGGCGCACATCGTTCCCGGTGAGGGGCGCGGAGATGAAAATTTCGGCTCGAGGGCGGCCCGGCGGGGCGGTCCCTAGCGTCGCTCCGCCGGTTGCCCGAGAATGACGACCTCGCCGGGCAGCCCGTAGTTCAACAGGCGGCGGGCGGATTCATCCAGCATGTCGGGGTCGAGGTTCTGCGGATAGAGGAGTTTGACCCGCCGCTCCAACGCCTCGCGCTCGCCGCGCGCTTGATCGAGGTCGGCCTGCGCGAGTTTCACCTGCTGCTCCAGGTCGCGCCAAGCGAGCAGGCCGCGGTCTCCATTCACCCCGTGATAAGCGAAGTACAGGACGGCGGCGATGCCGAACGCGGGGAAGAGAACGTGGCGGGCCCGGATGCGCAGTTCGCTGAGCAGACTCATGGAGGTGCCTCGTCTGTGGCCTCGCGCCGGGCGCTCGCTCGCGCCCAGGCTTCAATCCGATCTGGCGGGACGATACGCAGGGCCGGGCACGGCGAAAAGAGGGCGCGTCCCGAAGGCGCGGGACGGGCCGCCGCCGAGCGCCGAGCGCCGCGAAAAATCGAGCCCCGGAGCGGGTCTGCGTCCGCTCCGGGGCCTGCCGTGGACGTATCCGCGGACTACAGCTTGCGCAGCGCCGCCTTGCCGCCGAAGCGTGCGGCGGAGCCGAGCTGCTCTTCGATTCGGATGAGCTGGTTGTACTTGGCGATCCGGTCGGAACGGCTGAGCGAGCCGGTCTTGATCTGGCCGGCGTTGGTGGCGACGGCGATGTCGGCGATCGTAGCGTCCTCGGTCTCGCCGGAACGGTGCGAGATGACGGCGGTGTAGGAGGCCTTGTGCGCCATCTCGACGGCGGCCAGCGTCTCGGTCAGCGAACCGATCTGGTTGACCTTCACCAGGATCGAGTTGGCGATGCCTTGCGAGATGCCGTCGGACAGCCGCGTGACGTTGGTGACGAACAGGTCGTCGCCGACGAGCTGGCACTTCGCGCCGATTTCCTCGGTCAGCGCCTTCCAGCCGGCCCAGTCGTCCTCGGCCATGCCGTCTTCGATCGAGATGATCGGGTAGCGGGAGACGAGATCGGCGAGGTAGCGTGCGTTGGCGCCGGAATCCAGCGACTTGTTCTCGCCGACCAGCTCGTACTTGCCGTTCTTGTAGTACTCGGTCGATGCACAGTCGAGCGCCAGAACGACGTCGTCGCCTGGGCTGTAGCCGGCGGCCTCGATCGCCTTCATCACGAAGCTGCACGCCTCGTCGGCGCTCTTCAGGTTCGGGGCGAAGCCGCCTTCGTCACCGACGTTGGTGTTGTGGCCGGCATCCTTCAGCGCCTTCTTCAGCGCGTGGAACACCTCGGCGCCCATGCGTACGGCCTCGGCCAGTGACGCCGCGCCGACCGGCATGATCATGAATTCCTGGAAGTCGATCGGGTTGTCGGCATGCGCGCCGCCGTTGACGATGTTCATCATCGGCACCGGCAACAGCCGGGCCTGCGTCCCGCCGATATAGCGATAGAGCGGCAGCTCCGCCTCTTCCGCCGCCGCCTTGGCCACCGCCATGCTGACGCCGAGAATGGCGTTGGCGCCGAGCCGCGCCTTGTTCGGCGTGCCGTCCAGATCGATCATCGTCTGGTCGATCGCCACCTGCTCGCTCGCGTCCATGCCTGAGATGGCGTCGAAGATTTCGCCGTTGACGCTCGCCACGGCCTTCAGCACGCCCTTGCCGCCATAGCGTTGCTTGTCGCCGTCTCGCAGTTCGACCGCCTCGTGCGCACCGGTCGAGGCGCCGGACGGCACCGCCGCGCGACCGGTCGCGCCGGTCTCCAGCGTCACATCCACCTCCACGGTCGGATTGCCGCGGCTGTCGAGAATCTCGCGCGCCGTCACATCGATGATTTCGCTCATGGAAGCTCCTGTCCCCTCGGAGGCGTTGAATGCCGGTTACTGCTGATCCGCGGAGCGCGGATGCGGGCCAACACATACCGCCCCGAGGGGAGAGGTGGCAAGCGTGGGCGGCCCTGGGCAGCGGAGTTCCGCGAACGCTCGCCTGTCCACGATCGGTCCGGCGCGGTGCGTGCCTGAGGTCGGCCTTTGCGGCGTACGGCCGTGATCGCCGTCACACCCCGCGTCTCGATCATGAGGTATCAATAACCACCGACACTGATCGAGAAGTCTGGCTTCTCCCTTGCGACTTCGTGCCCACGTCCCTTCCACCTCAATTGAGGAACACAACAGAGTCCAAGTCATAACCCCTCGCGCGGTGAGCGTTGACTCCCGCCTACTCTAATGTATTCTCGAACGGGAACGAGTTTTTCTGACCTGAATACGCTACGTTTGGGTCATCTCGGCTGTTCGGAGTTTCATCGGATGAGGCGGCTCGGGGTCGGGGTATCGCTGCTGGCGTTGTCTTTGGTGGGTGGGCTGAGCGTGAAGGCGCACGCCGCCTCCGGCGACGGACAGGACACGGGCGGGATCAGCCCCGTGATCATCAAGGAAACGGACCGGCATGCACCGGCGGACTTCGGCTTCGGCCCCGGTGTGCGGCCCGGCGCCAAGGCCAGAGCCGCCCAGACGGCGATCACCCCGCTCGCTGCCGGGGTCGTCCCCACGGGTGGCGCGAACGCGCAGACGCAAGGCGTCTTCGGCCCGCCGATCACCTGGCCGATCATCGGCGTTCACGCCGTCCTGCTGCCGGATGGGCGGGTCCTGACCTACGGTACCGACGAACAAGGCCAGCAGGGCGGTCAGTTCGTCTACGACGTCTGGGACCCGGCGCATGGGACCGAGGCCGATTCGCATCTGACACTGCCGAACACCACCGCCACGGACATCTTCTGCAGCGCGCAGTCGGTTCTGTCGGCGACTGGCCAGGTGCTGATCACCGGCGGTGACGCGACCGTCGACGGCGTGCGGAACTATTCGACGGAGCAGACCGAGCTGTTCGATCCGCTGAACAACACGCTGCAGTCGATCCCCGGGATGACGTACGCGCGCTGGTATCCGACCGCCGTCGACCTGTCGAACGGCGAGGTCGTCATCCTCGGCGGCCGGCAGGAACCGAACATCGACGCGCCGGCGCCCGAGATCTTCAGCCCCACCGCCGGCTGGCGAACGCTGGCAGGCGCCTCCAGCGTTCCGGCCCTGGGGTTCCCCGACGGCAACTGGTACTATCCGAAAGCGTTCCTCACGCCGTCCGGCAAAATCTTCGTCCTCGGCAACTGGACCTACACCTACTCCCTCACCACGACCGGCGACGGGTCAGTCACCCTGCTCTCGTCGCAGGCGGTGCCGGGGAACTACCAGCTACCGGCGCTGATGTATGCGCCCGGCAAGGTGCTGTCGCTCCGTGCGAACAAAAAGGTCAATCTCGTCAACGTATCCCTCAAGACGCCTGCGATCACGACGACCACCGACCTCGATCAGGTCCGGTATTGGGCGAACACGACGGTGATGGCGGATGGCAAGGTGCTGGTGAACGGCGGCTCGGCCGTCGCCAACGAATTGACCGGCGTCGCCTACACCGCGCAGATTTGGAATCCGTTGGACGGAAAATGGACGGTCGGGGCGGCGGCGGGCAAACCGCGGCTCTATCACTCGATCGCGTTGCTGCTCCCCGATGGCTCGGTGCTCACCGGCGCCGGCGGCGCTCCGGGTCCGGTCAACAATCTGAACATGGAGATTTACTACCCCCCCTACCTCTACCGGAAAAACACCTCCGGGCTGCCGGCGTCGCGCCCGACGTTGACGTCCGCCCCCTCCCTCGTTCACGTCGGCCAGACGTTCACGGCGACCGTCGCCGCCAATCAGACGATCGGCCGGGTGACGATGGTGCGAACCGGGTCCGTGACACACTCGTTCAATCCGAGCCAGCGATTCGTCCCGCTCACCTTCGTGCAGAGCGGCCAGACGCTGACGATCACCATGCCGACGGACCCGGATGTCGCACTCCCCGGCTATTATATGATGTTCGTCCTCAAGGGTGGCGTTCCGTCGGTCGCGAAGATCGTGCGCGTCACCACCTGACGTCGGTGGCGGGTCGCCGCAGGCGCGGCGGTGGCCCGGGCACGGAATCACCGGTGCCGCGCCGCGGCCGCACGTCTCGTTAGGGGAACGTTAAGCTGCCGCCGCGCACAGTCGCCTCTACCCTGCGTTGCGAGAGGCCGGTCCTGCCATGCCATCGACATTCACGCGGTCGCGCTCCGGCGTGCTGCGGTTCATCGCCACGTTGGCCGTCGTCTGGCTGCCGTCCGGCTGCATCGCGGCACTCGGGGCAGGCAGCATCATCACCACCGACAAGACGCCGATCGATCACGCGTGGTCGCTCTCGACCGGCAAGGACTGCTCGACGGTGCGCAAGCAGCAGGGCCTGACCTACTGCGTCGAGGACGAAGTCATCCCGCCGGTGAACGTTCACTGCTACCCGACGTTGGGCGAAGTCTCCTGCTACGAGGCGCCGGATCCGTATCCGGGAAAGCAACGGACGGTGGGCTCCCGGCAGGCCCTCGCCGCACCACCAGCGACGCCACCGGTTCCGTTCATGGGCGCCTCGCCGCCCGGCCGGTAGCGGCCGCGGCGCCTCAGGGCTGACCCGCGCCGGACGCCTTGCCCAAATCCGCTGCGCGGCGGAGCGCCCGGGGCGACTGGGCCGACGGCGGCATCGGCTGTGGGCGCCATGCGGCCAGTGCCGAGCCCAGGCGCTCGAACGCGTCGTCGTCGCCGGGAATGCCGAAGCGGAGCCAGCGCGGCTGCTCCGGATAGCGACGCACGAGAATTGCGTCACGCGCCAGCAGCTCGAACAGGTCGACGGCACGAGGATGATCGACCAGGCGATACAGGGATGTTCCGCCGACGACCCGCAGTCCCGAACGCATCAGCAGCCCATCCAACCGGCCGGCGGCGGCGGTCAAACGAACCCGCATCGCCCGCGACCATGGCTCGTCGGCCAGAGCCACGGCGCCAATTGCCGCAGCCGGGCCGCTGACCGCCCAGGGCCCGAGCGCGCGGCGCAGGCGGCCGGCTAACGGCTCCCCCAGCAGCGCGAAGCCCAGGCGCATGCCGGCGAGGCCGAAGAACTTGCCGAACGAGCGCAACACCACCAGGTCCGAACGCCCCGCGTGCGCGGCGAGGCTGATCTCGGGCACGACATCGGCAAAGGCTTCGTCGACCACCAGGAGGCGGCCACGGGCCAGGCGAAGCAGTCCATCCGGATCGGAGAGGCGACCGTCCGGATTGTTCGGATTGGCGACGATCAGCGCCGCCGCCTCGTCGCCCACGTCGGCGGTCGCGTTGATTTCGTGCACCTGATGGCCGGCCGCGGTCCAGCAGGCCGCGTGCTCGCGGTAGGTGGGGCCGACGATAACCACCGACGATGGCGGCATCAGCCGGGGTAGCCACTGGATGATCGACTGCGAGCCGGGCGCCGGGACGACCAGAGCCGGATCGAGGACGCCGTAATGCGCGGCCGCGGCTTCCCGCAACCAGGCATCGAGCGACGCGTCGGGAAGTTTGTGCCAGTACTCGCGCGCCAGATCCGGCAGCGGATAGGCATTCGGGTTGACCCCTGTCGAAAGATCGAGCCATCGATCGCGCGGAACGCCGTAAAAGTCGGCCGCGGCGTCGACCTCGCCGCCATGCCCCGGTTCGAGGATGTGGTTCACTCGTTATCCGCCCACGCAGCCGCTTGGATGAGCTGGCGGATGCAGACCGCCACTCAGGCTTCGGGTCGTGGGAAGCCGCCGAGTTTCCGGGAGCCGCATCTTCGTCTTCACCTCGTTCTCTCCGTTGTCGGGCCGTTCTGGGCGAAAAGATGAACTGCGTCGTTGCGCATCACTCTAGCATGCCGATGTCTACATTCCACCCCGTCACCGCCGCTTTCTGGCTCTCGACTTGCAGCCCACATGTCGCTACCTACTCGCGATCACGCGCAGCGGCAGCGAGGTCTCGACATGAACCGGGGGTGTGGCGGATCCGACGCATTGCGAGGACTTGGCGCGCGAAGAGGTGATGGCGCAGAGACGGCGCCGGCCCTCGGACGCCGTGAGGTGGTGGGTGGATTGGTCGCGGTACTACCGCTGTTGCTGGCCGAGCGAGCGGGTGCGGCCCCGGCGCGGATTCCCCCGGTACCTCCTCCGGCGATTCGGTTCGACGTTCTGCGCGAAGGGGCGGTCATCGGCGAGCACCTCGTCGACTTCGCCCGCCTCGACGGCGGCTACTCGGTGCAGACCCGCATCGAGATCGCCGTCCGCATTCTGGGCGTCAAGGTGTTCGAATTCCGTCACAAGAGCACCGAGGTCTGGAAGAAGGACCGCCTGGTGACGTTCGAGAGCAAGACGCGCGACGACGACAGCGAGTTCTTCGTCGACGGGCGTGCGACCGCCTCGGGTTTCGAGATGACGAACCGCAAAGGCGTCGAGACCGCGCCCGCGGACATCATGGTGGCGAGCTACTGGACTCCGGAGATCGCCCGGCAAACCCTGTTGATCGATCCCCAGCGCGGCCGGGTCAAACCGCAGCAATTGGTGGCGACAGACACGCTGGCGGTTCCGGTGGCCGGCGCTTCCGTGAACACGACGCGCTACCGGCTGACCGGCATCACCAACGGCTGGGTAGCCTACGACGACAGGGGACGGTGGCTCGCCGCCGAACTGCAGAAGAAGGGCTCGGACATCCTCTACCGCCAGCAGGGGTGAGTCCGCGGCTCTGCGCAGCGCCAAGCCCGAGGCAGTCTCCCCCTTGCAGGCCGGCTCGCCCATGCGCTACGGTTGCTTACCCAAAAGGGGGAGACTGGCATGCGCGTGCAAAGCCTGTCCGTCCGGTGCGTTGCGCTGATCGTTTCTTTCGCGACGACCGTGAGCGGTTGTTCCTACGCACTCACCGCCGGGCAGGAACAGTCGCCCGCCGTTCCCGTGACGACCATCGTCATCGGTGCCGTCGGCACTGACGACGAGGACCGCCAGCGCGAGGCGCGACTGTTCCGGCGCGCCCTGGTGGCGGCACTGCGAGAAACCGATGCCTTCGCCACGGTCCTTTCGGTGCCGCCGCGGCAGATGCCCCGGGACGCAGCGCTGGTGACGGGCCGGTTCCAGACGATTTCGGACGGCTCCGAGGGCTTGCGATTCGTCGTCGGCTACGGCGCCGGAGCGCCACGGCTGCGCGCGCGGTTCACCATCTCCGATGCGGCCGGGCAGCCGCTGGTGACCTTCTCCGAGTCGCACCGATCGTATGCCGGTGCCGGCTGGAAGGGGCATTTCTCGCCTGCGGATCTCGACGAGCTGACGACGAATTTGGCCAGTCGCACGGCGAACGTGATCGTCCGGTGGAGCCGGGGCGAGCCGATGGAGCGGGAGGTCTGGGAAGATCTCGTGTTCTGAGGGCGTTCCCGCCGGCCGCGTCCTGCGGATCCCGCGGTTTGCCGCACACCCTGCGCACGGCCGCTAGACGAAAAAGGGCGGATGCCCGGAAGCACCCGCCCTCAGCTTCGAAGTACAGCGTCTGCAGCGCTGCTTGTAATTCGCCGTCTACTTCTTCACGACGGGCCCGAGCGGCCAGACGACCCGGCCGTAGAGCTCGTTGAGAACCTGTGCGAGACCCGTATACATCGCCGAGAAGCCGAGCACCATACCCTCGAAGCCGGCAATTCGCTTCAGGAGCGGATTTCCCATGAAGTCGCCGATCGACAGCAGGGCAAAGGCGATGACCAGCAGGCCGAACGTGACCTGCAGCGCCTTGTTGAGCCGGAACGTGCCGATGAACATGACGAATGACATCAGGCCCCAGATGGCGAGATAGCTGCCCATCGCGACTTCACTCGGGCGCTCGGCAATGCCGAGCTTCGGGAAGACGATGATGCCTGCGAGGGTCAGCCAGAAGAAGCCGTAGGATATGAACGCCGTCGTGGCGAAGGTGTTGTTCTTCTTCCACTCGAAGACGCCGGCGAACACCTGGGCGATGCCGCCGTAGAACACGGCCATCGCCAGGATCATGGCATCCAGGCCAAAGAAACCGGCGTTGTGCGCGCTCAGCAGAATCGTGGTCAGCGCGAAGCACAGCAGCCCGAGTGGTGCCGGATTGGCAGTGGTATCGACGATTTTGATATTGGCCGGCATTGCCGCCGCCGGCGCCGGGCCGACAGGCGCCGCCATTGTAGCCGTTTTTCCGTTGCTCATGGTCGTCCAACTCCCTCATGCGTCGGGTGCCGGGCGGGCGTGTATCGCAAGCTCCGCCCGGCCGACGTTGTCTCGATCGAACCTCGGTCGACGCCTACCAGCCCAGCCAGTCGGGCCGGAGCGGGATCGTTGTCTGATATAACTTCCGGGCGGTCACGGTGCCGGCATTGTACTCGTTCTGGTAGAGCATCACCGTTGTCGTGCCGCGGTGGTCGGTCGCCGTGAACGTCGACGGGAGGCATACGCCGTCCAGGCCCGCAGGCACGTGGTCGCGCATTTCCTCGAACGCCTTCTTGATGTTCGGACCGGTCACGCCGCCCGCCTTGCCGGCCGCCGACATCGCGTCGCGCATGAGGAATGCCGAGCACACGCCGCGGATGTAGTGAGCCGACCGGTACTCCTGACCCTTCGGATCCGACTCGGCCGAGACTTCGCGCAGCAGCTTCATTCCCGGCACATCGCTGCCCCATCGGGCGACGCTGACGACCCAGACGAGACCGTTGCCCGCATCGCCGGCGCTCTTTGCCGCGGCTTCGTCCCACCCGTAGACGTTGGTCAGGAACTGCGTCGCCACGCCTTCCTTGGCGCACGCCTTGAGCAGGGCGACGTTGGACTCCGACGTATTGGCCAGGAAGGCGAAGTTGGCGCCCGACTGCTTCAGCGACTCGCACTGGGCAGTGAAATCGCTCGGCGAAAGCGCGTACCGGATCGGCGGCAGCACCTCGAAGCCGAGGTCTCGCGCATAGTCGGTGCACGCCGCCTTCGGCGAGTTGGGGTACGGGTGGTTGTCGCCCATGTAGACGAACTTCGGCCGATACAGATCACCCAGGAACGTCGAACCGCGGGAGGCCGTGTTGGTTTTCTTCCACTGCTCGGCCGCCCACTGCACCAGCGCCCGGCAGCCGTCGGAATACGACGGGCCATAGAAGAAGTTGTACGGCGCCGGCGTTCCCGTCCACGGGCTACGCCCTGTCGGATCGGTCAGGTGGCCGGACGACGAGCCGGACATGAAGACGACGCCGTCCTTGGTGACGTAGTCGATCAGCGCCTCCGTGTCGGCAGTGCCCCAACCCTGGATTGCGACCGGCTTGGCGGTCTCTTTCCACGTCTTGTAGGCATCGATCGCGCGCGTCGCATCGTAGCCATAGTCGACGATGTCAAGAGCGACCTTCTTCCCGTCGACGCCCCCATGATCGTTGATGTACTTGAATGCATCGCTGACGCCTTGGCCATAGACCGATGCGACGGCGGAGGTAGCGCCCGTTTGCGCCACGAGTTGACCGACTGGAATGGTATCCGCGGCGAGCGACGGAAGTGCGCCGGCGGCGAGCATGGCCGCTCCGGCGAGCGCGCCCAGTCCTTGGGATTGCCGCATTTTGTATCCCCTCCCTCTGTTGTCTCTCGGGTCCCACCGGGGGAGAACCCTTTTTGGTTACCCGTCATCCCCGACGGGGCAAGTTCTTTAGCGTTTTGTGTTGCTCGCCGCCAGGGTAAAAAGCACCTCGATCTGCGCCTGTGTTCACGCGTGGCGCGCGATTTCGACGAACGAAATCTTATGCCCGGAACGGGGGTTCAGCGGCGCGGATGATGAGTGCCGCCCGCGTTTGCACCGGCACCGGCAGCCGAAACGTCATCGGCGATCTATCGCGTAGCGCTCCGCCTCGGCGTCGTAGGCGTCGAAGCCGACGATGCGGCGCAGCTCCTCGAAGCCGACCAGCCCGCGCTGCGGATGCCGCCCGGCCGCCAGATCTTCGAGTGCCGCCTGCATGGCGGCGACGGCCGCGCTCAGCAGCGTGAGCGGGTACGCCGCGAGCTGGAAACCGAGAGCCTGCAGCCGCTCGGGCGGCAGCACCGGCGTGTCCCCCCCGGGCAGCATGTTGGCGAGGTGCGCGCCCGGAGCATCACGGCAGATCGTGCGCATCTCGGCTTCGTCGCGCGGCGCCTCGACGAACAGCAGGTCGGCCCCCACGCAGCCGAACGCCCGGGCGCGGGCGACGGCCTCCTCCAACCCGTCCGTGGCCCGCGCGTCGGTCCGCGCCAGGATCAGGATGTCGGCGCCCTCGTCGCGAGCGTCGCAGGCCGCCTGAATGCGGGAGATCGCCTCGTCGCGGCCGACGACCGCCTTGCCGCGCGTGTGCCCGCACCGCTTCGGCGCGATCTGGTCCTCGATCATCACCGCGGCGAAGCCGGCGGCGGCGTACTCGCGCACCGTCCGCTTGACGTTCATCGCGTTGCCGTAGCCGGTGTCTGCGTCGCCGATCACCGGCAGCGCCGTGGCCCGGCAGACGTTCCGCCCCTGATCGAGCATCTCGCCGAACGAAATCAGCCCGGTGTCCGGCATAGCGAGGCGCGCGGCCGAGACGGCGAAGCCGCTCATGAAGGTGGCGGCGAATCCCGCCTGCTCGATCAGCCTTGCCGACAGCGCATCGAAGCAGCACGGCATGACGATCAGCGCCTCGCCTTGCAGGAGGGCGCGCAGGCGGGCGGGACCGCCGGCGGAAGGGCCGATCACTGGCACGCCGGCAACGCCAGGGGATATGTCAACTGCGTGCTGCCCTCGCGGGTGTCGTCGCATGCCTGATCGAGTTGAAGCTGCGAAAGGCCGGCCGCGCCGGTCAAGTCCGACGCGATGAACACTGTCCCCGACAGGGCCACATAGGAAAGGTCCGCACCGCGCATCGAGGTCTGCCGCACGATCGCGCCGGTGAGATCTGCGTTGTTCAGCCGCGCATTGTCGAGGGCGACGTCGGTGAGCACGGCCGCGCGCAGGTCGGCACCGCTGAGATTGGAGCCGACGAGATCGAGACTGGTCAGGCGCCAGCCCGGCCACTCGACGTCGGACAGGTCGCATCCCTCGCAGGCATCGGACTGCTGCAGCCGCTGCAGGTCCTGCTGATCGAACGCGAACGCGCCCCGAGGAGCGACGAGCAGGATGGCGAGGGCGGCGATTCCGATCATGGCTTGTACATCCGCTGGCGGGCATCGATCTCCGGGACCCGGAGCAGGCGGTCGGCCTCCGGGAGTGCCAGTTGCTGTTCCAGATACCGCGCGCGCTTGGCGACCGACGATGGATGCGACTCCCCGTAGAGAATCCGGTCCATCAGGCTCGGTCCCTCGACCGCGCCCGAGTCGACCTGCAATGCCCGGCGGTAGTCGGCGAGCGCCGCCTCCCAGCGACCCAGGCGATCGAACAAGATGCCGCGATTGGCATAGGCGCCGGCGAGGACGGCACGGCCGGTCGGATCATCGGTGTGATCCGTACGCGCCAGAGTCGCGATCAGCAGGTCCAGCGCCGCCTCGGCATCGGCGGGGCGGTCGCTCTGCAGATAGGCGATCGCCCTGCCCATGAGGGCCCCGCGATGGTCCGGGGAGACGGCGAGGGCTTCGTCGAACCGCCGGATGGCTTCGTCCCACTTGTGGTCCGTCAGCAGGATATCGCCCTGGCGAACCTGATAGTCGCCGGCGGGGGCTTCGAAGAAGTACGGCCGGATCACCGCCCAGACGGTGACGAGGGCAAAACCGGTCACCGCCGCCAGCAGCAGAAAGCGGCGGATCACCCGCCCGCTGGTTCCGCCGCCGCTCCCGGTCGCGCGCGCGGCCGTCATCCGGTCATCTTCGCGTACGGGCTGGCGCGGCAGGCGGCCACGGCGTCGCCGAGGGTGCGGATGCCGGACTGCGCCAGCAGCGGGATCAGCGCGATGTAGATTTCCGCCGTCGTCAGCGCGTCGCCCAGCGCGGTGTGCCGGCCGGTGACCTGCAGCCCGAGCCGTGCCGCGATCGCCTCCAGGCTCTTGTCCGGCTGCCCCGGATTGAGGAGGAACTCCAAGAGCAGGGTGTCCAGCACCGGATTGGCGAACAGGAGGCCGTCCCGCATCCCGGCCGAGGCGGCGGCGAAGAAGCGCATGTCGAATTCGACGTTGTGGCCGACGATCACCGTATCCTCGACGAAGGCGTGGAGGCGGGGCAACACGTCTTCGATCGGCGGCTCCGCCCGCAGCATCGCGGGCGTGATCCCGTGGATCGCCTGTGAGGCTTGGGAGATCGGGCGTTTCGGACGCACGAAGCTGTCGAAGCTCTCCTGCCGGAGGATTCGGCCGTTGACGATCCGGATGGCGCCGACGGCGATGATCTCGTCGCCCTGGTCCGGATCGAGCCCGGTGGTCTCGGTATCGAGGACAGTGACGCTGAGCTTGTCGAGCGGCATCGCCGCCAAGTCCCTCGCCTCTCCCCGGCTGTCGAAAAGGTGGAAGTCGAAGTCGTGTCCGTAAGCCTCGTCGGTCCGCGCGCGGTCGATCTCCATGTCGGTTTCGCCGACCGGCAGGATAACGCGCAGGCAGGGCCGGCCTGTACCGTGCGCCGTGTCCGGCCAGACCGCGCCGCCGTGTTCTTCGATCGCCTCGTACAGGGTCTTGGCACCTTCGCCGTCGGCGGCGACGTTGCGCATACCCCAGCGGCGCAGCGCCTCCATGTGCAGCGATGCGCCCGACCATTGCAACTCGAGCGAGGCGAGCGAACGCTTGCTCTCCAGCGTCAGGGCCAATTCCTGGGCCCGGCACCACTCGACGACCTGGTCGATCAGGAACAGCATGCAGCGGATGACGGCATAACTTTCGATCTTCAGCCAGATCGGCTCGACTGGCGCGCTCACTTCGATCTCCAGGCCGCGCGTCTCCTGAAGCTCGCGCTCGACCGCCGCCAGGAGATCGGTCCCGAGGACGTCCTCCATCAGGACCTGCGTCTTCATCTCGTCGCCGTATTCGGCTTCCAGCCGGTCGAGATGTTCGCTGACGCGCAGGGACTCGTCGCGGATCACTTCCAGGAACTGCTGCCGGCCGCCCTCGTCCATCTCCGGATAGGCCATCACCGTCTCGATCGCGGCACGGATGCCGGCCATGGCGGAGCGCTGGCCTTGCGTCAAAGACTGCAACAGCACGCCGCGGCGGCTGTCTGAACCCATGCGCCGGGTGATGTCGACGAACGTCAGGATGTAGCCGCGTAGCAGCCGGTCGTGGTCGAGGATCGGCACGAGATGTGCGCTCAGCGTCTTGCCGCCGGGGCGTGACGCCACGAACGGCACCAGCAGGTTGGCGTCGCCGCTTTCCAGGCGGTGGCGGATGTTACCCAGTGCGTGGCGGATCACGCTCTCGTCGACGACGGCGTAGACCGAGCGACCAAGGCCGATCCAGTCGCCGGCGCCGCTGGTGCGGGCCTGACCCTCGAGCAGGCGTTGCGCACGAGGATTGTAGAGGAGGATACGGCCTTCCGGGTTGCAGACGAGCACGCCCTGGGTCAGCTTCGACATCAGCGCCGAAAGAGTGTTCTTCTCTTCCTCGACCAGCGCGTTGGCTTCGCGGATGCGGACCTCCACGTCCTCGTGCAGCGACTGATAGCGCTCCGCCAGAAGATCGATGCCGACGGCGATGTCACGAATTTCGGCGGAGGCGCCGCCCGCACTGTCGAGAAGCCGGTGCTTGGGATTGGTAAGCGCGATCAGCCGCGCCCCCTCGGCCAGCCCGCGCAGCGGCCGGACCCAGCGCACGAACACCACGTGCAAGGCGCCGGCCAGCGTCCCCAGAACCGCGACGACGCCCAGCAGCGGCAGGACGCCGGAGGCCTGCAGCAGACCCTCCGCCTGCGAGCGTTGCTCCGGCGTGTACGCGTCGAACACGGCCCAGCCGAACAGGCCGACGACCGCCGTCTGCGCCGTCGCAGCGAGAACGAAGACGACCCACGCTGCGCGGGTCATAGGGCTATGCCTCCCAGGCCTTCGGCGGTGCCGTTTCCGCGCGTGTCCCCGCGCTGCCGCCCGGAACCACTATACGCCATCGCGCCGCCCGCGGAATACATCCAGGCGAGCCCATCACCGGACGATCGCGGCGGTCGGGTCCGCGCGCGAGGGCGGTGACGATTTCACATTCGTGTCACCCGGCATCGTTTAGGTTTGATCGGCGCAGCCAGCGCGATTGGCACGGGGTTCGTTCCGGAGTGTGGGCGGTGACCTTCGTCGTCCCGGCGAAACGGAAGCAAGCAGCGGAGAGTCGAACATGCATCCCATCATCACGCTGACGATGAACTCCAGTGTCGATGTGCACTACGACGTGGGGCGTATGGAGTCCGTCAAGAAACTGCGGGCGTCCGAGCCGCTGGTCTTCCCCGGCGGCGGCGGGATCAACGTCTCGCGGGTGATCAAGGAACTGGGCTCGCACAGCATCGCCGTCTTCACCGCCGGCGGCCCGACCGGCGAGTTCCTGCGCGAGATGCTGGATCACTTCGGGCTGCTGACCCGGGTGGTGCTGATCGGCCAGGACACACGGATCAGCGCGACCATCTACGAGACGGAGACCGGCGAGGAGTTCCGGCCGACTCCGGTCGGACCGTCGCTCACCGATGCCGAGTGGCAGGCGTGTTTCGATGCGATCTTCGAGTACGACGCCAGTTACATCGTCGCCACCGGCAGCCTGCCCGTCGGCGTGCCGACCGACTTCTACGCCCGCGTGGCCGAGAAGGCGAAGAGCCGCGGCACCCGCGTGATCCTGGATACCTCCGGCGACGCCTTGGGGGCGGCGCTCGAGGTCGGAGTGTATCTCGTCAAGCCGAACCTGCTGGAACTGCAGACCTTCACCGGGCGCGACGCCGAAACCCCGCAGGAGCAGGACGCGCTCGCCCGGCAGTTCGTGCTCGACGGCAACGCGGAGGTGGTTGTGGTCAGCCTGGGCGGCGACGGTGCGCTGATGGCGACCCGCGACGGCTGCCTGCGGCTCGCCGCCCCGAACGTCGAGGTGAAGAGCGCGGTCGGCGCGGGCGACAGCTTCGTCGCCGGCATGACGCTGGGGCTCTACCAGGGCCGCGCGATCGAGGACGCGTTCGGCCTCGGGCTCGCCACCGGGACGGCCACCGTACTGACCGCCGGCAGCGAGCTGTGCCATCGGGCGGACGTCGAACGGTTCTACCAGCAGATCACCGGCCGGCGGCTCCGGCTGGACGCGGCCGTCGCCGCATGACGCCAGGCGTCGTCGGTGGCGCCTCGCTGCCTGGCGCGGCCGGCGCTGAAAGCGCGTCGGTTGCGGCGGCCGGCGACGTCGACGAGCAGGAGATCCACCTGCTCCTGCTGACCGGGCGGCTCCTGCTGGAATACTGTGAGGCGACGCCGGGCGTGGAGCGCACGCTCTACGCGCTGGCCGCCAATCTCGGCCGCGAGATCCGCGTCACCGCCGGCTACCGCAACCTGACCATCTATCTGCGCTGCGGCGATCATTTCGAGGGGCGGGTCAGCCGCTTCACGCCGGAGCTGAAGATCAACATGCGGATGATCACGGATGTGCACGACGTGATCCGGCGCCTGGAGCGTCGGCAGGCGACGCTGGGCGAAACCCTGCAGGCCCTGGAACGCCTTTCGGAGGCGCCGCCGCACGCCAACCGCTGGCTCGCCGCCGGTATGCTCGCGGTGGCGGCGGCGAGCCTCGCCGGCATCTTCGGCGGCGACGAGGCGTGCGCGGCGACGGCTGCCGGGGCGACCGCTCTCGGCGTCCTGCTGCGCCAGGAATTGGCGCGGCGGCGCTTCAACATGTTCTTCCTGCCGTTCTCGGCCGCCCTTCTCGGCGCGGTCCTGGGTTCGCTGGTGATCAGAGCCGGGTGGACCAGGACGCCCGACCTGTGCCTGCTGGTGCCGTCGCTGGTCCTGGTCCCCGGCGTGCACATTCTCAACGCCGCCTACGACCTGTTCGAGAACCATATGCCGCTGGCCCTGGCGCGGGCGGCCTTGAGCCTTTCGATCCTGGGAGCGATCGCCTTCGGCCTGCTGCTGGGATCCGCCGCCACCGGCCACCTCCTTGCGGTGAGCAGCCCTGCGACGACGATCCCGCTGCCGGCCGCCCTCACCTTCGCCGCCCTCGCCTCCGCCGGCTTCGGTGTTTTCTTCAACGTCCCCGTCCGGCTGTTATGGGCCTGCGTGCTGTGCGGCGTGGCGGGGCATGCAGCGCGCGATTTCGCCGCCGCAGCCGGGCTCGATCTCGCATGGGCGACGCTGGCCGCCTCGGCGACCGTGGGCGTCCTCACCGCCCTGCTGCGCGAGCTTTTCCATGCGCCGTTCGCCGCGATCGCCTTCGGCGCCGTCGTGCCGCTGGTCCCCGGCGCATTGATCCTGCGGGCAGCCAGCGGCACCATCGATCTGGTGGCCCAGGGAGCCTCGGCGCCGCCGCACCTCCTGGTCGAAACTGCCGTCGCCGGGATCTACGCCGGCCTGGTGCTGCTGGCGATCGCCGTAGGCCTGCTCACCCCGGTGGCGCTGGTCAGGCGCTCCCCGCGCAACAACCCCGGCCCGCCGCTCGGGGTTTGACGGAGTTCGCTACAAAGTTCTCGCCGCCTCGTCCAGGTCGCGGTCGCGGACCGGGAACACCGGTCATGGTCAATCGTGCGGTCCCGCGGCTTCGGCTGTTCCGGGCATGGCGCGGTGCTGCGTGATGTATTCGCGCAAGGCAGGGTTGATCGAGGTCTGGTAACCTCCGCCGGATTCGCTCGCCTTGAACCACGCGATGATGTCGGCGTCGAGCCGGATGGTCACGCTCTGCTTCAACGGCCGCTAGAAGCGGCCACGTACCGCGCCGCTCCAGTCGCGAATTTCTGTCTGCTCCGAGGTGTCGATGTCGGACTCCGCCGGATCCTGCACCCCATGCAGAACCTGCCCGGAGTCAGTTTTCTTCTTCATACGCTCTCCTCTCAAATCGCGTGGCCTCCCGAGCTGAAATGATGCGGATGATCTCGCCTTCAGTGCTCATTGCCCCGGTATGCGCGACGAGCAGCTGTTCTTGACTTCGCTCCACGTGACCAGCAACGACGCCTCTAATGGTAGGTACATTATTGTACGTACATGTGGGTCAAGCGCGACCGTCGGATTTGGGTGGGAAACGGGCCGCCCTCTGCTAGCCGTCGTATCGCGGCGGAAGACTATGAGCCCGGTACCGCCGCTACATCCGGCGCCCCCCTCCCCTCCGCCCCCGCCGCCTGCCCGAGCTGCGTGCGCACCAGGTCGGCGAACACCCCGTCCCGGGCGACGAGTTCGGCGAAGGTGCCGCGTTCGACGACGTGGCCGCGGCTGAAAACCAGGATCAGGTCGGCTTCCCGTACCGTCGACAGGCGATGGGCGATGATGAATGTCGTCCGCCCGGCCATCAGCCGCTGCAGCGCCTTCTGCACGCGCGCCTCGGTGGCGGCGTCGAGCGCGCTGGTCGCTTCGTCGAGGATCAGGATCGGCGGGTCCTTCAGCAGTGCACGCGCGATGGCGATGCGCTGGCGCTCGCCGCCCGAGAGCGTGACGCCACGCTCGCCGACCAGCGTGGCGTAGCCCTTGGGCTGGCGAAGGATGAACTCGTGCGCCTCGGCCAGCGTCGCCGCCGCCATCATTTCCTCCTCGGTCGCTTCCGGGCGGCCGACCCGCAGGTTATCGGCGATCGTCCGGTAGAACATCGTCGATTCCTGGAAGACGACGCCGATGTTCCGGCGCAGCGAATCCAGCGTCATGTCGCGGATGTCGATGCCGTCCACACGGATGGTGCCGGACTGCGGATCCGAGAGGCGGTGCAGCAGCGCCATCGCCGTGCTCTTGCCGGCCCCGGTCGAGCCGACCAGTGCCACGGTCGTCCCCGCCTTCACCGCGAACGTGAGGTCCCGGACCGCCGGCACGTCGCGGCCGTAGGTGAAGTCGACGTGGTAGAATTCCACGTCGCCGCGCACCCGGCCGATAGCGACCGCGTCCGGCTTGTCCTTCACCGTCGATTCCGTATCCAGCACGGCGAAGAATTGGGCGATGCCGTGCATCTGGAAGAACAGCCGCGAGACGAAGCCCATGGCGTGGTCGAGCCGGCCGATCAGCATCGTGGCGAACCCCATGAAGCTGACGATCTCGCCGACGCTGGCCTTGCCTTGTAGATTCAGCCAGGTGCCCAGCAGGAAGATGGCGATCACCGTGATCGTCGAGGACGCGCGGGTGAGCACGCTCACCACCGCCCAAAGGTTGAGCACCGGGTATTGCGCGGCAAGCAGCCGGCGCATGGTGTAGGCGAGCGTCCGGGCCTCCGCGGCGAGGCGGACGTAGCTGTGGATCAGCGGCACGTTGCCCAGCGCGTCGCCGGCCCGCATCGCGAGGCGCGAGGTGTACTCCTCCACTTGGCCCTGAGCCCGCTCGGTCCGGCCGACGACGAGCACGGTCAGCACGGCGAAGACGGCGATCAGCACCACCAGCAGCAGGCCGAGCCGCCAGTTCAGCGCCAGCGACAGCGGCAGAAGCACGAGGATGGCGACGAAGGTGGCCAGGTGCTCGCGAAAGAAGGCGAGCCAGACGCCGAACAGACTGTCGACACCGCTCAGCATCACCTTCAGCACGCGGCCGGAATGCGATTCGCTGTGGTAGGCGGGTGGCAAGCTCAGGACGTGCTCGAAGAACAGCGACATCGCCGCCAGCTTGCGCCGGTGCGCGAGGCGATCGGCATGCAACGAAACCAGGATGTTGGCGCCCAGCCCGACCAGCCCGACACCGCCCCAGATCGCCAACAGCCGGATGCTGTCGGCCCAGGTCTCCGCCGGCGGACGCGACCGGCCCTGGGAGAGGACATCGATGATTCGGCCGAACAGCAACGGTTCGGCATAGGCGAACACCGCAACCAGCACGTTGGCTAGGGCGAGGGCCACGGCGAGCCGGCGCTCCGGGCGGAGCAGGCCCAGCACGCGCCCGTAGATCTGCAGAAACTCCATGATCCTCCCCGGCGGGCGGCAGTGAGCGGACGAGCGACGCTCATTGGTAGCATCATCGCGCCGTCGCGTCTGCGCCGCTCGAGCTATGCGCCGTGTGGGTGTTTACTTTCGCCCAGGCCGATCTTAGGTTCGGTCGAATGTCGCGACCGCTGAGAATCGAATTCGCGGGCGCGCTCTACTGTGTGAGCGCGCGGGGCAATGCCGGCCAGGTGATCTTCCTGAAGGACGCCGAGCGCCGGCAATTCCTGGAACTTCTCGGCCGGGAAATCAGCCAGCACCGGTGGGTGTGCCACGCGTACTGCCTGCTGGAGAAGCAGTATTGCCTGCTGGTGGAAACGCCCGAGGCCAACCTCGGACGCGGCATCGGCCGTCTCAATGCCATCTACTCCCAGTGGTTCAACCGCAAGTACGAACGCGCCGGACATCTGTTCCAGGGCCGCTACAAGGCGATCGTCGTCGAGAAGGCGGCTTGGCTGGCGACGATCGCGCGCGATCTGGCCTGGGCACCGGTGCGCGCCGGCCTGGTGAAGCGGCCGGGACAGTGGCCCTGGTCGAGCCACCGGGCGATCGGCAAGGATCGCGACACACCGGCGTGGCTGACGGTCGGCGACATCCTCGCGGAGTTCGCGGCAGCGCCGGAGGGTGCACGCAAGGCGTACCGCGACTTTGTCGCCGAGGGTCGGGACGCGCCCTCGCCCTGGTCGCGGGTCCGGGCGCAGGTGTATCTCGGCAGCGAGCCCTTCCTCGAGGAGATGGCGCGGCGCGTCGCCGAGTTGCCGGCCGATCAGGTTCCGAAGACGCAGCTGCGGCCGGACCGGCCGACGTGCGAGGTGATCGTCGAGGCCGTCGCCGCGGTCGCGGGTGTCCCGCCGGCGAGCGCCCTGGACCGGCGGGAGCGCCAGGATGTGTTTCAGGTGACGGTCTACCTGCTGCGCCGTGCGGCAAACCTGTCGCTGAAGGAGGTGGCGGCCCTGGCGGGCGTTTCGCCGTCTCGCGTCTCGCAGATCCAGCGGGCGATCGAGGATGCCGGCGGCCTCGCCCACGCCTTTCGCTGGGCTCACCCCCTGGCCGCATACTTGGCCTGAGGCGCACTGAATGTGACCAATCCGCAACACAGCGGTTGCAGAAGCGCCGTCCCCATGCGCGTAACGCTCGACAAAGCGTCCGTCGACCCCGCACCTTTTGCGCATCCTTCTTGGTCGCAGCCGACATCGGGCCGCTTCATCGGCGTGAGCCGGCTGTAACCGGATTCAGAACCGAGGACGATCCGCGATGACAACCTTCAACGACCCCCGCCACGCCAGCGGGGAGGCAACCCCAGGGGACCAGCCGCCTCTCCCCTTCGAGGCCGAGTTCGACGGCAGCCGGCGTGCAAAGGCGGCCCGCGATCCGCAGCCGTGCGATCCGAACCGCTACTGGGATTTCTTCTCCGAAACCGACTGACCCGCGGCGCGCGCCCGCCCATCAGGGCGGGCGCCACCGTGGCGACGAGGCGTCAGGCGGCTGCGAAGTGCAGGGTGATGTCCTGCAGCAGATCGTGCCAGCCGGCGCTGTGTGTGCTGGCGGAGGTGGGCGTCGGCAGGCCCTCGTGCGTGACGACGACGCGGGTCGACCCGTCCTTGAGATCGAACAGATCGATGGTGACGGCCGTGCCCTGCACCCGGGCCGTCGCGTCCTCTTCCGACCAGGTGAATGCCAGCCGGCGCGGTGCGCCCCATTCCCGGTAGGTGCCGGAAAAAACCCGATCGTCTCCCTTTGGCAGGCGCGTGCCAAGGCGGAACCGGCCTCCGGCCCGCGGCTCGATCTCGCAGGCGAACAGGTCCGCCTTCTCGGTCTTGCCCCACCATTGGTGCATCGTCTCGGCATCGGTCAGGGCGTGCCATACCGCGGGCGGCGGCGCAGGGACCACCCGGGCAGCACGAACGGTGAGGCCATGGCGGGCAGACGCTTCAGTCATCGAAATTGCTCCCTGCGCTAGGACAAGCGGACCGGCCACGCTGCGCGGCCGAAGGATGTTCTACCACAGTAGGCGCGAGCGCGCTCGTCTCTGACGCTGCCGGTGGCGTGCTGGCGTCCAACCTCCGATAACCTGACCTATATGAGTTCAAAATAACCCGTAAGGGTGTATTGCTCAAACGTTCTCTCTGGACATCCGGACACGTTCAGCCGAGATTCGGGTGGGAGCGCTCGCGGAGGCCGGGGCAACACGGCAGTTTTCCAACAGAACAGATACCGCCTACCAAAAGGAGGATAGGTCGGCGGTGGAGGATCGAAGTTGAACCGAGGCATCTACCGGGATCGCCGCGACCGCCTGCGCGCTTCGGCCGACGTATTCCCGTCAATGCTCGCCGATTTCCTGGAGACCGAGGTGCGCGAGGACCCGGACTGGTGCGAGGAACTGCTCCACGGTCTGGATCTCGCCCGCGGTGGCCAAGCCTACGAGGCTTTCGGCAGTTTATACAAGCTGCAGGCGGGGCCGGATGGCGCCCTGCTGCGAAACGGCGACGACCGGCGGCGTGCCCCCTTGCACCTCGCGGTGGCGGACCTCAAGCGGGCGCTGGCGGCTTGGCGCCAGGCGATCGGCTGACCGGGCCGGACTTCGCCCCAGCGGGCCGGAGCCGATCTTCAGCCCTGTCACGTGGTGGATACGCTCTGTCAGGCGTGGATCACTCCCACTCTATCGTGCCGGGCGGCTTCGAGGTGATGTCGTAGACCACCCGGCCGATGCCGCGCACCTCGTTGACGATGCGGGCGGCGACACGGGCGAGGAACGCCGGGTCGAAGGGGTAGCAGTCGGCGGTCATGCCGTCGGTCGAGGTGACGGCGCGCAGTGCCACCACGGTATCGTAGGTTCGCGCGTCGCCCATCACGCCGACGCTGCGCACCGGCAGCAGCACGGCGAACGCCTGCCAGATGGCGTCGTAGAGACCGGCCGTCGTGATTTCCTCGAGGAAGATCGCGTCCGCGCGGCGCAGCAGGTCGGCACGCGCGCGCGTGACTTCGCCCAGGATGCGCACGGCTAGGCCCGGCCCGGGGAACGGGTGGCGGCGCAGCAGGCTCTCCGGCATGCCGAGCTCGCGACCGAGCGCGCGCACCTCGTCCTTGAACAGTTCGCGCAGCGGCTCGACCAAAGCCATGCGCATCCGCTCCGGCAGGCCGCCGACGTTGTGGTGCGACTTGATCGTCACGCTCGGGCCGCCGTGGAAGGAGACGGACTCGATCACGTCGGGGTAGAGCGTGCCCTGCGCCAGGAAGTCGGCGCCGCCTGCCCGGTGCGCCTCTTCATCAAAGACGTCGATGAAGGTGGCGCCGATGATCTTGCGCTTGCGCTCGGGGTCTTCGACGCCGGCCAGCGCGCCAAGGAACAGGTCGGAGGCGTCACGGTGCACCAGCGGGATGTTGTAGTGGCCGCGGAACAGGCTCACCACCTGGTCGGCCTCGCCTTGGCGCAGCAGGCCGTTGTCGACGAAGATGCAGGTGAGTTGCTCGCCGATCGCCTCGTGCAGCAGCACGGCGGTCACGGAAGAGTCGACGCCGCCGGACAGCCCGCAGATCACCCGGCCGGGACCAACCTGCGCGCGGATGCGCTCGATCGCCTGACCGTGGAACGCCGCCATCGTCCAGTCGCCGCCGCAGCCGGCGATGCGGTGGGTGAAGTTGCTGAGCAGGGCAGCGCCGTGCGGCGTGTGCACCACCTCCGGGTGGAACTGCACGGCGTAGAAGCGGCGTGCGTCATCCGCGATGGCGGCGAACGGCGCGCCTTCGGAGACGGCGACGGAGCGGAAGCCGGGCGGCAATGCCACGACGCGGTCGCCGTGGCTCATCCACACCGTCTCGCGCCCGCCCAGCCGCCAGACGCCGTCGAACAGCGCGCAGTCGTCCGTCACCTCGACGATCGCCCGGCCGAACTCACGCGTCGCCCCCGGCTCGACCCGCCCGCCGAGCTGCTCGACCATCGTCTGCTGGCCGTAGCAGATCCCCAGCACCGGCACGCCGGCGGCGAAGATCGCCGGATCGGCGCGCGGCGTGTCCGCCTCGGTCACCGAGGCCGGGCCGCCGGAGAGGATCACCGCACGCGGCGCGAAGCGAGCGAGGAACGCCGCGTCCACCTTGGTACACGGATGGATCTCGCAGTAGACGCCGGCCTCGCGCACGCGCCGCGCGATCAGCTGCGTGACCTGACTGCCGAAATCGACGATCAGCGCCCGGTCGTTCACTCCCCGCCCTGCCCGGCGTAATTCGGCGCTTCCTTGGTGATCGTCACGTCGTGGACGTGGCTTTCGCGCAGGCCGGCGAAGGTGGTGCGGCGGAACTGGCAGCGCTGCTGCATTTCGGCGATCGTCGCGTTGCCGGTGTAGCCCATCGCCGCGCGCAGGCCGCCGGTGAGCTGCTGGATCACATTGGCGACCGAGCCCTTGTAGGGGACGCGGCCCTCGATGCCTTCGGGCACGAACTTCAACGCGTTGCCCACTTCCTGCTGGAAGTAGCGGTCGGCGGAGCCGCGCGACATCGCGGCGATCGAGCCCATGCCGCGGTAGCCCTTGTAGGAGCGGCCCTGGTAGAGGAACACCTCGCCCGGGCTCTCGTCCGTGCCGGCGAACAGCCCGCCCAGCATCGCGCAGTCGGCGCCCGCCGCGATCGCCTTGGCGAGGTCGCCGGAGAAACGGATGCCGCCGTCGGCGATCAGCGGGATGTCCCGCGCCCGGCAGACTTCCGCCACCTCGACGACGGCCGAGAACTGCGGGATGCCGACGCCGGCGACCATCCGCGTCGTGCAGATCGAGCCGGGGCCGATGCCGACCTTGACCGCGTCGACGCCGGCGTCGATCAGCGCGCGCGCGCCGTCGGCGGTGGCGACATTGCCGGCGATCACCTGGGCCGAGTTGCTGCGCCGCTTGATCTCGCCAACGGCCGCCAGCACGCCCGCCGAGTGGCCGTGCGCGGTGTCGATGACGACGACGTCGACCTCGGCGTCCAGCAATTCCTCGGCGCGGCCGAGGCCGGTGTCGCCGATGCCGGTGGCAGCGCCTACGCGCAGCCGGCCGCGCGCGTCCTTGCAGGCGTTGGGGAAGCGCTCCGCCTTCTCGATGTCCTTCACCGTGATCAAGCCGACGCAGCGGTAGTCCTCGTCCACCACCAGCAGCTTCTCGATGCGGAACTTGTGCAGCAGCCGCTTCGCCTCGTCGCGGCCGACGCCGTTGTGCACCGTGACCAGCGGCTTCCCCGGCATATCGCGCGTCATCAGCTCGCTGACAGGCTGCAGCGGATCGCTGGCGAAGCGAACGTCGCGGTTGGTGAGAATGCCCAGCAGCCGGCCGGTGCCGTCCTCGACCACCGGCACGCCGGAGAACTTGTGCGACTTCATCAGGCCCAGCGCGTCGGCCAGCGACGCCTGCGGGCCGATGGTCATCGGGTCGACGACCATGCCGGATTCGTACTTCTTGACGCGCCGCACCTCGGCCGCCTGCGCCTTCGCCGGCATGTTCTTGTGAATGATGCCGAGCCCGCCGGCCTCGGCCATGGCGATGGCGAGCCCGCTCTCGGTGACGGTGTCCATCGCCGCCGAGATCAGCGGAATACCGAGGTGCACGGTACGGGTCACCCGCGTCCGCAGGTCGGCGTCGGCCGGCAGAACGCTGGAGGCGGCCGGCACCAGCAGGACGTCGTCGAAGGCCAGGGCTTCGGGGATGTGCATGCCGACTCCGCTACGGGATGGCGGCACATCATACACATCGCCCACCGCTTGCCAAGGCTCGCGCGGCGCAAGCTCGAGCGGCTGCTCGACCGGCCGGGGTGAGCGCCGCGGCCGCCGATTTTCGCTTGACAGAAAGCAAGGCGCCGACGACACCTTGCGGCACACGAGACGGGGCGGAAAGCCTCGCAGTGCGATCCGGACCAAGGGGTCTCCGGGCATCCCCGGGGGAGCAACGCGGCGGGACAGTCTTCGGTATTCACGGGACGAAGCGTGGAGACACGCTGCCCGCCGAAGCCGGACCGGTGACGGTCACGGCGGAGAGGCTGGCGGAGTGCCTCGGGAGACGCCGCGGGCGCGTCGTGCACGGATGAGCGGATCGTGGAATATTTCCTTCAGCAATTGATCAACGGACTTACGCTCGGCGCCATCTACGGCCTCGTGGCCATCGGCTACACGATGGTCTACGGCATCATCGGCATGATCAATTTCGCCCACGGCGAGATTTACATGATCGGTGCCTTCATCTCGATGATTACCTTCCTGCTGCTGGGGCTCCTGGGCATTTCCTGGATGCCGCTGGCGCTGCTGATCGTGCTCGTCTCGGCGATGGTGTTCACCGCCGTCTACGGCTGGACGCTGGAGCGCATCGCCTATCGCGGGCTGCGATCGTCGCCGCGGCTGACGGCGCTGATCTCGGCGATCGGCATGTCGATCTTCCTGCAGAACTACGTGCAGGTGCTGCAGGGCGCGCGGGTCAAGGCGCTGCCGCCGGTCCTGCCGGGCGGGTTCCAGATCATGGAGCTCGACGGCTTCGTCGTGCAGCTCAGCTATCTGCAGATCGGCATCGTCGTGCTGACGGTGGTGCTGATGACGGCGTTCTCGCTGCTCATCGCCCGCACGCCGATGGGCCGGGCGCAGCGGGCCTGCGAGCAGGACATGAAGATGGCGTCGCTAGTCGGCATCGACGTCGACCGGACGATCTCGACGACCTTCGTCATCGGCGCGGCGCTGGCGGCGGTCGCCGGCATGATGGTCACGCTCTACTACGGCGTCATCGACTTCTACATCGGCTTCCTCGCCGGCATCAAAGCGTTCACGGCGGCGGTCCTCGGCGGCATCGGCTCCTTGCCCGGGGCGATGCTGGGCGGCGTGGCGATCGGCCTGATCGAGGTGTTCTGGTCGGCGTATTTCACCATCGAATACAAGGACGTGGCGGCGTTCTCGATCCTCGTCCTGGTGCTGATCTTCCGGCCGACCGGACTGCTCGGCCGGCCGGAATCGGAGAAAGTCTGAGCATGGCGGTCGCGGCTGTGGCGAAGACGCCGTCGCGCGGCGTCCGCGCCTTGCGGGAGGCCGCGGTGGCCGCCGTGGTGGCCCTCGTCCTCGCCGTGCCGCTGCTGGGGTTCGAGACCGTGCAGATGCAGGCGGGCCTGGAGCTGCGCACCCGCTGGTCGTGGGTGGCGATCGCCGTCGCCTCGGTGTTCACCGGCCGGCTGCTGCTGGCGCTGTTCGGCTCCCGCGCCCGGCGTGACACGCCCTCCCCCAGGTCGACCGAACTCGGCCGTATCGTCCGGCAGAGTGCGCCTTACGTCGGACCGGTGGGCGTGCTCGCCGCAGTCGCCCTGCCATTGATGCCGTTCTCCGACCGCTACGTCCTCGATGTCGGCATCCTGGTGCTGACCTATGTGATGCTCGGCTGGGGCCTGAACATCGTCGTCGGCCTCGCCGGCCTGCTCGACCTCGGCTACGTCGCCTTCTACGCGGTGGGGGCATACACCTTCGCCCTGCTGTCGCTGAACTTCGACCTGAGCTTCTGGATTTGCCTGCCGCTGGCCGGCCTGTTCGCAGGCTCGTTCGGCGTGCTGCTGGGCTTCCCGGTGCTCCGGCTGCGCGGCGACTATCTCGCCATCGTCACGCTCGGCTTCGGCGAGATGATCCGGGTGATCCTGATCAACTTCTCCAGCCTGACCAACGGGCCCAACGGCCTGTCCGGCATTCCGCGCCCCAGCTTCTTCGGCCTGCCGTTCACCGCTGCCCCGGCCGACGGCGGCGCCACCTTCAGCTCGTTCTTCGGCCTCGCCTACTCGCCGTTGCAGCGGGTGATCTTCCTCTATTATCTGATTCTGGTGCTGGCGCTGCTCACCAACGCGTTCACGCTGCGTATCCGCCGGCTGCCGATCGGTCGCGCCTGGGAAGGGCTGCGGGAGGACGAGATCGCCTGCCGCTCGCTCGGCATCAACCCGACCAACACCAAGCTGACGGCCTTCGCCATCGGCGCCATGTTCGGCGGCTTCGCCGGCTCGTTCTTCGCCACCCGCCAGGGCTTCATCAGCCCGGAGAGCTTCACCTTCATCGAATCCGCGATCATCCTCGCCATCGTCGTCCTCGGCGGCATGGGCAGCCAGCTCGGCGTCGTCGTCGCGGCGATCGTGCTGATCGGCGGTCCGGAGCTGGTGCGCCAGCTCGAGGATTTCCGCATGCTGGCGTTCGGCGGCCTGATGGTGCTGATCATGCTGTGGCGACCGCGCGGGCTGCTGGCCTATCGCGAGCCGACGATCCGCCTCGGGACCGCGGGAGCCGCCGTGGTGAGCGGACCACCCCAAGACGGCACGCAGGCGCGCTGATGCCGGCCACGGGGGCTCCGGACGCGGCCGCACCGCTGCTGACGGTCGAGCATCTGACGATGCGCTTCGGCGGGCTGGTCGCCGTCGACGACGTCTCGTTCACCGCCAAGCGCGAGGCGATCACCGCCGTCATCGGCCCGAACGGCGCCGGCAAGACCACCGTATTCAACTGCCTGACCGGCTTCTACAAGCCCACGGTCGGCCGGCTGACCCTGCACCATCCCCGCAACGGCCCGATGCTGCTGGAGCAGATGGAGGGATTCCGCATCCCGCAGTGCGCCGGCGTCGCGCGGACCTTCCAGAACATCCGCCTGTTCGGCGCCATGTCGGTGCTGGAGAACCTGATCGTCGCCCAGCACAACGCGCTGATGCGCGCATCCTGGTTCTCGATCGCGGGCCTGCTCGGTCTCGGCCGCTACCGCCGGGCCGAACGTCGCGCCGTCGATCTCGCGCGGTACTGGCTGGACCGGGTGGGCCTGCTCGACCGGGCCGACTGGATCGCCGCCAGCCTGCCGTACGGCGACCAGCGCCGGCTGGAGATCGCGCGCGCCATGTGCATCGAGCCTGTCCTGCTGTGCCTGGACGAGCCCGCCGCCGGACTGAACCCTTACGAGAGCGGCGGGCTGAACACGCTGCTGCAGCGCATCCGCGACGAGCATCGGATCGGCATCCTGCTGATCGAGCACGACATGAGCGTGGTGATGCGCATTTCCGACCACATCATCGTCCTCGACTACGGCCGCAAGATCGCCGAGGGCGCGCCGGCCGCTATCCGTGACGACCCGACGGTGATCAAGGCCTATCTCGGCGAGGACGAGGACGAGGAGTTGCCGCCCGAAGTGGCCCAGGATTTGGCGCGCGACGGAGGGGCCGGCTGAGATGCTGAGCGTGCGGGGCGTCCACACCTTCTACGGCAACATCGAGGCGCTGCGTGGCGTCGACCTCGACGTCGCGGCGGGCGAGATCGTCACGCTGATCGGCGCCAACGGGGCCGGTAAATCGACCCTGTTGATGACCATCTGCGGCCAGCCGGCGGCGTCGCGGGGCGAGATCCTGTTCGAGGGAAAGGCGATCACCCACTGGCCGACGCACGCCATCATCCGCGCCGGCATCGCCCAGTCACCGGAGGGCCGGCGCATCTTCGCGCGGATGTCGGTGCGGGAAAACCTGCTGATGGGCGCCACCATCGCCGACGGCGGCCTGCTCGAGGAGGATCTGGAGCGGGCGTTCTCGCTGTTCCCGATTCTGCGCCAGCGCGCCGACCAGCGCGGCGGCACGCTGTCGGGCGGCGAGCAGCAGATGCTGGCGATCGCCCGCGCGCTGATGAGCCGGCCGCGACTGCTGCTGCTGGACGAGCCGTCCCTCGGCCTGGCACCGATGGTGGTCAAGCAGATCTTCCGCACCATCGCCGAGATCAACCGCGAGCAGAACGTCACCGTGTTCCTGGTGGAGCAGAACGCCTACCATGCGTTGCGACTGGCCGACCGTGCGTATGTGCTGGTCAACGGATGTGTCGGCGGCTCGGGCACCGGGCGCGAATTGCTGAACGATCCGGAAATCCGCGCGGCGTATCTCGAGGGCGGGCATTAGGGGGCGACGCTGGTGGCGCTGTTGGGAAGCTCGATCACCGTCTTCATCGGCATCACCGTCGTCCTCACCGGCTACGCAGCGTTTCGCACGGGCCAGGCGTTCGCCGATACCTGGCGGCCGTACTGGCCGGTGCCGGTTTGCTGTGTCGTGCTCACCCTCGTCACGCGGTTCTTGATCTGGGGGTTGTTCCGCGGCGACCCGTGGGCTCCGGGAGGGCTGGTGCTGGGTGCCGGCGTGTTGATTCTGTTCGGGACGTTCGCCTACATGACGACCCGCGCCCGCAAAATGGTGTACCAATACCCTTGGCTGTACCGCCGGGCGGGGCTGTTCTCTTGGCAGCCGCTGCAACCAGATACGGCAGGCCGGCAGAGTGCTTGACAACCCGAGGGCTCAAACCGAGCCTTTCTGCGTCGATCGACGGGGCGTCGCAGCGCCAAGTTCGCCGCGGCTGCCCGCCGTGTTTCGTCAATCGTGCTGCCACAGGGAGAGGAGCAAAGTCCGATGCCAGCAATGAGGTCCATCTTCGCCGCAGCCGCCGTCTTCGCGGCGACCGGCGTGATGTCCGCGCACGCCGACATTCCGATCGCCGTCGTCGGTCCGATGACCGGTCAGTACGCCGCCTTCGGCGCGCAGATGCGTGCCGGTGCCGAGCAGGCGGTCGCCGATATCAATAAGGCCGGCGGCGTGCTCGGTCAGAAGCTGACGCTGGAGGTCGGCGACGACGCCTGCGATCCGAAGCAGGCGGTCGCTGTCGCCAACCAGGTCGCGGCGAAAGGTGTGAAGCTCGTGGCCGGGCACTATTGCTCGGGCTCGTCGATCCCCGCCTCGGACGTCTACGCCGAGGAGAACATCATCCAGATCTCGCCTGCCTCGACCAATCCGAAGCTCACGGAAGCCGGCAAGAAGAACGTCTTCCGCACCTGCGGCCGTGACGATCAGCAGGGCCAGGTCGCCGGGGATTATCTGGCGGACAATTTCGCCAAGAAGAAAATTGCCATCGTCCACGACAAGACCGCATATTCAAAGGGCTTGGCCGACGAGACTCAAAAGCAGCTCAACGCTCGCGGCGTCAAGGAGGTCATGTACGAGACCATCACGCCCGGCGAGAAAGACTACTCCGCGCTGGTGAGCAAGCTCAAACAGGCGGGTGTCGAGGTCCTCTACTACCCGGGCTATCATACGGAAGCCGGCCTGATCGTCCGGCAAATGCGCGAACAGGGCATGTCGACGACCTTGATCGCCGGCGATGCGCTGGTGACGCAGGAATACTGGGGGATCACCGGCCCGCTGGGCGAGGGCACTCTATTCAGCTTCAGCCCGGACCCACGCAAGAACACGACGGCTGCGCCCGTCGTCCAGTCGTTCCGCGCCAAGGGCATCGAACCCGAGGGCTACACCCTCTACACCTACGGCGCGGTGCAGGCCTGGGCCGATGCGGTGAAGGCCGCCGGCAGCACCGATCCGGCGAAGGTCGAGGACAATCTGAAGTCCGCGACGTTCGACACGGTGCTCGGCAAGATCAGCTTCGACGCCAAGGGCGACGTCAAGGCGCCGGGCTATGTGTTCTACGTCTGGAACGACGGCAAGTACGAGTACGTGAAGTAGGCTGCGCACTGCCGCTCTGTCGGCCGACACCCATCAGCCCGGCGGCAAAATCCGCCGGGCCCCTATGCAGTACGGCTGCCGGACCGCCCCCGTCGACTCTCAGGCGACCGCCTTCTCGGTGTCGCCATCATCCTGCGCTTTGCGGCCGAGCCCGATCTGCTTGGCGAACTGTGAGCGCTGCTGCGCGTAGTTCGGCGCCACCATCGGATAATCGGGCGGAAGGTTCCACTTCGCCCGGTATTCTTCCGGGGTCATGTTGTAGGTGGTGCGGAGATGCCGCTTGAGCATCTTCAGCTTCTTGCCGTCCTCGAGGCAGACGATGTAGTCGGGCGTCACCGACTTGCGCACGGTGGTGGCCGGCTTCAGTGCGTCCGGCTGTGTCGGCGCCGGCTGAGAGTCCAGCGAGTTCAGCGAGTTGAAGACGTTGTGAATGATCTCGGAGATCTGCGATGTGGCGACTTGGTTGTTGCTGAGGTACGCGGCAACCACGTCCACCGCCATCCTCAACACGTCGTCCCGCGATACTTCGTCGTTGTTACTGTCCAGCATGAGAATTCAACCTGATTGCAATACGACCCCGGTAGGATCTCGCTTGTAGCACGCGGGGCCGTCGCACTGTCAAACCAAAAACACCGGATGCGAGTATTCATCCGTTCCGGTTCTGCCGCCGACAATAAAAGACCTGGTCTGGCCGACGTGGCGGCACTGCTCCCTTGGCTTCTCTGCCCGTGCCCGCCTTGGCCGGACGCTCCGCCTGTCAGATCGCCGTGATGTGGACCGCCCGCCCGACCGCCTCCTGGGCGATCTCGGCGAGGTGGCGGTGGTGGGTGAGGAAAATCACCTGCGTCCGGCGGGCGAGTTCCGCCAGCGCCTGCAGGCCGGCGGCGGCGCGGCCATCGTCGAAGTTGACGAACAGGTCGTCGGCGATGAACGGCAGAGGCGGCACGCGATCCAGATGCAGTTCGATCGCCGCCAGCCGCAGCGCCAGATAGAGCTGGTCGCGGGTGCCCTCGCTCATGCCGTCGACGCCGACCTGGGTGTGATCGGCGCGCCGGCCGTAGAGCTGCGGCACGTCACCGTCGAAATCGACCGAGAGCTCTTCGAAGGATCCCACGGTCAGCCGACGGAAGACGGCACTCGCGCGGAGCAGCAACGGGTCCTGCCGTTCCGCCCGGAACCGCTCGACCACCCAGCGCAAAAGACGCCCGGCGACGAACACGGTGATGAACCGCTCGGTGGCCTCGGCCATCGCTGCCAGGGCCTCCTGCCGTTGCGCTTCCGCCTCGGCGGCCGCGTCCTTGCCGTCGATCTGGCCGAGTTCGGCCGCGGCATCCTTTTGCGCGAGCAGGCACCGATCCCGCAGCGCGCGGGCATCCTCCCGCTGTCGCTCGAGCTCTTCCAGTCTGACCCGGATCGTCGCCGGGTCGTCGGCGGTCACCTCGCGCTGCAGATCGTCGATGCCGAAGCCGTCACCGCCCTCCAAAATCAGCTGCGACACCGCGGCGATCGCCGCGTCCAGCGCACGCGCGCGGTCCGATCGATCCACGGCGCCCTGCAACTCCTCGAGGCCCGCCACCCCGGCCTGAGCCAAGAGCGGGGCCAACTCCGCCGCGGCGTCGCTCCGCCGGTCCCGGGACTCCTGCAAGGCTTTGCCGGCCTCGGCGAGGTCACGGACGGCGCGCTCGAGGAAACCTTTCGCCCGTTCCGCATTGTCGAGCCTTCGGGAAAGCCGCCGGGCGACTTCCTCCGGCGCGAGGCCTGCGTCCTCCGCGGCGAGCGAGGCGCACAACGCCTCGGCCTCGGCGGCGAAGATATCCAGGTCCCGTTGCATCGTGGCGATTCGGGTGCGTTGCAGCTCGCGGATTTTCTCCAGGACGAGGGCGAGCTTGGCCTGGAGAGCGATCGCCTCCGATGCGACTCCAGGGGGCAAGTTCGCCGGCAGATGCGCGGCCGCGAGGCGATCGGTCCAGCGTGCCGCCCAATCTCCCGCCTCGTCTTGCGCCGCGGCCACCTTTCGCTGCAGCTCCTGCAGGGCCGACGCCGCCTTCGCCCTCTGGCGAAGCAACCCGGAACGGCGGACGCGAGCCGCCTCCGCTTCGGTCGTGATCGCCGACGCAGCAGCGACGAGTTCGCGTAGCACGAGCGGCTGAAGGCGCGGCGGGTGGTGCCCGGTTTCGCCCAGTGCCGGTCGAGGCTGTTCGTTGCCCGGAAAAGGCGGAAGCGTATCGACCGGCTCGCCCATGTCCACGTTCGTCCCCATGGCGCCGTGCAGGTCGGCTGCGGCGAACCCCGTCTTGCACAGCCGTGCGGTGAGCCTGCCGCCGCCGTCCGAACAACGAAGAGCTTTTGGCGTCCCCTAGGGGATTCGAACCCCTGTTGCCGCCGTGAGAGGGCGGCGTCCTGGGCCTCTAGACGAAGGGGACGAGGCGCGGCGCAGGCAAGTCTTACAGGCGATCGGGCGTGCAGATCAAGCCCCGCGGCGATGCGCGTTCTCTCTGTGGGCGGAACGGAGGCGCCCGGCCCTCGCGGCTGGTGCTGGCCGAGGCCAGTCACCACATCACGGCGGTGGGGCGGCGGGAGCCGCTTCGGCGCGAACGGGGAGACGCGGGATGCGGATGCGAGCGCTCGGACAAGATGGGCCGAAGGTCTCGGCGGTCGGCCTCGGCTGCATGGGCATGAGCTGGGCGTACGGTAGCGCCGACGAAGGCGAGGCGATCGCCACCATCGGCCGCGCCCTCGATCTGGGCGTGACGTTCCTGGATACGGCCGAGATCTACGGGCCGTACGAGAACGAGAGGCTGGTGGGCCGCGCCATCCGCGGGCGGCGCGACGAGGTGTTCCTCGCCACCAAGTTCGGCTTCGCCATCACCGAGAACGGCGGCGTCGCCGGCATCGGCGGCACCGACAGCCGGCCGGAGCATGTGCGCGATGTGTGCGACGCCTCGCTCGCCCGGTTGGGCATCGATCACATCGATCTGTTCTACCAGCACCGGGTCGACCCGAAAGTACCGATCGAGGAGACGGTCGGCGCCATGGCGGAGCTGGTTCGCGCTGGCAAGGTGCGCTTCCTAGGCTTGTCGGAGGCTTCGCCGGCGACAATCCGTCGGGCGCACGCCGTGCACCCGATCACTGCGCTGCAGAGTGAGTACTCGCTCTGGGAGCGGGGCGTGGAGCGCGAGGTTTTGCCGTGCATCCGCGAACTCGGCATCGGCCTGGTGCCCTACAGCCCGCTGGGCCGCGGCTTTCTCACCGGCACGGCGCGGCCGGCCGAGGAGTATCCGCAAGAGGACTATCGCCGGCAGGACCCACGCCTGCAGGGCGACAACTTCACCGCCAACATGCGGATGGTGGACGCGGTGCGGGAGATCGCGGCGGCGCACGGGGCGACGCCGGCGCAGGTGGCGCTCGCCTGGCTGCTGCATCAGGGCGATGACATCGTGCCGATTCCCGGCACCAAACGCCGGCACTTTCTCGAGGAGAACGTCGGTGCCGTCGAACTCGCGCTCGGCGGCGACGACCTCGCTCGGATCGATCAGGCGGCGCCCGCCGGCGGAACCGCGGGCCCGCGCTACGGCGAGCGGCTGATGTCGCTCCTGGACCGCTGAGCCCGCACGGCCCGAGACCTCGGCACGGTCATCGACCGTAGACGGCGCGGCTGGAGGCGACGTCGCCGATGTACCGTCCGTTCGGGGCAGACCAGCGATCGCACCGGCGCGTCGCATTGTCGCAGCGGATGTCGTTGCGCGGATAGACATATCGCGGCTGGCCCGAAGGCAGGATCTCCTGCGATCGCCCGCGCCGGTAGGCCGGGTCGGAATAGATCGTGCCGGAGGTGATGGTCGTGCCGGGCGGGCCCCACACCTCCACAGTCTGCTGCGTGGTCGTCGTCGTCGAGCCGGCGACCGGCGGTTCCAGCACGGACAGGCCGGGGATCGCGGTGCCGGTCGCGGAGGATCCGCCGGACGTCACGGACCCAGAGGGGGCCGTGATCGCCGGAACCTGCGAGATCGGGTCCCCGTAGGTCGACCAGAGGGGAGCCCGCTCCCCCTGGAGACAGCCGCCCGCAACGAGGGCCGCCAGTGCCATCGTCGCCATCGCCCAGGCACGCATATCCGTCTACCTCCAGTCCTCTTCTCGACGTGGGGCAATTGAGCGCGGAGTCCAGCCCTCCTCACGCGAAACCTCGATCAGCAACCGGAGAAGGCTGCGCCGGGCACATGGATCGTGGGTAGAAATCACCATATAGAATTTGGCCGCGCGTTCGGATGCGGGCAGCGGTCGCGTCAAGCGTTCTTCGTCCGGTTCTTGGCGCGACAACCGGTGAAACAAAGATGGGACTCAACATGTTCAATGCACGGGATCTCTTGGGGAACATGATGCAGACCGGGATGCCGAAATCGGCTCCGGACCGCATATCCCACGGCATGGGTCCGCAAGGGCTCGGCCGATCCGGCAGCCCGTTGGGCGATTTGCTGGGGAATGTCCTCGGTGGCGGCGGCGCAGGTGCGGGTGCCGCGGGCGGCGGTCTCGGCGGACTGGCCGGTGCGTTGGGCGGCCTTCTCGGCCAAGCCGGCGGAACGTCCGGCGGCGCAGGCGGCGGCCTGGGTGGCATCGCCGGTCAAGCCGGGGAGATGCTGCGCGGACCCGGCGGCAAAGACGCTCTGGCGATGGGCGGCCTCGCCTCGCTGGCCGGCGCCGTGCTGGGCGGGCGCAGCGCCGGCATGGGCGGTGCCGTCGGTGGCGGCCTGCTCGCCTTCCTCGGCAGCCTCGCCTTCTCGGCGATGAAGAACCGGCCGGCGGCGCAGGCCCCGGACGGTGCCGACGCCCCGCCCCTGCAGCTTCCCCCCGAGATGCGGGCGCCGGAAACCCCGGAAGAGGAGCAGCGGCAGCAGGACACGGCGCTGTTGGCCATCCGGGCGATGATCAACGCCGCGAAAGCCGACGGCGCCATCGACGGCGGCGAGATGGGCCGGATCATGGGCAAGCTGGGGGAACTCGGCACCGACGGCAGCGCCCGGGATTTCGTGATGAACGAATTGCAGAAGCCGCTGGACACGGACGGGCTGGTGCAGAGCGTGACCTCTCCTGAAGTGGCGGTGCAGGTCTACGGCGCCTCCCTCCTGGCGATCGAAGTCGATACGCCGGCCGAGTGCGAGTACATCCGGACCCTGGCGGCGAAGCTCGGGCTCGACGCGGAGACGCTCGCGCACGTGCACGAAACGCTGGGGGTGGCCCCGCCCCTCCCTGCCTGACGCGGCGGGTGTCCTGACGGAACAGCGGAGCCGCCGGCGCACGGTCGGCTTCTCCTTCGTCGATTTGCCGCGTGGAGGTCGATCGGCGAACGCGGCGCTCATCGTCGTTCCCGCGTAAGGCCCGACAAGCGCGGCGGCGCGGGTGCCCGTCCTTGTGCGGCTCCTGGCGCCGGAGAATCCGGTGTTCATCGGCGCGGTCATGCATCAGTCTCCCAGGGTGGCGACCGAGATCGGGCGCCGCTCGAGCATCCCGGCCAGCGAGGGCACGGTGGAGCAGACGCTCAATTCCCATACGTTGGAGGTAGCGGTCGTCACGGCCCGGGGCTGGATCGAGAGCCAGCTCGCGGTCCCGGGGACACTGCTGCAGGCGGTGATCATCGCCGCTTCGTGCGCCGTCGCGGTGGTGATCGCACCAAAGCTGCGATCGCACATGCGCTCCCGGCTGGTGGCCGGGCTGGTCGCGCGCCGTGCCGGGGTGGAGCCGGACGCCCGGCTGGGCGGCACGTTCGGCACGGTCGGCGAAAGCGTATCGCGCGCGATGGCGCCGCTGACGATCCCGCTGATCGTGTTGGCCATCTGCGCGGTCGCGCTGGCCACGTGCCTACTCGCAGGGTGGCCGTACGCACTGCTGCGGCTGGCCGTGGAGCTGCTGGCACTGTGGGTAGTGATCCGGCTGTCGGCCGGCATCGTCCGCGACCGGTTCTGGGCGCGCGTGCTCGCCGTCGTCGTCTGGTTGCTGGCGGCCTTGATTCTTTCCGACGGGCTCGGCGAGGCGGTGGGCGCGCTCGAGCGCAGCAGCGTGACGATCGGCAACTTTCGGATCTCGCCGCTGGGGGTCGTCGCCGGCCTGCTCTGGCTGGCGCTGCTGGTCCGCGTCGCCGGCTGGACCGCACAAATCGTCGAGATCCGCGTGCTGTCGGTCTCCCGGCTGACGCCTTCGGTTCAGTTGCTGCTCTCCCGGCTGTTGAAGGTGGTGCTGATCATCGCCGCGGTGTTCGTGGCGCTGGGGACGATCGGCGTCGACCTCACGGCCTTCGCCGTGTTCACCGGCGCCGTCGGCGTCGGCGTCGGCTTCGGCCTGCAGGCGATCTTCAACAATTTCGTCGCCGGGCTGATCCTGCTCTCGGAGCGCAGCCTGAAGGTCGGCGACTTCGTCGAGGTCGAACGCGGCCACCTCGCCGGCACCGTCCGGCAGATCAACATCCGCAACACCATCATCACCACCCCGGACAGCATCGACGTGGCCGTGCCCAATTCCGAGTTCGTCAACGGCCGGGTGACCAACTGGACGATGCTGGATGCGAACGCCCGCATCCACGTACCGTTCGCCGTCGCCTATGGCACCGACGAGGAACTGGTGCGCCGCGTCGTCCTGGCGGCGGCCGACGGGGTCAAGTTCACGCTGCGCGATGACCACGCGCGGCTGCCGCAGGTGTGGCTGGTAACGTTCGCCGAGAGCCGGCTGGAGCTGGAGCTGGTGGTCTGGCTGACGGTCGAGGGCATCCACAAGCCCCTGGGAGCGCGCGCCGCCTACTGCTGGGCGATCTACGCCGCGCTGCGCGAGTACGGCATCGCCATTCCGTTCCCGCAGCGGGAGCTCCACCTCCGCAGCAGCGTGCCGGTGCGGATCGACGGCGACAATCGGCCGCCGGGCGCCGTTTAGCCGCCGAGGACGAGGCCGGGCGGCAGCGCCTCGCCGAACAGGCCGAGCCGCTCCGATCGATCGAGGGCGACGAAGCCGCGGAGCTTGGCGACACGCTGCGCCGGCACGCCGGACTTCTCCAGCTTGCGGGCGATGCGCCCACGCAAGCCGTCCGGCACGTCGAGGCTGCGGTTGTCGACGACGCGGGCGGCCCGCAGGAACAGCGTGGGCATCTCCACGAGTTCCGCATCCGTCCAGTCAAGATCGCCAAACGCGTCCCATGCCTCGCGCACCAGTTCGGGCGGCACCACCACCTCCGGCCCGGCGTACAACGGTGTCCGACTGAGCAGCAGGCCGAGGGCCGCCAGCCAAGGGGCGCAGTGGCCGCGGGCGCGGGCAAGGTCGGCGGCGGTGGCGATGAACCGTCGCGCGAGGTCGGCCTTGGTCTCGATGCCGAGCCGCTCCAGCGCACCGGCCAAGCGCACCAGTTCCGGCGGTGGCGCCTTCGCTGCGTGCAGCCGGGCCGCGTTCGCTGCCAACACCGCCTCCTGTCGCTGCCGGTCGAGCCCGCCCGCCACCCGGCGCCAGAGGATGTGCACCTGCAGCTCCACCCGCTTGCCGGGGAAGCGCAGGCCGTTCTCATGCAGGCGCCACAGCGCGTCGATGCGCGCCTCGTCGCCCGAGGCGCCGAAGCCCGGGCGCAGCAGCCAGCCGGCCAGCGTCAGCCACGTCTCCTCGTGCTCGACCGAGGTGGCGCGGCTGGACATACAGATTTCCAGCGCCGGCCACAGCGAGCGGACCAGCACTCCGTTCCAGTCACCTTTCGGCACGCCCAGGATCTTCTCCAGGCTGGAGAGTGCCCGAGCGGCGGTGAGCCGGTCGCGTCGGCCGGCCGGCTCGGCGAACAGGGCACGGATCTTGGCGCGCGCCGCCTCCATCGCCTGCGGTGCGGCGTTCGGTTCGCTCACGGCGGCATTGGCGACATCCCCACCGCGGGGTCGGAGATCGAAGTCGAGCGGCCAGGTCTGCGGCACTGCGGCGTCGGTGCTGCGGCAGGCGACGCGCAGCACGCCCAGATCGTTGAGCCGGGCGGACAACGCCACCGGCACCCGCCCATCGGCCGGGGCGCTGGCCCCTTCCTTCAGTCGCGCCACCGTCTCCAATGCCGGTAGCGGATGGAAATCGGTCGGGTTCCACTCGACGACGTCGCCGGCGCGCAGCCGCGCGTGCCGTCCGGAGTCCCAGGTCTCGAAGCGCACCGGCCGGTCGATCCGCAATTCGAGGGCGAGATCGGCGATCTCGAAGCTCTGCTCGGGCGCCGCCCCGTGCGGCAGGATGCAGACGAGGGCCGGCCCCCGCCCCTCCCCCCCCTCGCCGACGGACTTGCGGTGCACGGCCAGGAACAGCGCGCGCGCGGCGCCCGACGCGATCAGGCGCGCGCGCCGATGCAGGATCTCGCCGAACCTGGCAGCGCCGCGGGCGACGGCCAGCTCCGGTTGCGGATTGTCCAGCACCAACGGCGCGCGGCCGCTCTGCCATTCAGCGATCTGCTCGCGCAGCCGCTCCCGCAGTACCGGCGGATGCAACGAGCCGCCGTTGAACAGCACCGCGTCCACCGCCGGCCGGTCGCGCAGAAAGTCCGCCAAGTGGCGGGTGACCGCGGTGTCGGCGGCGAACGGCAAACCCCACTCCCGCAATCCGCCCTGGGCGCGGCGTGGCCGATCGCCGGCGGCGCACGGCGGGAAGAAGCCGTCGAGCACCGTCCGATCGATCTCCGCGCGGGTCACCTGCGCCGAGAGCGATCCCGCCAGCAGGCCCGATCCGCGGCCGGGGACGGCGACGCTGAAGACTTGCTCCGGCGGCCCGTCCGCCGCCAGCGCCGTCTCCTTCAGGTCGCGGCACCGGGCGACCAGATGCTCCCACTGCCCGCCGCCGACCCGACCCTCCCCGCCACCGAAACGAGTCTCGGCGAGATGCGCCAGCGCCATGTCGATGTTGTCGCCGCCCAGCAGGATGTGGTCGCTGACCGCGAGCCGCTCGATCAAAGGGACAGCGCTTCCCTCGGCGCGCCGAACGGCGAACAGGCTGAAGTCCGAAGTGCCGCCGCCGATGTCGACGACCAGGACGTGTGCGTGGTCTCCGGCCGCCGTCGGGAGCCGCGCCCACAGCTCCGTCTCCACCTCGTGCCGTTCCAGCCAGCAGTAGAACGCCGCCTGCGGCTCCTCCAGCAGCCGCGTGCTCTCCGGAAAGCCGGCGGCGCGCGCCGCGTCCAGCGTCAGCCGTTGCGCGACCGCGTCGAACGAGGCCGGCACGGTGACAGTGACGGCCTGCGAGTCGAACCGCCATTCGCTGCCGGAGACGACGAAGCGCGTGTTCCACGCGTCGCGCAGCGCGCCCAAGATCAGCGCGGACGCATGGATCGGCGAAATTCGCGCCTCGGCCGGCAACTCGTCGGAGCCCCACGGCAGGAACGCGGCGGTTCGGTCGGCGGCATGGTGGCACAGCCAGGACTTGGCCGACTGCACCACCCGGCCCGGCGTCTCCCCGGCCTTGCGGCGCGCCAGCCGGCCGGCGATCCACTCGGCCGAGGCGTCGGCAACGCCCCTCGCGGCGGCGATCTGGGCTGCAACGGCTGGCTCGGGGAGGTAGAGGAAGGACGGCAGCGTCGCCTGTTCGGCGACCCGGTCGACCGTCTCCCATTGTGGTACGGGCAGCACGCCGGCCGCGCCGTCGCCCAGCAGCGGCACCCAGGCGAGCGCCGAATTGGTGGTGCCGAGATCGATGCCGATACTGAAGCGCGGGCCGATCATCGGGCGGACATGGGCGTTCCGCGGGCCGCTGGCTATTCGGTCCGGACCTGAAACTCCACCTTCCAGCGAAGGTCGGATTTGGTGTGCTTCATCCACAGCTCGAGCGTGCCCAATTCGGTGACGACCGAGTTGATGCGCACGGGGACCGGCTGGCCGGCCGGCAAGTCGTCGACCACCGGCAGGTTGATCTCCAGCTGGCTGGTCTCCTCCAGCTCCCGCCCGGCATCGGCCAGGATCAGCCCGGCGGCGTCGCCGCTGCGGACTTCGGAGGAGAAGAACCGGAATTCGGCCGGCCGCCCGGTGATCAGGCCGAACTCCTGGCCCTCGATCAGCAACTCGGTCCCCTCCTCCATCCCCTGCGGGACGACGCAGAGCGCCTTGACTGGCGGCGTGAAGCCCGGGACCGCCGGCATCGATGTCTCCAGTCCGACGTAGTAGGACCGCGCCGCGCCGGCCTTGATGCGGATACCCTTGCCGGTGACGCGGTTGCGCCCGTAGAACGCGGCCCCCTTCGCCACCGCGAGGTCGGGCTCGAAGCCTTCCAACTCCCGGACGGGCCGCCCCTCGTTCCACGCCGCCAGCAAGTCGAGGATGCGCTTGCGGATCGGTGCCGCCTTGAACACGCCGCCGTTGAACAGGATCGCCGTCGGCGCCAGGAAGCTCTTCGACCGGGCCTGGGCGTCGACCATCGCCGCGAGGGCCTCGTTCGCCGCCACGTTGGCGAGGCTGCGCGTCAGGAACCGGGCTAGGTGCTTGCTGACGGCCGGATCGGAGGCGTACGGCAGGCCGAACTCCTGCAGGCCCGCGCCGCGTCCGTGCTTGGGAAGGTCGGCCACATCCGTCAGCGGGAAGAAGCCGTCGACCAGCACCTGCTCCAGCGTCGCCCGGTCCAGCCGCGTCGAGACGGTGCCGGCGAACAGGCTCGAGCCGCGCGAGGGCACGGCGATCGGCGCCTCGGCCAGCGCCGGATCATCCAGCAGCGTCACCTTGGCCTTGGCCGCCGCGTGCACCAGCGCCAGGAACTGCCAGGCGTCGATCGACTTGCCGTCGGCCTCCAGTTTGGCGCGCAGCGTATACGCCAGCGCCAGATCCATGTTGTCGCCGCCGAGCAGGATGTGCTCGCCGACGCTGATGCGCTGCAGCTCCAGCTCGCCGTCCTTCTCGGCGACGGCGATCAGGCTGAAGTCGGCGGTGCCGCCGCCGACGTCGCAGACGAGAACGATGTCGCCCTTACCGACCTGTGTCCGCCACTCCTTGCCCGCCTGCGCGGTCCAGGCATAGAACGCCGCCTGCGGCTCCTCCAGCAGCGTCACCTTGCCGAGCCCGGCCGCCTCGGCGGCTTCGGCGGTCAGCGTCCGCGCCACCTCGTCGAACGACGCCGGCACGGTCAGCACCACCTGCCCGTGGGCGAGGTCGCGCTCGCGCCCCTCCGCCCGTTCTGCTGCGAGGAACGCCTCGCGGATGTGCTCCAGGTAACGCCGCGAGCACTCGAAGGCCGAGAGCTTCGGCTCGGCGATCTCGGACTTCCACGGCAGCGTCCGCTGCTTCGGGTCGATATGCGGGTTGGACAGCCAGGACTTGGCCGAGGTCACCAGCCGGTCGGGGACGAGCGCGCCGTGCTCGCGGGCGAACAGGCCGACCACCGTCCGCGGCTCGGTTTCGCCGTCCCACGGCAAGGGGAACGCATCGGCCGGGAACTCGTCCGGATGCGGGATGTACAGTGCCGAGGGCAAGGTCGGCTTTTCGTCGACGAGGTTCGGCCCGGTCACCTGCAAGACCGGCACGATCTCGGTGCGATCGGTCTCGATGTCGGTGATGGCGACGGCACTGTTGGTGGTGCCCAGGTCGATGCCGAGACTGAACTGCATGCTCGTAGCTCGCATTCGCTAGGGTTCGACGATGAGGGGATCGGGTGGAGGCGGATCGCCCCCGCCGCGGGCCGGGACGGCTACTTCAGTTCCACTTCGGCAGGCGCGATCGTCGGCAGCCGGTCGTCCTGCCGCAGCACGCGCGCGAGCTTCACCCACTCGACCCGCCAGCCGCGGTGCACCAGCGTGCCGGTGAACGGCGCCTCGCCCTGGATTCGGCCGACCAGCCGGTACTCGTCCGCGGCGTAGCCCTTCGCCACGCCGACCACCGAGCCCTCCGCCTCGTCGCGCACCGGCCGGATGCCGAAGTGCTCGTGCAGCACCGCCTTGCAGCCGGCGTGCACCACGCGGGCGGCGGCGCCGACCTGGGCGTCGGCATACGCGGTGATGTCGTCCATCAGGAAATCGACCAGCCGCCCCTTGTCCTGCAGGCTGGCGAGAAAGGCGACCACCTCGGCGTCCGCCCCCACCGCGGGCTTCGTCTGCGGCACGGGCGCTGCCGTCACCGGCGGCGCCTCGACACGCGGCGCGTCGGCCGGCCCGGCGCGACCGGCCAGCAACAGCACCACCAGCAGCGCGGCCAGGACCAGCTCGGCCACGGTGATTTCGAACCGGTATTCGGCCGCCTGCGGAACGAACGTCAGCACGATCAAGGCGAGCAGGGCGAACGCGGCAATCCGTATAGCTGCTTTCATCGCTCTCGAATTCGGTTGTTGCTTCGTGGCCCGGGCGCAGCTCGCGCCGGACACGTCCCTGAGCGGAGAGTCCACAAGTCCGGGCGAATGGCAAGTTGCAAACGCGCAACGGTCGGGGGGGGGCGAGCCACGGTGCGGAGTCCGCTGCCGGTGGTCGTCCGCCCGTTGCGATGCGCTCGCTTGCTCGTGGCGTTCGGCTCGTGCACAAGCGAACCCGCGGCAGCCACCACATATTTCTTCAACCGAAGGCGATGCGACCGCTCAGCATCCAGCCGCGCGGCGGCGAGGCCAAGGCTCATCAAGTCGCTCAGTTCCTGGCGATGGTGGAAGAGTTCGGTCCGACAATGGAAACTGAGGAATGATCCACTACCACATCAACGTTTTTTGGTCCGCCGCCGATGGTTGCTGGATTGCGGATGTGCCCGACTTGAAGAGCTGTTCCGGGATGGGCGACACACCGGAGGAAGCGCTCGCCGAAGTCCAGCAGGCTATGGCGGCTTGGCTCGATGTGGCTGCGGCCGAAAATCTGCCGATTCCGGAGCCGCGTTATCGTCCAGCCATCTATGCGGCCGGTTGATCCCATTCGCGTCGATTCGAGCCGTTTTCGTTTGAGTCGAGTTTTGGCCCATACCGACGTTTCGGAGGAGCGCGATCGACGCGCGATCTGAACAAAGGCGACATCGACAGCTCGCATGGGGCGGTGAAACAGCGAAAATTGTTCTTACGGGATAGATGACATGGCGGCGGCTGCCGGCTTCCGTTCGGAGGAAGGTTGTGGACCGGGGGCGGGCGGATGGTGCACGGCCACGCCGGCGACGAACCTCTGCATCTCCCGGTAACGGACGCGAACATCCTCGGTGACTTGATAATACATCAGAAGTTCTCGCAGCGGCGCCGAGAAATCCTTGTGCGCAGCCAGTACCGCAACCAGCGCGCCGAAGCTGATCTGACCTTGGATGACGAGATAGCCTCCGATGAGGTAAAAGAAGAACGGAATTAGGTTGTTCAGGAAATTGATAGACGACTTCATCAGGAATTTCTTCTTGAAGATGCGAAAGCGGAGCTCCTGAATGTGGCGAACGCTCGAAAACATTGGTTGCAGGTGACGCAAGCGTGGCTCAGCGGAAGGTTGGCTTTCGCCGAGCAAGCCGCCCAGATGCCTGACCTCGCGGACGCGGGCTCGGTTCAGATCGTTGATCCTGCGCTGCAGGGGAGGAATAGCGACGATCTGGATCGGCAGCATCATCAGCGCTGCTCCCCCCAGCACCGGATCCTGAATCAACATGAAGGCAAGCAGGGTCAGGAACGTCCCTCCCTGAAACACCGGCGTTACGAACGCCTCGCCGGCGAACCCGCCGACCGGTTCCACCTCCTGAACGATGATCGGGATGAGTTGGGCCTGTCCGCCCGGCTGGCCGTTGCGGCGCCATCCACGGTAGACCATGAGTCGCAGACGCCGGATGAGCAGTTCGCCGACCCGACCCTGGTAGACGTTCAGCCAGTACTTGATCAATCCGTTCACCAGCAGGCTCGCCAGATAGAGAAAGCAAAGGACGACCAGGAACTCGACCTGGGTGAAGGCGATGTCGTCGATCTCGATAACCTTACTCGCCGAGGCGATGGCGTGATTGACGATGTGCTTGGGGATCTCCAGCGTCAGGTAGAGAGTGGGCATCGCAGTCGCGGCAACCAAAAGTAGTGCCGCTTGGCGAATGCGCGTTCGGCGCAGAATCAGCCGAAAGATGCCGTCAGTCAGGCCGACCGAGTGTGCCCGATGCAGGTCCTCGTCGACACGTCCTCTGAGCGCCCGACGTGTCCTGACCCTCTTCCGAACAGCAAAGGCGACCCAGGCCAGACAGAGGAGCAGTATGAGGGGTGTTCCATAGACGACGACATGGAGCACCGCATGCAGAAATGTCGACGAAGTAAGAGCGGCCAACGCCAAGGCCGCATGTCCGCACTCGTGAAGCCAATCGATGAAAAATACTTGCACCATTCAGGTGCCAAGATGCAACATCACCGCGATGCCTTGGCCAACCACGCCTTCATCAATGCGATCTCCTGCTTCTGGGCAGCAATGATCTCTTCGGCCAGCTTGCGAATCTCGGGGTCTTTCCCATACTGGAGAACAACCTCAGCCATGTCGATGGCTCCCTGATGGTGAGGGATCATCCCTGCGACGAAGTCGCGATCGGCGTCACCGGTAAAAGTGATCACCATGGCGCGGTGCATCTTGTCGTTGACGGCTTGGTACGCCGAGATGACCGGATCTGTGGAGGTTGTCCCATGATGGTCGTGCGATGGCTCTCCGGCCGCGCCCGACATGTGTTGGTGCTGCATCGGCATAGCGCCGCCGCCGGACTGCGCGGTGGCGCCACCGGTGACGGCGAGTCCGATGACCAGGGCTGTCACCAGGAACAGCAGGAAACGGGGACAATCGGGTGGCGCTGAAGACAACATAACTGGTTTTCCCTTCGGGTGCCTGCGAATTTGGCGCACGCGGAAACGTACAGGTGCTTGGTTTCTGCGGCTTTTCAGGAGCGTTACGAAGTATTTCCGCCCCGCGGAAGGTGGGCGAACACGGGTAGAGTGACGGTCACTGAAAGGCCGCCGCCGTCTCTGTTCGCCAGCGCGACGTCGCCGCCGTGGGCGCGGATGGTCGAGCGCGCGACGGTGAGTCCCAGGCCGGTTCCGCCGGTTTCGCGACTTCGACTCGCCTCCAGGCGATAGAACGGATCGAAAACCCGGTCGAGTTCGGCCGGCGGAATGCCGGGGCCGTCGTCGTCGATGCTGACAATCAACGCGTCCGCCTTCTTGGCGAGCGAGACGCGGGCGCGCGTGCCGTACTTCACCGCGTTCTCGACGAGGTTGGAGAACGCGCGTTTGATCGCGAGCGGCCGGCACGAGAGCGGTGCATGAGTGCCTGCGTGCAGCACGACATCGTGACCGCTGTCGACGAGATGATCGCAGACCGTCTCGATGATCGTGCCGATGTCGACCGTCCTGATCTCCTCACCCGTCGAGTCGCCGCGCAGGAAGTCGAGAGTGGACTGAATCATCGCTTCCATTTCGTCGAGATCACTCTCGATCGTCTGCCGTAACTCCTCGTCTTGGACGAAGTGCGCCCGCAAGCGAAGCCGGGTAATCGGTGTCTTCAGATCGTGCGAAACGGCGGCCAACGTCTGCGTTCGGTCGTCGATCAGTCGCTTGATGCGCGCCTGCATCCGGTTGAAGGCGGTCGCGGCGAGACGCACCTCCCGCGGGCCGGCTTGCGGAACATCGGGCGAGGCGGCGTCGATGCCGATGCGATCGGCAGCCGTCGCCAGCGACCGCAGCGGCGCGGTCACCGAGCGCACTAGGAAGACCGAGACGAGAAGGATGCCGAGCGCCATCGCGGTCAGCGAACCCAGCACGCTGTGATCCGGCGCCGAAGCCAGCCGCAGTGTGGAAACGCTGAAGTTCAGCCAACTGCCGTCGGGCAATTGCACCGATACGAGCAGGAGGTGATGGAAGGCATCGTCGTCCGACCGCTCTCGCAGCACGCCCTCGTCAGCAAAGGCAAGGCGGACCTGCTTATCGGCGAGTTCGGGTACCAGTTCGCGCAATCGCCGGCGAACCAGGGTGATCCTTCGGCTTTCGGCTTCCGTCGGATTAATGAGACTGCGCGGACTCCAGTGGATCTCCATGGTCGCGGTGGAGAGCGCATGCGCCGTTTGTTCCCGCTCGGTGTCAGGCAAGGCGGCGACGACGCGCTTGACGGCGACGAGATGCTCCGCGAGCTGTTCCTCCCGGGTGGTGCCCAGGAGATCTTCGATGCCGAGCTGATAGATCCAGAGGCTCCACAAGTGGAACAGGCCGAGGCCGAACAGCAGGATGACCATCGTTCGTCCGGCCAGCGTGTCGGGGATCAGGCGTTTCAGCACCTCTTCACCGTCGGTAGGAAAATGTAGCCGGCACCGCGCACAGTTTTGATCAGCGGAGACGACGTCCCACCACTCTCGAGCTTGCGCCGGATCCGGCTGATCTGCACGTCGATGCTTCGGTCGAAGGCGTTGGAGGCACGATTGCGCGCCAGTTCCAGCAGCTGGTCCCGCGACAGGATGCGATTGGGGTGCTCGACGAAGGCGATCAGCACGTCGTACTCGCCGCCGCTCAGATCGACGACGACGCCGTCCTCGGACGTGACCTCCCGCCGCAACGTATCCAGGGTCCAGCCGCCGAAGGTGATCAGCCGGCCGCGCGGCGCCGGCTCGCCAGGGTGCCTGGCTGAGGCTCGTCGCAGGACAGCGCGGATGCGGGCCAGCAGTTCACGCGGATTGAAGGGTTTCGGCAGGTAGTCGTCCGCCCCCACCTCGAGGCCGACGATCCGGTCGGTGTCCTCGCCCTTCGCCGTCAGCATGATGATCGGCACCGACGAGGTGATCCGCAGTTCCCGGCACAGGTCGAGCCCGGACGTTCCCGGCAGCATGAGATCGAGGATGATGAGGTCGATATCGGCGGAGGCGATGGTTTCGCGCATCTCGCGGCCATCCCGCGCTCCGGTGATACGATAGCCGCTCTCGCGCAGGAAGCGCCCGATCAGCTGGCGGACCTGGCTGTCGTCGTCGACGACCAGGATGTGCGCTTCCGCGTCCATGCGTCAGCCGAGCGGCGCATACCGCCCGAGTTGCGGGCGCTGGCCGGGCAGGGTCACCGAGATCACCACCTTCAAGCCGGGCTGGGCGAGGAACGATCCGGTTCCGCGCAGCACGTTACCCTCCGCCGGCTGCAACGCCACCACCGCCTGCCTGCCCTGCGCCAGCACGGTGGCGGTGCCAACGACGCCTTGCGCGGCGATAGGCTTGTCCGCGGCGTCGAACAGATAGACGCGGATCTCGTTGTCCTTGGCCGTTACTTCCACATGGCCCCCGGCCAGATCCTGCACCTGCCCGCCGTTCGGACCCGGCGCGGGACCGTGCGCCGAGGCTGGTGCGGCGAAGAGGCAGAGGCTCAAGGCCAGGACGAAGCTGCGGACGCTCATGGTCAAGCGGTTCCCTCTTTCCGGATCATCAACGGCCCTCAATACGCTTCGACCGTTTTCAGTTGTGCCTGCTGTTGGCGCAATCTCGTCAGCGGCTTCTCGCCGAAGCGGTAGAACAGCAGCGGGGTGACCAGCGTGTCCAGCAGCGTGGCGCTGATCAGGCCGCCGAAGATGGTGATGGCGACCGGATGCAGGATCTCCTTGCCGGGCGCATCGGCGTTGATCATCAGCGGCAGCAGCGCCAGCCCGGCGGACAGCGCCGTCATCAGCACCGGTGTCAGCCGTTCCTGACTGCCGCGCATCACCAGCGCCCTGCCGAACATCTCGCCCTCGTACAGCGCCAGGTTGATGTAGTGGCTGATCTTCAGGATGCCGTTGCGGGTGCTGATCCCGGTGAGCGTGATGAAGCCGATCATCGTCGCCACCGACAGCGGCTGGCCGGCGATCCACAGCGCGGCGACGCTGCCGATCAGCGCCAGCGGCACGTTGCCCATAATGATCAGCGAGAGGACGGCCGACCGGTAGCGGCTGTAGAGAACGACGAAGATCAGCGACAGCGAGATCAGCGACAGCAGGACGATCAGCCGCGAGGCGTCCTCCTGCGCCTGGAACGTGCCTTCGAGACGGGTGAAGAACCCGGCCGGCAGCGGCGTTGCCGCGACCTCGCGGCGGATCGCATCGACGAGCGCCGCCATGTCGGTGCCGTCGGAGTTCGCCAGTACGACGATCCGGCGCTGTGCGTTCTCGCGCAGGACCTGATTCGGCCCGTCCGTCTCGACGACGTCGGCGACGCGGCGCAGCGGTACGTGTCCGAGGGGCGTCTCGATGATCACGCGTTCAAGGCCCGCTCGGGTGCGGTCGGCATCGCCCAGCCGAATGGTCAAGTCGAAACGCCGGTTGCCATCGACGATCTGCGAGACGACAAGACCGTTGGATAACGACTGCACCGCTTCGGTGACCTGTGCCGGCGTGACACCGTAGAGCGCCGCCCGCTGATAATCGACCTTGACCTGCAGCTGCGGGATGCGGACCTGCTTCTCCACCTGGAGATCGACCAGGCCCGGGATCGTCGCTAGCCGCTGCCGCATCTCTTCCGCCAGCGTCCGCAGGGTGTCGAAGTCGTCGCCGTAGAGCTTCAGCGCGATCTGCGCCCGGACGCCGGACAGCAGGTGGTCGAGACGATGCGAGATCGGCTGGCCGACGTTGATGGTCATTGGCAGCGCGGCGAGGCGGCCGCGGATGTCGCCAAGGATTACGTCGCGGCCGCGCGGCGAGGGATGCAGATCGACATCGATCTCGCTAGAGTGAACGCCCTCGGCATGCTCGTCGAGTTCGGCACGGCCAGTGCGACGGCCGACCGTCTTCACCTCCGGAACCGCCAGGATCAGCCGCTCGGCAACGGCGCCGATGCGGCTGGATTCGGCGAGCGATATTCCCGGGTTGAACTGCAGGCTGATGGTCAAGGTGCCTTCGTTGAACGGTGGCAGGAAGGAGCGCGGCAGCATCGCCACCGACGCCGCGGCGATGGCGACGGCGATCACGGCCGAGAGGTAGACGAACAGAGCGCGCTGGAAGGCCCAGTCGAGCAGCCACTGGTTGCCGCGCTTCAGCGTGCGCACCAGCAGGCTGTCGCACTCGCTCAGCCGCTTCATCCGCGGCAGCAGGTAGGAGCAGAGCACCGGCGTCAGCGTGATCGCGGTGAGCAGGCTGGCCAGGATGGAGACGATGTAGGCGACGCCCAGCGGGGCGAACAGCCGTCCCTCGATGCCGGAGAGCGCGAACAGCGGCACGAACACCAGGACGATGATGACCGTCGCGTAGATGATGCCGGAGCGCACTTCGGTGGATGCCGCGGCGATCACCGCAAGTGCCGTTTGCGGGTTCCCTGCCTCGCGGTTCTGCCGCAACCTGCGGAAGACGTTCTCCACGTCGACGACGGCATCGTCCACCAGTTCGCCGATGGCGATGGCGATCCCGCCCAGCGTCATCGTGTTGATCGACAGGCCGAAGTACTTGAACACCAGGATGGTGATGACGATGGCGATCGGGATCGCGGTGATCGAGATGAAGGTCGTCCGCCAGTTCAACAGGAACATAAACAGGACGATGGAGACGACGATCAGCGCTTCGACCAGCACCCGCTCGACGTTGCGGATCGAGGTCTCGATGAAGTTGGCCTGCTTGAATAGGGCGTCGTTGATGCGGATCTCCGGCGGGACGACCCGCTCCAGGTCGTTCAGCGCGTCGTCGATCTGGCGCGTCAGGACGACGGTGTCGGCGCCGGGCTGCTTCTGCACCGACAGGATCACCGCCGCGTTGCCCATGAAGCCGGCGTCGCCGCGCTTGATGCGCGGTGCGAAGTCGATGTCGGCGATATGCCGGAGCGGGATCGGCTGGCCGGCGCGCACGGCGACGACGAGGTTGCGCAGATCCTCCAGCCGGGCGGTGCGGCCGATGTTGCGGATCAGGTACTCGCGCCCAGCCTGATCGACATAGCCGCCGCCGGTGTTGATGCCGAACTGGCGCAGCGCCTCGACGATCTCCGCATACTTGACGTCGAGGCCATCCATCCGCGGGATGTTCGGGGTGACCCGGTATTGCCGCACCTCGCCGCCGATCGGGATCACCTGCGAGACGCCGGGGATGGTCAGCAGGCGCGGCCGGACCACCCAGTCGGCGAGATCGCGCAGTTCCATCGCCGGTGCGGTCTCGCTCGACACGGCGATCAGCATGATCTCGCCCATGATCGAGGAGAGCGGCGCCATCTGCGGGACGATGTCCTCGGGCAGTTGCTCGCGGACCAGCCCCAGCCGTTCGGTCACCTGCTGGCGGTTGAGCAGGACGTCGGTTCCCCAGTCGAACTCGACGAAGACGATCGACAGCCCGACGGTGGAGACGGAGCGCACGCGGGTGACGCCCGGCATGCCGTTCATCGTCGTCTCGATCGGGAAGGTCACCAGTTGCTCCACCTCCTCGGCCGCCAGGCCCTCCGCCTCGGTCATCAATGTGATCGTCGGCTTGTTGAGGTCGGGAAAGACGTCGACCGGGATCGTCGGCAGCGACATCGCGCCGTAGACGATCAGGATCGCCGCCGCGATCAGCACGAACAGCCGGTTGCGCAGGCTGGCGTTGACGAGGGCTGCGAACACCGGGGCACCTCAGCGGATCTGGTTGAGCAGCTCGGCGCCCGCAGTAACGGCGCGGGCGCCCTCGCCGAGCCCGGCGAGCACGACGACGCGCTCGCCGTCGAGCGGACGAACCCGGACCGGGCGCGACAGGAACCGTTCGGCCGAGACGTGCTCGAAGACGACGTCTTCGCCGTTGGCGGTGCCGACGACGCTGGCGGCCGGCAGCACGATCCCGGTTTCCGTTCTCGCCTCCTGCAGGATCACCGTCACCGGCGTGCCCACCTTCAGCGTCGGCGACGGCCGGGTGATGCGAAACAGTACCGGCACCGCCTGCTGCCGCAGGGTCAGGCTACGGCCAATCAGCTCGAGCGGCAGCGTCTCGCCGTCGGCGGTGGTGGCCACGGCAGCACGGATGTCGAAGACCGCTGCCGGATCGTAGGCGATGGCCTCGACCCACAGCTTCGCCGGGTCGACGATCTCGAACAGCACTGCGCCGCCTTCGATCAGCTGGCCGGTGACGACGTTGGCGACCGAGATCACTCCCGAGGCCGAGGCGCGCACCACGTCCCGCTCCGCTAGGCCCGGCCCCAGCGCGCGTCGGCGCTGCCGCAAACCGTCCAGTTCGCGCCGGGCCTCGTCGATCTCGCGTTGCGGCACGCTGCCCTGGAGCTGGGACAGGCGTGCCACCCGCTGCTCGGTGATGGCGATGCTGCTGTCGATCTGGGCAAGCTGCTCGCGCACGCCGCCCCGTTCCAGGCTGGTCGCCACCGGCGTGACGGTGGCCAGCTCCTGTCCGCGCACGACGCGCTGGCCGATCGCCGGCAGGCCAGCTCCCGGCGGCTCGATACGACCGCCCTGCGCCGCCTGCACCCGGCCGCCGGCGCTCGGATCGGCGATCACCCGGCCGCTGATGGCCGCGGTGCGCGAGGCTTCCCCGGTGCGGACCTGTTCGGTCCGAATGGTCAGCAGCCGCTGCGTCGGCTTCGGTACGAACAGACTGCCATCGGTGAGCCGGCGCGGACTCTCTGCCGCGATGGCCGGCGACGTGGCGGAGGCGGCGGGGCGCTCAGCTGGACCGTGGTTGTGATCCTCGTCGCCATGCGCCCGCGCCGTGCCGGGAATAGCTGCGGCGGCCGAGAGCAGCAGAAGCACCGCCGCGCCCGCACGTCGCTTCAACTGCGGGCTCGTATGTGGTGCCGGCTGGGCGACGGGAGCGGCCGCTTTCCGGTCAGTGACGTCCGCCCGCAGCGCGCGTGGTGTCAGAGCGCGGCCGAGAGCGAGTCCCACCAGCAGCAGTCCGAGGCCGATAACCCAGAGCACGGGCGATCGCAGCAGCTCGCCGACCGCGCTGACGTGAGCCGCCTCGGCGGCCGTTGCCGCAGACGCAAGATCCAGCGTTCCGATCAACAGGTCGCTGGCTTCTCCGGTGTCGATCGCGAACACAAGGTCCGTGAGGCCGGTTTTTGCCAGCCAGGGCGCTTCCACCAGGAAGCTGCCGTCCGGTTGCGGCTCCGCCCGTGCAGCGACGCCGTCCACCGTGACGTCGATCGTCGCGCTGGTGACCGGCTCGTTGCTCGCGAATCGGTCGACAAAGACGCGCATGGCGCCGCCGTGAACTATACCGACGAGCTCGAAGCTCTCCGAGGTTGCTTCTACCCGTGGAGCGGCGGTGGTAACGGTGACCGCAGGCGCCCCATGATCGTGACCCTCGTGGGCGCGGGACGATGCGGCTGCGAGTGTCATGTAGGCGAGCAGAACGAGCGCGATCAAGACGTTGACAGCGGGTCCGCGCCCGACGTCGCTGGCATGCGACTTCATTGCTCTGCTTCCTTCGTCGCTGCCCACGTCCATGGATCGAGTCCAAGCGCTTGGTTCAGACGGGAACGGGCCTGCATCACCACGATCCGGCTCTGCAGCCGCGCAGTGTCGGCCTCGAACAGATTGGCTCGCGCCCGGACCAGCTCGACGAGCGCGCCTTCGCCGACTCTGACGCTCCGCTCGACAAGCTGAAGGCGCTCGGCAAATGCTTGATAGCGCTCGGCGGAGAGCATTTCCCGTTCCTTTGCCGAGGCGAGGTCGGCGCCTGCTTTGGCAACTTCCGCCTGAATCTGGTAGCCGGCGCCGCGCAGCTCGGCGAGCGCCCGTGTGCGAGCAGCCTCGTTCGCCTTCCGCCGCGGCTCGTTCCGTCCTTCCGTTGCGAACGGGATGACGACCCGGACGCCGATGCGCTTGTCGTAGGGATCATTGGCGAGTTCCCGCTCGACGACGCCCAGCAGGGCCACTTCCGGGCTGTCCCGATCCTGCACCTTGAGCAGCCGGGCGTTCGCCTGGGTCAGGTCTACCGTCCGGCGCAAGGCGATCTGCCGCGGATGATTGTCGTCGGTCTCCGCCGGACCCTCGGGTTCGGCAAGGTCGGCCGGCGGCTCGGCTCCGGTCAGGGCATGGAAGGCGAGACGCGCCTGCGTCGCCGACGCTTCTTCAGCGCTGAGAATGGAGCGCGCATCGGCGGTCTCGGCGACCGAGAGCAGCAGGTCGGCGCGCGACACCTGGCCGGCGCGCTCCTGCCGGTCCAGGTCGCCCTGCAGCGCCCGCGCAGCTTCCAGTCGGCGGCGTGCGACCTCGATGGCACCGGCAGCCAGGCGGTATCGCCAGTATGCTTCGCGCACGTCACCAGCGACCGCCAGTCGCGCCGCGGCCAGCTCGGCATCAAGCTGAACGAGCTCGGCGTCCGCCACTCTTCTGGCCGCGGTGCCCTCGCCCGGCAGCCACAGCGGCGTGCCCAGTTCGACGTCGTACTCGCGATAGCCGTCGTCGCCGGTGACGTAGTCGTTGAGGTGACCGACCCCGAGAACCGGCGGACCGGGCGTCATTCTGCCCGCCGCCCGCCTGCGCGCCAAAATCTCCGCCCGCCGCGCCGTCAATGCCGCGATCTCCGCATTCCTCTCCCAGGCTCCTTCGAGAACACGCCGAATGTCTTGCGCCTGTGCGAGCCCGGCGGGTCCACCGAACAGCGACCAAGCCAGGGCGCAGAGCAACAACCACCGCAAGCGAAACCTCCTGGAAGCTGCGCGAAACCGCGAACCGATTAATGCGAGGGTTCCATGCTCCTGAATTTCAGTTTCGTAACAAAATGTTTCTGCACGCTGCGACGGCTACGCTGCTTCCGATAACGATACGATCAGGCCGCGAACCCCGCTGGAAACACTTTTTTACAGTCGAGAAAAACTGTGGAGACGGCCGACGAGTACGCTCTTGCCATTGCCCCCGACGGCATTTCATTTGACGGAGTCTCTCAATGAAAAGTCGCATTGCGCCGCAGATCTTTCCGGGCGGGCAAGCTCTGGGAATACTTGCGGCAGCGCTGATCTCCCTCTCCTCCGCCGCCCACGCCGCCAACCGATCGCACGACTACCGGTTCGAAGTGCTCAATCAGCCGGTGGCGGTGAGCGCGCACAGCGAGTTCAACGTCAAGCTGACAAAGACGTCCACCGGCCAGCCGGTGGAGAACGCGAAGATCACCCGAAGCCGCCTCGAAATGACAATGGCGCACTCGGCGCACAAGGGCACGATGCCGATGACGACCAAGATGGGTGGAGAAGTGCAGGTCGTGGGGACGCCGTCACCGGGGGTCTACCGGTTCATGGGTGACGTCTCCATGCCGGGAACGTGGAAGCTCGACATTGTCGCAGCGATCCCGGGCGAGGCACAGCCCGTGGAAGGCAAGGCGACGTTTCAGGCGGGTCAATAGCGGCCTCGAGACCGCGCTGTCGGGTGACGGACGCTCGCTCGACAAGCGTGTCGCCGCCTGATCAGCGGCTTCGCTCGCATGTGGACCACGACCAGCGCTGATGATGCCATTCAGGCCATTGGGTTTCTTCATCTTGATGGGGTTCGTCTTGTCGGTGCCGGGGTGCGCCACGGGGCGTACCGACCTCGTCGACAGCGGTGCGGTAGAAATAGAACTCAAAGAGGTACCGAAAACTCGCATTGAAGGCGTGAGCGTTTTGGAAAATGAGGATGAGACCATCGTATACGGTCGTGTCCGCAGACTGGGAGTCTACAACAATGCCTTTTTTGGGAAAGAGGTAACTGCCATGGCGGTTTTGCCGGACGGTTCTATACATGAAGTTAAAGACAGATTGTTGACCGGAACACCGCGCGCACGGAATTTTCGGCAGATATACCCCGTTGCGAAATTTAAGATCGCGTTCCCCGAACAGCTTCCGCCGGGCACCACTCTTGTTGTCGATTTCGGCAATCGCTCATAAGGCGAGGGCTGACGCTTCGTGTCCATCACGGCCGCCCGCTCGAGATGTTTGTGCGCATTCTCGATCATGACGCCGGCCGGTAAATCCAGATCAGGAAGTGATTCCCCCGGCGTGAGCAACGCCTGGACGATGCCGATCAAGGCGCGCGTCGACATGCTGTCGACCGGCATCCGCACGCCGATCGGCATCAAAATGTTCGGGGCCGATCTGGAAGGTGTCGAGAGGCTGGCACGCGAGATCGAGGCAGTAGTCCGCACCGTGCCGGGGACGACGAGTGCGTTCGCCGAGCGGGTGATGGGCGGCTACTACCTGGAGATCGAGCCGGACCGGTCGGCGCTCGCCCGCTACGGCCTCAAGATCGGCGACGTCCAGGAGGTGATCCGCACCGGCCTAGGTGCCGAGGCGGTGACTACCACCGTCGAGGGGCGGGAGCGCTACACCGTTAAAACATCCGCTATCCGCGCGCCTTCCGCTCCAGTCCGCAGGCGACCGCCACCGACGCGCTGGCTGCGACTCCCAACGGCGGAACAGTTCCTCTCGGTCAGGTCGCCAAGATCTCCCTGGCCAAAGGGCCGGCCAGCATCCGCACCGAGGACGCCCAGTTCGTCGTCTACATCTTCGTCGATTTCCGCGACCGGGATATCGGCGGCTACGTCGCGGATGCGCAGAAGGCGGTGGCCGAGCAGGTGCGCTTCCCGCAAGGCTACTACGCGACGTGGAGCGGCCAGTTCGAATACCTGCAGCGAGCGGAAGCGCGGATGAAGCTCGTCGTGCCGGTGACGCTGATGGTCACCTTCCTGCTCCTCTACCTGAATTTCCGCCGAATCACGGAGACGCTGATCGTCATGCTGGCGCTGCCGTTCGCACTGATCGGCGGCTTATGGTTCGTGCACACGCTCGAATACAACATGAGTGTCGCCGTCGCCGTCGGCTTCATTGCGCTAGCCGGCGTGGCGGCGGAAACCCGTGTCAACATGCTGATCTACCTCGACCACGCCTGGACGGAGATCAAGCGCGCATGCGCCGTCGAGCAGCGCGACGCGACTCGTGAGGATCTCGCCCGCGCCATTATGATCGGCGCGGTCGAGCGGGTCCGGCCGAAGGTGATGACGGTGGTGGCGATCATGGCCGGGCTGCTGCCGATCCTCTGGTCCACAGGCACCGGCTCGGTGATGCGACGGATCGCGGTGCCGATGATCGGCGGCATGATCTCCTCGACGATCCTCACCCTCATCGTCATCCCGGCGATCTACGGCCTCGTGAAGGGCTGGCGGCGCAGCCGGCCAGGGAAACGGAGAGCAAGGCAGCGGCAATCGGAACGGCTTAGCCGCTCGAAGATTATTCGGGCGGTTCGCGAACGTCGGAATGTGCCGCGGGAGTGGGCAAAATGCAAAAGGGTTCAGCGCAGAAGCCACCGGAGTCGACGAAAGACGAAGATCGTCACCGGGGAAAAGTCGACCGTGGACACGCAGGTCACGCTCATCCGGTTGCGGGCAGCCGAGCTTCAGTCGCATCCGATCCCGTCTGCGGCATGTCTGTCGATCCGCACGCGACGTCACACCGAGCGACGCATGGCGGATCCGCCTTCTACTTCTGCTCGGCCGGCTGCCGGCAGAAGTTTGAAGCCGATCCGTCCCGATATCTCTCTCCGGAGCAGGCGAAACAGTCAGTCGAGCCGGTGCCCGAAGGCACCGTCTACACCTGCCCGATGCATCCCGAGGTGCGGCAGAGAGCGCCGGGATCATGTCCGATGTGCGGGATGGCGCTCGAACCGCTGCTGGTCACGGCCGACGAGGGCCCCAGTGCCGAGCTCGTCACTATGACGCGCCGGTTCTGCATCGGACTGGTACTGACGGTTCCGGTGTTCGTGCTGGAGATGGGCGGGCACCTGACGGATCTCACGCATGTGATCGGGCAGCAGACGTCGAACTGGCTGCAGCTCGTTCTCGCGACGCCGGTCGTCCTGTGGGCGGGGTGGCCGTTCTTCGTCCGCGGCTGGCGCTCGCTGGTCACCCGCCAGCTCAACATGTTCACGCTGATCGCGCTCGGCACTGGCGCCGCCTGGATCTACAGCATGGCGGCGACGCTGCTGCCGGGGCTGTTCCCTACAGCGTTGCGCGGCCCGGACGGCGCCATCCCGGCCTACTTCGAGGCGGCGGCGGTGATCACCGTTCTGGTGCTGCTGGGCCAGGTGCTTGAGCTGAAGGCGCGGAAGCGGACGTCCGGCGCTATCCGCGCGCTGCTCGACCTGGCACCAAAGACGGCGCGCCGGCTGCGCCCGGACGGCGGCGACGAGGAGGTGACGCTGGAGGCCATCGGCGTCGGCGACCGGCTGCGGGTCCGTCCCGGCGAGAAGGTGCCGGTGGATGGCGCGGTGACCGAGGGCCGCTGCTCGGTGGACGAATCGATGGTCACTGGCGAGTCGATGCCGGTGGCGAAGGAGCCCGGCGCGACGGTGATCGCCGGCACCCTCAACCAGACCGGCAGCTTCGTCATGCGCGCCGAGAAGGTCGGTCGCGACACCATGCTGGCGCGCATCGTGCAGATGGTCGCGGAGGCGCAGCGCAGCCGGGCGCCGATCCAGCGCCTCGCCGACCGGGTGTCGGGGTGGTTCGTGCCCCTGGTCGTCGCCGTCGCCGTGCTCGCCTTTGCCTCCTGGTGGGTGTGGGGGCCGGAGCCGCGGCTCAGCTTCGCCTTGGTTGCGGCGGTGGCGGTGCTGATCATCGCCTGCCCGTGCGCGCTGGGTCTGGCGACACCGATGTCGATCATGGTCGGCGTCGGCCGCGGCGCGCAGGCGGGGGTGCTGATCAAGAACGCCGAAGCACTGGAACGTCTGGAGCGGATCGATACCCTCGTGGTGGATAAGACGGGCACGCTGACCGAAGGCAAGCCGAAGGTAACGGCCGTCGTCCCCGCGCCCGGTCTGGACGAGGCGGAGTTGCTTCGCCTCGCGGCAAGCGTCGAACGGGCAAGCGAACATCCGCTGGCCAACGCCATCGTCGCCTCGGCAGCCGAGCGCAACCTTGCGCTCGCGGACGTGACCGACTTCGACTCGCCGACAGGGAAGGGCGCAGTTGGCACTGTCGATGGCCGGCGGGTGGCACTCGGCAACGCCGGGTTCCTGGCGGAGCTCGGCGCCGTGACCGAGGCGCTCGAGGCGGAGGCCGACCACCTGCGGGGTGATGGCGCGACCGTCATCTTCGTCGCCGCGGACGACAGGCTGGCAGGCATCGTCGCCATCGCCGATCCGATCAAGTCCACGACCCTCGAAGCTCTGCGGGAGCTGAAGGCCGAAGGCGTCCGCGTGATCATGCTCACCGGCGACAACCGCCGGACCGCCGAGGCGGTAGCCCGCCGGCTCGGGATCGAGGAGGTCGAAGCGGAGGTCCTGCCCGATCAGAAGAGCGCCTTGGTGGAGAGACTGAAGCGCGAGGGACGTATCGTCGCGATGGCGGGAGACGGCGTGAACGACGCACCGGCGCTGGCCGCCGCCGACATCGGCATCGCGATGGGATCGGGGACGGACGTCGCCATCGAGAGCGCCGGGGTCACCTTGCTCAGGGGCGATTTGACCGGCATCGTGCGCGCCCGGCGGCTGTCGCACGCGACGATGCGCAACATCCGGCAGAACCTGTTCTTCGCGTTCGTCTACAACGCGTCCGGGGTACCCGTCGCCGCCGGCGTTCTCTATCCCTTCTTCGGCTTGCTGCTGTCGCCGGTGCTCGCGGCGGCCGCCATGGCTCTGTCGTCCGTCAGCGTCATCGCCAACGCGTTACGCCTGCGGTTCGTCCGGATTTAAAGATAGGGCGATGCGATCCGCTCGACGACGTTGACCGCCCCAGCCGAGCGCTCGTCAGGGTGTAGATCGGGTCGTCGGAAATGATCCGCACGATCGGCGTGGCAGCGCTGACGCGGTCGAGCCCAGCAAACAGCACAACGACGTAAAGAGGTAAAGAGGCATCCACACAGCGGCTGCAGCCCGAGGACGCAGTTCGGGCATAACGACCGATGCTGGACGGCGCTGAATTGACGCTGTCTGCGATAGCGGACCCCGCGGAGATTTCCTAAACATTCGCTATTGGCGATTCACTACAGATCTTCGGGTTGGGGGCCCGTTTGCCGAGCGATGCGGGCCAGCATGCGCGGGCCGATCTCCTCGCTGTCATGAAACGCGAACACCACGTCAGGCCAATCGGCACGGCGAAGAACGCGATGAGAACCGGTTTGCCGAACGACCCGCCAACCGCTTCTCACGAGCGCCGCGAGAACACGTGAAGCCTTCGCCGCTGGACAATGGCTCACGCAGCGAACAATCCCTCGAGATCAGGAATGGCATCACCGTGATCAAGACGATCAGCTAAAACCCGCAGAGCCAGCGCTTCAGCCCTCACGACGGCTTCGGATCGCGTCGCGCCGTAGGCAAGCACCCCCGGAAGATCTCTAATCTCGGCGATCCAGCGGCCGTCGTCTTCCAGTTCGGTCTCCAAAAGAAGCATGAGCTTGTCCTCGTCAGCTACGCATCTGTTATATCGCATCCCGTCGCTTGCTCGCGAGGTGGCCGATCAGCCTTCCATTGCGTCCATCGCGGCACCACCCGCTGCCGGCCCTGCCCGCGCGTGCCGCACCCTTGCCCCGACCCGCCCAAGTGCGGTATCGCACACCCCATAACAAGAGTGCTCGGGGAGGAGCGGACGTGAGACGATCGCTGAGGGTGATGGCGGTGGTGCTGGCCGGCCTGGCGTTGCAGGCTCCGGCGAAGGCCAAGGATTTCCGCTGGGCGATGCAGGCGGATGCGCAGTCCCTCGATCCTTACGCGCTGCTGGAGACGGTGACGCTGGCGCTGCAGGGCAGCGCCTACGAGGGGCTCACCGGTTATGACAGCGACCTGAAGCTGATCCCCGTGCTGGCGACCGCCTGGGAATCCACGTCGCCCACCACATGGCGGTTCACCCTGCGGCAGGGCGTGAAGTTCCACGAGGGCGAGGCGTTCACCGCCGACGATGTGATCTTTTCGTGGAAGCGGGCGGCGAGCGAGAGCTCGGACATGAAGTCCTACGCGGCGAAGGCGAAGGACATCCGCAAGATCGACGACTTCACCATCGAGGTGGAGACGCCGACGCCCAACCCCATCCTGCCGCGCGAGTTCGCCTTTCTCTACATCATGAGCAAATCGTGGTGCGAGGCGCACGGCACGACGACGTCGACCAAGCTGAAGGGCGGCGACCCGAACAACTATGCCAACATGCACGCCAACGGCACCGGTCCGTTCCGCGTCGTCGAACGCCAGCCGGACGTGAAGACGGTGTTCCAGCGGTTCGACGGCTACTGGAAGAGCATTCCGACCAACGTCGACCGGGCGGTGATGACGCCGATCGCCCAGGACTCCACCCGCGTGGCGGCGCTGGTGTCGGGCGAACTGGACTTCGCGGCGCCGATCCCCTTGCAGGACCGGGCGCGGCTGCAGGCGAGCGGCGTCGCCCGTGTGCTCGGCGGCTACGAGACGCGGGTGATTTTCCTGGGCATGGATCAGGCGCGGCCGGAGCTGCTGTATTCCTCGGTCAAGGGACGCAATCCGCTGCAGGATGTCCGCGTCCGCGAAGCCTTCGCCCACGCACTCGACCTCGCCACCATCAACGAGAAGGTGATGCGCGGCGCGGCGCGGCCGACGGGAGTGCTGGTGGCCTCGAAGGTCAACGGCTACGACCCGGCGCTGGCGGCGCCCTACGCCTACGATCCCGAGCGGTCGCGCCAGCTCCTGCGCGAGGCGGGCTATCCGGACGGCTTCGCCATCACCCTCGATTGCCCGAACGACCGCTACATCGACGACGAGCAGATCTGCGTCGCCGCCGCCGCCATGCTGGCCAAGGTCGGCATCAAGGTCGACGTGGCAGCGCAGACCAAGTCGAAATACTTCGGCAAGGTCATGGCGGCCGGCGGCTACGACACGTCGTTCTACCTGCTGGGCTGGAGCCCCAGCACCCTGGACGCGCACAACGTCATGCTCAGCCTGCTGGCCTGCCGCGACGACCAGGCGAGCGCCGGCCGGTTCAATCTCGGTGGCTACTGCGACTCCGAGGTCGACCAACTGACCCGACAGGTTCAGACGGAACTCGACCCCACCACGCGCCAAGCGATGATCGACAAGGCGTTCGAGGTCGTCAGGACGGCGCACGCCTACCTGCCGCTGCATGAGCAACCGCTGTCGTGGGGCGTGCGCGACGGGGTGACGGTTGCACAGCGGGCCGACGACATCCTCGACCTGCGCAACGTCGTCGTGCCGTAGAAGGCACCGCCCGCCCGGCGTCGCTACGGCCGGCGCGCGCCTGCAATGCTGGAGTTTCTCGCCCGGCGCCTCGCGCAATCGATCGTCGTCATGCTGGTGGTGGCGGTGGTGGCGTTCGGGCTCGGCCGCTACGCGGGCGATCCGGTCGACGCACTGGTCGGCCAGGACACGACGCAAGCGCAACGCGACGCGCTGCGACACGAGCTCGGCCTCGACCAACCGGTGCCGGTGCAGTTCGTCCGCTGGCTCGGCGACGCGGTGCGCGGAGACTTCGGCCTGTCGTGGCGCTGGCGGCGGCCGGTGATCCGGCTGATCGCCGAACGCGCACCGGCGACGCTCGAACTCGCGTTCGCCGCGGCGCTGCTGGCCTTCGTCACCGGGGTGCCGCTCGGGGTCTACGCCGCGCTGCGCCGAGAGCGTCTGTCGGCACGCGTGCTGATGGCCGCCTCGCTCGTCGGCGTGTCGCTGCCGACCTTCCTGCTGGGGCTGCTGTTGATCTTGCTGTTCGGCGTGACCTTGCGCTGGCTGCCGACGTTCGGCCGCGGCGACGTGGTCGACCTCGGCGGGTGGACGACCGGGCTCTTGACCCGCAGTGGCCTGCGGGCGCTGATCCTGCCGTCGGTGACGCTGGCGCTCTTCCAGGCCACCGTCATCATGCGCTTGGTGCGCGCTGGAATGCTGGAGGTGCTGCACGGCGAGTTCATCCGCTATGCGCGGGCGCGCGGCCTGCCGCGACACATCGTTCTCGCACACGCCCTGAAGAACGCGCTGCTTCCGGTGTGCAGCATCGCCGCCCTGCAACTGGGCTCGATCGTCGCCTTCGCGATCGTCACCGAGCAGGTGTTCCAGTGGCCCGGCCTGGGCCTGCTGTTCATCCAGGCGATCGAGCGCGTCGACTTGCCGCTGGTAGCAGCCTACCTGGTGCTCGTCTCGGCGATGTTCGTCGGCGTCAACCTTTGCGTCGACCTGCTCTACGGGCTGGTCGATCCGCGGTTGCGGGCAGACCGGGCGCGGCCGTCCGGCACCCTCGGCTGAGGGGACATGGCCAGTGTCCTTCATCGGTCTGTACGTGCGCGCGGAGGGGTGGCCGCGGTCGTGCTCTGCGCGCTGGTGTTCCTCGCGGCGTTCGTCGGGCCGGCGCTGGCGCCGCAGAACCCATTCGACCTCGCGGACATCGACCTGTCGAACGCATCGATCCCACCGGCATGGCTCGCGGCGGGTGATCCGCGATTCCTGCTGGGAACCGACGACCAGGGCCGCGACATCCTTTCGGCGATCCTCTACGGCGCGCGGATCTCGCTGCTGGTGAGCCTCTCGGCCGTCGTGCTGGCGATGCTGCTCGGCACCGCCGTGGGGCTTCTCAGCGGCTGGTACGGCGGCATCGTCGACGCCGTGACGATGCGTATCGCCGACGTGCAGCTCACCTTCCCTGCCCTGCTGGTGGCGCTGCTGATCGATGGCCTGATCCGCGGGGCGATCGGCGGCGCCACGGGCGAGACGACGGCTCTGCTGGTGGTGATCGCCGCGATCGCGCTCTCGCTCTGGGTTCAGTTCGCCCGGATGGTGCGTGCGCTGACGATGGTCGAGGCGGGCAAGCCGTACGTCGACGCCGGGCGGCTGATCGGCGCGCGCCCGGCCCGGCTGCTGCTGCTGCACGTCCTGCCGAACATCGCCGGGCCGATCTTCGTCATGGCGACGCTCGATCTCGCGTTCGCCATCGTCGTCGAGTCGACGCTGAGCTACCTCGGCGTCGGCGTCTCCGCGGCCCGGCCGTCGCTGGGCACGCTGATCCGCCTCGGCAGCGATTTTCTGTATTCGGGCGCGTGGTGGATGACCGTCTTTCCGGGCGCGGCGCTGTTCGTCATCGTCCTCGCGGTCAATCTGCTGGGCGATCGCTGGCGCGACGCGATCGACCCGAGGCTGCAGTGATCCCGGTGGCGGAGGCCGAAACGACGGCGGACCTGCTGGAGGTTTGCAACCTCACCATCGCGTACGGCATCGGCACCCGGGCGGTGACGGCGGTCGACGACGTCTCGCTCCGCCTGCGGTCGCGCGAGATTCTGGCGATCGTGGGCGAGTCCGGCGCCGGCAAATCGACGCTGGCGTCCGGCCTGCTCGGGCTGGCCGACCCGCCGGCGCGGATCGTCCGTGGCGAGGTGCGGCTCGCCGGCCGGGCGATCGACCTGGACGACGAGGCGGCCATGCGCCGCATCCGCGGGCGGCGGATCGGCCTCGTCGTTCAGGATACGCAGGCGGCGCTCGACCCGTTGTGCACGGTCGGCCGTCACCTCACCGAGACGATCACGACCCACCTGCCGGTCGATCGGCGAGAGGCGCGCGCGCGCGCGATCGAGGCGTTGCGAAGCGTCGGCATCACCGGGCCGGAGCTGCGGCTCGGGCACTATCCGCACCAGTTCTCGGGCGGGATGCGCCAACGGCTGGTCGTGGCGCTGGCGATCTGCGCCAAGCCGGAGCTCGTCATCGCCGACGAGCCGACCACCAATCTGGATGCTCCGCGCAAACGCCAAATCCTCGACCTGCTGGGCGCGCTCTGCCGCGACCATGAGATGGGGCTGATCCTCGTCAGCCACGACATCGGCCTCGTAGGCGCGGTCGCCGACCGGGTGATGGTGATGCGCCGAGGCCGGATCGTCGAAGCCGGCGCCGCCGGGGACGTGCTCGGCAACCCCATGCAGCCGTACACCCGCGAGCTGATCCGCGCCGTGCCGCCCGCACGACGCCGGCAGCGCCTGCTTCCCCGCGCCGAGGCGCCTGTGGCCGCCGAAGGATCAGCCTCTGTGGCCTTGGCGAAAGCCTGGCTGGTCGCGGGTCGCCGGTTCGAGCCCTCGGGCCTCCCGCTGCTGGAGTTGGACGAGGTGACGATGACCTTCGTCCTCCGCCGCTCCTGGCTGGCGTCCCGCAGGCGCTCGGAGCGCGCGGTGGACAGGGTTACGCTGGAAATCCAGCCGGGCGAGATGTTCGGGCTGGTCGGCGAGAGCGGCAGCGGCAAATCCACGCTGGCCCGTATCGCCAGCGGCCTCTACCAGCCGGTCTCCGGCAAGGTCCGCTTCGCCGGCGCCGACCTGCAGGCGACGCTGGCGGGACGAGGCGGCCTGGAGGTGCGCCGGCAGGTGCAGATGGTGTTCCAGGATCCGTTCTCGTCGCTGGATGCCCGGTGGCGTGTCCTCGACATCATCGCCGAGCCGATCCGGCTGCACGGCCTGACCGGTGGCCCCGCCGAAACCCGGGATGTGGTCCGCGGACTGTTCGGCTACGTCGGCCTCGATGCGCACGCGTCGGACCGCTATCCGCACCAGTTTTCCGCCGGCCAGCGTCAGCGCATCGCTCTCGCCCGTGCGCTGGCGGCGCGCCCGCGCTTTCTGATCTGTGACGAGCCGACATCGGCGCTGGATGTCGTCAGCCAGGAGATCATCCTTCGGCTGCTGGCGGCGCTGCGGCAGGAGCTCGGGATGACGGTGCTGCTGATCAGTCACGATCTGGCGGTGATCCGGCAGACGTGCGACCGGGTGGCGGTGATGCGCGCCGGCCGGCTGTGCGAGATCGCCGCCACGGAGACACTGTTCGAGCATCCGCAGCATCCCTACACCCGCGAACTGCTGGCGCTGCTCCCGCGCGATCTGCCGGGTTCGGCGGGCGGTGGCACTGCCGTCGGCTGAAGGGCGCGCACGGCTCAGGCCGTCTCGCGGATCTCGGATCCGCCGGGCCGTCCATTCCTCTGGCCTGGATCGTCCAGTGTGGTCGCGATTTCCGGCGACGAGGCGAAGGGTTCGCCGTAACGGGAGGCGAGATCGCGAAGTGCGCGGACGCGGAACAACCGCGCGCCCTGCCGTTGCGCCACATCGGCCGCCTGCAGCAGATCCGCTCTCACATCGTCCGGGTTTGCGCCCGAAACCTCGCGGATGGCACCGCGCAGTCGGTGCCCTTCCGCGAGATAGAAACTCACCCGCTCCGTCTGCTGCATTTCAAGAGCCAGATCGACGGTGTCCGACGCCTCCGCCGGCAGGCCCGCCGTCAGCAGCGATTCGGCCAGGAGCGTGGTCGAGTAGCTGGTGATCTGCTCGGCCCCCGTGGCGCTGTAGTCGGCGATCCCCTGGCGGAGCTGCTGCAAGCCCTCCCCCGTCCGGCCGAGGCGCGCGATCGCCCAGCCGCGGATGATCGAAGCCCAGGCTTTCCAATAGCTGTGATGGTGCTTCACGGCCAGATCGAGTGCAGCGTTCGCCTGGCTCAGCGCCATCGTCACCTCGCCGCGGGTCTGGGCGATCGAAGCCGCGAAACAGAGCGCGTAGCCCAGGCTGAACGGATGGTCGAGGCGCTCCGCGAGACGGACCACGTCCTCGATGCGCTTTTGTGCCGGCTGCGGGAAACCGAGAAGACAGTCCGTCCACGACCGCCAGCACCCCGCGACGATCTCGGGATTGGCGCCGTAGATGAAGGTATGCGCGTAATGTTCCTCAGGCGAATACAGTTGAATCGCCTTGTCCATTCGTTCGCGCGACTCCTCCAGGCGCCCGCCGAGGAAACTGCAGATCCCGAGCGCGCGAAAAGTTTCGAGGTGGAGGGCGCGGTCACGCGCATCCTCGGCCATCGCCAGCAATTCCTCGCCGACACCCTGCGCCTCCGCGAGCTGACCGCGCAGGACGAAAACGTTGAACAGGCCGCGGTTGACGTCGAAGCGCTCACGCAGGCTGCCGACGGCGTCACAGAGCGAACGCGCGCGGATGTGGGTCGCTTCCACCTCCGGTGCCGCCCAGCCGGAGACGGCGATCAGCGGCGCACCGAGTGCGATCCGCACCTTCAGCTCGAGGGCTTGGCAGTCCGATGCGGGACAATCCTGCGCCGATGCTCCGGCGATCTCGTCGAGGGCCCGGTAGAGGTGGGACACCGCCTCGACGTTCGCCGATCGGCGCGACGCGTGGCTGCCCGCATGCAGCCAGTGCACGGCGGCCTTCATCGGCATTTCCGCCAGAGAATAATGATGAGCGACGAGCTCGGGCTCGGTGGCCACCTGCTCGTGCAGTTGGCTCTCCAGAACTTCGGCTGCACGCGCGTGAAAGCGCCGGCGTTGCGCCTTCAGGACGGCGTCGTAAGCCACGTCGCGGATCAGCGCGTGGCGGAATTCGTAGCATTCGCCGGTCGAGACGCGACGGCGCTGCAGAATGCGACCGGCGACGAGTTGGTCGAGCGAGGAACGGAGTGCATCGTCCTCCATCCCGGCGACCGCCTTCAGCAAGGGATAGCCGAAGGTGGTGCCGAGGACGGCCGCCACCTGGGCCACCGTCTTCGGCATCTGGTAGCGATCGAGCCTCGCCATCAGCGAGTCCCGCAGCGTCGTCGGCACCGCGACCGTCGGCGACGCTTCGGCGCTGGTTTGTCGCTCTTCGACGACGTTGCGCGTCACCTCCTCGATGAACAGCGGCACACCGCCGGTCTTCTCGACGATCCTCGCGGCGATCGCCTCGGGCAACGCCGCCTGCTCGGCGAGTTGCCGCACCAGTGCGGCGCTGTGCTCCTCGCTGAGCCGGCTCAGCGGCAGCATCGTGGTGGCGCCGTCCTGCGGCCAAGGCGGCGAGAAGCCCGTGCGGAACGTCACGAGGAGCATGACGTGCCCCGCCGCCGCCTGCGACACCAGCGCATGCAGCACCGCTCCGGTCGAGGGGTCCATCCACTGCACGTCTTCGAACACCAGCAGCAGCGGCATCCGGGAGGCGCGAGCCAGCAATTCGGTCTGCAGGACGTGGAGCAGTTCTTCCCGGTCCTTCGGCGAGGCGATCTCCCGCCGGGGATACCGCTCGTCCACGGCAATGTGCAGCAGCGCCGCCAGCAGCGGCACCGCCTCGTCGACCCGGCCGGAGCACGTGTCGACGAACGCCTCCAGCCTGCGCAGCTTCTCCGCCGCGGGCTGGTCCGGCTCGATCGTCGCGGCACGGGTCAGCGCCGAGACGATCGGATAGAGCGGGGTGTTGGCGTGCCGCGGCGAGCAGTGGAAGCGAAAGCGCGCGTGCAGGCTCTCCTTCACCTTCTCGGTGAATTCCAACGCCAGTCGCGACTTGCCGATGCCGGGCTCGCCGGACAGCAGCACCACTTGCCCGGCCCCGTTCCTGGCCAACTCCCAGAGATCGAGCAACTGGGCGAGTTCGGCCTCGCGGTTCACCAGCGGGGTCACCCCCTCGGCTTGGCGGGCGTCGAAGCGGCTCTCCGCCTTGCTTTCGCCTTCGACCTGCCAGACCCGCATCGGCTCGGGAAAGCCCTTGATGTCGTGCAGCCCGAGATCACGATAGCGAAATGCGCCACCGGCGATCTGGCGCGTGCTGTCGCCCAGCGCGACGGCGCCGGGTGCGGCGATGTTCTGCAGCCGCGCGGCGAGATTGGGGGTGTCCCCGAACACCGACTGATCCAGAGCCGAACCGCAACCGGTGGGATCGATCACGACCGTTCCGGTGCTGATCCCGACGCGGGCTGCGAGCGTCACATCGGCGAACGTCAGCCGACCGACCGCGGCGACGGCCTTCAGGGCGGCCCGGACGGCTTGCTCGGCCACATCCTCCCGCGCTTTGGGGTAGCCGAAGTAGACGACGACACCGTCGCCCGCGTATTGCACGACATATCCGCCGTGCGCCTGTGCCGCGGCGGCGCATACCATCCGGTAGCGGCGGACGAGCCTGCCGAAATCCTCGGCGTCCAGTTGCGTCGACAGTGCCGCGGAACCGACGAGATCGATGAACATCACCGTCAGCTGCCGCCGTTCAGCCGCCGGGCGGGTCGCCTCGTCCTTGCCATGATCGGGCACGTCGGCCAGACGGCTGCCGCAGGAGGAGCAGTAGATGTGCGTTCGCTGGTTGAGGGCGCCGCACGCGCTGCACGCCAACGCGAGCACGACCCCGCAATGGGCGCAGTAGTTCGCTCCTTCCAGGTTGACGAACTCGCAGGCCCGGCAACGCATGATGTCCAAGCTCGATCCGCCTCCGTTACCCGCACTTTAGCGGGTGGCGGGCAGACCTATGAGTCCGTTTTTGCCGGGGAGGCCGTTCCCCCGGCGTTTCCGGCACGCAATAACCCAAGTCAGTACGTTCCACTTGAGAGAGAAGCACGTACGTGGCATCCTGCAGATCTTCGGTTCAGGGTGAACGGCCGGAGGTCGGTGGCGACAGCCCGGCGAAATCGGGGGTGGCGGTCGCGACCGGCGGGATAGGATCTGATCAATCAGGGGGCGATCGGTGATGTCCGGAAATACGGATAACGAGGTGAGCTGCGAGCTCGACGCGGGCGAGCCGGCTCCGGCCCTGCACGAAGGGCGCATCGACGACTTCATCCGGACCGGGCGCATCGGAGCGTCGGATCTCCACATCTTCATCGCACCCGTGCCGGGGGACGAGCGCGCGGGGAGCACCTCGCTCGCGCCCGTGATCGACGGCCTGCGAAAGGCGACCGACGGCGGAGCGGCGGCAGGGAATGTTCGCCTGCTGGGCATCGACGCCCGCGGCGGCATCTGCAACTGCCTCGGCGACGGCGCCCCGACCGAGTCGTCGGCCGGCATCGTCTTCTTGTCGCTCTGCCTGCCCGCATCGCTCGACGCCGCGCCGTTCGACGCCTTTCGCCGTCGGCTGCAGCAGGACCTGAGCGCACTCATGGCCGGGCCGGGCGCCTGCCGGGTGGCCGTGGCACCGGATGTGCGGCGCACCTTGGAGTTTTCGCTGCCCGATGTCGGCGCCGCGCGGGCACAGTTGCCCACCGCCTCCCCGGCAGCACCGCCTCATCCCTACGCCCCCGAATACGACGGAACCGGCGTGATCGTCGCCTGCATCGACTTCGGCTGCGATTTCGCCCACGCGAACTTCCGCCGTGCCGACGGCAGCACGCGCCTGATCGCGCTGTGGGACCAGAACGAGGGCGACCTCGGGCCGGTCGTCGATCCGACGGCGCCGACGCCGCGGCCGGCCGCCCCGTGCGACTTCGGCCGTGCATTCGGTGCCGGCCTGCTCGACGCCGCTCTGGCGACCGAAGACCCCTACTACGCCCTCGGGTACGACCCGCACGCCAACTACTACCTCGACGAGATCGTCGGCGGGGCGCATGGCACGCACGTTCTCGACGTCGCCGCCGGCAACGGCCGGGCGCGGACCTCGCGGCCGGAACCCGCCGCCAACCGGCCGATGCGTGCCGCACCGGAGCCGCTGCTGCCGAAAGCCCCGGGCGTGGCGCCGAACGCCGATCTGCTGTTCGTCCAGGTGGCGCAGCCGCGCCTCTCCGAGGGCCGCCGCGTCCTGAGTGCCGGCCGGTTGCTGGAGGCGCTGGCGTGGGTGTTCCGCACGGCGGATGCGCGAGGGCAACCGGTGGTGGCCAACCTCAGTCTCAGCACCAACTCCGGCCCGCACGATGGCACCGGCCTGTTCGACATCGCCATCGAGTGCCTGCTGCGGAAGCCCGGCCGGGCGGTGGTGATCGCCGCCGGCAATGCGCGGGACGAGGCGCTGCACGCCCGCGGCGCGATCGCGCCCGGGTCGTCCCGGACGTTGATCTGGCAGATCCACCCCCAGGACCGGACTCGCAACGACATCGAAATCTGGTCGGACGCCCCCGTCGACCTGACGGTTTCGCTGACGCCGCCCGGTGGTAAGCCGCTGCCGACGGTGCAACCCGGCGAGCATCGGACGATCGTGTGCGCCGGACGGCATATCGGCGACGTCTTCGGCAGCCGGCCGCGTTCGCCGGGCACCACCCGTTTCATCCGGATTTCGCTGCACCCGTTCGAGAACGCGGGCGACTGGCGGATCACACTGGCGCAGGCATCCACCCCGGACGCGCAGAGCCCGGTCATCGTCGCCTTCGACGCCTGGGTCGAGCGAGACGATCAAGGACAGTCCCGGTTCGCCGCGGCCGACGCCAGCCAGGCGCAGACTCTGGGGACTTTCGCCTGTTCCGAAGCGGCGATCGTCGTCGGCGCCTATCACGGGCTGCTGCCGGGCCGGGACGCCGCCTCGTTCTCCTCCGAAGGGCCGACCCGGACGGGTGGCGAGAAACCGGACGTAGTCGCACCCGGACTGGACGTGTTCGCCGCCAAGTCGAAGGGGTTCAAGCCGTTGCAGGCGGGGGCACGGTGGCGCTCGGCGGCACGCGTACCGATGAGCGGAACCAGCGTGGCGGCGCCGCATGTGGCCGGTATCGTGGCGCTGATGCTGCAGAAAAAGCCGGAGGCCTGCGCCGACGAGATCCGCCGGGTGCTCCGCGAAACGGCGCACCCTGCCGGCCGTGACTGGCATCCGCGACTGGGATGCGGCCGCGTTTCGGCGAGAGACGCCCTCGAGCGCCTGTGAGCGGCTCCATCTCCCATCCGCTCGGGATCCTGAGCGCCCTGCCAAGCGCGCAGGCGACGCCGGCGGGTGCCGGCGCGATCGCCAATCCGATGCGGCTCGATGCGCCGGTGAAGGTGACGATCTGCTTCACCGAAAGCTGCAATCTCGACTGCACCTACTGCTACGCCGACTGCCGGCCGCAGCGCAAAGCCCGCGAACTGACCGCCCCGCAGTGGCTGGAGTTCATCGACCGGGCGTTGGCCGACGGCGTCGTCTGCGTCTATTTCGAGGGCGGCGAGCCTTTCCATCGGCCTGATTTCCCGCAGGTGCTGGAAGCGTGCACGCGGCGTGCCTTCACGATGGTGCGGAGCAACGCAACGCTGATCGACCGGGAGCGCGCAGACTGGTTGGCCTCGATCGGTCTCGGCACCCTCTATGTCGATCTGCTGGGCGCGCGCGCGGAGACGCACGACGCGCTCACCGGCACCGCAGGCAGCCATGCGCGCAGCCTGGACGGCATCCGCGCCGCTGTCGAAGCCGGGCTGGACACGCAATTGCTGTTCATCCTCAACCGCCGTAACGCCGCGGAACTGCCCGAATACCTGACACTCGCGGCGTCGCTGGGGGTGAGCGCGGTCGGCATCCTGCGCCTCTACCCGTTGGGCCGCGCGAAGCGGCGTTGGGGCGAACTGGCACTCTCGCTCGACGAGATGATGGCGGCGATCGAGGCGATCGAAGCGCCCGAGGGATTGCGGATCATGCAGTCGTGGCATCCGAACGACGCCAACTGCTGCTGGCAAATGGCCGCGGTGAACGCCTTCGGCGATTCCATCGGCTGCGCCTACCTTCGCGAGTACGTGAACTACGGCAATATCCTCGACACCTCGCTGGCCGAGACGTGGCGACACCCGCTGTGCCGCGAGCTGCGGTCCGGGCGCGTCGAGGCCAGCTGCGGCGAATGCTCGGACTCGCAGGGCTCGCATGGCGGCTGCCGCTCGACCGCATTCGCCTTCCACCGGCGTTTCGACGCCCCTGATCCTTTCGACCGGACGATCAACCGCGGAGTCGACTTGCGTGTCCTACCCGACTGGCTGCTTTAGGCAGGCGGGCGGGCTGCGGGTCCGCCCGGTGCCGGAACTGGAGACCTGCATCGTCTTCACGTCGCGACGCCCGAAGCTGTACATGCTGAACCTCGCCGCCTGGCTGGTGTTCGAGCTGTGCGACGGCCGCGGCGGGGAGCAGATCGCCGCGGATTATGCGGCAGCCGCCGGCGCCGACCGGGACGCGAGCGCGATCCGGGCGGAGATCGGGACGGCGATCGAGCGGCTGCTCGGAGACGGGCTCATCGAACACATCGCGGCCTAGCGCCGGCAACGTCGAGGGTGGGGAGACAGAGATGCAGCAGGAAGACCGGCTGGCGACCGTCAAAGCGCTGATGCAGGGACGTGCCGGGGTTCCGGGCGCACCGTCCGTCGAGCCGATCGAGCCGCACATCCGCTCCGGCGCGACGTTCCTGTTCCGCGATCCGCTGAAACGCGGCGTCCCCAGCGACGAGCAGGACGTGGTCCGCAGATTGATCGACGACAAGCACTACGTCGGCACGATCTGCAGTATCTGGGGCTACAATGTGCTTCCGGAACGCGCGCAGGAGTTCCGCCGCTGGCTGCTGGTCAACGAACCGCGGCTGGTTCAGGCGACGCCTCCCGGCGTGTTCTACAAAGGCACCTACGCCGTCTGGATCTCCACCGAGAAAGAGGCGGGCGAGTACAGGACGGTCTGGTCCTACGCCTCGCTGCAGGCGATCCAGGACCTGAGCGAAGCCGCCGCCGACCAGGGCTCGACGTTCGCGCAACTCCTGGGCGAATTGGTCGGCTTCCAGGACCGGAGGCCGGGCGCACCGCGCAGCCAGGAGCACTGGCAGCCCGCATCGACCGCCCACCGTTTCTGAGCGTCGGAGAAATCAGACCGGGGTCGCCGAGGGTGACGCGATCGAAGGCCCGGCGATCCGCGGCGGGGCCTCTTCCGCCGGTTCCAGGTAGACGATGTGGTCGGCGATATCGAGCCACGCCTGGCGGTGCGAGATGGCGAGAACGGTCACGCGGCGCGAGATCTCGCGGATGTTCTCGCAGATCTCTGCCTCGGTCGCGGCATCCAGGGCGCTCGTCACCTCGTCGAGGATCAGCAGCCGCGGACCGTGGACGATCGCCCGCGCAATGGCGATGCGCTGGCGCTGTCCGCCCGAGAAGCGCGCTCCCTTCTCCCCCACCTCGGTGGCGAGCCCCTCCGGCAGCTTCTCGATGAAGTCGGCGGCGCCGGCCAAGCGGACCGCCTCCATCACGCGGGCCTCGTCGATCGACGAATCGCCGAGCGTGATGTTGGCGAGAATGCTGTCGTGCAGCAGGATCAGTTCCTGCGGCACGTAGCCGATGCTCCGCCGCCAGGAGCGCATGTCGATCTCCGCCAGCGGCACACCGTCCAGCAGGATCTCGCCTTCGTCGGGAAGATAAAATCCCAGCAGCAGATCGGTCAGCGTCGTCTTGCCGGTGCCCGAAGGACCGACGATCAGCGTCAGGCGATTGGCCGGGATCTCCAGGCTGAGATTGCGCAAGACGGGTGCCCGGCCATAGGAGAACGAGACGTTGCGCACGGAACACCCCGTCTCCAGCGTCGCCGGCAGGGTTCCCCTACTCGTTTCGCGGGCATCGCCTGCCTCCACGGTTGCGCGCTTGACGGAGTCGTAGGCGCTCTCGGCGGCGATCGCCTCCTGATACAGCGTCTGTAGCTTGCCCATGGTGTTGACCGTGCGCTGCAGCAGCACACCCATCACCAGGACCGTCGCCAGCGGCATCTGCATGTAGGTGACGAGGACGTAGAAGCCGCCGGCCAGCATCACCATCAGCAACGGCTCCTGAAGGTTGTTCAGCAGGTTCTTGCTGATCATCTCTCGCCGCACCGCGGAGCGAATCTGGTCGATCTTGCGGATGAACAGCCGGCCGAATTCTTCCTCCCGCCCCATTGCCTTCAGCGGCTTGAGACCGACGATCGCGTCGCTCAGGCTGATGACCAATTCCCGCGAGCGCTTGATGTTGCGGCGCCCCGCCCTCTCCGTCATGCGGACGAGAAACTGGAGCGAGGCGGCGATAATCAGCCCGACGACGATCGAAACGCTCGCCAGTTGCCACGACACGGCAAACGACACGACAAGATAGATAACAGTCTGAATGATGTTCGAGACGTACCTCGAAATCATGAAGTAGAGAACGCCCGAAATGGAACACTCAGTGCCGACGGTGTTGATGATCATGCCGCTGGGCTTGCTGGTGAAGTAGCTCCAGCGCGCCTGCATCAGCACGTTCACCAGCCGCTCGCGCAGGCCGTTGCCCACATTGGCGACCGCGATCGACACGTAGATCATCGCCAGCACGGTGAGCGCCGACTTGATGACGACGGCGATCACGACGACCGAGAGGAGGATTTCCAGGTCCGGCGGCAGGCCGATGGTCCCCAGGACTTTCAGCACGGTTTCGCTGGCGAACGACGTCGAGTTGGCCTGGCTGTCGCTGACCACCGAGATCAACGGCACCAGGCTGGCGATGCCGAACCCCTGGGCGACGCTGGCGAACAGCAGGCACAGCAGCACCATCCAAGGATTGGCGCCCTGGAAGCCGAAGAAGTGACGCAACAGCTTGATCATCGTCGAGAAGGTCCTGTGTCCTTTAGCCCCGGAGACGTTCGAGGAAGACCGGGGGCCTCGCAGGGATGAGAGGCGGAACCGGGCGGCGGCGCCCGCGGCGAAGGCCGGCTGAGATTTAGCAGAGGTTCCGGCCCCGTTTCCAGCGCGGTGCCGGCCGGATGCCCGTCATCGGTCGCGCCGGGCGGCGAATAAAGCAGCAAGCCGACAGACAGTCGCCCGCTCCTCCTCTATAACGGCTTGGCCGGCGGCGCGCGCCGGTTGACTCGCAAGGACCCCGATGAAGCCGCTGACCTCCCTCCGCCTGCTCCGCCGGGTGCTGCCGAAGCTGCCCGGCTCGCTCCGCGAAACGCTGCACCCACTGGTGCCGACCGCCGTCTCGACCGAGGAGCGACTGGCGCAGTTTCCGACGGATGATCTGCCGCTCGAACGTCCCGTGGTGGTGCGATGGAACGCGCATCAGGTGCCGTTCATCGAGGCGAAGACCGACCGGGACCTGGCGTTCACCCTGGGAATGGTGCACGCCCACCTGCGCGGCGGGCAGATCGCGCTGTTCAAGCGGTTCTTCTACGGCCGCCTCTCGGAGATGGCCGGACCGATGACCCGCGACGTCGACCACGCCATCCGCATCCTCGACTACGGCCACGCCGTCGACGCGTGGGAGAAGCGGATGCCCGAGAACACGAAGGTGTGGGTGCAGGCGTTCGCCGACGGACTGAACGCCTACCAGGATCGCATGACGGTCCCGCCACCGGAGTTCAAGCTGCTGGGCATCCAGCCGGAGCCCTACACCTTCCGCGACATCCTGGTGGGCTGTCGATTCGCCGGCACGGACTTCACTTGGCTCAACTACTTCCCGTTACTGGCCCGCCGCGGCCAGCCGGGCTTCGCGACACTATGGAACCGGACCCTGGAGACCGGGGAGGTGCCCACCTCCACCGCGCGGCCGGACGTTCCCGAAGGCGAGCTGCACGATGTGCTGCTGAACACGCCGCGGTCCGGCAGCAACTCGGCGGTGGTCTCGCCCCGGCGCAGCGCCAGCGGTGCGGCGATGATCGCCAGCGATCCGCATCTCGGCCTGTCGCTGCCGAACCTGTGGATCCTGGCCGGCCTGCGCTCGCCCTCCTATCACGTCGTCGGCCTGTCGATCGTCGGCCTGCCGATGCTGGCGATGGGCCGGAACCTGGACCTCGCCTGGGGCGGCACCAATCTACGCGCCGCCTCCAGCGACCTGTACGATGTCTCGGGGCTACCTCCCGAGCAGATCACCACCGAGGAGACGGTGATCCGCACGCGGCGCTGGTGGCCGGTTCGCCGCAAGATCCGCAAGACGCCGTTCGGGCCGATCGTCACCGACTCCAAGGCGGTGAAGTGCGGAACCCCCGGGCCGATCGCGCTGCGCTGGGTCGGCCACGAGCCGAACGACGAGATGACCAGCTTCATGCGATGCATGCGCGCGCGGACCCCGGACGAGTTCCGAAGGGCGTTCGCCGGCTACGGCGTGTCCGGGCAGAACATGTTGTTCGCCGACCGCGCCGGCAACATCGGCCACATCTTCGCCGTCACCCAACCGGTGCGCACGGGCTTTCCGAAGGACGACATGGTGCTGAACGCCATGGACCCGGCGACGCACTGGCAGGGCTTCCGGGACGCGATGGACCTGCCGATGACGCTCAACCCGAAGCAGGGTGTGATCGCGTCCGCCAACGACCGGCCGACCAGCACCGATCTGCCGATCGGCTTCACCTTCGGCTCCGAGGACCGTATCCGCCGGCTCTACACCCTGCTCAGCCCGCGCGAGAAGCTGGTGTTCACGGATCTCGCGGCCTTGCAGACCGACTGCATGGCGCCCGACGCCGCCACGCTGTCGACAGCGCTGGCGGCCGAACTGGCGATCGTCGCCGACGGCACGGACACGAGCGCTCTGGTGCGCCGGCTGGCGGAGTGGGACGGCGACTACGCCGCGGACGCGACGGGGCCGGTCGCCTTCGAAACCTTCCTCTACCACCTGGTGCTCGGCCTCTACGAAGGTAAGCGGGTGGCCGACCTGCCGGACCTGTACGGTCAGTGGAGCTATCTCACCACCTATCTGCTGCCGGACCTCCAGGCCGTCGAGGCCGATCGAAGGCGCAGCCTGCTGGCCGAAGCGGCCAGGGCGGCGAGCCTGGACATGGCTCGCTACCCGACCTGGGGCGACATGCACCGGCTGCGGCTCGCGCACAGCCTCGGCCGCCTGCCGGTGATGCGCAGCGCTTTCATCATCGCCAACCTGCCTTCCGGTGGCTCGCGGCAGACGCCGATGAAAATGGACCACGGCCTGGTCAATGGCCGGCACGCCGCCACCTTCGGCTCGATGGCACGGCACATCTCCGACATGTCCGACCCGGACGCCAACTGGTTTGCGCTGCTGGGCGGTAACGACGGCTGGCTCGGCAGCGCCAATTTCGCCGATCAGTTGCCGCTGTGGCAGGAGCGCCGCTATGTCCGCATGCCGCTGCGGCCGGAAACCGTGGCGGCCGAGTTCCCGACGGCGATGACGCTCACGCCCGCGGCGCGGCCGGACGACGCGGCTGGGGGAAAATCTTCCACCTGACCGTGATAGACTGCGACTTTTTCGGGCTGTATCCGGGCAGGCGCGCGGTCGCCGGCCGCCGGCAGACGGGAGGCACGGATGGAAAACCGCTGGTCCGATCACGACGCCGAAGCTGCGGTCGAGCGGTATACCAAGCAGGGCGTCAACCTCGATCTCGCGCTGCGCACCTACTCCACCCGCCTGCTGGGCGCAGAACCGAAGCTGGTCATCCACGGCGGCGGCAATACTTCGGTCAAGACGCGCCTTCGCGACCGCTTCGGCGAGGAGGTGGACGTGCTGTGCGTCAAGGGCTCCGGCTGGGACATGGCGCGGATCGAGCCGGCCGGCCTGCCGGCGGTCCGGCTTGCCTCATTGCGCCGGCTGGCCGCGCTCGACGCGCTCGGCGATTTCGAAATGGTCGCAGTCCAGCGCGCGGCGTTGATCGATCCCAGCGCGCCCAACCCCTCGGTCGAGACGCTGCTGCATGCGTTCCTGCCGCACAAGTTTATCGACCATACCCATGCCAACGCCGTCCTGGCGCTGACCGACCAGCCGCACGGTGAACTCGTCTGCCGCCAAGTCTACGGCGATACGATGATCCTCGTGCCCTACGTCATGCCGGGGTTCGCGCTCGCCAAAGCGGCGGCGGAGCATTACCGCCGGCACCCGGATGCCGACGGGATGATCCTGCTGCAGCACGGCGTCTTCACGTTTGGCGAGACGGCGCACCAGGCCTACGGCCGGATGATCGCCGTGGTGACGATGGCCGAGCACCGCATCGCCGAGGCACTGCGCGTCAGCGTCGCCGGCGTGCATCTGCCGAAGGGCATCGGCCACCATCGGCCGAAATCGTTCCAGCCCGTGCACCTGCCGGCACGACTCGCCCCACTCGCGGACGTAGCGCCGATCGTCCGCGGACTGGCGGCGTTGCCGGCGGGGCCGGGCGAGTTCCGGCGCTGGGTTCTCGATTTCCGCACCGGCCCGGAGATCGAAGACTTTGTCAACGGCCATGAGGTGGCCCGTTATGCGCGGCAGGGCACGGCCACGCCGGATCACGTCATCCGCACCAAGCCGTGGCCTTTGATCCTTCCCCCGGCGGATGCCGACGACCTGGCGGGTTTCGCCGCCGCCGCCAAGCGGGCGACGACCGACTACCACGCCGCCTACCACGCGTACTTCGCCCGACACGCGGCCCGGTATCAGGCGCCGGGCGACCGGAAGACGGCCCTCGATGCGGCACCACGCGTCGTTCTGGTGCCGGGCCTCGGGCTGTTCGGTCTGGGCGCGAGCCGAGCGGACGCCGCCGTCGCCGCCGATCTGGCGGAGACCAACATCCAGGTGATCACCGCCGCCGAGACGATGGACAGCTACGCGGTGATCCCCGAAGCCGACACCTTCGACATGGAGTACTGGTCGCTGGAGCAGGCGAAACTCGGCAAGGCCGTGGAGCGGTCGCTGGCGCGCCGGATCGCCGTCGTCACCGGCGGCGGTGGGGGTATCGGTGCGGCGATCGCCGCGGCGTTCCGTGCCGAGGGCGCCGAGATCGCCGTGCTCGACATCGACGCGGACAAGGCCGAGGCCGTTGCCAAGCCGCTGGGTGGGCTTGCCATCGCCTGCGACGTCACGGACGCGAACGCGGTGGAAAAGGCATTCGCCAGGGTGGTCGGCGCGTTCGGCGGCGTCGATATCGTCGTCTCCAACGCCGGCGCCGCCTGGACCGGGCGCATCGGCGAGGTCGACGAGACGGTGCTTCGGCAGAGCTTCGAGCTCAACTTCTGGGCGCACCAGCGGGTGGCGCACGCGGCGGTGCGCGTCTTCCGCGCGCAAGGCACCGGCGGCTGCCTGCTGTTCAACGCCTCGAAGCAGCCGCTCGACCCGGGGCCGGAGTTCGGTCCCTACGGCATTCCCAAGGCGGCGACGCTGGCGCTGATGCGGCAGTACGCCGTCGACCACGGCCGCGAGGGCATCCGATCCTGCGCCGTCAACGCCGATCGCATCCGCTCCGGCCTGCTCACCGATCGCATGGTGGCTGCCCGCGCGCGCGCGCGCGGCGTCGGCGAGGCCGAATACATGTCCGGAAACCTGCTGCACCTGGAAGTGACGGCCGCCGACGTCGCCCGCGCCTTCGTGCATCTGGCACTATCGAACCGGACGACGGGCGCCGTGCTGACCGTCGACGGCGGCAACATCGCCGCCGCGCCCCGGTGAGCCGAGGCGAGAACACGACACGATCTCGCGTGTTTATTGACACGTTTGGGCGCCAAGCGGATATTCGATAGAATGGCCGAAAACGGTTGTCGGATCGCTCTCCGGCAGGCACCTCGTGGGCGGTGCGGTGGGAAAGGGGCCTCGCAACAGGGAATGAGGAACTGTTGATCATGGCCGACGTCAACGCCTTCATCAGCTACGCCCGCAGCGACGCCATCATCGCGGACACGATCGACAGGGAACTCGGGTTCCTGGCGGGCAGCCGCCTCGAATGTTTTCTCGACACGAAGAGCATCGAGCCCGGCGTGAAATGGCAGCCGCTGCTGGTCGACGCGCTGAAGAAGGCGGACTGGCTGCTGTGCGTCTTCACCGGGGAGCAGAGCGAATACTGCGGCTTCGAGATCGGCATCTTCAGCACGGCGCACGGGCTTATCGGCGCGGGCTCGCCGTCCGACAAGCGCATCGTCTGCCTGCACGACGTGGAGCAGGACGCGGTGCCGACGTTCCTGAAAGACTACAATGGCATCCACATCACCTTCCCCGACGAGGATCCCGCGATCCGGGGATCGGCCGCGCTGGAGGAGGACGCCTGGTACGCGACGGAAGTCGCGCAATTCCTTCAGGATTTCGGCGCCTTCAAGACGATGTTCCCACTGAGGCCCAGGGACATCGACCGGTACAAGAAGCGGATCAGCGACGCGGCGAAAGCAATCTCGCACTCCTTCCGGCAGGCAAAAGGCAACGACGTCAAGGAAAGCACCGCGTGCCAGACGATGATGGACGTGCACATCCCACCCAGCACGCAGGAATTGACCGCAATACCGGACACGGCCTACGTCACCGGCGACGCTTTCCCCATTCTCGGCCTGATGCCGCCGACCTCGACCGGTGGCGGCGAGCGAAAGGTGATGTGGACTGAGCTCAGGGCGAAGGTGAAGCCGGTGGTACGTCCGGAAGCGCCCTGGATAGAGCGGATCGAGGACGACATCGTCTGCGCGGCCGCCAAGCGGCAACTCTCAGGTGACGACACCACCTTCACCGGCAGCGACGGTAAGGTGTACCGGCCGATCCTGGGGCGACACGACCTCTATATGAACGGCCTGCGCACGTTCCGGGTTCTTTTCGTGGAGACGCTGAACCGGCAGTTCCCCGGGGATCTGAAGACCTCCGCTCTTCTGACATCCCTGGTGATGGCGTCCCGGTTTTACTTCAAGTACTTCGAGCATGGCGACGCCGTTCTTACGGCGAAGTTTTCCGATCAGGTCTCGGACGACGACTTCCAGGACAACTGCCGCCAGCTCGCCTACGACCTCGACCGGATGGAGCAGGAGGCGATCGAGTACGGCATCGGCGATCCGAAGACAATGGTCGAGGCGTTCGGCGATGACGTCAAGGTTCGCGTCGAGCGGTTCTTCGGCGACTGGGGGGAAGCGAGGAACGCGTTGTTCGCCAGTCTTTCCCACTCCCGCGAGACACTCACTCCCGACCGTCGGCGGGAGTTGAAGCAGGCGGTGGACGCGTTCTTCGCCGCCGTGCGCAAGCAGAATGCCGACTACCTGAAGCTCGCGATCGAACGCTATCGCACGGAGATGCTGGAGCACCTCCGGCGTGCGGACCGGATCGGCGGCCGCGCGCTTTTCGACATCGAGCCCGACCCGCGGACGGCGGTCCGCGTGATCGATCCCCTGGATCCGAGCCGACCGACGCTCGTCCGGGCGGACGAACCGCCGGCGGCTGGGCGGAGCACGGCGGCGCGTGCGGCGAAGAGTCCGCGGCGGCGGTCGAAGAACGGCGGGGCCGCGCCCAGCGCCACCAACTGACTGCGACCGGTGCCGATCACTCGATCGGCGGCGCGCTCCGAAGGCTTTTGATCTCGGCGCGTCGGCGCTTCTCCTCCAGCCGGCGCTTGCGCTCGCCCGTGCCGACACGTGTCGGCCGGCGCGACGCCGGCGGCTCGGCGGCCTGGCGGATCAACTCGATCAGCCGCTGCAGCGCGTCCTCGCGGTTGCGCTCCTGCGTGCGGTGGCGCTGTGCCGAGATGATGATGACGCCGTCGCGGGTCAGCCTGCGCCCGGCCAAGCGCTGCAGGCGTTGGCGCACCGCTTCCGGCAGCGACGGGGACGATCGGGCGTCGAAACGCAAGCGCACCGCCGTCGACAGCTTCTGCACGTTCTGACCGCCCGGACCGGACGCGCGCACGAAGCTCTCGTCGATCTCGCTCTCGTCGATGGCGATCGCCGCGGTGATCGGGATCATGGTGCAAACGTCGCCGGAGTGGGGCGTGCCTGTTCAGGCGGCCTCGTAATCGGCGATCACCCAGGGTTCGGCGTGCGCGGCTGCATACCACTCCCGGACCGGCGGCAGCTCCAGCAGGGTCGCGACGTAGGCACGACCGGCATCGTCCAACTCGGCTTCGATGCCATAGGTGCGGAAGCGCGTCGCCACCGGCGCGTACATGGCGTCGGCGTTGCAGAACCGCCCGAACAGGAACGGGCCGCCGTCGCCGAAGCGCGCACGGCAGTCCGTCCACAGCGCGCCGATCCTGGCGATGTCCGCATCCACTCCGGCTGCACGACCGCGGCCGTGCAAGGTCGCGCGCACGTTCATCGGCATGTTGGAGCGGAGCGCGCCGAAGCCCGAGTGCATCTCCGCGGACACCGCCCGTGCCACCGCGCGGGCTTGCCGGTCGGCCGGCCATAAACCGGCGAACGGCAGGTGCTCCGCCAGATACTCGAGGATGGCGAGGGAGTCCCACACCGTCGTCGTGCCGTGATGCAGCACCGGAACCTTGCCGGCCGGCGAGTGCCCGGCGATGGCCGCGGCCGTGGTCTCCTGCCGCAATGGGATGACGATTTCCTCGAATGGCGCCTCCGCCATCTTCAGGGCCAGCCACGGCCGCATCGACCAGGATGAATATGCCTTGTTGGCGATCACCAGAACCAGGTCGCTCATCGATTTCTCCTTCGTCGATGTTCAGCCGACCCGCGCGATCGCCACCGCGGCCACGACGCAGCCGTTGAGGACGCAGGCGCCGGCGAAGACGGCGAGCGCGCGGCGCACATCGCGCGCTTCGGCCTGTGCCGTACCGTCGCCGATCCACGGGTCGTCGACGACCAGCCCTGGATAGCGCCTCGGCCCGGACAGGGAAAGCCCCAGCACGCCGGCCATCGCCGCCTCCGGCCAGCCAGCGTTCGGCGAGCGGTGCTTGCCGGCGTCGCGAAGCATCGTCCGCACGCCTTCGATCGGGCTCGCCCCCGGAACGCCGATCGCCGCCGCGGCGACGAACAGGCCGGCGAGGCGGGCCGGCAGCAGGTTGGCCGCATCGTCGAGCCGGGCCGCCGCCCAGCCGAACGCCCGATAGCGCTCGGAGCGGTAGCCGATCATGCTGTCCATGGTGTTGATCGCCTTGTACGCCAGCATTCCCGGCAGACCGAGCAGCAGGTACCAGAACACCGGTGCGACCACCGCGTCGGAAAAGTTCTCGGCGCACGATTCGATCGCCGCCCGGGCGACGCCGTGCTTGTCCAATTGCCGCACGTCGCGGCCGACGATGTGCGCCACCTGCGCGCGGCCCGCCTCCAGGCCATCGCTCGTCAATGCCTGGCCGACGCGGCAAACGTGCCGGAACAGGCTGCGCTGCGCGAGCAGCGAGACGACCAGGGCGAGTTCGACCACCCAGCCGAAGGGAATCCCCCGGGCGAAAGCGGAGACGGCAGCACCGCAGCCAGCGCTCAGCGTGCAGACGAGGACGACGACCAGCACGCCCCGCATGCGGCGATCCGCCGCCGAGCGTTCGAGCCGGTTGAGGCGTTTCTCCAACGCGCCCACCAGCGCGCCGATGGCCCGCACGGGGTGAGGCAGCCGGGCGAACGGGCCGCGAGCCTCGCCGAAGATCGGCTCGAGCGCCAGCGCCAGCAGCAAGAGCACGGGCGGTGGAATGACGGCGAGTTCAGCGACGGTGGGAAGCGATGGCATGAGGGCCACTGTCCGCGGCGTCGAGCCGCTCGTCAACCACGGCGGCGCATCGCGCCTTCCCGGCGCTGCGGCCGGGTCACAGCAGGCTGAGCTGCGCGGATGGCGGGCGGAAGCGGCTGCAGTCGAGCGCGCGGGCCGGCGAGCCGGCGACCTCGAGGCCGTGACGGGCGCAGGCGCGGCCGAAGCGCTGCGCCAGCATTGCGGCGTACTCGCCCGTCCCCTTCAGCCGTGTTCCCCACTCGGCCGAGTACAGCGCACCCTCCCGGCAGTCGCGCACCCTCGCGAGAACGCGGGCGGCCCGGTCGGGGAAGTGGGCCTGCAACCAGTCGCCGAACAGGTCCTTCAGCTCCAGCGGCAGACGAAGCAGGACCCACCCGGCCGCGGACGCACCGGCAGCGGCGGCGGCTTCGAGAATGCGTTCCAGCTCATGGTCGTTGACGAACGGGATCATCGGCGCCGCCATCACCGAGACGGGCACCCCGGCCTCGCTCAGCGCGCGCATCGCCGTGAGCCGGCGCGACGGGCTCGTCGCGCGCGGCTCCATCACTCGCGCCAATTGCGGATCCAGCGTGGTCAGCGACACCGCGACACCGGCCAGCCGCCTGGACGCCATTGGCCCCAGAATGTCCAGGTCACGGACCACCAGCGCCGACTTGGTGGTGACGGCGACCGGGTGCTCGAAGGCGGCGAGCACCTCCAAAAGGCCGCGCGTGATCCGACGGCGCCGCTCGATCGGCTGATACGGATCGGTGTTGGCGCCGAGCATGATCGGCGCCGCACGGTAGCCTGGACGACGCAGTTCCTGCGCCAGCAGGCGCGCCGCGTCCGGCTTGGCGAACAGCTTCGTCTCGAAGTCCAGCCCCGGCGAGAGTCCGAGGTAGGCGTGCGTCGGACGGGCGAAACAGTAGACGCAGCCGTGCTCGCACCCCCGGTAGGGATTGATCGACCGGTCGAACGGTATGTCCGGCGAGGTGTTGCGGCTGATCACCCGGCGGCACGCCTCGTCGGTGACGGTGGTGCCTGGGGCCGGCGGTGGATCGTCCTGCCGCCAGCCGTCGTCGATCGTCTCACGCCGCTCCCGGTCGTAGCGGCAGAGGGGGTTGCCGGTGGCTCCACGGCCCTTGCGAACGGCGGGCGGGATCGTCCTGTCCATCGGCGGAAAATAAATCTCGCACATGAACATATCAAGAACAAACCTCCCGGAACGCACAGGGTGATCCAGCCTGACGTTTCTACCGTAACACTCTCGCAATCTGGCCGTGTTATCGATAGGTCGGCCGTGGCACGCATGCAACGCAGCCCAACTCTCTGGCGGCGGGTTCTTCCTGAACCAAGTCGGGCCGCGTATAAAGAGATCCAGAACCAAGGGGCGTGCTGTGCTCAGTATTGTCATTCCTACCCTGAACGCAGGCTCCACCTTGGCGGCAACGCTCGGTTCTCTGGCCGGCGCGACGCAGTTGCCGCATGAGATCATCATCGCAGACGGTGGTTCGATCGACGAAACGGCGCAGATCGCCGCCGGGGGCGAGGCGATCTTCCTGGAGACGATGCGCGGCCGGGGTCGCCAAATGGCGGCCGGCGCCGAGGCCGCGGCGGGCGAGTGGCTGCTGTTCCTGCACGCCGACACTCAACCCCAAGCGGGCTGGAGCGAGGCGGTTGAAGAATTCATCGCCGAGCCTGCCAACCGCTATCGCGCCGCCTACTTTCGCTTCGTTCTCGACGACCGTGCCCTGGCGGCGCGGGTGCTTGAGCGTATCGTTCGGCTGAGGGGCCGCGTGTTCGGCCTCCCCTACGGCGACCAAGGGCTGCTGATCGGTCGAGCGTTCTATGAGCAACTCGGCGGCTACAAGCGGCTTCCGCTGATGGAGGACGTGGACATCGTCCGCCGCATCGGCCGGCGCCGGCTTCGCCCGCTCGCGGCGACGGCGATCACGTCAGCCGAAAAATACCGCCGCGACGGCTATCTCATTCGCCCGATGCGCAATATGTTCATGCTCGGCCTGTACGCGGCCGGCGTTTCTCCGCGGTTCCTGAGTTCGCTCTATTACCGCTGAGCCGCCGATCGGCCGTCAATGGCTGACGGCGCGTCTCGGTGCATACTGCCCCTCACCCACCTGCGCGAACAGTTCGTCGATCTGCGGATGCTGCACCGGCTCACCCGATTCGTCCGGAACGAGATTCTGCTCCGACACGTAGGCGATGTAGGTGGTTTCCGCGTTCTCCGCGAGAAGATGATAAAATGGCTGATCCTTCCGCGGCCGAACACTCTCCGGGATCGACATCCACCAATCGTCCGTGTTGGCAAATTCCGGATCGACGTCGAAGATGACGCCACGAAACGGATAGACCCTGTGGCGAACCACCTGCCCGATCAAAAATCTCGCTTCTCTGACATGCGTCACAGCAATAGCCCTCCAGAATTGTAAGGTGGCGCGCGCACACGGCCGATTTCAAGTCCCCTTCCACCGGCGGTGATTTCCGCAGCGGCGCGCGGCGGAGAAGCATCGCCGATTGTTTCCCGCTATACTGCGACGGCGGACACAGCGCACGGCGGTCGTCGTCATGGTCGCCCGCCACCGCAACACGCGGGATTGTCCGACGAGGACGTATGCAGATACAGGTCATCTTCGATCCGGGCTGTCCGTGGTGCTACATCGGCAAGCGACAACTCGAACTCGCCCTCAAACTCCGCCCGAACATCACCGCCCGGCTGCGATGGTGGCCGTTTCTCCTCAACCCGGATCTGCCGTCGGAAGGGATCGACCGCACCACCTACCTGATGCGCAAGTTCGGGAGCGAGGCGCGCGTCGGGCGCATCCATCTGGCGATCGCCGACGTCGGCCAGTCGGTGGAGATCGACTTCGCTTTCGACCAGATCCGCCGGACGCCGAACACGGTCAACGCGCATCGCCTGGTCCGGTTCGCCGGGCTCTCCGGCCTCGCGGAGAGCATGGTCGAGGCCTTGTTCTACAATCACTTCGTGCGCGGACGCGACATCGGCGACAGCCGGGTCCTGCTGCAGATCGGCATCGAACTCGGCCTGGACGTCCGGGTGCTCCGCGGCTACCTGCGCAGCGACGCCGACCTCGCCGGCATCTACGCCGAGAATGCGCGTGCGCACCGCCTCGGGATCAACGGCGTGCCGGCCTTCGTTGTCGACGGCGCCTTCGTCACCTGCGGCGCGCAGGAGCCTGCGGTTCTCGCACGGATGCTGGACGTCGCCCGCGAAGCCAGCCTGCCCGCCGACGACCAACTGGCCGCCGTGTTCGGTGCGGACGTAGGCGACGCCGAGCACAACCGCTGACGGCGGTCCCGTCACTCCCCCGTGTTCCGCCACGATCTGAGCACCTCGGCAACGCTCCACGCCTGCGCCACGCAACCCCGGGGGGCGAACGGTGGCTCGGCATCGAAAATCTCGCTGACCGACCCGAGGCACGCTTCATCGAGGTGACGGCAGAGACCATCGAGAAAGCCGCGCGCCTCGTGCCGCCGTTCGGGATGAACCCGCAACCAGGCGTCGATGAACGGGCCGATCAACCAAGCCCACACCGTTCCCTGATGGTAGGCGGCATCCCGCGCGCGCAAGTCCCCATCGTACTTTGCCCTGAAGTCGGGATGGTCGGACGCGAGCGATCGCAGCCCCACCGGCGTCAGCAGTTTCCGTTGCACGACATCGAGCACCGATTCCCATCGGCTGGGATCGAGGACCGGATTGCGGAGTGACAGGGCCAGGATCTGGTTCGGGCGGCAACTCGTGTCCTCGCCCTGCTCACCGTCGACAACGTCGTAGAGGTAGCCGCCTGCCGCATACCAGAACCGCTCGGCGAACGACTTGCGCGCCTGCTCCGCCATTTCCGCGAGCGGTGGAACCCTGTCGGCGAAGGCCTGCTCGGCGACCCATCTCTCCAGCAGCCGCAACGCATTATACCATAAGGCGTTGATCTCCACTGCCTTGCCGCGGCGTGGGGTCACCACCCAGTCGTCGACTTTGGCGTCCATCCAGGTGAGTTGGTAGCCCTCGGCACCCTGGCGCAGCAGGCCGTCGCCCGGATCGACGCCGATGCCGTAGCGGGTGCCGTCGCGATGATGGCGGATGATGTCGACCAGCTTTGGCAGCAGCGCACGCAGCGTGTCTCGATCGCCAGTCGTCTCCAGATAGCGGTCCAGCGCGTGGAAGAACCACAAGGTCGCGTCCGCAGTGTGATAGAGACCGATGCCCTCGCGCTCCGAGAAAAAGTTCGGGATCAGGCCGTCGCGAATATTCTGGGCGAACGTCATCAGAATTCCGCGCGCTTCGTCGGCGCGCCCGGTCACGAGGGTGAGCCCCTCCAGGCTGATCATCGTGTCCCGGCCCCAGTCGGTGAACCAGTGGTAGCCGGCGATCACTGTCCGGTGTGGAGTGGAGTCCGTGGTGTTCGCCTTCGGCTCGATCCGCGGGGGATCGATGACGAAGGCGTCGGCCGCCAACACCAGTTCGTCCATTGGACTTTGCCGCAACACGGGATGTGCGCTTTCGATCAATCGCCGGCGGCGAATTTGCTTGTCGCGCAACGCCTCGGTGAAGCGAATATCACCGAAGGTTTGCCAGCTTTCGGTGGATGCCAGCAACGTCACGTCCTGTCCGGCCGCCAGCGTGGCCGATATACGACCCGGATTCCACAAAATGCCCCGGGAATCGTAGCCGCGCCGCGCCTCGATCGCGTACGACACCTCGTGTCGGCTTCCGCCATCGAGTGTCAGCGACGCATGCATCGCCAGCATCAAGATTCGCAGCGGCGGCAGGTTGTGACCACCGTCGATTTTCCAGCGATTACCCGCCACGGACACCGTGTAGCTCGAAGGTTCCTCGGAAAGCGGTGTCTCGTGCGGGCGGAAGTGGATGAACGGCCTGAGATCCAGAGCAACCCGGTCGGCGCCGTCGAGGAGGGTCCAGGTGACGACTGCCGTGTTCTGGCCATGCACCAGGAACAGCCGGCGCTCGATGACGACGCCGTCGACGTCGAAGCGCCAGATCGGCAGCCCGAGCTCCAGCCGGAACTCGACGAGACGACCCACACCGGACCCGTCCTCGGGCGTCGACACCTGACCCGCGGCGATGCGGATCGGGTCGCCGCCGTCGCGCCGCAGGTGCTCGACCATCAGGTTCAGCATGACGGTACGGCCGAGCGGGGCCGGCAACGCGGCGACCAGCAGCCCGTGGTAGCGGCGCGTCATCACGCCGCTCACGGTGCCACTCGCGTATCCGCCGAGACCGTTGCCGACCAGCCACTCGGCGTCCTCCGCCGACGGTGAGGGCGACGAGTCGCCGGCCTTCCGGCATGGATAGACACGTATCGGATCGTCCATGACTTCCCCTCCTCCCTGGACCGCGGTTGCTACGGCCTCCGGACCAGCGTGCTCGGCCTGGGTTGCAGATCGGATTCGCGCGGTTCCGGGTCCAGGAGGTCCGAAGTTTCGGCGGGGCGCATGACGATCGCCGACCGGCCGGGGATCCGCCAGTTCTCCCGAGAGTAGACCAGAGGTGTTCCATTTCCGCCGTATCGCGGGTCCTCGCTCGACCACAAGACGTCCCAGGTTCGCCCTTCCCGCGGCGCCAGCAGCGGTTCCGGCGCGGGATCGAGATGCAACTCGACGTCGAGGTTGACGAGTAGCAGCCGGTCCTCCGCCTCGCCGAAGTATCGGAGCACGAATGCGGCGGGGCCGAGAGTGGCGCCGTCGAGCGGACGGACCTGCCGGCCGGCGAAGATCGCGTCGTTCCGCCGGAGCGCCAGCAACTCCCGGTGCAGGAGCAGCGCTTCGGCGTGACTCTCCCGCTCGCGGAAATCCAGCTTACAGCGCCGGAAGGTCTCGATGTCGTCGGGCCGGGCCACGGCGTTCTGCACCTCGGGGGTCGCCAGGCTGCGGAACTGCTGCAGGAACTCCTTGCGCCCGGCATGCACTAGGTCGGCCAATTCCTGGTCATGGTCCGCGAAATAGAGAAACGGCGCGGATGCGGCGAACTCCTGGCCCATGAACAGCATCGGGGTGCCAGGTATCAGCAGGATGTAGGCCGTCAACGCCCGCCAACGGCCGGGGCTGGTCAACATCTGGATCCGATAGCCTCTCCCGGAGTTCGCGACCTGGTCGTGGTTCTGGATGAAGGTCACGAAACAGGCAGGGTCGAGGCCGAACGTCGAGGTTCCTCGTGGCTGCTTCTGCCACTTGTACCACTGCCCCTGGTAGAGGAACCCGTACTTGGCTGCGGAGACGAACTCCTGCGGCGATCCACGGTAGTCGGTGTAGTAGGCTTCGGCGCGCCCGGTGAGCGCCACCATCGCCGTATGGTGCAGGTCGTCGTTCCACATCGCGTCCATCCCGTAGCCGCCAGCGGCGATGGGCTCGACCAGATTTGTATCCTGCTCCTCGTTCTCGGCGACGATGAAGATCGCGCGGGCGCCGGCCGCCTTGCGCGCGCTGAGCGTGATCGCCGCGAGGATGTGCTCGTGCGCCTCGTCGAAGTCGTAGATGTTCTGCGTCGCGTCCAGTCGCAGCCCGTCCAGATGGTATTCGTCGATCCAGTACGCGGCGTTGGCGATGAAGAACTCACGCACAGGCCCGCAGCCGTGGTCGTCGAAATTGATCGCCTTCCCCCAGTCGGTCGCATGGCGCTCGGAGAAGTAGGTGTCGGAGAACTTCTGCAGAAAGTTGCCGACCGGCCCGAGATGATTGTAGACGACATCGAGGATGACGCTCATCCCGAGACCGTGGGCTACGTCGACGAAGGCGCGGAAGTCGTCGGGCCCGCCGTACAGGCGGGTCGGCGCAAACAGATCGACGCCGTCGTAGCCCCATCCGAATTTGCCGGCGAAGTCGGCGACCGGCATGACTTCGATGATGGTGATGCCCAGGTCGGCCAAGCCGGGGAGCTGCTCCAGCGCGGCGAGCCACGTCCCCGGCTGCGTGAACGAGCCGATGTGCATCTCGTATACGACACGATTGCGCGCCGGGACGCCGGGCCAGCCGGCGTCGGTCCATACAAACGCCCCTGGATCGATCACCTCGGACGGACCCATCGGCCCTTCGGGTTGAAATCGTGACGCCGGATCCGGCACGAGATCCGGTGCGTCATCGAGGCGATACCAGTAGAGAGTCCCGGCACGGACGTGAGGCACGCGGACCGAAAAGTAGCCGTCCGCCTCGGGCTCCAGGGGGAACGCCTGCAGTTCCTCGATCCCTTCGGCGAGGACGACTTCGACCCGACGGCATTTCGGCGCCCATACGCGGAAGTGCACGCCGCCGGGGACGATCTCGGCGCCGACCGGAAGCCGGCGCGAGAACCACACGTCGAGGGCGATCGCCGGTGCGCCGCTGCTGTCGGTATCGTAGACCACCCGCGGCCCGGTTTCCGCAGAAGATCCCGCCGGCACACGATCTGCCGGATGTCCCGAACGCGGAGCGACTGTCATGCACGATCTCCCCTGAGATGCGTTCGCCGGCCGCGGGTCCTCCGCGGTTTCGGGCGATGATGGGTACGAGCTATTCTATGGCGGGCCTTCGGCGGGCATGCAGACCGCATCTAACCGCCGACCATTTCCCCGCCGTTGGGGTGCAGTATCTGACCCGTCATATATGAGGAGTCCTCACACGCGAGGAACAGGTGGCTCGGTGCCACTTCGTTCGGCTCCCCCGGCCGGCCCATCGGCACGCCCTTGCCGAACGTCCGCACCCGCTCTTCGTCGAAGCTCGCCGGGATCAGCGGCGTCCAGATCGGCCCGGGTGCCACGCCGTTGACGCGGATGTCACGCTCGACCAGCGATCCCGCCAGGGAACGGGTGAATGCGACGATGGCCCCGCGTGTGGCGCTGTAGTCGAGCAAAGTCGGGCTGCCGCGATAGGCGGTCACCGACGTGGTGTTGACGATCGAGGCGCCCGCCCGCATGTGCGGCAGCGTCGCCTGCGTCATATAGAAATAGCCGAACACGTTCGTCCGAAAGGTCCGCTCGAGTTGCTCGGGGTGGATCTCGGTAATGTCATCGCGAGGGTGCTGCTCGGCGGCATTGTTGACCAGGATGTCGATGTGGCCGAACTGTTCGACGATGGCGCCGATCGCCTCGTGGCAGAAGACCACGTCACCGACGTCGCCGGCGATGGCGATGCACTCCGCACCCTCCGCCTGCACACTCTCCATCGTGCGCGTCGCGTCTTCTGTCTCCTCCAGATAGAGGATCGCTACGTCCGCCCCTTCGCGGGCGAACAACACCGCCACAGCGCGGCCGATGCCACTGTCGCCGCCGGTGATCACCGCCACCTTTCCGGCGAGCCGGCCGCTGCCGGCGAAGCGCGGCTGATAACGCGGTGCCGGTCGCATCCTCGTTTCGCTGCCGGGCTGGTGGTCCTGGGACTGTGCGGGTCGAGTATCCATGGATCTGTACCCTTCTGCTCTGCGCGACTGCTCTGGTCGAGCGATAGCGGATGCGTTCCAGTTCATCGGAAATTCAGGGATTAAAACGTCCTCCTGCCGGTGGCGGTTCCGAACAGAGCTCGTCCGAGTTCCGCGGAACTCCCGGCCATGACCGACGTTTCCGGTGCCACACTGATAAACATTTATAGGAGCGGTCCGCATGAACGCGACCACCAGCGGCGACGACATCTATGACTCGGCCGCAGCCGTGTCCGAAGCCGGATCGGAGTCCGGCCGGCAGGGATTGAAGGAGACCCTGCAGACCGAAGGTCGAGGACTGGTCACCGATGCGAAAGCGGAGGTCAGGCGCATGGCCGATCAGCGCAAACATGAAGCGGCGTCCATGCTCCGTGACGTCGCCGACGCGATCGGTCAAGCGACCTCGACCTTGAACGACAAGGGTTACGGTCGCGTCGCCCACTATGCCGAGGCGGCGGCGGATCGGCTGAAGAAGGTCGGGGACGACCTGCCGGATCGGGACCTGGATTATGTCCTGGGTCAGGTGACCGGTTTCGCGCGCGAACGCCCCGCCTTGTTCCTCGGTGGCATGTTCCTGGCCGGCTTTGGCGCCGCGCGGTTTCTGGCGACTTCCGCTCCACGCGGGAACGCCCGCACCGGATCGTACGATCCGTACCGTTCGGCCGCAGGGAGCGACGGATATGTCTCCTGACGAGGTGAGGACGAACCGGGAGTCCTTCGACCAGCCGCCGCACCATACTCAGGAAGCGGACCCGCCGTTGCGCTCCCTCCTCGTCGACCTGATCGATGGCGTGAGCGATCTGGTCCGGCAGGAACTGCGCCTCGCGCAGGCGGAAACGTCGGAGAAGGTGACCCGCCTGTTCGGTGGCATGGTGGCCATGGTGGTCGGGCTGCTGGTGGGAACGTGCGCCTTCCTGCTGCTGTTGCAGGCGCTGGTGCTGGTTCTGTCTGACCACATGGCGCCGGCGACGGCGGCCCTTCTGGTCGGCGGTGTCGTGGCACTGATCGCAGTCGTGGCGATCTACCGGGGAAAGAGCACGCTTTCGGCCGAGAGCCTCACACCGCGGCGCACCCTGCGCTCTTTGCGCGAAGACACCGAAATGGTCATGGAGAAGACCCGATGAGCGAACACGCAACCTCGGAAGAGATCGAAAACGAGATCGAAGAGACGCGGACGGGTATCGGCCGCACGCTCGACGGTCTGCAGCGACGGCTCTCCCCGGACTCCCTGATCGGCGACACGTTGCGCTCGGCGCGTGTCGGCGAAGCGCTGAGGTCGGTCGGCTCGGACAGCGCGGAACTGGCGCGAAAGATCGGACGGGCCGCCAGTGACCACCCGTTGCCGTTGATCCTCACGGGAGCCGGTCTCACTTGGCTGGCGATCGCCGGGCTGCGCGGGCGCAAGGCCAACGGGCACGGGACCCGCGACCGGCTCGGTTCGCCGGGCATTCCCGCTGCAGGCGAATATGACGACTACCCGGCGCAGGCCATGGGCGAACGTGCCTACGCGTCGGGGTTGAACGATATGGAGCGGACGAGTATGGGCAACACCGGAAACTGGATCGACGCGGGCGACGTCGAAGATTACGCCATCGCGGACACCGGCTCCTCCGAAGGGCTCGCCGGCAAGGCGAAATCGACGCTGGGCGAAGCCCGGGCGAAGGCGTCCGAGTTGAGCGGACAGGCGGCCGGTTCGGCAAAGGCGGCCTCCGAGGCTATCACCGGCCGGGTGAAACAGGTGGCCGAGGCCGTGAAGCGCACCGGGTCCACCGCGTTCGAGCGGACGAGCGGCGCCGCGCACCAGGTGACAGACGTCATTCGCGAGGCTCCGGAGCGGCTGGGCTCCATCCGCCACAGCGCCGGCGACTTCGTGCGGGCGAATCCGATCATTGCCGGTTCGATCGCCGTCGCTCTCGGCGCCGGTCTCGCATTGCTCATTCCCGCCAGCCGCCGGGAGCAGGAAATGCTGGGCGAGGCGAGCGATCGGGTGAAGACGCAGGTGCGCGGTGCCGTGGGCGAGACGTTGCAGCAGGCGAAGTCGGCGGCGCAGTCGGCCGCGGCCGTGGCCGTCGAGAGCGCGCGCCGCGAGGTGTCTCCGGATCGGCCGGAGGGCGAGACTTCCGCCACGACCGGCGGTGACACCGCGGACGTGGGTGACGAGGCGATGGTTCGTGAAGATCCGGCAGTGACGGAGCGCATTCGCATGGCGGCGCTGTCACGCTCGCCTCTGATCAGCGTACCGGAGGGCAACGATCCGACCATCGGGCGGTAGGGGAAGCAGATGAACAATATTTTCTGGCTGATCGGCGTGATTGTCGTCGTGCTCGCGATCCTGTCATTCTTCGGCCTTCGGTGAAGCGGCTACGCTTCAGGAAAAGCGCGAAGCCGCGGAATTTTTCCGCGGCTTCGCACCCTTTCAATAGGACTTTGCGGCCCTCAATCACTTGCGCTCGCTGCTTCCTCGACGACATCGATAATTTGGTTGGCGTCGATATTCGTCTGGCGGGTCTTCTGCCCGCTCGGCCAGGTCACATCCAGGCGATCGACCACCGTCTGACTACCGAGACCGAAATGCAGGGTCTTGAAGTCCTGCGCGGCAAAGTGAGCGCCATTGTTCTGCTCGCGGAGCTGCCTTCCGGCGGCCGTCGTGATGATCACCTTCGCCCCGATCGCATCCCTGTTCGACTGCGAACCGTGGAGGCGGACTTCCAACCAATTGTTGGCGTTGCCGCGATTGTGGAACAGCTGTAGCGGCGCATCGACATTCTGGGGAATGAACGTGGGGCCGTGGGTACTCGCATTGACGATCGCGAGATCGAGGAACCCGTCGAGGTCGTAGTCGGCTACGGCGATCGAGCCGCCGGTTCCCAGCGAGCTGCCCTCGGCTCCGTGGTTCAGCAGGCGTGTGAAGATTCCGCCACCCTGGTTCTGCAAAAAAAAGTTCCGACGGTTCGATGCAGGACCAGCTTGGTCGATATAGAGGTCGACGTCGCCATCATTGTCGAAATCCCCGCTCGCGACAAAGTTCCCGGCAATCACTCTAGACGAGATCGTCGACTCGATACTTTGATCGACAAACCCTCCGGGTTTGTTGATCAGCAACTGGCTGGGGACTGGCTTCGGGTTCAGCGGAACTTCCGAAGGATTGGTGATGGTTATCGGCCCACTCGCAGTGATGATTGCTCCTCGCGTGTCGAGATTGACCTTGTCGACGAAGACATAGTTCCACTGCTCGGCATCCGCGTCGTAGCCGATGTAGATTCCCGGGACATTATTGTTGTGCGGAGCGATACCTCGATTATTCAGCGCTGTCGGCGAGAGGGTGAACGCGCCGGACGTCGGATTATATCCGGACCCACCGATGCGGATCTCTTGCGTCGCCGCGAGCTTACCGAAGTTGAACCTGATGTCGCCGGCTGCCGAAAACGACAGGCTCTTAATAACGTTGGCAACCCACCCTCTATAGTATAAGCTCAGTTCTTTGTGGTCGGCGCTGGCGACCACCTCGTCTTCGAAGCCGATGCGGGTAATAAAGATATCGGGTCGCAAATCATTGTTAAAATCGGCGATCGCGAGGTCGCTGAAGGTCGGAATCGTGACTCCAGACAGCCAGATCGGCGCGATATCGTTGAACCGCGGATTCGCCATACTGTAAATCCGTGGGATACCCTTCCAATCGACGCAGATCAAGTCGGCGCGATTGTCGGCATTGATATCGGACAACATCGCGAACCATCCGTCTGTGACGTCGTAGCCGGTCTGCACTCGGGCGTCCACGAAGGTTCGGCTCGGTGTCTGCCGAAACACGGAGGACGGCGAAGGCCGCGGATCGACACCGTGAAGCATGTCCAACAGGCCGTCGTGGTTGAAGTCGAGCCACATCGGCATCCAGCCGCGACCCTCGAACGTCGCGACCCCATACAGTTGCGCCCGGTCGCGGAGGATACCACTCTCGTTGCGCAGCAAAACCCGAGGCGATACGCCGTAGGCAAATCCCTGGCTGCTACCGGTCATCTGGAGAAGGTCGCTGTCGCCGTCGTTGTCGAAATCACCCGAGGCGGCGCCATGGTAGTCGGAAGCGGCCAGCGGCTTTGCAAGAACCGACGAGGTACTGTCGACGAACCGTCCATCGCCCTGATTGACGTAGAGAGCTCCACCCCTCGCTCCGGCGATGGCCGCGTGTGGATTGTGTTTGCTCAGCCAGAAATCCGGCAACTCGTCGCCATTCACATCCCCCCAGACCACGCCGTAGGCTTGACCGGCGTAGCCCACGTCGGGTCGCACGAGTTCGAAAATCTGTGCAGGGGAGGGAGCCGGGGCCGTTATCGCACCGGCGAACGCAAGGACTGACGCTATTTTGCGATAAACCACTTTCACCCCCGGGATCTTCTCCATCACGAAATCAGTATATACCATCGATCCGAGCCGGGGGGAATACCCGCCCTGCCCTCCAATGGACCGCGTTACCGCTGGAGCGTTGACGAAGTCGTGTATCTACGTCACGACAGGTTTCCTATGTTTGTCTTCTCATCGGCTCCGCCAGACCCGGCAAAGAACTATTTCAGGGACTTGGATACAAGGAGGGTGGCTGTACCGCAGACGATACCCATGGTTCGCGCATCGGCACAGCCGCCAACTCGGCGCGGCCCCCTGGGCTGCGAACGCGATCCATGCGTGCGAAACCCGCGGCCCGGGCCGCGCGCGTTCAGCGCGTGGTCATGTTGCCGGCTTGAACGACGCAGAGGAGGCTGGCAACATCGGATGCTTCCGTGGCAATACGGGGGCCATGAACTCCGACGTGGTCTCGACCAACGCGTCCTACCGCCGCGTGAAATCGCGACACCGGAGCAAAGAGCCCGTAGCTCAGGGGTAGAGCATCTGACTTTTAATCAGAGGGTCCTGGGTTCGATCCCCAGCGGGCTCACCATTATATAAGGATTTAAGGCCGCTGTGCGGCGGGCTTCGCGGACCTCGTCGCGCCCGCATTCCGAGGCCACCAGCGCTTCTTTTTCTGAAAGAGAAGCCGGCCTTCGACAACAGCCGGGACAGCGATGCGCCTGCCACGAATGGCCGGCCTGGAAATGGCGGAACGCGATCCCGCAAATCCCATGATCCACCGCCAGATACGGTAATCATAAAACGACGCCCCGGGGACACCCCCGATTCTGCCTTCGGACTGGATGCTCCCGACTCCGGCCGCCGGATGGTTGGCCGCTTCTTCCGGCGAAACGCCGGCGAGCGGGGTGCTCACCGGCGCCGGTAGTTCTCAGCCGCCGTAGCGGAAGGTCGACGGGTTGGTCTTGCCGAAGGTCAGATACCACGGTGCGCTGGGAACCTCGGTCAGGATGTCCATTGCTTTCGCAACGCCATCGCGAACGAAGGATATGTCATAGCGGCGCACGCCGAGCGAGGCACCCGGACTGCCACCGCTGATCGGCACGTACAGTTTGCCGCCAGGCCCGAACAGCAATGCCTGGGCGTATGCCCGTGCCTCGCCGGTCTTCCACAGGTCGATGCGGCCGACCCGCTTGCCCGGTTCGGCGCTGAAGGGACCACTGTAGATGAGGATGCGGTCGCGGTCGTCGGGGTCGAGGCGATCGACGAAGCTGGTGATGAACAGCTTGCCGTAGGGGCTGAAAACAAGCCCTTCCGGCCGGTTCAGGCTGTTGAACCCACCTTCGCTGTCGATGAAAACGTCGACGAACGTCAGAGTACGCGGATCGTAACGGTAGACCTGACCGCCGATGTCGTATGGCGGCGGCAGAACCGGGGCGCTGGCGACGTACAGCAAGCCGTCGGGGCCGACGACCAGGCCGCGGGGGTGGAACTCCTTGCCCGGTGCCAGCGGCGGGACGGGGAGATCGGCGAGCCAGCTTCCATCCCGGCGAAACACCTTGACCACGCCGTTCGCGCCCGGGTCGCTGATGTCGGCGACGAAGATCTTGCGGAAGTTGGGTGACAGCGCGATGCCGCGCGGACCCACCGGCCCGTCGGGATCGTCGTTGCGCACGACGGCGCCCAAGAACGCGTTCGTCGCCTCATCGTAGCGGACGACTTCGCCGTTCACATCGAGGTTGGCGTTCTGGTTGACGACGAGCAGCTCTTTGCCGATCGCGTCCAGCTTCGGGACGGAGATCAGCCCGCGCGGACCCAGGATGCAGCCGGCCGGCCGCGGCGTGGCGGCGCAGTCTACTCCCGGCGGCGTCGAGAACGCGACGGTGCCCAGCGAGGCTCCCGTGGTCGGGTCCAATGCGATGACTGTGTTGTCCCCGGTATTGGAGATGTAGAGCCGGTCAGTGGCCAGTGCAGGCCCTGTCACTGTCATCACGGAGACGATCGTCAACAGGCTTGCGTAGTGCAACCCGGCGGCACAGCGGCTCAGGCGTCTTATTCGGCGGAAAACTCGCTCGCCAAGCGAAATGGTGTGCATGTCCTTTCTCCCTCCTGAAACAGCACCGGCGATCGGCGGCGCCGTGCCGATCGATGCTGCACGGAACGGATTGGCGGCACATCAACCGAACGGTTGATGACGGTCGTAACGACACCGGGGGTGGCGCATCAGCGGGCGATTTCCGCTTGCCGCCACCCGCGATCGCGTATTAATTTCACGAATAGGCGCGGCAGGGAGAGGGAACGCGCCAAAGGGGGGGGGAGATGGCGGATCGTGATGCCGTCGCCGATCTCGTCGGCACAATCTACGAAGCATCAATGGATGTCGCGCTGTGGCCGGTTGTTCTCGACCGGATCGCGACACATTTTGATGCAAGCTCTTCGTCGGACTTGCCGACGAAGACCTGCTCCTCGGTCAGAGCGCTGCACGATATCATACGAACAGCCGCGTAGATCAACAGCACATTGCCGCGTATGCATCGGAGTATGCAAACAATCCTGACGCCAACGACATTTACTCTTTCTTGCCAAAGATGCTAGTTGGACGCACTGTTCTTAGAAGTAATCTTCAAAAAGATTCCGAGTTTGTAGCTACTAATATTTACAAGTACTGGCTGAGTCGTGTTGGCATGCATCACATGTCGATTACGAACATTGAGTTGAATCCCAGAAGGTTCGTGTTCCTCAATGTAAGCCGCGACAAGTCGAGTAGCAATTTCCAAGCAGAGGAAGTTGGACTCATCCAGAGCCTTGCTCCGCATTTGCGCCGGGTCTTTGCCATCCATCGGCGCTTGGCGGTGGCCGAGGCCGAGCGGCAAGCGCTCGATGCGCTGCCGTGGGGGGTGCTGTTCATCGATGCCATGGGCGCGGTGCTGTCGCATAATCGGGCGGCCGAGGAGATCCTGGCCGCGCAGGACGGACTGGTCCTCCGCCGGGGCCGCCTGTTTGCCGCCGCCCCGGCGGAGATGGCACGCCTTGAAGCCGCCGTCCGGCAGGCGGCGCTGTCGGCGAACGGTCTGGCGCTGCCCCCGGACGCGCTGGCACTGCCGCGGCCGTCGCGGCTGCGGCCGCTCTCCGTGATCGTCGCGCCTGTCGGCGTGTCGTCCCCCGTCGCCGGGGAACGGCCTCCCGTCGCACTCGTCTTCGTCGCCGATCCGGAGCGGCGCGTCGAGCCGCAGGCAACCGTTCTGCGCCGCCTCTACGGGCTGACCGCCGCCGAGGCAACGCTGGCACTGGCCCTGCTGCAGGGCGATGGCCTGAGCGAAGCCGCCGACCGGCTCGGCATCCGGCTCAGCACCGCCAAGACGCAGTTGCAGAGCGTCTTCGCCAAGACCGACACCCGCCGGCAGGCCGAACTTGTAAAACTCGTCCTCCAAGGCCCGGCCGGGCTGCGCCTCGACTGAAGGCACCGCCCGGCCGCGCCACCCCCCGCCACGTTCATACGCAGCGCGGCACTCGGGGTCATCAACCGTTCGGTTGATGCCCGCATCGGGTGATCGCGTTCACAGTCAATCCATGCCGTGGGTCGGCGCGTGGTGACGGCGCGGGGTGGGGGAACTGACGTATGGACGCCTACGCGAAGCTTTCGCTCATCGCCGCCGGTCTCAGCTTGACCAAGGTGCTCGTGCCCGGTCCGTCGATGATCCTTCTGTTGCAATGCACCATGGCGCGCGGAAGCCGTAGCGGAACTTTGATGGCGCTGGGGATGGCAACCGCCGACGGCATATTCGCCGCCTTGCTGCTGACCGGCATGGGCTGGATCGTCGGCGCGCCGGGTGTCGCCAGACAGGTTCTGCAGATCGGCGGCGTGGTTCTGCTCTTCGCGTTCGGCGTGAGCATGGTTGATGCCGGTCTCGGCCGCGCCGCACGGAGTTGGCCTCGGTTGGCCAATCGCGAGGACGGTCGGCACGATGCAGCGCGCTCCGGCGCGTCGGAAGCCGTCCCGCCGGCGATGCCGCCCGCGGTCAGTTTGCCCCGGCCCCTGCGCTGCTTCGGGCTCGGCCTGTGCTCGGGCCTCGGCAACCCGACAACAGTGGGATTCCTGGTCGGCTTGCAAGCGCTCCTCGCCGGAGCGGCGGACACGGGTGGAACGAGAGGGGCGGTGATCACCACCTTCGTCGCCACCTCCCTGGCTGCCCGCGGTGCGTTGCCGCTGCTGTTTTCGTGCCGTGGGGTCCGAATCGGCTACCTGCGGGGCGAACGGTGGCTGAACTGCGCCGGCGGCGCGCTGATGATCGCCTTCGCGGTCAGCACCGCCTGGACAACGCTCGCTTGAGAACTGTCGGAAGACCTGCTCGCCCGAAACACGTGCGTGGCGAGAAGGACTGTTAACGCAACAAGGAGGGTTTCATGGCATCCTTGGTTGGATCGAACGGTAGCGATACCTTGGCTGGTACGTCCGGCGCCGACGTGATCGACGGCATCGGCGGGAACGACTCGCTCGTCGGCAACGGTGGCCCAGACACCATCCGCGGCGGCGACGGAAATGATCGGATTCTGGCCGGTGCGTCTTCCTTTGATGGCTCGGCCGGGGCCGACTCGGTCGCCGCGGGGAACGGCGACGACAGCGTCTACGCGTCTACCGACTTCGCTTTCCTCAGCGGTGGCGACGGCAGGGACTACCTCGAGCTTACCGGCAGCGGCGGACGGTCGCTGAACCTCGCCGTGCTCGGCTTCGAGGCTGTCCGCGCCGGCAGCGGCAACGACACCATCACCGCCGGCGGGCTGACCGTGAAGATGACCGTCTACACCGGCGATGGCGCCGACAATATCACCGGCACGGCGTTCGACGACTGGCTCTTCGGCGAGACCGGCAACGACACGCTCGTCGGCGCAGGCGGCGACGATTGGCTCGACGGCGGGACCGGCCTGGACAGCATCATCGCCGGCAATGGCAACGACACCGTCTCCGCGTCCACCGATTTTGTTTCAGTGGCCGGTGGCGCGGGCAATGACATCCTCCGACTGACCGGCAGCTGCGGACGGTCGCTCACCCTTTCCGCGCTGGGTTTTGAAAGCATCGTCGCCGGCGACGGCAACGACACGATCAGCGCGACCGGACTTGGCCTGCGCACCGAAATCGATGGCAGAGGCGGCAACGACAGAATCATCGGCACGGTATTCGATGACGTGATCACCGGAGGCCGGGGCAACGACACCGTGTCCGGCGGCGACGGCAGCGATTACCTCACCGGCGGCACCTCCAATTTTGAAGCGTTCGCGGGTGCCGACAGCGTGTCGGCCGGTGCCGGCAACGACACGGTTTATGTCTCCACCGACTTCGTCTTCGTCAGCGGCGGCGCGGGCAACGATTATCTCGGGATCGCCGGTGCCGGTAGCCTGACGCTGAAACTCGCGGCGCTCGGCTTCGAAAGCCTCCAGTCCGGCGACGGCGCCGACACCATCTCCGCGGGCGCGCTTGCGGCCGGCACGGCGATCCATGGCGGCGGAGGTCACGACAGCATCGTCGGAACCCTCTTCGGTGACATCCTGCGCGGCGGCGGCGGCAACGACAGCATCGCCGGGGGCGGCGGCAACGACACGCTGTTCGGCAATCAGGAGCGCGCCGATAACGGCTCGGGGAATGACCGGATCACCGGCGGCTCCGGGGACGACGAGATCTACGGCGCGGTCGGCAACGACACGTTGAGTGGCGGCGACGGCAACGACACCATCTACGGTGACAGCTCCACGCCGGGAAGCATCTTCGACGGCAACGATCTGCTGTCGGGTGGTTTCGGCGTCGACAGCATCGATGGCGGCGGCGGCAGCGATACCATCGACTACAGCTTTTCGCCTGTGGGCGGGAGCATCAGCCTCGCCACCGCGCAGGCGACCATCGGCGGAGTGGTGGAGAGCTTCACGTCGATCGAAAACGTCATCGGCTCGATGGGCCAGGACTTGATCACCGGCGACGGCAACGGCAACGTGCTGAACGGCCAGGCCGGCGACGATACGCTGAGCGGCGGCGGCGGCGACGACACTCTGCTGGGCGGCACCGGCGTCGACGCAGCCGACGGCGGCGCAGGCTTCGACGTCATCAGCTTCTCCTTCACCGGCGCAGGCGGGACAATCGTTCTCGGAGCCACCAGCGGCAGCGCCACCATCGGCGGCATCGCGGGAAGTCTTCACCGGCATCGAAGGGGCAGTCGGCAGCCTCGGCAACGACACCATCACCGGCTCCGCCGCCGCGAACCGGCTCGACGGCTCCAGCGGCAACGACGAGATCGCCGGCGGCGGCGGGGCGGACACGCTGAGCGGCAGCGCCGGCAACGACACGCTCAGCGGCGGTACGTGAGCCGACCGCTTCATCTTCACCGGTGCGGAGTTGACCAACGGAGTGGTCGAGACGGACGTGATCAGGGACTACAGCAAGACCTCGGGCGACGTCGTCGACATCACCGGCGCCTACACCGTGCTCGGCATGAGCGGCGGCAGCCTGCGCATCGCGCTCGCCGGCGATGGCGACATCGTCGAGTTCGATGGGATCACCGCCATCACGGACATCCTGCTTGTGTGACCCCGGGCGCCCGGCGGCCTCGAGATCGAGCGATCGCGCCACCCGGTTGGGCGCTCGAACGGGTTCGTCGTCGCAACTGGCGCCCCCTCCCCTCACCTGCTCGCCATGCTCGGGGGAGGGGCTGAACATCGGGCGCAGCTTCGTGCCGTAATCACCATCTCCCCTTCGAGCGAGACTTGTCTCGGCCCATGGCAGGAGGGCAAAGTCGCCGGCAGCGAGGGGCGGCGCTTCGTTGCGCCACACGGAGAGGGGTCGGATGATCGACCGTCGGACGATGGTGCGGGCACTGGCCATGGCTGCGGCTCTGCCTCTGCTGCCGCGCGGGCTCCGGGCCGAGGACGAGCCGTTCCGCGCGCCGCCGCCGGATGCCCTGATCGAGCGCATCGCCTTCGGTTCGTGCAACGACCAGCGGCTGTCGCAGGATTTCTGGGGCGGCATCCTCAGCCAGGACCCGCAGCTCCTGCTGATGATCGGCGACAACGTGTACGGCGACGTCTCCGGCGCGGCGATGAGCGAACTGAAGGACGCCTACGCCCGCCTCGGAGCGGAACCGGGGTTCGGCCGCGTCGCGGCGCAGGTGCCGACGCTGGCCATCTGGGACGACCACGACTACGGCGCCAACGATGCCGGCACGGACTTTGCGTATCGCGAGCCGTCGGCGGCGCTGTTACCTGCCCGATCCGGACCCGGCGAAGACGATGCTGGGCGAGGCGCAGTGGAGCTGGCTGGAGCAGCGCCTGCGCGAGCCGGCCGACGTCCGGCTGCTCGTCTCCTCTATTCAGGTTCTGGCCGAGAGCCACGGCTGGGAACGCTGGGGCAACCTGCCGCTGGAACGCCAGCGCCTGATCCGGCTGATCGGCGATACCGGCGCCGGCGGTGTCGTGATCCTCTCGGGAGATCGGCACTTCGGCGGGTATCACCGTCGTACGGCGGACGCGCCCTACCCCCTCGTCGAGGTCACCGCGAGCTCGTTCAACCGCCCGCGGCGCGACGCCCGCGAGCACGATGTCTTGCAGTTGAACGAGATCGTGACGGACGCCACCTTCGGCCTCGTCCGCATCGACTGGAGGGCGCGGCAGATCATGCTGGAGCTGCACGCCGGCGACGACACCACCGTGCGCACGCTTCCCGTCGCCTTCTCCGCCCCGAAGGGCTGACGCGCCGGGCGGCGGCGAACACGAAGGATCAGTCGGCCTGACGCCTGCCGGGCACAGTCGTCGGTGCAGGATGCGGATCACGTCGACGAATGCCGGGTCGGCGGTGCGATCGAACAAGAAATGGGGGAGTTTGGCTCGCCCGCACCGATCGGCTTCGCCAAAAGGGACGACGCGGCCGCCTTCCAGGATCACCTCTTCGCGCAGCACCACGCCGAGACCGAAGCCGATGCCGCCTTCCGTCTGCGAACGCTCCTGGTCGGACAGCGGCTCCCGCTTGACGGAGCAGACGCCGAGGGCCATCGTGTAAGAGTAAGATATTTATTCGTAAGAGTCGCTCGATGCGCATCACATCGAAGGGCCAGGTCACGATCCCCGTCGAGATCCGGGAGCGGGCCGGCCTGTTGCCGGACACCGACGTCGAGTTCGAGTTCGATGGCACCGCAGTGCGGATCGTCCGCGCCGCCGATCAGGGCAACCGCGGGCGCGGGCGCAAGCTGCTCGACCGGCTGCGGGGAAGCGCCGGCATCCGGATGACGACCGACGAGATCATGGCGCTGACCCGCGATCCCGACAGCCGTCCCGCTCGGTGATCCCCATACTGGTCGACAGCAACGTCATCCTCGACGTCGCCACCCTCGACCCGGTCTGGGCGGCGTGGTCCGGCGACGCGCTGCGGGAGGCCGCCGACACGGCGGTGCTGGTCATCAACCCGCTGATCTATGCCGAGGTGTCGGTCGGCTATCGGCGGATCGAAGAGCTCGAGGCAGCGCTGGCCGATGGCTTCCGCCGCGATCCGCTGCCCTGGGAAGCGGCGTTCCTGGCCGGCAAGTGCTTCGCCGATTATCGACGCCGCGGCGGTGACCGACGCTCGCCGCTGCCCGACTTCTACATCGGAGCGCACGCCGCGGTGGCCGGCTTCCGCCTCCTCACCCGCGACGCCACCCGCTACCGCAGCTACTTCCCAGGTGTTCCGCTCATTCATCCGACCTGACCGATCGATCTCCTGCGCAGGGCGGCGCGCAATCCAGGGCTCTATTCGGCGCGGCCGATCACCGAAGTGCATTCGCAAAGAGCGCCATGCAAAGCGGCGGTGAGACCTGCAAGATCGTTTTCGAACGCGCCGACCTCGGACACGGCCGCTGCGAGCTGATCGGCGGCCTCGAGAGCGTGTCGACGCCGCTGCGCCCATGTGGGAAGAGCGGCGGGGCTCAGGCCGGCGAGCTCGGCCGGCAAGGTCAAGGCCCAGGCGGAGGCGGCGGCCGCCAGCTCCGCCTCGACGGCTTCGGCGTCGACGGCGCAGCGCCGCAGTTCGAGCTGCCGCTCCTCGATGGCGTTACGGACCGCCTCCAGCCGCTGCACGTCGGCCGCGGAGAGCCAGCGGCGGTCCGCCAGCGCGTCCGCGTCTGCCACTTGCCGCTCGTACTCGTCGCCCGCTGCTGCGATGGCCGCCTCGCCCGCCCGGATCCGGGTCCACAAGCCGTCGCGCCCCTGCCGCGCCGCGACGATATCCTCGGCCGCGGGGGGATTGCGATCCCGGCGGATCTGCCGCTCCGCGAGTTCCTGGACTTCGATCTCGCGCCGCAACCCGGCCGCCCGCTCGCGCAGGCCCTCCAGGCGCCGACGCGACGTTTCCTCCGCGACACGCCGCTCTTCCGCCGCACCCTCGCCGGGAAGACACACCCCGCGCAGCTCGTCGGCCGAGCCCGACCATGGCGAAAGTTCCTGCAAGGCCCGGTCGAGCCGCTGCTGCGCCTGGGCAACGGCCTGGTGCAGCCGCTTCGCCTGCGCATCGGCATCGCCGAAGTCGCACGCCCGCGCAAGTGCCGGCACCAGTGCGGGCGGCAGCTCCGTCGGTGGAACAGCCGCAAGCTCCTGATCCAGCTCCATCAGTTCGCGAGCTTTCAGCGCCACGGCTTCCGCGGCACTCCGCGTCGCCTCTTCGATGCGGACGTGCGTGCTGACCAGCTCCCGAAGCTCGGCGCGCTGCAATTCGGTGGCAATCCGCCCTGCCAGCGTGTCCTCGTCCTCGCCCTGCCAGCCGAGCTGGCGGGCCAGCTGCCGCGCCTCGTCACGCAGAAGTGCCACCTCCGCCTGTCGTTTGAGGATGTCGCTCGGATGGTTCTGAACGCGGGCGTGCTGCTCGGCGAGACGCACGATCTCCGCCCGCCGGCCGATGATCGAGTGGTCGACGGAAATGCGGTCCCGCTCCGTCCGGGCCTTGTCGATCAGCGCCTCCTGCCGGGCGATGTCCGTCTCAGCCAGGGCGATGGTCCTGCGCGCCGCTGCGAGCCGGGCGCCCGCCTCGGCCGGCAGCAACGCCACCGCGCCCAGCTCGAAGCGCTCCGCCATGAGGTCCAATCGCTTGCGGACGTGCGGGGCGACCCGGCGGATCCGGTCGAGGCGGTCGCGCTCGGTCTCGAGACGAGCGTGCTCGGCGATCGCCTCCACCAGCTTCGTCTCCGCCGTGGCCAGTCTCTGCTGTGCGTCCTGCCAGTCGCGGGTCTGCACCGTCACCGCCCGCAGCCGCTGCTTCGCCGCGGTCCAGTCCTCTCTGGCACGCGAGAACGCCCGCTTCTGCGAATGGCGCTTGTCCCAGAGGCCGGCCGCCTCCTCCTCCAATTGCTGGCGGATCGGCGCCAGTCCGGCGAGCCCGGCGGATGCCTCGAACAGCATGCGTCCTAGATCGTTCTTCGCCTGCAGAATCTCCACCCCGCCATCTTCCAGCGTCCGGCGGTCGAGCGCGAACATCCGCTCGAAGAAGTTCCGGTCCGCCCGGCCGAGGAAGGATTCCAGCCGCTCGGGCGGCAACGGCTGGTCATTGGCGTCGCGCAGCGGGTCCTTGTTCTTCTTCAGCCGGCGGAATTCCAGCCGGTCCGTGCCGCGCTCGAGGATCGCGCCCAGGCACATGGTCTCGTAAGCGTGGCGGAAATTGTACGTCGAGCGCGCGCCGATGCCGAACAGCAGATCGCCCAGCGCGGCGCGAACCGTCGACTTGCCGGCCTCGTTGGCGCCGACGATCATATGCAGATCGGGCATATGCAGATCGGGATCGGCCGCAGGAAACTCGATGCGCTGGTCGGTGAATTTACCGAAACGGACGAGATCGAGCCGTCTGATCCGCATGCCTTCCCCCTCGCGAGCCGGCGGGGAGTGTACCCGCTCCGCTCGCGGGCGCGCTCAACATTCGACGGCGATACGCGCCAGCAGCCCGGGGGTCACGCGGCGGATCAGATCGTCGAGCTTCCCGGCGCGAATGTCGGCCAGCTCCGGTACGGTTTCGGTCAGCTCGGGCGGCGCGTCGGACGCGAGCTTCCGCAACGTCGGCAGCAGGTCGGCAGCGAGGCTCTCGTCGCCCGGCGCCTGCTCCAGCAGCGCCTGGATGTCGGCCAGCGCGTCGGCGCGGGCACGGACCGTCTCCCGGTCGATCGAAGGTTCCGTCCGGATACACACCCGCTCGACCCAGAGACCATCCGCTCCCAGGCCGACGGCGTGCGCCAGGATCTCGGCCCGGAGCTGCCCTTCCAGGCCGAACAGCGACCCATGCGCGGCCGTCTTGCCGCTCAGGGTGAGCCGCACCGCGAGCGGCTTGCCGTCGCCCTCGGCCGACATCAGGTCGGCGAGGCACTCGCCCACCCTGGTGACGACCTCCGGCAGCGAGCAGAGGCCGCCGGTATCGACATCGAGGTGATGCCAGCGCAGGACGTCGAGGTCGAGCCGCTCGATGCCGACGCGCTCGCCGTCCACCGTGACCAGAACCGCCCCGCGTGCACCGGCCTCGCGAATGTGGCGGCCCTGCAGGTTGCCGGGATAGACGATCGGCGGATCGGCGCAGACGATCGCATGCGCGTGCACATGGCCGAGCGCCCAATAGTCGTAGCCGCGGGCGGCCAGTTCGCCGATCGAGCACGGGGCGTAATCCGCATGCGCCGCGCTCCCCTCCAGCGCCGTGTGCAGGACGCCGATGTTGAACCAGCCCGGATTTGGCGTGGGATAGCCCGGAACGAGATTCTCCGTGGTTTCGCGCTTTCTGAAGCTGCGGCCGTGCAGAGCGACACGCAACCGCTCGAGGCGGAAAGTTTCTGCAGCCTCGGCCGAGAATACGCGGACGTTTTCTGGAAGCGGCAGCTTCCTGGTGATCTCGCTCTCGGCGTCATGATTGCCATAGACGACGTAGACCGGGATACCGGCGGCGCGTAATCGCCCCATCTGACTGCAGAAGAACAACCCGGTGTTGTGGTCGCGCCAGTCGCCGTCGTAGAGGTCGCCGGCGATGACGAGGAAGTCCGCGGCTTCCTCGAGCACCGCATCGACCAGGCGGACGAAGGCGCGGCGGGTGGCGGTGCGCAACATCACCACGGGCGCGCCCTCGTAGGCCGAGAGCCCGAGGAGCGGGCTATCCAGGTGGATGTCGGCCGCGTGAATGAAGCGAAATCTCGCCACGTCAGCCGGCGAATCGCTCGGGCCGGGCTGAGACTCGGCCTGCCCGTCCTGCGTCCACGCCCGTCATGCCCGGCGCGCCACGCTCAATTCAACTCGGGGTCGTCGTCGAAGCCGAGGGCGTCGACGTCGTCCGGGTCGAAGTGAGACGATCCTGCCGCGGCCGCCGGATCGACCCGCAACATCTCCATGAGGGCGCTGCCGAGCGCCAGGCTGCCGACGACGCCCACCACCGCCGCACGCACCGCCGTCGTGAAACCTCCGTTCCGCAATGGCCCGGCGAAGCCGCAGGCCGCAAGCCCACCAGCGGTATCGCCGGCAGCGCCGGCCGCGGGGATCGGTGTGCCGCGCTCCAGCCGATCGATGTGGTCGCGCGCCGCCGCCAACGCCCTTTCCTGATCGAGGAAGACCTTGGCCAGCGCATACGCCGCCGCCGGTTTGCCGGTCACGAGGCGAACGACACGAAGCTTCATCGCCTCGGACAGCCCGGCGTCCGTGGTCTGTCCGTCGAGCCTGGCGAACAGCGCCTCGATTTCCTCGTATTCCGCCTCATTCACCGCCCTCATAGCGTCTCCCCCATTCCGAGTGGATCTGCCAAAGCAACGCTTTGCCGGACACCTTGGATGCAGACCACCATAGCCGAATTTTTCGACACGCTGCGCGGCCCTGACGGCAGCGCTCGTTCACAAGCTTTCGAGAAAGCGGACCCCCTCGCCGACCGGGTCGCCGATCAGCCCCCCCTCCCGCATGACGACTTGGCCACGGATGATCGTCGCTATCGGCCATCCGGTGACGGTCATGCCGTCGAAGGGCGTCCAGCCGCAGCGGCTGGCGATCCATTGGTGGGTGATCATCCGACGCGCCTTCAGGTCGACGACGGTGAAGTCGGCGGAATACCCCAGGGCGATGCGACCGCGGCCGGCGAGCCCGAAAATGCGCGCCGGACCGGCGCTGGTCAGGTCGACGAAGCGCTCCAGGCTCAGCCTGCCCTTCGCCACGTGGTCGAGCATGACCGGCACTAGCGTCTGCACGCCCGGCATGCCGGACGGGCTCTGCGGGTAGGGCAGTTTCTTCTCCTCGCGGGTGTGCGGCGCGTGATCGGAGCCGATGCAGTCGACCAGCCCGTCCGCCACGCCACGCCACAGCGCTTCGCGGTGGCGGGCATCGCGGATCGGCGGGTTCATCTGCGCAAAGCTGTCGAGCTCGGCATAGCATTCGGGGGCGCAGAGGGTCAGATGCTGCGGCGTGACCTCGACCGTCGCCAGGTCGCGATGCCCGCACAGCAGGTCGATCTCCTCGGCGGTCGTCACGTGCAGGACGTGCACCCGGCGGCGAGTCTGTTCCGCCAGCGCCAGCAGCCGCCGCGTCGCCAAGCTTGCCGTCTCGGCATCGCGCCACTCCGGGTGCATCGAAGGCGAGGCGCCGCCGGCGACGATGGCGTAGCGCTGGCGCAGCCGCGTCTCGTCTTCGGCGTGCACGGCGATGCGCCGTCTGCCCGACGCCAGCACGCGCGCGACCGCCTCGTCTTCGGCCACCAGCAGCGAGCCGGTGGAGCTTCCCATGAACATCTTGACGCCGGCGCATCCCGGCAGCCGCTCCAGGGCGGCGAGATCGTCGGTGTTGTCGGGCGTGGCGCCGACGTAGAACGCAAAGTCGACCCAGGCGCGACCCTGCGCCCGTCGAAGCTTGTCCGCGAGTTCCCCGGCGCCGGTCGTCGGCGGCTTGGTGTTCGGCATCTCGAACACCGCCGTCACCCCCCCCAGCGCCGCCGCGGCCGTGCCTGTGCCGATGTCCTCCTTGTGCTCGAGGCCGGGCTCGCGGAAATGCACCTGGGTGTCGACGACCCCCGGCAAGACATGCAGGCCGCGGCAGTCGAGAAAGACATCGCCCGACGCCCGGCCGATCTCGCCGATGGCGGCGATGCGCCCGCCGCGAACGGCGATGTCCGCCTCCCGGGTGCCGCCGGGGGTGACCACGAGGCCGCCACGCAGGATCAGCGGATAAGAGGCCGCGACTCCGTCGTCGCTTCCGGCGGATTGCCCGCCCTCGTGCCCGGCGCTTTCTGCGCTCAGCGGATTGCCGCCTCTTTCTTCGCCACGCGGGCGGAGATTTCGGTCTGCTCTTCGCTGGGCAGACGCTGAACCTGTGTCGTGAATTCGTCCCGGCAGGTCGAGACGGCGGCCTTGTACAAATGCACGATCTGCTTGTCGACGTACTCCGAACCCGCGATACAAACCGACTTTGCGGCGGACTCCTTGCCATAGTACTGGTCGGCCCGGGACACCGCGCCGTTACACACCGAGATCGCGTTCTTCGCGTAAGGGTTGGTGGTCATGCCTTTCAATTCGGCTGTGAGGAGGCCGACCGTGCGACGCGCCCGGCTCGCGGTCGTGTCCAAGGTTTTGGCACACTCCGGTCCCGCGGCGACGGCGAGGCCGTCCGGCAGAAAAAGGCCGAGGATCGACAATACGGCAACGACGAACTTCATGGGACGCTCGGATGGCGGGCTGCGGTCGATAGTCCGCAGTCTGGCAGGCGCGGATCGTCTCGGCAAACGAATCGTGGGACGGGCACCGGCGGTCTCCCAAGCTCGACCGGCGGACGGGGGCGTTGCGCAGCACTTGCGGTTCGATGATCGGGGGAGCAGGATTTCCCCGGTCTGCGACGCCGGGGTGAACGGCGACGCGCTGGCGGCGGAAGGATGGGACGCGTGGCGAACAAGATGCACCCGGAAACGATCGTGCTGCACGGTGGCTATCGCAGTGATCCGGTGACCGGTGCCGTGGCGGTGCCGATCTACCAGACGACGTCGTACCAGTTCCAGCATACCCAGCACGCCGAGAATCTGTTCGCGCTGCGCGAGTTGGGCAACATCTACACCCGCATCATGAACCCCACCTGCGACGTGCTGGAGGCGCGGCTGGCCGCGCTCGACGGCGGGGCGGCGGGAATGGCGTGCGCCTCGGGCCAGGCGGCCTCCACCTTCTGCGTGCTGAACCTGTGCCAGGCCGGTGACAACTTCGTCAGCTCGACCGACTTGTACGGTGGGACGTGGAACCTGTTCGTCAACACGCTCGCCGGCCTCGGGATCGAGTGCCGCTTCGTCGACCCGGGCGATCCGGAGGCGTTCGCGCGGGCCACGGACGCGCGCACGCGGTGCTGGTACGCCGAGACATTGCCCAATCCGAAGCTGCAGGTGTTCCCGATCGGCGAGGTGGCTACGATCGGCCGGCGGCTGGGCGTCCCCCTGATCGTCGACAACACCGCCGCCCCGGTGATCTGCCGGCCGCTCGATCACGGCGCCGCGGTGGTAATGTATTCGACGACCAAGTACATCGGCGGCCACGGCACCTCGATCGGCGGCCTGGTCGTCGACGGCGGCAACTTCGACTGGCAGGCGCACCCGGACCGGTTCCCGACGCTCAACCAGCCCGACCCCAGCTATCACGGCGCGGTGTGGGCCGAGGCGGCGAAACCGCTGGGGCCGATCGCCTACATCCTGCGGATGCGCGTCGTCCTGCTGCGCGACCTGGGGGCTTCGATGAGCCCGTTCAACGCCTTCATGTTCCTGCAGGGCCTGGAGACGCTGCCGCTCAGGATGCGCGCGCACTGCGAGAATGCGCTGAAGGTCGCGGCATACCTGGGGGCGCATCCGAAGGTGACGAAGGTCATTCACCCCTCCGTCCAATCGGGCGAGATGCGGCGCCGCGCCGACACCTACCTGCACGGCGGGCTGGGCGCCCTCCTGGGCTTCGAGTTGGCCGGAGGACGCGAAGCCGGGCGGCGATTCATCGACTCGCTGAAGCTCGTCTACCACGTCGCCAACATCGGCGACGCGCGGACGCTGGCGATCCACCCGGCGACGACGACGCATTCGCAATTGTCGGCCGAGGATCGGCTGGCGACCGGCGTCTCCGACGGCTATGTGCGTCTCTCGATCGGCATCGAGCACATCGACGATATTCTCGCCGACCTCACCCAGGCGCTGGACGCGGCATGACCGCTCGCCACGCGTGCCGTACCTGTCCGCGCCCGGCGGCTTGCGCACCCATGATGCTTCGGCCGCGGCTGGCGCCGGGCGACTAGGAACACCGACAGATGCCCGCAACGTCGCCGCTGCCGCTGGGACGGTTTCCGCACACCCGGCTGCGCCGTAACCGCAAGAGCGGCTGGACCCGGCGCCTGGTGGCCGAAAGCCGCCTCGGCACCGACGATCTGATCTGGCCGGTGTTCGCCGTCGACGGCGAAGGCCGGTGCGAGCCCGTGGCATCGATGCCGGGCGTCGAACGGCTGTCGTGCGACCTGCTGGTCGAGCGGGTCGGCGAAGCGAAGGAGCTGGGCATCCCGGCGGTCGCCGTGTTCCCGTCGATCGACGACCGGCTGAAGACCGAGGATGCGCGCGCCGCGCTCGATCCCGACAATCTCATCTGCCGCGCGGTGCGCGCGATCAAGGCGGCGCATCCGGAGATCGGCGTGATCTGCGACGTGGCCCTCGATCCGTTCAGCAGCCTCGGCCACGACGGCATCGTCCGCGACGGGCGCGTGCTGAACGACGAGACGGTCGAGGTGCTGTGCCGCCAGGCGGTGGTGCAGGCGCAGGCCGGCTGCGATGTCGCGGCGCCGTCGGACATGATGGACGGCCGCGTCGGCGCCATCCGCGCCGCGCTGGATGCGGCGGGGTTCGTCGATGTGCAGATCATGTCCTACGCGGCGAAGTACGCGTCGGCATTCTATGGACCGTTCCGCGACGCTGTCGGCTCGTCGTCCCGGCTGAAGGGCGACAAGAAGTGCTATCAGATGGACCCGGCGAACGGCGCCGAGGCGCTGCGCGAGGTGGCACTCGACCTGGACGAGGGTGCGGACATGCTCATCGTCAAGCCGGGGCTGCCGTATCTCGACGTGCTGCGCGCCGTGGCCCAGCGCTTCGGGGTGCCGACGTTCGCTTATCAGGTCAGCGGCGAGTACGCGATGTTGAAGGCCGCCGTCGCCCAGAGTTGGCTCGACGGCGACGCGGCGCTGCTGGAGACGCTGATCGCCTTCAAGCGCGCCGGGGCGACCGGGATCCTCACCTATGCCGCTGTCGAGGCCGCACGGCTGCTGAAGCGGGGCTGACGCAGGCCCGGCCCCGAGCGGCCGAAGCGCTCCGCTCAGCCCAGATCGAGCAGGCGATCGACGTCGAGAACGACGAGCAGGCCCTCGTCCAGCCGGAACACCGCGCCGGTGACATCGCGCCAGGCCGCATCCAGCGTCGACGGCTTGTCCTCGTGCCGGTTGGACGGCAATTCGATGATATCGCCGATACGGTCTACCAGCAGGGTGTAGTGCTCGCCGCGCTGCTCGACCGTCACGCCCATCTCCTTCTGCTCATCGACACGCGACGGCAGGCCGAGCCGGGTCCGAACGTCGACGACGGTGACGATGCGGCCGCGCAGGTTGATCGAGCCCCGCACCGCCGGTGGCGCCAGCGGCACCGGGGAGATGCGCTCCGGCGTCAGAATATCCTGCACCCGGGAGACCGGTACGCCGAAACGCTGGTCGGCGACGGTGAAGGTCACGAAGGTCCCGCCTTCTTCGCCGGCGACCCCCGCCACGGTGGACTGTGCCAAACTGCTGTTGTTCATCTCTGCCTCGCCAAGCCGAAGACCCGGGGGCACTTGTACGCCGTCGATGGTTAACGGAGTCTGAGCGATCCGGACGAGAGCACGCGATCAGCGCCGAAGCCACTCCCGGACGGCTTCGATCTGCACGTCGTCCATCAGCATCGGCGCATGGCCGACCCCGGGGAACTCGATCAGTTCCGCAGCCGGCCCGCGGGTCAGCATCTCCTGCGCGGTCTCGTGCGAGAAGATGTCGGACTCGGCGCCGCGCAGCAGGAGGACGGGGCAGGAGATCATGTCCCACAGCGCCCACAGATCGACGTCGGCGTCGAACCCCTCGCGGAACGGGACGGCCAGTGCCGGATCGTAGTGCAGCCGCAGCCCGGCCTCGTCCGGGTCGTGGCGAACGCCGTGCCGCGCCAGATGCCGCCACTGGGCGTCGGTGAGCGGGCCGAAGGGCGCGTGCACCTCGCGCAGGTAGGCCTCCAGCGCGTCGAGGTCGGCGAACACCGGATCGGCGCCGACATACCCGGCGATGCGTTGCAGCGCCTCTTTGGCGACGAACGCGCCCACGTCGTTCAGCACCAGCCGGCGGATCGGCGTGTTCGGCTGCGCCGCCAGCATCATGCCCAGCAGACCGCCCAGCGAGGTGCCGACCCAGTCGACCTGCTCGACGTTCATCCGGGCGATGAGCGACGCCAGATCGGCGAGGTAGACCGGCGGGCGATACTCGGTCGGCACCGGCAGCCAATGACTTCTGCCCCGGCCGGGCAGGTCGGGGCACGCGACCCGGAAGTCCGGCTGCAGCCGCTCCGCGAGGAAGTCGAAATCGTGGGCGTTGCGCGTGAGCCCGTGGACGCAGACGACGACCCGATCGCAGGTCGGATCGCCCCATTCGCTGTAGACGATCTTGTGGAACCCGTGCGAGCCCAGGCTCGGATAACTCTTTTCGACCATCGACATCTCGGCCCCTCGTTTATATCCGGACAGGCTGACGCCGAACGCCACGGGATGCGAACGCCGACGCCGAACGACTATGGCCGGGCACGGGCGCGTCTGCCAAGGCGATCGTCAGCCGTACAGGTCGGTGTGGGGAAACCGCTTGCGGACGGGCCGGCGCTCGCGGCAGATAAGTCATGCCACGCTGGCCGACATGGGCGCTCCTCGCCGCCGGGACCGTTGTCGTCGGACTGACGGCCGGCGCTCTTCGGCTCGCGTCTTCGGCGTGGCCGACCGACGGCACCCGCGCGGCGGCCGGGCTGGCGGCATCGGTCGAGCTATACCGCGACCGTTGGGGCGTGCCGCACGTGTTCGCGCAGAACGAGGAGGATGCGGCGGCGGCGCTGGGCTGGGCACACGCCTCCGACCGGCTCTGGCAAATGGAAGCGATGCGCAGGCTGGGCGCGGGAAGGCTGGCCGAGATCGTCGGCCCGGCGGCACTCCCGTCCGATCGCTGGATGCGGACGGTGGGCGTCTACGCGCTGGCGCAGCGGCAATACCCGCGCCTTTCAGATCGCAGTCGCCGCCTGCTGGACGCCTACGCCCGTGGCGTCGACGCCTGGATCGCTGGGGGAGACCAGCCGCTGCCGCCGGAGTTCCTCGTCCTCGGGCTGCAGCCGGAGCCTTGGACGCCCGCCGATTCGCTCGTGTGGCTGAAGCTCATGGCGATGCGCCTTTCGGGCGATCGGCGCGAGGAGTTGCTGCGGGCGCGGCTCACCGGGCGCCTGACGCCGGAGCAGATGGCCGACCTCTGGCCGGATGATTCCGACGGGCCGGTCACGCTCCCTGCCCGCTCGGGTCACGCGGAGGCGGAGGCGCTCGCGCCCGAGCGTCTGGCGCGGCTGATGGCGGCCATGGCGGAGCCGCCGGGCGAAGCGCACGGTGCCTCGAACGTCTGGGTGCTCGCCGGCCACCGGACCGCGACCGGCAAGCCACTGCTGGCGAACGATCCGCACCTCGCGTTCACGCTGCCGCTCCCCTGGTATCTCGCCCGGCTGTCGACGCCGGACGGCGAAGTCGCCGGCGCCACGTCACCGGGCTTCCCGGCACTGATCCTCGGGCACAACGACCGGGTCGCCTGGGGCCTCACCACCTCCGACATCGATGTCGAGGACGTCTTCGTCGAGCGCATCGACCCGAGCGATCCCGGCCGGTATCTCGCCCCCGGCGGCACGCTGCCGTTCGATCGCCGCGAAGAGACGATCGCCGTCAAGGGGCAGGCCCCGGAAGTGCTGGTGGTGCGCCGCTCCCGGCATGGGCCGGTGATCTCCGACGTGGCCGGCGGCGGTGCCGCCGACGGCACGGTGCTGGCACTTGCGGCGACGTGGCTCGCCGAACACGACAGCACCGCCGACGGACTGTTCGAACTCGGCCGCGCCCGCGACGCGCGCGACGTCCTCGCGGCGGCGGCGAAGGCGACGGCTCCGCAGCAGAATTTGTTCTACGCCGACGTGGACGGCCGTATCGGCTGGATTGCCGCCGGGCAGATCCCGCTGCGCCCGCCGGGCGGAGGTCGGCTGCCGGCCGAGGGCTGGACCGGAGCCGCCGACTGGCGGGGTTTCGTGCCGGTCGCGGGGTGGCCTCAGGCGACGGAACCGCGGTCGGGCGTGCTGATCAACGCCAACAACCGGCCAGTGCCGCCCGACTGGCCGTGGCCGATCAATGGCTCCTGGGACGTGGGGTTCCGCGCCCAGCGAATCGCCGAGCGACTGGCGCCGGCCACGCCGCAGACGTTCGAAGAACAGTCGGCGCTGCAACTCGACGCCGTATCACTGATGGCGCGCCGCCTGCTGCCTTTGATGCTCGCGGCGCTGCCGCCGCCGACCGACCCGGCAGCGGCCACCGCCGCGGCCCTGCTCGTCGGCTGGACGGGAGAGATGCGCGCCGACCGGCCGGAGCCGCTGATCTTCGCCGCGTGGCTACGGGCATTCGTTCGCGCCGTCGCCGCCGACGAACTGGGCGACGCATTCGCTGCGTGGTGGGATTACCGCCCGCTGTTCGTCGAACGCGTGCTGACCGGCCACGGCCGCTGGTGCGACGACATCGGCACGGCCGCGGACGAGACCTGCGGCGCCCAACTCGGCTGTTCATTGGGTGAGGCCACCGCCGACCTGACCCGCCGGCTCGGTGCCACCCCCGCCGATTGGCGTTGGGGCGAACTCCATGCTGCCCGCTTCGAGCATCCGTTCTGGGGCCGCGTTCCCTTGGTCGGCAGACTTGTCGACGCGCGCGTGCCGATGAACGGCGGGAACGACACCATCGACAGGGCAGCGTCGCAGGTCGCCAACGACGAGGAGCCGTTCGGGGCCGTGCACGGGGCCGGCTTCCGCGGCGTGTACGATCTCGCCGACCTCGGCCGCTCGCAGTTCGTGCTGGCGACCGGACAGTCGGGAAATCCCCTTTCGCGCCACTTCCGCGACTTGACGGCGATGTGGCGCGCCGGCTCCGGCATTCGCCTAGACGCAACGCGGGAAAGCTTGCAGCGCGACGCAGAGACGCTCCTCGTCCTCGAGCCGGACTCCGCGCCGCCGGCTCAGCGCGCAGGCGCGGCGGGTAGCGGAACCGGCATTCCGTCGAGCGCCCGATAGATCGTCGCCTCGATCTTGTCCGCACTCTGCGCGCCGCTGAGAATCTCCTTGCCGACGGCCCGGTACAGCAGGCGTCCCGTCTGCGCATCGAGGAAGACGATGGCGAACGTCTCCTCCGGGCTGCGGTAGACTTCCATGTCGTTGTAGGCGACGACCTGCGAGCCGCTCACACCCTCGGTGACTTCGACCCCGGGTCCCTCGAACGCGCCGCCGGGTGCCGAGCGGTTGCGGTTGAGGTAGGTGTCGCTGAAGGCCAGGAGGAAGTCGGCCGAATCCCCCTCGCGAAAGCCCTTGTCCGCCAGGTCGTCGTCGACCGCCTGCTCGATCTCCAGCCGGGTGCTTTCGGCCATCGACGGGTCGTAGCCGAGGCGGCGGTCGACCATCTCCTGCGATGTCATCCATCGATAGACGCGGTAGCGCGAACCTTCGATGGCGCCGCTCGAAGATCCCATCACCTGAGCTGTCGCCTGTGTCGCCAGCGCCGCCTCTTCGGGGGTCAACTTCTGCGGCTTGCTGCACCCGCCGAGCAGCCCCAGCACCACCACGCCCGTCGCCAAGACACCCGAATACCGCATTGCCGCACCCCTGCTGCTTCGACCGGCACCCGCGCCGGCGCGCGGGAGATTACCGCAAGACAGCGGCGCCGCCAGGGGAAATGCCGTCCCGGCGCACCCGTGATCAGCGCTTCTTCTGATCAGCGCTTCTTCGCGAGCTTGCCTTCGAAGGCGCAAGCGGCACCGTGATAGTACTGGCAGTCGGCTTCGCCGATCGTCGCCGTCTTGCCGGTTTTGTCGAAGGTGAGAGTGACCAGGCAGCTCTCCGCCCCTTCTTCTTTGCGCCAGGGCCGCAGCACCAACACGTTGCCCTTGAGATCGCCGATGCCGACGAAGCCACCGGCGCAGCGGGCCGAGCCCACCGAGGCGCTCGCTGCGACTGTCCCGGTTTCCGGATCGAGGATCAGCGTGCGCACGTACAGGCTTCCTTCGCCCTCGCCCGCGTAGTTTCCCTCGATGTCGGGTGCCGCCTGCGCCTGCGCCGCCGCCGATCCGATCACCACCGCGAGAACACCGAGAATCCCTGTCCGCATCGAAGCCTCCCGCCTCCCCTCGACCTCTCCAGCCAGCGAGCAGCGGCCGAGAGTTCGGGGCCTCGCCGGTCGATTCAATCGCCCGCGAGTGCGCGTGCCACCAGCATCGTGTCGTGATCCGGGCGCGCGGCGATGCCAAGGCCGGCACTCCGGCCGTGGCATTCCAGGCCCGCGTGCGTCTCACGGACGAAGCCGGCGGCGACGACGGGCATCGCGAACAGGTCGGCGACCCAGCGGTGCATGAATTCCCGCGGGAACAGAACGGCCGCTTCGCCCGCGGGTGCGCTGACGACGATGTACTTCACCTGTGATCTCCCACCGGCACCGCGGCGGCTCCCCGCACGGTCAACGCTCGACCGGCACTGGAAAAAGTTCACCAATCGTCCGATAGGCGGCACGGAATCGCAGGAGCGGGCCGTCGTCCGCTCCGGGTTCGACGTGTTCGACCAGGCCGACGACGATGTGATGGTCGCCTTCCTCGTAGATGGCCGTGCGCCGGCATTCGAGTGTCACCAGCGAGCCGTCGATGCGGAAACACCCGTTGGACCCCGCGCTCCCGCTCACGCCCGCGAACTTGTCGCCGAACTGTGCGGCGAACGCCTCGGAGATCGCCTGCTGCTGCCGGCTGAGCACGTTGACGCAGAAGTGGCTGCCCGTGAGCCAAACGCCCAGGTTGGCGCTGCGCTTGCCGATGCAGAACAGGATCAGCGGCGGGTCGAGCGACAGCGAGGCGAACGCGCTGATCGTCACCCCGGCGGGGCGACCATCGTCGGCCACGGTGGTGACCACGCAGACACCGGAGGCGAAGTGCCCCAGCGCGTCGCGAAAGATGCGAGGTTCGACGGGCATCAATCCCCTCGCCTGCGGAACGGCGGCGGCCCGGCGGGCGGAGTTAACAGGTGCATAACTGTTGTCTGGTAGCGTCTCGGGTGTCTGGCCAGAACGGGCCTTGAACGCGGCGCATCGAGAGCGGCCCGGTCACGTTCTTGGAGTTCGTAAAGGCTCGGGTCTTCGTCCGTCAAGCAATGAATGAGTTTTGGTGATGCTGTTCATAGTCGGCCTTCTGATCGTGTTCGGCAGCGTCGTCGGTGGATACGCCGCTCCCGGCGGGCACCTCGGGGTCCTGTTCCAGCCATTCGAGTTCATCATTATCTTCGGCGCGGCGCTGGGTACGTTCGTCATCGCCAATCCGCTGCCGATCATCATGGGCACACTGAAGTCGGTGGGGCCCCTGCTGTCGGGCTCGAAAATGAAAAAGGCCAGCTTCGTCGAACTGCTGTCGATGCTGTTCGCTGTCTTCAAGCTGGCGAAGAGCAAAGGCGACCTGGCGCTGGAGAGTCACATCGACAAGCCGCACGAGAGCGCGCTGTTCGGCGCCTATCCGGGGTTCGTCAAGAACCACCACGCGGTCGAGTTCATGTGCGACAACCTGCGCGTCTTCACCCTGGGCGGTGGCAATCCGCATGAGCTGGAGGCGGTGATGGACGTCGAGCTCGAGGCATTGCATGTGGAACAACACGCCATCACCTCGGCGGTGACCACCGTGAGCGACGCCATGCCGGCACTCGGCATCGTCGCAGCGGTGCTGGGCGTGATCCACACCATGGGATCCATCACGGAACCGCCGGCGGTGCTCGGCCACCTGATCGGCGCGGCGCTGGTCGGCACGTTCAGCGGCATCCTGATGTCCTACGGGCTGGTGGCGCCGATCGCCAAATCCCTGGAAACGACCTTCGCCACCGACGCGCTGTACCTCACCTGCATCAAGACCGGCCTGATCGCGCACCTGCAGGGGTACGCACCGCAGGTCTCCATCGAGTTCGCACGCAAGACGCTGTACGGTAAGCTGAAGCCCACCTTCGCCGAAATGGAGGAAGCGCTGCAGAAGGTCCAACTTCCTTAGGAGGTGCGCCAATGTCCGCGAAAGGCTCCGGCACGATCATCATCAAGCGGGTGAAGAAGGGCGGGCACAGCCACCACGGCGGTGCCTGGAAGGTCGCCTACGCCGATTTCGTGACGGCGATGATGGCGTTCTTCCTGCTGCTGTGGCTGCTGAATGCCGCGACCAAGGAGCAGTTGCAGGGGATCTCCGACTACTTCGCGCCGGTCTCGTACAAGGCCTCGACCAGTGGCGGGGGCGGCCTGCTCGCCGGCAAGACGGTCGCCAAGATGGGCGTTTTCGAGGACGACTCGCCGCGGTCGCAGGAAGGCTCGCGCACGCAGCCGGGTGAGAAGAACGCGCCGCCGCCCGCTCCCGAGGGATCGGAGGACGAGGACCCACCGGAGGAGCTTTCCGAGAAGGCGGTTCAGGAATTGCTGCGCAAGAATGAGGAGGAGCAATTCCATGTCGCCCAACAGCAACTGCGTCAGGCGATCGCCGAGTCTTCGGATCTGGAGGGACTGAGCAAAAGCCTGATCGTCGACAATACGCCGGAGGGCCTGCGCATTCAGATCATCGACCAGGAAGGCCTGCCGATGTTCCCGCGCGGCGACTCGGAGATGTACGCCCACACCCGCAAGGTGTTGGAATTAGTCAGTCAGGTGATCCAGCGTATGCCGCAGAACATCGACATCGCCGGGCACACCGACTCCACCCGTTACCAGGGCTCCGCCGGTTACTCGAACTGGGAATTGTCGGCCGACCGGGCGAACGCCGTACGCCGCACTCTGGTGCAGTTGGGGGTGCCTGAGGGACGGATCGCCCGCGTCGTCGGCAAGGCCGCGACCGATCCGCTGGTCGCCAGCGACCCCTCTGCGCCCGGGAATCGGCGACTGGAAGTCGTGCTGCAGCGCGGCACCGGGCGAAAGTCGCCAAGCGCGGACGGCGGCGGATCAGCCAATTCGGGCCGTGGAACCGCACCACCCCAGGGCAACGTTCCGCCCCAGAGGGCTGCCGGCCGCAACTGATCCCCATTTTCAATGAACGAGGCGAGAGCAGCCGTTCAAAAAGCGGCGGAGGAGTGTTACTTTCTCCAGGTCTTTCGCTTTTCGGGTGTCGGTCGCCCATGAAACATCGGCTGATGCCGAGTGCCCGGTTCTTCTTCGTCACGGCGCCACTGCCGTGTCCCTATCTGCCTGGGCGGTTCGAGCGGAGACTCGTCACCGAATTGGCGGGGCGGCAGACGATCGCCTTCCACGACACCTTGTCGCGCGCCGGCTTTCGCCGCAGCCACGGCATCGCCTACGTACCGGTGTGCCGCGACTGCCATGCCTGCGCCGCGGTGCGGGTGGTGGCGTCCGCGTTCGCGGCGAACCGCACGCAGCGACGCATCTGGTCGCGGAATACCGATCTGCGCGTGGCGGAGCTTCCGGCGCGGGCGACTCCCGAGCAGTACACTCTTTTTCGGTCTTACCAGCAGATGCGGCACGGCGGCGGCGAGATGGCGCGGATGGATTTCTGCGACTATCAGACGCTGGTCGAGGACACGCCGGTGGAGACGCTGATCCTGGAGTTCCGCGCCGACGACGGTACGCTCGTCGCCGCGTGTCTCACCGACAGGATGGCCGACGGCTTCTCCGCGGTTTACAGCTTTTTCGACTCGGGGATGGATCGCCGCAGTCTCGGCTCCTTCATGATCCTGTGGCTGATCGACCGGGCTCGCGCGCTCGGGCTTCCGTACGTCTACCTCGGCTTCTGGGTCGCCGACTGCGCCAAGATGGAATACAAGGCCCGGTTCAGGCCGATCGAAGCCTACACCGCGCAGGGCTGGACCAATCTCGACGACCAGACGGTGTTTCAGGCGCCGGCCAGGGAGACCTGCGCCTCGGACGCATGACGGACGATCGACAGCGGCCGGAGAGCCGCGTCACGGTTCCCCGCCTCCCCACACCTGCTGCTCACAGTAGGACTGCGACGCGAACTGCATACATCTCGCCATCAGGTCCCCCGTACCGCTGAACGCATCGGTCGGGAAGCTCGGCGGTGGGTCCGGCTGGACGCTGCACGCCGACACCGCGGCGAACAGCAATGCCGCCGCCAACGCCGCGCTCCGTCGTTTCGAGCGATCCCCCTCGCTCATCGCCGTGCCCGATCGGCGGAGGTGATGGGAGGGGTCGCGCGCAAGGCGGCGATGATGTCGATCAGATGGGCCACGTTGCGAACCTCGATGTCCACCAGGATGTCGAAGAACTGCATCGTGCGGTTGGTGATCTTCAGGTTGCTGATGTTGCCGTCGTTCCGCGCGATCACCGTGGTGAGACTGCCGAGACTGCCGGGCTCGTTGAGCACCGTGACCTGCACCCGTCCCACGTGGTGAACGGCGTCGCCGTCGTCGGCGTCCCAGGCGACGTCGATCCAGCGTTCCGGCGTGTCGGCGAACCCCTCCAATGTCTCGCAGTCGATGGTGTGGATCGTCACGCCCTTACCCGTGGTGACGACGCCGACGATGCGATCGCCCGGCAGCGGATGACAGCAGCCGGCGAAGTGCAGCGCCATGCCCGGGATCAGGCCGCGAATCGGGATGGCCTGGCCCTTGGCCACCGGCTTCTTCGGCCGCGACCGCCCGAGCGGCACCACCTTTTCGACAAAGCTGCGCTTCTTCCGGACGCCCGGCAGTACGGCTTCGACGACGGCGCGTGCCGTGAAGTTTCCGGCGCCGACCTGGGCGCGCAAATCCTCGACACTGGCCTGCTTGAAATTCTTCAGCACGCCCTCGAGCGCCTTGTCGGAGCAGTCGTAGCCCTCCTCCTGGAACGCCCGGTCCAGGATCGAACGGCCGAGCTGCAGGTACTGCTCGCGCTCCTTCGAGCGGATGAACCGGCGGATGCGCGCGCGTGCCTTGCCGGTGACGACGAACCGCTCCCAGGTGGGAGACGGCGTCTGCGCCTTCGAGGTGATGATCTCGATCTGGTCGCCGTTCTGCAGCGCGGTGCGCAGCGGCATCAGCCGCCCGTTGATCTTGGCGCCGACGCACTTGTCGCCGATCTCCGAGTGAACGGCGTAGGCGAAGTCGATCGGGGTGGCGCCGCTCGGCAGGTTGATCAGGTCCCCCTTCGGCGTGAAGCAGAACACCTCGTCCTGGAACATCTCCAGCTTGGTGTGCTCCAGGAACTCTTCCGGGCCGCCGGCGTGCTCGAGGATGTCCAGGAGCTCGCGCAGCCAGCGGTATTGCCGGCCGTTGGTGTGGTCGACCCCCCCCTGCTTGTAGTGCCAGTGTGCGGCGACGCCGTACTCGGCCACCTCGTGCATCTGCCGCGTGCGGATCTGCACCTCGATGCGTTGTCGTTCCGGTCCGAACACGCCGGTGTGCAGGGAGCGGTAGCCGTTCGGCTTTGGCGTCGAAACGTAGTCCTTGAACCGGCCGGGGATCACCGGATAGGCGCCGTGGACGATGCCCAGCGCGCGGTAACAGTCCTCCTGGGTCGGGACGATCAGGCGAAACGCCATGATGTCGCACAGCTGCTCGAAGTTGAGGTTGTTGTGCTGCATCTTCTGCCAGATCGAGTACGGCGTCTTTTCGCGACCGACGATGTCCGCGTCCATGCCGTTGATCCGCAGCGTCTCGCGGAGTTGCTCGATGATGCGCGGAATGAGGTTGCCGCCGTGCTCGCGGAGGAACGAGAGGCGCGCGAAGATGGAGTCGCGCGGATGCGGGTTGAGTTCGGCGAACGCCAGGTCCTCGAGCTCGTTCTTCATCTCCTGCATGCCCATCCGCTCGGCGAGCGGGGCATAGATGTCCATCGTCTCGCTGGCGATCCGCCGACGCTTGTCGAGATCGACCAGGAATCGCAGCGTGCGCATATTGTGCAGTCGGTCCGCGAGCTTGACCAGCAGCACACGGATGTCCTCCGACATCGCCAGAACGAGTTTTCGGAAGTTCTCCGCCTGGCGCGAATGCTCGGACTGCAGCTCCATCCGCGTGAGCTTGGTGACACCGTCGACAAGGCGGGCCACCTCTTCGCCGAACATCGCCTTGATGTCCTCGAGCGTGGCGTTGGTGTCTTCGACGGTGTCGTGCAGCAGCGCGGTGAGGATCGACGCGGTGTCGAGCCGGTAGTGCGTCAGGATGCCCGCCACCTCGAGCGGGTGGGAAAAGTACGGATCACCATTGGCGCGAGTCTGGGCGCCATGGGCGCGCATCGCGAAGACGTAGCCCCGGTTGAGCGCATCCTCGTCGGCATGCGGATCGTACCGCTTGACCCGCTCGACGAGCTCGAATTGTCGGATCATCGGCGCTCTCACCGATGTTCACCCTTCATGTGGGACGGCCGGGCTGCGTCCCACGGCTGCGGGGTGCGCGTCGCGTCCGTTCGCGTCAGTCCTCCGACGGACGGGGTTCGTCCGTCGGGCCTTCGTCGTCCAGGCCGACCTCGATCGCGTCATCATCTTCGATGTTCAGCTGATCTTCGGCCAGTTCCTCGGCCAGAACAGCCTCGTCCAACTCGGGAACGAGAATGTCCTGCTGCATGGCGATGGCGTCGAGCTCGTCACTCTCCGGCTCGTCCGCTTCGACGGTCTTCTGCAGGCCGCGGATCAGGCCGTTCTCCAGTTCCTGCAGTTCGACCGTGGCCTCGGCGATCTCCCGCAATGCGATCACGGGATTCTTGTCGTCGTCGCGGTCGACGGTGAGCGGGGTGCCGGCACCCAGGTTGCGCGCACGCTGGGCGGCGAGCATCACCAGCTCGAACCGGTTGGGAACCCTCAGTACGCAATCCTCGACGGTCACACGCGCCATGCCGACATCTCCAGAGGTCGCCGGAAGAGTTCCGACGCCGAGCTATAATCTAGGCGCGCCGCCCCTCGTGTTGCAAGCCGACGCCTGCGATGGTCGTCCAGTCCGGTTGTTCGGAGCTCGGAAGAACTTCGGCAACGGCGTCGGCGGGGAGCGACCCGAGCAACTCCACGGCGGTGCGGCCGAGCAGCGGATGCCTCCACCCGGGCGCCAATTCGCACAGAGGCAGCAGCACGAACGCGCGCTGGTGCAGGCGCGGATGCGGCAGGATCAGGTCGGGAGCGTCATCGACAATCTCCAGTCCGTGCGCCAGCAGATCGAGGTCCAGTGTGCGCGCGGCGTTCGCCCGTGTGCGCACCCGATCGAATGCGGCTTCCACCCGATGCAGCGCCTGCAGCAAGTCGGGAGGGGCGAGTTCGCGACCGACCTCGAGGACGCCGTTGACATACTCCGGCTGGGCGGACGGCGGCTCCGCCGCACTGCGATACCAGCGGGAGCAACGCAGGACGCGCACCCCGGCAGCGGGAAGCGCGCGCACCGCCGCCGCCAGGACGGCCGCCGGCGGCCCGACCTCCAAGAGCGGCAGGTTGCCGCCGATCGCGACGTACACACCGGATTCGTGCATTCGCTTACTCTTGCGGCAATTCAGTGTGTGTCTTACGTAAACAGAATGTGTTTTTCGCCACGTCAGCGGTGCCGACCCCGCCGTCGATCGTCGCGATCGAGTAGCACGCAGACCAAGGATCTTGTCAAATGGTGTTTTACCCACAGGAACGCATCGCCTTGTTTATCGACGGCTCGAACTTGTATGCAGCGGCGCGTGCCCTGAATTTCGACATTGACTACAAGCGTCTCTTGGAAGTCTTCTCGGAGAAAGGGCATCTCGTCCGCGCTTTTTACTATACCGCATTGATAGAGGATCAGGAGTATTCACCGATCCGGCCGCTGATCGACTGGCTGGACTACAACGGCTACACGATGGTGACGAAGCCGACCAAGGAGTTCACCGACGCGTCCGGTCGCCGGAAAATCAAAGGCAACATGGACATCGAGCTCGCCATCGATCTGATGGAGATGGCCGAGCACCTCGATCACGCGGTGTTGTTTTCCGGCGACGGCGACTTCCGGCGACTGGTCGAAGCGGTACAGCGGCGCGGCGTTCGCGTCACCGTCGTCAGCACCATCCGCTCGCAGCCGCCGATGGTGGCGGACGAGTTGCGGCGGCAGGCCGATACGTTCGTCGAACTGCAGGACCTCCAGTCCAGCATCTCCCGGAACAATCCCAATCGCGACGGGCCGCGCGACGACCGTCACGGCAACGGCGCGGCGATCTCCGCATCGTCGTCCGCCGTGGGAGCCTACGAAACCGCCTGAGCCGGGCCCGCCTCGATCCCCGGCAGCCTTCCCGATCCATGGCCTCGCCGAGTTGCGACTGTGCGCTCTGTCCACGCTTGTGGGCGTTCCGGCAGGACAACCGGGGCCGGTTCCCCGATTGGCACAACGCGCCCGTCCCGGCGTTCGGTGAAGACGACGCCGGTACGCGGCTGCTGATCGTCGGGCTGGCACCGGGTCTGCGCGGTGCCAACCGGACCGGCAGACCGTTCACCGGCGACCACGCCGGCGAGTTGCTGTTCGCAACGCTGCTGATGTTCGGGTTTGCCGAGGGTCGCTACGGGCGCGAACGGGACGACGGTTTGCGTCTCACCGGCTGCCGCATCACCAACGCGGTCCGCTGCGTGCCGCCGGCCAACAAGCCTCTGCCCTTGGAAGTGCGGACATGCGGCCGGTTTCTGCGGGAGGAGATCGCGGCCTTGCCGGCACTGCGGGTGATCGTCGCTCTCGGCACGGTGGCGCACGCAGCAGTGTTGGCTGCATTCGATCACCGCGCCGCCGCATTCCCGTTTGCCCACGCGGCGCGCCATCGGCCGGCCGAGGGTTTGGTCCTGCTCGACAGCTATCATTGCTCCCGGCAGAACACCAACACCGGCCGCCTGACGCCGTCGATGTTCGAGGCGGTGTTCGCAACGGCGAAAGTCTTGGCGGGCTGACCTCCCGAAGCCGGTGTAGCGTGGAGGGTCGCGATCAGTCCTCGCTCTCGATCGGCGGTTCGCCGTGCAGTTCGGCGGGATCGAGCATGCGGTGCAGGTGGACGACGACGTATTTTACGTTCGCTCGGTCGACGTGCTTCTGGCTCGCCGCACGCCATGCTTTGAACGCCTCGGCATACGACGGAAAGATGCCGACGAGGTCCAGCGCCTTCGGGTCGCGGAACGACGTCCCACGCGGGTCGACGACCTCTCCACCGAAGACGAGGTGCAGCAAAGGTTTGCTCATGCTCGGGTCTCCCTGTTGACTGTGGCGGCACTCTGTCGACGATCTTCGCGCGCCCCGCGGTGGTGCGCAACGGTTGCGCTGTCGTGCCTCGCCCCCCTACCCCGCCGCCCGCACGTCCTCCTCGGCGACCGCCTGCTGCAGCACCTCGCGGGCGTGTTCCACCTGCTGCTGCTTCGCCCACATCGCCGCATATCGGCCGCCGTACGCCAGCAGTTCGGCATGCCGGCCGCGCTCGACGACGCGGCCCGCCTCCAGCACCAGAATCTGGTCGGCGTCGACCACGGTGGACAGGCGATGCGCGATCACCACGGTGGTCCGCCCGGCCGACACCTCGCGCAGACTCGCCTGGATCTCCTTCTCGGTGTGTGTGTCCAGCGCGCTGGTCGCTTCGTCGAACAGCAAGATCGCCGGCGCCTTGAGGATGGTGCGAGCAATGGCGACGCGCTGCTTCTCGCCGCCGGACAGCTTGAGGCCGCGTTCGCCCACCGTGGTCGCGTAACCGTCCGGCAGGGTGGCGACGAAGTCGTGGATGCGGGCGAGGCGGGCGGCCTCCTCGACGTCCCCGCGGCTGGCCTCGGGTCGGCCGTAGGCGATGTTGTAGAGAATAGTGTCGTTGAACAGCACGGTGTCCTGCGGGACGATGCCGATCGCCCGGCGCACGCTGGCTTGCGTCACCCAGCGGAGGTCCTGGCCGTCGATGCGCACCGCCCCCTCGGTCACGTCGTAGAAGCGGTAGAGCAGACGCGAGATCGTCGATTTGCCCGAGCCGCTCGGGCCGACGATCGCCAGCGTCTGGCCGGGAGACACGGTGAAGGACACATGGTCCAGCACGGTGCGACGACTGTCGTACGCGAAGCTCACGTCGTCGAAGACGATCGCCCCGCCGGCGACGGCGAGCGGCGTCGCGTCCGTCCGGTCGGCGATCTCCGGGCCTTCCTTCAAGAGTTGGAACATCTGCTCCATGTCGGTCAGCGACTGCCGGATCTCGCGGTAGACGAAGCCCAGGAAGTTCAGCGGCAGGTAGAGCTGGATCAGGTAGGAGTTGACCATCACGAAGCTGCCGACGGTCATTCCACCGACGGCCACGTCGCGCGCCGCCATCACCATCAGCGCGACCAGTCCCACGGCGATGATCGCCCCCTGGCCGATGTTCAGCAGGCTCAGCGTCACCTTGCTGCGGACGGCGGCCTCCTCGTAGCGCTGCAGCGCGCCGTCGAAGCGGCGCGCCTCGTGCGCCTCGTTGCCGAAGTATTTGACGGTCTCGAAATTCAGCAGGCTGTCGATCGCCTTGGAGTGCGCTTCGGAATCCGTCTCGTTCATCACCCGGCGGAACCGCGTCCGCCACTCGGTGACGAGGATGGTGAAGGCGATATAGGCGGCGATGCAGACGAAGGTGATCAGCGCGTACAGCACGCCGAACAGCCACCACAGAATGCCGCAGACCAAGAGGATCTCGAGGAGCGTCGGCAGAATGTTGAACAGCATGAAGCTGAGCAGGAAGTCGATGCCCTTGGTGCCGCGCTCGATCGCCCGGCTGACCGCGCCGGTGCGCCGGTCGAGGTGGAAGCGCAAGGAGAGCGCGTGCAGATGTTCGAAGGTTTTCAGGCCGGCGGTGCGGATCGCCCGCTGCGCCACCTTGGCGAAGACCGCGTCGCGAAGCTCGCCCATGCCCTGGGACAGCATGCGGGCGACACCGTAGGCCACCACCAGCATCACCGGAACGACGACGAGTTGGCCGTCGGCGCCGGGTGCGAGCGCGTCGACGACGTACTTGTACAGCACGGGGACGACGACGTTGAACCCCTTCGCCGCGATCAGAAAGACGACGGCCGCGGCGACGCGCAGCCGCAGTTCCGGATGATCTTTCGGCCACAGGTAGGGCAGGAGGGTGCCGAGCGTACGGAAGTCGCCGGTGCTGCCGCCAGGGACGGCGTTCGGGGTGCGAGGTCTCATCGGCTGTACTCTGAAATCCTGGGCGGGGGGCTGGCCTCGCGGGCGGCGAGGTCAGTCGAGCAGGCGGAACATCAGCAGCAATGTACGCTGCAACACTCGGTTGTAGTTGTCGTCGGAGAGGAGATAAACAATGGAAGACTTGTCGGCGGCGGGGCGCGCGGCGATCGCTTCCATGTTGTCGACGGTGAGCGGGCCTTCGAAACGGGCGATCTCATCGCCGCCGAGGACTCCGCCTTCGACGATCGCCGCCGTGGGGATGCGGCGCACGCGCGCGCCGGGCGGGGGGAACCGGCGTTCCAGGACGAGCACGTCGGTGCCCGGAAGCGCCGTCGCATCCGTCGGCGCAAAGCCCTGGGAGGTGACCCAGGTCAGACGCCGCCAATCGCCCGGCCCGCCGTCCCAGCCGACGATGCCGCCGGGCGCGGCCAAGCCTTCGGTCAGCGCGAGCAGCCGGCCGTCCTGCAGCCGGGCCAGGGTCTCCAGGCCTTCGTTCTCAGGTGCCGCATCCAGCCCGGGCGGCGCCGCGACCGGCTGTGCCGCGGCGTCCGTGGCCGGATAGCGCAGGATGCGATGATGCCGTTCGAAGCCGACGAGCAGCCCGCCGTCCGCATCCGTCGTCAGCGACTCCGCGTCCGCCTCGGACTTCGCCGAACCGCCGAGCGGGGAACCGTCGTCCGCACGCACCGCAGCCAGTTTGCCGTCCGCCAACCCGATCAGCCGGCCGCCGGCATCCTCGACCAGCCGTCCGGTCAACAGCCAGCCTTCATCGGAAATGGCGATGAGCCTCGCCCCATCGTCCGAGACCAGAAGACCGGAAAAGCCGCCGAACCGCGGGTCCGGTGACGAGAGTTGCAAGCCGCCGCGATACTCCAGCCGGCCGACGCGGCTCCGCTCCGGGTCCGAGGCGTCCAGCGGCACGGCGCGGGCATCGATCGGGATCGTCTCGGCGGCCGCCGCTCGCAGCGGCCAGTCGCCCATCGAGGCGGCCACGGCAAAGATGGCCACCAACGCCGCAAGACCGAAACCCATGTCGGCTTCCCTCTCCACGCAAGGCCTCAACTCTAGCAGAAGCCTCGGGCTGCGGCCGAACCATCCGACTTGGACCGGCGGCGCTTCCGTTGCGAAAGGCGATCCCCATGTGGAGATTACGCCAAGCCGCACAGGGAGGATCGTCATGGATACCCATCACCCCAGCCGCCGGCATGTGCTGCGCGGGCTCGCCGCCTGTCCGAGCCTGGCGGTGGTTCTCGCCGACCCCGGGCTGGCACGCGCCGCGGCTGCGGCCCTGCAAGAGGTGAGTATCCCCGTCGGGGGCGGAACCGCGCGTGCCGCGCTGGCTTTGCCCGAGGCGAAGACGGCGCCGGCCGTGCTGCTGATCCACGAGTGGTGGGGCCTGAACGACCAGATGCGCGCGGTCACCGCCGAACTCGCCAAGGAAGGCTTCGTGGCACTCGCGGTCGATCTGTACGGCGGCCGGGTGGCGGCCACGCCCGAAGAGGCGGAGACGTTGCGCAAGGGCGTCGACCCGGCGACGGCCACCGAGACGCTCGTCTCGTGGGTCCGCTGGCTGCGGCAACGACCGGAGGTCGCGGGCGGCGTGGCGACCTGCGGCTGGTGTTTCGGCGGCGGCTGGTCGCTGGAGACGTCGATCGCCACTCCGGTGGAGGCGACGATCATCTATTACGGCCGCGTCGATCAACCGGGGGAGCGATTGGCGAAGCTACGAGGGCCGGTGCTCGGCCATTTCGCCACGCGTGACAGCTTCATCGACAAAAAGATGGTGCAGGGGTTCGAAGCGCTGATGGCCCTGGCCGGCAAACCGCTCACGGTCTACTGGTACGAGGCCGACCATGCCTTCGCCAACCCGACCGGCGGGCGATACGACGCGGCGGATGCGGCGCTCGCCTGGGAGCGGTCGCTGGCGTTTCTTCGGGCACATACGTGATGTCTTGGTAGCCGAGTGCGCTACGTCTGGCGCCGAGGAGTCGATTCGCTCGGCGCCAGACTGCGTCTCGCCCTCGGGCGGAATTGCAGGGTCAGTCTCAGACAATTCCGGACGGAACGTTGGATTCGTATCGGGTCGGCGGCCCCAGTTCATCGAAGCTGAACAGCTTGAAGGCCCGGTCGCCGTTGAAATCCAGGATGCGCAGGCGGTCCGTCTCGTGGACGTCGTGCGCCGCTGCGTCGAAGTGACTGCCGTACCGCTTCTTTGCCAGATCGATCGGGATGTCGTAGGCGATGAACTTGTCGATGCCCTTGGAGTGCAACTCGTTCAACAGAGACGGCGCGGTCGGCGATGACGACGAGGTGAGAATCACCATCGGGCCGCCGCCGGTGAGCAGGAGCATAGCCTTAACGATCATCGCAACTGTCCCCTCTTCTTGTCGGTACGTTCCTGGCGGGTGTGGCTATATCACAGCAGATCGGCGGACGCTACATGCCTGAGCAGGGCGCTGCGCAGGGGTCGCCGCCTCAGTTCCCACGGGCCGGCGGCGAGCAGGAGCGGTCATAGTTCCCCTCCAGGAGCGATTTTGCACAACGCTTGCGTTCGGACGGTCTGGTTACATCAGACGACAATGCACTTCACCCTGCACGATCATTACGCAGCCACGTCGCTGGACCGATTGCGCCTGGAAGTCGTTGGGATCAGCCGCCTCGAGAGACGATTCTATACTTCGCGCATTCGGTGAACACTGATCGTCGAAGGGCCGCTCTGCGTCGCTGGGATCGAGGCCGGCTAGGCGACGGCGGGAGCTCCGCGACCGCCCGGTTTCGGCATAACGCGGAGCGGGACCGCGGACGAAACGGCCATCGATCGTGGGACAGCGCACACCTTCCCGCCGGCAAGGAAGCCGTCATGGTATCGGGCCTCGACGATCTCACGGCCATGCCTTGGGCATTCGCCTGCGGTATCGGCAGTGCGATGCGGCCTAGTGCAGCATCCCGCGATGCACCCGCGCCTCGGGTGCGACCTCGACCGGCGGGACGAAACCGGCCTGCAACAGCGCCAGGACCAGCGAGTCGTCGAGTTCCAGAGTGATTTTGCGGATCGCACGATAGGCTCCGGCCTCGACCGCCGTCTCGGCCACGTCGGAAATTACCCCGGTGAGGTATGCGGGGTCCTCGTGCTCGGTCGCAGCAGCCACGACCAGCAGCTTGTCACCCTTGATCGGGTTCTGCGGACCCGGCAGGGCGAAGAGAATGTCTATCTTCATGGTGGACCTGTTTCTTTCCCGATTCACTCATGAAGGTGCAAGATCGCAGCCACGGACGCTACGACGAAGCGTGTGCGACGATCGAAAATCCGCCCGGTGTGGCCGGCAAGCGACCCCCACGGAACGCCTGCCACACCAGGCTATAAGAACAACCGGGCTACACGAACAAAAGGTCGCCCGCCGCGTCAGCGTCGCCAGGGACGCGCCGTCGATGGCGAGATCGGCGGTGCGGTCGTGGTCCAGGTCGACCTGCAGCTGCTGCAAGGTCGTGTCCGAGGTATAACAAAAACAGGGCCGACCCAGCCGGCACCACCTCAGTACGGCACCCCCGCCTGCCGCGCCTGCCGCAGCGCTCCGGCGTACCACTCGAATTCGTCGAGGAAGCGGGCGACGCGGCGCGGGTGGGCCGGATCCCGCGGGGTGCCGTCGTCGTCGAACTGGTCCTGCACCCTCGGCATCGGCTGCATCGAGGGGATGCTCGGCATGCCCAGTTCGCACAGCGTGGCGCGCAGTTGCACCGCTGCGCGGACGCCGCCGAATGCGCCGGCGGAGTAACACGCGATCGCCGACGGCCTCCAGAACCACTCCTCGAGGAAATGGTCGAGCAGATTCTTCAACGCCGGCGGGATGCCGTGGTTGTACTCGCCGCTGACGATCAGGAACCCGTCGGCGGCGCGGATGATCTCCGCCAGTTCGGGCAGCGGCGCCGGCGCCTCGCCGGGCGGATACTCCTTGAACATCTTCTCGAGCAGCGGGAGCCGGTAGTGCAGCGGGTCGATGAAGCTGACCGCGTGCCCGCGGGCAACCAGTTGCGCTTCCAGGAAACGCGCGTACTTGATGCCCTGTCGGCCGCTGCGCACCGAGCCGTACACGACCGCGAAGTGTAGAGCCATCCCTCCCCTCCTTTCCTCGAGCGTCTTCTGCGAGGTGGGGCCGAGCCGGCGCTTCCGCCAGGGACGGCTGCGCCGGGCGTGTTTCGGCGCAGCCGTCCGCGGGATCAGAAAGGCAGCAGGATATCCATGATCTGCGAGCCCCAGCGCGGCTGCTGCAGGTCGCTCAGCGTGCCGCGGCCGCCGTAGGCGACACGCATCTCGGCGATGCGCTCGTGCGAGACCGAATTGTCGGCGTCGATGTCCTGCGGGCGGACCAGCCCGGTCAGCATCAGTTGCCGCAGTTCGTAGTTCACGCGCACCTCCTGCCGGCCGAGAACCACCAGCGAGCCGTTCGGCAAGACCTGCACGACCATCGCCGCGAACGTCAGTTCCATCTTCTCGCTGCGGCCGATGTTGCCGGTGCCGTCGGTGTTGCTCTTGGTGGCGAACCTGAAGAGATCGGCATTGTCGACGTCCTTCGGGAACAATTTGCCCAGCTTCGTCTCGTAGCCGAAGATCGAGTCCAGCCCCATCGCCTCGTTGTCGTCGCGTTTGCGTGTCGTCAGATTCTGCATCTTCGCGTTGTCGTCGAGTTTCAGGCGCACCGTCAGCGTATCGCCGATTTCCTTGGCGCGGATGTCCTTGAAGAAGCCGCGCGCGCCGGCCCGCCACAGCGAATTCGGATTGTTCTCCAAAGGCTGCGGCGCCGGCATCGGCATGTTGACCGGCCGGTAGCCCGGCTGCGCCTGCGGGTTGGTGACCTGCGACATCGCCGGATAGTCGCCGACCTCGGACAGCCGCGTCAGCATGCCGCAGCCGCCGGTGCCGGCGAGGATCGCGGCCGACGCGGCGATGCCGACGAGGTTCCGCGCGAAGCTCCGCTGTTTCATCTGTCCTACTCCTGGCGGGAACGGGCCGGCGGGGCGGCGCTCACGTCGCCGACGGCGATCTGCCCGTCCGGCAGCACGGTGCCGGTGACGACAGAACGGCTCTGCATGTTGCTGACGCGGATGGTGTCGCCGACGGCGCCGTCTTCCAGCGCCTGGCCGCGGACCGTCAGCCGCATCTGTGCTACGCTGAGAACCATCGTCACCACCGAACCCTTCGTCACCAGCGCCGGACGCTTGAGGTCGGCCATCGCCACCGGGGCGCCCCGCGGCAATCCCCGGCGCGGCGTCTGGCCGATCAGGTCCCCGGGGTCGTACACGGCGTTTCCCGGCAGGCGGCGATTGCCGACCGGCGCCCATTCCAGGTCGGCGGCGGTGATCGCCCTGCCCACCTGCAGCGGACGGCTGGGGACCGGGATCTGGATGTCCTGCTGCACGCGCCCCATCGCCGTCAGCCGCTGCGGCTTCGCACCCGACACCGTGGCGACGACGACGGCGACGAACCGCCGCGTCGTCTCCTGGAACGTCAGCCGCTCGATGGCGAGATCGGCGTCGGCGGCGACCGCGGACGTGGCCGACATGCCGCCGAAATCGATCGTCGCGTTGCGCGTGTCCACCCCTCGGGCCGCCAGTGAGCGCAGGATCAGATCCTCGAGTGCCGCATCGGCCAGTTCTCGCGTCGCGATGCGCAGGACGGCCGAATCCGGGTCCGCGGCCGGCGCGGGCGCCGCCGCAGCCGCCGGCGACGCCGCGATCAGCAGGGCGCAGGAGACGACGATCGTGGATCGGAGCATTGCCGGTCTCCTAGCGGACATTGTTGATCGTCCCCAGCATCTGGTCGGCCGCCTGGATGACCTTCGAGTTCATCTCGTAGGCGCGCTGCGCCGAGATCAGGTTGGTGATCTCCTCGACCGCGTTGACGTTCGACGTCTCCAGGAACCCCTGGAGAACGCTACCGAATCCGTCCGCCTGCGGCGGGCCGACGACAGGGGCGCCGGAGGCGGGCGTCTCGAGCAGCAGGTTGCTGCCGATCGCCTCCAGGCCCGCCTCGTTGGGGAACATCGCCAGCTGGAGCTGCCCCACATTCTGCAGGTCGACCTGACCCGGCAGCTTCACCAGCACCTCGCCGCTCTGGTTGATCGTGACGTCCATGGCGTCCTGCGGAATGACGATCGCCGGCTGCACGAGGTAGCCGTCGTGGGTGACGATCTGGCCCTGGTCGTCGAGCTGAAAGGTGCCGTCGCGCGTGTAGGCGAGGTTGCCGTCGGGCGTCTGCACCTGGAAGAAGCCCTTGCCCTGAATGGCGAGATCGAACGGATTGTCGGTCGCGGCCAGACTGCCCTGCGTACTGACGCGGTAGACGCCGGCGAGTTTGACGCCCAGGCCGATCTGCACACCCGTCGGCACCACCTCGCCGTTTTCCGAGGAGGTCGCGCCGACCCTGCGAAGGTTCTGGTAGAGCAGATCCTGGAATTCCGTACGCCGGCGCATGAATCCGGTGGTGTTCATGTTGGCGAGGTTGTTGGAGATCACCTCGACGTTGCGCTGCTGGGCGAGCATTCCGGTCGCCGCGGTGTCGAGAGCTATCATGGACTTCACTCGCCATCAGTTGTCGGAAACGGCGCCTGTGCCTCGGACGGCACGGACGATCACGCCTTGTAGGCTTCGAGCATCTTGCGAAGGCGATCGTCTTCCCGATCGAGCATCACCCCGGCCTGATCGAAAGCGCGCTGTACGTCGATCATGCGGGTCATCTCGACGATCGGCTGCACGTTCGAGGCCTCCAGCATGCCTTGCATCACGACCGGCGAGACGACGTCCGTCGGCGTTTCGTCGCTGATGAAGAGGCCGCCGGACACCGCCTGTATCCGCTCCGGATGCGGAAACGTGACGACCGCGAGCTGCCCCAGGGGGCGAACCGCGCTGGAGATCGTGCCGTCGCGGCCGATGCCGATGTTGATATCGTCGGGGCCGAACTGGATGGGAGTGCCGTCCTTCGTCAGCACCGGCAAGCCATGAGCGGTGGCCAATTGTCCTTTCTCGTCCAGGCGAAAGTGGCCGTCGCGGGTGTAGCGCTTGCCGAGGGGCGTATCGACGGCGAAGTACCCATCGCCGGCGATGGCGACGTCGAAGGCGCCGCCGGTTTCCTGCAGGCCGCCGTCGGTGTCGTCCCGCAATGTGGAGACGTCGCGGACCATGGCGATGTCGTCGCTCGCCAGATCGCCGCCGGACGGCGTGTCGACCAGGTACTGGGTGAACATCACCCGCTCGGCCTTGAAGGCCGTCGTGTTCATGTTGGCCAGGTTGTTGGCGACGATGTCCATCTTCCGCATCAGGGTGTCCTGGCGGGACAGGGAGACGATGATCGAGCTTTCCATCGCAGCAGCCTCGCGTCGATTGGTTCGCCGTCTCTCCCGCAATCCACATGCCACGGTATAGTTTCTATTGTAATCATATGGTTACGGGTTTGAGAGGTGGCGGAGAGCGGGCCTTCTCGCGCGCGTCGGGGACGCCGCCGTACCGCGGCACGGCAATTCCTGCCGGGCGGGGCCGACAACGAGTTGTTAACCGCGAATGGCTAGAGTTCCGGATGGGCACCCCGCGAGGGGCTGCCGTGACCAGTTGCAGAATCCCGGGTCCGGTGATGTCGAAACCCAGCGCAGACGCAGACGAAGCCACGGGCGAAGCCCAGGCGGGCAAGGGCGGCGGCAAGAAGAAGATGCTGCCGCTCATCGCCGGTGGTGTCCTGCTGCTGCTCGCCGCAGGCGGCGGCGGCGCCTACATGGCCGGGCTGCTGGACGGGCTTCTCGGCGGTGACGAAGCCGCCCATGACGCGGCGGGCGCCGGTGGCGGCGGCCATGACGCCGCGGCGGCGGGGCACGACGGCAAGCCCGCGGCCGACGCGGCGCCGACGTTCTATGCCTTGCCCGAAATCCTCGTCAGTCTCAACACCGGCGACCGGCGTTCGACCTTCCTCAAGCTGAAGGTCAGCCTCGAACTCGCCAGTGCGCAAGACCCGGCTCGCATCGAACAGATGCTGCCACGCCTCGTCGACTACTGCCAGGTGTACTTGCGGGAGTTGCGGCTCGAGGAGGTACGCGGCTCCGCCGGGATGGCTCGGCTTCGCGAGGAGCTTCTTCGCCGGATCAGTTCAGCGGTCGCACCGATCCCGGTGAAGGACGTGCTGTTCAGCGACGTGTTCATTCAGTAGCGCCGGGAGGAGGAACGCGGTCATGGCCGACCCCACGCCCGGCACGAGCTCCGAAGAAGACCTGGCGGCGGAATGGGAACGCTCGCTCGGCGCGGACGACGGCGGCGACGCGGGGGGCGCCTCCGGTGCCGAGGGCGAGCCGACCGGCACCGACGCCGACGCCGAGGATTCGGGGGAAGGGGCGCCGCGGAAGTCGGCGCGTGTCCTCAACCAGGACGAAATCGACAGCCTGCTGGGTTTCGACGAGTCCCAGGGGGGTGGCAGCGACAACTCGGGAATCCAGGCGATCCTCAACAGCGCGCTCGTCTCCTACGAGCGGCTGCCGATGCTGGAGGTGGTGTTCGACCGCCTCGTCCGCCTGATGTCCACCAGCATGCGCAACTTCACGTCCGACAACGTCGAGGTGTCGCTCGACAGCGTCGCCAGCGTCCGGTTCGGCGACTACCTCAACGGCGTGCCGCTGCCGGCGATGATCAGCGTGGTCAAGGCGGACGAGTGGGACAACTACGGGCTGATCACCATCGACTCGGCGCTGATCTATTCGATCGTCGACGTCCTGCTGGGAGGCCGGCGCGGCACTGCGGCGATGCGCATCGAAGGCCGCCCGTACACGACGATCGAGCGCTCGCTGGTCGAGCGGATGGTGCACGTGGTCCTCGCCGACCTCAGCGCCGCGTTCGAGCCGCTCAGCGCCGTCAACTTCCGCTTCGAGCGGCTGGAAACCAACCCTCGGTTCGCCGCGATCTCGCGGGCGTCCAACGCCGCGATCGTCGCGCGATTGCGGATCGACATGGAGGACCGGGGCGGGCGGCTGGATTTGCTGCTGCCCTACGCGACCCTGGAACCGGTGCGCGAACTGCTGCTGCAGATGTTCATGGGTGAGAAGTTCGGCCGCGACTCCATCTGGGAAGCGCACCTGGCGCAGGAGTTGTGGTTCACGGACGTCGAACTGACCGCGGTCATGGACGAACGGGTCCTCTCACTGCAGGAGGTGTTCGCGCTGCGGGTCGGCAGCCGGATCATGTTCGCCGCCGCGCCGGACAGCAGCGTCGAAATGCGGTGCGCCGGTGTGCCGATGTACACCGCGAAGATGGGGCGCCGTGGCAGCCATATCGCCGTGCAGATCGACGATCGCATCGACCGCAACCGACAGGAGCGTTGAGCCGTGCCGTGGACAATCGCATTGGATTTGCTGATGGCGGCACTGCTGGCTGCCTGCATCGTCACCACGATCGTGCTCGACCGGCGCTTGCGCGGCCTGCGCGGCGACAGCGCACAGCTGCAGCAATTGACGCACGACTTCCGGGAGGCGACCGACCGGGCCGACCACGGCGTCACCGGGCTGAAGGTATCCGCGCAGGTTCTGCAGGAGCGCATCGACGCGGCTCGATCCCTGGCCGACGACCTGCAGTTCCTTCTGGAGCGCGGCGGTAGCCTGGCCGACCGGCTCGAGGCCGACGTGCGCGCCGCCCGCCGACCCGAGCCGCGCGCCCAGCCCGCGGCACCTGTCGGCGCGCATCCGTCGGCGACGCATCCGTCCGCGCGGTCGAACGCGAGGGCGGCGGCGCCGGCACCGCGCTCGGCGGCGGAACTGCACCTGTTGGCGGCTATGCGTGCGCACGGCTGAGGGGGGGACCTGCGATGTTTCGATCCCTGCCCCGCCTCCGCCTGCTGCCGGTCGTTCTCGTCGTGGCGACGCTGTTGCTCGGCTTCAAGATGTCCAACGTCGTCATGGCCGTCGCCGGCCTCGGCGGAGCCGGATCGCCGATCTCGGTCGCACTCGCCGAAGGCGGTGGCCACGCGGCGGCGCCGTCCAGCGGCGGCCACGCCGCGGCGAAGCCGGAGGATGCCAAGCCTGCGAAGGTCAGGCCGTCACCGGCTGCGCCCGCCACGCCGGTCGCCGTCGTCCCCGTCGGCCCGACGCCGCAGGAACTGGAGGTCCTTCAACAGTTGGGCCAACGCCGCGAGGCGATCGACGCACGTGCCGGGGAGATCGAACGTCGCGCCGACGTCCTGCGTGCCGCCGAAGCGCGACTGGACCAGAAGCTGAAGGAAATGAAAGACCTGGAAGCCCTCCTGGATGGACTGATCAAGAAGCACGACGAGCAGCAGGAGGCGCAGCTGCGATCACTGGTCCGCATTTACGAGAACATGAAGCCGAAGGACGCGGCGCGGATTTTCGAGGAGCTGGATATGGCCACGCTCCTTCCGGTGGTCGAAGGCATGAACGAGCGGAAGCTCGCCCCGGTGATGGCGGACATGAATCCCGCCAAGGCGAAGGCGATCACGCAGGAGCTGTCCAAGCTCCGGCAATTGGTATCGGGCGGAAGGCCGGCGAAGGCCGGCTGAAGGTTGCATGCCCGGCGCCACGGGTCTCCGAGGAATGGCGCGACAGGTATCACATCGAGACAGATGGAGTGTATCATGGCCGTTGATCGAAATATGCCGATCCTGATCGTCGACGATTACAAGACGATGCTGCGCATCATCCGTAATCTCCTGCGACAGCTCGATTTCCAGAACGTCGAGGAGGCCGGTGACGGCGCCTCGGCCCTGCAGCTGCTGGAAAGCCGAGAGTTCTCGCTGATTATCTCCGACTGGAATATGGAGCCGATGACCGGCTTGCAACTGCTGCGCGAGGTCCGCAAGTCGCCGCGTTTGAAGGCTATTCCGTTCATCATGATCACGGCGGAGAGCAAGACCGACAACGTCATCGCCGCGAAGGAAGCCGGCGTCTCCAATTACATCGTCAAGCCGTTCAACGCAGAGACGCTGAAGGCGAAGCTTTCGTCAGTGCTCGGCCCGATCTAAGGCCGAGGCTGGCGAAGCTGCGATACGGGCCATGGAAGGGCACGATCCGGCGGCGGGAGCGCACTGGCGGAGCGAGCAGGGCGAACCGCCGGCCAACTGCGGCATATGGCCGTTGTACGTCGGCCTGTTCATGGCGCTGCTGACGTTCTTCATCGTTCTGGTCAGCCTCTCCCCTCCGGAGGCGACCCGCACGACGGCGGTGCTCGACAGCGTGCAGAAGGCATTCGCGGCACCGGCGACGGCCCCCGCGGCCGAAGCGCCGTTCGCCGCCGCCCGGTCGGCGCTCGTGCGACTGGGTGGCGATCTGGCCGGCCTGCTGCGGATCGCCCACGTCGAGCGCAACCGTCGCGGTGACGAGATGAGCGTGCGCATGGCAACGGCCGAACTGTTCGTCGACGGCACCGCGGCTCCGCGTCCGGAGATCGCCCCGGTGCTGGGCCGCATCGTCGCGGCATTGGGCTCGCCGCCGGCCGGCCTCCGGCTGCAGGTCTCGTTCGCCCTCGGGCGGCCGAGAGCGGCGGAAGACGACGCCGAAAGCGCATTGGCGCTGGCTGTCGCGCGCTGCGGCGCTCTCGCCCGCGAACTGATCGCGCGCGGGGCAGCCCCCGGGGCGATCGCCATCGCCGTCGATCCGGGGCCGCCGGACCGTGCGTCCTTCGCTTTCCGCTTCCTGTCCGAGCACCGCGCCGCGGTCGGCTCGGGCCGATGATGCCCTCGTGAGCGGCGGCGCCGACGACGGCGCGGAAGCGAGGCGCTCGTGGATCGTCAGCCTCGCCGACCTGCTGTCGCTGATGCTGACGTTCATGGTGATGCTGTTCGCCATGTCCGACGTCGGGCCGCCGCCGACCTCGCCCTCGGCCGGTGCCGAAACCCTCGCCGAAATCGTGGACTGGCCCGGACGGGAAGTGCCGGCATTTGCTTCCCGATTCGCCACCGAGGGCCGCGATCCTGCAGCCGCGCTCGATCTGGACTACCTCGGCCCCGTGCTGCAGGCGATGCTCCGGCGGGAGCCGCTGCTGGCGGACGCCCGGATCGAGCGGCGTGAAGACCGGTTGCTGCTGGCGATTCCGGCGACGCTGCTGTTCGCCACGGGCTCGGCGCGGCTGACGGATGGTGCCCGTCACGCGCTGGACGCGCTGACACCGACGCTGCAGGGAATCGGCAACCGGCTGGGCGTCGCCGGTCATGCCGACCCGCAGGCGATCCGGCCGGGCGGCACCTTTCCATCCAACTGGGAGTTGTCGCTGGCGCGCGCCATCGCCGTCGCCGACGCGCTGACCGCGGCCGGGATGCGCCGGCCCGTCACCTGCTATGGGCTTGCCGATACCCATCCGGATGAGCTAGGGGAAGGACTTGGAACCGGTGGCGATGCGATCGCAAGACGTGTCGACCTGGTGTTTTTCGCGAGCGCCGGAGATGAGAAGTGAGCGCCAGCGGCCCGCAGGCCGAGGCTGCGCCATCGCGTGTGCGGCGGTGCTCTGCGTCGTGCTGCAGGCCGGATCGGCCCGCGGCGACCCCGTCCGCCTGGAGTCCGAAGCGAGCGAGGGTGGCGCGCGCGTCACCCTGATCTGGCCGGAGCCGGTCGCCTTCACCACGCAGACGAGCGCGGGGCGTCTGTCGTTGCATTTCGAGCGACCGGCCGAAGGTGATCTCGGCACCCTGGCCGCGCTGCGGCGGTTCGTCGGCGCGCCCACGACCACCGACGGCGGCAAGACCATCCATTTCCCGCTGAAGCGCGGCGTCACAGCGCTCGCTTGGCCAGCCGAGTCCACGGTCGTCGTCCAGTTCGCGGCGCCGGACCCGCCGAAACCGGCGGCGACGGAGGAAACGGCGGCGCCTTCGATCGCCACGGAAGGACCGCCCAAGGTGCCGGTGCGCACCGGGCAACACCGCGGCTACAGCCGCGTCGTCTTCGACTGGACCGGACCGGTCGGCTATGCGATCGAGCGGACGCCGGGAGCGGTGAGCGTGGTGTTCGATCGCCCGGCGGAGATCGACGTCCGGCAGTTGCGCCCGCGGTATCTCGAGTACGTGCGTGGCGGCTCGGTCGACCGGCAGGGCGACTCCACGCGGGTGACGCTGCAGATCGACGACACGTCGCGGGTCCGCGACCGGCGGGACGGCCGCAAGGTGGTGATCGACGTCCTCACGCCGGCGCCCGGCGTGGCATCACCGGCGGGAACGACGGCGCCCGCCCCCGCCGGCGGGACAAATCCGCCGCCCGCAGTTCCGCCGACGCCGCCCCCGGCGCCGGTTCCGCAGAAGGCCGCTCCGGCCGCCGTCGCGCCCATACCGTCGGTGCCGTCCCCGCCTGCCCTTCCTGAGGCCGCTACACGGGCGGAACGGCAGGTGAAACCGACACTGCTGCGGATCCCCTGGGAGAAGTCGGTCGCCGCCGCGGTGTTCCGCCGCGGCTCCGCCGTCTGGTGCGTGTTCGATCAGGCGTCGACGAGGGACACGACGGCACTGGCGCGGGAGGCCGGCGGCGTGATCACCCGCATCGAGCAGCGCCCACACGAGCGCGCGACGGTGCTCCGCGTCGAGACGTCGGTCGACGTCTACCCGAAGATGGAGCGCGACGGCCTGAACTGGCTGATCCGGCTGGTCGGCACCCCGCCCATCCAGGGCGAGGCCATCTTCCCCGTGCCGGAAGTCGCCGATGCGGGTGCCGCGCGACTGTTGCTCCCCGTGGCCGACCCGGGCGAGCCCCTCGCCGTGGCCGATCCCGTGGCCCGCGAGACCATGGTCGTCGTCCCGGTGATCCCGCTGGCCACCCGGATGGAACGGGCCTGGGCCTACCCGCAGTTCCGCCTGCCGGAAACGGCGCAGGGCATTGTCATACAGCCGGCGATCGATACGCTGCGCGTACGCTCCGTGCCCGATGGCGTCGAGATCACCACGCCGGATGGGCTGGCGCTGTCACCGGCCGCGACGGAGCCGCCGGACGGTGCCGGCGCCGAACGTCTGCTGGACCCCCGGGACTGGAAAGGTCCGCAGGTCGCAGGTTTCGTCGCAAAGCGCCAGGCGCTGGAGCGAGCCGCTGCCGACGCGCCGGCGGACCAGCGCGAGGAACACCGCCTGCGGCTGGCGCAGTTCCTGCTCGCCAATCGCTTTTCCGTCGAGGCGCTGGGCGTGCTGCAGGTGGCGGTGACGGACCGGCCGGCGCTGGCGACAGATCCCGCGTTCCTCGTGCTGCGCGGAGGCTCGGCGCTGATGGCCGGCCGTCTCCGCGACGCGGGCGACGATCTCGCCCGAGCGGCGACAGCCGGATCGGCCGAGGCGAGAATGTGGGCGGCCGCCAGCCGCGCCGCCGCGGGCGAGCCCGCCGCCGATCTCGCCGAACTGCCGAAGTGGGGCGCTATCGTCCAACGATACCCCGTGGAGTTGCGGGCGCCGCTGGCGACGTGGCTGGCCGAGGCGGCGATCGACGGCAACCGGCCGCACGATGCTCAACGGCTGATCGAGGTGGCGAAGGCGGCCTCCTCCGGCAACGAAGCGCGAGGCCGCCTCGCTTACTTGGACGGCCGTCGCCGGCAGGCCACGGGCGACGTCGAAGGCGCGCTGACCGCCTTCGAGGAGGCGGGCCGACTCGACCCGCGTCGGGCGCGGGCAGAGGCCGAACTGGCGCGGACGCGCCTGCTGCTGCAGCAGAAGCGGATCACGCCGGCCGAGGCCATCGCCACCCTGGAGGGCCTGCGGTTCGCGTGGCGCGGCGACGAGGTGGAGTTCCGCGTGCTCCGGGAACTCGGCCGTTTGGCTTTACAAGCGGAGGATTATCCGAACGGACTGCGTGCGCTGAAGTACGCGATCGGCGACTTCCCCAAGCTGCCCGAGGCGCAGGAGGCGACCAGGGAGATGGTCCAGGCGTTCGAGCGTCTCTACATCGGCGGGGCCGCCGACAAGATGCCGCCGGTCATGGCCCTGGGACTCTACGAGGAATTCAAGGAACTGACCCCGCCGGGGGAGACGGGGCGAACGATGGTCCGCAAGCTCGCCGACCGGCTCGCCGCCGTCGATCTGCTGGACCGCGCGGCCGGCCTGTTGGACGGATTGCTGGCGTCGACCGATGCACCGGCGGAGCGCGCGGCCATCGGCGCCCGGCTGGCCGAATTGCGGCTGCTGGACGATGATGCCGCCGGTGCGATCGACGCCCTGCGGCGCACCGGAGCCGGTGCCTATCCCGCCGAGCTGCAACGCAAACGGGCGATGCTCGAGGCTCGCGCCCTGGCGGGCGCAGGCCGGGACGACGAGGCGCTGGCGGTGCTCGGGCGGGACGACACGCTCGATGCCGATCTGCTGCGGGCGAAAATTCTGCGCCGCAAAGGGGATTGGGCGCGTGCCGCGGGCGTGATGCGCCGGATCCTGGACGCGACGCGCGGCTCGCAAGCCGCCGGAACCCTCGACGAACGCCAGGCTCGCGACGTTCTCGACCTCGCCGTCGCGCTGACGCTGGCCGGCAGCGACCCACAGTTGGCGCAGCTCGACGAGGAGTTCAATCGGGCGATGGCGACAACGCCGCTGAAGGACGCCTTCCGCCTGCTCGCCGGCACGATCCCGCCGCCCGACGCGGACCCCGCCACCCTGGCCGATCTGGTGGAACGCGCGATGGCCTTCCGCCGCTCCCTGCCGCCGGCGGGCGACGCCGTCGCTCCCTGAGCGGGCGGTCTGCTCGGCGCCGAGACGGCTCAGCCGCCGAAGCTGCGCACGAGGCTGCCGACCACCAGATACCAGCCGTCGACCAGCACGAAGAAGATCACCTTGAACGGCAGGGACACGGTGGTCGGTGGCAGCATCATCATGCCCATCGACATCAGCACCGACGAGATGACCATGTCGATGATCAGGAACGGAATGAACACGAGAAAGCCGATCTCGAAGGCGCGGCGCAACTCGCTGATCATGAACGCTGGGATCATCACCCTGAGCGGCGTCTGCACCGACGACGCGGCCGCTTGGACATGGGCGAGGTCGTTGAACAGAGCCACGTCCTCGTCGCGAACGTGTGCGGCCATGAAATCCCGCATCGGTGCGGTCGACCGCTCGAACGCTTGCATCTCGTCGATCTTGCCCTCGATCAGCGGCCGGATGCCGTCGTCGTACGACTTCTGCAAGGTCGGCTCCATGACGAAGAAGGTCAGGAACAGGGCGAGGCTGACCAGCACCTGGGTGGGCGGCGTCTGCGGAATGCCCATCGCCGTGCGCAGGAACGACAGCACGACGACGATCCGGGTGAACGACGTGACCATCACCAGGATCGCCGGCGCCAGGCTGAGGACGGTGAGCAGCGCCAACAGCTGCACGATGCGGCCCGTCGCGTCGCCGCCCGCATCGGCGAGATCGAGCGACATCGTCTGCGCCGCCGCCGGCCCTGCCGCAAGCAGGGCGGCAGCCAGCGTCACGGCGCCGAGCAGAACGCCGAAGCCCTTCATGGCGTCGGCTCCGTCGGTGCGGTGATCACCGCTTCCTGCGCCCGCAGCGCGGCGCCGAAGCCGATTTCGGCGGCGACGATCCCCCGCTCGACGACGGTCCCCGAGGCGGCGCCGAGGACGATGAGATGCTCGACGCCGTCGCGGCGCAGCAGGATCAGCCGATGCTTGGTATCGAGCGGCAGGCTTTCGACGATGCACAGTCGCCGGTTACGGCCGGCGGGGCGCGCCGCGTGACCCAGGCCGAAGCGCCGCGCGAGCATCGCCGCGGCGCCGATCAACGCCAATACGAACACCAGCGCCAGGACGAACTGCAGATAGCTGGTGACCCCCACCGTGGCGCACTCTACCGATGCTGGATCGATTGCGCCGAGTCGTCGATCTGCACGCGATGCGGCAGATCCCGGCACAACGCCGCCATGTCCTGCTGCAGGTCGATCAGCCGCTTGAGCCAGACGGCGGCTTCGCGGCGCGGCAGCGGCTTCAGGGTTTCGCACAGGCTCTGCACCGCAGGGCGGATCGGCGCCAGATCGACCTCCACGCCATCACCGACCAGACGCTTGGCGAGACCGATCAACCCGGCCGCCCAGTCGTACGCAACGGCGACACGGCCGTTGCCTTCGTCCATCGTCATCGTCATCGCAGATGCTCCTCGGGGTTCGGGCCTGACGAGGCCACGGGGCCGCCGGTACGGCGGGGCGCGCTGCCTGCCGTTTGACCGGGCGAATGAGTGCCGTTGAGGCGGTAGAGATAGGCGAGGATCTCGGCCACCGCGGCGAACGCTTCCAGCGGGATGTGCTGGCCGATCTCGATGCCGCTCAGCACCTGGACGAGATCGGCGTCGCTGCGGACCGGAACGCCTTCGGCCATCGCCACGGCGACGATTCGGTCGGCCACGTCGCCGCGACCGCTGGCGACCACCTTCGGTGCGTCGGCCTGCGGCCAATGGTAATCGAGGGCGACCGCCAGCCTTGGCGGTTCGGCGGCGACGCTGCGGCGCGATCGTTGGGAAGGAGGGGCCGGGACAGCCAAAGTCTCTACTCCACACGGGTGGAAGCGTCGACCTGGATTGTCGGACCGATAGCGTTAACGGAGTATTACCGGGAACACGAATTGCCGCTCAGCTCGCGTCGTCGTCTCCACGGAAGCCGGTGGCGACGACGTACACTTCCGCGGACTCGGGCCGGGACGCCGGCGGCTTGACGTGGCGGACGGAGCGGAAGGACCGTTTCATGCCGGCCAGCAGCACCGATTCCGTCCCGCCCTGCCAGACTTTGCCGACGAACGCCCCGCCGGGCGCCAGCACATCGGTGGCGAACTCGACCGCCGCTTCGACCAGCCCCATGATCCGCAGGTGGTCCGCGTCGGCGTGACCGCTGGACGGCGGCGCCATGTCGCTGAGCACGACGTCGGCCGGGCCGGCCAGCAACTCGCACAGGCGCGCCGGTGTCTCTTCGGCGAAGAAATCGGCTTGCAGCAGCGTAGCGCCCGCGATCGGCGCGAACTCCAGGAGATCGACGGCGACGACCCGGCCGCCCCCCGGTTCGGCCGCGCGCACCCGCTCGACCGCCACCTGCGTCCAGCCGCCCGGTGCCGCGCCGAGATCGACGACACGGGCGCCCCGGCGCAGCAGGCGGATCCGGTCGTCGATTTCGATCAGCTTGAAGGCGGCGCGAGACCGATAGCCGCGGCGCTTCGCCTCGATGACGTACGGGTCGTCGAGCTGTCGTTGCAGCCACCGGCGGGACGACTGCGTGCGCTTCTTGCGGCTGGTGAGCTTGCTGCCGATGGTGTTCACGGCCTCGAGCCCCCCGCTTCCGCGTGCTCGACGTCCCGGCGATCGGGGCTCGCAGCCGAGGTCAGGGCGGTCTCCCGAACGGTGTCGTTCGGCTGCCGCAGCCGGTCCAGCATGTGAAAGATCAGCCCTTCGCGGACGCCACGGTCGGCGATTCGCAGGCTCGCCGCCGGCCAGAGGCGGTGGATCGCGCACAAGATCGCGCAGCCGGCGACCATCAGGTCGGCGCGGTCGATACCGACGCAGGGAACGGCCGCGCGCTCCTGCGGATCACAGCCCGCCAGCCGCCGGGCGAGGAGAGCGAGGTCCTGGAACGGCATGTCGATGCCGTCGATCCGCGCGCGGCGATAGCGCCGCAGTCCCAGCACCACCGCCGCCAGCGTGGTGACGGTGCCGGACGTGCCCAGCATCTGCACGCCACCTCGGGCGAGTTCGCCGCCGATCGCGTGCAGGGCGTCGAACGGCCGCAACTGTTCGGTGATGTCGTCGATCGCCGTGGTCAGCGCGTCGGCGGCGACGTGCCCGGTGCCGAGCCGCTCGCCCAGGGTCACGACGCCCAGCGGCAGCGAAATCACGTCCAGCGCGCTGGCCGGCCGGCCCGGCTCCTGCGCGGCCCAGACCACCTCGGTCGAGCCACCGCCGATGTCGAACAGCAAGGCGCGGGGCTGCCCGGGGTCGAGGAGCGGCTCGCAGCCGGCCAGCATCAGCCGCGACTCCTCGTCCGAGGAGATGGCTCTGAGACCGATCCCCGTCTCCTGTCGCACGCGGGCCAGGAACGCGGCCCCGTTGGCCGCGCGGCGGCAGGCTTCGGTGGCGACCGCCCGGCTCTCGCGCACGCCGGCGGCGCGCATCCGCCGGGCGCACTGATCGAGGGACGACATGGCGCGCGCCATCGCCGCTTCGCCGAGGCGACCGCTGGCCACCATGCCCTCGCCCAGCCGCGGCGCCATCGACAGGGTGTCGACGACATGCGGGCGACGATCCGCGCCGGCCTCGGCGATCATCAGCCGGCAGTTGTGCGTGCCCAGATCGACGGCTGCATATCGGTGCCGCCCGGCCGTCGCGTCGCCGCCCGGTGCATAACCCGATTCGCGGCGATCCGCCCCGCGTTGCGTCTCCCCGGCGTTGCGTAGGTGCACGCGCGTTCCTTCCCGCGGCCTGCCTCGTGTCTACGCTTGGCCGCCCTGTGCGGTCGACGGCAGGTTTCCGAGACCATTAACGCCGCCCACGCCCGGCGGCGCAAGGCCCACGGCCGGCCGGCAGCCGGGTTGGACGGTGGCGAATCCAGCCACGAGCGGGCGAGCCCCGCGCCGCCTCCCGCCAGCCGACCGCACGTAGGCGACTTTTCCTAGTCTTGCAGCACCAGATCAGCCGTGCTACATGGACGGTCGGTCTTGGGGGATGGTGCAGCGGTAGTCACGTCGCGCTCTGGACGCGAAAACCCTGGTTCGAATCCAGGTCCCCCAGCCATCCCGTCGAAACGCCGGACATCTTGGCCCTTCCGCCCGCCGTCGCCACATTGGATGTGATGCGAAACGGGAGAACACGACGTGCTGCGTGCGTACCCGATCATCGTCCGTGCTCGTGATCTTTGCGTCGGCGGAGAAGCCGGTTGCGGTCGCGAGTCGGCCGGCGCTGGCCGCCGATGCGGTCGATGCCGGCTGGCGGGCATTGAAGTAGACCCCGAATTTGGGACCAGCGGCTTGATTGGAGCGGGGTCGGCTCCGTCGTGGACGATGAGCACGTCGGACCGCAGAGCGATGCTCGAACGCGACGACCCGACAGTGTCGATCCTCGGGCAGTGCCGCCTGCTCGGGCTCGCGCGCTCGGGCGTGTACCGGCCGGCCGCTGCGAACGACAACGCCGATCTGGCGCTGATCCCGCGACGGCGAGCGCAGCGCCGCCGAACGCACGCTGGGCGGCAGCTCGTGGTGGATCACGCATCGCATCGGCATCGAGGCGCTGGCCGGCGGCGGCGATGCCGACGCGGCTCTGGACGCGCTGCTGCAGGCGCTCGAAGCGGCGCTGCAGGGGGATCCCGAGCTCGGTGGCCTGGTCGAGACGTCGCACCTCGAGCTGATCGACATCGAGACGATCGCAGCCGAAGGCGCCGCCGACATCAAGTCGGCGCTGCTGGCACTCGTGATCGAATACGTGAGCGAAACCGCGCTGGGCTAGGAGCGGAGCATGGCGAAGCTGCGCGCATACGGCGCCGACAGCGTATTGCTGGCGGTGCAGGAGACGGTCTACGGCACGCCGCCCGCGACCGGCTATCGCCGCCTCGACTTCAAGGCGACGGATCTGTCGAGCGAGATCCCGCTCGACGACGACCCGTTGCTGGGCCGCGGCCGCAACGCCCAGGATCCGTACCGCGGGCTGGTGATCGACGAGGGCGGCGTCGACATCCCGCTCGACGAACGCGGCACCGGCTGGTGGCTGACCGGGCTGTTCGGCGACCCGGTGACCAGCGGCACCGGTCCCTACACTCACGTCTGGCAGAGCGGCGGCGAGGTCATCCCGTCGTTCACCGTCGAGATCGGCCATCCGCAGCTGGCGACGCCGGTGTTCTTCCGGCACGCGGGCGTGACGATGGAGAGCCTCGCCTTCGACATGGGGACCGACGGCCCGGCCAACGGCAAGGTGGCGCTGGTCGCCCAGGGCGAGACCTCGGCCACGACGACGATCGACGCGGCGCCGTTGGCGGCGTACGCGCCCGGCCGGTTCTCGCGCGGGCTGGGCTACATCAAGAAGGGCGGCGTGCAGCTGGCCAGCGTCACGGCCGGCTCGTTGCTGTTCTCCAACACGCTGGAGCGGGTGCGGACCATCCGGCCGGACGGCAGGATCGACGGCGCCGACCCGACCATCGCCGCCTGCAGCGGCTCGATGACGGTGCGCTTCGACGGCACCACCCTGGTCGCCGAGGCCGCATCCGGTGCGCCGCTGGCGCTCGAATACGGCTTCACCACCGCCGGCACCAGTTCGCTCCGGTTCGAGATGCCGCGCGTCTTCCTGCCGAAGCCGAAGTACGCCATCACCGGACCCGGCGGCATCGAGGCCGGCTACGATTGGCGGGCTGCCCACGACGCCGCGACCAGCACGATGCTGAAGGTCACCCTGGTCAACGACGTGGCCGGATATCCATGATCCGCCTCAGCCGGTCGCGCCAGCCGCGAAGCGTCGCGCTCGGCTTCGGCGTCAGCGTCACCCTGAAGCCGCTGTCGTTCGCCGTCTACCGGGCGGCGATGCATTCCGCCGAGCGCCGGGCGCGGGAGATGGCGGCCGAGATCGGCCTGATCGACGCCGCCGGCGGGACGGTCCACGACATTCCCGACCCGCACGACCGCGACGGCATGCGCGGCCTGCGCGACCAGTTCCTGCTGCGGGCGCTGGCGCGGCACGCGATCACCGGCTGGGACGGCGTCGGCGACGACGAGGGCGCGCCGGCGGCACCGACGCCGGACGCGATCGACGCGCTGATCCGCGGCCACCCGTTGCTGGCCGAACGGTTCGAACTCGAATACCTGCGCGACATCACCGAGCTGGTCGCCGAGGGAAACGCATCCGGCGCCGTGCCGAATGGCACTTCGGCGGCGGCGCCGGCTACTGCGCCAACTGTCGCGCCGCAGGCGCCGCCTGTGCCGACGGCCGACGCAGAGCCGGCCCTCGGGCCGGCCGAAGGCCAGACGCGTGGGACGGCCGCTTCTGCCCCTACGACGAACACGCTCCCGTGAGCCTCGAAGGGGCGGTCGCCTGGGCGATGCTGAGCGAGGGCGGCGGGCAATGGCGGCGCGCCGGCATCGACGGCACGATCGTCGGCCTCGATCTCGCCGGCTGCCTGCAGCGACCGTCGGCATCATCCGCCGACGCAGGAGCGCTGGAGTTCCTGCTGCTGGCGGGTGAAGCGGGCGCGCTGGCGGCGATGCGCCGGGCGACAGACGCGGCTACCGCCCCTGATACACCTTGAGGCCTTCGTACGACCCGCCGAACTGCCCGCCGGAGAGCGAGACGCCGGCGACCGCATAGGTCGCGACGGACAGGATGAACAGCAGAGACAGGGCACGAAGCGCGATCATCGAGATCTCCGCGGGACGCTGCCGGCGGTGGATGACGGGTGCCAGGACGCTACTGCGTTTGCTCCCCCGGGGCGCTGACCGCCGTCACAGCCGGCGAAGGTAGACAGGCATGGCAGCATCGAACGTCATCGTCCGCCTGTCACTGAAGGACGCGGACGTGGTCCGTCGCGGGCTGACAGCCCTCGGCGCCGACGGCGAGCGGGCATTGCGGCGGATCGAGACCGCCGGACGGGTGCCCTCGGCCGGGCTGAAGGCGCTCGGCGCCGCGTCGGACGAGCTGCGCGGCCGGCTGGACGCGCTCGGCGGCCAGGCCGGCTCGCTCGGTTCGGCGCTGCAGACGCTGGGGCCGCGCGGGCTGCTGGCCGCCGCCGGCGTCGGCGCGATGGTGGTGGCGCTGAGCGCGGTGATGGCGAAGACGCGCCAGGCGATCGATGCGCTGGACAGCCTCGGCGACAGCGCCGCCAAGCTCGGGCTGCCGGCGGAGACGCTGCAGGAACTGCACTACGCCTTCGAGCAGCTCGGCGTCGATACGGGCGCGATCGACGCGGCGCTGGGAGCGTTCGCGGCGACGATCGGCAAGGTCGGGCTGCAGGGCGACGAGGCGGCGAAGAAGATCCGCCTCGCCTTCGCCGCACTCGGCATCTCGCTCGACGAGGTGGAGAAGTCCGATCCGACGCAGCTGCTGCAGCGGGTCGCAGACGAGATCGGCAAGCTCGGCGATACCGCCCGGCAGGCGGCGATCGCCAAGGCGCTGGGGATCGAGGAGCTGTTGCCGGCGCTGCGCGAGGGCGGCGAGGCGATCGCCCGGCTGCGCGAGGATGCGCGTCGCCTCGGCATCGTCCTCGACGAGGATCTGGTGCGCAGTGCCGGGGCGGCGAAGAACCAGCTGACGACGATGCAGCTGGTGCTGGATGCGCAGCTGACGCGCGCGGTGCTGAACGCGCAGCCGCTGGTGCTCGGACTGGCGCAGGCGTTCGCCACCGTCGCCGAGTGGGCGGGCCGCGTCGTCGACCAGCTGAACGCCGTCGACCGGCGCGCCAGCCAGACGCTGCGCCACGAGGTCGACGACCTCGGCCGGCAGATCGAAGCCGAACAGCAGGCGATCGAAGCATTGCGCGCCGGCGGCGGCGAGTACGAGCCGGAACGCCAGGCGCTGCGCGGCTTGTTCGGCCTGCCGGGGCCGGACGGCGAGATCGGCGCGCGCGAAGGCACGATCCGCCAGCTGCAAGCCGAGCGCGAGCGCCGAATGGCGATCATCGGCGAGCGCGAGGCGCGGCTGACGCAGCCGCCGTCCGGCCGCAGCTACCCGCCGGTCGATCTCGGCGGCGACGGCGGCGGTTCGAACAGCGCGACGCAGCAGGCGCAGCGGCAGGCCGAGGCGGCGCAGCGCGCCTGGGTGATCTTCCCCCGGAAAAGTGGACACCGGGTTATGCGGCCTGAGCCTCCCTCTGCTCGGGAGTGCGGTAGCCGAGGGCGGAGTGGAGCCGCTGACGGTTGTAGTAGGTTTCGATGTAGGCGAACAGGTCGCGGCGCGCGGCCTCGCGGGGGGTGTAGCGGGTGTGGTGGACGAGTTCGGTTTTCAGG